>Ga0307408_100000027_pt1 | contig 261506 bp, 250 predicted proteins | sample 322Cmetagenome_FD_202116 | JGI IMG/M metagenome (GOLD analysis project Ga0307408, IMG submission 202116) | Maize rhizosphere microbial communities from greenhouse at UC Davis, California, United States - 322HYB-C-3 | ecosystem: Host-associated > Plants > Roots > Rhizosphere > Soil | place...
GGTGGATGTCGCTCTTTGCATCCACCACATGGTGGATCGATGACGCGCGATCCACCCTACGGCAGCGCCTTCGACTTCGGCCAGTGCGTAGGGTGGATGTCGCTCTTTGCATCCACCACATGGTGGATCGATGAAGCGCGATCCACCCTACGGCAGCACCTTCGACTTCGGCCAGTGCGTAGGGTGGATGTCGCTCTTTACATCCACCACATGGTGGATCGATGAAGCGCGATCCACCCTGCGGCAGCGCCTTCGACTTCGGCCAGTGCGTAGGGTGGATGTCGCTCTTTGCATCCACCACATGGTGGATCGATGAAGCGTGATCCACCCTGCGGCAGCGCCTTCGACTTCGGCCAGTGCGTAGGGTGGATGTCGCTCTTTGCATCCACCACATGGTGGATCGATGAAACGCGATCCACCCTGCGGCAGCGCCTTCGACTTCGGCCAGTGCGTAGGGTGGATGTCGCTCTTTGCATCCACCACATGGTGGATCGATGAAGCGCGATCCACCCTGCGGCAGCACCTTCGACTTCGGCCAGTGCGTAGGGTGGATGTCGCTCTTCGCATCCACCACATGGTGGATCGATGAAGCGTGATCCACCCTACGGCAGCCACCAGACGGTGATCTGGCGAATCTGGGAGGCTTCCAGATAACGCGGCGTGTCGATCGCACGGCACCAATACCGACTCCGATGGTCAGAAGCGCTGAGCGGCCCACGAGCGCCCGTTTGTGTGCCCGTTCATGGCAAAGTGGGCCGCATTGCTTCAAGCTTCGCGCTTGATTCAAACCTACATAGGGAACATGTAATGGAAATGAAGATTCTGGCCAGCGGCGTCGGCGCGGCCATCCCCAAGACCAGCATTGGGTTCAATCTGTTCAGTGGCGTCTACATACAACTCAGACGCTCGAGTGCCGAGAAGCCGCAGGTGTTCGGTATCGCTACCGGGCCTGAGATCGGCGGTAACAGCGGCACGCTGATCGCCGGTCATATCGAAACTGCCTGGATGAAAATCGACGTCAGCAAGCATGCCTGGTTGTGCAGTCGTTCATCGCTGGTCGGCAAGTTGGGGGAAATCGAGCTCAAGGGTACGTTGCTGTTCAGTGGCAGCGTGGACGTCGCCTTCACCATTTACGACGCCAATAACGAGGCCCATTTTTCCCTTAGCCGGGTGCAGGTCGAGTCGAACGGCGGACAGTTGGCCGATACCAAGGTACGCGGCGTGATCAAGGACATGATGGGGCAGACCCAGAGCGGGAGCATGCTCTGTGGCTGATCGCGATGCAGGTCGTTTCCCGCGTTTGAAGACCCTGTGCAATCTGCTTCTACTGCTATTGCAACTGATCACCCTGGCTGCGTACTGGGGCATGGTCAGCGCCAGGCCAAGCTATATGGCGATCAGCCAGGAGCTCTACCCGGGCAGCGAGCGACTGATGAACAGTTGGCTTGCCGATACCTTGGTTTCCATGCCGGCAATGCTGGTGGTCGGGGCTGTCTTCGTGTTGAGTGTTGCCAAGGAGTTTGCCGGCCTCGGCAAGGTCCGGCGGATTCAACTCAACGCACTGACGCTGGTCGCTGTGCTGGTCATGCTGTACTTGGCTGCCTCGCCGCTCTACTCAGCGGCTGGCTGATCAGGCTGCCGCTCCACTGCGTGGGAGCGGCTTTCGCTCTACTTCCTGCATCCAGGCAGTCGCGGCCGCGATTTTCGCCGCGCAAGCGCCTACATCGCTTCAGGTGTCGTGCTGGTTGGCTCGCTGCACAAAAGCAATCCCAGTGGTGGCCAGCAGCAGCTTTGCACTAAAGTCCCTGAGCCGGTCGCCGGGACGGATTTTCCCGGCCAGATATTTCGAGGGAGGCGCTTGATGCGTTTACCGCGCATGCGCAACGTGATGGCCTGGACGCTGGTGGTGGTGTTGTTGATCGTGGTGGTCTTGCTCGGCATTCGTATCGCCGGGCTGTCGGCTTTGCCCGAGCTGCAGCCCTGGCATCGCCTGGTGCCGCAGGAGCTTGAGGTCGACGAGCTGGATGCAGGCGACTGGCAGGCCTACCTGGCTGCCGAGACGGCCCTGTTCGAGCACCTGCAGCGTGAACTGATCGAGCCGGTCACGGCCGCCGGCAGCGCCGCATACAGCCGCTATTCCAGCGATAGCCCGGTCTATCCCGGCAATCTGCCGCGCGACTGGAACCGCTCCTTCATCCTGCAGCCGCCAGGCCCGGCGCGTGGCGTGGTGGTGTTGCTGCATGGTCTGACCGACTCGCCCTACAGCCTGCGCCATATCGCCCGGCACCTGAGTGAGCAGGGCCTGCTCGCCGTGGTGCCGCGCATGCCTGGCCACGGCACGGTGCCGGCGGCGCTCACCGCTGCGCACTGGGAGCAATGGCTGGCTGCCACGCGCTTGGCCGTTCGCGAAGCGCGGCGCCAGGTGCCTGATGGGCCGCTGTATCTGCTCGGCTATTCCAATGGCGGGGCGCTGGCGTTGCGCTACAGCCTGGCGGCGCTGGAGGACGAGCAACTGGCCATGCCGCAGCGCCTGGTGCTCATCTCTCCGATGATCGGCGTCACCAGCTACGCCCGTTACGCCGGACTGGCGGCCCTGCCTGCGTTACTGCCTGCTTTCGCCAAGTCGGCCTGGATGAATGTGCTGCCGGAGTTCAACCCGTTCAAGTACAACTCCTTTCCGGTGCATGCAGCGCGGCAGACCTATGAGCTGACCAGCGAGGTGCAGGATGCCTTCGATGCTGCCGAGGTCGATGGCCGCCTGTCACGATTGCCGCCGGTGCTGGCCTTTCAGTCGCTGGCCGACAGCACGGTGAGCACGCCGGCCGTGGTGCATCAGTTGTTCGAGCGTCTGCCGGCCAACGGCAGCGAGCTGGTGATCTTCGACATCAACCGCTCGCAGGCCATCGGCTCGTTGCTGCGACCGGACATGAGTGGCCTGCTGGAGCAACTGCTGCCGCCGGCCGAGCGTGATTACGACCTGACCGTGGTCGGCGTTGCGCAGAACGGTGGTCGTCAGGTCGAGGCGCGGCGAATTGCAGCTGGCGAGCGTGAGGCGGTGGCGACGCCATTGAATGTCGAGTACCCGAGCCAGCTGTTCTCGCTGTCGCACGTCGCATTGCCGTTCCCCCCGGACGATCCGCTGTATGGCAGCGAACCGACCGCCGAGGAGTTCTACGGCGTGGCCCTTGGCACGTTGGCACCGCGCGGTGAGCACGGCGTGTTGGTGGTGGGGCTCGATAGTTTGCAGCGTATGACGTCCAACCCCTTCTACGCCTATTTGCGCGAGCGCATCGACGAAGACTTGTAGATGGCTCGGTGCGCACGGCGCACCCTACGGTTGCCTTGCGTAGGGTGCGCCGCGCGCACCCGCTTGGTCGCAATGGCGGAGGTTCTACAGTTCAGGTTACAACCGGAAACGTCCGACCAGGCCATCGAGCTGGGTCGACAGCGCCTGCAAATCGCTGCTGGCCTGGTTGAGCTGATCGGCGATATGGGTGGTGCCGACGGTCAGCTCGTTGATGTCGACGATGTTGCGGTTGATGTCTTCCACCACGCTGGACTGTTCCTCGGTAGCGGTGGCGACCTGGATGTTCTGGTCGCTGATCTGGCCGATATGGCTGTTGATCTGCTCCAGCGCCACCGACGCCTTGCTCGCGTACTCCACCACCAGCGCGCTCTGCCGTTGCCCCTTGGCCATGGCCTCGACGGCCGAGCGTGATTCGTTCTGCAGGCGGTCGATGACTTGCTGGATTTCCTCGGTGGAGGCGCCGGAACGGCTGGCCAGGGTGCGTACCTCGTCGGCCACCACGGCAAAGCCACGACCTTGTTCGCCGGCGCGCGCCGCTTCGATGGCGGCGTTGAGGGCGAGCAGGTTGGTCTGCTCGGAAATGCTGCGAATGGTGTTGAGCGTGGTGCTGATGGCGTTGGTCTGCGCGGCCAGTGCCTCGATCACCTTGGCGGCCTGCTCCAGTTCGCCGTTGAGGGCGTCGACCTGACGATGTGCCTGACTGACCACAGCGCTGCCGTCGCTGGCATGCTGGGTGGCTTCGCGGGCAACTTCTGCGGCGTTCTCGGCGTTGCGCGCGATCTCGTTGACGGTCGAGCCCAGCTCGTTGATGGCAGTGGCCACCTGTACCGTGCGGTCGCTTTGTGCGGTGCAGTTGCTTTGCGTAAGGCGTGCGCGTTCGGCCACATCGCGCGCCATGCCCGAGAGCTGGCGCGAGTTGTCGGCGAGCTGGCGCATGGCGCCGTGCACCTTGTCGATGAACTGGTTGAAGCTGCGGGCGATCTCGCTCAGTTCGTCCTGGCCGTGCAATTCGATGCGGGTGTCCAGGGCCAGGTTTTCGGCGGCCTGGCCCAGGCTGCTCTGCAACACCGCCACACGGCGACGTAGCTGTACCACGATCAGCCAGGACATGATGATCGACACCAGCAGGCCGGTGGCGATGATGGCGATCTGGCGGGTCAGGCCATCGTCATAGCTTTGCGCGCTGTGCAGGTTTTGCTGCTCGGCCTGTTTGAGCAGCGCGTCGAGCAGGTCGTTGGCGCCCTGGCGCATCACCCCGTAGGTCTTGGCGTACTGATCGCGATAGATCTGCTGCGCCTTGGCCATGTCGCCGGCATCGAAGGCGGCGAGCATCGGGTTCAGTTCGTTGCTGACCATGGCTTCGAACTGATCGAGCAATTGCTGCGCCTGTGCCTTGCGCTCCGGGTTGACCTGGGCGGCCACGGCCTGACGCATCGCCTCGCGCATGCCGGGCACGTCCTCGTTGCGGGCGTCCTGTACGCGGGATTTCACACCGCGCTCGTCGCGCAGCGGGGTTTCCTGCAGCAGCATCATGTCGAGCCCGACGCGCATGCGCGGGATGCGCGAGGCGACCTCGGCCATGGCGCGCATGGGCGCGGCCGTATTGAGATAGAGGGCTTCGGTGTCACGATACATGCTCGACATGCTGCTCAGGCTGGTCAGCGCCACCAGCAGCAGGGCGATGCAGGGAATCGCCACCGCGATGATCAGGCGGGTTTTCAAAGAGAGGGCGTCGAGACGCATGGGGAGACTCCATTTCGAGATAGGGCGCAGGGCGACGCTCAGCCTATCGGGCCGATGTTGCCGCTCTTGTATCGGCAGCGATGGCCAGGTGCATGAGGGCAAAGACGAGCGCTTTGACGAAAAGGAGTAGGCCGGCACAGCTGCCGGCTCAGAAAGGGTGATGGCCGCCAGCAAGGTCGGCCATCAAGGTTCAGGCTTGCAGCGACGCATCCAGTTCGCCGCCACGTTCCAGTGCGGCGAGGTCATCGAAGCCGCCGACATGACGCTCGCCAATGAATATCTGCGGCACGCTGCGGCGGTTGCTGCGTTGCAGCATTTCCGCCAGCCGCTGCGGCGAACTGCCTACGTCGATTTCCTCGAAGGTCGCGCCCTTGCGTGTCAGCAGTGTCTTGGCGTTGACGCAGTAGGGGCAGTGCCCGGTGGTGTAGAGGGTAACGGCTTGCATGGCGCACCTCCTGTCTTGTCAGACGGCTACGGGTGGAAAGTCGACAGCGGTTTCGGCCAGGTTGTTGAGGTAGTTGGTCAGCGTCATCAGGGCGATGTTGGCCACTACTTCGACGATGGAGGCGTCACTCAGCCCGGCATCGCGCGCGGCTTGCAGTTGCGCATCGCTGAGGCGGCCGCGGCTGTCGATGATCTGCCGGGTCAGGCGCGCCACGGCATCGAACTCGCCATCACGAGCGCTGCGGATATCCGCTGCGCTCAGGCCTGCCTTGTCGGCGAACAGGGTGTGTGCAGCCAGGCAGTATTCGCAACCGTTGACCTGCGAGCTGGCCAGTGCCACCACTTCGCGCGCCTTGGCGTTCAGTGTGCCTTTGCCGAGCGCCTGGGACAGTGCCAGGTAGCCGCTTAGCGCGGCCGGGGCGTGGGCCAGGGTGGCGAATGTGTTGGGGATGAAACCGAGGCCCTTGCGTATGCCTTCCAGTTGCGCCTGGGCGCTGGTAGCGGTTTGTTCGAAGGGCAGTGCGGTGATGCGCGTCATGGTGATTCTCCAGTCTTGGGTGAGGGCCTGTTGTTCAAGCCTGGAGCCATGCTAGTGAGTCGAGCTGGCTTTTCGGATTCAGATCGTCGATGTTATGCGACAGATCGTCCAAGAGTGCGAGATGACCATGGATCGCCTGTCCAACCTGCTGCATCACTTCAACCTGCACGCCAGCACCTTTCACCGGGGCGGCTTCTGTGGCACCAGCAGCCATGGCGAGCATGAGCCTCATGGCTACATTCACCTGCTGCGTGCCGGGCGCATGAGTTTTCGCGAGGGCGATGGCCGCGAGCTGCGCCTGGAAGAGCCGAGCCTGATGCTGGTGGCCAGGCCGCGCCTGCACCAGATGAGCGCCAGCGAGGCCGATGGCGCCGAACTGGTCTGCGCCACCTTGGTCTTCGACGGGGGTATCGACAATCCGTTGTCGCGGTCGTTGCCAGGTGCCATCGTCAAACCGCTGCGCGAGTTGCCGAGTCTGAGCGGTTGCCTGGACTGGCTGTTCGCCGAAGCGACAGGGGAGGATTGTGGGCGTGAGCTGGTGCTCAACCGCCTGTTCGAGCTGATGGTGATCCAACTGCTGCGCCATCTGATGAACAGCCGCGAGCTGGCCTCGGGGATGATGGCGGGCTTGGCCGAGCCACGCCTGGCGCGAGCGCTCAATCAACTGCACGAGAGGCCGCAGCATGGCTGGTCGGTGGCCGAGCTGGCGGCGCTGGCCGGCATGTCGCGCGCCAGTTTCGCTGCGCATTTCCACGACGTGGTCGGTGCTACGCCGGCCGATTACCTGGTGGGCTGGCGCGTCAGCCTGGCGCAGAAGCGTCTACGCGAGGGCCGGCCCATGGCGCTGATCGCCGACGAGGTCGGCTATGAAAGCCCCTCGGCCCTGGCCCGCGCATTTCGCCGCAAGGTGGGGGCGAGTCCCAGCGAGTGGCTGCGTCAGGTCGCTCAATAGGCGAAATGGGCGATGGCATGCCTGACCTTGTCCAGCGCGTCTTCCAGTTGCGCCAGGGTAACCGAGCCAAGGGCCAGGCGCAGCGCATGGGGAGCCTGCTCCGAGGTGCTGAACGGCTCAGCGGTGGAGACCGCCACCTGCTCGTGCAGCAGGCGCGCCACGACCTGGTCCGCGCGCACCTCGGCCGGTAACGGCAGCCAGAGGAAATAGCCGGCCTCATGGCCGATCGGTTGCAGGCCGGCCAGCACGCGTCGAGCCAGGGCTTGCCGGCCGCGGGCGTCCTCGCGCTTCTGCGCTTGCAGGCGGGCCAGTGTGCCGTCTTCGATCCAGGCGCAGACCAGCGCCGTCATGATGCCCGGGGTGTTCCAGGTGCTGGCGCGGATGCTGCGCTCCAGTGCGGCGACCCAGACGGCAGGCGCAGTCAGGTAGCCAACCCGCAAGCCGGTGGCGATGTTCTTGGAGAAGCCGGACACATGCACCGTGCGTTCGGGCGCCAGGGCGGCCAGTGGCGCTGGTGCCGAGCTGGCCAGGAAGGCATAGGCGGCATCCTCGATGATCAGCAGGTCGTGCTGGCGGGCGATGTCGATCAGGCGCTCGCGCTGTAGCTGGTCGAGTACCCAGCCCAGTGGGTTGTGCAGGGTCGGCATGCTGTAGATCGCCCGTACCCGGCGCGTTCTGCACAGCGCCCCCAGGGCATCGAAATCGGGGCCTCTGGCGTCGCAGGGCAGTGCCAGCAATTCCACGCCGCGCGCGGCGGCGGCCGCCTTGAAACCGGGGTAGGTGAGGGCGTCGACCGCGACCACGTCACCGGGTTTGAGCAGGGTCTGCAGGGTCAGCGCCAGGCCGTGTTGGGCGCCGTTGACGATCAGCACCTGATGCGCCGTGACCGGGAGTCCCTGATCCGTCAGGTGCCTGGCCAGCAATGCCCGCTCATGGGGGCGCCCGGCATGCGGCTGGTAGCGCAGCAGCGCCTCCAGGTCACCGGACAATGCCAGCTGGCGCAGGGCCTGGCGCAGCAGGTCGGCCTGCCCCGGCAGCGTTGGGTAGTTGAAGTTGAGGTCGAGCATGCCGCCTTCGGTCGCCGGCTGGTCGATACCGTGACCGGGCGCCAGGCTGGTCTCGCGTACGAAGGTGCCGCGCCCGGTTTCGCCACTCACCAGGCCCATGGCGTGTAGCTCGGTGTAGACCCGTGATGCGGTGACCAGGGCGATGCCGTGCTGCGCGGCCAGTTCGCGGTGCGTGGGCAGGCGTGTGCCAGGCGCGAGCGCGCCACGGCGGATGTCGGCGGCCAACTGATCGACCAGTTGCTTGTAGCGCGCGCGGGGCATGGGTTGTATCCATGACAATTATTTGATTGTCATGATCAATGCCTCGAAGCTGCGTGGCAACCCGTTTCATGACAGGAGCCGCCATGCACATCGCCATTCTGACCTTCGAAGGGTTCAACGAACTCGACTCGCTGATCGCTTACGCCATTCTCAACCGCATACACCGGTCCGACTGGCGCGTCAGCATCGCCAGCCCTGCTGCGCGCGTGACATCCATGAACGGGCTGGTGATCGATAGCCAGATCGACCTGCAGCAGGCCTGCGCGGCGGATGCGGTGATTGTCGGCAGTGGCATGCGCACCCGCGAGGTGGTGGCGGATGAAGCGCTGATGGCGCAACTGCGCCTCGACCCGGCGCGCCAACTGCTGGCGGCGCAGTGCTCCGGCACGTTGCTACTGGCCAAGCTCGGCTTGCTCGACGGCGTCGCCGCCTGCACCGACCTGACCAGCAAGCCCTGGGTGCAGGAGGCAGGTGTGCGGGTGCTCGATCAGCCGCTGTTCGCCCGTGGCAATGTCGCAACGGCGGGCGGCTGCCTGGCATCGACCTATCTCGCCGCCTGGGTCATCGCCCGTCTGCTCGGCCTCGACGAGGCGCGCCAGGCGCTGCACTACGTGGCGCCGGTGGGTGAGAAGGCGCAGTACCTGGCGGGGGCGATGGCGGCGATCGGTCCTTATCTTCAGGACCGTACAGAGGCGTGACGGGTTCGTGCATCGTGGCAAGCTGTCGTACCATCGCCGACTGACCCCGCCACGAGCCTTCGCGCATGTTCGAAATCCAGCCCATCGACCCCGCCTACTACCGCCAGCAGACCCGCCGCAGCACCGTGGTGATCGCGCTCATCTTCTTGGCGCTGGCCATGCTTTGCGCCACGCTGAGCACGCAGGCGTTCGGCACGCCCGGTGGCGACAACTTCAAGTGGAACATGCTCGGTGTGCTGGCGGGGCTCGGCCTGACCATTGCCCTGGTGCGCCAGCGACTCTGGTCGCGGCCGTTCATGGCGCCGGCCGTTTACGGCTGGCGACTCAAGCGCAGCCTGATGCGTATCACCAACGTCATGCATCACGTCAAGGCGGGCGTGGCGCAGGGCGATGACAGCGCGATGAAGCTGCTGCGCTTCTACCACCTGGGGGTGAGCCAGATGCATCAACTCGATGGCAATTCCAGCGAACTGAGCCAGATGGTGGGCGAGATTGACAGCCATCGCGAGGCGATGGAGCAGCAGGGGCTGGACATCGAGCAGACGCGGCTCGACCTGGCGTGGCTGGAGCAGGTCAAAACGTTTAGCTGAACACGTCCTGTCGATCCAAGGTTGGGGTCACAATGACTTTAAAGATGTCATTATGACTCGATTTCCTTGTTGTCATTAGTACCTGTTTTTTCTTATCTATTTGTTTTTGATAAAGAAAATATATGGCACAGAATCTGACTCTCTCTGGGTGCAATGCCCATTACAGGAGAAATCAGATGAAATCCATTGCCTTGCTTGCCCTTTCCCTCGGCCTTGCGGCCGCCAATGTTCTGCAGGCTGCCGAAGTAGTGGCCGAACGTGAAGAAAACTCGGTGGGTGCCGGTTTCGGAGGTTTGTCCGGCCTGATGCTGGGCGCCGCCGCGGGTGGCCCTGTCGGTGCGCTGGTCGGTGGTGCCGCCGGGCTCTGGACCGGTGCGCAGGTCCAGGCTGCCACTGGCAATAGTGGAACCGCCTATGTGGTGCGCCACGAAGGCGGTCGTGAGCAGTGGGTGCGCTCGCCCAGGGAGCGCTTCGCGCTGGGTCAGCAGGTGGAGATGAATGGCATCCGCCTGCAGGCGCAGTAAGTCGATTTCAGCGCGGCTCGCGCGAGTTGCTGCACTCACTCTCTTTTCACTTCGAGGAACGTCATGAGTACGAATTTTCAGGGTCGTCTGGCCGTCGTCACCGGAGCCAGCTCGGGTATCGGCCTGGCGGTGTGTGATCTGTTGCTGCAGCGCGGCGCGCGCGTGCTGGCTTTCTCACGGCGTCTGGGCGCGCTGGAAGCGCTGCAGGCGTTACATCCCGAACAGCTGCATTGGTGTGCGGGCGACGTCACCGATATCGATGCGCTGCATGGGCTGGCCGAGCGGGCGGGGCGGATCGGTGCCGTCGACTACCTGGTACCCAACGCCGGGATCGCACGCTTGGCATCGGGCTGCGACATGCAGGCGTTCGAGCAGCAGTGGCGGGTCAACGGCGCCGGTGCAATCAATACCTTTCAGGTGCTCAAGCCTCATCTGGCGCGGCCTGCATCGGTGGTATTCATCAGCACCTTCCTGCGTCAACTCGGCTTCGCCGGGCTTGGCGGTTACATCGCCAGCAAGGCCGCACTCTCGGCGCTGGTGCGCAGCCTGGCGCTCGAGCATGCCGCTGAAGGCTTGCGGCTCAATCTGGTTTCGCCAGGGCCGACGGCGACACCGATCTGGAGCAGCCTGGGCCTGGCCGAGGATGCCTTGGCGGGCGTCGCCAGTGAAGTCGGCAGGCGCCTGGTCGACGGCGAGTTCCTCGATCCGCAGGCGATTGCCGAGGTGGTGCTGTTTCAGCTGAGCAATGGTGCGCGTGGCGTTCATGGTCAGGATTGGGTGGTGGACAAGGGCTACACCCTGCAATGAACCAAGCCGGGGCGGCAGGGCTGCCGCCCCGACTCTGCGACATATCCACTGACATTTGGCGTGACGCATGTTCGCCGCTTAAAGGTTGTTGAAAGGTTCGCCTCTTAGCCTCCGCACGCGCCTTTCGCGTGCCTTACAAGAAAAAGAGGAGAAAGCGGTTTGTTGACCTTGATTGGCCTGTTGACCATCTGCAGCCTGGTTGTGCTGTTGCTTATCGGGCGCATGTCGCCTGTTCTGCCATTGATTGTGGTGCCGTTGCTGGGCGCTCTGGCCGCAGGATTTGGCCCGGAGGCGATTTCCGGTTTCTTCACCGATGGCATCGGCCGCGTGACGGCGATTGCCACCATGTTCGTTTTTGCCATCACCTTTTTCGGCGTGCTGCAGGACACAGGTCTGTTCAGGCCCCTGATCAATGGCATGGTGCGCCTGACCCGCGGCAACGTGATCGCGGTGACCGTCGCCACGGCGGTGATCGGCATGCTGGCGCACCTCGACGGCGCTGGTGCCACCACCTTCCTGCTCACCGTTCCTGCCTTGCTGCCGCTGTACAAGCAGTTGCGCATGAGCCCGTACCTGATGCTGCTGCTGTTGGCGATTGGTGCCGGCATCTTCAACATGCTGCCCTGGGCCGGGCCGCTGGGGCGTGCCTCGGCAGTGACCGGTATCGAGGTCACCGAGCTGTGGCGTCCGTTGATCGCGGTGCAGGGTATTGGCGTAGTGCTATTGGTTGCTCTGGCGGCGCTGCTGGGCTGGCGTGAACAGCGGCGTATCGCGGCCGGCACGACCGGGGACGAAGGTGTACTGGTGGAAACCAGCACTGACCTGCATGAGCCGAGCGCCGAGGAGCGCGAGCTGGAACGCCCGCGCCTGCTCTGGGCCAACTCCGCGTTGTTCCTGGCGGTGCTGGTCTCGCTGTTCTCTGGCGTGCTGCCGGCCGGCTATATCTTCATGATCGGCCTGTGCCTGGCGCTGCTGATCAACTACCCCGGCGGCAAGGCGCAGATGCAGCGTATCTCCGCGCACGCTCCGGCTGCGCTGAGCATGGGTATGATCATCCTGGCCGCTGGCTCGATGCTGGGTATCTTCACCGGCACCGGCATGCTCACGTCCATCGCCCAGGACCTGGCGCAGGTACTGCCGGCGCCACTGGTGGGGCAGATGCACATCGTGCTGGGTCTGTTCGGCCTGCCGATGGAGCTGATGCTGAGCACCGACGCCTACTACTTTGGGCTGCTGCCGGTAACGCTGGAAGTGGTCGGCGCCCAGGGTGTCGAGCCAGCCAGCGTGGTTTATGCGCTGACCATCGGCAACATCATCGGCACCTTCATCAGCCCGTTCTCGCCGGCGTTGTGGCTGGCGCTGGGTCTGGCTGGGCTGGATCTGGGCCGGCACATCCGCTACTCGTTGTGGTGGATGTGGGGCTTCTCGCTGGTGCTGTTCGGTGCGGCCTGGGCGCTTGGGTTGTTCTAGACCAGGGACGTTCAGCAGTGCATCTAACGCCCGGGCTTGCCCGGGCGTTTTGCTGTCAGGACAACGGCCTGTTAGCTGATTTCCACCTGATAACGGAAGTTCTCCGCCGCCGCGCGTGACAGGCGATATTCCAGCGGCGTGCGGTCGTAGCCCAATGCGGTGCGTTCGATGACCACACTCGGGCTGGCCTCGGCTACATCCAGGGCGGCAGCGAGCTCGGCATCGGCCGCAGAGACGGTGAGGGTCTCCTGGGCCGAGGCAATGCGCTGGCCGCAGTGTTGCTCGTAGAAGGGGTAGAGCAACTGCGGGAAGTCGTCGGCGGCGATGTTCAACAAAGCGCCGAAGCGCGAAGCCGGCAGCCAGATACGTTCATGGAACAGCGGGCGACCGTCGATCAGGCGCAGGCGTTGGAGGAATATGCAGGGGGCGCCTTCGCTCAGCTTCAGCGCCTGGCTGGCGGCCGCGTCGGCCGGCACCTGGCGGCAGTCGAGGATACGGCTTTGCGGCACCTGAGACTGGCCGCTGGCGTTGACCTGGCGGAAGAAGCGGAACAGCGAACCGTCGAAATTCGGCCGCCGCACGAAGGTGCCGCGACCCTGGGCACGCAGCAGCAGGCCTTCGGCAACCAGGGTTTCCACCGCCTTGCGCACCGTTCCTACGGCCACACCGTAGTGGCGGGTCAACTCCGCTTCGGTAGGAATGGCCTCGCCGGGTAGCCATTCGCCAGCGGCGATCTTGCCCAGCATCTCGTCGCGTAACCGCTGATACAGCGGCAGGCGTTCGTCCTGTCCCAGAGCCGTGGTGCTCATAAACCTCAAATCCGAAAGTCGACCGGCCGTCACTTTACCACTGGCCTGCAGATTGACAGCACTTGATCTCTGTAGATACAGTCATCTAATCATATATATGAATATATGTTTTACAAGAAGGAGTCGCTCGTACCGGCGGCTCGTACAAAAAATGACAGAGGTATCGCTTCGTGACGCCCATGCCTTATGCCGCAATCACCGGCATCGACACCCACGCGCACATCTTTCGCCAGGACCTGCCCATGGTTCCCGGCCGCCGCTACAGCCCCAGCTATGACGCCACCGTGGAGCAGTACCTGGCTCACCTGGACGCCTGCGGGCTGTCCCACGGGGTACTGATCCAGCCGAGCTTTCTCGGTACCGACAACCACTACATGCTCGCGGCGCTGCAGCGTTTCCCGCAGCGTTTGCGTGGCGTCGCGGTGGTCGACGCGCAGGTCAGCGATGCCGAGCTGGACGAATTGGCCGCCGCGGGTGTGGTGGGCATACGCCTGAACCTGATCGGCAAGGTGCTGGAGGACTACACGGGGCCTGCCTGGAACGGCCTGTTCCGCCGCCTGGCGCGACGCGGCTGGCAGGTGGAGATCCAGCGTGGTTTCGACGACCTGGCGCTGATCGTGCCGGCGATTCTCGAATCCGGCGTCACCCTGGTGATCGATCATTTCGGCCTGCCGGCACCGAGCGTGCAATTGGACGCTGCGCAGCATCACGCCTTCTTCGATCTGCTCGGCCAGGCGCCGGTGTGGATCAAGCTGTCGGCGGCCTATCGCAGTCAGTCCGATCTGGCCCGCGCCCAGGCCATCGAAGCGCGCCTGCGTGAAGCCTGCGGTGGAGTCGGGCGATTCCTCTGGGGCAGCGATTGGCCCAACACCCAGTTCGAGTCGCAGACCCGCTACGATCAGCAGTTCGCGCTGCTCGAGGCCCTGCTGCCCAACCCCGAGGAGCGCCGACGCGTTCTGGTGGATAACCCCGCAACCCTGTTCGGTTTCGCCTCGGCGTAACCGTCGCTCGCATCAGAACAACAAAAGGAGTCAAACCATGATGAGCCTGCTCGTCGTCGCCGCGATCGTCCTCGCCGTCGCGTTGGGGTACACCACCAAGATCAATATCGGCCTGTTCGCCATTGCCTTCGCCTACCTGCTGGGCTGCTTCGGCATGGGCATGAGCCCGGGCGATATCATCAACATGTGGCCACTGAAGATCTTCTTCGTGATCTTCTCGGTCTGCCTGTTCTACAGCTTCGCCACCGTCAACGGCACCCTGGAAAAACTCGCCGGGCATCTGCTGTATCGCTGCCGTGGCGTGCCGCACCTGCTGCCCTATGCCATTTTGCTGACCTCGGGGGTGATCGCTGCCATGGGTGCCGGTTACTACACCGTGCTGGCCTTCATGGCACCGCTGACCCTGCTGCTGTGCCAGCGTACCGGCATGAGCCTGATTCTCGGCGGCATGGCGGTGAACTATGGGGCACTGGCCGGAGCCAACTTCGTTTCCAGTCAGAGTGGCATCATCTTCCGTGGCCTGATGACCGGCGCGGGCATGCCCGAGAGCGAAGCCTTCGTCAACGCCCTGGCGATCTTCGCCAGCACGGCGATTATCCCGGTGCTGGTGATTTCCGCCTTCGTCTTCCTCGGTGGTCATGGCCGCAACCTGAAGAATGCGGTGCTCGCCGCCGATCTGCCGGAGGCCTTCAATCGTGAACAGAAGCTGACCTTGCTGCTGACTCTGCTGATGATGGTGTTGGTGCTCGCTGCACCGTTGGCGCTGCTGGCCTTTCCGGACAACGCCACGGTCAGGTTCATCAACAGCAAGGTGGATATCGGCCTGATCGCCAGCGTGTTCTCGGTGATCGCACTGCTGCTCAAGCTGGGTGACGAGCGCAAGGCCATCGCCTCGGTACCCTGGGCCACGCTGATCATGATCTGCGGCGTCGGCATGCTGATTACCGTTGCGATCAAGGCTGGCACCATCGATGCCCTGGCGTCCTGGATCAGCGGCAACATCCCGCCACTGATGATTCCGGTGGCCTTTGGTGTGATCGCGGCGCTGATGTCGATCTTCGCCAGCACGCTCGGTGTGGTGACGCCGGCACTGTTCCCCATGGTGCTGCCGTTGGCGGCGTCGATGTCGATCGATCCGATGATCATCTTCATCGCCATCGTCGTAGGTGCCCAGGCCACCTCAATCTCGCCGTTCTCCTCCGGCGGCAGCCTGCTGCTGGGCTCCTGCACGGACGACAAGGTGCGCTCGACCTTGTTCTCGCAACTGCTGCTGCGTGCCGCGCCGATCGGCTTCGTCGCGGCGATGATGTTCAACCTGGCGCTGACTTTCCTGTTCTGATGAAAAAAAGCCCCGGCATCGTTCGATGTCGGGGCTTTCTGCTGCCTGTCGTCTTACTTGGAGCAGTCGTCTTTGCGGGCCAGTTCCAGCTTCGCGATGTCCGCTTTGCCTTCCTTCTCGTCGACCAGTTCCAGGTTGGCGCCGCCGACGAATACGCCCATCTTGATGTACTGCTTGATGAAGTAGTTGTTGCCGCTTTCGGTCTTGACCAGCAGATCGTTGGGGGAGAATTCGGATTCGGTGGAGATCTTGTGCTCGATGCCGCCCTTGACCTGTTCGTAGAAGAAGACCTTCGGCGCGGACTCGCCGATGCACTTGTCGTCGACCCAGATGTCTTTCTTCAGCGAACCGCCTACGCCCGAGTTGCGGTAGATGTACAGACCGGCATTACCAGGTGCGGGTGCTGCAAAGCGCTTGGCTTCGGCAGAGGCGTTCTTGTCTTCCATGGGGACCGAGGCGCAGCCGACGAGCAGCGATGAGGCAAAGGCGGCCAGGATCAGTTTCTTCAGCATGATGACTCCGAATGTAGAGGAATGATGTGCGCGGCAACGCAGCAGAACGACTCTGGATGTTCTGCCGTGGCGGGCTATCGGAAATGGAGAAAGAGATGCTCGAAGAAGGGGGCATTGCCTGTACGCATCCTGCGCATGCTCGAATTCCGTTTCCTTGATGGCCTGTTGCCATGCCGGTGCGCACGATATCCCGCTGTCCGGGTGTGAGCAAGTACCTTGGGCTATTTCAGTCGATAGCGTCGCAAATCATCCTGGCTCAGCAGGCGCAAGCGACCTGGCGGTGCCTGGTAGATCGCTTCCGCCAGGCTCACGTCGACGCCCATGTCGCGAAAGTACCTGGCCGGGCTGAACGGCTGGCTGCCATGGGCGGCCTGTGCCAGCGCCGAGTCACCAGCGGGGAAGGGTGGTCGGCGCAGGGCAACGTGGCCGTTGACGGTGCGCTTACTGCCGGCAGCCAGCAGATAGATGCAACTGCCCTGGCACAGGCCGCCAGAAGGCACCAGCGCCTCGAAGCCGGTTTCGCGCAGCAGGCGACCCATGCGGATGGCCTCCGGCGCGCTGCCGCCGATGCTGTCGAGCAGCACGACCTTGCGCGTGTGCTTGCCCGGATTGGCGCGCAAACCCTGCAGCAGTTTCTCGTAGTCGCCGGGAACGATCTCTTCGGAAATCTTCGCCGCCAGCAGGCCGGCATTGGCCTCGACCTCCACCTGGGCGTGGGCGGTCAGGGCGGTGAACAGAGCTGTGCCGATCAGGACGAATCGTAAACGCTGGACAATCATCGGGCGGGTTACGCGATAGTGGCTCGGGAGGTAGACGATACCTGCCGGCGCACTATCTCGCATCTGTCAGATTGCTGCGTTCTGGCGCCGCACCTGCCACGCCCAGGCGAATAGCAGCAGGCCACCGATGGCCGTGGCCGCGCCAATGTAGCCGGTCACGGTCCAGCCCATGCCGGCGCTGATGGCCAGGCCGCCGAGCCAGGGGCCCAGTGCATTGGCGACGTTGAAGGCGGCGTGATTAGAGGCTGCCGCCAGGGTCTGCGCGCCGGTGGCGACGTCCATCAGGTGGGTCTGCAGGGCCGGGCCGAGGGCGATCATGGTGCCCAGGGCGAAGATCGCCGGCAGGAGGGTCCACAGGCTGTGCGCGGCGAACGGGAAGGCCAGCAGCACCAGCGTGCTCCAGGCCAGAATCCAGGCCACGGCACGCAGGCGCAGGCGGTCGAACAGCCAACCGCCGGCACTGTTGCCGACGATGCAGCCGGCGCCGAACACGCCCATGGCCAGGGGAATCCAGCCGGGACCGACCTGAGTGACATGAAGCAAGGTCGGCGCCATGTAGCTGAACACACAGAACATCCCGGCAAAACCGATGGAGCCGATGCCCAGGGCCAGCCAGATCGGCGCGCGGTTGAAAGCACGCAGTTCGCCCGACGGGCTGCTGCGCTGCTCGTGCGGGTCGGCGGGGAGAAAGATCGCCACCATGGCGATGGTGGTGATGGCAATCACACCGACCAGGGCGAAAGCGTAGCGCCAGCTCATGAACTGGCCGAGCCAGGTGGCCAGCGGGTTGCCGATCAGGATCGCCACGGTCAGGCCGGCCAGCACCCGGCTCACGGCCTTGGCGCGCTTGTGTGGCGGCGCCATCGAGGCGGCCACCAGCATGGCGATGCCGAAGTAGGCACCGTGCGGCAGCCCGGCGATGAAGCGGAAGATCAGCAGCGGCTCGTAACTCGGCGCCAGGGCGCTGGCGAAGTTGCCGAGGGCGAAGCAGCCCATCAGCAGCAGAAGCAGGATGCGCCTCGGCAAGCGTGCACCAAGCAAGGCCAGCACCGGTGCGCCGACCACCACGCCAAGGGCATAGGCGCTGATCACGTGGCCGACCTGCGGCTCGCTGACGCCGAGATCGGCAGCGACGTTGGGCATCAGGCCCATGATGGCGAATTCGCCGGTGCCGATGGCGAAGCCGCCGAGCGCGAGGGCGAGTTGAATGAGAAGGATCGCGCCCGGCGACAGACTCGTCGCGGCGTCGGATGCAGAACTGTTCATGAGTGACCTGGAAGGGGGGAGAAGCAAGCGCGCGATTATAATCTCCCAGTGCCTTGCTTGGGTATTGGCGGCCGCTCTATTTCGGGCCTGCAGACGAGTGGTCGGAGGCGTTGAGGGTCTTCACGTAGTCAACGAAGGCACGCAGCGGCGCCGGTACGTGACGCCTGCTGTGGTAGTACAGGTAAGGTCCGTCGAAGTGCTGCCACCAGTCATGCAGGAAGGGCTGCAGCTGACCGCTGGCGAGGTGCGTCGCGATGTATTCCTCGAAGGTGTAGAGAATGCCGTGGCCGGCGCAGGCCGCTGCGATCAGCAGGTCCTGCGACGAGCTCACCAGCCGGCCTTCGGGAGCGATGCGCAGGGTGCGTCCATCCTGCTCGAACTCCCACACGCCGAGCTTGCCGCTGGCGAAGCGGTAGCCGAGCAGGCGATGTTCGCTCAGTTCGCTGGGGTGTTGCGGCGTGCCATGGCGCTGCAGGTAGCCGGGCGCAGCGACCGCCATGAAACACTGGCGACGCGGCCCGATGGGGATGGCGATCATGTCCTTGGCCAGGCTTTCCTCGTAGCGAATGCCAGCGTCGTAACCAGCGCCGATCACGTCGATGAAGGTGTTGTCCATGTTCACCTCCAGCGCGATGCCGGGGTAGCGAGCGAGAAAATCGTCCAATAGCTGCGGCAGGATGTGCCGCGCGATCACGCCGGGCACATGCAGGCGCAGCGAACCGACCGGGTGTTGCGGATCTTCCTGCAGATCGTTGAGTGCCGCGTTGATCTCGTCCAGCGCAGGGCGCAGACGTTCAAGCAGGCGTGCGCCGATTTCCGTCGGCGTCAGGCCGCGTGTGGTGCGGTTGAGCAGGCGCACGCCCAGCTCCTTTTCCAGGCGGCGCACGCAATCGCTCAGCGACGAGGCCGACATGCCACGGCGTTGCGCCGCGACGCGAAAACCACCGGCCTCGACCACGGCAGCGAACAGGGCGATATCGGACAGGTTGGGTTGGCGCATGGGCGTCGGCTGTATGATGACGAAGGGCCTGATAATGCGGCGCAGCGGCCGCTTTGCCAATCCTGAGGAGCGTCTGCTGGGATGTAGCCCGGATGAAATCCGGCAATGCATACCAACGGCCCCGGATTGCATCCGGGCTACGCTTCGCGTCCGCGAAACATCGGGTAACTGTCCGCCTGACCGTATGCGCTGTTCGGCTTTGGACGGCTTATCGTACGCGCCGTCTGCCCGCACCCTATGTCCTGTAACTGCGCCTGCTCTGGCGCATCGAGTCAACGGACACGAGGAATCAGTCGATGGACAAGAAGCATGCTGTGGGGCGAGGCCATTCGCGTCGTGATGCCCTGAAACTGTTCGGCATGGTAGGCGGCAGCCTGGCCTTGCACGGGGTGTTGGGCGGTATACCGACATTCGCCTGGGCCAATACCTCACCGGGATGGCAGGCAAGCGACATGCCGGCGCTGACTGGCAAGCGCATGCTGGTCACCGGCGGCACCAGTGGTATGGGCTTCGAGGATGCCCTGGCCCTGAGCGGGGCCGGCGCGCAGGTGATCATCGCCGCGCGCAATGGACAGCGCGGCGCCGAAAGCATCGAACGTATTCGTGCCCAGGTGCCGGATGCACGCGTGCGTTTCGAACAGTTGGATCTGGCCGACCTGGCTTCGGTGCGCAGCCTGGCCCAGCGTCTGAATGCCGAGGGCGAGGTGCTGGATGTGCTGATCAACAACGCCGCGATCATGGCGCCGCCTCAGCGCGGCGTATCCCGTGATGGCTTCGAGATGCAACTGGCGACCAACTTCCTCGGCCATTTCGCGCTCACTGGCTTGCTCCTGCCATCACTGCGCAAGTCGCCCGATCCGCGCGTGGTGATGCTGGCGAGCATTGCCGTGAATCGCGGCCGTATCAATTTCGATGACCTGCAGTCCGAGCACGACTACAACCCTTACGCCGCCTACGCCCAGTCGAAGCTGGCCTGCCTGATGATGGCCTTCGAGCTGCAGCGGCGCAGCCTGGCCAATGACTGGGGTATTCGCAGCGTCGCCGCGCATCCCGGCGTGGCCGTTACCGAACTGGTCGAGCGCGGGCCAGGACTGCAAAGCGAGTTCGCTCAGCAGTGGGCCAAGGATCGCGATGTCTATCACTCGGCGGCGCAGGGCGCGCTGTCGTCTCTGTTCGCGGCGACGGCGGCCGAGGCCGAGGGTGGTCGCTACTACGGCCCGACCGGCGCAGAGGAAAAACGCGGCCCACTGGGCCTGGCCAAGGTGCCGGAGGCTGCGGCGGACGCCGATGATGCGGCCCGCCTGTGGTCGGTGGCCGAGCGTCTGACGGGTGTCAGGTACGGCTGAGTCATGCCGGCGCGCTGTACCGGCGCGCCCTTTCGAGGAATTTCGCATGTCATCGTCAACGATGGCGCAGCGTGTGGCCGTGGCCATCAACGCGCAGCGCAACGAGCTGTGGCCGGCGCTGGCCGGTTTCACCCTGTTTTTCTGCCTGTTCTCGGGCTACTTCATGCTGCGGCCAATCCGCGAGGCGATGGGCATCGTCTCGGGGGTGGAGAACCTGCAATGGCTGTTCACCGCCACCTTCGTGGTGATGCTGATCGCGGTGCCATTGTTCGCCTGGCTGAGTTCGCGGGTGCCGCGAATTCACTTCATCGACTGGGTGTATGGCTTCTTCACCCTGAATCTGGCGTTGTTCGCCCTGTTGTTCTTCAGTGCTGAGGAGAGCGTGTGGTTGGCGCGCAGCTTCTACGTGTGGATTTCGGTCTACAACCTGTTCGTCGTATCGGTGGCCTGGAGCCTGATGGCTGACGTGTTCGACAGCGAACAGGCCAAGCGACTGTTCGCCTTCATCGCCGCCGGTGCCAGCGTTGGCGGTCTGGTCGGCCCGGCGTTGAGTGCCTTGCTGGTGAGCACGCTGGGGCAGAGTGGGTTGATCCTGCTGGCCGCTGTGCTGCTGGCCGTGGCGCTGTCGCTCAAGCAGGTGCTGATGCGCTGGCGCGAGCAGGGTGGTGCGGGGCGTGCCGGTGCCGTGCGTGCGGAAAGCCCACGGCTACCGGTGCCGGGTAACCCGTTCAGTGGCCTGATGCGCGTGCTGTCTTCGCCCTACCTGTTTGGCATCGCCGGTTTCGTCATCCTGCTCGCCACGGCCAGTACCTTTCTCTATTTCGAACAGGCCCGCCTGGTGGCCGAACTGTTCCCTGATCGCGCCGATCAGGTGCGGGTGTTCGGGGTGATCGACTTCGTGGTGCAGGCTGGTGCGTTGCTTGCCCAGCTGTTCATCACCGGGCGTATCGCCAGGCGCCTGGGCGTGCGGGTGTTGCTGGCCTGCGTGCCATTGCTGGTATGCGTCGGCTTTATCGGCCTGGCGTTGATGCCAACCTTCGCCATGCTGGCGGCGCTGATGATCGTGCGCCGTATCGGTGAATACGCTTTCGTGCGGCCAGGGCGGGAAATGCTCTTCGCGCCGCTGGATGCCGAGAGCAAGTACAAGGCGAAGAACTTCATCGACACCGTGGTCTATCGCGCGGGCGATGCCATGAGTGGCTGGCTCAAGAGCCTGCTCGACATGCTGGCTCAGGGCGCCTGGCTGGTGGCGTTGGTGGGCGCTGCCTGTGCGGCGCTGTGGGGATTGCTCGGTTGGTACCTGGGCGGGCAGGCCGATCAGCGCAGTGCCGAGCAGCAGTTGGTGGCGACCCGCTAGCTCGGCGCAACGCTGCCGTTGCAGCGATACGGGAGTCGGCTGCCGACTCCCGCAATATCATCAGCCGCGCGCGGGAATGTTCAGGCCGCGCTGAACGGCCGGGCGGGCGAGGAAGGCATCGAGTACGCGACGCACGTTGGCGAAGCGTTCGAACTGCACCAGATCGTCGGCCTTGTAGAAGTCCACCAGGCAGCGTACCCAGGGCAGCACGGCGATATCAGCAATGCTGTACTCGCCCATGATCCAGTCGCGGCCTTGCAGGCGCTGATCGAGAACGCCGAGCAGGCGCGCGGATTCTGCCACGTAGCGGTCGCGCGGACGTTTGTCCTCGTACTCGGCACCCGCGAATTTATGGAAGAAGCCGAGCTGGCCGAACATCGGACCCAGGCCGCCGATCTGCCACATCAGCCATTGAATCGTCTCGTAGCGGGCAGCGGCGTCCTGTGGCAGCAGCTTGCCGGTCTTCTCCGCCAGATAGATGAGAATCGCCCCGGACTCGAACAGCGGCAGCGGATGGCCATTGGGGCCGTTGGGGTCGAGGATGGCGGGAATCTTGTTGTTCGGCGCCAGCGAGAGAAACTCGGGGCTGAACTGGTCGTTGCTGCCAAAGTCGACCAGGTGCGGTTCGTAGGGCAGGCCGATTTCTTCCAGCATGATCGACGCCTTGACCCCGTTGGGCGTGGGCAGCGAGTACAGCTGCAGGCGCTCGGGATGCTGGGCGGGCCATTTACGGGTGATGTGGAAGGGGCTGAGGTCGGTCATGTGGGGTTCCATGTCGAATGGGCCTAAGAGCCTGTTCATGATCTGCTGCGCGTCGGCGCTACTGCGTTAAAAACAAGCTCGGAATGCTCATTTACCATTCGTAAAGTCGAGCGCGACTCCGAGCGTTCCTCGCTTGTTTTTGCCTTGTATCGCTCTAGCTCGCGAGATCCTGAACAGCCTCTACGAAAGAGGCGATCAGAACACGAGTGGTCAGAGCGAAGGAAATCGATCCAGCTGCTAGTAGTCATCGACTCGAGCAATCCTGCCTGGTTCCCTGCACGCGAGCGAGGCGGTATGGTGGGTTTTTCATCCACCCGGCACGGAACCCATCGGCATGAGCCTGCACGGTACTTACGATTCCCAGAACATCTTCGCCCTGATCATTCGTGGCGACTTGCCCTGCTACAAACTGTACGAGGACGACGATGTACTGGCCTTCCTCGATCTGTTCCCGCAATCCAAAGGGCACAGCCTGGTGATCCCCAAGCGCGCCGCCGCGCGCAATATCCTGGAGATCGACGACGCCAGCCTGGCCAAGGTCATGGCCGTGGTGAAGAAGGTCACCCAGGCGGTGGTCGACGAACTGCAACCGGCTGGTGTGCAGGTCGCGCAGTTCAACGGTGCGCCTGCCGGGCAGACGGTGTTCCATATCCACATGCACGTAATCCCGCGCTTCGAGGGCGAGGGGCTGGGTATTCATGCGGCCACCAAGGCCGATCCGGCCGAGCTGGAAGCGCTGCAGGCGCGTCTGGTCAAACGCCTGCAGGGCTGAAGCGGTATTGCCCCGGACGAGTGACTCGGCCGGGGCATCAGGCAACCTGTGGGTTAGCCGTTCTGGTTGCTCAGCCCGCCCCACTCCACGAAACGCACGGCGTGCACTTCGCCCTGGCTGTCGCGGTAGACCAGGACGCTGGTCACTACACCGCTCTTGCGGCTGTTGTCGGTGCGCTGCAGAACCTGGTCGATGTCCAGCTGCATGCCGTACTGGTATTCCTGCACTTCCACTTGGGTGCTGGCAGGTGCTTTCTCGCTGGCGAAGGCCATGGGGGCGAAAGCGGCGAGGAGGGTGGCGTTGAGGGCTGCGAATTTCATCCGGGTAATCTCCGATCAGTTGCGCCGACTCAGGTGGCGCTGGGTTCGGGAGCAATGAAAACACCGCGCCCTTCATTGCAGAAATCGATGCTTGTGCTAGCGAAAATCGCTGCCATCGATATCTTGCCCGCAGGCTCGCCAAGCCCAATACTCAGGCAGCATTCACCTGCCCATGGAGGGCTTCATGCGCTCGATCTTCATCGCTCTACCTCTGTTGCTGTTGGCCGGTTGTTCGTCGTTTCGGGGCGACCCCGAGCATGTGGAACCTGTGCCGGAAGATCGCCTGCTGGCATTTCAGGAGGCGCAGGCGAACAGTGCGCAGATCGTGGTCAATCGCGACTTCGGGATGATGGGCGGCGGCTGCTTCGTGGCCATCGAGGTGGATCGCAAGGTCGCTGCGCGCATCGGCGTCGGCGAGGTCGCGACCTTCCAGGTGCCGCCCGGCACGCGCGTGGTCGGCATCACGCCGGATCGTATGGACGACACCCTGTGCGGCATGGGCCGTCTGCTGCGGGAGGTGGCAGTGCCGGTGAAAACCGGGGAAACCCAGCACTTGCGCATCGTCAGCCAGAACAAGGGTGGCTTCGATATCCGCCCGGACAAGCCCTGATCGCTTTGCCGCTGTGCGAGTGTTCATATCTAGCGTGACGCCAGGCGGTTAATATTCCCTGCATCAAAACAGGGAGCATGAATGTGAATGGATTGCCGATAGCCATCGTAGGGGCGGGTACCGCTGGCCTGGCCAGCGCCATATTCCTTGCCCGTCAGGGCTACGCAGTGCGCCTGTTGGAGCGGGTCGAACGTCTGCAGCCGGTGGGCGCCGGCATCCTCTTGCAGCCTTCCGGCCTGGCCGTTCTGCAGCGTCTTGGTCTGCTGGCCGAATGCACCGCGTTGGGTGCGCCGGTCAGCCGCCTGTATGGCACCAGCTGCCAGGGTCGGGTGATCCTCGATACTCGTTATCAGGACTGGCAGCCAGGCAGCTTTGGCCTTGGTATTCATCGCGGCGTGTTGATGACGGCATTGCTCAATGCTGCGCAGCGTGCGGGCGTGCAGGTGGAAACCGGCGTTACGGTGAGCCGCTTCGAGCAGGCGAGCGGCCATGTGCGCTTGCTGCGTCAGAGCGAAGCGGGCGATGAGCAGCCCCTAGGAGACTTCGCCGCACTGATCCTGGCCGATGGCACGCGTTCGACCCTGCGTACGCAGATGCAGGTACGGCAGTGGTCGCGGCCTTATCCCTGGGGCGCCCTGTGGAGCATGTTGCCGACTTCGCCTGCGACCGAGTCTGGCGAGTTGCGCCAGTGGTATCGCGGCTGCCGAGAGATGTTCGGGCTGATGCCGACCGGCTGTACCCATCAGGCACGTGAGAATTCGCTGACCAGCCTGTTCTGGAGCCTGCCACTGAACGAGCATGAGAGCTGGCGCAGCAGCGGGCTGGAGGCCTGGAAAAATCGTGTGCGCAGCCTCGCCGGCGAGGCTGCGGAGGCCTATCTGCAGCAGATCGATGATCCCGCGCAACTGACCCTGGCGGCCTATGCGGACGTGCGCATGCAACGCTGGAGCGATGGCCGTGTCCTGGCCATCGGTGATTGCGCCCACGCCATGAGCCCGCAATTGGGGCAGGGCGCCAATATGGCGCTGGTCGATGCCGCTGCGCTGGCCGATGCGCTCGGCAATGCCGGTGACGAGCACCAGCACGGGCTCGACTGGAATGCCATCTTCACTCGCTACGGCGATGCGCGCCGTGATCATCTGCGTTACTACCGCCAGGCCAGCCGCCTGCTGACGCCGCTGTTCCAGTCCAACAGCAACACCCTGGCCGTGCTGCGCGATATCGCTCTGATGCTCGCTCGGCACAACCGCTTCGGCCGCCAGCATGCGGTCAGCACCCTGGTTGGTGCACGTGGCGGCTGGCTGTGGTCCGGGGCGCAGAAGCGCGAGTTGCATGCCTGGAAGGGTGAGCGCGAGGCCTGGGAGTAGCCTGCCAGCAGACCGTTCAGTTGCGCTGCAGTTCGAGCAGCGCCTTCTGACTCAGATCCAGCCACTCCTTGTGCAGCGTGCGGTAGTGCCGGGCGGAGCGGCGGGCGTGGGTCTGGATCTGCTGCAGCAGTTCGATGGCTTCACGCTGGCGTCCCAGTCGGCGCAGCAGCAGGGCATAGCGGTAATTCGCCTCGGGGCTGGCGCTGTAGCTGCCGAGAGCGCGGTATTCCTCTTCGGCCTTGAGGTCGTTGCCCTGGCCTTCCAGCGCGCGGGCATACAGCAGGTGGCCGTCGCTGGAGCGGAAGTCGGGATTGTGGGTAATCAGTTGATCGAGGCTCGCTTGGCAGCCGGCGAAATCAGCCAGTGCGAAACGTGCCTTGGCCAGGCCGAGGAGAATGTCCGGAGCATCGCTGTGGATGCCGCGCAGAGCCGCCTGATAGTGCTGGGCCGCTTCCTCGGCCTGGCCCATACGCAGCAGTTCATCGGCCAGGTTGACGCGGGTATCGCGGGTGTCGCGAATATCAAGTTCATCGCGCAGGGCGCGCAGATGGCGCTGCGGGTCAATGCTGTCGTGCAGGCGGTTGAGCGTTTGCCGGCCGCGTCGGCTGCCGAGCAGGTCCGGCAGCATGATGCCGAGGAAGTAGATCAGGCAACCAAGCCCGGGCAGGGCGATGATCAGGTACAGCCAGTAGCGTTCCTGGCCACTGCGAACCACGTGAAGGCCGCAGGTGACTTGGCAGGCGATGACCAGCAGGGCGAGCAGAGGCATGGGGCGATCCAGTCCTTTGGAGTGCGAGGGGAGGCTTATCAGAGCATGGATCGGCCCTGTTGTCAGGTGACGCATGCACGGCTGTGGCCTACGTCACGTGCTAGGCTGCGCGGCTGATTCCATGTTCATAAGGATGCGTGCATGCCGTCGTCGCTGGAGATTTTCGCCAACCTCTTCTATCTGATCTCGGTCGTGCTGGCGGCGCGCAACTCGGTGCACACCTGGGCCGTTGGCCTGGTCGGTTGTGTGCTGTTCGGTTGGCTGTTCTTCAGCGTGCAGCTGTATGCCGATGTCACCTTGCAGGCGTTCTTCATCGCCACCAGTCTGCTGGGTTGGTGGAGCTGGTTGCACGGTCGCCAGGGCAAGGCGCTGCCGATCAGTCGTTCGCGCGGAGCCGGGCTTGGCCTGGCGCTGCTGCTCGCGGTGGCCGTGGCCGGCGCATACGGCGCCTTGCTACATCATTTCACCGATGCCTACGCGCCCTTCATCGATTCGCTGGTGCTGACGTTGAGCGTGTTGGCGCAATTGCTGCTGATGCGTCGCAAGCTGGAAACCTGGTACGGCTGGCTGCTGGTGAACACCCTCGCGGTGCCGCTGTTCGCGTCGCGCGAGTTGTATCTGACGGCGTTCATCTACCTGCTGTTCTGGTGCAACGCCTGGTACGGCCTGTATTGCTGGCGCCGTGAACTGAACGCGCAGACGGTCTGAGATGAGCAAGCGATTTTCCATTGGGCTGGTGGTCGGCAAGTTCGCACCGCTGCACCTCGGGCATGAGTGGTTGATCCGTCAGGCGCAAGAGCAGTGCGAGCAGTTGGTGTTGCTCAGCTGGGCATGCCCGGAGCTTGCCGGCTACGAGCCTGAACGGCGGGCGAACTGGTTGCAGGTGCGTTTTCCCGAACTGCGCAGCTGGGTGGTGACGCCCGAGTGGGTTGCCCGGCAGCGCGCACGAGGCCTGTTGCTGCCGGACCTTCCCCACGAATCCGCAGCCGATGCCGCGCAGCGCCAGTTCGTTGCCGATTTCTGTCTGGCCGTGCTCGGCCACCCGGTTGACGCGGTATTTACCAGCGAGGCTTACGGCGACGGTTTTGCCGCGCACCTGAGCGGATGTTTCGGCCGGCCAGTGCAGCATGTCGAGATCGATCGTGCGCGTATTCAGGTACCGGTTTCGGGTACGCGTCTGCGCGCCGATATTCATGGCTTGCGCCACTACCTGGCGGCGCAGGTCTACGGCGATTTCGTCGAGCGCATCGCCTTGCTCGGCGGCGAGTCCAGCGGCAAGAGCAGCCTCGCCCAGGCGCTGGCCGAAGCCCTGGGTACGCGTCACGCCGCCGAGTACGGTCGTGAGTTGTGGGAAGAGCAGGGCGGTGTACTCGCCTATGACGATCTGCTGCGCATCGGCCGCACCCAGGTCGCCCGTGAGCAGGCGCTGGCCGGGCAATGCCAGCGCTATCTGGTATGCGACACCACGCCTTTGACCACGCTGTTCTACTGCCGCGAGCTGTTCGGTCGTGCCGAGGCCGAGCTGGAGCAGTTGGCCGAGCGTCGTTATCAGCACCTGTTCCTGTGCGCCGATGACTTTCCCTTCGTGCAGGACGGCACGCGCCAGGACGAGACCTTTCGCCGCCGACAGAACCGGTGGTACGAGCAGGAGCTGGATCGGCGTGGCTGGGCGTTCACCTGTTTGAGCGGTTCGTTGTTGCAGCGAGTCGAGCAGGTGTTGCGACATCTGAGCGGCGCCTAGGTGGAGGTAATTGGTGCGCGCGGTGCACGCGAGGCTCGAACGAGCGAAGCGCTTGCCGGACTCGCCGCAGGTGGCTTTGCGTAGGGTGCGCCGCGCGCACCGGCTTCATATGGCGATGCGTGGAATACGCTCGGAGTTCTGTCGGCCATCGCTGCAATCGTTGGCGCGCACCGTCTGGGCGGCCCGACGACACTCTACGAAGCTTGCCGGTCATCCATGGCTGGGCGAGGATGCGCCTTTTCGACCGAACCGGGATCGTCATGCGTCGTCTGCCTTCGCTCACCGCCCTGCGCACTTTCGAAGCGGCCGCGCGGCATGCCCACTTCGGCCGCGCGGCCGCTGAGCTGTGCGTCACCGACAGCGCCGTCAGCCACCAGATTCGCCAGCTCGAAGAGCAACTCGGCAGCACGCTGTTCGAGCGCGACGGCCGTCAGGTACGCCCGACACCGCAGGCCAGGCGCCTTTTGCACAGCCTGCAGCAGGCCTTCGAGCTGATTGGCGAGGCCTGCGACGAGCTGCGTGATCCCGGTTCGCAAGCGCAACTGCGCGTCGCGGTTACCGCAGAGTTGGCGCAGAAATGGCTGGTCGGGCGCCTGGCCGACTTCGCCGAGCGCCACCCGCAGATTACCCTGCATCTGCACGAACAGCCGTTGGAGGCGACGCTGCCGGGCAGCGAGATCGATATCGCCATCACCTATGGCACCGGCCCGGACGATGCCAGCGCCTACTTCGTGCGGCCGCTGCCGACCCTGCAGTTCTTTCCGGTGTGCAGCCCGGGCCTGTTCAACCAGTCGCCGCTCAAGCACCCGCGCGACCTGGCGCGTCATTGCCTGCTGCATGACGATCAGGATGGCAAGACCTGGACCGCCTGGCTGACCACTCATGCTGGCGATATTCAGCCGACGCGGCATCTGTATCTGGGCCATGCCGGCCTGACCATGGAGGCCGCTGCACGCGGCCAAGGCGTGGCCATTGGCGACAACCTGACCAGTGCCGAAGACCTGGCCAGTGGTCGCCTGGTGCGCCCCTTCGCGGCCCAGGTGCCGTCGCTCGGGCAGTACGCGCTGGTGTGCGAGCGCCTGCGTCTGGACAAGCCGGCAGTCGCTCATTTCATCGAATGGCTCACTGATCAGCTGGTCGATCTGTGAATTTAATTCAAGGGTTCCGCGATTATCGTCATTGGTCATAGCGCCATCGACGGGCTTACTGTCGGGCTACTTCCAGCCACTGACGAGGAGCCGCGAGATGGCCCGTACCCTGACCTCCCTGCCCAAGGCCGACGGCTTTCGTCTGCCCGGCGAATTCGAAACCAAGAGCCGCTGCTGGCTCGGCTGGCCGGAGCGCCCGGACGTGTGGCGCAACGGCGGCAAGCCGGCGCAGAAGGTCTGGGTCGAGATAGTTGCGGCCATCGCCAGCAGCGAGCCGGTCACCGTCTGTGCTTCGGCGGCGCAGTACGGCAACGCTCGGCGCCTGCTGCCAGCGCATGTGCGGGTGGTGGAAATGACCTGCAACGACACCTGGTTCCGCGACAGCGGTCCGGCGTTTCTGGTCCACGACGAGACGGCCGAAGTGCGCGGCGTGGACTTCGAGTTCAACGCCTATGGCGGGCTCGATGGCGGGCTTTACTACCCCTGGGACAAGGACGATCAGATCGCGCAGAAGATTCTCGAGATCGAAAGTTTCGATCGCTATCGCGCGCCTTTCATCGCCGAAATGGGCGGTATCCAGAGTGACGGTCAGCGCACCCTGCTGACCACCGAGCAGTGCCTGCTCAACCGCAATCGCAACGCCCATTTGGGCAAGGACGAGATGACCCGCAGGCTGTCGGATTACCTTGGTGCCGAGCAGGTGATCTGGCTGCCGCGCGGCTGCAAGTTCGACGAAACCGACGGCCATATCGACGACCTGGCCTGCTTCGTCCGCCCTGGCGTGGTGGTGATGCAGTGGACCGACGACCGTACCGACCCGCAATGGGAAATCTACCAGGAGGCCTACGACATCCTGCGCAGCGTGCGCGATGCCCGTGGCCGTGCGCTGGAGGTGCACAAGCTGCCGCAACCGCGCGTATTGGAGTGGACGGCGCAAGAGGCCGAAGGTCTGGATCAGGACGATGCCACCCATACCCGACAGGCCGGCACGCAGATCTGCGCCTCGTACATCAACTACTACGCCGGCAACTCGGCCATCGTCCTGCCGCTGTTCGGCGACGCCAACGACCGTGTGGCCCAGGCCACCTTGGCCGAGCTGTTCCCGCAGCATCGCATCCTCGGTATCGAGAACTCGCGGGAAATCCTCCTGGGTGGCGGTAACGTCGCCTGCATCACCATGCCGCAATACGCCGCGCCTCAGCGCGCCTAGGAGGCCCGGATGAAACTGCCCGCCAGTCTGCTGGCCGTGGCCCTTGCCGCCTGCGCACACGCGCAGGCCGGCGCTGCGCCGAAGCAGGTCAACCTGTATATCTGGAGCGAATACCTGGCCCCGGACACCCTGGCTTCGTTCGAAGAGAAGACCGGTATCCGCGTGGTGGTCGATCACTTCGATTCGCTGGAAACCGTGGAAACCAAACTGCTCACCGGCGGCAGTGGTTACGACCTGGTGCTGACTGCCGGCCAGCACCTGAGCAGGGCTATCGCCAGCGGTGCATTGCGCGAGCTGGACAAGACGCAGCTGCCGCATTTTGCCGGGCTCGATGACGAGTTCACCCAGCATATGGCCAAGTTCGACCCGGGCAATCGATACGCCGGACTCTACGTCTGGGGCACCACCGGTTTCGGCTACCAGGAGCAGGCCATCGCTCAGCGCATGGCCGATGCCCCGACCGATAGCTGGGCGATGCTGATGGACCCGCAGGTGGTGGCGCGTTTTGCCGATTGCGGAGTGAGTTTCCTCAATGATCCCAACGAGGTCTTCGCCGCTGCGTTCCGCTACCTGGGGCTGGTTATCAACCGGCAGAATCTCGATGACCTGAAACAGGCCGAGGCCCATCTGGCCAAGGTGCGACCGTTCATTCGCTACTTCGACAATGACCGCAACATCAGCGATCTGGCCAACGGCAACACCTGCCTGGCCATGGCCTGGAATGGCAACGTCGCCATCGCCGCGGCACAGGCCGAGCAGGCCAACAAGGACTTCCAGCTGAGCTACCGCATCCCGCGTGAAGGGGCTCTGCTGTGGTTCGATGCCATGGTCATCCCGCATGATGCTCCGCACCCGGAAGCTGGGCTGGCGTTGATGGACCATCTGATGACACCCGAGGTGATCGGCGCCATCAGCAACAGCATCTACTACGCCAATGCGGTACCGGCGGCAGATGCCTTCGTCGATCCGGCGATTCTCGCCGACCCCGGCACTTATCCGCCGGCCGAGCTGCGCGCCACGCTGTACACCAAGAATGACAACAGTCGCGAGTTCAACCGGGCCCTGACCCGCGCGTTCAGTCGACTGAAGTCGGGTCGGTAGCTGTCAGCGATAGCGGGCGAGGATGGCCTCGAACTCGCCATCCTGTCTCATCTGCACCAGGGCACGCAGCAGCGCCTGGGTCGGCACGTCCGGCTCGTCGCGGACGATGCAGGCGATCAGGTCGGCGCTGATTTCATCGAGCGCATGCAGGCGTTGGTCGGGTGGCAGGTCGCGATTGAACCAGGCCAACGCCAGGTGACTGCTGATGGCATAGCGGTAGCGGCCGGCCTCGAGTTTTTCCAGGGCCAGTTCCTGGGTGCGAGCGTCTTCGCGATGAATTGCACCACTGGCCAGCAGCGGTTCCAGGCGTGGATAGCTGAAACCCAGCACCGTACCCAGGCGCTCATCCCGCAACTGCTCCAGCTTGAAGTCCGGCTCGGCGTGGCGAGCGACGATCAGGTCGCGCTGCACCATGAAGGGCAGGCTCCAGATGTACTGATGATGGGATTCAACGAGCCAGTCTGGATTGACGTAGCAGCGCACGTCGATCCCGCCGCTGACCAGCAAACGTTGAACGCGCAGGCGCGGTAGCACCAGCATCTCTGCACGGCGGCCGACCTTCTGTGCCAGGCGTATTTGCAGATCGTAGAGAATCCCGCCCGTGGCTTGGCCATCGACGATCTGGATCATCGGCATGGCCCAGCTCTCGGACACCGAGAAACGTAGCGGGCGCTGCTCTTGGGCCGAGGCTGCGAGGCAGAGCAGAAGCAGCAGGGCGGAAAGTGAAAGGCGCATGCGGTTACCGGTTCAAGACGTTAAGCGGTGCCGCGCCGAGCTTGGCCGTAACAGACCAGACGACGGCCGCTCAAGCCGGCGCCGGCTCGAAACTGTCGGCGCGCGCCATGCGCCACATGCGCTCGTAGAACTCCCCTGCGATCTGGCCACTGAGCAACTCGCCCGGCGCGAGAAACACGTGCTGCTGGGCGAACAGCTTGATCTCGGTAGCCGACATGCGCTGCACCAGGTGCTTGGCATCGATCTGCGCCGGGTGGTCGAGGCCAGCGGCGGCGAGCATCTCGGCCAGTGCCTTGAGTGTGTTGCGGTGGAAGTTGAAGACGCGCTGGGCCTTGTCCTCGACGACCAGGGCGCGCTGGCGCAGCGGGTCCTGGGTGGCCACGCCGGTCGGACACTTGTTGGTGTGGCAGGACTGCGACTGGATGCAGCCAATAGCGAACATGAAGCCGCGCGCCGAGTTGGCCCAGTCGGCGCCGATGGCCAGCACACGGGCGATATCGAAGGCGCTGACGATTTTGCCGCTGGCGCCGAGCTTGATCTTGTCGCGTAGGTTGCTGCCGACCAGGGTGTTGTGCACGAACAGCAGCCCTTCGCGCAGCGGCACGCCCAGGTGATCGGTGAACTCCAGCGGCGCTGCACCGGTGCCGCCTTCCTTGCCGTCGACGACGATGAAGTCCGGCAGGATGCCGGTGTCCAGCATCGCCTTGACGATGCCCATGAACTCCCAGGGATGGCCCAGGCAGAACTTGAAACCGACCGGTTTACCGCCCGACAGCTCGCGCAGTTGCGCAATGAACTGCAGCAGCTCGATGGGGGTGGAGAAGGCGCTGTGACGCGACGGCGAGATGCAATCTTCACCCATCGGTACGCCGCGGGTGCTGGCGATTTCCTCGGTGACCTTGTGCTTGGGCAGGATGCCGCCATGGCCCGGTTTGGCGCCCTGGCTGAGCTTGATCTCGATCATCTTCACCTGCGGGCTGCTGGCCTGAGCGGCGAAACGCTCTGGGTCGAAGCGCCCGTCGGAAGCACGGCAGCCGAAATAGCCGCTGCCCAGCTCCCAGACCAGATCGCCGCCGTGCTCGCGGTGGTAGGGGCTGATGCTGCCTTCGCCGGTGTCGTGGTAGAACTCGCCGAGTTTTGCCCCTTCGTTGAGCGCGCGAATGGCGTTGGCGCTGAGTGAACCGAAGCTCATTGCCGAGATATTGAACAAGGAGGCCGAGTACGGTTGGCTGCACTGCGGCCCGCCGATCTCCACGCGAAAGCTACACGGGTCGGTCAGCGGCGCCGGGCGCATCGAGTGGCTGATGAACTCGAAGCCGTTCTGGTACACATCGCTCAGGGTGCCGAAGGGTTTGTCGGCGCCTTCGTTCTTGGCGCGGGAATAGACCAGCGAGCGCTGGGCGCGGGAGAATGGCAGTTGCTCGGCGTCGCCTTCGAGCAGGTACTGGCGAATCTCCGGGCGGATGCCTTCGACCAGGTAGCGGATATTGCCCAGGATTGGGTAGTTGCGCCGAACCGCATGGCGCGTCTGTAGCAGATCGCCGATCCCGATCAGGCTGAGTACGGCGCTGAGCAGGGTGAAGGGCCACATCCATTCATGGCCAAGGAAAGGCAGGCTGGCCAGGGTGAACAGCACGCAGAAGGCGAAGAATGCGTAGCGGCTGAGCAGGGAGAGGTTCATGCAAGCTCCAGGTGCGCGGATCGAGATAAGACTTTAGACCAAACGGCTATATTGGGTCATGTTCTGTCCACCTAGACACTCTCAAGGGCTGAGGACGAACCCCATCGCCCTGTGGCACACTCAGTGGCCCGGAGCCAACCGTCGCAAGAGCTTGGCCCAAGTCTCCCGATTTTCGGCCTGCGCCATTGTCGCCGGCCAACTGCCTGAGGCCGCCAGCGGCCGAGAAGAGGAATGAGCGTGCATAACGTCGTCATCAGTGGTACCGGCCTCTATACCCCGGCCAACAGCATTTCCAACGACGAGCTGGTGGCATCCTTCAATGCTTATGTGCAGCAGTTCAACGCCGACAACGCCGAGGCCATCGCCCGCGGTGAGGTGGAGGCGCTGAGCGAGTCCAGCAGCGGCTTCATCGAGAAGGCGTCGGGCATCAAGAGCCGCTTCGTCATCGACAAGAAAGGCATTCTCGATCCGCAGCGCATGGTGCCGAGCATTCCCGAGCGCTCCAACGACGACTGGGGCATTCTCTGCGAAATGGCCGTGGGCGCCGCCAAGGAAGCGCTGCAGCGCGCCGGCAAGACCGTTGCAGACATCGACGGGGTGATAGTCGCTTGCTCGAATTTGCAGCGTGCCTACCCGGCGGTAGCCATCGAAGTGCAGGCCGCCCTGGGCATCCAGGGCTGGGGCTACGACATGAACGTGGCCTGCTCCTCGGCTACCTTCGGCATCCAGGCTGCGACCACTGCCATCCAGACCGGCCAGGCCCGCGCCATCCTCATGGTCAACCCGGAAATCTGCACCGGCCACCTGAATTTCCGCGACCGCGACAGCCACTTCATCTTCGGCGACGCCGCCACTGCGGTGATCATCGAACGTGCCGACCTGGCGACTTCCAAGCACCAGTTCGACGTGGTCGGCACCAAGCTGCTGACCCAGTTCTCCAACAACATCCGCAACAACTTCGGCTTCCTCAACCGCGCAGCGGAAGAGGGCGTGGGCGCGCGCGACAAGCTGTTCGTGCAGGAAGGCCGCAAGGTGTTCAAAGACGTCTGCCCGATGGTCGCCGAGCTGATCGCCGCACACCTGGCGGAAAACCAGCTCAACGTCAGCGACGTCAAGCGCTTCTGGCTGCACCAGGCCAACCTCAACATGAACCTGCTGATCGCGCGCAAGCTACTGGGTCGCGACGCCGAGCCGCACGAGGCGCCGGTGATTCTCGACACCTATGCCAACACCAGTTCGGCCGGCTCGGTGATCGCCCTGCACAAGAATCAGGATGATCTGCCTGCTGGTAGCCTGGGTGTTCTAAGCTCCTTCGGTGCCGGTTATTCGATCGGCAGTGTAATTTTGCGCAAGCGCTGAACTCTCTGTAGGAATGCCTGAGGTGCACGGGGCGTTCGGCCTCGTGCATATGTGCTACCTACGGGAGTTCCATGTCCGATACCGATCTGTTGGATCGTCTGCTCGCTGGTGAGCAGAAGGCCTATCGCGAGCTGGTCGCTCGCTACCAGGGGGCGATGCGCGCGGTGGCTTATGCCATCGTCGGCAGCCGCAACGCCGATGAGGTGGTGCAGGATGCCTGGCTCGCCGTGGTGCGCAGCCTCAGCGGCTTTCAGGGGCGCTCCAGCCTCAAGACCTGGCTGCTGACCATCACCGCCAATACCGCCAAGACTCGTCTCAAGCACAACCGCCGCGAGGTGCTGCTCGATGACTTGGCCGCGCCGCACGGCACGGTAGGTGAAGAGCGCTTCTCCGATGATGGTCACTGGCTGCTGGCGCCGCATGCCTGGCACCAGGACAGCCCCGAAGCCCTGCTCACCGAGGACGAATTGCGCGAGTGCCTGGAGCACACATTGGCCAGCCTTTCGGAGTTGCAGGCCAGCGTACTGGTGCTGCGCGAGCGACAGGGCCTGGAATTGGAGGCGATCTGTAATCTTCTCGACATCTCGCTCTCCAATGCCCGTGTGCTGCTGCACCGAGCACGCCTGAAAGTCTTCGCCACCCTGGAACATTTCGAGGAGACAGGCCAATGCTGACCTGCAAGGAATTGGTCGCTCATTCCAGCGATTATCTCGACGGCCAAATGACGCTACGCCAGCGCCTGGCCGTGCGCGCCCACTTGGCCATGTGCGGCAACTGCCGGCGTTTCATCCGCCAGATGAAGCTGACCCAGGCGGTGATCCGGCAGATGCCGGAGGATGAATTACCTGAACTCGACGCCCTGGCCGAGCGCCTGGCGCAGGCGCGCCGTCACAATGATTGAAAAAAACCGGAGAGATCCGGGTTTTCTTTTGCCTTCTCGTATGTGCTCTTCCTCAAAACATCGCCGCTGAAGCGCCTCCCACGGTGCGGTGGATTTTCTTGTGCCTGTGGGTGGGGCTTTCGCCTCTGGCATCCTGCTTCGCTCTACCTCCTGCATCCATGCAGTCGTAGCCGCGACTGGTAGCGGGCAAAGCACCCCCGGATTTCATCCGGGCTACGAAAAAAATCCAGCCTCGCTGTAACGCCCGCATTCCTGCCTCGTCCATTGCTGCGAGAGGGCCAATCCGGGCCCGCATTAGAAACCGATGGAGAGATGCCATGAAACAACTCAATACCCTGACTGCCACCCTGGGCGCTGCGCTGCTGACGTCCATGGCGTTCACCGCCCAAGCCGCGAGCAACCCGTTCGCCGCTCAGGAACTGGCCAGCGGCTACAGCCTGGCTGCCGCCGAGAAGGCACAGGAAGGTTCCTGTGGCGAAGGCAAATGCGGTGGTGAGATGAAAGGCGACGCTGAGGGCAAGTGCGGCGAGGGCAAGTGTGGTGGCGAGATGAAAGCCGGCGCCGAAGGTAAGTGCGGCGAAGGCAAATGCGGCGGCGAGAAAAGCGAGTAAGGGCAAAGGGGAGGACGGATCATGCAACTCGCAAACCTCACCGGCGCCGGCCTCGGCCTGCGTCGCGGGTTGCTCGCCGAGCTGATCGGTGATGACGCCAGCGGCGCTGATTTTCTCGAAGTGGCGCCGGAGAACTGGATCGGTGTCGGTGGCCGGCTGGGCAAGCAACTGCGTGCCCTGAGCGAACGCCGGCCGCTGCTGTGCCATGGTCTGTCCCTCAACCTCGGCGGCTTCGCGCCGCTGAACCTGGAACTGCTGCACGCCATCAAGGGTTTTCTCGACGCGCATGGCGTGCTGGCCTACAGCGAGCATCTTTCGGCCTGTGCCGACGACGGTCAGCTGTATGACCTGATGCCGCTACCGTTTTCCGAAGAGTCGGTGCAGCGTATCGCCGAGCGCGTGCGCATCGTTCAGGACGTGCTGGAGCGGCCGCTGATCATCGAGAACGTCTCGGCCTACGCTCGCCTGCCCGGCGAGCTGGACGAGGCGGATTTCGTTCGCGCGGTGCTGGAGCGTGCCGACTGCCAGCTGTTGCTCGACGTCAACAACGTCTACGTCAACAGCCTGAATTTCGGCTTCGATGCCGAGGCTTACATCGCCGCGATGCCGAGTGAGCGCATCGCCTATCTGCACGTCGCCGGTCATTACGACCAGGCGGCAGACCTGAAGATCGACACCCACGGTGCGCCGGTGATTGACCCGGTGTGGACGCTGCTCAGCAGCGCTTATGCGCTGCATGGCGTACGCCCGACGCTGCTGGAGCGTGACTTCAACTTCCCGCCACTGGCCGAGCTGTATGCCGAGCTGGCGCATATTCGCAGCCTGCAGCAGGCCGCACAACCGCTGAGCAGGTATGGCACATGAGCGGTATCGAGCAGCAGCGCGACTTCGCTGCACGTATTCGCCAGCCTGAGGCGCAGTCTTTGCTGCCGGGCATCACGGCCGAGCGCATGGCGGTCTACGAAGAGCTGTTCTTCAACAACGTCGCCAGCCTGGTTGGAGGGGCCTTCCCGGTGCTACGCGGCATCCTCGGGGCTGAGCGCTGGCAGCGGCTGCTACGCACCTTTTTCGCCGAGCACCGGGCGAGCACGCCGTACTTTCTGGAGATCAGCCAGGAGTTCATCGCCTGGTTGCAGCAGGGCTATCGCCCAACGCTTGAAGATCCGCCGTTCATGCTGGAGCTGGCACATTACGAGTGGGTCGAACTGGCGCTGGATGTCAGCGACGCACAGTTGCCCGAGCGAGGCTGGTCGCCACTGGCGTGGCCGCTGGCTTATCACTGGCCGGTGCAGAAGATCGGTGTCGATCATTGCCCCACGCAGCCGCCTGCCGAGCCGACCTGCCTGCTGGTCTGGCGTGATCGCCAGGATCAGGTGCGCTTCATGCATCTGACGGCCTTCGCCTATCAGCTGGCGTTGCGGCTGCAGGCTGGCGAACCGCCTGTGCAGGCCCAGCTGGAGCTGGCTTCGGCGCATGGCCTGGCCGCTGATCGCAGCTATTTCGATAACGCCCGCGCGCTGCTGGATGACTGGCAGGCGCGCGATATCTGGTTTGCGTATTCCGAGGAGTCACCATCATGATCACGCTGCTCAATCGTCTTCAGGACGCGCTGGATGCCTGCCGGCGTCTGGATTTTCTCGGCCCGCTGTTGCTGCGCCTGTATCTGGTGCCGGTGTTCTGGATGGCCGGCACGCGGAAGCTTGCGGATATCGAGGCCACCGCTGCCTGGTTCGGCAACCCGGATTGGGGTCTTGGCCTGCCGTTTCCCGAACTGCTGGCCTGGGCGGCGGCGCTGACCGAGGCTGGTGGCGCCATCCTGTTGCTGTTCGGCTTTGCCGTGCGCTGGATCAGCATTCCACTGATCGTCACCATGCTGGTGGCAATCTTCGCCGTGCACTGGCCCTATGGCTGGCAGGCGATTGCCGACCCGTCGGCACCCTTTGCCAACGAACGTGTGCTGGCTGCGGCGGAGAAGCTCGAACGGGCGCGGAGCATCCTGCGTGAGCACGGCAATTACGATTGGTTGACCGGCAGTGGCAAGTTCGTGGTGCTGAACAATGGCATCGAGTTCGCCGCCACTTACCTGGTGATGCTGGTGGCGCTGTTCTTCAGCGGGGCAGGGCGCTGGCTGAGCATCGATTACTGGCTCGCGCGACGTTTCCGAACTCCGCGCTAAGCAGGCCACTGAAAAACTACCTGCGTTGGCAATACTGCGTTAAAAACGACCTCGCGTGCGAGCCCAGTCAAAATGCTCATTTACAGCACGTAAACCCGAGTGCGGGCCCAGTGCTTTTTTCGGTCGTTTTTGCGGGGCCGCCATCGGTATTGTCTTGCCTGCCTCGGCTCGGGCTTCCTGCTTCGCTCTACCTCCTGCATCCATGCAGTCGTCGCCTACGTTTTTCAGCGGCCTGCTAGCCCAGCGGATTGTCCCGGCGCCGGCTCTCGCGAAACTCGCCCGGCGTCTGCCCGGTCCAGCTCTTGAAACTGCGGTGGAACGAGCGTGATTCGGTGAAGCCCAGGTAGCAGGCGATGTCCTGGATCGCCAGGTCGCTGCGCAGCAGGTAGTGTTCGGCCAGTTCCTGGCGCAGCTCATCGAGGATCTGCTGGTAGCTGGTGCCGGCCTGCTGCAGGTGGCGCTGCAGGGTGCGTACGGTCATGTTGAACTTCTCTGCCACTCGTTCCTTGCGCGGCAGGCCGTCCTTGAGCAGCAGGCGCAGGGCGTTTTTCACCCGGCGAGGCAGTGGCTCGTCGTCATCCAGTCCGGCCATCAGGGTCAGTGCATGTTCTTCCAGTGTGCGCAGCAGGTTGGCGTCGGCCTGGCGTAGCGGCACACCAAGGTAGTCCAACGGCACCAGCAGGGCGTTGCAGGGTTGTTCGAACAATACCGGGCAGCCGAACAGTTGCTGGTATTCGGCCAGGTCGGTGGCAGCCGGTTGTGCGTGCTCGAACCAGACCTCGCGCGGCGAATGTTCGGAGTCGGCGATCCAACGGGCGTATAGCAGCCAGGAGGCGAGCACGTTCTCGACCATGTGGCGACGCACGTCCGGCGCCTGATGACGGCAACTCCAGATCAGTCGCACGTGATCCTCGGCCGCCTCGATACGGCTGGTGCCCATGTCGCCCACCAGTTTCTCGTAGGGCACGATGCGGCTCATGGCTTCGCCGAGGGTGGCGCAGTTCATGGCGATGTAGCCGAGCACGCTCCACGAACCGGGCTGGACGAAACGCGCCGCATGCAGGCCGAACAACCTGTCGCCGGAAACCTCCAGCAGATGCGCCAGCAGGCGCTCATGCACCTCGCTGGGCATGCGCTTGCCATTGTCGGTCAAGTCCTGCGCGCCAATGCCGGCCGCGGCCAGGGCAAGGTCGATGTCCAGGCCGAGCTGTTCGGCCTGGCGCAGGTATTTGAGCAGGGCGGGAACCGAGGTATAGCCGAGGTTTTCCATGGATTCTTCTTGTTCTGGTGAAGTGACGTGGATCAGACAAGCCTTGGTGCCTGGCACGGATGCCTTTGCAGTGTCGCGGGGCCGCCCTGGTAGTGCGCACCGGTGGCGCCGGCGTTTCGGTGCGCGCGGCGCACCCTACGCAATGCCTGTCTTGATTGGCGATATCGCCTGTCTCGATTCGACAGTGACGGCCGGCGGCGGCTGGCTAGTATAGGCAGCCATAAGTGCTGATCGGAATGGGGGATGCGATGCGACGCTGGAACGGATGGGGTGACGAGGCGACCGAAGTGGAACTGCCGGCCCATGGCGAGGCCTTTCTCGCCGAGCTGATCGGGCCGGGCCAGCGTCTGGCCGATGCCAGCCTGCAGGATGTGCTGGCGCGCGTGCCGGCGTCGCGCCTGGCGCCGCATCCGCTGATCTGTCAGGACGCCGAAGTGCGCGTGCGTCATGCCCGTGGCCAGAGCCTGCCGGACTGGCTGGCGATGCGCTCCGGTGACTTCGGCCTGTTTCCCGACGGCGTCGCCTGCCCGGAAAGCACCGAGCAGATCCGCGAGCTGTTGGCCTGGGCGCAGCAGCATGATGTCACCCTGATTCCATACGGCGGTGGCACCTCGGTAGCCGGGCACATCAACCCGCAGGCCGGCCAGCGCCCGGTGCTGACCCTGTCGCTGGAGCGCATGACGCGCCTGCTGGACATCGACGAGGACAGCCTGATCGCCACCTTCGGCCCCGGTGCCAATGGTCCGCAAGTGGAGAGTCAGCTGCGCGCACGCGGCTACACCCTGGGGCATTTCCCGCAGTCCTGGGAGCTGTCGACCCTCGGCGGCTGGGTCGCCAGTCGCTCCAGCGGCCAGCAGTCGCTGCGCTATGGACGCATCGAGCAACTGTTCGCCGGCGGCAAGCTGGAAACTTTCGCCGGCACCCTGGAGATTCCGACCTTCCCGGCTTCGGCAGCTGGGCCCGATCTGCGTGAGCTGGTGATGGGCTCGGAAGGGCGCTTCGGGGTGATCTCCGAGGTGCGCGTACGCATCAGTCGCCTGGCCGAGCAGGAGCGCTTCTATGCGGTGTTTCTGCCCAACTGGCAGCAGGCGCTGAGCGCCATCCGTACGCTGGCCCAAGCGCGGGTGCCACTGTCCATGCTGCGTCTGTCCAACGCCATCGAAACCCGTACCCAGCTGGCTCTGGCGGGTCACCCGCAGCAGATTGCCCTGCTGGAGAAGTACCTGGTCCTGCGCGGTGCCCGTGACGGCAAGTGCATGCTGACCTTCGGCGTCACCGGTAGCCGCGTGCAGAATGCCGCTTCGCTGAAACAGGCAAGGCGCCTGCTGAAAAGCTTCGGCGGTGTGTTCACCGGCACCCTGCTGGGCAAGAAATGGGAGCAGAACCGCTTCCGCTTCCCTTATCTGCGTCACGGTCTATGGGAGCGCGGTTACCTGGTCGATACCCTGGAAACCGCCACCGACTGGTCGAACGTCGACAACCTGCTGAACAAGGTCGAGGCCAGTCTGCGTGAAGAGCTGGCCGATGATGGCGAGCGGGTACACGTATTCACCCACCTGTCGCACGTCTATGGCGAAGGTTCGAGTATCTACACCACTTATGTGTTCCGCCCCGGCGGCGACTACGCCGCGGCCATGGCGCGTTGGCAGCGGCTAAAGGCGGCGGCCAGCCTTACGATCGCAGGCAACCGCGGCACCATCAGTCACCAGCACGGCGTCGGTCGCGACCACGCACCTTACCTGGCGGCGGAGAAGGGCGAGCTGGGCATGGCCACGTTGCGCAGCCTGGCCACGCATTTCGATCCCGACCAGCGCCTGGTGCCTGGCGTGTTGCTGCAGGACTGAGCATGGAACCCTGGAACGCCACCTGGCGCGAGCGCGCGCTGCCTGAACTGGCCATGCGCGACTGGGATCTGCTGGTGATCGGCGGCGGCATTTGCGGCGCCGGCATCCTTCGTGAGGCGGCGCGGCGTGGCTGGCGCTGCCTGTTGCTGGAGCAGCGCGACTTCGCCTGGGGCACCTCCAGCCGCTCGTCGAAGATGGTGCATGGCGGGCTGCGCTACGTCGCCAAGGGCCAGCTGGGGTTGACCCGCGATTCGGTGCGCGAGCGCCAGCGCCTGCTTGGCGAGGCGCCGGGGTTGGTGGAGCCCTTGAGTTTCGTCATGCCGCACTATCGCGGCGGCTTCCCGGGGCCAAAAGTGTTTGGCGGACTGCTCAGCCTGTATGACGCCCTCGCCGGCAAGCGCAATCACCTGTTTTACCCGCTGCAGCAGTTGCGCTACCTGGCGCCGGGCATTCGCGAGGATGGCCTGCTCGGTGGCACGCGTTTCTTCGATGCAGTGACCGACGACGCGCGCCTGGTGCAGCGTGTGCTGGGTGAGGCGCGCGCCGAAGGCGGCGAGGCGCTCAATGGCATGCGTGTGGTCGAGTTGCTGCGCGAGGCGGGGCAGGTGGTCGGTGTGCTCGCCGAGGACGTAGAAACGGGCAATCGCTATCGCCTGCGCAGCCGCGCCGTGGCCCAGGCCACCGGTGCCTGGGCCGATCGCCTGCGCCAGCCCGGCAATGGTCGCATTCGTCCGCTGCGCGGCAGCCACCTGCTGCTGCCGGGCTGGCGGTTGCCGGTGGCGCATGCCTTCAGCTTCATGCACGAGAGTGATGGCCGGCCGGTCTTCGTCTTCCCCTGGGAAGGCGCGACGGTGATCGGCACCACCGATCTGGATCATGCGGGTGATCTGGACACCGAGGCGGCGATCAGCGCCGAGGAGGTCGACTACCTGCTCGCCGCCTGTGCCCAGCAGTTCCCCACTGCGCAGTTGAGCTGCGCCGATGTGCTGTCTACCTGGGCTGGCGTGCGGCCGGTGGTGGGCGATGGCAGCGCAGGGCTGAAACCCTCGGATGAGAAGCGTGAACATGCGCTGTGGATCGAGCCGGGCAGTGTGACCTTGGCTGGCGGCAAGCTGACTACCTTTCGCCTGCTGGCGTTGGAGGTGCTGCGCGCCTGTGCCGGATTCGTCGGCAAGTCGGTGGAGGATCAGGGCGGCGCCGTGTTTCGCGACTGCCCGCCGCTGGAAATGTCGCACCTGAGCCTGACGCAGCAACGCCGTCTGCTTGGCCGCCATGGCCGGCAATTGCAAGACGTGCTGCGCGTGCTCGACGAGATCGGCAGTGACTGCGTCGCCGGCACCGACACCTTGTGGGCCGAACTGGCCTGGGCCGCCCAAGGCGAGCTGGTGCTGCACCTGGACGATCTGCTGCTGCGACGCACGCGCCTTGGCCTGCTGCTGGCAGAAGGCGGCCGCGCCGAACTGCCGCGTATACGCACGCTGTGTCAGCCACGTCTGAAATGGAGCGATGCACGCTGGCAGCAGGAAGAGAGCGATTATCTGGCTCTGTGGAAACGCTGTTACAGCCTGCCCCGGACTTGCCACGAACCGTAGGGTGTCGCGGGGCCGCCTAGGCCATGCGCACCAGCAATCCATTGATAGTCAGGCCCACCGGTTGTAGCCCGGATGTAATCCGGGGGGAACGAAGATGCAGCTCCCGGATTTCATCCGGCTACGTGACGGGCCGTAGGGTGCGCCATGCGCACCGAGCATTCCCCGCTATACAGGTCATTTGCGCAACCACAGGTAAAACAAGAAGGATCACACCTTGAGCGAACCAAGCTACCTGCTGAGCATCGATAACGGCACCCAGAGCGTGCGCGCGCTATTGTTCGATACTCAGGGCAACCTGCTGGCCAAGGGCAAGGTGGAGCTCGATCCCTATTTCTCCAGCCAGCCGGGCTGGGCCGAGCAGGACCCGGAATACTACTGGGCCAGCCTCGGCGAGGCCTGTCGCCTGCTTTGGCAGCAGGTGGATATCGACCGCAGCCTGATCAGGGGCGTCGCCGTCACCACCCAGCGCGGTAGCATCATTCACGTCGATGAGCAGGGCACGCCGTTGCGCCCGGCGATTCTCTGGCTCGACCAGCGACGTGCCGAGGTCGCGGGACGTATCAAGGGCCTGTGGGGCTGGCTGTTCAAACTGGTGCGTGCCGAGGAGGCTGTGAATCATTTTCGTGGCCAGGCCGAGGTCAACTGGGTCGCCCAGCATCAGCCGGACATCGCCGATCGCGCGCACAAGGTGCTGTTGCTCTCGGGCTTTCTCACCCATCGCCTGTGTGGTCGCTTCGTCGATTCGACCAGCAGTTGCGTGGCCTACCTGCCGTTCGATTACAAGCGCCTGCGCTGGGCCGCGCCCGGCGACTGGAAGTGGCAGGCGCTTTCGGTGCGTCGTGAGCAACTGCCTGATTTGTTCAAACCGGGTGAGCGCCTGGGCAGCGTCACGGCCTCCGCGAGCCGCCATACCGGTATTCCCGAGGGGCTGCCTCTGATCGCTGCTGGAGCCGACAAGGCCTGCGAAGTCCTCGGTTCTGGCGCGCTGGAGGCGACTACTGCCTGCCTCTCCTACGGCACCACGGCCACCATCAACACCACGCGCAGTCGCTATCTGGAAACCATCCCGCTGATACCACCGTATCCGGCAGCGCTGCCGGATCACTTCAACACCGAGGTAATGATCTATCGGGGTTTCTGGATGGTCAGCTGGTTCAAACGCGAGTTCGGCCTGCGCGAGATGCAGCGCGCCGAGGCGCTGGGTGTGTCGCCCGAGGCGCTGTTCGATGAATTGGTCAACGCCGTGCCGCCTGGCTCCATGGGCCTGATGCTGCAACCTTACTGGACGCCGGGCATTCGTGAGCCGGGCCTGGAAGCCAAGGGCTCGATCATCGGTTTTGGTGACGTACACACACGCGCGCACTTGTATCGGGCGATTCTGGAGGGATTGGCCTATGCCCTGCGCCAGGGCAAGGAGCGTATCGAAAAACGCTCCGGCACTCGCATCGAGCGCCTGCGCGTGTCTGGCGGAGGTTCGCAGAGCGATGCGGCGATGCAGCTGACAGCCGACATCTTTGGCCTGCCGGCCGAACGGCCGCACCTTTATGAAACCAGCGGCCTGGGTGCGGCGATCAACTGCGCAGTGGGGCTGGGGTTGCACGCCGATTATCCGAGCGCCATCGCCGCCATGACGCGTGTTGGTCAGGTGTTCCAGCCGAACCCGGAGGCCCAGCGCGTTTACCAGCAGCTCTACGGGCAGGTCTATCAGCGCATGTACCGCCAGCTCAAGCCGCTGTACCAGAGCATTCGCAAGATCACCGGCTACCCGGCGTAGGGCATGGTGGCGTAGGGCGGACTCAGGAGCGCCAGCGAACAGTCCGCCGTTCCTCGGTGCTACACAAGTCCAGCGGCGTACTGCTTCGCGACGACTGCATGGATGCAGGAGGTAGAGCGACGCAGGACGCCAAAGCCGAGTACGCCCTACGTCACCACAGAAACCAGTCGCCCTCCGTAATGGGGGGGCGATGGTTTGTGCATCAGGCGACGTCCACCAGCACGATCTCGCTGTCTTCCTGCGCTTCGATGCGGATCAGCGTTTCATCGGCTATGGCCACGCCATCACGTGCCTTGACGGCCACGCCGTTGACACTGAAAGCACCGGTGGCGCCCACCAGATAGGCCTTGCGGCCCGGTTGCAGGCTGTATTCGGCACTCTCTCCTGCCTTGATCGTGGCCGCAACCAGGCGCGCGTCGGTACGGATGCGCAGTGCGTCGACATCCTCCTCGTAACCGCTGGCCAGGGTGACGAATGATCCCGAGCGGTCACCTTTGGGGAAAGGCTTGGCGCCCCAGGAGGGCGGCAGGCCGGCCTGGTTTGGCTGAATCCAGATCTGGAAGATCTTGGTGGTTTCGTCCTCCAGGTTGTACTCGCTGTGGGCGATACCGGTACCGGCGCTCATCACCTGTACATCGCCGGCCTCGGTACGGCCTTTGTTGCCCAGGTTGTCCTCGTGGCTGATGGCGCCTTCGCGAACGTAGGTGATGATCTCCATGTCGCGATGCGGGTGCGGCGGGAAGCCCGAGTGCGGTGCGATCTCGTCGTCGTTCCAAACGCGCAGACGGCCCCAGTTCATCCGCTCGGCGTCATAGTATTCGGCGAAGGAAAAATGGTGACGGGCGTTGAGCCAGCCGTGGTGAGCACCACCGAGTTGTTCGAACGGACGTACATCGATCATGGTCAATCCTCCAGTCATGCACGAGTTAAGTCCCGTGCCGCGTTGATGGCGAATGATCCATTTGGATTGATCGATTTAAAAGCGCAATTTTTACAGAATTAATATCGATTAATTTGATTAATTTTCATGAAGGCCAGGCACTAGGCTTTCGCTGATTCTTTCAAGGAGGACGCGCCATGCGCGAACGTAAGGCCTGGTTGATCCTGCATGGCAAGCAAGCGTTGAACGCAGAGGTGAGGGCGGCGGTGAACGGTCTGCGCGAGCGTGGTTGGGATCTGGCCGTGCGCCTGACCTGGGAAGGTGGCGACGCCGAGCGGCTGGTCGAGGAGGGATTGGCCGCTGGCTATTCAACGCTGATCGCCGGCGGTGGTGACGGCACCCTGCGTGATGTGGTCGAGGCGCTGGTCAAGGCGCGGAGCGAAGCGAGCCTGGCACTGCTGCCGCTGGGCACGGCCAATGATTTTGCCCACGCTGCCGGTATTCCGCTGACGCCTGCTGCGGCGTTGGCCCTGCTCGAGTTCGAGCCGGTGGCGGTGGATGTGGGCATGGCGGGCGAGCGGGCCTTCCTGAACATGGCCACTGGTGGTTTCGGCTCCAACGTTACGGCCAATACTCCTGAAGAACTCAAGAAAGTCCTGGGTGGCGCCGCCTATCTGCTCACGGGACTCAGTCGGTTTTCCGAAGTGCGTGCGGCCGCCGGTCGTTTTCATGGGCCGGATTTCGAATGGCAGGGCGAGTTCCTGGCCCTGGGCATCGGTAACGGGCGACAGGCCGGTGGTGGGCACCTGCTTTGTCCGGAGGCGAGCATCAACGATGGCCTGCTCGATATCTGCATCGTGCCGGTGGCGCAGGATGTCGTCGGCACCTTGGGCACGTTATTGTCCGGGGGCATTCTTGGCTTGCAGAGCGTTGCGGTCAGCGCGCGGCTGCCCTGGCTGGAGGTGGAAGCGCTGGAGGGGTTGGATCTGAATCTCGACGGCGAGCCGATGGAAAGTAAAGGTTTGCGCTTTCGTGCAGAACCTGGCGCCCTGCGTTTGCATCTACCTGAGCATTCTTCGCTGCTCGCTGGCCAGGTACAGAGCGCTGAGGCATGATGGCTGCGCGCCAGCAATGCTTCAGTCTGCCGGCAGTCCGCCGATAACCCGAACGGCAGACTAGAATCACCTTACATACCTCGGAGCACATGATGGCCGGCATCCTCGATTCAGTAGATCAACGCACGCAACTGGTCGGCGAGAACCGTCTGGAAATTCTCATGTTCCGCCTGGCTGGCCGGCAGTTGTTCGCCATCAACGTGTTCAAGGTGCAGGAAGTCCTTCAGATGCCCAAACTGACGCTGATGCCACAGCGTCATCGCTTCGTCTGCGGCGTGGTCAACCTGCGTGGTCAGACCCTGCCGGTGATCGATCTGTCCCAGGCCATCGGCATGCGGCCACTAGTGCCGGATGAGCGCAGCACCATCATCGTCACCGAGTACAACCGCTCGGTGCAGGCTTTCCTGGTTGGCAGTGTGGATCGCATTCTCAACCTCAACTGGGAGTCGATCCAGCCGCCGCCCGGTGGGGCCGGTCGCCAGCACTACCTGACCGCCATCACCAAGGTCGATGAACAGATCGTCGAGGTCATCGACGTGGAAAAGGTGCTCGCCGAGATCGTACCGATGAGCACCAAGGTTTCCGCGGAAAAGCTCGCCGACCCGCTGCTGGAGAAGGCGCGCGGGCGCGAAGTGCTGCTGGTGGACGATTCCAGCGTGGCGCTGAGCCAGCTACGCGATACCCTGACGCAGTTGGGTATTCGCCTGCACATGACCAGCGATGGCCTCAAGGCCCTCAACCTGCTCAAGAAGTGGGCCGACACCGGTGAGGTGATGACCGACAAGCTGCTGATGATCTTCACCGATGCCGAGATGCCGGAAATGGACGGCTATCGCCTCACCAGCGAAATTCGCAACGACCCGCGTCTCAAGGATCTCTACGTGGTGCTGCACACGTCGCTATCGGGCAGCTTCAACGAGGCGATGGTGAAGAAGGTCGGCTGCGACAATTTCCTTTCCAAGTTCCAGCCGGACAAACTGGTCGATGTAATTCGTCAACGTCTCGAGCTGGACGAGCCTCGCTAGGCCCTTGATGCCTTGCAGTGCTTGTGAGCATCGCCGTCAGCTCGTATAACGGCATTTTGCCAATAGGAAGCTGACCCATGCCGAGTCTTTCGGGGCTGTACCGTTATCCGCTCAAGTCCGGCCGCGGCGAAGTGCTGCAGCGCAGCGCGGTCAACGGTCTCGGCCTGCAAGGTGATCGGCGCTGGATGCTGGTCGACGCCGACAACGGCCGCTTCATTACCCAGCGCCTGCTGCCGCAGATGAGCCAGTTGAGCGCCCTGTACGACGCGCGCGGTGGCCTGACCCTGAGTGCGCCGGGTCGTGACGATCTGTCCGTGGCGCTGCCCGACCCTGAGCAGGATCTGCGTGGCGTCATCGTCTGGCGTGACAGCCTGCGCGTGCCGGATGCCGGTGATGAAGCGGCTGCCTGGCTCAGCGACTTGTTGGGCAAGCCTTGCCGACTGGTGCAGGTGCCGGAAGGACGTACCCGCCAGGTCGACACGGCCTATGCCCAGCCGGGGGATCGCGTGGCCTTCGCCGATGGGTTCCCTCTGCTCCTGATAGGCCAGGCCTCGCTGGACGATCTTTGCCAACGTGTCGGACAGCCACTGTCGATGCTGCGTTTTCGCCCAAACCTGGTCGTCAGCGGCAGCGAACCGTACGCGGAAGACCGCTGGAAGCGCATCCGCATCGGCGAGGTAGAGTTCGAGGTGGCCAAAGGCTGCTCGCGCTGCATCCTCACCACCGTCGACCCGCAGACCGGCGAGCGCAACACCCTGCGTGAGCCGCTGGCCACGCTCAAGACCTATCGGGAACGTGATGGCGACGTGTATTTCGGGCAGAACCTGCTGCCGCGCGGTATCGGTGAGTTGCAGGTAGGAATGCCGGTCGAAGTCCTGGAGTAGGGTGCGCCGTGCGCACCGGGTGATCCGCTAGCTGCCGGAACATCTGATGGACGCGGCAACTTTTGTCGCGGTGGTGGTCTGAGGCCCATGCGGTATTGAAGCGGAACGCCCTCTGGCCCCTGAGTGGCGTATGAAATAGCGAGCCCCGATCAGACACCTGCCTGATCGGGGCTTTCGTTTTACTGATCGTCGAAGAAACGCTCGTTCCATGCCACCAGCGGGTGGGGGGCGCCCAGCTTCTGGCCGTAGATCACCGAGTAGGACAGCACGTTCTGCACGTACTGGCGGGTTTCGTCGAACGGAATGTTCTCGACCCAGACGTCGTAACTGAGGTGATTGGCGCCACGCAGCCACTGGCGCACGCGACCTGGACCGGCGTTGTAGGCAGCCGAGGCGAGTACACGGTTGCCATTGAACTGACCGTACACCTGGCTCAGATACGCAGCGCCCAGCTGGATGTTGGTGTCCGGGTTGAGTGCCAGTTGCGGTGAAGCCAGGGGGATGCCGAACTTGCGTGCGGTTTCCTTGGCGGTGGCCGGCATCAGCTGCATCAGGCCCATGGCGCCTGCGTGGGAGCGGGCGTCGGCCATGAAGGCACTTTCCTGGCGGGTGATGGCGAACACCCAGCTCGAATGCAGGTCACGGCGTTTGGCTTCGCGTACCAACTCGTTGCGATGGGCCATGGGGAAGCGCACTTCCAGGTCGTCCCAGTACTGGGCCTGGCTGATGGTGCGGATGGCCGGGAAATACCACTCCATTTCGTAGGCCAGGCGCGCCTGGGCCACCAGTTCATCGCGGCTGAACAGGCGGCTGACGTGATACCACTCGCGGCGGCCATCGACGATCTGCCCGCGTTCATGGAATTCCATCGCGCGCTTGATGCCGGCAGTGTTGCGCACTTTCTGTACCACCTTGGGATCGAGGGCCAGTGGCTGGTTGTTCAACGCGTAAGGCGCCTTGACCTGATCCGCCGCCATGAAACCATAGAAGTCGCGTTCCTTGGCCAGCGCCTGGAACAGCACGGCCGGCTGCTGGCTGTTGGGTTGCGCCAGTTGCAGGCTGCGCGCATTCCAGTAACGCCAGCGGTTGCTGCTGGCCAGATCGGCCGGCATGTTCTGGGTCAGTTGATAGACCTCTTCCCAGCGGCCGTGACGCAGCAGCAGACGGGCGCGCCATTCGCTGACGGTATTGTCACGCAGTTGCGGGTCGTACTTGGCCATTACCTGCAGGCCGCGCAGGTCGAAGCGTTGCGCCAGGCGCAGACCGATCTGCCGGGCGATGGCGACCTGTTCGTCGGAGGAGAACTTCATGCGCTGGGCGTAGCCGTCGAGCAGGGCCAGGGCATCTTCCGGGCTTTGCCGAGCCAGGCGGCGCAAGCCGAGGCCGACCACATCGCTCATGGTGCTATCGGCTGGCGCGAAGCGCGCGGTGTTCTTCAGCAGTTGTGGCTTTTGCGCCACTTCGACCATCAGCTTGCCGCGCTCACCGAGCGTTGGCATGCCTTTGATCAGGAAGTTGGCCAGGCCGTAGTTGCCGCTTTCCACCGCCAGCTTGGTGCGCTGCCAGCGACGCTGCTCGGTGAGCTGGCCATTGGCGGCCCAGCGCTCGAACAGTGGGTCACAGGCGTTGGGTTGGGATTTGCCGACCAGCCAGAGCTTCTCGGCAGTGGCGTTGCCTTCGGCGGTCAGACCATGGCTGAGCTGGTACTGGCCGTAGAGGCAGTCCAGCTCGGTGAAGTTGAGCTTGGCATCGTAGTGATCGAGGAAGGGCTTCCAGTCGCCACGCTCGGCAAGCCAGCGCAACCAGCGCAGTTTCATCCAGCTGGCCTGGGGCAGGTCACCATGTTCGGCGAGAAATTTCTCGATCTCGGCATTGCTGGCCGACTTGAGCCGGTTGGTCAGCTCGTCATAGGCCAGATAAGGCGTCAGTGGGTAATCGCGTAGCGCGTTGGCGTACTGGCGATAAGGTCCGCTGTCGCCCTTGGCCAGGGCACGCTTGGCTTCGTCGTAGTACTGGCGTTGCTGCGCCAGGTTGGCGGCTTCGGCGCTGGTAAGGCCAGCAGTAGTGGTGAGGATCAGGCAAGAGACTACAGAGAGAAGGCGACCGCGCATGGCATTTCCAGGGGGCAAGCAGAGAGTGGGGCAACACGTTCCGTGTCGTTGCATACCCTTAGCTTAGCGCTTCAGCGGGGCTCGGTGAATGCCGTCGGGCCAGATGGACACATGCAGACAAAATGCGTGGCGCGGTGCTATCTCAGGTGCGTGAACGAGGTGCCTGCTGCCGGGGCGGAAACGGCTACAGCCAGCCTGCAACTCGGGTAGAATGCGCCCCCTGTTTCTGGAGATGCCCATGACCCTGCTCAAGCTTGCCGACGTATCCCTCGCCTATGGCGCCATGCCCCTGCTCGATGGAGTGTCCTGGCAGATCGCGCGGGGCGAGCGTGTGTGCATCATCGGCCGCAACGGCACCGGTAAATCGAGCATGCTGCGCTTGGTCAAGGGCGACCAGATGCCCGATGACGGCGAGATCTGGCGCGCCCCGGGGCTGAAGATCGGCGAGCTGCCGCAGGAGCTGCCGCGCGCCGACGAGCGCACGGTGTTCGACGTGGTCGCCGAAGGCCTGGCCGGCGTTGGCGAGCTGCTGGCGCGTTATCACCACCTGGCGCAGAACATCCATGGCGACGACGACCTCGAGCAACTGATGCACGTGCAGCAGGAGCTGGAAGCCAAAGATGGCTGGCGTCTGCAGCAACTGGTCGACAGCACCCTGAGCCGCCTGCAGTTGCCGGCCGACAAGACGCTGGCCGAGCTCTCCGGGGGCTGGCGCCGTCGCGTGCTGCTGGCGCAGGCACTGGTGTCCGAGCCGGATCTGCTGCTGCTCGATGAGCCAACCAACCACCTGGATATCGGCGCCATCGCCTGGCTGGAAGAGGCGCTGAAAGACTTCGGCGGCGCCGTGCTGTTCATTACCCACGACCGCTCCTTCCTGCAGAACCTGGCTACGCGCATCCTGGAACTGGATCGTGGCGGCCTGATCGACTGGAACGGTGACTACGCCAGCTTCCTGGTACACAAAGAGCAGCAACTGGCTGCCGAGGAAACCGCCAATGCGCTGTTCGACAAGCGCCTGGCTCAGGAGGAAGTGTGGATTCGTCAGGGCATCAAGGCCCGTCGCACCCGTAACGAAGGGCGTGTACGTGCGCTCAAGGCAATGCGTGCGGAGCGTAGCGAGCGGCGCGAGCGCCAGGGCAAGGCGAATATCCAGCTCGATACCGCGGACAAGTCCGGCAAACAGGTGATGGTGGCAGAGAACGTCAGTTTCGCTCACGCCGGCGGCCCGTTCCTGGTCAAGGATTTCTCCATGGTCCTGCAGCGCGGCGACCGCATCGGCCTGCTTGGCGCCAACGGTACCGGCAAGACCACCCTGCTCAAGCTTTTGCTCAGCGACCTGCAACCGAGCAGCGGCAAGATCGAGGTCGGCACCAAACTGGAAGTGGCGTATTTCGACCAATTACGTCACCAGCTCGAGCCGGAGAAGACGGTAATCGACAACGTCGCCGAAGGCCGCGATTTCATCACTATCGACGGCCAGAACCGCCATGTACTGAGCTACCTGGGCGACTTCCTGTTCAGCCCGCAACGCGCCCGTACGCCCGTCAAAGCGCTGTCGGGTGGCGAACGGGCACGACTGTTGCTCGCCAAGTTGTTCAGCAAGCCGGCCAACCTGCTGGTGCTCGACGAACCGACCAACGATCTGGACGTAGAAACCCTGGAACTGCTCGAAGAAGTACTGCTCAATTTCCCTGGCACCGTGCTGATGGTCAGCCACGACCGTGCCTTCCTTGACAACGTCGTGACCAGCACTCTGGTTTTCGAGGGGGAAGGCAAGGTGCGCGAGTACGTCGGCGGCTATCAGGATTGGCTGCGCCAGGGCGGTTCGCCGCGCCTGCTCGGAGTGGGTGAAAGCAAGTCCGGCAAGGCTGAACTGGCCACGGCCATCGTCGAAGCGCCGGCCCCGGCCGCAGTGACTGCCGTGCAAGAGAGTGCAGAGCCCGCGAAGAAGAAACTAAGCTACAAGCTGCAGCGCGAGCTGGAAGCGATTCCCGGGCAGATCGATGCCCTGGAGCAGGAAATGGCCGCGGTACAGGAGCAGGTATCCGATCCTGCCTTCTATCAGCAGTCGGTGCAGGTCACCACGGAAGTATTGGCGCGTCTCGAAGGCTTGCAGAAGGAAATGGACGAGTTGCTCGAGCGCTGGGCAGAGCTGGAAGGCTGACGAAGGGACGAACGGGCAATGGCCATCGAGTACCGTATTACTCTCGACGACAATCATCAGTTCAGCTATCGGATCGAGCTGAATCGCGAATATGACCCCGTCCAGGCGCAACAGGCGCCCGCCTGGACGCGCCTTGAGCATCAGCAATGCAGCAATTGTCCGCTGAGTCGCGAGCAGTTCAGCCATTGTCCGGCAGCGGTCGATCTGCATCGGGTGATCGAGGATTTTCGTGGCCTGCCAGCTTTCAAGAAGGCCAGCGTCTGGGTGCGCACACCGGAGCGTGAGTACACCAAGCAGGTCGGCCTGGAGGAGGGCCTGCGTGCGCTGCTCGGGGTCATCATGGCCACTAGCGCCTGTCCGGTGCTGGCGCGCCTGAAACCCATGGCGCAGCACCATCTGCCCTTTGCCAACAATCAGGAATTCATCCTGCGCGCGGTATCGCTGTACCTGACGCGGCAATATTTCAACATGCGCGAGGGGCGTCTGGCCGATTGGGAGCTGAAAGGGCTGGTGCGCCTGTTCCAGCAACTGAAGCTGGTCAATCAGGCTTTCTGGCAGCGCATTCACGACACCTGTGAAGGCGACTCCAACCTCAAGGCTTTCCTCACCTTCTTCTCGATGTCATCGAGCATGACGGTGTCGCTGGAAACCCAGCTACAGAAAATCCGCCCGCTGGTCATGAGCGCGGGCGAATCGTTCGAATAAGGCATTGGCGGCCCAGGTAGGGTGCGCTGTGCGCACCGCTGCTGCGAAGGCCTCGGAGCCGTCAGAGCTATCTCTGGTGCGCATGGCGCACCCTACGGTCAAGCGCCTTTCTCGCCTTTCTTCAGGCGCACTGCGAGCACATCGCAGGGCGCGCCATGCAGTACGTCATTGGCGGTCGAGCCCAGCAACAGCGCCAGGCCGTGGCGGCCATGGCTGCCGACCACGATCAGGTCGCAACCCTGCTCTTCGGCCAGGCGGTGGATCTCCTGGCGTGGTTGGCCATAAGCCAGATGGCGCTGATCCGCGGTCAGCTCGGGATATTTGCCAGTGAAGCTGTCCAGGCGCTCACGGGCCTGTTCGAACTGCTGTTGTTGCAGCATGGACAGATCCATCGGCACGTCACCACCGAAGGCCATGGCCATCGGTTCGACGATATGCACCAGAGACATCTTGGCGCCACTGGCCTTCGCCAGCTTCTGCGCACGTGTCACGACAGGGTCGCATTCCTCGGTCAGGTCGACGGCGACCAGAATGTGCTGATAGGGCATGGTGAACTCCTCCTCAAGGGGGCAAATGGCTCTGTCTCAAGTATGGCCCCATTGTGTGGGATAGGGCGACTGGTCGTGAAAGAGGCAAAGAAAAGCCCGGTGCTAGCACCGGGCAAGAGTTGGGCCAGGCAGGCCGGAAACATGGAGCATCAGTGTTGGCTGGTGGCGTACTGGGCGGCAACGGCTTCCAGGCCTTCGATGATGCTGTCGGAATACTTGCTGATCAGGAAAGGTACGGTGTTTTCGTTGTAGTTGCGCAGGGATTTCTCGATGTAACGCCATTTGGTGCCGATGGCGTTCAGGGCCGCATTGATCTCCGGGGTGTTCTGCTGGGCGGCGCTGAGGTTGTCCAGCTTGCTGGCGAATTCGCCAGCAAGCTCGTCAATGGCGCGTTCTTCGCCGCCGCCGAAGAAGCTGGCGCCGACCGAGGCACTGCGTGAAGCATAGTCCAGGGCGATGTTCTGCATCAGCAGGCTCTGCTCACGGCTCTTCTGCGTCAGTTGCGGTACGCTGAAACCGCTTTCCTGCTGAATCTTCTGATACAGCTCCTGACTGATGGCCATGATGCGTTGGTTGTTCTCGGCCAGATCGGCGACGGGTTGCAGGTCGGTGAAACCCTGGGCGCGCATGGCGTCCATCAGTGCCTGGAGCCCGCTGCGGTAACTTTGCCAATTGGTTTGCAGCTGCGCGCGTAGCGCCTTGCTCGCATCGCCGGGCATTTCGCCCAGATCGTTCAAGTGAGATTGGCCTTCCTGCAGGGACTCGCCAATCATCCGTGCGTAGCGCTGGTCGCCTTCCATGCCGTTATACATGTAGAAATCGCCCAGGCTTTTCTGGGTTGCCAGGCGCAGCTGGTGCAGGCGCAGCAGATCGTTGGCTGGCGCGGCGCTGAGCAAGGTGGAGGAGAGCGACGTGAAGACGAAAAGGAGCAGGGCGCTCAGGGGAAATGCAAGCGAACGGCGGCTCGACATTGGTGACTCCGTATGGCCCATCGTGGGGCTCGATTTGTTTTTGTGTTGCCCTCAGGTGGCGCTGTGCCAGCTGAAAGTGAGACGACTGTACCCGGAGCGGGACGATTTGGCTAGGCGCCTGGGCGTGTCTGGACCAGGCAGGAAACCGCTCGCAATGGTGCGTTATTGACGCTGTTTATCGGAACCGGCTGGAAGCCACGAATGACCAGGCCTGCAGAAATCGTCGGGAAATCGACGAAAAGAGGCCAATTGACAAGTGCAGGCTTTTCCCTGAAGGTGTGCACACCCAAATCAAACGGGCGTATGAATTGAGCGTTTGCCTTGTCAGGCGCGTCATATGCAGCCCGAATATCGCGTCGGTGGGTGTGTCGTACCGATTGGAGCTATGCTCGACGGCTGTGCCGTGGGCTGGCCTGCCGGTTGGCTCCGATGTGTACTGTTCAGCTTCCATACCGTGGAGATCAGTTGATGATTTACGAAGGTAAAGCCATCACGGTTAAGGCTCTTGAGAGCGGCATCGTCGAATTGAAGTTCGACCTCAAGGGTGAGTCCGTCAACAAATTCAACCGTCTTACCCTCAACGAGCTGCGCGCCTCCGTCGACGCGATCAAGGCTGACGGTTCGATCAAGGGCGTGATTGTCACCAGTGGCAAGGACGTGTTCATCGTCGGCGCCGATATCACCGAGTTCGTCGACAACTTCAAACTGCCCGACGCAGAGCTGGTGGCTGGCAACCTGGAAGCCAACAAGATCTTCAGTGATTTCGAAGACCTCGCCGTGCCGACCGTCGTCGCCATTAACGGCATCGCCCTGGGTGGCGGTTTCGAGATGTGCCTGGCCGCTGACTATCGCGTAATGAGCGCCAGTGCCAAGGTCGGCCTGCCGGAAGTCAAACTGGGCATCTACCCGGGCTTCGGCGGCACCGTGCGCCTGCCGCGTGTGATCGGTACCGACAACGCTGTCGAGTGGATCGCTTCGGGCAAGGAAAACCGTGCCGAAGACGCCCTGAAAGTGGGCGCCGTCGATGCCGTGGTCAGTGCAGACAAGCTGCAGGCCGCCGCTCTCGATCTGGTCAAGCGCGCCATCTCCGGCGAGCTGGACTACAAGGCCAAGCGTCAGCCCAAGCTGGAAAAGCTCAAGCTCAACGCCATCGAGCAGATGATGTGCTTCGAGACCGCCAAGGGCTTCGTCGCTGGCCAGGCCGGCCCGAACTACCCGGCTCCGGTCGAGGCGATCAAGACCATTCAGAAAGCGGCCAACTTCGGTCGTGACAAGGCGCTGGAAGTCGAAGCCGCCGGCTTCGTCAAGCTGGCCAAGACCTCGGTTGCCGAGAGCCTGATCGGTCTGTTCCTCAACGATCAGGAATTGAAGAAGAAAGCCAAGCACCACGACGAGATCGCTCGCGACGTGAAACTGGCCGCCGTACTCGGCGCCGGCATCATGGGTGGCGGCATCGCCTATCAGTCGGCCTCCAAGGGCACCCCGATCCTGATGAAGGATATCCGTGAAGAGGGTATCCAGATGGGCTTGAACGAGGCTTCCAAGCTGCTCGGCAAGCGCGTCGAGAAAGGCCGTATGACCCCGGCGAAGATGGCCGAAGCCCTCAACGCCATCCGTCCGACCATGTCCTACGGCGATTTCGGCAACGTCGACATCGTCGTCGAAGCCGTGGTCGAGAACCCCAAGGTCAAGCAGATCGTGCTGGCCGAAGTGGAAGGCGTGGTGCGTGAAGACGCCATCCTGGCCTCCAACACCTCGACCATCTCCATCTCCCTGCTGGCCCAGGCGCTCAAGCGTCCGGAAAACTTCGTCGGCATGCACTTCTTCAACCCGGTGCACATGATGCCGCTGGTGGAAGTCATCCGTGGCGAGAAGTCCAGCGAAGTGGCCGTGGCCACCACCGTTGCCTACGCCAAGAAGATGGGCAAGAACCCGATCGTGGTCAACGACTGCCCGGGCTTTTTGGTCAACCGCGTGCTGTTCCCGTACTTCGGCGGCTTCTCCAAGCTGCTGGGCTTCGGCGTCGACTTCGTGCGCATCGACAAGGTGATGGAGAAGTTCGGCTGGCCCATGGGCCCGGCTTATCTCTCCGACGTGGTCGGCATCGACACTGGTCACCACGGCCGTGACGTGATGGCCGAAGGCTTCCCGGATCGTATGGCTGTCGAAGGCAAGACTGCCGTCGACGTGATGTACGACGCCAATCGCCTGGGTCAGAAGAACGGCAAGGGCTTCTATGCCTATGAGACCGACAAGCGCGGCAAGCCGAAGAAGGTCACTGACCCGGCTGCTTACGAGCTGCTCAAATCCATCGTGGTCGAAGAGCGTGAAGTCACCGACGAGGACATCATCAACTTCATGATGATTCCGCTGTGCATGGAAACCGTTCGTTGCCTGGAAGACGGTATCGTCGACACCGCAGCTGAGGCCGACATGGGCCTGATCTACGGTATCGGCTTCCCTCCCTTCCGTGGCGGTGCGCTGCGCTACATCGATTCCATCGGTGTGGCTGAATTCGTCGCCCTGGCTGACAAGTATGCCGAGCTGGGCGCCCTGTACCACCCGACCGCAAAACTTCGCGAAATGGCCGCCAACGGCCAGAAGTTCTTCGGTTAATCGTGCAGCGAACAGAGCGAGAGTAGAAATATGAGCCTGAATCCTAGAGATGCAGTGATCGTCGACTTCGGTCGTACCCCGATGGGTCGTTCCAAGGGCGGCATGCACCGTAACACCCGCGCCGAGACCATGTCCGCGCACCTGATCAGCAAGCTGCTGGAGCGCAACGCCAAGGTCGATCCGGCCGAAGTCGAGGACGTGATCTGGGGTTGCGTCAACCAGACCCTGGAGCAGGGCTGGAACATTGCGCGCATGGCGTCGCTGATGACCCAGATCCCGCACACCAGTGCCGGCCAGACCGTCAGCCGCCTGTGCGGTTCGTCGATGAGCGCCCTGCACACTGCCGTGCAGGCGATCCAGACCGGCAACGGCGACGTGTTCGTCGTCGGCGGTGTGGAGCACATGGGCCACGTTGGCATGATGCACGGCGTCGACCCGAACCCGCACCTGTCGCTATACGCCGCCAAGGCGTCCGGCATGATGGGCCTGACTGCTGAAATGCTGGGCAAGATGCACGGCATCAGCCGCGAGCAGCAGGACGCCTTCGGTGAGCGTTCGCATCGTCTGGCGCACAAGGCGACCGTCGAAGGCAAGTTCAAGGATGAAATCATCCCGATGCAAGGCTACGACGAGAATGGCTTCCTCAAGGTGTACGACTTCGACGAAACCATTCGTCCGGAAACCACCCTGGAAAGCTTGGCTGCGCTGAAGCCCGCGTTCAACCCGAAAGGCGGCACCGTGACTGCAGGTACGTCCTCGCAGATCACCGACGGCGCCTCCTGCATGATCGTCATGAGCGCCCAGCGTGCCCAGGACCTGGGTATCACCCCGATGGCCGTGGTTCGCGCCATGGCCGTTGCCGGTGTCGATCCTGCGATCATGGGTTATGGTCCGGTGCCGTCCACCCAGAAGGCGCTCAAGCGCGCCGGTCTGAGCATGGCTGACATCGATTTCGTCGAGCTCAACGAAGCCTTCGCCGCCCAGGCTCTGCCTGTGCTGAAGGATCTGAAGCTGCTCGACAAGATGGAAGAGAAGGTCAACCTGCACGGCGGCGCGATCGCCCTGGGTCACCCCTTCGGTTGTTCCGGTGCCCGTATCTCCGGTACCCTGCTCAACGTCATGAAACAGAACGGCGGCACCTTGGGTGTCTCCACCATGTGCGTGGGCCTTGGCCAAGGCATCACCACCGTCTTCGAGCGCGTTTAAGCGTCAGCGGACAGAAACCGGGGCCCAGTGCCCCGGTTTTGCTTTTTACGGCTTTTTATATTGGGAACCGCTCATGCAGTTGCAGCCAGGACTCTATCGCCACTACAAAGGTCCGCAGTACCGCGTATTCGGGGTGGCCCGCCATTCCGAGAACGAGGAAGAGGTGGTGGTCTACCAAGCGCTGTATGGCGAGTTTGGCTTGTGGGTAAGGCCGCTGAGCATGTTCTGTGAAGAGATCGAAGTGGACGGCGAGCGCGTTCCACGCTTTGCTTTGATTCAGGCCGAAGTCAGCCCCATCGGCGCTTCGCAAGTCTGACTGCGCAGCCCCTGCGCTTGACCTTCGCTTGGTCACCACTATATATAGCGGGGCCTTAGAGGGCGTCTACAAATTGCTGCTCTCGGCCATGCTGCGTTGAAACCAGCCTCAAAATGCTCATGTACAGCTCGTACACTGCGCTTTTTCGACTGTTTTCGCCTTGCCTGACCTTCGCTCGCTGCTTTGTAAACACCTTCGGCTTCGTGCCTTCTATATTTCGCAATTCAGGAATCTTCTGATCCATGGGCAAATCGCTGGTCATCGTGGAATCCCCGGCCAAGGCCAAGACCATCAACAAGTACCTGGGCAGCCAGTACGTGGTGAAGTCGAGCATCGGCCACATCCGTGACCTGCCTACCAGCGGCTCGGCAAGTGCCACCAAGGAGCCTGCCAAGCGCGGCAAGGCTACTGCTGGTGAAGCGCCTGCGCTGTCGCCCAAGGAAAAGGCCAAACGCCAGCTGTTCAGCCGCATGGGGGTCGACCCCGAGCACGGCTGGAAAGCCAAGTACGAGATCCTCCCCGGCAAGGAAAAGGTGATCGAAGAACTGCGCCGCCTGGCCAAGGATGCCGACACCATCTATCTCGCAACCGACTTGGATCGCGAGGGGGAAGCCATCGCCTGGCACCTGCGCGAATCCATTGGTGGCGATGACAGCCGCTACAAGCGTGTGGTGTTCAACGAGATCACCAAGAAGGCGATTCAGGAAGCCTTCTCCAAACCGGGCGAGCTGGACATCAACCGCGTCAATGCACAGCAGGCGCGTCGCTTCCTCGACCGCGTTGTGGGCTACATGGTCTCGCCGCTGCTGTGGGCGAAGATCGCTCGTGGCCTGTCTGCCGGTCGTGTGCAGTCTGTAGCCGTGAAGCTGGTGGTGGCGCGCGAGAAAGAAATCCGTGCCTTCGTCCCGGAAGAATACTGGGAAGTGCATGCCGATCTCGGCACCGCGAAGAGCGCCAAGGTGCGTTTCGAGGTGGTGCGCGAGAGCGGCGCTGCCTTCAAGCCAGTCAATGAAGCACAGGCCATGGCCGCGCTGGAGAAGCTCAAGGCTTCCAGCTACAGCGTGGTCAAGCGTGAAGACCGCCCGACCAGCAGCAAACCGTCGGCACCCTTCATTACCTCCACCCTGCAGCAGGCTGCGAGCAACCGCCTGGGCTTCGGGGTGAAGAAGACCATGATGATGGCTCAGCGTTTGTACGAAGCTGGCTACATCACCTATATGCGTACCGACTCGACCAACCTTTCGAACGACGCCGTGGAGATGGTGCGTGGCTTCATCGGCAGCGAGTACGGCGACAAGTACCTGCCGGGCAAGCCGATCCTGTACTCGAGCAAGGAGGGCGCTCAGGAGGCGCACGAAGCGATTCGTCCGTCCGACGTCAACCTGCGCCCGACCCAGCTGTCCGGCATGGAGCGTGATGCCGAGCGCCTGTATGACCTGATCTGGCGTCAGTTCGTCGCCTGCCAGATGCCGCCGGCCGAGTACTTGTCCACCAGCGTCACCGTTGCTGCTGGCAATTTCGAGCTGCGCGCCAAGGGCCGCATTCTCAAGTTCGACGGTTACACACGCGTGCTGCCGCAGCAGAGCAAACCGGGCGAGGACGACGTCCTGCCGGAAATGAAGGAAGGCGAGGGCCTCAAGCTGATCCAGCTCGACCCCAGCCAGCACTTCACCAAGCCCCCGGCGCGCTACTCCGAAGCCAGCCTGGTCAAGGAACTGGAAAAACGCGGGATTGGTCGTCCGTCCACCTATGCGGCGATCATTTCCACCATTCAGGATCGTGGCTACGTCACGGTGCACAACCGTCGCTTCTACGCCGAGAAGATGGGCGACATCGTCACCGAGCGTCTCGACGAGAGCTTCGCCAACCTGATGGATTACAGCTTTACCGCCACCATGGAAGAACATCTCGACGATGTGGCTCAGGGCGAGCGCGAGTGGAAGCACCTGCTCGACGAGTTCTACGGTGATTTCAAGAAGAAGCTCGAAGTTGCCGAGGCGGGTGAGGGCGGCATGCGTGCCAACCAGCCGACGCTGACCGATATTCCCTGCCGCGAGTGCGGCCGGCCGATGATGATTCGCACCGCCTCCACCGGCGTGTTCCTCGGTTGCTCGGGCTATGCGCTGCCACCGAAGGAGCGCTGCAAGGCCACCATCAACCTGGTACCGGGCGACGAGATCGCTGCCGATGATGAGGGCGAGTCCGAGTCCCTGGTGCTGCTCGGCAAGCATCGCTGCCCGATCTGCGCCACGGCCATGGATGCCTATCTGCTGGATGAAACCCGCAAGCTGCACATCTGCGGCAACAATCCCGATTGCAGCGGCTACGAGATCGAGCAGGGCCAGTACCGTATCAAAGGCTACGAAGGTCCGAGCCTGGAGTGCGACAAGTGCGGTAGCCAGATGCAGCTCAAGACTGGCCGCTTCGGCAAGTTCTTCGGTTGCACCAATACGAGCTGCAAGAACACCCGCAAGTTGCTCAAGAACGGTGAAGCGGCGCCGCCGAAGATGGACAAGGTGGATATGCCGGAGCTCAAGTGCGAGAAGGTAGACGACACCTACGTGCTGCGCGACGGCGCATCGGGCCTGTTCCTCGCTGCCAGCCAGTTCCCCAAGAACCGCGAGACGCGTGCGCCGCTGGTGCTGGAGATCGTCCCGCACAAGCATGAGATTGATCCGAAGTACCACTTCCTCTGTGATGCTCCGCAGAAGGATCCGGATGGCCGCCCGGCGGTGATTCGCTACAGCCGCAAGACCAAGGAGCAGTACGTGCAGTCCGAGGTAGATGGCAAACCGACCGGCTGGCGTGCGTTCTTCGATGGTGGCAAATGGAAGGTCGAGGACAAGCGCTAGCGTTTGGTCACGATCTGCCGCGCGTCGGCCTGGCGTCGTAACAGCGGCGCCCTGAATGCCTGACGAGATGCGCGTCAGGCAGGGTAGACGCGCGTATCATGACCCGATCTGCTGTGGAGGTCGCCGTAATGGCCAAAGAAATCTATACCCGTACCAACCAGAAGATTTTCTTCGCCGGTATTGCCCTGGATAACTGGCGCAAGGCTGAAGTCTCCTCCGCGTTCAATGTGCAGGCGTTGGCGCAGGCCGAGCGCGAGGCGGCGCTGTTTCACCTCTATGGCGGGCTGCTCGGGCTGTGTCATGAGATTGCCGGCTATTACCGCATGAACGACGCTACGCCTTCGCGTGTCGAGTCCTTCGTGCAGCAAGCGGTGCTCGACGGTTCGCCCAGCCCAGAGCTGGCCGAGTTGGTCGAGCTGGCGCAGCAACGCGAAACCTGGCTGGCCGAACTGCTGGCGGCCTATGCCGCGTTGTTCCAGCCGCCGCGTGAGGAGCGCAAGGCCAAGGTCGATCCGTCCATGCCCTTGATCACTGCCATCAGCGTTGGCGAAGAGCCGGCCGAGCTGAGCATCGATGACGTCGATGCCTGGCGTCAGCAGCTCAAGGCTCTGGTGCTGCGGTTTCGCGAAGGCCTCAGCGAGTGCTGATCGGGTTTAACTGGACCAGTGGACTGGGGATGACCCCGGCTGACTGTTACAATGTCGTGTTTTTGCACAGAGACTGAGCCATGCCTACATCCTTCCTGGAAATCGTCGAACTGCCCGATGGGCGTATTGCCCTGCGTCGCGCAGAGGATGAAGAGGCTCTGGTGACTCTGGACTTCTCTGCTGATGCCAAGGCTTTCCTGCAGGGTCAGCACATCGAGGTGGCCAAGGCCATGCTCAATGTTGGCGTGCAGATGGCCGGCCGAATGGCTGAGGGTGATTTCAGTGGTGAAGAAGAAGGCGCGCGCGTTCTTCACTGAGTTGCTACGGTTCGACGAAAGCGGGGCTCCATTGGAGCCCCGTTTTCATTTGCGCAGATGCAACCTGGCGAGTTCAACCCAGGCTGATATTCAGGCTCTGTGCTCCGCCGGCATTGGCTGCCTGGATGAGACGTTGGCGGGTGCTGCACTCAACCGGATGCAGCCAACTGATCACTGTATGGCTGCGGCCGAGCTTCAGCGCTTCCTCTGCCAACTCAAGGGCATTTTGCCCTTGCCGTGGATGCAGCAGCAGGATGCGTTCACGGTTCAGTCCAGCATCGCGCAGCCAGCTTTGTGTGAGGCTGGCTGGCGGTGCCACCAGAGCCAGCCATCGCGCATCCTGGTTCTCGCTCAGTTCGCGCAGAATCGGGGCCAGCAAGTGCAGGCAGTGGCCAGCTGCGCCGCGTAGAGCCAGTTCGCTGAACGCCTGATCATCCTCGTTGCGAGAGATGTCACCGGTCGCTACCTGTGGCTCTCTCGGCGTTCGGCCAAGGAAGGCGTCGAAAAGGGGAAGTTGTGAACGCTCGAACGACTGCTGCACGTGCATGGTGTCTCCTCAGCGGCGGATTACACCGACGCTCAAACCTTCGATGACCAGGTCCTGTTGTTCCAGGTCCACTTCGATCGGGGCGAATTCAGGATTCTCGGCAATCAGCCAGACCTTGTTACCCTCGCGCTTGAAGCGTTTGACCGTCACTTCATCGTCGATACGGGCAACGACGATCTGGCCATTGCGGGCTTCCCGGGTGGTGTGCACGGCGAGCAGATCACCATCGAAGATGCCGATGTCCTTCATGCTCATGCCGCGTACACGCAGCAGATAGTCGGCTTTAGGCTGAAAGAATGCCGGGTTGATCTGGCAGGATTCCTCGACATGTTGCTGTGCGAGGATCGGTGCGCCTGCGGCGACACGGCCGATCACCGGGAGCCCCGCATCCTCGTTCGCTGCGCCTGCCTCGAAGCCGGGAATGCGGATGCCGCGTGAAGCGCCTGGCGTCATCTCGATGGCACCCTTGCGGGCGAGGGCCTTGAGGTGCTCTTCTGCGGCGTTGGGTGATTTGAACCCCAGTTCCTGAGCGATTTCCGCGCGGGTGGGTGGGTAGCCGTTGTCTTCCAGGCAGCGTTTGATGAAGGCGAGAATCTCGGCTTGGCGTGGCGTCAGTTTCAGCATGGCTGGGCTCTGTCTTTTTATACAGTGACTGGGATTATATACAGTAAGTGGGGCTTGGCAACGTTCATTTTGCTAACGCCTGCCGTTCGGCTTGTTACCCATGCCGGGTCATCTGCGTCTCTGCTTGTTGTAAGCTGTGACCCGCCGGCCAAAAGACGGCTGATGCGGCTTGACAATTCAATGGAATGAAACGTATGTTTCAAACAAGTGTTTGTCAGGTGATAACTCATGGCTCAGTCGGAAACCGTTGAACGCATTCTCGATGCTGCGGAGCAGCTGTTCGCGGAAAAAGGCTTCGCCGAGACCTCGCTGCGCCTGATCACCAGCAAGGCTGGGGTCAACCTGGCTGCCGTCAACTACCACTTCGGTTCGAAGAAGGCGTTGATTCAGGCGGTTTTCTCGCGTTTCCTCGGGCCTTTCTGTGCCAGCCTGGAAAAAGAGCTCGATCGCCGTCAGGCCAAGTCCGAAACCCAGGTTTCCCTGGAGGAGTTGCTCGAACTCCTGGTCGAACAAGCCTTGGCTGTGAAGCCGCGCAGCGGTAACGACCTGTCCATTTTCATGCGCCTGCTCGGTTTGGCCTTCAGCCAGAGCCAGGGTCACTTGCGCAAGTATCTGGAAGAGGTCTACGGCAAGGTGTTCCGTCGCTACATGCTGCTGGTGCATGAGGCTGCGCCGCGTATTCCACCGCTGGAGCTGTTCTGGCGCGTGCACTTCATGCTCGGTGCTGCTGCGTTCAGCATGTCCGGTATCAAGGCTTTGCGCGCGATGGCCGAGACCGATTTCGGCGTCAACACCTCGATCGAGCAGGTGATGCGCATGATGGTGCCGTTTCTGGCTGCCGGCATGCGCTCGGAAACGGGTATCGCCGATCCGGCGTTGGCCGGCGCGCAACTCAAGCCGCGCAGCAAGACACCCAGCGCCGCGCCCAAGATTTGACCTGGCGGCAGGTGGGCTTGGCTTCGCCCTTCGACTAAGCTAGCGGCCCATGTCCGATCTCGATTTACTCCATATCTCCATTGCCGACCAGACGCTTTACGGCTTTCGTGCTGGGCGGCTGCTGCTGAGCTTGCCTGTCTCCACGGCGCTCGGTGGGGCGGGGGAGCTTAACGGCTCAGGCTGTACGCCGCGCGGGCTGCATCAGGTGCGCGCGAAAATCGGCGCTGGTTTGCCTCTGGCGGCCGTATTGCGCAGTCGTCGCTGGACGGGCGAAGTGTGGTCACCTGAGCTGCACGAGCAGTTTCCTGGCCGCGACTGGATTCTCACCCGTATTCTCTGGCTGAGCGGTCTTGAGTCGGGGCGCAATCGCCTGGGCGAGGTCGACACCTTTCGCCGTTATATCTATCTGCATGGCACGCCGGATACGGAACCCATGGGAGCGCCGTTGTCCCATGGCTGCATTCGTTTGCGTAACGCCGACATGCTGGCGCTTTTCGAGCGTGTACCGCCGCACTGCAGGGTGCGTATCGATGAGGCGCCGTGCCCGCAGTGGGCTGCAGACCAAGACTTCACGTAAGGAAATAGACTCATGCAAGGCTCTTTGATGATGGACATCGCCGGCACCTGGTTGACCGCCGAGGATCGCCAGATGCTGCGCCAGCCCGAAGTGGGCGGTCTGATCATTTTTGCCCGTAACATCGAATCGCCGCGTCAGGTGCGCGAGCTGTGCCAGAGCATCCGTGCGGTGCGCCCGGACCTGCTGCTGGCGGTGGACCAGGAAGGTGGACGGGTGCAGCGTCTGCGCCAGGGCTTTGTGCGCTTGCCGGCGATGCGCGCCATCGCCGACAACGACAATGCCGAGGTGCTGGCCGAGCACTGCGGCTGGTTGATGGCGACCGAGGTGTTGGCGGTTGGCCTGGACCTGAGCTTTGCGCCGGTACTGGATCTCGACCACCAGCGCAGTGCGGTGGTGGGCAGTCGTGCCTTCGAGGGGGATCCGCAACGGGCCACCACGCTGGCAGCCGCTTTCATTCGTGGCATGCATCAGGCGGGGATGGCCGCTACCGGCAAACACTTCCCCGGGCACGGCTGGGCCGAGGCGGACTCTCATGTCGCCATCCCGCTCGACGAGCGCAGTCTCGATGAAATCCGCGCTTGCGACATGCAGCCGTTCAAGCGTCTGGTGCACGAGCTCGATGCAGTGATGCCGGCGCATGTCATCTATTCTCAGGTTGACGAACAACCGGCTGGCTTCTCCCGTCGCTGGTTGCAGGACATCTTGCGTGGCGAGCTGGGCTTCGAGGGGGTGATCTTCAGTGACGACCTGTCCATGGCGGGTGCCCACGTGGTCGGTGATGCCGGCAAGCGTATCGAGGCGGCGCTCGCTGCGGGCTGCGATATGGGCCTGGTGTGCAATGACCGCGCTTCGGCCGAGCTGGCGCTCGGTGCGTTGCAGCGTCTGCGGGTGATGCCGCCTGCGCGCCTCGAACGCATGCGTGGCCGTGCTCATGCCACTACCGAATACCGCCAAGCCCCACGCTGGCTTACCGCTGTGGCGGCCCTGAGAGCTGCCCAGTTGCTTGAGTGAGGATCTGCCAATGACTGTCTACGCCATTATCGGTGGTACCGGCCTGACCCAGTTGGAGGGCTTGACGATTCACGAAGCGCTGCCGCTGGATACACCTTACGGCGCGCCCTCGGCTGATATCCTGCGCGGCAGCTACGCCGGGCGCGAGGTGCTGTTCCTTGCCCGGCACGGACAACCACATCGGATTGCGCCGCACCAGGTGAACTACCGGGCCAACCTCTGGGCGCTCAAGCAGGCCGGCGCCAAGGCCATTGTCGCGGTCAATGCGGTGGGTGGGATTCATGCTGCCATGGGCGCTGGGCATTTCTGCGTGCCACATCAGATCATCGATTACACCTGGGGGCGTGCGCACACCTTTTACGAAGGCGATCTGGAGCACGTGACCCACGTCGATTTCAGTCAGCCGTACGACAAGCAACTGCGCGAGGCGTTGGTGGCGGCGCTGCGGGCCGAAAATGCGGCATTCAGCGATCACGGAATCTATGGCTGCACTCAGGGGCCGCGACTGGAAACGGCGGCGGAAATCGCCCGCATGGAGCGCGATGGCTGCGACCTGGTGGGCATGACCGGTATGCCCGAAGCGGTATTGGCGCGCGAGTTGGCGCTGCCCTATGCCTGCCTGGCGCTGGTGGTGAATCCGGCGGCGGGGAAATCCAGCGCCCTGATCACCATGGCCGAGATCGAGCGAGTGATCGAGCAGGGCATGGGGACGGTCAAGGCGGTGCTGGCGCGTGTGCTGAGTAACTAGCTTCTCTATAAAGACAGCGGTCCGTGCCCGCCAGTTGAGCATCGACGTGCCGAAGGGGCTCCTGCGAAAGGCCTGGTGGCATCAGATTTCCGCTCAGAGCGGGCTGATGCGTACCAGTGCACCCAGGCTGCCATGGTCCAGGTAGGTCAGGCTGTTGTCCTTCAGGCGCTGGGCCACTTTCATGTGCTCGCTGCTCTCGAGCAGGCCGTCGACACTGAATCGGTTGATCCAAAGTTCCAGGTCCAGGTCGGCAAAGCGCTCCTGAGTAAAGCTCAGGGTGCCTTCGATCGCGTGGTGGCCGAAGTGCTCCTCATCGCTGCTGACGGCCATTCGGCTCGGCGAGCTGCCGATGGTCTGGCTCCAGGCCTTGTGCAGCAGAACCTGATAGCCGTTGCCCGGATTGAGCTTGGCCGCCTCGCCATCGAGCGTTGTCGGGCGTTCGTTGCCGGTGATCGGCAATGCCGTGCCCGCCCAGTCGTCCGGTGCCACTTTGGGCGCGACGACCGGTTCGCCGGCCTGGCGGAATACCAGTAATTCGACCTGATAAAGGCGTTCGGCAAAGGCGCTCGGTGCCAGCAGGCAGAGCAGCAGGGCGATCAAGTGCAGTGGGCGCATGTATGTGAGTCCTTCAGGTGGTGGGCGCGAGGCGCTCGAGCAGGGCTTCCAGGGTGTTGAAGCGCTCTTCCGTCCGCTCCATCGGTACCTGGATCTTGAAGACGGTGGCGCCTTCGAATTTGTAGCGTTTTGGCTGAGCCTGGATCAGCTTGATCAGCGTCAGCGGGTCGACGCAGGTTTGTGCGGCGAACTCGATGCGTCCTCCTTGCGGTCCTGCATCCACCTTGGTGATACCCAGCTTGTCGGCCTGCAGCTTGAGCAGGGTCAGGCGCATCAGGTTCTTGGTCGGCTCCGGCAGCAGGCCGAAGCGGTCGATCATTTCCACCTGCAGCTCCTTAAGGCCGTCCTCGTCGCTTGCGTTGGCGATGCGTTTGTAGAGGATCAGGCGGCTGTGCACGTCGGGCAGGTAGTCCTCGGGGATCAGCGCCGGTACACGCAGATTGATCTCCGGGCCGCCGCCCAGTGGCTGGTCTAGGTTCGGTTGTTCGCCTTTCTGAATGGCCTTGACCGCACGCTCGAGCATTTCCATGTAGAGGGTGAAGCCGACGGCCTGAATCTGGCCGCTTTGGCCGTCGCCAAGCAGTTCGCCGGCGCCGCGAATTTCCAGATCATGGGTGGCCAGGACGAAGCCGGCGCCCAGGTCCTGGGCGCCCGCGATGGCCTCCAGGCGTTTTTCCGCATCCGGGGTCATCTGCTTGCGCGGCGGGGTGAGCAGGTAGGCGTATGCCTGGTGGTGGCTGCGGCCGACACGGCCGCGCAACTGGTGCAACTGGGCCAGGCCGAACTTGTCGGCGCGGTCGATGATGATGGTGTTGGCACTGGGCACATCGATGCCGGTTTCGATGATGGTGGAGGCCACCAGCACGTTGAAGCGCTTGTGGTAGAAGTCACTCATCACCTGCTCGAGATCGCGTTCGCGCATCTGCCCGTGACCTATGCCGATACGCGCCTCGGGCACCAGTTCGGCCAGATCGGCGGCGCATTTTTCGATGGTCTTTACATCGTTGTGCAGGTAGTACACCTGGCCACCGCGCAGCAGCTCGCGCAGCAGCGCTTCCTTGATGGTCGGTTTGTTGCTTTCCATGACGAAGGTGCGCACCGAGAGGCGGCGTGCCGGCGGCGTGGCGATGATCGACAGGTCACGCATACCGGCTACAGCCATGTTCAGCGTGCGCGGGATCGGCGTGGCGGTCAGGGTGAGGATGTCCACCTCACTGCGCAGCGCCTTGAGCTGTTCTTTCTGGCGTACGCCGAAGCGGTGTTCCTCGTCGATGATGGCCAGGCCGAGGTTGTGGAACTTGACGTCATCCTGCAGCAACTTGTGCGTGCCGATGACGATATCCACCTTGCCTTCGGCCAGTTGCTGCACGGCCTCGTCGACTTCCTTGGCACTCTTGAAGCGGCTCATCACCTCGACCTTCACCGGCCAGTCGGCGAAGCGGTCGCGGAAGCTGTTGTAGTGCTGCTGGGCGAGCAGGGTCGTGGGCACCAGCACGGCGACCTGCTTGCCGCTATGCGCGGCGATGAAGGCCGCACGCATGGCCACTTCGGTCTTGCCGAAGCCGACGTCGCCGCAGACCAGGCGATCCATCGGTTTACCGGCGAGCATGTCGGCGCGCACGGCATCGATGGCGGTCTGCTGATCTGGGGTTTCCTCGAAGGGGAAGCCGGCGCTGAAGGTGGCGTAGTCCAGCGCCGGGTCCTGGAAGGCGAAGCCTTCACGGGCGGCGCGACGGGCGTAGATGTCGAGCAGTTCGGCGGCAACATCGCGCACCTGCTCGGCTGCCTTGCGCTTGGCCTTCTGCCAGACCTCCGAGCCAAGGCGATGCAGCGGTGCCAGGGCATCATCGCTGCCGGTGTAGCGAGCGATCAGGTGCAGGCTGGCCACCGGCACATAAAGTTTGGCTTCGTCAGCGTACTGCAGGGCGAGGAATTCGGCGGCCTGGCCGTCGAACTCCATGGTTACCAAGCCAAGGTAGCGGCCGACGCCGTGATCGATATGCACCACCGGCGCGCCTTCGCGCAGCTCGGTGAGGTTCTTGATCACGTTGTCGCCGCCTTCGCGGCCTTTTTCGCGGCGACGACGCTGCATGACGCGCTGGCCGAACAGCGGGCTCTCGGCGATCAGCGCCAGGTCGTCGAGCAGCAGCCCCTCATCCAGGGGCGCGATGCAGATGTTGAGGCGCTCGGGGCTGGCGACGAAGGCCGACCAGCCGTCGACTTCCCTGGGTTTGAGCTTGAGGCGGGCGAGCAGCTCCAGCAGCACTTCGCGGCGACCGGCCGATTCGGCGCAGAACAGCACGCGGCCCGGATATTCCTCGATAAAGCGACGCAATGCCGCCAGCGGCTCGCCAGCCTTGGCCTGAATCGCCAGGTCGGGCAGGGCGCGTGCATCAAAACGGGTCTGGCCGACGCCGGGCTCGATGTCGTCCTGGTTGACCACCACTCGCGGCCAGCTCTTCAGGCGGGCGAAGCAGTCCTCGACCGGCAGGAAAATGTCGGCAGGTGGCAGCAGCGGGCGTTCCGGATCGACCCGGCGATCCTCATAACGGTTGCGCGCATCGGTCCAGAAGTGTTCGGCGGCCTTCTCGATGCCGGGTAGAGAGAACACTTGGGTGTCGCCTGGCAGGTAGTCGAACAGGGTGCCCGTCTCTTCGAAGAACAGCGGCAGGTAGTACTCGATGCCGGCTGGGGTGATGCCGGTGGAAAGGTCCTGATAGATCGGGCAGCGACGGAAATCCACGTCGAAGCGCTCGCGGAAACGCCCACGAAAATCGGTGACGGCTTTCTTTTCCAGCGGAAATTCACGCGCCGGAAGCAGGCGGATCGACTCGACCTTGTCCACCGAACGCTGGGTCTCGGGGTCGAAGGTGCGCAGGGTTTCGATTTCGTCGTCGAACAGGTCGATACGGTAGGGCGTGTCACTGCCCATCGGGAACAGATCGATCAATGCGCCGCGCACGGCGAACTCGCCATGCTCGTACACCGTATCGACGCAGCGGTAGCCGGCGGCCTCCAGGCGCGTGCGCATCTGCTCCACATCGAGTTTCTGGCCGACATCCAGCACCAGGCTGCCACCCAGCAGGAAGCGCTTGGGTGCCAGACGGTGTAGGGCGGTGGTGATCGGCACTACGAGGATGCCACGGCTCAGTTGCGGCAGGCGATAGAGCGCCGCGATGCGTTGCGAGATGATGTCCTGGTGCGGCGAGAAGACGTCGTAGGGCAGGGTTTCCCAGTCGGGAAAGTGCAGCACTGGAAGATCGGGGGCGAAGAACGCCAGTTCTTCCTGCAGCCGCTCGGCGCTCTGGCTGCCTTCGGTGAGCACCAACGTGAAGCGTCCAGCACCGCTGGCCGCTTCGGCGATGGTCAGGGACAGGGCGGCGCCAGGCAGGTTGCCCCACTGTTGTTTGCCGGCGCTGGCCGGTAGAGACGGAAGACGCAGTACGGACACGGGCGGCTCACGGTCGTGACGAAAGGCCGGGAATTGTAGCGGGGCTTGGTGGTCAATGTCAGTCGCGACAGGCGCGCATTGCTCATGCCCGCGCGCGCCGTCATAATGTAGCCCCTTTTTTCAGCCCCTACATGTGGAAGGTACTGCCCGTGACTCAGAAGCCCGACCAGTGTCTCGGTGAATGGATCGATCGTGAAGCCCTCGCGGAAGCGATGATTCCGCTGATTGGTCAGCTCTACCGCAACAACAATGTGGTGACCTCGATTTATGGCCGTGGCCTGATCAATCGTTCGGTCATCGACATCCTCAAGGCTCACCGTTTCGCTCGCCATCGCCTTGCCAATGAGGCCGAACTGTCGGTGCACGACACCTTCCCCATGCTCAAGGCCATGAGCGAGCTCAAGCTGGGCGCCGCTTCCGTGGACCTGGGCAAGCTGGTTGCCAAGTTCAAGGCCGAAGGCGCTGGTCGCAGCGTCGAGCAGTTCGTCAAGGACGAGCTGGCCGAGGTTGTCGGCAAGCAGAACGGTTCCGGTCGCGAAGGCACCGACGTGGTCCTCTACGGCTTTGGTCGTATCGGCCGCCTGCTGGCGCGCATCCTGATCGAGAAGACCGGTGGTGGCGACGGCCTGCGCCTGCGTGCCATCGTTGTGCGTAAAGGCGCCAGCAACGATCTGGTCAAGCGTGCCAGCCTGCTGCGTCGTGACTCGGTACACGGCAAGTTCAACGGTACCATCACCATCGATGAAGAGAACAACACCCTGACGGCCAACGGCAACCTGATCCAGGTGATCTATGCCAAGGACCCCAAGGAAGTCGACTACACCCAGTACGGCATCAAGAACGCACTGCTGGTGGATAACACCGGTGTGTGGCGTGATGCCGAGGGCCTGGGTCAGCACCTGGCCTGCCCGGGCGTCGATCGCGTTGTCCTCACCGCACCTGGCAAGGGCGCGCTGAAGAACATCGTGCACGGCATCAACCACAGCGAAATCACCGCTGAGGACAAGATCATCTCCGCGGCTTCCTGCACCACCAATGCCATCGTGCCGGTGCTCAAGGCGGTCAATGATCAGTACGGCATCGTCAACGGTCACGTCGAGACCGTTCACTCGTACACCAACGACCAGAACCTGATCGACAACTTCCACAAAGGCAGTCGTCGTGGTCGTAGCGCCGCGCTGAACATGGTCATCACCGAAACCGGCGCTGCTACCGCTGCGGCCAAGGCGCTGCCGGTTCTGAAAGGCAAGCTGACCGGCAACGCCATTCGTGTACCGACGCCGAACGTGTCCATGGCCATCCTCAATCTGAACCTGGAGAAGGCCACCACTCGCGAGGAGATCAACGAGTACCTGCGCCAGATGGCCATGCACTCGGATCTGCAGAAGCAGATCGACTTCGTCAGCTCGCAGGAAGTGGTATCGACCGACTTCGTCGGTTCGCGCCATGCTGGCGTGGTCGATGCCGAAGCCACCATCGCCAACGACAACCGTGTCGTGCTGTACGTCTGGTATGACAACGAGTTCGGTTACAGCTGCCAGGTGGTTCGCGTGATGGAAGACATGGCTGGGGTCAACCCGCCGGCCTTCCCGCGCTAAGCGCCAGGGTCGCATGAAAAACGGGAGCTTCGGCTCCCGTTTTTTTATGTGCAGGAAATGACCCGGTGGAAGTTGGAGAGTTGATATGGGTCAGCATCGAACTTGTTGCGCCCTGTTACCGAAAAGCCAAAAAAAGCAAGCGCTTGGGTGGTCAGTGAGGGGGGGCGTCTTTATAATCAAGCGGATTTTTTACCCAGGTTTGGCGCCTTCCTCCACGCCCATATCGCATTGGTGTGGTTGGGTCTATTAGACCTTCGCTAGCGCCGCCTGTCCTATAAAAAGCTTTCTAAATCAGTGGTTAGGCAAACCTATGATCAAACTAAAGCATGGGCTTGATTTGCCCATAACGGGTGCGCCGGCACAGCGTATCGAGGCCGCCAGGCCCGTACGCAGTGTCGCCGTCATCGGCTTCGACTATCACGGGATGAAGCCGACGATGGAAGTGCAGGTCGGTGACCGGGTCAAACTCGGTCAATTGCTGTTTACCGACAAGAAGACACCCGGCGTGCGCTACACCGCCCCCGCTGCAGGCGTGATCAGCGCCATTCACCGTGGCGAGAAGCGTGTTCTGCAGTCCGTGGTCATCGATATCGATGGCGACGACCAGGAAACCTTCGCTCAGTACGCGGCCGACCAGCTTGAAGCGCTCAGTGATGAGCAGGTTCGCGAGAATCTGCAACAGTCCGGCCTGTGGACTGCTCTGCGCACGCGCCCGTTCAGCAAGGTGCCGGCGCTCGATGCAGTGCCAAGCTCGATCTTCGTGACCGCCGTCGATACGCACCCGCTTGCCGCCGACCCTGCAGTGATCATCGGTGAACATGCCGCTGATTTCGAAAACGGCCTGAAGGTTCTCGGTAATCTGGGCAAGATTTTCCTGTGCAAGGCCGAGGGTGTCAGCCTGCCGGGCGAGAATATTGCCAAGGTGCAAAGCGAAGCCTTTGCCGGGCCGCACCCGGCGGGTCTGCCAGGCACCCATATTCACTTCCTCGACCCGGTCAGCACCCGCAAGAGTGTCTGGCAAATCGGTTATCAGGACGTGATTGCGGTGGGCAAACTGTTCACCACCGGTCAACTGTTCGTCGAGCGCGTGGTTGCATTGGGCGGCCCGGTTGCCGAGCAGCCGCGTCTGCTGCGTACCCGCCTGGGCGCAAGCCTGGAAGAACTCACCGCTGGTGAGCTGAAACCTGGCTTCAACCGCGTGATTTCCGGCTCGGTGTTTGGCGGTCGCACCGCTCAGGGCGCGTTCGCGTTCCTGGGGCGCTACCACAACCAGGTGTCTTGCCTGAGCGAGGGCAACGATCGCGAGATGATGCATTACCTGCGTGCCGGCGTTAACAAGCACTCGGTACTGAACGTTTTCGTCTCCAAGCTGGCGGGTGCCAAGCTGTTCAACTTCACCACCACCACCAACGGCAGCCCGCGCGCCATGGTGCCGGTGGGCAACTACGAAGCAGTGATGCCACTGGATATCCTGCCGACTCAACTCTTGCGCTACCTGATCGTCGGTGACACCGAGATGGCCCAGAAACTGGGTTGCCTGGAACTCGACGAAGAAGACCTGGCGCTGTGCACCTATGTGTGTGCCGGCAAGTATGAATATGGCCCGATCCTGCGGGATAACCTCACCCGCATCGAGAAGGAGGGTTAACTCATGGGTATTCGTGCATTGCTCGATAAAATCGAGCACAACTTCGAGAAGGGCGGCAAGTACGAGAAGTGGTATGCCTTGTACGAGGCGATCGACACCTTCTTCTATCGTCCTGGCAGCGTGACCAAGACCACGGCTCACGTGCGTGACGGCATCGACCTCAAGCGCATGATGATCACCGTATGGCTGTGCACCTTCCCGGCCATGTTCTTCGGCATGTGGAACACCGGCTACCAGGCCAACCTGATCTTCGCCCAGAGCCCCGAGCTGCTGGCGAGCCAGGAAGGCTGGCGCTTCGCGCTGATCGGCTCGTTGGCCGGTTTCGATGCGAACAGCCTGTGGGATAACTTCATCCAGGGCGCGGCTTATTTCCTGCCGGTATACGCGGTGACTTTCATCGTCGGCGGCTTCTGGGAAGTGCTGTTCGCTTCGATCCGCAAGCATGAAGTCAACGAAGGTTTCTTCGTCACTTCCGTGCTGTTCGCCCTGATTCTGCCGCCGAGCATTCCGCTTTGGCAGGTGGCCCTGGGCATCAGCTTCGGCGTGGTGATCGGCAAGGAAGTGTTCGGTGGTACCGGCAAGAACTTCCTCAACCCGGCACTGACCGGCCGTGCCTTCCTGTTCTTCGCCTATCCGGCGCAGATGTCGGGTGATGCGGTGTGGACTGCGGTCGACGGTTTCGCCGGCGCCACTTCGCTGAGCCTGGCGGCCAGCGGCGGCATCGAGAACGTGATCAACAACGGCATCACCTGGATGGACGCCTTCGTCGGCACCATTCACGGCTCGCTCGGCGAAACCAGCACCCTGGCGATTGCCATCGGTGGTCTGGTCCTGCTGATCACCAAGATCGCCGCTTGGCGCATCGTCGCTGGGGTGATGCTGGGCATGATCGGTCTGAGCATGCTGCTCAACCTGATCGGCTCCACCACCAACCCGATGTTTGCCATGCCGTGGTACTGGCATCTGGTTGTCGGCGGCTTCGCCTTTGGCATGTTCTTCATGGCCACCGACCCGGTGTCGGCCTCCATGACCAATACCGGCAAGTGGATCTTCGGCGCCCTGATCGGCGTGATGGTCGTTCTGATCCGTGTGGTCAATCCGGCCTTCCCCGAGGGCATGATGCTGGCGATCCTGTTCGCCAACCTGTTTGCACCGCTGATCGACCACTTCGTCGTTCAAGCCAATATCAAGCGGAGGCTGGCACGCAATGTCTAGTCAAAAAGAATCCACCGTCCGCACGCTGACGGTGGCGGTACTGGTGTGTCTGGTGTGCTCGGTGTTCGTCGCCGGTGCCGCCATTGCACTGAAGCCGACTCAAGTTGAAAACCGCCTGCTGGACAAGCAGCGCAGCATCCTGGCCATTGCCGGCCTGGGCGAAGCGGGTATGTCCGGTGCCAAGGTCAAGGAGCTGTTTGACAGCACCATCACCGCCAAGCTGGTGGATCTTGAGAGCGGCACGTTCTCCGATGCTTTCGACCCGATCACCTTCGATCCGCTCAAGGCTGCCAAGGACCCGAAAACCTCCGAGGCTCTGAAAGGCAGCGAGGATATTGCCGGGATCAAGCGCCAGGAGCGTTACACCACCGTTTACATGGTGGAGAAGGATGGCGAAGTCGAAACCCTGATCCTGCCTGTTCGCGGCTATGGTCTGTGGTCGACCCTGCACGGTTTCATCGCCGTCAAGGGCGACCTCAATACCGTGGTCGGCATGGGCTTCTACCAGCACGGCGAGACCCCGGGTCTTGGCGGCGAGGTGGACAACCCGAAATGGAAGGGCCAGTGGCCGGGCAAGACCCTGTTCGACGACAACGACAAGTTGGCCGTACAGGTGGTCAAGGGCGGTGTCGATCCGCAAAGCCCGAACGCTACCCACCAGGTCGATGGCCTGGCGGGCGCCACCCTGACTAGCGTCGGTGTGGACAACCTGCTGAAGTTCTGGCTCGGCCAGAACGGCTTCGGTCCGTTTATCGCTAACCTGCGTGCAGGGGAGGCTTGATCATGTCGCAGCCGACTATTAAAGAAGTCCTGCTCAACCCGATCTTCAACAACAATCCAATCGGCCTGCAGATTCTGGGCATCTGCTCGGCGCTGGCGGTGACCTCGAACCTGCAGACCGCGCTGGTGATGTCCGCCGCGCTGACGCTGGTGACCGGTTTCTCCAACCTGTTCATCTCAATGATCCGCAGTCAGATTCCGGGCTCGATCCGCATGATCGTGCAGATGGTGATCATCGCCTCGCTGGTGATCGTGGTGGACCAGGTGCTCAAGGCGTATGCCTTCAGCCTGTCCAAACAGCTGTCGGTGTTCGTTGGTCTGATCATCACCAACTGCATCGTGATGGGGCGTGCCGAGGCCTTCGCCATGCAGAACCCGCCTGTGCTGTCGTTCTTCGACGGTATTGGTAATGGTCTGGGCTACAGCGCCATGCTGATTGCCCTGGGCGTTATTCGTGAACTGTTTGGCGCCGGCAAGCTGATGGGCTACGAGATTCTGTCGGTGGTCAACGACGGTGGTTGGTACCAGCCCAACGGTATGCTGCTGCTGCCGCCTTCGGCGTTCTTCCTGATCGGTCTGTTCATCTGGGCCATTCGTAGCTGGAAGAAGGATCAGATCGAGGCCAACGCTTACAAGATGGCGCCTCAGGTATCCAGCAAGGAGGCCTATTAATGGAACATTACATTAGCCTGTTCGTCCGTGCGGTGTTCGTCGAGAACATGGCGCTGGCGTTCTTCCTCGGCATGTGTACCTTCATCGCCATCTCCAAGAAGGTGGAAACCGCCATCGGCCTGGGTATCGCCGTGGTCGTGGTGCTGGGTATCACCATGCCGGTGAACAACCTGATCTATACCAACATCCTCAAGGATGGTGCCTTGGCCTGGGCTGGCATGCCTGAGGTGGACCTGTCCTTCCTCGGTCTGCTGACCTTCATCGGCGTGATCGCGGCCATCGTGCAGATCCTGGAAATGACCCTGGATAAGTACGTGCCCTCGCTGTACAACGCCCTCGGCGTGTTCCTGCCGCTGATTACCGTGAACTGCGCCATCATGGGTGGCTCGCTGTTCATGGTCGAGCGTGACTATAACCTGGCCGAGAGCACCGTCTACGGTGTCGGTGCGGGCGTGTCCTGGGCACTGGCCATCGCCGCGCTGGCCGGTATCCGCGAGAAGCTCAAGTACAGCGATGTACCGGCTGGCCTGCAGGGTCTGGGCATCACCTTCATCACCATCGGTCTCATGTCGCTGGGCTTCATGTCCTTCTCCGGCGTGCAGCTGTAAGGAAAGGATGAACAGATGAATTACGAAATCTTCCTCGCCATCGGCATGTTCACCGCCATCGTTCTCGCGCTGGTGCTGATCATCCTCGCCGCACGCGCCAAACTGGTCTCCAGTGGTGACGTGAGCATCGAGATCAACGGCGAAAAAACCATCGTGGTACCGGCTGGCGGCAAGCTGTTGCAGACCCTGGCCGACAACAACATCTTCCTGTCCTCCGCCTGCGGCGGCGGCGGCACCTGCGCGCAGTGCAAGTGCGTCGTCGAGTCCGGCGGCGGCGAGATGCTGTCCACCGAGGAGTCGCACTTCACCCGGCGCGAGGCCCGTGAGGGCTGGCGTCTTTCCTGCCAGACCCCGGTCAAGCAGGACATGAAGATCGAAGTCCCGGAAGAGGTCTTCGGCGTCAAGAAGTGGGAATGCACCGTCGAGTCCAACCCCAACGTCGCAACCTTCATCAAGGAGCTGACGCTGAAGCTGCCGGAAGGCGAGAACGTCGACTTCCGCGCCGGTGGTTATGTGCAGCTGGAGTGCCCGCCGCATACCGTGTACTACAAGGACTTCGACATCCAGGAGGAGTATCGCGGCGACTGGGACAAGTTCAACCAGTGGAAGTACGTATCCAAGGTCGACGAGACCGTGATCCGTGCCTATTCCATGGCCAACTACCCGGAAGAACGCGGTCTGGTGAAGTTCAACATCCGTATCGCCTCGCCACCCCCCGGCAAGGACGATCTGCCACCGGGCAAGATGTCTTCCTACGTGTTCAGCCTCAAGCCGGGCGACAAGATCACCGTGTACGGGCCGTTCGGTGAGTTCTTCGCCAAGGACACCGACGCCGAAATGGTCTTCATCGGTGGTGGTGCTGGTATGGCGCCGATGCGCTCGCACATCTTCGACCAGCTCAAGCGCCTGAAGTCCACGCGCAAGATCAGCTTCTGGTACGGTGCGCGCTCCATGCGTGAATCGTTCTACAACGAAGAGTACGATCAACTGGCTGCCGAGAACCCGAACTTCCAGTGGCACCTGGCGCTGTCCGACCCGCAGCCGGAAGACAACTGGACTGGTCTCAAGGGCTTCATCCACAACGTGCTGTACGAGAACTACCTGAAGGACCATCCGGCTCCGGAGGATTGCGAGTTCTACATGTGCGGCCCACCCATGATGAACGCCGCCGTGATCAAGATGCTGACCGACCTGGGTGTCGAGCCGGAGAACATCCTCCTCGACGACTTCGGCGGCTAAGCATGAGGTCTGCTGTACTCCAGCCCGTTATCGCTGTCGCCCTGGCGGCAGCCCTAACGGGCTGCTTGCATTCTGAACGGATCGAAGAGTTCGGTGGCCCGACCATGGGCAGCACCTATTCGATCAAATACGTCCGCAGTGAAGGTGTCGCGCCGCAAGCCGAACTCAAGGCCGCGACCGAGGCGATCCTCGCCGAGATCGATCTGCAGATGTCCACCTATCGCGATGATTCGCTGATCGAGCAGTTCAACCGCGCGCCAGCGGGTACCTGCCAGACCATGCCCAGAGGCGTGCTGGACCTGGTGCGTGCCGGCGATCGTCTGCACCAGGAGAGCCAGGGCTATTTCGACCTGACGCTGGAACCCTTGCTCGACCTCTGGGGCTTCGGACCCAAAGGGCAGGGCGTGGCGGTGCCGGATGCCGAGCGCCTGGCCGAAGTGCGTAAGCGGGTCGGTCAACAGCACCTGAAGATCGACGGCGAGCAGCTGTGCAAGGACGTTGACCTGGAAGTCGACTTCAACAGCATCGCTGCTGGTTACGCTGTCGATCTGATCGTGGCGCGTCTGGGCGAGTTGGGCGTCACCAGTTATCTGGTCGAGGCCACCGGCGAGCTGAAGGCTGCAGGCTTCAAACCCGATGGCAGCCACTGGCGTATCGGCCTGGAAGCCCCACGCGACGATCAGCGGGTCGCTCAGCGTATTCTGCAACTCGATGGCTACGGTATCTCCACCTCGGGTGACTACCGCAACTACTTCGAAGAGAACGGCCAGCGCTACTCGCACACGCTCGATCCGCTGAGCGGCAAGCCGGTCAACCACAAGCTGGCGGCGGTGACGGTGGCCGATCCATCGACCTTGCGCGCCGATGGCTTGTCTACCCTATTGATGGTGCTTGGGCCGGAAGCCGGCATGGCCTTCGCCGAGCGCAACGGTATCGCGGCGTTTTTCGTGACGCGTGAGGGCGAGGGTTTCGTCACACAGGGCACGACCGCATTCGAGCAGCTATTCGCTGCAGGAGATGAGCAATGACTTTTCTGGTTGTATTTCTGGCCATGATTCTGGTCGTCGGCATGATGGCCGTTGGCGTGATCATGGGGCGCAAACCCATCGCCGGTTCCTGCGGTGGTATCGCCAACCTGGGTATCGAGAAGGAATGCTCGATTTGCGGCGGTAGCCGTGAAAAGTGCGAGGAGGTCAATCGCGACCAGAGCGAAGCGCCGAACACCGACCTGGCTTACGACGCGAGCAAGCGTTAAGCCGGGTGGTAGCTTTGATAGCCGGTGGCTATTATCCGCTGCCGGCCCTGCCGAGGGTGCGCCACAAGCGCTCCGGCCTGATCTGAAGGAGTAAACATGGCGGTCTACAACTACGATGTGGTGGTGCTGGGCTCCGGCCCTGCGGGCGAAGGCGCGGCGATGAACGCGGCCAAGGCCGGGCGCAAGGTGGCGGTGGTCGACAATCGTCCGCTGGTCGGTGGCAACTGTACTCACCTGGGGACCATTCCCTCCAAGGCGCTGCGCCACTCGGTGCGGCAGATCATGCAGTTCAATACCAACCCGATGTTCCGCCAGATTGGCGAGCCGCGCTGGTTCTCCTTTCCTGACGTGCTGAAAAGCGCCGAGAAGGTGATCGCCAAGCAGGTCACCTCCCGCACGGGCTACTACGCCCGTAACCGTATCGATACCTATTTCGGTACTGCCAGCTTTGCCGACGAGCAGACGGTGGAAGTGGTCTGCATCAACGGCGTGGTGGAAAAACTGGTGGCCAAGCAGATCGTCATCGCCACCGGCTCGCGCCCCTATCGCCCGGCCGATGTCGATTTCCGTCATCCGCGTATCTACGACAGCGATACCATTCTCAGCCTCGGCCATACGCCGCGCCGCCTGATCATCTACGGCGCCGGAGTGATCGGCTGCGAGTACGCCTCGATCTTCAGTGGACTGGGCGTGCTGGTCGACCTGATCGACAACCGCGATCAACTGCTCAGCTTCCTCGACTCGGAAATCTCCGATGCCCTGAGCTATCACTTGCGCAACAACAACGTGCTGATTCGTCACAACGAAGAGTACGAGCGCATCGAGGGCGTGGAAAACGGCGTGGTCCTGCACCTGAAGTCAGGCAAGAAGATCAAGGCCGACGCACTGCTGTGGTGTAACGGCCGCACCGGCAATACTGATCAGCTGGGGCTGGAGAACATCGGTATCGCGGTCAACAGCCGTGGCCAGATCCAGGTCGACGAGCATTATCGCACCGAGGTCAGCAACATCTACGCTGCCGGTGATGTGATCGGCTGGCCGAGCCTTGCAAGTGCGGCTGCCGACCAGGGGCGTTCCGCTGCCGGCAGCATCGTTGACAATGGCAGTTGGCGTTTCGTCGATGACGTACCGACCGGCATTTACACCATTCCGGAGATCAGCTCGATCGGCAAGACCGAGCGGGAACTGACTCAGGCCAAGGTGCCTTACGAAGTGGGTAAGGCCTTCTTCAAGGGCATGGCCCGTGCGCAGATCTCGGTCGAGCCGGTGGGTATGCTGAAGATCCTCTTCCACCGTGAAACCCTGGAAGTGCTGGGTGTGCACTGCTTCGGCTATCAGGCCTCGGAGATCGTCCATATCGGCCAGGCGATCATGAACCAGAAGGGTGAAGCCAACAACATCAAGTACTTCATCAACACCACCTTCAACTACCCGACCATGGCCGAGGCCTACCGGGTTGCTGCGTTCGATGGTCTCAACCGGCTTTTTTGAGCGGCTCCGGCCGGCGGCCTGAGCCGGTCGGGGAGACAGGCTGGGTAGTGGCTTCCGAGTGGCGCTGGCCGAATCGGGAGAGCTTCTAGCGTCTCAGGCGGCAGAATGTTGAAAGCGGCCATGTGGCTCATGCAAGTCTGACAAGTCTCGACCTTGGTGCATGCGGGCGTTGCAAGCAGAATCCGATACCTGTTTTCAGGTGTCGGATTTTTTATGCGCGTTTCCTTCCTGCGTGCGCCCTGAGCCTTCTATCGTGCTGCTCAGGAGAGTCTGGGGGGCGACGCTGGCAAGTGAGTTTTCAGGCTTGTCGAGCGCACCACCGTCCGCAGAATCTACACGCTTCGAAGTCGTCCATTGTCGCAATGCCAGGGCGCTCTCGTGACACAGCGCATCTCACTGGCAGCACGGATATGAGCTTGCGGGGGTTCTCAACCGGTTGTGCTTGGACTCCAGAATGCCTGTCTTACACCCGGTAATGACGTTAACTTGCGCATCAGAGCATCGAGCTCATCGCCATCGATGGACGTTACGGTGAGAGTGGCTTCGATCTCTACGGCGTCCTCGCCGAAGGCGTTGACTTCCAGGTCGCGTACAGGGAAGCGACCACTCTCAAGGGAAGCCTCCAGCGCCTTCATGATTACCTGCTGACGTTCCTTGTCGGCGATCACACAGACCGTATTGGTTACTTCTACCGACTCCACATCGAGGGGTTGGCGATTGATCGCATTGACTATTGGGCGTAGCAAGGTGTTGGCCGACAGCACAAACAGGGTCCCCAGCACGGCTTCTACCAGCATACCGGTACCCGCAGCGACACCCACTGCGGCGGAGCCCCACAGTGTCGCAGCTGTGTTGATTCCCCGAATATTGCCTTCCTCGCGCATAATCACGCCGGCTCCCAGGAAACCTACGCCCGAGACCACATAGGCCACCACGTGCAAAGGGCTTGGGCTGCCGCCGTAGATGGCGTGAAAACGCATGGCAATATCGACGAACAGTGCGGCACCGACTGCGACCAGTACGTTGGTTCGCAAGCCGGCCGTGCGCTGACGATATTGACGCTCCAGGCCGATCACAGCACCCAGCAGGAACGCAGTCAGCAGACTCGCCAGGGTATTGAGTGACGCGGTCAGATCCATATGTTGAGCGATATACATGGTACCCCCTTAAATAATGAGGCCCAGCCGAGCCGGGCCCCATGGCACGATTGCGCAGTCAGCCAGCTGCCTGGGTCAGCAGGTCGCCCAGGAAGGCGTAGGCAAAGCCGAAGTAGATGAACACGCCCAGCAGGTCCATGATCGAGGTGATGAGCGGCGAGGACAGCGTGGCTGGATCGGTGCCGATGCGTCGAGCGAGGAACGGCAGCAGCGCACCGATGACGCCGCCGAGCACAGTGCATATCAGCATGCTAAAGCCGACTACCATCAGCACATCGAAGCCGACGCCCTTGGCGAAGAACGCCAGGATGACTTCGAGCAACGCGATCACGCCCCCCAGTGCTGCCGCTACGGGTAACTCACGCTTGATGATCAGCCATACATCACGCCATGCGGGCTTGAGTTCTCCGAGTGCCATCGCCCGAATGACCAGGGTGGCCGACTGGCTACCTGTATTACCGCCCATGTCCACGATCGGTGCGATGAACGCAGCCAGTACGATGGCCTGAGTCAGAATTTCCTCCTGCGCTGCCACGAAGGTGCTGGTCAGGATGCCGAAGAACGTCAGGATCACCAGCCAGAACACGCGTACGGTGAACATCTGCTTGAACGGGGAAGCGATCACATCCAGATCAGGGCCGCCCAATACGGCAGTACCGCCGAAACGAGCGAGCTGAGTAGCGTCCTGCTCCTTCTCGATATCCATGGCGTCATCGACCGTGACGATACCGATCATGCGCTCACCACCGTTGATCACCGGTAGTGCCAGCAGATCGTAATGGCGAATCAGTTCTGCAGCCTGCTCACGAGGCCATTGAGCGCGTGCAAAAACTGGACTGCTGCGCATGATTTCGCCGATGGTGGCGTTCGCATCCGCCAGTACCAGATCACGTAGTGATACGGTGCCACTGAGTCGCTGCTCCTGGTCCAGTACATAGATGACATAGATGGTCTCCTTGTCGGGGGCGGTCGCGCGAATATGGTCCAGTGCACTGGCCACTGTCATTTCGGGTGAAACGCGGACGTAATCCGAAGTCGTCACTGATCCGACGGTTCCATCCGGATAGGCAGCCAGCTTGATGATGTCATCGCGCTCGACCTTGGCTAGCGCAGGCAGAAGTTTCTGCTTGGCCCCCTCGCTCAGGCGGTTATAGAGATCGGCTCGGTCATCGGACGGCATGTGCTCAAATAGCTCTACCACGGCATCGCGTGGCATCGCCCGGAGCAGAGTGTCCTGGCGCTTCTCCGGGATGTGAGCGAAGAGTTCTGCGCGGGCGAGTGGGGCCAGGATCAGCAGTAGAGAAACTGTTTCCGCCGTGTTGAGGACGTCGAGCGCCTCTACCAGGTCGGAAGAATGAGTGTGTGTTGCAAGGTTGGCAAAGCTCGCAGCATCGAGCGAGTGGGCTAGGGTGCGAACAGAAAACAGCAGGTCTTCGCGATTCATGGGCATGCTCCTTTCGGGCCTTTCAGGCGGCCGCGGGCATGCCTGATCTGTCAGACCATGGGCACGCCCCGACAGCCAAAGGCCGATAACGGGGTGAAGTAATTGAGGTTCAAACGGCAAGATCGACCAGGGTCAGGGTCCATGACGGCCTCCAGTAGGTTGATGAAGTGACAAGGGGCTAACACCCAGAGCACGTTACGGTTCAATGCCAGAATTCCAGGCAACAGCGTTCCGTCGCAGGAAAAAATCTGGTGCTGAAAAATAGAAACGCAAAGTTCTTCCCAGCCGGCGCAGGCAAGTCCACAGGCGCTGAAGGGCCGCCAATGTTTATGGCAACAGACCGGATTTACATAGGAAGTAGTAAGGCGCGACCGAAGTAAGGTCGTTTGATACCACTACCCGCCAGTTCGGCAAGGCAGTGGCGAGAAGAAGATCCCGCGATTACCTTGCCTGTGGTTCGTCGATGCTGGATCGACTACTGGAACCTTCCACAGCAAGAACTCCAAGATTTAGACGGGCGCAATCGTAGTTCCCCATCCAGCGCTTGGCAACCTACTGATTGAGTGCTGTTCAGGTTGCATTAAGTGGCACTTGCATTTCCTGAAGGAACGGTAAACACGAGACCTTGGGCCTTTGAGGTAATGCTCGGGGTTGCCCACTCGATTGCAGGGTGCCTTGCAGGGCAAGAGACTTGCCGGGCTCAGCACGCTCATGTCCTGCGCGATCAGCCGCGCAGCGTCTGCACCGCCAGGCCGGGAAAGTCGGTGATGATGCTGTCGGCGCCGAAGTCAGCAAGGCGGCGCATCAGCGCCGGCTCGTTGACCGTCCATACCGACACGTGCAGCCCTTGCTTCTGCGCCTTGAGCAGGCGCTCCGGGGTGCACAGGGTCCAGTTCAATGCCAGCAGGTGACAGTCGTAGTGCGCCGCCACTTTCAGTGGGTCGAGCCAGGCGTACTCGGCAACCAGACCCAACTGCAGTTGCGGGGTCAGTTCGCGCGCGGCCTTGAGCACCTCCCGCGAGCTGGAGGTAATGGTGATCTGCTCGCGCAGCCCGAAACGCTCGACGAGCTCGGCAATGGCCAGCACGGTGCGCGCGGCGCGCACTTTCGAGGCACTTTTCACCTCCAGTTGCCAATGCTCGAACGTGCATTGCTCGAACAATTCTTCCAGGCGCGGAATGGGGCATGGACGCACCCAGCCAGGACCACCCTTGCGCGCGTCGTACTTCGCCAGCTCGGCAGCGTCGTGTTCAACCACCTTGCCGCGCAGGCCGGTGGTGCGCTTGAGCGTAGGATCGTGGATCACCATCAGTTCGCCGTCGCGCGACAGATGCAGATCCAGCTCGCAGCGATCGACGCCGTGTTCCAGGCAGCGCTGGAAACTGGCGAGAGTGTTTTCCGGGGCTTCGCCTTTGGCGCCGCGATGGCCGTAAATGTGAGTCACTGTTACTCCTTGACGGTGTCGAGGTGGCGCGGCTGGTGATGGCGCACGCTGTTGATCACGTGATCGTATTCGAAATAGACGCTGAATTCGCGGTAGTCCCAGCGCGTGATCGGTGGCTGGCCGACAGGCTTGTGCTCTTCATCGGCCAGGCCGAAACGCTCCAGCACCGAACGCTTGGACTGACCTTTGTGTGGCAGGTTGCGGGTGTCGAGCTCGGCGCCCTGCTTGCCCAGGGGAATGGTCAGAGTATCGGCGAGTAGAACAGTAGGGGCGAGCAGGGTGAAAAGCAGAGCGAGACGATACATGGCGGTTCCTTGGCGGCTGTCATTCGCGGGCTTGGCGACGTTCCAGAGCCTGCTTCTGCAGGATATGCCGGGCCAGCAACTGGCGCTGTGCGTCGGTCAACGCTTCGAACTCGGTGCCGATCTCGAATTGACCGTCCGCGCGTTGACTGCAGTGCACCACCTGGCCACGCAGCAGAAGGCCGAGCGCCTGTGGCATCAGCACCATCTTGATTGCCAGATGGCTGCCCGGTGCCACGGCCTGGGCGTTATTGAAGCTGATACCGCCTTCGGACAGCGATACCTGGCGTGGCGCGCCGATGTCGCGCAGCAGGCTCTGCGCCACGGCCTGGCCGAGCAGGTCGATGCGCTTGTTGATCACCTTCAGGTAGTTGGCCAGGGTGCGGTCGCGTTCGGTGATGTGGCGCAGCAGATGCTGGGATTCGAAATCCATCAGGTGCAGGTCGCTGAGCAGGTTGAACAGCGGCGATGGATCGTGAAGCGCGTCGCTGGCATGGGCTTCGGCCCCCGACAGCAGGCTGAATTCCAGTGCGATCGTATCGTCGATACGATAGTATTCGCGGCGATCATCTACATCGTTAGTCGACATGGCGAACCCATGAAAGCGGTGGTGGTCGAAGACCCTGTTGAAAGTCTCGCGGACCGGATGCGTGCCAGACAAGTGACGCCTGGCAAGCGCCGGTTACGAATGGTAAACGAGCATTGCTCGCTTCGCTCGCCCCTTCGGAGCCACACTGAAGCGCGTCAGCCATAAGCGGCTTTCCAAGTGTCTTTAATGCAGCATGCCCGATACGCAGCAGACCTTGAGTTGTTTCTGAGTGTAAGGCTGCTGACCTGGCCCTGCCACAAGGACGTTTTTCTTTCCCTCGAATCTCTCCGACATGTTCAGACCTCTGTTCGTATTCATCGGTACGCGCTACACGCGGGCCAAGCGTCGCAACCACTTCGTCTCCTTCATTTCCCTGACGTCCATGCTCGGCCTCACCCTTGGGGTGATGGTGATGATCCTGGTGCTGTCGGTGATGAATGGCTTCGACCACGAAATGCGCACCCGCGTGCTGGGGATGATTCCTCATGCCACGGTCGAATCGCCGACCCCGGTCAGTGACTGGCGGGCTTTGGCGCGTCAGGTCGAGCGCCACCCGCGTGTCGAGGCGCTGGCGCCCTTCACCCAGATGCAGGGCTTGCTGACGCACGACGGCAAGGTGCAGAAGGTGCTGATCAATGCCATCGACCCTGAGCAGGAACGCAAGGTGTCGATCATCGACGGCTTCTTCCAGCAGGGCAGTCTCGACAGCCTGAAACCCGGCGATTTCGCCATGGTCATCGGCGACAAGGCAGCGGCCAAGCTGGGCCTGAAGCTGGGAGACAAGGTCACCTTCGTCGCGCCCGAGGTCACCGTGACCCCGGCCGGCATGTTCCCGCGCCTGAAGCGCTTTACCGTCACCGGTATCTTCCACGTCGGCGCTGGCGAGATCGACGGTGCACTGGCGTTGGCCAACATCAGCGACCTGGCACGCCTGCAGCGCTGGAAGCCGGACCAGGTACAGGGTCTGCGATTGAAATTCGATGATCTGTTCCAGGCGCCCCGCAGCGCCTGGGAGATCGCTCAGACCCTCGACGGTGATTTCTACGCCCGCGACTGGACCCGAACCCACGGCAACCTGTACCAGGCCATTCGCATGGAGAAGACCATGATCGGCCTGCTCCTGCTGCTGATCGTCGCGGTGGCCGCGTTCAACATCATTTCCACGCTGGTGATGGTGGTGACCGACAAGAAGGGCGACATCGCCATCCTGCGCACTCTCGGCGCCACGCCGCGGCAGATCATGGCCATCTTCATGGTGCAAGGTACGGTGATCGGGGTGGTCGGCACCTTCATCGGCGCAGTGCTGGGGATTCTCGCAGCACTGAACGTCAGCAGCCTGATCGCCGGCATCGAGCGTCTGCTGGGCATCAAGTTTCTCAATGCCGATGTCTACTTCATCGATTACCTGCCTTCGCAACTGCAGAGCGCCGACGTGGTGATGGTCTGTACCGCGGCGTTGCTGCTGAGCTTCTTCGCCACCCTGTATCCAGCCTGGCGCGCTGCGCGTACCCAGCCGGCCGAGGCCCTGCGCTATGAGTGAGTCCATGAACCAGAACGCCATGAAACAGCACAATGCCGTGCTCAGCTGTCGCAACCTGAGCAAGCGTTACGACGAGGGCCCCGAGTCGGTGGTGGTGCTCGATGGTCTGGAGCTTGAGCTGCTGCCCGGCGAGCGCGTAGCCATCGTCGGCAGCTCCGGTTCCGGTAAGAGCACCCTGCTGAACATGCTCGGTGGCCTGGATACGCCCAGCGACGGCAGTGTCTGGCTGGCTGGCGAGCAGCTGTCGGCGCTGAGCGAGACCGCTCGTGGCCTGCTGCGCAACCGTGCGCTGGGTTTCGTCTACCAGTTTCACCACCTCCTGGCCGAGTTCACCGCGCTGGAGAACGTCTGCATGCCGCTGTTGATCGGCAAGACGTCGATCAGTGAGGCGCGCGAGCGTGCCACCAAGCTGCTCGAACGCGTAGGTCTTGCCCATCGCCTCAATCACAAACCATCCGAACTCTCCGGTGGTGAGCGCCAGCGTGTGGCGATTGCCCGTGCTCTGGTCAACCGCCCGGGGCTGGTGCTGCTCGATGAGCCCACCGGCAACCTCGATCAGCACACTGCCGAAGGCATTCAGGAGCTGATGCGCGAGCTCAGCCGCGACTCCAACACTGCGTTCCTGGTGGTGACCCACGACATGCAGCTGGCACGGCAGATGGATCGAGTGCTCAGCCTGCAGGACGGCAAACTGGTGACCCTCTGATGTTTCGTCCGCTGAGTCTCTTCATCGGCGCTCGCTACACGCGGGCCAAGCGCCGCAACCATTTCATATCCTTCATTTCGCTGACTTCGATGATCGGCCTGGCGCTTGGCGTGCTGGCGATGATCGTGGTGCTGTCGGTGATGAACGGTTTCCAGAAGGAAATGAGCTCGCGCATTCTCGGCATGGTGCCGCACGCCATGCTCTACGGCGCCGAGCCCGTCGCCGACTGGCGTGCCCTGGCGGACAAGGCCATGGCCAATCCACAGGTGCAGGCCGCGGCGCCCTATGCCGAGCTGGAGGGCATGCTGTCGCATCGCGGGCTGATGCAGCCGATTCAGATCCACGGCATCGATCCGGCGCAGGAGGGCAAGGTATCGATCCTGCCCGAGCACATCCGCCAGGGCAGCCTGGACAATCTGCAGCCCGGCGAATTCGGCGTGGTGATTGGCGATATCACCGCGCGCCGCTTCGGCCTGCAGGTGGGGGACAAACTGACCTTGATCATCCCCGAGCTGAGCAGTGCGCCCGGCGGCGTCACCCCGCGGATGCAGCGCCTGAACGTGGCGGCGGTGTTCAAGGTTGGTGCCGAGCTGGACAGCTCGCTGGCACTGATCAACGTCGCCGATGCCGCTGCCATGCAGCGCCTGCCGGAAGGCACAGTGCCGGGCATTCGCCTGGCGCTGAAAGACCTCTACCAGGCGCCGCAGGTGTCCAAGGCATTGGTCGCCGAGCTGGGCGCGGGTTATCGCGCCGATGACTGGACTCATACCCAGGGCAGCCTGTTCAGCGCGATGAAAATGGAGAAGACCATGATCGGTCTGTTGCTCTTGCTGATCGTTGCCGTGGCGGCGTTCAACATCATCGCCACGCTGATCATGGTGGTGGCTGACAAGGGCGGCGATATCGCCATCCTGCGCACCCTGGGTGCTACACCGCGGCAGATCATGGCGATTTTCATGGTGCAGGGCTCGGTGATCGGTCTGGTCGGTACGCTGATCGGCACGCTGCTGGGTGTGCTGGCGGCGCTCAATATCAGCGCGCTGGTGGCCTGGCTGGAGTCGTTTGCCGGTCAGCAGGTAATGAGCTCCGATGTGTACTTCATCAGCAGCCTGCCATCGGACCTGCAGTGGCTGGATGTGGCGCTGATCTGTTCGGCGGCATTGATCCTGAGTTTCCTCGCCACGCTCTACCCCTCATGGCGGGCGGCGCAGGTGCAGCCGGCCGAGGCGCTACGCTACGAGTAAGAACGAAAAAGCCGTCGACTTCGACGGCTTTTTCTTTTCAGTGGCGTTCCAGTCGGCGCTTTTCCTGACGCTTGCGCCAACTGCGCTGGACCCACCAGCGCCAGTAGAGCATGGTCAGTACATAGCCTGCCGCCGCGAGAATGATCCCTGCGACGAAGGAGCCCAGATACAGTGGTTTCCAAAGCACTGCCACCTCGGCCGTGATCCATTCCAGGCTCAGGGTCGTCGGCATGCGCACCGGAGGCGTCTGCATGATCCACGCGCCCAGCTTGTAGGTGCAGTAGAAAACCGGCGGCATGGTGATGGGGTTGGTCAGCCAAACCAGGCCGATGGAAATCGGCAGGTTGGCGCGCATCGGAATAGCGACGGCGGCGGCGGCCAGCATCTGCATGGGCATGGGGATCATTGCCCAGAACAGACCGATGGCCATGCCACGGGCTACCGAATGGCGGTTGAGATGCCAGAGATTGGGGTCATGAATGAGTTTGCCGAGAAAGCGCAGGGACTTGTTACCCTTGATGCTGTCGGGGTTGGGCATGTAGCGCTTGAATAAACGACGCGGCATGAAGAGTCTCTGGGCAGGCAAAAGCGCCGGTATTATGCACGGATTCAGCCTGGCCAGCGTTTCCATATTGTGACTGGAGGTGAGCGCTGGACGCGCGCACCTTGGCTCGATGAGCAAGGAGAAACCATGCGAACAGGGATGTTGGCACTAGCCTTGGGGCTATTGACGCTGCGCTTTCTGCCCAGCCTGCCGCCGGGCTGGTTGTTGCTGGTGGCGGTCTGCGTCGGCCTGGCGCTGTTGTTCTCACGCTTTTATCCGTTGGGGTTCTTTTTGTTGGGGCTGGCCTGGGCCTGCGGCTCGGCGCAATCGGCACTGGATGACCGCCTCGATCCGCAGCTCGATGGCCGTACCCTGTGGCTGGAAGGCCGAGTGGTCGGTCTGCCGGAGGTGTCCGATGGTGTGGTGCGCTTCCAGTTCGAGGAAGCGCGCTCACGGCGTGCCGAGTTGCCGAAAAAAATGCGTCTGGCCTGGCATGGCGGGCCGCCGGTGCAGGGCGGCGAGCGCTGGCGGGTGGTGGTCAACCTGAAGCGCCCGCATGGGTTGGTCAATCCGCAGAGTTTCGATCACGAGGCCTGGCTGCTGGCCCAGCGCATTGGCGCGACGGGCACGATCAAGTCGGGCGAGCGGTTATCCCCCGCGACAGGTTTGGGTAGCTGGCGCGACAGCCTGCGTCAGCATCTGCTGGCTGTGCCGGCATTCCAGCGAGAGGGCGCCATTGCCGCTCTGGTCCTGGGTGATGGATCCGGTCTGAGCGCGGGCGACTGGCGCCTGTTGCAGCATACGGGCACGGTGCACCTGATGGTCATCTCCGGCCAGCATATCGCGCTGCTGGCCGGCTTTCTTTACGCAATGGTGGCGTTGCTGGCGAGAGTCGGTGCCTGGCCAAGGCGTTGGCCCTGGCTGCCTTGCGCCTGTGCGCTGGCCTTGAGCGGGGCCCTGGTCTATGGAATGTTGGCGGGTTTCCAGGTGCCGGTGCGCAGGGCCTGCGTGATGGTTGCGCTGGTGCTGCTCTGGCGCATGCGCTTTCGTCACCTGGGCGCCTGGTGGCCATTATTGCTGGCGCTGATCGTTGTGCTGCTGCTCGAGCCATTGGCGTCCTTGCAAGCGGGGTTCTGGCTGTCGTTCTCGGCGGTGGCGATTCTCGTGTTGGTGTTCGGTGGCCGGCTTGGCGCCTGGGGTTGGTGGCGTGGGCTAACACGGGCGCAGTGGACCATGGCCATTGGTCTGTTGCCGATGATGCTGATCCTCGGTTTGCCAGTCAGCAGCAGCGGGCCACTGGCCAACCTGGTGGCCGTGCCCTGGGTGGGGCTGGTCGTCGTGCCCCTGGCCTTGCTGGGTACTCTGCTGCTGCCCGTTCCCGCGGTTGGGGAGGGGCTGCTGTGGCTGGCCGGTGGGGCGTTGCATCTGTTATTCGAATTGCTCGGTGTCGTCGCGGGTTGGCTACCTGCCTGGCTGCCCAGCAACCTGCCGCTCTGGGCCTGGCTACTGGCAGCGGCAGGTGCCCTGTTGTTCCTGCTGCCTGCCGGGGTGCCGCTGCGTCTACCCGGCCTTGCGCTGTTGTTGCCTGCCTTGTTATTGCCCACTCAGCAACTGGACGATGGCCGTGCCGATGTCTGGGTGCTGGATGTGGGGCAGGGGCTGGCGGTGCTGGTACGCACCCGAGACCACAGCCTGCTGTACGACGCAGGGCCACGCTTCGGCGATTTCGATACCGGTGAGCGCATCGTCCTGCCTTCCTTGCGTGCGATGAACCTCAAAGGGCTCGATCTGATGCTGCTCAGTCATGCCGACAATGATCATGTCGGTGGTGCTGCCGCGATCAAGGCCGGGATGCCGGTGGCACGGGTCATGAGTGGTGAGCCGCAGCGGCTGGCCAAGGCGCTTGGTGCCGAGGCTTGCGAATCGGGACGAAGCTGGCAATGGAATGACGTGACGTTCCGGCTGTGGCAGTGGCAGCGGGCCAGCTCCGGTAATCAGCGCTCCTGCGTGCTGCAGGTGGAGGCCGGCGACGAGCGCCTGCTGTTGACCGGTGATATCGACATCCTGGCCGAGCGCGCGCTGATGCAGGCCTACTTTCCCCTGGCCTCCCAGTGGCTGCTGGCGCCTCATCACGGCAGTCGCACATCATCCAGCCGAGCCTTCATCGATGCTGTCGCGCCGCAGCATGCGCTGATCACCCGCGGTCGCCACAACGCCTTTGGGCATCCTCACCCGCAGGTACTGGAGCGTTACCGGGCAGCCGGGGTCGAGGTCCATGACACTGCGTTGGATGGCGCCCTGCATTTGCGTCTGGGTGAGCATGCTGCACCGCATGGGTTGCGACGCGAACCACGTTTCTGGCGGGAAAAATGAGAACAGCGACGGTCGGCAGGAAGGGGCTGAGGGTGTTTCGTCACAAGTCGCGTTGCTGCGTCAAATGGCGCCAGGCTAGGCGCAGGACGCAGGTAATGGTTGTCCCCTTGCCAAGTCCTGCAACGACGTATGGCGCCATTTGCCGCGCAACCCGCAGGGACGGGCCTGTTTTGCTGCAGTGCGTCGTTCCTCGTCGTTCGTTTGGAATAACCAAACCACACTCCTCGCGCCTAGCCCTGCAGCAAAACAGGCACCGTCGCGGCTGTGACGAAACGCCCACAGCCCCTTTAGACCCTATGCTAGAGTGACGCCACTTTTTCGAGGGGGATTCTCTACCGTGTGGGAACTGGTCAAAGCTGGCGGCTGGATGATGCTGCCGATCATTCTCTGTTCCATCGCTGCTGCCGGCATCGTCGCCGAGCGCCTGTGGACCCTGCGGCCCGCCCGCGTCACTCCGGCCAATCTGCTGGCTCAGGTCTGGCGCTGGATCAAGGACAAGAAACTCAACAACCAGAAGCTCAAGGAGCTGCGCGAGGATTCCCCGCTGGGGCAGATTCTCGCCGCCGGCCTGGCCAACTCCAAGCATGGTCGCGAGATCATGAAAGAGTGCATCGAGGAGGCCGCCGCCCGGGTCATCCATGATCTGGAACGCTACCTCAATGCCCTCGGCACCATTGCCGGCATCGCGCCGCTGCTCGGTCTGCTCGGTACCGTGCTGGGCATGATCGAGATTTTCAGCTCCTTCATGGGGTCGGGCATGGCCAACGCGCCGATGCTCGCTGGTGGTATCTCCAAGGCGCTGATCACCACGGCAGCTGGCCTGATGGTGGCGATCCCGGCGCTGTTCTTCCATCGCTACCTGCAGCGTCGCGTCGACGAGCTGGTGGTCGGCATGGAGCAGGAAGCGATCAAGCTGGTGGAAATGGTGCAGGGTGATCGCGACGTCGACCTGGGTGAGGGCAAGGCGTGAAATTCCGGCGCAAACCGCGGGAGAACGTCGAGATCAACCTGGCCTCGTTGATCGACGTGGTATTCATCCTGCTGCTGTTCTTCGTGGTCACCACCACCTTCACCCGCGAGACCCAGCTCAAGGTCGACTTGCCCGAGGCGGCCAGTGGCACGCCGCCCGAGCAGACCGAGCTCAAGCAGGTCGAGGTGCTGATTGGCGCCGACGGCGCGTTTTCGGTCAATGGCAAGGCACTGCTGGAGAGCAACCTGAGCAATCTCATGGCGGCTCTGCAGAAGGAATCCGATGGCGACAACAGCCTGCCGCTGATCATCAGTGCCGACGGCAAGACTCCGCACCAGTCGGTGATCACTGCGATGGATGCGGCCGGTAAGCTGGGCTTCTCGCACCTGCGCATCACGACGGTGGAAGCACAGGAAGCCCCCTGAGTGAGCGCTGCCGATCGCTTGCTCCAAGCTTGGTATCGCGGCCACCCGGCGCTGACGCTGCTGCGTCCGCTGGAGTGGCTGTATCGCCGCGTGGTGCAGGGCAAGCGCGCGCGTTTCCTGGCTGGTGTAGGCGATATCTACCGTGCCCCGGTGCCCGTGCTGGTGGTGGGCAACATCACGGTTGGTGGCACCGGTAAGACGCCGCTCATTGTCTTTCTGATCGAACACTGTCGCGCCCGTGGCCTCAAGGTCGGCGTGGTCAGCCGTGGGTACGGCGCCACGCCACCCAGTCTGCCGTGGCGGGTGCGTGCCGAGCAGTCGGCGGCGCAGGCGGGTGACGAGCCGCTGCTGATCGTCCAGCGTACGGGTGTGCCCTTGATGATCGACCCGGATCGCAGCGGCGCCGTGCGTGCGCTGCTGGCCGAGGAGCCACTGGATCTGATCCTCTGCGATGATGGCCTGCAGCATTACCGTCTGGCGCGTGATCTGGAACTGGTTTTGATCGACGCCGCGCGTGGCCTGGGTAATCGCCGCTGCCTGCCAGCCGGGCCACTGCGCGAGCCGGCCGAGCGTCTGGAGGAGGTGGATGCTGTGCTGTTCAACGGTGCTGAGGCGGATCGCGCCGATGGCTACGCCTTTCGCTTGCAGCCCTCCGCCCTGGTCAACCTGGCCAGTGGTGAGCGCGTCGGTCTCGATCATCTGCCGCACGGTCAGGCGGTGCATGCGGTGGCTGGTATCGGCAACCCGCAACGTTTCTTCAATACCCTCGAAGCGCTAAACTGGCGCCCGGTTCCGCATCCCTTCGCCGACCATGCCCAGTACGACGCCGCGCAGCTCAGCTTCGAGCCGCCGCTGCCATTGCTGATGACCGAGAAGGATGCGGTGAAATGCCGTGCCTTCGCCGCCGCCGACTGGTGGTACCTGGCCGTCGACGCCGTGCCCACACCGGCTTTCGTCGATTGGCTGGATGAAGCGTTGGCCCGCCTCATACCGGGGTCTTGATGACCCCATCAAGGACTGCGCCATGGACCTCAAACTGCTCGACATCCTCGCCTGCCCGATCTGCAAAGGCCCGCTGCAGCTTTCCGAAGACAAGACCGAACTGATCAGTAAGGGTGCCGGCGTGGCCTACCCGATTCGCGATGGCATCCCGGTGATGCTGGAAAGCGAAGCGCGCACCCTGACCACCGACGAGCGTCTGGACAAGTAAATGAGCGCAGCCTTCACCGTCGTCATCCCTGCCCGTTACGCCTCCACCCGCCTACTCGGCAAGCCGCTGCAAGACATCGCCGGCAAGCCCATGGTGCAGCACGTCTGGGAGCAGGCGAAGAAGAGCTCTGCCAATCGCGTTGTGGTCGCTACCGACGATGCACGCATCGTCGCAGCGTGCCAGACCTTCGGCGCCGAGGTGCTGCTGACCCGCGAGGATCACAATTCCGGCACCGACCGCTTGGCTGAAGTGGCCACCCAGCTTGGCCTGCCTGCCGATGCCATCGTGGTCAACGTGCAGGGCGATGAGCCGCTGATTCCGTCTGTGATCATCGATCAGGTGGCGGCCAACCTGGCGGCCAACCCGCAGGCTGGTATCGCCACCCTGGCTGAGCCCATCGAGGACGTCACTGCGTTGTTCAACCCCAATGTGGTCAAGGTGGTCGCCGACAAGAGCGGTCTGGCCCTGACCTTCAGCCGGGCACCGCTGGCCTGGGCGCGCGATGCATTTGCCAGGAGTCGTGACGTGCTGCCGGCCGGCGTGCCATATCGACGCCATATCGGCATCTACGCCTACCGCGCCGGTTTCCTGCATGACTTCGTAGCCTGGGGCCCGTGCTGGCTGGAGGACACCGAGTGCCTGGAGCAACTGCGCGCGTTGTACAACGGCGTACGTATTCATGTCGCTGATGCCCTTGAAGCACCGGCGGCCGGCGTGGACACCGCCGAAGACCTGGAGCGGGTGCGCAACCTGCTGGGGGGCTGATGAAGGTTCTTTTTGTCTGTCTGGGCAACATCTGCCGTTCACCCACGGCCGAGGGCGTTTTTCGCCACAAGCTGCGCGCGGCGGGTCTGGACCATCGGGTCCAGGTGGATTCCGCCGGCACCGGTGACTGGCATGTCGGCAAGGCGCCGGACAGTCGCACGCGGCAGGCGGCCCTGCGCCGTGGTTATGACCTGTCCGCGCAGCGTGCACGCCAGGTCGAGGTTGCCGATTTCCAGCGTTTCGACCTGATTCTGGCCATGGACCAGAGCAACCTGCGCAACCTTGAGGCGCTGCGCCCTGCCGATGGCTGTGCCGATCTGGATCTCTACCTGCGTCGCTACGCGCTGGCGCTGGACGAGGTGCCTGATCCTTACTACGGCGGCGAGGATGGCTTCGAGCAGGTGCTGGACCTGATCGAACAGGCCAGTGACGCGTTGCTGATCGAGATCAAGGGGCGCCTGTGAGCCTGAATCTGCAGAGCGACATCTCGCTCAAGACCTTCAACAGCTTCGGTGTCGATGTGCATGCACGGCATTTTGCCGAAGCGCACGATGATGATGATGTTCGCGAGGCGCTGAGCCTGGCGAGTCAGCAGGGTTTGCCGCTGCTGGTGATCGGCGGTGGCAGCAATCTGCTGCTAACCCGTGATGTCGAGGCGTTGGTGCTGCGTATGGCCAGCCGTGGCATTCGTATCCTCGAGGACGACGGCGAGCAGGTGTTGGTGGAGGCTGAGGCCGGTGAGCCCTGGCATCCGTTCGTGCAGTGGAGTCTGGCGCAGGGCCTGAACGGCCTGGAAAACCTCAGCCTGATTCCCGGCACCGTCGGCGCTGCGCCGATGCAGAACATCGGTGCCTATGGCGTGGAGATCAAGGATCTGTTCGCTGGCCTGACCGCGCTGGATAGGCAGACCGGCGAGCTGCGTGACTTCGCGCTTGATGAATGCGCCTTCGCCTACCGCGACAGCCTGTTCAAGCGCGAAGCTGGGCGCTGGCTGATCCTGCGCGTGCGCTTTCGTCTGAGTCGTCTGGCTTCGCTGCGTCTGGATTACGGTCCGGTGCGCCAGCGTCTCGCTGAGATGGGCGTGGAAGCGCCCACCGCGAGCGACGTCAGCCGGGCAATCTGCGCCATTCGCAGCGAAAAACTGCCGGATCCCGCCGAGCTGGGTAACGCCGGCAGCTTCTTCAAGAATCCGCTGGTGCCATTCGAGTTGGCCGAGCGCATTCGCGACGAGCATGCCGATCTGGTCAGCTATCCGGCTGGCGCTGGTTTGGCCAAGCTGGCCGCGGGTTGGTTGATCGAGCGGGCAGGGTGGAAGGGCGTGCGTGAGGGGGATGCTGGTGTGCATCGTTTGCAGGCGCTGGTGCTGGTCAACTATGGCAACGCCACGGGGGCGCAACTGCTGCACCTGGCTCAGCGTATCCAGGGCGATATCCTGGAGAGGTTTGGGGTAGAGCTGGAAATCGAACCCAACGTGCTTTGATCTGTGGGGCGGACGTGAACCGGTGAATGCCGCTCCCGGATTGCATCCGGGCTACCAGTGACGGAAATGAAAAAGGGGATGCCTAGGCATCCCCTTTTTTGTTACCGCAGAAGGATCAAGCCTGAGGCTTGACCTCCTCCTTGTCGGCTGGCGTTTCTTCTTCCGGCTGCGCTTGCTCTAGCGCTTCGCTCACGCTTTGCTCGCTGACGACAGAGGTGGCTTCGGCTTCTGCGACCGGCTCGACTACAGGAGCTGTTTCGACTGCAGCGGCTTCGACTTCTGCCGGGGCGCTTGCTTCAGCGACCGGCGCGGCTTCGACTACCGGGGCAGCTTCTACAGCCGGTGCTGCAGCGGCGGCCTGCGCAGCTTCGCGCGCCAGGCGCTCTGCTTCACGCTGACGACGACGCACTTCGCGCGGGTCGTTCGGCGCACGGCCGGTAGCGTTGGCCGGCACTGCGGCAGGGGTTTCGGCGACAGGGGCTTGTACGGCGGGCAGCGGCTCCTGTGCGGCTTCTGCAACTGGCTCAGCTTGAACGAGCGGCTCGGCAACTGGCGCTTCAACGACAGCAGGTGTTTCGACTGCGGCCGGTTCTGCCTCAACTGCTTTCTCTGCGATCGGAGCGGTTTCGACCACTTCACTCACTACAGCCTCGGCTTGCGCCTCGACGGGTTGAGCGGCTGGGGCGGCTTCAACCTGTACCGCTGGAGCTTCAATGGCCGGAGCCTCGCTGGCCACGGTGTCGCTGCCGTCGACGCTTTCTGCAACCACTGCGGCGGCAGTAGCTACTGCGACCGGGGAGACCGCCTGAGCTTTGTTACCGGCCGCTTCGCTGTTTTCGGCGCTTTCGATCAGGTTGCCATCGGCATCACGCTGACGTTCGCGACGATTGCTGCGACGACGTTGACCGCGAGAGCGGCGACGCGGGCGCTCGCCATCGTTGCTGTCCTGCTCGTCGTCCTGCATTTGCTCTTCGTTCGGCAGTGCTTCGTCCTGCAGGGCCTCGGCTTGTTCGGCACGCGGCTGACGCTCTTCACGCGGTTGGCGCTGACGCTCTGTGCGTTCGCCACGCGGCTGGCGCTCGGCACGCTCTTCACGTTGCTCGTTACCAGCCTCGGCATCGAGTGGTTCACGCAGTTCGCGCACGCGCTCCTCACGCGGAGCACGCTCTTCGCGTGGCTTGCGCTCACGGCGATTTTCCTGGCCTTCGCGCGGCTCGCGTGGAGCGCGTTCTTCACGCGGGGCACGCTCTTCGCGAGGTTGGCGCTCTTCGCGCGGTTCACGGCTCTGGCGCTCCTCACGCGGGGCGCGCTCTTCACGAGGCTTGCGCTCTTCATCGCGGCGACCGCCACGGTTGCGGCTCTGCTGACGACCGTTACGACGCTCTTCGCGTGGCGGACGCTCGTTGCTCTTCTTCTCGACTACTGCAGGCTGGGCTTCTTCTTCCTTGCCGGCGAAGAGGCTGACCAGGGACTTCACCAGGCCTTTGAACAGGCTGGGCTCAGGCGCCTTGGTCGGAGCCAGCGGTGCCTGCGGCTCGACAGCGGCCGGGGCACTGCTGCGCGGCGCAGCCTTGATTGCGGCTTCCTGGCGAACCAGAGTGCGCGTGGCGGCGGCTGGCTGGGCAGCGGTTTCTTCGGTTTCCGCAGTGGCGGCGATTTCGTAGCTGGTCTGGCCGCTCAGGGCTTCCGGGCTATCGTCACGCAGGCGCTGCACTTCGAAATGCGGTGTTTCCAGGTGATCGTTCGGCAGGATCACGATACGCGCACGGGTGCGCAGTTCGATCTTGGTGATCGAGTTGCGCTTCTCGTTGAGCAGGAAGGCAGCGACCGGGATCGGCACCTGGGCGCGGACCTCGGCAGTGCGATCCTTCAGTGCTTCTTCTTCGATCAGGCGCAGGATGGCCAGCGACAGGGATTCGACGTCGCGGATGATGCCTTGACCGTTACAGCGCGGGCAGACGATGCCGCTGGTTTCACCCAGGGACGGACGCAGGCGCTGACGGGACATTTCCAGTAGACCGAAGCGCGAGATACGGCCGACCTGAACGCGGGCGCGGTCGGCTTCCAGGGCTTCACGCACCTTCTCTTCGACGGCGCGCTGGTTCTTGGCCGGGGTCATGTCGATGAAGTCGATGACGATCAGGCCGCCGATGTCACGCAGGCGCAACTGGCGGGCGATTTCTTCGGCCGCTTCCAGGTTGGTCTGCAGCGCGGTTTCCTCGATGTCGCTGCCTTTGGTGGCGCGCGCCGAGTTGATGTCGATGGACACCAGGGCTTCGGTCGGGTCGATGACGATGGAACCACCGGACGGCAGCTTCACTTCACGCTGGAAGGCGGTCTCGATCTGGCTTTCGATCTGGAAGCGGTTGAACAGCGGCACGCTGTCTTCGTACAGCTTGATCTTGCTGGCGTACTGCGGCATCACCTGCTGGATGAAGGACAGGGCTTCTTCCTGGGCTTCGACGCTGTCGACCAGGACTTCGCCGATGTCCTGGCGCAGGTAATCGCGGATGGCGCGGATGATGACGTTGGATTCCTGGTAGATCAGGAACGGGGCAGGGCGGCTGGTGGAGGCTTCCTTGATGGCGCTCCACAGCTGCAGCAGGTAGTCGAGGTCCCACTGCATTTCTTCGCTGGAGCGGCCGAGGCCGGCGGTGCGAACGATCAGGCCCATGTCGGCCGGAGCGTTGAGGCCATTGAGTGCCTCGCGCAGTTCGTTGCGCTCTTCGCCTTCAATACGGCGGGAGATGCCGCCGGCACGCGGGTTGTTCGGCATCAGCACCAGGTAACGACCGGCCAGGCTGATGAAGGTGGTGAGGGCTGCGCCCTTGTTGCCGCGTTCTTCCTTCTCGACCTGGACGATGACTTCCTGGCCTTCCTTGAGCACGTCCTTGATGTTGACGCGGCCGCCTTCAGGGGCTTTGGAGAAGTATTCGCGGGAAATTTCTTTGAGGGGGAGGAAGCCGTGACGTTCTGAGCCGAAGTCGACGAAAGCGGCTTCGAGGCTGGGTTCAACGCGGGTGATGCGGCCTTTGTAGATGTTGGCCTTTTTCTGTTCGCGGGCACCGGACTCGATGTCCAGATCGTAGAGTTTTTGGCCATCTACCAGGGCAACACGCAACTCTTCAGGCTGAGTCGCGTTAATTAGCATTCTTTTCATGTGGTACCAATGGGTTCCGGGGCTAGCGGAAGCCACGTTAGGCACACACGACTCTCAGGGTCGGTGTCAGGCGCGTCAGAAACGGTCGTAAATCGTTCCACTGTCTAGCGACGGTCAGCCATTATCAGGCCGCGGTCGCGACGGACGTCTCCTGCTTGCTGTGGTGACAGAAAGCACTCAGTCAGGAAGAGGAATCAACTGGCGGTAGCGGACGAGATGAGGCGTCTTTGATCAAGCGATAAGCTACGCAGTCCGACAGTTGTACATCTCCACCCTACACGTATCGCTGAAAATCGGGTGCCGCGCGCGGATTCCGCAGCGGTTGTCAGTTACCGCGACCGCCCGGTGGGCGAATCGCGCATCATACTCAAGGCTTTATTTCCGAAGTCTTCGTGGCCTTTAGCGGCCTTTCTAACCTGAAGAATCCGTCGGACGGCCTCACGTCCAAATACGTTTGCGCGGGCAGGGGATGGCAAGTTTGGCATTCATCCGCAAGCCAGGCCGCTTTTGGCGGCGTTCGCGACTATAGCAGCAATGATTAAGTGCTTCAATTCCATAAAAAATTGTTATGATTGCGCGATGACTACTCCTGCCTCTCCAACCTCCGGCGTTCAGCTGATCGAGGTTGCACCGGAACTCGCCGGCCAACGCATCGACAACTTCCTCAGGACACAGCTCAAGGGCGTGCCCAAGACCCTGATCTACCGCATTCTGCGCAAAGGTGAAGTGCGGGTGAACAAGGGGCGGATCAAGCCCGAATACAAGCTCCAGGCGGGTGATGTGGTGCGCGTGCCGCCGCTGCGCCTGGCCGAGCGCGATGAGCCCGAGCCGCTGGCGCAGGGGCTGCTGCAGCGTCTCGAAGCCGCCATCGTTTATGAGGACAAGGCGCTGATCGTGCTGAACAAGCCGGCCGGTATCGCCGTGCATGGTGGCAGCGGCTTGAATTACGGTGTGATCGAGGCGTTTCGCCAGTTGCGTCCCGATGCCAAGGATCTGGAGCTGGTGCACCGCCTCGATCGCGATACGTCCGGCCTGCTGATGATCGCCAAGAAGCGCAGCATGCTGCGCCACCTGCACGAAGCGCTGCGCGGCGATGGCGTAGACAAGCGCTATATGGCGTTGGTGCGTGGCCACTGGGCGACCGCCAAGAAGCAGGTCGCCGCGCCGTTGCTGAAAAGCAACCTGCGTTCCGGCGAGCGTATGGTTGAGGTGAATCCCGAGGGCAAGGAGGCGCTCACGGTATTTCGCGTGCTGCGCCGTTTCGGTGAGTTCGCCACACTGGTCGAAGCCAGGCCGATTACTGGTCGTACCCACCAGATTCGTGTGCATGCCCAATATGCGGGGCACGGTATCGCCGGCGACAGCAAATATGGTGATGACGACTTCTCTCGCGAAATTCGCGAGCTGGGCGGCAAGCGTTTGTTCCTGCATGCCTACGAATTGCACGTGCCGCTACCCGATGGCGGCGTGCTGAAGCTCGAGGCGCCGGTGGACGAAATGTGGGCGCGAACGCTGGAGCGTCTGAGTGCCTGATTATCAACTGCTGATCTTCGACTGGGATGGCACGCTGGTGGACTCCATCGGTCGTATCGTCGAGGCCATGCATCGCGCGGCAGATGTGGCGGGTGTGCCGCGCTGCACGGATGTTGCGGTACGCGGCATCATTGGTCTGGAGTTAGGTGTGGCGATTCGCACGCTTTACCCGGAACTCGAGGAGTCGCTGCGAATCGAAACCATTCGGCGCGCCTACAGCGAGCAGTATCTGGTGCTGGAAACCGAGCCGTCGCCGCTGTTCGAAGGCGTGCGCGAGTCGCTCGAAGTCTTTCGTGATCAGGGTTATCGTCTTGCCGTGGCCACTGGCAAGGGGCGCAAGGGGTTGCATCGAGTGCTGGCTGACAAGGGTTGGCTGGATTACTTCGATATAACCCGTTGCGCTGACGAGACTGCGAGCAAGCCCGATCCGCTGATGCTTCACGAGATTCTTGCGCATTGTCGGGTGCAGCCCGAGCGTGCGCTGATGGTGGGGGATTCGACCTTCGACCTGCTGATGGCGCGCAATGCGGGAATGGACGCGGTGGCGGTCGGTTTCGGTGCGCAGCCATTGTCGGTGCTGCGCGAGTGCTCGCCGCGTTTGGCGATCAATGAATTCAATGAGCTGCGTGCATGGCTGGAAGGCCGTCATGCGCAGCGTCCTGCAGAGGTGAGTGAGCATGTCGGATGAGTGGAAGTCATCGTCTTCTTCGGGCGAGGATGCCAAGAGCTGGAAGTTGCTGGAAAAGGCACTGCTTTCCAGTGTTCAGGAGCAGCGTCGTTCGCGTCGCTGGGGCATCTTTTTCAAACTGCTGACCTTTATCTATCTGTTCGGTGCGCTGGCGCTGGTGCTGCCTGCACTTGATCTGAAAAAAGCCTCGACCACCGAGGCGCATACCGCGCTGATCGAAATTCGCGGCATGATCGCTGATCGTGAGGAAGCCAGTGCTGACAAGGTGGTGGGCAGCCTGCGCGCCGCCCTCGAGGACACCAATACCAAGGGTGTGATCCTGCGCATCAACAGCCCGGGCGGCAGTCCGGTGCAGTCCGGCTACATCTATGACGAGATCCGCCGTTTGCGCGGCGAGTATCCGCAGACCAAGGTCTATGCGGTGATCAGTGATCTGGGTGCCTCCGGTGCCTACTACATTGCCAGTGCGGCCGATGAGATCTATGCCGACAAGGCCAGTCTGGTCGGCTCCATCGGTGTCACGGCGGCCAGTTTCGGCTTTGTTGAAACCATGGAGAAGCTTGGTGTGGAGCGCCGTGTTTACACGTCGGGCGAGCACAAGGCGTTTCTCGATCCGTTCCAGCCGCAGAAGGAAGAGGAAACTCGTTTCTGGAAAGGGGTGCTGGACACCACGCATCGTCAGTTCATCGAAAGCGTGAAGCAGGGGCGCGGTGAGCGTCTCAAGGCTGACGAGCATCCCGAGCTGTTCTCGGGGCTGGTCTGGTCGGGTGAGCAGGCGCTGCAGTTGGGGTTGGTCGATGCGCTGGGCAGTGCCAGCTATGTGGCGCGTGAGGTGATTGGCCAGAAAGAGATGGTCGACTTCACTCAGCGTGATACGCCATTCGACCGCTTCGCCAAGCGCCTGGGTACCAGTGTGGCGGATCGCATCGCGCTGTGGATGGGCTTTCAGGGGCCGACACTACGCTGATGTATATGAAGAAGGCCCGCGTAGCGGGCCTTCTTCGTTAATGGCTCAGAGGGTGTTTACAAGATAGGCGAACGAAGGCAAGACAAGGCGAAAATGATCGAAAAAGCGGAGTTTACGTGCTGTAAATGAGCATTTCGAGATCGTTTTCAACGCAGTATTGCCAAGTGCAGCCATTTTGTAGGCACCCTCTCAAGGAATCTCGACGCCTTCGTTCAGCAGCATGTCCACCAGGCGAATCAGCGGCAGGCCGATCAGGCTGGTGGCGTCTTCGCCTTCGGTGCTGCGAAACAGGCTGATGCCCAGGCCTTCCGATTTGAAGCTGCCGGCGCAGTCGAATGGTTGCTCGCGTTGCAGATAGCGCAAGATTTGCTCGTCGCTAAGTTGACGGAAGTGCACGGTGAAAGGCACGCAGCCCACCTGGCGCCTGCCGCTACTGGTGTTGAGCAGCGCCAGGCCGGTGAGGAAGGTGACGCTGCTGCCGCTGGCGGCGCGCAGCTGTTGCTGGGCTCTCGGCAGGTCGTGGGGTTTGCCGAGTATTTGTCCATCGCCGAGTACGGCGACCTGGTCCGAGCCGATGATCAGATGCTCAGAATGGCTGGCGGCGAGGGCGCGGGCCTTTTCTTCGGCCAGGCGCTTGACCAGGTCGATGCCTGCTTCACCGGGCAGGCGGGTTTCGTCGATGCTCGGCGATTGCCAGGTAAAGGGCAGTTGCAGGCGGTCGAGCAGTTCGCGACGGTAGGGTGAGCTGGAGGCGAGCAGCAGCGCAGGCATGTTCTCTTCCTTTATATGGGGGTGAGAAATTCTACTGATCGCAACTGCTTGAAGACAGGCTGAATTTCCTTTGACATGGGCGGGGTGCATCCCTAGAATGCTGCGCCTATGTTGAATGGGCCGATTCCACCTCACGTTGATCCGCGCAAGCTCGCCGACCGCGAAGCTACCCTAGAGGGGCAGCTCGAACTGGCCAGCCTGCCGCGTCTCTGCGACCCGCTTTCCGATACGGTTGGCACGGTGCAGGCGAAGTTTCATTTCGCCCGTGATGAGCAGAAAACTGTGGTCATCCGCAGTGAGCTCGAGGTTGAGGTCAAAATGGTCTGCCAGCGTTGTCTGGAGCTGGTCGCGCTACCCATCCGCAGCGAATGTGAATACGCCGTGGTTCGGGTTGGAGCGAACACTCAGTCCTTGCCTAAGGGCTACGACGTGCTGGAAGTGGGCGAAGAGCCGCTGGAGCTGCTTGGTCTGGTCGAGGAAGAGTTGCTTCTCGCCTTACCCATCGTTCCTGCTCATGCCCCAGGTGATTGCCAGCAGCCGGACGGTCTCGATGAGCCCGAGCCAGGCGAGGACGAGGTATCGCGGTCCAACCCGTTCAGTGTATTGGCGCAGTTAAAGCGTGACCCAAACGTTTAGGAGTTAATCAATTATGGCTGTTCAGCAGAACAAAAAATCCCGCTCCGCCCGCGACATGCGTCGTTCGCACGACGCTCTCGAGGCCAGCACCCTGTCCGTAGAGAAGAGCACCGGTGAAGTTCACCTGCGCCACCACGTTTCTCCGGAAGGTGTGTACCGCGGTCGTAAAGTGATCGACAAGGGCGCTGACGAGTAATCCTTGTCTGCCTCGATCATCGCGATTGATGCAATGGGTGGGGACTTCGGTCCCCACTGCATTGTTCCGGCCTGCATTTCTGCGTTGGCCGAATTCCCCTCGCTGCACCTGACCGTCGTTGGTCAAGCTCCCCTCATCGAAGAACAGCTCGCTCGCCAGTCTGGCGTGGATCGCTCGCGCCTACAGGTTCATCACGCCAGCGAAGTGATCGCCATGGACGAACGTCCGGCCCAGGCTCTGCGTGGCAAGCCCGACGCCTCGATGCGCGTGGCGCTGGAGTTGGTGCGGCAGCATAAGGCGCATGCCTGCGTCAGTGCTGGCAATACCGGTGCGTTGATGGCGCTGTCGCGTTATGTGCTCAAGACGCTGCCGGGTATCGACCGGCCAGCGATGGTCAGCCCGATTCCCACTGAGCGCGGTCACTGCTACCTGCTGGATCTGGGTGCCAATGTCGATTGCAGCGCCGAGCATCTCTATCAGTTCGCGATCATGGGTGCCGTGGCGGCAGAGACGCTGGGCGTGTCCCGGCCGCGGGTTGCCTTGCTCAATGTCGGTACCGAAGACATCAAGGGTAATCAGCAGGTCAAGCTGGCGGCCAATATGCTGCAGCAGGCGCATGGACTGAACTTCATCGGCTACATAGAGGGTGACGGCATGTATCGCGGCGAAGCCGATGTCGTGGTGTGCGACGGTTTCGTTGGCAATATCCTGCTCAAATCCAGCGAAGGCCTGGCCAGGATGATCACCGGTCGGGTCGAGACGCTGTTCAGCGAGGGGTTGTTCGCCCAGGCGATTGGTGCCCTGGCGATGCCGCTGCTGCGCCGCCTCAAGGCTGATCTGGCGCCAGCCAGGCACAATGGTGCGAGCTTTCTCGGTCTGCAGGGCATCGTGGTCAAGAGCCACGGTGCGGCAGGCCAGGAAAGCTTTCAGAGCGCCATTCGCTGTGCGCTGCGCGAGGTGCAGGAAAATTTGCCGCAGCGACTGCATGGTCGCCTCGAGGACTTGTTGCTGTAAACTCGTCACGTTTTTCGGGGCGTGACTGGCGGCCTGATGTGACCGCGGCACGCAGCCTGTCATCCAACTGTCAGTTTGCTGCGCCAGGCTCGCCTGGCGTTGGTTTTTCGACTCAAGGGACTTATTCATGTCTGCATCCCTCGCATTCGTCTTCCCCGGCCAAGGCTCGCAAGCCCTGGCCATGCTTGCCGACCACGGCGCCCAGCAGAAGCTGGTGCTCGATACTTTCGGTGAGGCGTCCGAAGCGCTCGGCTACGACCTCTGGGCACTGACCCAGCAAGGTCCGGAAGAGCAACTGAACCAGACCGACAAGACCCAGCCGGCCATCCTCACTGCTTCCATCGCCCTGTGGCGTCTGTGGCAGGCCGATGGCGGTGCCAGGCCGGCTTTCGTTGCCGGTCATAGCCTGGGTGAATATTCCGCGCTGGTCGCCGCAGGGAGCATCGCCTTTGCTGATGCGGTGAAGCTGGTAGAACGTCGTGGTCAACTGATGCAGCAGGCTGTGCCGGCCGGGCAGGGCGGCATGGCCGCCATCCTCGGTCTGGAAGATGCCGACGTACTGGCCGCCTGTGTCGAAGCCGCGCAGGGCGATGTAGTCAGCGCGGTCAACTTCAACGCCCCTGGCCAGGTGGTTATCGCCGGCAGCGCAGCTGCCGTCGAGCGTGCCATCGAGGCGTGTAAGGCTCGTGGTGCCAAGCGCGCCATGGCGCTGCCGGTCAGTGTGCCGTCGCACTGCGCCCTGATGAAGCCGGCCGCCGAGCGTTTCGCCGAGTCGGTCGAGGCGCTGAACTGGCAGGCGCCGCAGATCCCGCTGGTGCAGAACGTCAGTGCCGCCGTGGTGTCCGATCTGGCCACTCTCAAGGCTGATCTGCTGGCGCAGCTCTACAGCCCGGTACGCTGGGTCGAGTCGATGGTGCGGCTGTCAGAGCAGGGTGTGACCGATCTGGTCGAGTGCGGTCCTGGCAAGGTGCTGGGCGGCCTGAACAAGCGCTGTGTCAAAGGCATCAACACTTACAACCTGGATACCCCCGAAGCTTTCGCCGCTGCTCGCGCTGCGTTGGCTTGAGAAAGGAGAACGAACATGAGTCTGCAAGGTAAGGTCGCGCTGGTCACCGGCGCCAGCCGTGGCATCGGTCAGGCAATCGCCCTGGAACTGGGTCGTCAGGGCGCCATCGTCATCGGCACTGCTACGAGCGCCTCGGGTGCCGAGCGCATCGCGGAAACCCTCAAGGCCAATGGTGTCGAAGGCGCCGGCCTGGTGCTCGACGTAAGCAATGACGAATCGGTTGCCACCACCCTCGAACATATCCAGCAACATCTTGGTCAGCCGCTGATCCTGGTCAACAACGCTGGCATCACCCGCGATAACCTGATGCTGCGTATGAAGGACGACGAATGGCATGATGTCATCAATACCAACCTGAACAGCCTCTACCGTCTGTCCAAGGCTGTGCTGCGTGGCATGACCAAGGCACGTTTCGGGCGCATCATCAACATCGGCTCCGTGGTCGGTGCGATGGGCAATGCCGGTCAGGTCAACTACGCTGCAGCCAAGGCTGGTCTGGAAGGTTTCAGCCGCGCGCTGGCGCGTGAAGTGGGTTCGCGTGGTATCACGGTCAACTCGGTGGCTCCAGGTTTCATCGACACCGATATGACCCGTGAGCTGCCGGAAGGCCAGCGTGACGCCCTGCTGACGCAGATTCCGCTGGGCCGTCTGGGTCAGGCCGAAGAGATCGCCAAGGTGGTCGGTTTCCTGGCTTCTGATGGCGCAGGTTACGTCACTGGGGCTACTATCCCGGTGAATGGCGGTATGTACATGAGCTAAAAAGGGCGCCTCCGAATGTCCGGAGGCTCTCGAATGTGACGCGAGCCATCAGAAAACTGTCATAGTCGCTGTCTAAAATCCGTTATAAAGCTGCAACAGGTTTATAGACAGATCGTTGAAGTGTTCCTGGGGGCTCCCCGGCATTCAGCTTGAAATGCTAAAAACCCTTTCTATACACTTGGCCGCTACCAGCTGCCTGGATTTGTCCAATAGGAGTGAAAACAAGGTATGAGCACCATCGAAGAACGCGTCAAGAAAATCGTTGCTGAGCAACTTGGCGTCAAGGAAGAGGAAGTAACCAACAGCGCTTCCTTCGTTGAAGACCTGGGTGCCGACTCTCTTGACACCGTTGAGCTGGTGATGGCTCTCGAGGAAGAATTCGAGACCGAGATCCCGGACGAGCAAGCTGAGAAAATCACCACCGTTCAGGAAGCTATCGACTACGTGACTGCCCACGCGCAATAAGTCACAGTCAGCTTTCTGATCGAGAAAAGCCGCACTGCCCTAATCAGGCGTGCGGTTTTTCTTTACGTGCAAGGCGCATGTGGCGCCTGAGTAGAACAAGAGGAGATTGCTGTGTCGCGTAGACGCGTCGTGGTTACCGGTATGGGCATGCTGTCGCCGCTGGGTAACGATGTGCCGAGCAGCTGGCAGGGCATTTTGGCCGGGCGCAGTGGCATCGGCCTGATCGAGCACATGGACCTGTCGGCCTACTCCACCCGTTTTGGCGGGTCGCTAAAGGGCTTCAACGTCGAGGAATATCTCTCCGCCAAGGAGGCGCGCAAGCTCGACCTTTTCATCCAGTACGGTCTCGCTGCCTGCTTTCAGGCCGTGCGTGATTCCGGCCTGGACATCACTGATGCCAATCGTGAGCGTATCGGTGTGGCCATGGGCTCCGGCATCGGTGGCCTGACCAATATCGAGAACAACTGCAAATCGTTGCACGAGCAGGGGCCACGGCGCATTTCGCCGTTCTTCGTGCCGGGCTCGATCATCAATATGATTTCCGGTTTCCTGTCGATCCATTTGGGTCTGCAGGGGCCTAACTACGCCATCGCCACGGCGTGTACCACCGGTACTCACTGCATCGGCATGGCCGCACGCAACATCGCCTATGGCGAAGCTGACGTGATGGTCGCCGGTGGCGCCGAGATGGCGGCCTGCGGCCTGGGCATGGGCGGCTTCGGTGCGGCGCGTGCGCTGTCGACTCGCAATGACGAGCCGGCCAGGGCCAGCCGTCCATGGGACAAGGGCCGTGATGGCTTCGTCCTGTCCGACGGCTCCGGCGCCCTGGTGCTGGAAGAGCTGGAACACGCCAAGGCGCGTGGTGCCACCATCTATGCCGAGCTGATCGGCTTCGGCATGAGCGGAGACGCCTTCCACATGACCTCACCACCCGAGGATGGCGCAGGTGCGGCGCGCTGCATGGCGGCTGCCCTGCGTGATGCCGGTATCAATGCCGATCAGGTGCAGTACATCAACGCCCATGGCACCTCGACCATGGCGGGCGACCTGGCCGAAGCCGCGGCAGTGAAGAGCGTGTTCGGTGAGCATGCCTACAAACTGTCGGTCAGCTCGACCAAGTCCATGACCGGTCACTTGCTCGGTGCAGCGGGCGCGGTGGAGGCGATCTTCAGCATTCTGGCGATCCGTGATCAGGTGGCACCGCCCACCATCAACCTGGATGAGCCCGACGAAGGTTGCGACCTGGACTTCGTGCCGCACCAGGCCAAAGCCATGCCGATCGAAATCGCGCTGTCGAACTCCTTCGGCTTCGGCGGTACCAACGGCTCGCTGCTGTTCCGTCGGTTCAACGGCTGATGCTGAGCTGGGTCAACGGTGCGCCCGGCGAGCAGTTGTCGGTTCGTGACCGTGGCCTGGCTTACGGCGATGGTCTGTTCGAGACCATCGCCGTTCGTGGCGGACGCATCCCGCTGTTGGCGCGGCATATGGCGCGCCTGGCTGAGGGCTGCCGGCGTTTGTCCATTCCCCTCGATCTGATGCTGATGAACAGCGAGTTGCAGGCTTTCGCCAGGCAACTGGGCGACGGCGTGGCCAAGCTGATCGTCACCCGTGGCGAAGGTCAGCGCGGCTACGCGCCGCCGCAGCCCTGCCAGCCGCTGCGCATCCTGCAGGCGGCGCCGTTGCCGCAGTACCCTGCAGTCCATACCGAGCAGGGTGTTCGTCTCTTCCCTTGTGTGACGCGTCTGGCCGAGCAGCCCTTGCTGGCCGGGCTCAAGCACCTCAACCGCCTGGAGCAGGTACTGGCGCGCGCCGAATGGCAGGACGCCGAGCACGCCGAGGGCCTGATGCGTGACAGCAGTGGTCGGGTCATCGAGGGCGTGTACAGCAACCTGTTCCTGGTCGTCGACGGCGGGCTGGTGACGGCAGATCTGTCGCGCTGTGGCGTGTCCGGCGTGATGCGTGCCGAGATCCTGCTGCAGGCGCAGTTGCTCGGGCTGACTGTCGAGTTACGCGATATTTCCTTCGACGAACTGCTGGATGCCGATGAAGTCTTTCTCTGCAACAGCCTTTACGGCATCTGGCCTGTGCGGGCGCTGCAAGAGCGACACTGGTCGGTCGGGCCGCTCACCCGTAAACTGCAGGCCATCGTCTGCAACCTACTGAGTAAATAACTGGTGCTACGCAAGATCCTGGTGCTGCTTGAGTGCGGCGTGCTACTGGCTGCGCTGCTAGTCGTGGGGGCTGCCTGGCAGCAGCACAGAGCGCTGGAGCAGCCTCTGCACCTGACTGAGGAAATGCTCCTTGAGGTGCCGTCCGGCGCCACGCCGAGCGGCCTGCTCAATCGCCTGGAGGCGGAGGGCGTGATCGACAACGCCTTCTGGCTGCGCCTTTACTGGCGCTTCAACCTGCGGGCGCCGGCCATGCACAGCGGCGAATACCGCCTGCTGCCGCAGCAAACTGCGCGAGACATGCTCGGCCTGTGGCAGCGCGGTGAGGTGGTGCAGTACAGCCTGACCCTGGTCGAGGGCTGGAACTTCCGCCAGGTCCGCGCAGCTCTGGGCCGTGAGGAGCGTCTGGAACAGCGTCTGGCCGATCTCACCGATGCCCAGTTGATGGAACGCCTGGGACTGGCCGGGCAGAATCCGGAAGGGCGTTTCTTTCCCGATACCTATCGCTACGTAAGCGGAATGAGTGACGAGGACCTGCTCAAGCAGGCCAATGCTCGTCTTGAGAGCGTATTGGCCGAGGAGTGGCAGAAACGCGCCGAAGGTTTGCCTTATCGTGAGCCTTACGATGCGCTGATCATGGCCTCGATGATCGAGAAGGAAACCGGTGTGCCCGAAGAGCGTGGCGAGATCGCTGGCGTGTTTGTCCGTCGCCTGCGTATCGGCATGCGCCTGCAGACCGACCCCACCGTCATCTACGGTATGGGCGAACGCTACAACGGCCGCATCACACGCGCCGACCTGCGTACGCCAACGCCTTACAACACCTACACCATCGATGGTATGCCGCCGACGCCGATCGCCATGGTCGGTCGTGAAGCGATTCACGCGGCGCTCAATCCGCTCGATGGCACCAGCCTGTATTTTGTCGCGCGAGGCGACGGTAGCCATGTGTTCTCCAACACCCTGGCTGAGCACAACCGCGCGGTGCGCGAATACCAGCTCAAACGTCGCGCCGACTACCGCTCCAGCCCCGCGCCACGCGCGGCGGCCGAAACCGAATAAGGGCAATCCGTGACCGGTCTGTTTATTACCCTGGAAGGCCCGGAAGGCGCCGGCAAGAGCACCAATCGCGAGTATCTGGCAGAGCGCCTGCGCGAGCAGGGCATCGATGTGCTGCTGACCCGCGAGCCCGGCGGTACGCCGCTGGCCGAGCGTATCCGTGAATTGCTGCTCGATCCGAGCGAGGAACCGATGGCTGCCGATGCCGAGTTGCTGCTGGTATTCGCTGCCCGTGCCCAGCACCTGCAGCAGGTCATTCGTCCGGCTCTGGCCAGGGGGAGCGTCGTATTGTGCGACCGTTTCACCGATGCCACCTACGCCTACCAGGGCGGTGGTCGCGGTCTTTCCATTGAGCGCATCGCGCAGCTGGAGCAGTTCGTCCAGGGCGAGTTGCGCCCGGATCTGACCTTGATCTTCGATCTGCCCATCGAGATCGGCCTGGCTCGCGCAGCGGCTCGTGGTCGTCTGGATCGTTTTGAGCAGGAAGGCCGTGGCTTCTTCGAGGCCGTGCGCCAGGCCTATCTGCAGCGCGCCCAGCAGGCGCCGCAACGCTATCGCGTGCTGGATGCCGGACAGACCCTGGCGCAGGTGCAGGCCGATATCGACGCCTTGCTGCCGAGTCTGCTGGAGGCCTGCCGTGGCTGAGATCTATCCCTGGCAACAAGCGCTCTGGCAGCAACTGGCCGGCCGCAGCCAGCATGCTCATGCCTATCTGCTGCATGGTCCGGCCGGCATCGGCAAGCGTGCGCTGGCCGAGCGCCTGATGGCGCGACTGCTGTGCCAGAGCCCGAATGGGTTGGACGCCTGTGGCAACTGTAAATCCTGTCATTTGTTGGCCGCCGGTACTCACCCGGACAACTACGTGCTGGAGCCCGAGGAAGCGGACAAGCCGATCAAGGTCGATCAGGTGCGTGAGCTGGTCGACTTCGTGGTGCAGACCGCGCAGCTCGGTGGGCGCAAGGTGGTGCTGCTGGAGCCGGCCGAGGCGATGAACCTCAACGCCGCCAACGCGCTGCTCAAGAGTCTGGAAGAGCCCTCCGGTAATACCGTGTTGCTGCTCATCAGTCACCAGCCCAGTCGTCTGCTGCCGACCATCAAGAGTCGCTGCGTGCAGCAGGGCTGTCCATTGCCGAGCGAGGCGATGAGCCTGGCCTGGCTGGCCCAGGCACTGCCTGAGCTGGGCGACGATGAGCGCACTGATTTGCTGACCCTGGCAGCGGGTTCGCCACTGGAGGCTGCGCGCTTGCAGGCACAGGGCGTTCGTGAGCAGCGTGCCCAGGCAGTGGAAGGTGTGAAGAAGCTGCTCAAGCAGCAGGTCTCCCCGAGCCAACTGGCGGAAAGCTGGAATTCACTGCCGCTGAATCTGCTCTTCGACTGGTTTTGCGACTGGGCGCAACTGATGTTGCGCTACCAACTGACCAGGGACGAGGCAGGCCTGGGCCAGGCCGATATGCGCAAGGTGGTGCAGTACCTGGCGGACAAGAGCGCGCTGGCCAAGGTATTGGCGATTCAGGAATGGCTGCTCGCGCAAAGGCAGAAGGTGATGGGCAAAGCCAATCTCAATCGTGTGCTGCTATTGGAAGCCCTGTTGGTGCAGTGGGCCGCCTTGCCAGGGCAGGATCGCGGCTGACCAGCGCGAGAGCCGGATTCGGCAGGGCGTCACATTCTGCCGGTTGCCTGCCACCCGGTTGTTTGCGCATGGGCATGAACAAGCCCTAGAATCAGCCATTAAGCAATAAACGCTAGGAATGCGCTGATGAGCCTGCCACCCAATCTGGGTCCCCGTAACGGAATTCTGTCCCTGACCATCAAGGACAAGTCCGTGCTCTACGCGGCCTACATGCCTTTCATCAAGAACGGCGGTCTCTTCATACCCACCAACAAGAGTTACAAGCTTGGTGACGAAGTGTTCATGCTGCTCAACCTGATGGACGAGCCGGAGAAGATTCCGGTGGCCGGCAAGGTGGTGTGGATCACCCCTAAAGGCGCTCAGGGCAACCGTGCCGCCGGTGTCGGCGTGCAATTCAACGACGGCGATAACACCGCTCGCAACAAGATCGAAACCTATCTCGCTGGCGCGCTGAAGTCCGACCGTCCGACTCACACCATGTAACCCGCTGGCCGCGAGCAGACTACCCTCGCGGCCGAAGCATCCCCTCAGAGCGTCCAGACACCTGCCGCTTTCGATTACAATTCGGGTTTTCCCTTTGCCCGAGTTTTCCCGCTGTGCTGATCGACTCCCATTGCCACCTTGATCGTCTCGACCTCGCTGCCCATGGTGGCTCGCTGGATGCTGCCCTGGATGCGGCTCGCGCCGCTGGTGTCGGGCATTTTCTGTGCATCGGTGTCAGCGCCGACAACGCTGCCACGGTCAAGAGCCTGGCCGAGCGTTATGACGACGTCGATTGCTCGGTGGGCGTGCATCCACTGGATCTGGAACCAGGCGCAGAACCTGCACTGGACTGGCTGCTCGGTGAGCTGGCTCACCCGAAAGTGGTGGCCATCGGTGAAACCGGCCTGGATTATCACTACGAGCCGGAATCCGCGGCGCTGCAGCAGGCCTCCTTCCGTCTGCATCTGGAGGCAGCGCGCGTCACTGGCAAGCCGGTAATCGTGCATACCCGCGAGGCTCGCGCCGACACTCTGGCGCTGTTGCGCGAAGCGGCGCTGCCGCAGGCTGGCGTGCTGCACTGCTTTACCGAAGACTGGGAGATGGCCAAGGCCGCGCTGGACATCGGTTTCTATATTTCCCTGTCCGGCATCGTCACCTTCCGCAATGCCGAGGCGCTGCGCGATGTGGCGCGCCAGGTGCCGGTCGACCGCCTGCTGGTGGAAACCGACTCGCCCTACCTGGCGCCCGTGCCGCATCGTGGCAAGCCCAATCTGCCGCAATACGTGCGTGAAGTGGCCGAGTACCTGGCGGTGCTGCGTGGCGTCAGCTACGAGACCTTGGCCGAGCAGACCTCGAGCAACTTCAAGCGTCTGTTTCCGTTGGCTGGCGTGGCCTGAAACCATGATGATGTAGCCTGGATGCAATCCGAGGCTGTCGGTGGATATTCCCCGGATTGCATCCGGGCTACGGTCCGCGCCTCTGAGCCCGCTTGGTGCGCCGCGCGCACCAAGCGATGTAGACATTGAATCGATGGTGGGTTACGCCGCACCCATATCCGGTGAAACCAGCAACCGTGACCGGCGGCTAACCCACCCTAAGGGAACGTCGATCTGCTGAGCAAAAAAAACCCGGATTCTGGGGGATGAATCCGGGTTAAGACCATTAGGAGTAAATCAAGGTACGCGGTCCACGGTACCTTGGCTGGCGGGGCACTTGGGGGGAGATGCCGCACACCAGTAAATTTCAGTATTGGCCATGATCAGCGAGCGTCCAGGCCAAAGCCTGAGTTTTTTAAACGGATTTGGAATACCGCGGCCGCTGCTGAGTCCGCCGAATCTGTTCACGGCATTGCGAGCTAGAGTCCTGCAAGGCAAAAAAAGCGAGGGCGGGGAGTTTACGCGTTGTAAATGAGCCGCCCGAGCTTGTTTTTAACGCGGCAGGACCGACGCGCAGCAGGCCGTGCGCAGATTCTCACCCTTTTTCCAGCTGGGTTAGCAGACCCAGAGTCTCCTCGATCACCTGCTCGCTGGTGTAGAAATGCGGCGACAGGCGTACTCCAGGCCCGCGCTGCACGCAGATCACCTGGTCCTCGCGCAGGCGTTGGTAAAGCGCCGGGTTGTCCCAGCCCGCCAGGCTGAAGTTGAGGATGCCGGCGCGGCGCGCAGAGTCGAGCGGGCTATGGATCACCGCGCCGGGTAGTGCGCGAATACCCTCATCCAGGCGCTGCACACGATCTTCCAGGAGTGTACCGACCCGCTCCATGCCTATCTCTTCGAGCAACGACAAACTCGCCTCCAGGGCGAAGGCACCGAGCATGTTCGGGCTGCCGCATTCGAAGCGTCTTGCACTGCGGGCCGGTTGCCAGTCCTGGCGGGTGTAGTCGCCGGCATGCTCCAGCATGTGCCAGCCGTACTCATGCAGCCGCAGCTGATCGCGTATCGCACTGCGGCAATAGAACACCCCAAGGCCTTCCGGGCCGAGCATCCATTTGTGGCCATCGGCCATGGCGAAGTCGCAGTCGTACGCCTGGACATCGAAGGGCAGGGCGCCCAGTTGCTGGATGGCATCGATGCAGAACAGCACGCCACGCTGGCGGCAGCCCTGGCCGAGGCGCGGCAGATCCAGGCGCAGGCCGCTGGCGAACTGCACGGCGCTGACCGACAACAGGCGTGTTCGCGGGGTGAAGGCGGCGAGCAGTGCTGCCTCCGGGTCATCGCCCTTGAGGCTGACCTCGATCACTTCCACGCCCTGGGCCGCCAGGGCCAGCCAGACGATACGGTTGGAGGGAAATTCCTCGTCACTGATGATCACCTGGTCACCGGCTCGCCAGTCCAGGCCGAAGGCCACGAAGGACAGTGCCTCGGAGGTATTCTTGACCAGTGCGATATCACCGGTGCTTGGTGCGTTCATTAGGCGTACAAGGCGTTCGCGCAGGCTACGCTCAAGTTTCAGCCAGTCGGGATAGTCACGCGCACCGCTGGTAACGTTCGCTTCCGAGAACCGCCGCACCGCTTCAGCACTGCGTTTTGGCCAGGGGGAGACCGCCGCATGATTCAGATAGCGCAGTCCATTTTCCAGGGGGAACTCATCATGAAACACGTACATGGTCGGATGATCCGTGCAATTTGGCCGCATTTGGGCATAATAGGCGGCTTCGATTTTTGACCCCGTAGTCCCTTTATGCAGAAAGAACCCCGTAAGGTCCGCGAATTCCGTCGCCGCGAGCAAGAAATTCTCGATACCGCGCTGAAACTCTTCCTCGAACAAGGAGAAGACAGCGTGACCGTCGAGATGATCGCTGATGCGGTCGGTATCGGCAAAGGCACTATCTACAAGCACTTCAAGTCCAAGGCGGAGATCTACCTGCGCCTGATGCTCGACTACGAGCGCGATCTCAACGAGCTGCTGCATTCGGCCGACGTGGATCGTGACAAGGAAGCGCTGTCGCGTGCCTACTTCGAATTCCGCATGCGCGATCCGCAGCGCTATCGCCTGTTCGACCGCCTGGAAGAGAAGGTAGTCAAGGGCAATCAGGTGCCGGAAATGGTCGAGCAGTTGCACAAGATCCGTGCTTCCAACTTCGAGCGTCTGACCCAACTGATCAAGGGACGTATCGCCGAGGGCAAGCTGGAAGACGTACCGCCGTACTTCCACTACTGCGCCGCCTGGGCCCTGGTGCATGGCGCAGTGGCGCTGTACCACTCGCCGTTCTGGAGCAATGTGCTCGAGGATCAGGAAGGCTTCTTCCAGTTCCTCATGGACATCGGCGTGCGCATGGGCAACAAGCGCAAGCGCGACGCCTGATGCCTGGCATGTCGGCCACGGGACTGTGCCGTGGACGACATAGCGATATACTCCGGTTCTTAACGAACTGGAGCTCTCAATGATCGTCGACCGCCAGGGCAGACGCTTTCGCAACCTTCGCGTCAGTCTGACCGCCGCCTGCAACTATGCCTGCACCTACTGTGTGCCGAACGGCAAGCGTCTGGTCGCCGCTCAGGACGAACTCTCCGCTGACGCCATGGCACGTGGCGTGGCTTATCTGATCGAAGCAGCCGGCATCGAGCGCCTGCGTATCACTGGTGGTGAGCCGCTGGTCAGCACGCGCCTGGAGCCTTTTCTGCGTCAGGTCAGTCAGCTCGGTCTCGACGATATCAGTCTGACCACCAACGGCCAGTTGCTCGAGCGCAAGTTGCCGCTGTTGGTCGAGTGCGGTATCCGCCGTCTCAATGTTTCCCTCGATACCCTCGACGCCGACGCCTTCCGTAGCATCGCCCGCGGCGGCGACCTCGCCAGCGTGCTGGCCGGAATGGAAGCGGCGCGCGAAGCCGGGATGAAGATCAAGGTCAACATGGTGCCGTTGCGTGGGCAGAACCTCGATCAGGTGCTGCCGCTGCTCGAGTATTGCCTGGAGCGTGGCTTCGAGCTGCGCTTGATAGAACTGATGCGCATGGGTCACCTGGCGCGTGATCCCAATGCCTTCAACCAGCAATTCATCGGTCTGCCCGAACTGCTGGAGCTGATCGGCACGCGTCACCAGTACGTTCAGGCCAGCGCGCCGGTGGACGCTACCGCGATGCGCTATGCCATTCCCGGTGCTGGTCATTTCGGCGTGATCGCCAACGAAAGCGTGCCGTTCTGCCGTACCTGCTCGCGCCTGCGCCTGTCGTCTACCGGTTGGTTGCACGGCTGCCTGTCTTCGAGCAATCGCCACTTCGTCGGTGATCTGCTGGACAAGCCTCGTCACCAGGCCTTGCCGGCGCTGCAGCGCCTGCTGGTCAAGGCGCTGGGTGACAAGCAGGACCTGGCCTTCTCCGGCGGCGTGACGGTGATGAAGATCATCGGCGGCTGACGCTTTGGTTCGCTGTTCTGGTGCGCGATTCTTCAAGGCTCGGCGCTAGCCTAAGCCGCTTTCTGCAGAGTAGGCGCAAGCCGGTGCGGCGCAGTCTTCTTCACCACCTTGCCAACCAGTGCGTCTAGCCAGGTGTAAAGGCCTTGCGTTCGCGTGTGAGCTACAGCGCCTGCTCGTACCAGATGCGACTCTTGTTGACCATGCGTACCAGCCAGAGCATCACCGGCACCTCGATCAGCACGCCGACCACGGTGGCCAGCGCGGCGCCGGAGTCGAATCCGTAAAGCACGATGGCCACCGCCACGGCCAGCTCGAAGAAGTTGGACGCGCCGATCATGGTCGAGGGGCCGGCCACGTCATGGCGTACCTTGAGCGAGCGGTTGAGCCAGTAGCCGAGCGCGGCTATGAATAGTGTCTGCAGCAGGATCGGCATGGCCAGAATGCCGATCACCAACGGCTGTTCGACGATGGCCTGGCCCTGGAAGGAGAACAGCAACACCAGGGTGGCCAGCAGGGCAAGGATGGAGAGGGGGGCGATTTTCGCCAGCGCCGCATCGAAGGCGGGTTTGCCATGCTTGAGCAGCTGGGTGCGCACGACCTGGGCGATGGCCAGGGGGATGACGATATACATCACCACCGACAGCAGCAGGGTGTCCCAGGGTACCGGGATCGACGATACGCCCAGCAGCAGGGCGACGATGGGGGCGAAGGCGAACACCATCACCAGATCGTTGAGCGCCACCTGGCTGATGGTGAAGTTGGCGTTGCCGTTGCACAGGTTGCTCCAGACGAACACCATCGCCGTGCAAGGCGCGGCGCCGAGCAGGATCAGCCCGGCCATGTAGCTGTCGAGTTGCTCGGCCGGCAACCAGTCGGCAAACAGGATCTTGATGAACAGCCAGCCGATCAGGGCCATGGAGAAGGGCTTGATCACCCAGTTGACGAACAGGGTGATACCGATGCCGGCTTTCTGTCCGCGCACTTCATGCAGTGAACCGAAGTCGATCTTCATCAGCATGGGGATGATCATCACCCAGATCAGTACGCCGACCGGGATGTTCACCTGGGCAATCTCCATCGCGCCGACTGCCTGGGCAGCCTGCGGAGCGGTCAGGCCGAGTACCGTACCAGCCGCGATACAGAGGAACACCCACAGGGTCAGGTAACGCTCGAAGAAACCCAGGGGCGCGCCTGCGGATTGCTTCAGCGCGGTGTCACATGCATTTGTCATCTTCGTTGCCTGTACTCGTCAGGGTGAATGGCTCAAACATATTCGCTTTACTGAATATTCGCAAAATAATATATTCGCTCGTGTGCATCCTTGATGGAAATCAACATGAGCCAGAAAAAGCGTGTCCTGTTTCTCTGCGTGGCCAATTCGTCGCGCTCGCAGATGGCCGAAGCGCTGCTGCGCCACACCGATTCAGAACACTTCGAGGCTTTCAGTGCGGGCAGCGCTCCCACTGAGGTAGATCCGCGTACCCGCGATGTGCTGGAGCATCTGGGTGTCTCGACCGCAGGGCTGTTCAGCAAGTCCCTGGAGCAGGTCGCGGGCGAGCCGTTCGATTATGTGATCACCCTGTGCGACAAGTCCGCGCTGGAATGTCTGGCGCTGCCCGGCACAGGCGAGTACATCGCCTGGAATTTCGAGGATCCGGCGACCAGCTCGCAGGAGAATGCCTACCGCAAGACCCTGCACGAGATCCACGAACGGATAAAGATGTTCGTGCTGATCAAGAGCAAGCCTGCCAGTGTTGCCAGCGATGGCATGACGCCCACCGAACTGTTCAAGTGCCTGGCCGACGAGACGCGGGCGCGTATCGCCATGCTGGTTACCCTGGAGCAGGAGCTGTGCGTCTGCGAGCTGACCGCCGCGCTGGAAGAGGCCCAGCCGAAGATTTCCCGGCACCTGGCGCTATTGCGCAGTTGCGGTCTGCTGGAAGATCGCCGCAATGGCCAATGGGTTTACTACCGCCTGCATCCACAGTTGCCCGAGTGGGTCAGGGATGTGCTCAAGCGAACCCTGGACAGCAATGCCGAGTGGCTGCGCCCGGATGTGCAGCGCCTTTGGCAGATGCGCGATCGCCCTGGTCGCAAGCCGGCCTGTGACTGAGCGACGAGCCCAGTGAAGATCCTGTTCTGACCCATTTCTGGAGCGATACCGTGCAAGACGATCTGCCCAATGCTGACCTGCAACTGCTCGACCTACCGACTGCTGACAAGCTCTCCCTCGAGTCGGCCTCGACCCACGCGCCGCGCATCTTGCTGCTGTACGGCTCCACTCGCGAGAAGTCCTTCAGCCGCCTGATGATCGAGGAAGCCGCGCGCCTGTTGCAGCACTTTGGTGCCGAGACGCGCATCTTCGACCCGCGCGGCCTGCCGCTGCCGGACGATGCACCGGAAGATCACCCCAAGGTGCAGGAGCTGCGCGAGCTGATGCAGTGGTCGGAAGGACAGGTGTGGTGCTCTCCCGAGCGCCACGGTGCGATGAGTGCCGTGTTCAAGGCGCAGATCGATTGGGTGCCGCTGGCCATGGGCGCGGTCCGCCCGACCCAGGGCAAGACCCTGGCGGTGATGCAGGTCTGTGGCGGCTCGCAGTCGTTCAATGTGGTCAACCAGTTGCGCGTGCTGGGACGCTGGATGCGCATGTTCACCATCCCCAACCAGTCCTCGGTGCCCAAGGCCTTCATGGAGTTCGACGCGGATGGCCGGATGAAACCGTCCTCGTTCTACGACCGCCTGGTGGACGTGATGGAGGAGCTGGTCAAGTTCACCCTGTTGCTGCGCGATCGCGCCGACTACCTGGTCGATCGCTACTCCGAGCGCAAGGAGTCGGCCGAAGAACTCTCCAAGCGCGTCAATCAGCGCGCCATCTGAGCGAAGGAACTGCCCGCCATGACTCATCCCTACGACGTACTGAAGGTGCCCGGCCTGGCCGGCGCGCTGATCTTCACGCCTTGCCCGGGCACCCGGGAAACCACGCTCGAACAGGCGCTGCTGGCTCTGCAGCAGGCCGGTGCAGCGGGCGTGATCACGCTGATGCCCCACAGCGAGCTTGCCGCCAACGGCGCCGAGCAGATCGCCCAGCAGTGCCATTCACTGGATCTGGCCTGGTATCACCTGCCGGTGGCCGACGAACAGGTGCCGCTGGAAGCCTTCGGCGAAGGCTGGAGGGCCTCCCGCCAGGCGCTCATCGAGCACCTGCGTGGCGGCCGCTCGCTGGCCATTCACTGCAAGGGCGGCTCCGGGCGCACCGGCCTGATCGCCGCGCGCATCCTCATCGAAGCCGGCATCGCGCGCGATGAAGCCATCGCCCTGGTGCAGGCGCTGCGTCCCAAGGCCATCCAGCATCCAGCGCACGTCAATTGGATCAACCAGTTCGACGCAACCCACTGACAGAGGCATCGACATGACCATCAAAGTAGGCATCAACGGTTTTGGCCGCATCGGCCGCCTGGCTCTGCGCGCCGCCTGGGGCTGGCCCGAACTGGAGTTCGTGCAGATCAACGACCCTGCAGGCGACGCCGCCACCCACGCGCACCTGCTCAACTTCGACTCGGTGCATGGCCGTTGGCAGCATGAGGCGAGCAGCGACGGCGATTGCGTGGTGATCGACGGCAAGCGCATCAAGGTGACCGCCAACAAGGCCATCGCCGACACCGACTGGAGCGGCTGCGACCTGGTGCTCGAGGCAAGCGGCAAGATGAAGACGGTCGCCGTGCTGCAGGGTTATCTGGAGCAGGGCGTGGGGCGCGTGGTGGTCTGCGCGCCGGTCAAGGAGCAGGGCGCGCTGAACGTGGTGATGGGTGTCAACCAGCACCTGTTCGATCCAGCCCTGCACCGCATCGTCACCGCCGCCTCCTGCACCACCAACTGCCTGGCACCGGTGGTCAAGGTGATCCACGAGGCGCTGGGCATTCGTCACGGCTCGATCACCACCATCCACGACCTGACCAACACCCAGAGCATTCTCGACCAGCCGCACAAGGATCTGCGCCGCGCCCGCGCCTCGGGTATGAGCCTGATTCCGACCACCACCGGTTCTGCCACGGCGATTGCCGAGATCTTCCCCGAGCTGCGTGGCAAGTTGAACGGCCATGCCGTGCGGGTGCCGCTGGCCAATGCCTCGCTGACGGATTGCGTGTTCGAGGTCGCGCGCGCCACCACGGCCGAGGAGGTCAACGCGCTGCTCAAGGCGGCTGCTGATGGCCCGCTGAAGAACATCCTGGGTTACGAGGAGCGCCCGCTGGTGTCCATCGACTACCGCACCGATCCGCGCTCGTCCATCGTCGATGCGCTGTCGACCATGGTGGTGGCCGGCACTCAGGTGAAAATCTACGCCTGGTACGACAACGAGTGGGGCTATGCCAACCGCGCGGTGGAGCTGGCCAGGCTGGTCGGGGCAGCCAATTGATCCGTAGGGTGGATGACGCTTTATCCATCCACCAGATAACCAAGGTGGATGAAAAAGGCGTCATCCACCCTACAGTCTTCTGTCGCGGCTAAAGCCCCTCCCACGGGTTACATAGGATTTGTTATGCATGCCTTATCCCGCCTGGCCCCCGAAGTGCGCCAGTACCTGCTGGTCACCGGCAACTACTGGGCCTTTACCCTCACCGACGGCGCGTTGCGCATGCTGGTGGTACTGCATTTTCACAGCCTGGGCTACACGCCGCTGCAGATCGCCGCGCTGTTTCTGTTCTACGAAATCTTCGGTGTAGTCACCAACCTGGTGGGCGGCTACCTGGGCGCGCGCCTGGGGCTCAATCGCACCATGAACATCGGCCTCGGCCTGCAGGTGCTGGCGCTGTTGATGCTCACCGTGCCGGCTGCCTGGTTGACCGTGCCCTGGGTCATGGGCGCGCAGGCGCTGTCCGGTATTGCCAAGGATCTGAACAAGATGAGCGCCAAGAGCTCGATCAAGCTCCTGGTGCCGGATAGTCAGCAGGGCACGCTGTACAAGTGGGTGGCGATCCTCACCGGCTCTAAGAATGCGCTAAAGGGTGTTGGTTTCTTCCTGGGGGGCGCGCTGCTCGCCGTGCTCGGCTTCACCGGCGCGGTGCTGGCCATGGCTGCCGCGTTGGCACTGATCTGGCTGGCCAGCCTGGTGCTGCTGAAGAAGGATCTGGGCAAGGCCAAGGCCAAGCCGAAGTTCCGCGACATGCTCTCCAAGAGCCGGGCGATCAATATTCTTTCGGCTGCCCGGCTGTTCCTGTTCGGTGCGCGCGACGTCTGGTTCGTGGTGGCGCTGCCGGTTTACCTGAGCACGGTGTTCGGCTGGGAGTTCTGGCTGGTGGGCGGTTTTCTCGCCAGTTGGGTGATCGGCTACGGCATCGTGCAGTCCTTGGCCCCACGCATTACCGGTAAGCAAAGTGGTCATGTGCCGGATGGCCGCACCGCCTTCGTCTGGGCCGCGCTGCTGGCCGGCTTGCCAGCGCTGATCGCCTTGGGGCTGGGCACCGGCTGGTCGGCGCAGGGGGTCTTGCTCTGCGGGTTGATGCTGTTCGGCGTGCTGTTTGCGGTGAATTCCTCGTTGCACAGTTACCTGATCGTCAGCTACGCCAAGGAAGACGGCGTATCGCTGGACGTGGGCTTCTACTACATGTCCAACGCACTGGGACGGCTGATTGGCACGCTGCTCTCGGGCTGGGTCTTCCAGGCCCATGGGCTGGAGGCCTGCCTGTGGGTGTCCAGCGCGTTCGTGCTGGCCGCCGCGCTGATTTCCATCGCCTTGCCCAGACACCACGATACCGCTCGGCAGGCCTGATCCAGGCGTTCGGAGCGTAGGCTTTCAGGTCTGCGTTGTGCTCAGGAACTGTTCGATCTCGGCGGCGGTGCTGCGCGCCGTGCGAGTCACCCCGATCAGGGTGGCCGACGCCGAGCCAGTCCATTCGCCGTAGCCCACCAGCCACAGCCTGGGCTCCTGTAAGGCGCGGGTACCTTCAACCTCCATACGCCCTTCATCGGTGATCAGCCCCAGGCTGGTCAGGTGTTCCAGTGCCGGTTTGAAACCGGTACACCAGATCACCGCATTCACCTCGCTCTGTGTGCCATCGGGCCAGACCACGCCATCACGGGTGAACCGTTCGAATGGGCGTACCGCGTGCAGCACGCCGCGCTCCCGCGCCTCGACCACGGGCGGCACCATGACCACATCGCCGAGCCCGCCCACCGGCTGATCAATGACGCGACCTTCCTGCTGGGCTTTCCAGCGCTCGGTGGCACGTTCGAACAGCACGCGACCATCGACATCGTCGGGCAGAAACAGCGGCTCGGTGGGCGTCACCCAGGTGGCGTCGGCCACTTTGGAAAGCTCTGCCAGGATCTGCGCCCCGGAGTTGCCACCGCCCACCACCAGCACCCGTTTGCCTGCGAACGGCTGCGCCTCGACATAGTGGGCCGAGTGCAACTGTTGGCCGCCAAACAGTTCGCTGCCAGGATAGTGGGGGATATGTGGATGGCTCCAGGTGCCGGTGGCGCTCACGACCGCCCTGGCGTCCCAGTGGGTATTCCCTGCATGAACGCGCAGCGCCTGCGCACGGCGCTCCACTGAGGTGACCCGAACAGGTCGATTGACCGGAAACTGATAGCGATCCTCGTAACGGCTCAGGTAGTCGATCACATGGTCGCGAGTAGGGTAGCCATCCTCGACTGGCGGCATCATCCAGCCGGGAATCGAACTCCAGGTCGCCGGAGAGAACAGTCGCAGGGAATTCCAGCCATGACGCCAGGCGCCGCCGGGGCCATCCTCTGCATCGAGCATCACGAATGACAGACCAGTGCGCCGCAGAAAGTATGCAGTGGCCAGGGCGGCCTGGCCGCCACCGATGATGATGACATCCTGCATGGTTTCAGATTGAACGGTCATCCATAGGCTCCTGCGCAATATAGGAGGGAGAGTCTATCGGCATGCATTCATGTGAGGGTGATGTGCGACAAGTCTGCTGTCATTGCTTGAGGCCAGCGACACCGTGGTGCTGTCGGCGAGCGTGATGAGCAGTGCGCTACTCAAGCATTGGCCCTCGGTCAGACGCCGAAGCCCAGTTGAAGTTTCGACCGCGGAGGCGCCAGCTTCAGGCGTGATAAAGCGGGCTTGAAGAAGGCTGGCGCAGAATCTGCATCTATCCCTTATCCGCCGGTTTTCCGTCACCGGCACGAGGAGGATGGATTCATGCGTAACCTGCTTCTACTGGTGACGCTGCTGGGCCTGACCGGCTGCATGAAGGTCAGCGATCTGGCCAGCGGCGCCGAGTATCACCTGCGCGATGCCGGGTTTCTCGACCACGGCCGCACCGAGCGCATGGCCTCGCGGCGCCTGCAGCAGGACTCCTTCATCTATATCGCCCAGGGCCACTTCGTGCCGCCGGGCCACGGTTACCCGCGCCCCAACGTGGTGGCCGAAGAAGCCTTCAAGGGCTTCGTCGAATACTTCCCGCTGGTGCGCCGCGCACGCCAGCCAGCAGGCCTGGATGAAGCCATGGCCGAGGCGCGCAGCGCTGGCGCGCATTATCTGCTGTACGCCCGCTTCGCCTACAGCGACGACCGTATCGGCACCGAGGAAGAATGGGAGGATCAGGAAGCGCTTGATCGTCTCGGCACAGACCGGGCATCGATCCAGCTGATGCTGATCGAAACCAATACCCGCTTTCTGGTGGACACTGCGCGGATTCGCAGCCGTGGCGGATTCCTGACGTTCTACGACGCGCAGCCGCAGGACCTGATCGGCCCGCCGCTGCATGACTATGCGCGCAGCCTGCTTGGCGTAGCGCGCTGAGCCGGGTTTACGAAAAACACTCAGGAGCGCATGAGTGCTCCCAGGAAACTGAGACAGCGTCGAGAGATTCCCCCCCTGGTTGCTTGCGCTGTGGCAAACGCAGGTATCATGCGCAAAGTTAATGTCAGGGAAGACTCATAAGCGCCAAGGAGGGATTGCCTGTTGCTGCCTCAGTTTTCCCCTTGGCCAACATCCCCGCCTGACCGGTTTACGGTCAATGAGTCGTACCTGGCATTCGGTTTGTGTTCCTTATTCACACCGAGATTGATGTCATGTCGCGACTGTTCCTTGCCCTGTCCCTCAGCCTGTGTCTCACGCAGGCTGCTTATGCTACCGACCTGGAAGCCCTGTTCAACGAGCAGCGTTACAGCGAGTTTCTGCCAAAGGCCGAAAGCGCTGCGGCGAAAGGCGATACGCTAGCCTTTTTCTTGCTTGGCAAGGCTTATCACCTTGGGCTGGGCGTGGACGAGAACGAAGCGCTCGCCAGAAGTTATTACGAGAAGGCTCGCGCAGGCGGTTCGGCTCGAGCCAGCCACAATCTTGGCTCTATGCTGATGAGTGAAAAACGCCCCAACGATGCGATTCCTCTCTTCGAAGAGGCCTTGCAACGCGGCCTGCTGATGCCGACGCTGATCAACCTTGGCCGAGCCTATAGCCCTTCCGATCTCGACTATCAGATCCTGCGGCATGCTGGAGTTGTCAGAGCAGAGCAGTCGGGTGACTACTTTGCCCAGGCTTATGAACAGGATTCTGACATCGCTTGGCTGACGGAGGCCTCGCGCAATTATCTGCAGGCTTATCTGGCGCTGCGTAACAACTACTTCAGCACCTCGACAGAGGACGACCGTACCCGGCTGCGAGCCAAGGCCCTGGAGTGGCTGGACAAAGGCAAGGCTCGCGATAACGAGCAGTCATGGACCAACTACGGGGTGATGTTGCTGGAAGAGGGGGATTTCAACGGTGCCCGTCAGGCTTTGCAACAAGGTGCTGATCGCAAGGTCGCTGCAGCTCACTATCATCTGGCACGTATGGCCGCCAACGGCTTGGGGCTGCCCGCTGTTGACCGGCAGGCAGAGGCGTATCACTACGAGCAGGCGGCCTTGTTGGGCCTGAAGGCGGCGGTTCGGCCAGCCATCGATCATCTGGTGGAGTTGCTTCGCACCGAGACTGACCTGGCCACTCTCGAGGATGGCGTCAGCCGGTTGGCCTTGCTGCAGGGCCCCGAGGGTGATGGCTACCGGACTCGCTCACTCACCTCCCGCCTGGAGTGGGGGCGCTTTCTGCAGCGTCAGCGCGAGCAGGCCAAGGCCTTGCCAGAAAAACCTTTGTACCTGCAAGCCTGTGGCCTGGATCTGAACCAGCTATATGGCAGTACTTACAATCTTGGTATCAATACGTCATGGCGATTGCAGGTTCACCGCTCGCTGGAGCGGCCTGAGCATCTTTCCATCGAAGGACGTGTCGACAAAAACGGGTGCGCCACATTCTCTGAACCCTTGCCCAAGCCCATTCGAGCAAGTCTGAATGACGGTGCTGTGCTGGCACTTGCCTTCCCGAACTTCACTTTGCCGTTGGCCATCAAGGAAACCGATGAGAGTCTGCAACTCGACATGCAAGCCATAGAGTTGCCGATTCCTCAGTGACAGGCGTGCAGGGACGTGACCACGACTGACGGATTTTCGTGCGTCAGTCTTGGGTCAGCCTGCCGGCTATGGGCGCCGTGACGCAATCCCGGGACGGGGCTGCTGCACATGTATCACCTGTCAGCTGGTGTATCCTCGTTTGTCTGACCCGGCGTGCCGGGCAACGGACGAGGAGAGAGCATGAGCGATCCAGGCAAGGCCGGCGACCTGCTGGCGCAGATCCCCAAGGGCGAAGGCAAGGGCCTGCCCCCCGTGCACCTGTGGAACCCCGATTTCTGTGGCGATATCGATATGCGTATCGCCCGCGATGGCACCTGGTATTACCAGGGCACGCCCATCGGCCGCAAACCCATGGTGCGACTGTTTTCCACCATCATTCGTCGTGACGGTGACGACTATTTTCTGATCACCCCAGTGGAGAAGGTCGGTATCCAGGTCGAGGACGCCCCCTTCGTTGCCGTGACCTTGCAGGTGGAAGGTGAGGGTGAGGCGCAGGTGTTGCGCTTCACCACCAATGTCGAGGACGAAGTCGTGGCCGGTGCCGAGCATCCGATTCGCGTCGAGATTGACCCGGCGACACTCGAACCCTCGCCCTACATTCTGGTGCGGCGTAACCTCGAGGCGCTGATCCACCGCAACGTGTTCTACCAGTTGGTAGAACTGGCGGTGGAGCGCGAAATAGACGGAGAGCCCTGGTTGGGCGTGTGGAGTGCCGGGGCGTTCTATCCCATTGGGCCGTCCCCGGTCTGAGCGGGCAATTCGGGAGCAACGCCGGTGCGCGCAGCGCACCCAACGGGTTTGACAGGAGACGCAAATGGATGAGCATCGCATCGAAACCGAACGCCTGACGCTGCGCCCGCCGCAGCCGCAGGATGCCGACGAGATACAGCGCCTGGCCGGTGATTTTCGCATCGCCGATGTCACCCGCAGCATTCCCCATCCCTATCCGCCCGCGCTGGCGCAGCAGTGGATCGAACGCTGCGCGCAGGATTGGGCCAGCGGTGCGGCGGCCAACTTCATCATCACCGAGTCGGACAGCGGCAAGCTGGTCGGCAGCATGGCGCTCAAGGACATCAATCGAGGCGAGGCCGAGGTGGGCTACTGGATCGGCGTGCCCTACTGGAGCCGTGGCTACGCCAGCGAAGCCTGCAATGCCCTGGTGGATTTCGCCTTCCAGCAACTGCGTCTGCGTCGCCTGCACGCCAGCCATCTGGCGCGCAATCCGCAATCCGGCCGTGTACTGTTCAAGGCCGGGTTCCGCCATCTGGGCCTGGGCCACAGCCAGTGCGGTTGCCAGGGCAAGCTGGAGCCGGTCGAGCTTTATGAGCGGGTTTCCGGCGAGTGATCCGCGCTCTGTTCATCTGCAGTCGCAATCGTTTGCGCAGCCCGACAGCCGAGCGGGTATTCGCGCAGTGGCCAGGCGTCGAGACCGACTCAGCCGGGCTCGCCCCTGACGCAGAGGTTCGTGTTTCGGCAGAACAGCTCGACTGGGCAACGCTGATTTTCGTGATGGAGAAGAGCCAGCGCAGCAAGCTGACCCGCCAGTACCGGCAAGTCCTGGCGGGCAAGCGGGTGATCTGTCTGGATATTCCCGATGACTACGCCTACATGCAGCCGGAGTTGATCAGTCTGTTGCAGCGCAAGGTGCCCGCTCTGCTACGTTGAGTCGCTCCGGCTCAACGCACCCGATCACGACTCTGTAGCGCCAGGTCCTGCGCCTTGTGCATATCCAGCCGCGCCGAGCGGCCCACGTCCTTGTCGCTCATCTTGTCGTTGCGCTCAGATGGCAGGATCGGCGCGGTCAGGTCTTCGGCGTCCATCGGCTCCTGTCGGCAAGGGGGCTGAACAGGGCCACGACCAAGGCGGAAAAGAAGGCGTGGTTGGGCAGCATGGGGCAGGTTTTCCGTGACGATTGTTCTGCTTTTACGGCTGCCGTTGCCGCGCATCGTTCAGCCAGGGGCGAGCACAGAGCGTTTGATGACGGCGCAGAATGGACGCATCTTTGGTGTAGAAAGTTATAGTATTACGTTTCATTGAACGCCCATTCGAAGCCCTCCATGTCCTCCAATCGCCTGCTCTCGATCGACGCCCTGCGTGGCTTGGTCATCCTCTTCATGTTGCTTGATCACGTTCGCGAAACGTTCTACCTGCATCAGCAGGTCGGCGATCCGATGGATGTGACCGTCACCGATCCTGCGCTGTTCTTCAGCCGCACCCTGGCGCATCTGTGCGCGCCGGTATTCATCCTGCTCACCGGGCTTTCGGCGTTTCTCTATGGCGAGAAGCAGATGAGCCGGGCGGCGACCAGCGCCTTCCTGTTCAAGCGCGGGCTGTTTCTCGTGGTGCTGGAGTTCACCCTGGTCAACTTCGCCTGGACCTTCCAGTTTCCCCCCACGGTCATCTATCTGCAGGTGATCTGGGCCATCGGCCTGAGCATGCTGGCGCTCGCCGTGCTGCTGTGGCTGCCGCGTGCTTGGCTGGCGGCGCTGGGCCTGGTATTGGTGGCGGGGCACAACCTGCTCGACGGGCTGCATTTCGGCCCGGAGTCGGCGATGCACATTCCCTGGGCAGTGCTGCATGACCGTGGCTGGATCGAGTTCTCCGACGCACTGCGCCTGCGTACCTCCTACCCGGTGCTGCCGTGGATCGGGGTGATTGCCCTGGGCTATGTGATCGGCCCTTGGTTTCGCGGCTCGAGCGCGCCCGAGCAACGTCTGCAATGGCTGCGTCGCGCCGGTTTCGCTGCGCTGGCGCTGTTCGCGTTGCTGCGCCCGGTCAATGGCTATGGCGAGAAACCCTGGGCCGTGGAAGAAACCGCACTGCAAACGCTGATGGGCCTGTTCAACATCACCAAGTACCCGCCGTCGCTGCTGTTCCTGGCGCTGACGCTGGGCGTCGGCCTGTTGCTGCTGGCGTACTTCGAGCGCCGCAACGAAGGGCGCATGGTGCGTACCCTGGCTGTGTTCGGCAGCGCGCCGATGTTCTTCTATCTGCTCCATCTTTACGTGTTGAAGCTGCTTTATATCGCCGCCTTCGCCATCTGGGGCGCGAACCAGGGGCATTACTTCGGCTTTGATTCGATGGCCTTCATCTGGGCCGCGACGATGCTGCTGGCGGTGCTGTTGTTTGCACCCACGCAATGGTTTGCCCGACTCAAGGCGCGGCGTCGCGACATCCGCTGGTTGAAGTACCTCTGACAGCGACTGTCGTAGGGTGCGCCGTGTGCACCGGATGTTTTCGAGGTGCCAGGCGGTGCGCATGGCGCACCCTACGGTCGGTGCGATGCCGTGCGTGGCAGGCGCCCGCGTGCGGGTGATGGCTGACTGACGCGCTCGCCGGCAAGCCGGCTCCTACAGGCTTGGCTTCGGCCATCTCCAGCCGTAGGGTGCGCCGTGCGCACCGGATTTTTTCGAGGTGCCAGTTGGTGCACACGGCGCACCCTACGTTCGCTCGACATTGGCACGATGCCGTGCGTGGCAGTGCAGGCCGGGGGCAGCGCTTCTTCAGCGTCGCTGCGGCTTACAGCTTCATGTTCACCGACAGATAGGCCGAGCGGCCCGGAGCGGGGGAGAACATCGGTTGTTCGTCGCCAGCGGCCCAGAAGAAGTTGTCGAACCATACGTACTCGTAATCGCGGTCGGTCAGGTTCTTCATCTGCAGGTCGAGGCTGGTGGTGTCCGATATCTGATAGCGCACGTTGGCATCGAGCACTGCGAAGCCGCCGTACTTGCCCTGTTCGTTGAGCGTGTCGATGTAGTAATCGCCTTGCGCGCGAGCTTGCAGGCCGAAGCGCCAGGCGTCGTTGAACTGATAGTCGACGCCAGCGTTGCTGATATAGCGTGGCGTGGAGATCACCTCAGTGCCTGCCAGCGAGCGACCGCCGTCGGTAAAGGCGCTGACCACCTTGGCCTCCTGAATGGCGTGCGAGCCCCACACTGTCCACTGTTCGTTCAACTGAGCGGTGAGTTGCATGTCGATACCGCGACGTCGGGTTTCACCCAGGCCGACCGTGGTGCCGGTCGCGGGCATGTTGGAAACCTCATCGGTGGCTTCCTGTTGCCACACGGCGATGCGCGCTTCCGAGCCGGCAAAGGGCTTGAACTTCACGCCCACTTCCTTGCCGGTGTTGATCGACGGTTTGTACGAAGCCTGGCCGGCGGTCATATAGGCCGGTGCGGTGGACCCGGTAAGGATCTGGAAGGTGCGCCCCCAGTTGGCGTAGACGTTCACGTCCGGGGTGATGCTGTACACCACGCTGAGCTTGGGCTGCTCGATCCAGCCGTAGTCCTGCAGTTCGGCCTTCTCGCCGTTCATCAGCTCGGTATTACCGGAGAACTTGTCGACGCGGTACGCCGGGATGATCTTGAGCTGCTCGATGGGCTGGATGATCGCCTGGGCGTAGGCGCCGGTGTTGTACAGCGTGTAGCTGTCGTCGTTTTGCGTGCGTGCCGGCGGTGCGTCGAAATCGGTGGGGATGCCGAAGTTGTAGCGGTAGCGGCGGTACTCGTTGTTCTGCTGTTCGTAGTTGATGCCGCCGTCGAGGGTCAGTATCTCGTGGGCACGCCAGGTCAGGTTGCTCAGCACGCCGGTCTGGCGTTCTTCCCACTGGCGGCGCTGGCGCGGGGCGTTGCCGACCGGGTAGCGGGTGAAGGTCACGGTGCGGTCATCGTCGTAGCTGTTGTAGTACAGCTTGTTGCTCAGGCTCAGGTCGTCGTTGAGCTGGAAGTCGGCATGCGCGCTGAGGTGCTTCATGTCGCGGTCATCGCTGTCGTTGGCGTTCTTCTCCGGCGATTGCGAGCGGCTCGCGGCCAGCTCCTGCGCGGTGAGAAAGCCCGGCTCCTCGGCCTGATGGTGATACAGGCGGGCGATCACGCCGAGTTTCATGGTCTGCTGGTCATCGGTGACGAACCACTTGCCGCCCAGCGAGTATTTGTTGGAGTTGCTGTTGTCGCGGAAACCGTCGGAGTCTTGCTTGGCCATGAAGTAGTTCTGCGCGAAGTTGCCTTCCTCGTGACCGACGGCCAGTTGGAATTCGCGGGTGTTGAAGCTGCCGTAGGTCAGGCGGCCATCGGTGTAGTTGCCGCCCTGGCGGGTGACGAAATTGATGTTGCCACCAATGTTGTGCAGGCCGTAGCGCGGGTCGTTGGTGCCACGCACCACCTCGATGTAGTCCAGGTCCAGCGGGAAGACCATGTCGATGAAGCGCTGGTTGCCGCTGTTGACGTTGCTCGGTACGCCGTCGATCAGCGTCTTGATGCCATTGATATAACCCTCGCCGTTGAAGGCGCGGAAGGTCACTTTGCCGGACTCTGCGCCCATGCGCGTCTCGGTCAGCTGGATGCCGGGCATCTGGCCCACCAGCTCCCAGCTGTTCATCACGTTCTTATCCTCGATCTTGTCGCTGCCCATGATGTCGACCGACGTCAGGATGCTGTCGGTGCGCAGCGTGCCGTTGGCCTGTGGGGTGACGTAGACCGAGCCGAGCGAGACGGTGGAATTGCCGGACGAGGCGGCGTGAAGCGGAGACGTGACCAGGGCGGTCATGACGGCGAGGGAGGCCGAGGTGGCTTTCATGGGTATTCCTAGCGTTGCGTTTTCTTAGTGAAGGGAGGTTGTTGCGCTGGTTTGCTGCGCGGGTCTCCAGGCGGCAGCGGGTTGTCCGGAAAGTAGAGACGAATTGCCTTGATAAAAGATGTTATATCATAACGATTTTATCGCGCGCGGCCAGCTCGAAATCGAGCTGCCGAGGCCTGAAAAGGCTCTGGCCAGAGCCTTCTGTGGCTGAACAATCGGCGCAAAGGCCGATGAGCAGCGGCCTGTCCTGCACGAACGATTAGACGCCAGCCCGCCAATGGCGTATCAATATCAACCGCCTTTCGTGTTTATACCCAAGCAGAATCACTATGCAGCCCCTGTGTTCGGTCAATGCGCCTCGCAGCGCCAATGATGAGCAGCTCGACGGGGTCGTGCGCCTGGTTAGCCGGTATTTCGACTCGGTCGCCGTGCTGGTTTCCGGGACCGGCTCTGCGCGCCATATCTGGGCCAGCCCTGGCCTGAGCGATGCGCGGCTGGCGAAGATCATCGGCATCGGCGAAACCACGCCCAGCACGCTCGTCTGGCCATTGCTGGTGCAGGCAGGTACCCGGCTCGGCACGCTGTACCTGCAGTTCGACCGGCCACATACACTCGACGCCAAGCAGCGTGAAGCCCTGCAGGATTTTGCAGCCCTGACTCTCGATCTGTTGGAGCGCGCAGCGGCCGAAGTCCGACAGCGTGATGAGATCGCCGCCCTGCGCGATAGCGAACGACGCATGGCGCTAGCCATCGCCGGCAGCGGTACCGGCATCTGGGATCGCGACATCAGCAGCGGCGAGATCTACTACTCCAGCAGTTGGAAGGCGCTGCTCGGTTACGCCGACCATGAAATCGGCAATCGCATCGAGGAGAGCTACACCCGCGTACATCCCGCCGACCTCGACTACGTGCGCGCGACCATCCAGGCGCATCTGGATCAGCGCACCGATGCCTATGCAGTGGAGCACCGCCTGCGTTGCCGCGATGGCCAGTACAAATGGGTGTGCAGCCGCGGCAAGGTGGTCGAGCGCGACAAGCACGGCAAACCGCTGCGAATGATCGGCACCACCACCGACATCACCGACATCCGGCGTCTGTCCGATCTGATGACCGACCTGACCAATGAAATCCCCGGCATGGTCTTCCAGGTCCGCCGGCAGAGCGATGGCAAGTACGCCGTTACCTACGCCAGCGCCGGCGCGCAAGCCATCTGTGGCCTCAGCGCCATGCAACTGATGCAGGACGCTGAGGCGCTGACGGCCATCGTTCACCCGGATGATCGCGTGGCTTTCATCGATTCCTTCCAGCTATCGGCCGAGCAACTCACACCTTGGCATCTGGAGTTCCGCGTGCAGGTGCCGGGGCGTGAAGTCGCCTGGTGCCAGGGCGAAGCCTGCCCCCGCCGCGAAGAAGACGGCAGTGTTATCTGGCATGGCTTCATGACCGACGTGACCGAACGCAAGCAGATCGAGGCCGAGCTGCAGGCTTTCGCCACCACCGACTTCCTCACCCAGCTCGCCAACCGCCGGCACTTCATGTGTCAGCTCGAGGCAGAGCTGGCGCGCCTGCAACGCAGCCCTGAACAGAGTGCAGCGATCCTGATGTTCGACCTGGACTACTTCAAGACCATCAACGACCGCTGGGGCCACGATGTCGGCGATCAAGCGCTGCGCCATTTCGCGGGAATTCTAAGCAGCCAGCTGCGCAAGACCGACACCGCCGGGCGCCTGGGTGGCGAAGAGTTTGCCGTGGTGCTCAGCGACGCCAATCTGGACAAGGCCATGCACTTCGCCACGCGCATCCAGAGCGAACTGGCCAGGGCGCCGATCCTGCATGCCGGGGAACCGATCTTCCTCGCCGTCAGCGTCGGCATCTCATCGCTCAACGCCAGCGATGCCAGCGTCGAGGCCGCCCTGTCGCGCAGCGATATCGCCCTGTATTGTGCCAAGCGCGGCGGGCGTAATCGCATCGAGCATCATTGACGGGAGGCTGGCTCAGGCCGCCACCAAGGCTCAATCATCCGCCAGAGACACGCGTCACAGGCAAGGCCCGCAGCGCACAAGCGGCGGGCATTTGCACTGGACGCTCGGGGGCATGCTGACTGACGTGTTTGCCCTATTCGAACTGCCACAGGAAATGGTCATATGGACGTGCAATGCAATTCCCTTGAAGAGGTGCGCGAGCGCATCGACCAGATCGACCGCTCCATGGTCGACCTCATCGCCCAACGCGGCGGACTCGTCGCCCAGGCGGCTCGCTTCAAGAAAGACAGTGCGGCCGTTCGCGCTCCCGCACGCGTCGAGCAGGTCATTGCCAAGGTGCGTACGCTCGCCGATGAGCGCGGCGCATCGGCAGAAGTCGTGGAGCAGGTTTACCGCGCGATGATCGCCGCATTCATCGACGAAGAACTGCGTACCCATGCCGCCTTGAATGCAGGAGCAGGCGGCAGCACCTGAGCGGCGCCGAAGCCGGCCTGCCAGGCTTCCAGTACCCCGGAGAGGCGATGAATCGCAAATTGCCTTCCAGGCGCAATGTGCCTAGGATTCGCCGATTTGAAATGCCATGCCGACAGCCTCTGGAACGCAGAGAGAGGCGAGCGCGCCGCTACGCGCCACCCAGTGCTAGGCTCCCCGTTGCCCCCTCTCAACTTGCGCGAACCATGGTCACTACCGTCATCCTCGGCATGCTCTGCGTGTACCTGCTGTGCTTTTCCTTGATGTTCTTGCTGATCAGCACCCGGCTGAATGGCAAGAAAATGGGCATGGAAATCTTCGCGCTGGGCAACCTGCTGCTTGGCCTTGCCTACATCCTGCAGTTGTTCGGTGGCCCACCGGACGAGGGGCCGATGAGTGTCATCAACCACACGATGACGCTCAGTGCTCCTGTCGTCTACGTGCTGGGCGCCATGCGTTTTTTCGAGCGTCCGACGCTTGTGCTGCGTCCGTTGCTAATCCTGGCTGCCGGCTACACGGTATTGCAGTTGTTGGTGCAATGGTTGCTGGGAGTCGAAGCCCGCCACGCCATGTTGGCAGCGGCCTGCGCATCGCTGTTTCTGGCCATGACGGTGGCGGTGCTCTACGGCTGTCGAACCTTCGCCAGGGATCTGCGCGTCGAGATGCTCGTGTTCGCCGTGCTGATCGGCGGCATCTGCATCCTCAACGCCATGAAGTTCGGGATGATCCTCAAGGGCGGACTGGCCGCCCTCGACATGAACAGTGGCTTCCAGAAGATTTTCTACCTCTACATGTCGTTCCTGGCGACGGTGTTGCCGCCGAGTGTCGTGTGGCTGGTGCTGCGCCGCCTTACCGACGAGTTGCGCAACCTGGCCGCACATGATCCGCTCACCCAGTTGCTGAATCGGCGCGGGCTGATGGACGCCCTGGACGCACACTTCCGTTCGCGCACAGCCGTTCCGGCGTATCTGCTGATCGTGGATATCGACCACTTCAAGCGCATCAACGACACCCACGGACACAAAGCGGGCGACCGTGTTCTGAGCCACGTCGCCGGTACGCTCAAGGGTACTGCACGCCAGGGCGACCTGGTCTGCCGCTTGGGCGGTGAGGAGTTCGTGGTCATCGCACTGGACACCGACAGCGCCGGCGCCCTGCAACTGGCCGAACGCATGCGAGCGGCAATCGAGCAAAGCGAAGTGGCTGGCGTCGAACTGAGCAAACCGATTCGCTGTACGGCGACCCTTGGCGGTTCAGGTGCCTTCACCCGTGCGCAGGACTTCGATGCATACCTGCAGCAGGCGGATGCCGCCCTGTATCGGGGGAAGATGCAAGGGCGGAATCGAGTGGAGTGGGAGTAGGGGGACCGGTTTGGGGTTAGGGGCAATGGATGCTTTCGGCCAAAAGCAGATACTTGGTTAACGAACTATCTCTATGAAATTTGCATGCTGGCTGGCCAGGCAATCACGAATGAAGTTCCCATTCCAGAGGCCTGGCATATCGCATGACCACCATGAGCCTCTGCGATGGCTTTGACTACCGCTAGCCCTAGGCCGCTGCCGCCGCTCTTGCGCGAGCGCGACGGGTCGCCACGGCGAAAGGCTTCGAAAATATCGGCGGCCAGGGCGCTGTCGATGCCGGGGCCGTCGTCTGCCACGCTCAGTTGGCAGTTGTCGCCTACCTGTTGCAGGCATACTCGCAGGTTGCCTGGATCGGCATGGCGCAGGGCGTTTTCCAGCAGCGCCATGAGGGCCTGGCGCATGCGCAGCGCATCGCACTCCACCCGCAAGTTGGCGTCCAGTTGGTTATGCAGGTGAAAGCCCTTGGCGGTCAGGGGCGCGGCGAAGGCCTGCAATACAGTGCTTAGTTCATCGGCGAGGCGCACGCTGGTCCGTTGAATTTCCAGATGGCCGCTGTCTTTGAGGCTCAGTACGCGCAGGTCTTCGATCAAACGGTTGAGTCCCTCTACCTGGCGCAGCAGGCCCTCCAACAGCTCATCGCTGGGGTCGAACACGCCTTCGGCCAGGCCCTGCAGGCGCCCGCGCAGAATGGTCACCGGCGTGCGCAGTTCGTGGGCGATGGCGGCGTTCCAGAATTCGCGTTCGCGGGTCATGCTCTGCAGGCGCTCGGCCATGGCGTTGAAGTCGCGCACCAGTTGCGCTGTCTCGCCCATGGCCTTTTCGTCCAGTGGCGCACGGGCGGCGAGGTTACCCTGGGCCACTTCGCGCAGGCTGTGCGCCACCGAGTTCAGCGGGGTGATCAGGCGCCGTGACAGGCGAATGGCGACGAACACCGACATGCCCAGTGCGGCGACGATGGTACAGCCGATCCAGATCATCTCTACCCGTGAAGGTACCCAGGTTTCGGAGATGCTGTTCGGCATGTAAGCCACGGCGATGGCGTAGAACACCGAGGAGCCGAACACGGCAATGAAGATGATGCCCAGCGCCATTACAGCCAGAGACTGGATGAACTGCCGGCGCAGGCCCGGTGTCGGTTTCATGGCTCGACGCCGAATCGATAGCCCACGCCCCAGACGCTGGCCGGCACGCCCTGGATATCCAGGGCTTCGAGCTTCTTGCGCAGTTTGCTGACGTGGCTGTCCACGGTGCGTTCCTGGGTATCACCTTCTGGCAAACAGATTTCCAGCAGTTCGGCACGGCTGAACGCGCGTTTTGGCGCGCGCATCAGGCAGGCCAGTAGCTTGAATTCGGTCAGGGTCAGGTCCAGCGTGTGTGGCTGGCCATCGAGCTGCACGCTGGCTTCGTGGCTGTCCAGGTCGATCTGGAACGCACCGACGCGCAGCACCTGCGTGGCGGCAGGCGCGCTGCCCCGTGTGCGCCGCAGCACCGCTTGCACCCGCGCCACCACCTCGGCCGGGTTGAAGGGTTTGACCACGTAATCGTCGGCACCCAGGCGCAGCCCCATCAGCTTATCGATGTCCTGATCGAGCGCGGTGAGCATGATCACCGGCGTATCGCCGCGGGAGCGGATTTCGCTGAGCACTTTCCAGCCATCGAGGACGGGCATCTGCACGTCGAGCAGTAACAAGTCCGGCTTGAACGTCTGGTGCAGGGCCAATGCCTGCTGCCCGTCGCTGGCGTGCTGGGTGCGCAAGCCGCTGCGTTGCAGGTAGGCGATGAGAATGTCGGCGATCTCGGCTTCGTCCTCGGCGATCAGCACCAGTGCCGTGGTGGGGGATGCGGGGCTGACGCGTGCGTGGAGATCGGACATGGGCAGTCTCGCAGACGGTGGCGTTGGAGTTTATCGCGGCCTCCATGCTTTCTCCACAAAGCCTCGAATCATTCGCAACAGCGCTGTTCCAGACTACAGCCACGATCAGCTCCCGGACTCCATCAAGTCGCAGGGGCACAGGGTGTAACGAGGAGTGGGTTATGGGCAGTAAATACCGGCAACTGAGCCTCGTGCTCGCAGGAATTGCCGTATTGGCATTGGCAGGGTGTGATCCGGCACCCGAGCAAGCCGAAGCATCGGCGCCGCTGCAGGTGTCGGTGATGACATTGGTGCCGCATGAACTGGCGATCAGCGAGGTTCTGCCTGCGCGTGTGGCTGCCGTGCGTAGCGCCGAGATTCGTGCGCAGATTGGCGGCATCGTGCAGCGCCGTCTGTTCGAACAGGGCGCCGAGATCGAGGCCGGTGCCATGCTGTTCCAGATCAATCCCGCGCCGTTCAAGGCTGAGGTGGACAGCGCAGCCGCTGCCCTGCAGCGCGCCGAGGCGGTTTTGGCACGGTCACGGGTGCAGGTCGAGCGCCTGACGCGGTTGGTGAAGGCCGAGGCAGTCAGCCGCCAGGTGTATGACGATGCCGTGGCGCAGCGTGAGCAGGCCGCCGCCGATGTGGCCCAGGCCAGGGCGACGCTGGCGCGGCGCAAGCTGGACCTGCAGTTCGCCAGCGTCGAGGCGCCGATTGCCGGGCGCATCGATCAGGCGCTGGTCAGCGAAGGAGCGCTGGTGTCGCCCACCGATGCCACACCCCTGGCGCGCATCCAGCAGATCGATCAGGTGTACGTCGATGTGCGCCAGTCCGCTTCGGTGCTGGACGCGCTGCGGCAGCAGGCAGGTGCGGCGACCCCGGAACTGAGTGTCGACATCCTCGGCAGCGACGGCAAGCCGCTGGGTATGCGCGGGCGCATCCTGTTCTCCGGCATCGAGGTGGATGCCGGCACCGGTGACGTGCTGCTGCGCGTACTGGTGGACAACCCGCAACGCCGCCTGCTGCCTGGCCTTTACGTGCAGGCACGGATTCCCCGGGCGCATTACCCGGCCGCCCTCAGCGTGCCGCAGCAGGCGGTGACCCGCACGGCAGGTAAGGCCAGCGTGTGGCTGGTCGATGCCCTAGGCCAGGTGCAGCCGGTGCCTGTCGAGGTCGGTGAACTGGTCGAAGGCCGTTACCGTGTGGTGTCCGGACTCAGCGCCGGGCAGCAGGTGGCGATCGAGGGGCTCGAGCGCCTGAGCCCCGCTGCCCAGGTCGCTACGCGCCCCTGGCAGCCCGCCGCCACCCGCGAACAACTCAGCGCCGCCGCGCGCTGACTCCGGAGAAGCCCTTATGCCGCAGTTCTTTATCAACCGCCCGGTGTTTGCCTGGGTCATAGCCCTGTTTATCGTGCTGGTCGGCGTCATCGCCATTCCGCAGTTGCCCATTGCTCGCTACCCGTCGGTGGCGCCGCCGTCGGTGACCATCTATGCCGCCTATCCGGGGGCCTCCCCGCAGACGCTCAACGACTCGGTGGTAAGCCTGGTCGAGCGTGAGCTATCGGGGGTGAAGAACTTGCTGTACTTCGAGTCCTCGGTGGACACCTCAGGTAGCGCGCAGATCACCGCCACCTTCAAGCCGGGCACCGATGCGGAGCTGGCCCAGGTGGACGTACAGAACCGCATCAAGGCGGTCGAGTCGCGCCTGCCCCAGGCCGTGCGGCAGAGCGGTCTGCAGGTGGAATCCGCCGCCTCGGGCTTTCTGATGATGGTCGGCCTGACGTCACCCAACGGCCAGTTCGATGAAGTCGCACTGAATGACTACCTGGCGCGCAACATCGTCCAGGAGCTACGCCGCATCGAAGGCGTCGGGCGCGTGCAACTGTTTGGCGCCGAGCAGGCCATGCGCGTCTGGGTCGACCCGAACAAACTCACCGCCTATGGCCTGACCATGAATGAACTGGCCCAGGCCATCGAGCAGCAGAACGCGTCGATTGCCCCCGGGCGGATCGGCGACGAGCCGGCGTTGCCAGGCCAGCGCCTGACCGTACCGCTGACCGTGCAGGGGCAACTGAGCACGCCGGAGCAGTTCGCTGCCATCGTGCTACGTGCCGCTGCCGATGGTGCCAGGGTGGTGCTCGGCGACGTGGCGCGGGTCGAGCTGGGCGCGCAGTCCTACGGTTTCTCCAACCGCGAGAACGGCGTGGCGGCGACCAGTGCCGCCATCCAGCTGTCGCCTGGTGCCAATGCCGTGCGCACCGCTTCGGCCGTGCGTGAACGCCTGGCCGAGCTGGCGCCGAGCATGCCGGTGGGTATGGCCTACTCGGTGCCGTTCGACACCGCGCCCTTCGTCAAGGTGTCCATCGAGAAGGTGATCTACACCCTGTTCGAGGCCATGGCGCTGGTGTTTCTGGTGATGTTCCTGTTCCTGCAGAACCTGCGCTACACGCTGATTCCGGCCATCGTCGCGCCCATCGCGCTGCTCGGCACCTTCGCGGTGATGCTGCTGGCCGGTTTCTCGATCAACTCGCTGACCATGTTCGGCATGGTGCTGGCCATCGGCATCATCGTTGACGACGCCATCGTGGTGGTGGAGAACGTCGAACGGTTGATGGCCACGCAAGGGCTGTCGCCGAAAGAAGCGACCAGGCAGGCGATGCGGGAAATCACCGGCGCGGTGATCGGCATCACCCTGGTACTCACCGCCGTGTTTATCCCCATGGCCTTCGGCAGTGGCTCGGTGGGGGTGATCTACCAGCAGTTCACCCTGGCGATGGCGGTGTCGATCCTGTTCTCGGCCTTCCTCGCCCTGAGCCTGACGCCGGCGCTGTGCGCCACGCTGCTGCGCCCGGTGAGCGCTGACCATCACGCAAAACGCGGCTTCTTTAGTGCCTTCAACCGGGGCTTCGAGCGCCTCACGGCGAGCTATGGGGCGCGGGTGGCACGCCTGGTCGGGCGTAGCGGGCGGGTGATGGCGGCCTTCGCCGTGCTCTGCGCGGTGCTGGCCATCGCTGCTGCACAATTGCCGTCGTCCTTCCTGCCTGAAGAGGACCAGGGATACTTCATGACCTCCATCCAGTTGCCCACCGGTGCCACCAGCGAACGCACGCTGGACGTAGTCAAGGCCTACGAGGCGCATGTGGCTTCGCGTCCGGGGCTGGACGCCAACCTGGTGTTGTTGGGCTTCAGTTTCGCCGGTTCCGGCGCCAACGCGGCCATGGCCTTCACCATGCTCAGGGACTGGGATCAGCGCGATGGCGCGACCGCAGCCGAAGAAGCCGAGCTGGCGCAACAGGCCATGGCCGACAACGTCGAAGGCACGGTGATGAGTCTGATGCCGCCGGCTATCGACGAGCTGGGCACATCCTCGGGCTTCACCCTGTTCCTGCAGGACCGTGCCAACCGGGGCGAAGCCGCGCTGCTGGCGGCGCAGGCACAGCTGGTGGAACTGGCGGCGCAGAGCGATGTGGTCAGCGATGTCTACCCCGATGGTCTGCCACCTGGCGAGAGCATCCGCCTGGAGATCGACCGGCAGAAGGCCGAGGCCATGGGCCTGTCCTTCGCGGCGGTGAGCAGCACGCTGTCGGCGGCCATGGGCTCGCTGTACGTCAACGACTTCCCCAATGCCGGACGCATGCAGCAGGTCATTCTGCAGGCCGACGCCTCGGCACGCATGCAACTGGACGACGTGCTCGGCTTGCGCGTGCGCAATGCTAGCGGCGGCATGGTGGCGCTGCGTGAGGTGGTAACGCCGGTGTGGAGCGAGTCGCCGCAGCAGATGATGCGCTTCCAGGGCTTTCCCGCCGTGCGTATCGCCGGTGGCGCGGCGGCTGGCGTGTCCAGCGGCGCGGCGATGGCCGAGATGGAGCGCCTGGTGGCGCAGTTGCCGCAGGGCTTCGCCGTGGCCTGGACCGGGCAATCGCTGCAGGAGCGCCAGTCAGCGGCGCAGGCGCCGTTGCTGATGCTGCTCTCGGCGCTGGTGGTGTTCCTGGTGCTGGCGGCGCTGTACGAAAGCTGGTCGATTCCGCTGTCGGTGATGCTGGTGGTGCCGTTGGGCCTGCTCGGTGCTGTGGCGGCGGTGATGCTGCGCGGCATGCCCAACGACGTGTTCTTCAAGGTGGGGATGATCACCATCATCGGCCTGTCGGCGAAGAACGCCATTCTCATCGTCGAGTTCGCCCGCCAGTTGCATGCCGAGGGACGCACGCTGATCGACGCCGCCGTGACCGCCGCACGCCTGCGCCTGCGGCCGATCCTGATGACCTCGTTGGCCTTCACCCTCGGCGTGGTGCCGCTGATGCTGGCCTCCGGTGCCAGCGCCGAAACCCAGCATGCCATCGGCACCGGGGTGTTCGGCGGCATGCTCAGCGGTACCCTGCTGGCGGTGTTCTTCGTGCCGGCTTTCTTCGTTTTCGTCATCGGCACGCAGGATCGCTTTAGCGCCTGGCGCGCGCAGCGTGGTGCCACCGCGCTGCCCCAGGAGAACTCTTGATGCGTTTGTTACTGACCCTGCCGCTGCTCGTCTGCCTGAGCGCCTGCTCGCTGACGCCGCCCCTGGAGCGACCAGTCGCACCGGTGCCGGCGAGCTTTCCCGTGGTTGCAGCCACATCGGCTTCGCCAGCACCGGCCAATGCCCTGGGCTGGCGCGCGATGTTCGGCGACCCGCGCCTGCAGCGGCTGATCGACCTGGCTCTGGTGAATAACCGCGATCTGCGTTTGGCCACCCTCAACGTTGAGGCGGCGCAGGCGCAAGCCAACATCCAGCGCGCCGCGCGGCTGCCGGCCGTGGGGTTGGATGGATCGCGCACGCGTGAACGCGCCCTGAGCGCCGATACCAGCGGCCAGACCAGCCGCGAGGTGAGCCAGCAGAGCGGGGTGAACGTCACCCTTAGTGCCTTCGAGTTGGACCTGTTCGGCCGTATGCGCGCGCTCTCCGATGCGGCGTTCGCCCGCTACCTGGCCAGCGAGCAGGGCCGTGATGCGGCGCAGATCGCCCTGGTTGGCGCAGTGGCCGAAGCCTACTTCTCCCAGCGCCTGGCCGATGAGCAACTGCAACTGACCGAGCGCACCCTGGCAGACTGGCAGCAATCGTTGGAACTGGCCCGCCTGCTCAAGCAGGCCGAACAGAACAGCAGCCTGGACGTGGCCCAGGCCGAAGGGCAGGTGGCCCAGTCTGAAGTCGACCTGCAGGCGCGTCGCCGCGCCTTGGCGCAGGCGGACAACGCCCTGCAACTGCTGGTAGGCAGCGAACTGCCGGGCGACCTGCCAGCTGGCTTGCCGCTGGAGCGTCAGTCTGTGATCACGCAGCTAACGGCCGGGTTGCCAGCCGATCTGCTGCTGAATCGGCCGGATCTGCGTCAGGCCGAGCAGATGCTGGTCGCCGCCAACGCCGATATCGGCGCGGCGCGGGCAGCGTTCTTCCCGCAGATTTCCCTGACCGCCTCCTTCGGTTATGCCAGCACCTCGCTCGGCAGTTTGTTCGACCCGGTCGGGAAGGTCTGGCGTTTCGCACCACAGATTTCCCAACCGCTGTTTCAGGGCGGGCGCCTGCGCGCGGAACTGCGCCTGACCGAGGTGCGCAAATCCGAAGCAGTCGTGCAGTACGAGCGCGCCATCCAGACGGCCTTTCGCGAAGTGGCCGATGCCCTGGCGGGAACGGTCACTTTCGACCGCCAGATTGAGGCGCAACTGCGCGCGGTACGCGCTGCAGAAAGGCGTCTGCAACTGTCCGACCTGCGTTACCGCGCAGGCGTCGATGGCCGCCTGGAACTGCTCGACGCACAGCGCCAGTTGCTGGCCGCACGGCAGACGCTGCTAGAGTTACGGCGTGAAGAAATTTCCAACCAAGTGGCGCTGTACAAGTCCCTCGGCGGCGGCCTGCATGAGCGCGATCTCCTGGAGATTGTCGCTGTCGAGGCGGCTCAGCCCCCTCGGTATCGGCCTGATGGCATCGTCCATTGCGATCATGGCTTCGGTGGAAGCCACTGCGTACGAGTTGGGCACAGGCCTCGGGATCACCTTCTTCGTCGTATACATGTCCAATATATTTAGCCGCACGATCTCACTACCAGTGGGTCTTGCTAAACCACCAGCAGAACGTTCGAGGATTCCAGAATGGTCAAACTCCTGAGGGCTAACGTAGACACTCTCAGCGAGTTTAAAACTGCTCTCCAGGGCTCGTTCCGAGTGGCGGCAGAAGCTGACTTAGGTCAGCCGCTTGAAGAGCCCATTCCTTCTGATTCGGACATAGAGCAGTCCATCGCTATTGATGGCGCTGCGACATACTGGATCATGGCGAACGATCAGCGCGTCGGTGGCGCAGTTTTAGTAATTGATGAAATAAGCAATCTAAACTCTCTGGCCTTCTTCTTCATTTCTACCTGCCAGCAGAGTCGCGGGCTGGGGCTGCAAGCCTGGAAAGCAATCGAGAACGAGTATCCAAACACCAAGGTCTGGGAAACCGTCACCCCATATTTTGAGAAGCGAAACATTCACTTTTATGTAAATAGGTGTGGCTTCAAAATTGTCGAGTTCTACAACAAATTTCATCCGGATCCAAACCAAACTTCTGTTCAGCGCCATCAAGAAGAGGAGGACAATGAGATGTTCAGATTTATGAAGGTTATGGGTCACAAATAATTTCTAACCTAATCTCTAAATGGCTGCTTCTGGCCAAAAGCAGCCCGATCATTAAAGACGTAAAGGCTCCACTAAACGTCTCGCCCAAAGTGTCAGTCAGGGTTCAACATCACGGGCTGGCAATCCGTGCACAAATGATCGGTGCAGCGGTATACAGGCAGGAGTAGTGAGAGAGCCGCTCCATCCGCTCGAGGCGTGCCTTGCGTGAGAAACGCTCTGCCAGATAGGCCGACATAGCGAAAGGCGACCAGTTATCCGCCGTGCCATGCCACAGGCAGATGTTTGCCTCGCTGGCGAAGATGCTGGCTGACCAGGGCTTCAGATACTGCTGGATATCCCGCGTGTAGCCGGACGCGCCTTGAGCAAAGCATTGCTGCAATACCTGACAGATAAGCGCCCTGAAATCAGGTGATTTCACCAGCTCCCGATCCTGCCCCTGAGCGCTGGCGAACAGCATGCGAAACAGCATCTGCGGTGCTCGTTTGGCCAGTAGCGCCTGCCACTTCACCAGCCACTGGAACAAACCTGGGCTGCGCTTGGCCACTGAGAACACGGCCTTGCCGGCCATCTCATCGAGGAAGTCCCTACCATCGAGCGGGGCGGCGGCGCAAACCAGATGCAGGCTGCGAATCTGGCCGGGCATAAGCGTGCTGACTTCCAATGCGGCATGCGTGCCGAGGGAAAAGCCGATGAAGTCGACCCGGGCACCTTGCACCGTCTCGCTGATGGCTTGTGCGATATGCCGGTGGTAGTCGGCGCCGGTGATGGATGGATTGATGGCGAAACGGTCGAAACAGATAATGCGCAGGCCCTGTGCTCGCGCTGGTGCGTCGAATATGGAGCTCTCATACGGCGAGCCCGGCACCCCGTGGAAGTAAACGACCGGTTTGCCTGCGGGGTTTCCGTATTCGCTGAAGTCCATCTCTAGTTCCGAGCAAAGTGACGTCTGGGTCTTTTATCACTGCCTTACTGAATATGCGCTGGGGCGAACTGACGCATTGCCTTGGAGTTTCAGAGCGCGCGTGAGCGGCGACCACCTCACTCCGGCAACCTGACCTTCTTCTTTGCCCCGAACAGATTCCAGCTGGCGACGAACAGCGCCGCTACCAGCGGGCCGATCACGAAGCCGTTCAGGCCCAACAGGGCCAGGCCGCCAAGGGTGGAAATGAGGATCAGGTAGTCGGGCATGCGGGTGTCCTTGCCGACCAGGATGGGGCGCAGGATGTTGTCCACCAGGCCGATCACCAGCACGCCGAAGGCGGTGAGGATGATGCCTTGAATCAGGCTGCCGCTGAGCATCAGGTAAATGGCCACAGGCGCCCAGATGATGCCGGCGCCGGCTGCCGGCAGTAGTGACAGAAAGGCCATCAGCACGCCCCACAGCAGCGGGCTGTAGATGCCCAGCGCCCAGAAGATGAAGCCACCGAGCGCGCCCTGCATGGCGGCGACCACCACGTTGCCTTTCACCGTGGCGCGCACCACGCGGGTGAACTTGATCTGCAAACGCCGTTTTGTGGTGTCGGCCAGCGGGATGGCGGTGCGGATTCTATGCACCAGGTCTTTGCCGTCGCGCAGCAGGAAGAACAGCAGGTACAGCATCACGAAGAAACCGATGAAAAACTCGAAGGTGCCCTGGCCGATGGCGAACACCTTGGTGGCCAGGTATTGGCTGCCGGCCATGGCACCCTTGGATATCTGTTCGCGCAGGCCGTCGAGGTTGGAGATGCCGACACGGGCGAGTTGTTCCTGTATCGATGGCGGCAGCATGCGTATGCCGCTGGTGACGTAGGCGCCTGCATCCAGCTCGCCTGACTCCAGTTTCTGATACAGGGCGGTGCCTTCGGCCACCACGGCCGAGGTGATGAAGATCACCGGCAGAATCGCCACCAGCAGGCAGATGATCAGCGTCAGCAAAGCGGCCAGATTGCCTCGGCCGCCCATGCGACGGATCAGTCGCTCCTGCAAGGGCGAAAACACCACGGCCAGGACCATGGCCCAGAATACCGCGCCGTAAAACGGCAGCAGTATCCAGAAGAAGGCGATGGTCACCAGGACGAGCAGGAGGATGAAGGCTTTCTGTTCGAAGGTCGGGCTCTGCATATCGGGTTCGCTGGAAAGGGACATGCCAGTTAGTCCCCCGATGCTCTGGCAAAGTGCCGACAAAGTTGGATTGGGCTTTGGGCGATGCAGTGGGGGGCTTGACAGCTCTGGGATACTGGAAGGCGTGATGGTGATCATTCGACGGAGGCATGGCCATGCGTGACGAGGAAATCAAGGCGCTGTTCGATCAACAGGCAGCAGGCTACGACAAGCAGTGGGCGGGGATGGCGCCGATTCGTGAGGCGCTGTATCTGCTGCTCGATGCGCTGTTCGTCGATCTGCCGGCCGACGCGCGAATACTGTGCGTCGGCGCCGGCACGGGGGCGGAAATCGCGCATCTGGCCGAGCGCTTTCCGGGCTGGCGCTTCACGGCGCTCGACCCGTCCGGGGCGATGCTCGAGTTCTGTCGCCAGCGTGCGGAGCGCGGCGGCTTTGCCCAGCGGTGCGACTTTCACCAGGGCTATCTGGATACGCTGGCGCCTGGGGCGGTCTACGACGGCGCCACCTGCTTCCTGGTGTCGCAGTTTCTGCTCGAACCTGCCGCGCGCACCGGGCTCTTCGGCCAGATCGCGCAGCGCCTGAAACCCGGCGGGCTGTTGGCCAGTGTCGACCTGGCAGCGGATATCCAGTCGCCGGCCTACGAGGTATTGCTGCCAGGCTGGATGACGCTGATGGCCGCGGCCGGGGTCGATGCGCAGACGCTGGAGCGTGCGCGTGCAGCCTACGCCCGCGATGTGGCGGTGCTGCCGGCGCAGCAGGTGGCTGGCATCATCCAGGCCGCGGGTTTCAACGCGCCGGTGCAGTTCTTCCAGGCGGGGCTGATGCACGGTTGGATAAGCCGGCGCGAAACCGATGGTTGAGTGGCTCTACTCGTGGCGCGTGCTGCGGTCGCGGTCGCGCGCGTAGTGGCGTTCGAAGGGCAAGGGCGGTAGCCAGGCTTCGCGGCGGATGGTCCAGAGTTCGTAGGTGGGGGTGAACTGGTTCGGTTCGTCCAGCGAGCCGACGTTCACCTCTACTTCATCCCCCGAGCGCGCGAACACCGGCGAGCCGCAGCGCGGGCAGAAGTGGCGGCCGGCGTACTGGCCGGTTTCGCCCTCTACCTTCACCGCGTCCTGCGGGAATATCGCCGAGGTGTGAAAGAGGGCGCCGTGGTGCTTGCGGCAGTCCATGCAGTGGCAGACACCGACCCGATAAGGCTGGCCGCTGGTTTCGAAGCGCACCTGGCCGCAGAGGCAGCCGCCGGTGAGGTGAGGCATGGCGATGTTCTCCTGTTTCGTGTGCAGTGACTGAGAACATAGCAGGGGAGTGCTCGTGCTGGCGCGCGATCAGGTAAGCCACTGCGGTAGCTTTGGCGGACTGCACATGTGATCCGGATGTTGTCAGCGATTTCATCCGTCGCGCTGCTAGGCTTGCCTGGTGTGGCATACACCCACTTTCTCAGCACAGGGACTGGTGATGAAACTCTTTCATTTTCTTCTTGCTTTGGTTATCGCTTGTCTACCCGGATGCAGCCGAAGTGTCAGCGAACGGGTGATTTATGAGGGAGGCAACTGGTGGTCGATTCGGCAAGTGCATGAGCCGCATCCTGCTGGCGGTGTGAGAGTCGAGTACCGCGTCTATCACCGAGGCAAGCTGGTCAGTTTTGCGCCACCGTTTGTTGGGCAGGAAACCAGTACCGTGCTGTCGGTCGCGCACTTCAATCCGGGCGTGTTTCTTTACCCGGACCTGATCGTGCTGGTGAGCGATCGCTTCATTGATGAGCATGGTTATGACAATGCGCGGTTGCGCGCCTTTCGCCTGATCAACCATTTCGACCGGGTGGAAATCGTGCCTGTCGCCATACCGTGATGCTCATCGCAAGCGGTCGGGCTTGGCATGTATCATTTGTTCTTGTCGCCTGTTTTCAGGCTAAACGCTGCTTTGTTCCGATGGACTGACTTGCGACTGTGTGGTGCTGTGTTGGCCCGGTAAAGCGCCGTTTCCGTATTCAGGGTCGCCCGAGATCGGCAGGCCCGGCTATTGCGAGTGATGACACGATGATCGAGGTAACCGAAGTTTCCATTGCCGAGCTGCGCGCCGCGCTGGAGTCTGGCCGCACCACGGCGGTCGAGCTGGTCAAGGCCTACCTGGCGCGTATCGACGCCTACGATGGCCCGAATACGCAGACCCGGCTTAACGCGGTAGTGGTGCGCAACCCCGATGCGCTGAAGGAGGCCGAAGCTTCCGATGCGCGCCGCGCCCGCGGCGAAACCCTCGGCCCGCTGGATGGTATTCCCTACACCGCCAAGGACAGCTATCTGGTCAAGGGCCTGACGGCGGCCTCCGGCAGCCCGGCATTCAAGGATCTGGTGGCGCAGCGTGATGCCTTCACCGTCGAGCGCCTGCGCGCGGCTGGCGCCATCTGCCTGGGCAAGACCAACATGCCGCCGATGGCCAATGGCGGTATGCAGCGTGGCGTCTATGGCCGTGCCGAAAGCCCGTATAACGCCGATTACCTGACGGCGCCGTTCGCCTCGGGCTCGTCCAACGGCGCCGGCACGGCGACTGCCGCCAGCTTCGCAGCCTTCGGCCTGGCCGAGGAAACCTGGTCAAGCGGGCGTGGCCCGGCCTCGAACAACGGCCTGTGTGCCTACACGCCGTCGCGCGGGGTGATTTCGGTACGTGGCAACTGGCCGCTGACGCCGACCATGGATGTGGTGGTGCCCTATGCCCGCACAATGGCCGACCTGCTGGAAGTGCTCGATGTAGTGGTGGCCGACGATGCCGACAGCCGTGGCGATCTGTGGCGCCTGCAGCCTTGGGTGGCGATCCCGAAAGCTTCCGATGTGCGCCCCGAGTCCTACCTGGCGCTGGCGGCCAAGGCCGATGCATTGGCCGGCAAGCGCCTTGGCGTGCCGAAGATGTTCATCAACAAGGACGAAGAGGCCGGTACCAGCGAGAACCCTGGCATCGGCGGGCCGACGGGCCAGCGCATTCACACCCGGCCGACGGTGATCGACCTGTGGGAAGCGGCGCGTCAGGCACTGGAAGCGGCTGGCGCCGAGGTGGTCGAAGTGGACTTCCCGCTGGTGTCCAACTGTGAGGGCGACCGCCCCGGTGCACCGACTGTGTTCAATCGCGGCATCGTCACGCCCGAGTTCCTGCATGACGAGCTGTGGGAGCTGAGCGGCTGGGCTTTCGACGACTTCCTGCGCGCCAATGGTGACCCCAAGCTCAACCGCCTGGCCGATGTGGACGGGCCGCAGATTTTTCCGCATGACCCCGGCACGCTGCCGAACCGCGAGGGCGATCTGGCGGCGGGCATGGAGGAGTACGTCAACATGGCTAAACGCGGCATCAAACCCTGGGATCAGATCACCACGCTGCCCGACGGCCTGCGCGGCCTCGAGCACACACGCAAGATCGACCTGGAAGACTGGATGGATCAACTGGGCCTGGATGCGGTGTTATTCCCCACCGTGGCCGACGTCGGCCCGGCCGATGCCGACGTGAATCCGGCATCCGCCGATATCGCCTGGAGCAACGGTGTGTGGGTGGCCAACGGCAACCTGGCGATCCGTCACCTGGGTGTGCCGACCGTCACCGTGCCGATGGGCGTGATGGCCGATATCGGCATGCCGGTGGGCCTGACCTTCGCCGGCCGTGCCTATGATGATTCGGCACTGCTGCAGCTGGCGGCGGCCTATGAGTCGACTGGCAGCAAGCGTCAGGTTCCGCCGCGCACGCCTGCGTTGTGACGTGAGCCTGCCACCCTTTAGGAGGGGCTTCACCCGCCCTACGATGTATCGTTCACCTGTGAATTGAAGAGGGGAGGCAAGTCGCGCTGGCTCAGTGGGAGGGGCTTCAGCCGCGACTGCTGTAGAGCTTGTCGCCGCTAAAGCGACTCCCACGGTTTGCGGTGCTCCACAACTCAATACGTAGGGCGGGTGAAACCGCCGTTGCCATTGCGGCGGGCTTCACCCGCCCTACGATGTATCGTTCACCTGTGAATTGAAGAGGGGAGGCAAGTCGCGCTGGCTCAGTGGGAGGGGCTTCAGCCGCGACTGCTGTAGAGCTTGTCGCCGCTAAAGCGACTCCCACGGTTTGCGGTGCTCCACAACTCAATACGTTGGGCGGGTGAAACCCGCCGTTGTCATTGCGGCGGATTGCACCCGCCCTACGGGATGACGCTCTATCGTTACTGGCGCAAATCCACCGCCGGTGCGCCCTGGCCGTCGAACAACTGGCCCGGTGTGCTGGGCAGGATGCTGGGGCGGCCATTGTCCGGGCCGCCGTTGCCGATGATGCGAATGTCGCTGTACTTCTTGCCCGACAGTGCAGCCAGGCCAGCGCCGTCGCGGACGATGGTCGGCCGCAGGAAGACCATCAGGTTGCGTTTGATGTGGGATTCGCGGGTGGAGCGGAACAGCCCGCCGAGCAAGGGAATGTCGCCCAGCAGAGGCACCTTGGAGATGGCTTGGGTGACGTCGTCCTGAATCAGGCCGCCCAGCACGATCACCTGACCGTCGTCGGCGAGGATGGTGCTCTTGATAGAGCGTTTGTTGGTCACCAGGTCAACCGCCTGGGCGTTGAGCCCGGTGCTGGGGGCGATGGAGGAGATTTCCTGCTCGATCTCCAGGCGCAGGGTGGCGCCTTCGTTGATGTGCGGGGTGACCTTGAGGGTCACGCCGATGTCCTGGCGTTCGATGGTGGTGAAGGGGTTGCCGGCACCCGAGGCGTCGGTTGTGTAGGAGCCGGTCTGGAAGGGCACGTTCTGCCCGACGAGGATTTCCGCCTTCTGGTTGTCCAGGGTCAGCAGGCTCGGCGTGGACAGCAGGTTGCTCTTGCTGTTGGCCGAGAGTGCGGTGATCAGTGCGCCGAAACGATCACTGCCGATGCCGATGATGGCGCCGTCGGGCAGGGTGAGGTCTTCCGGTATTTCGTCACTTTGCAGGATCTGCAGCACGCTGCCCACCGACAGGCCGGTGCCGGAGAAGTTGACCCCGCCCAGGCCGCCTTTGCCGCCACGAGCATCCACGGCCCACTGCACGCCGAGAGCGTCGGTGATGTCGCCGGAGACCTCGACGATGGCCGCTTCGACCATCACCTGGGCGCGCGGTACGTCGAGCTGACGCACGATGTCTTCGAGGGTGGCGACCAGATCGGGCTCGGCCAGCAGCACCAGAGCGTTGAGGCTCTCGTCGGCGCGGATGAGGATGTTCGACTGCCTGCCGGTGGTTTCGCTGTTTTCCTGATTCTTCAGACCTTCGGAGATCTCCCCGAGGGTTTCGGCCAGGGACTTGGCATCGTTGTGGCGCAGGCGGATCACGCGGGTGTTGGCCGAGCGGCTGGTGGGGCTGTCCAGCGAGCGGGCAAGGTCGGCCAGTTTGGCGCGGGCGTCCGGTGGGCCGAGCAGAATCAGGCGGTTAGTGCGTGCGTCGGCCACCACCTGGGTCGCGCTGGTGCCCTTGGCCTGGCCGCGGGCAATGGCGGTGTTGAGCACTTCGGCGGCGTCCATCACCCAGGCGTGCTGCAGGGTGACCACGCTGAAGTCCTGCGCGCCGCTGCGGTCGAGCTGGCGCATCAGGTCTTCGATGCGTTCGATGTTGGCGCTGCGGTCGCTGATGATCAGCGCGTTGGACGAGGTGACGGCAGCCAGGTGGCCATATTGCGGCACCAGTGGACGAATCAGCGGGATCAGCTCGGCCACTGGCGCGTGCTGCACCTGGATCAGGCGAGTTTCCAGGCGGTCCGGCGCCGGGCGGCCGGCATCGGCTTCGGCCTTGGCCTCGGCATTGGGCACGATGCGCGCCTGGTCGCCCTGGGTAAGCACGCTGAAACCGTGGGTGGCCATTACCGAGAGAAACAGTTGATAGACCTCGGACAGCCCCAGCGGCGTGCTGGAGATCACGTTGACCTGGCCTTTCACGCGCGGGTCGACAACGAAGGTCTGCCCGGTGATGGCGGCGACCTGATCGATGAACTCGCGAATGTCGGCGCCTTTGAGGTTGATGGTCCAGCGTTCTTCCTGCTGATTGGCGCTGGCCGGTACCTGCTCGATTTGCGCGAGCGAAGGCAAGGGGACAGCAGCCAGGCCGGCGGCGAGGAGGGCGAGGGTCAGTCTACTTCGGAGAACATGCATCGGTTCAGTCGCTTTCCATGAGCTGATCGGCGGGCGTTTCCTCTGGCAGAGTGCCAGAGGCTTCCATCTGTTCGCGCAGGTCTTGCATGCGCTGACGCAGTTGTTCGAGGTTGTTCTGGTCGAGTTGATCGAGCTGTTCGACGGGGTCGTCGATTGTCTCTTGCGCAGGCGTATACAGGCTGTACTGACCACTCTGCTGGCGAGGGAAGGCCAGGCTTTCGCGGCGACCATTGCGCAGCAGTTCGACGTGATCGGCATAGACGGCATCCAGGCGCACGCCACTGTCCACATCCATGCCGACGGTATAACGCTGGGCGCTCTGGCCCTGGCGCTGGAGCACGGCGCTGGAGCGTTGCGGGTCACTGTGGACGAAGCTGCCGAGCAAGGTCAGTTGCAGGTTGGTGGCCGGTAGCGGGCCGCTGTCGGCCTGGCGCGGGCTGCCGAACAACTGGGCGATGGGCGCCTGTGCGCGCTGCTGCAGATCGGGTGCAGCCTGACTGAGCGGTTGCTGCACGGGGCCGCGCACCAGACGCAGCAATTCTGCGCTTTGCCAGGCCAGACTCACGCTCAAGGCGATCAGCACGAGCATACCGATCAGGCTCGGGGCATTGTCCTTGATCCGCTGGGAAAGGGCCGAGATGGGCAAAAGCATCACTCCGAAAACGACAGTCCAATTCTTCTTATGTGCTGGGCGTCGCGCGCTGATCATAGCAGTCTGCGCGAGGTTGGCATCCCCTAAATAGGGTGGGTGTACAGTTACAGACGATGTGTTAAAGATAGTCGAATGTATGCACAAAAAGACCGTTCCAGAGGTAGCCATTGGGTCGAACAGTCAGATTTGGCTGTGCTGCCCGAATAAGGTTCTGTTCTAAGGTCACACATGAACACTTCGTTGCTGGAAATTCCGCTGCGCCGTCTGCCCTTCAGCTTTGCCAAGCGTCACGGTGTGGTGTTCGTCATGCAGGACGAACGCACCAGCCTGGCCCATCGCGCCGATTGTGACCCGGTGGCGCTGGCCGAGGCGCAGCGCTTCGCCGGGCGCCGCCTGCCGCTGCAGGTGCTCAGTGCCCCTGAGTTCGCCCAGGTGTTGGGTGCTGCCTATCAACACGATTCAGCGTCCATGCAATTGGCCGAGGATATCGGTGGCAGTTTCGATCTGGCCTCGCTGGCCGATCAGGTGCCGGAAACCGAAGACCTGCTGGAGCAGGAGGACGACGCACCGATCATCCGCCTGATCAACGCCATCCTGGGTGAAGCGATCAAGGAAAACGCTTCCGACATTCACCTGGAGACCTTCGAGAAACGCCTGGTGGTGCGCTTTCGCGTCGACGGCATCCTCCGTGAGGTGCTCGAACCCAAGCGCGAGCTCGCCGCGTTGCTGGTCTCGCGGGTGAAGGTGATGGCGCGGCTGGACATCGCCGAGAAGCGCGTGCCGCAGGACGGGCGCATTTCGCTCAAGGTCGGTGGGCGCGAGGTGGACATTCGCGTGTCCACATTGCCTTCGGCCAATGGTGAACGGGTGGTGCTGCGTCTGCTCGACAAACAGGCCGGGCGCCTGTCTTTGCAGCACCTGGGCATGCGCGCCGAGGACCGCAAACTCATGGAGGATACGGTGCGCAAGCCGCACGGCATCCTGCTGGTTACCGGCCCCACCGGCTCGGGCAAGACCACCACGCTGTACGCCAGCCTGGTCAGCCTCAACGACCATACGCGCAACATCCTCACTGTCGAAGACCCCATCGAATACCACCTCGAAGGCATCGGCCAGACCCAGGTCAACACCAAGGTGGACATGACCTTCGCCCGCGGTCTGCGCGCCATCCTGCGTCAGGACCCGGACGTGGTGATGGTCGGCGAGATCCGCGACAAGGAAACCGCCGAGATCGCCGTGCAGGCTTCGCTGACCGGCCACCTGGTGCTCTCCACGTTGCACACCAACAGCGCCATCGGCGCCATCACCCGCCTGGTGGACATGGGCGTGGAGCCCTTTTTGCTGTCGTCATCCTTGCTGGGCGTGCTGGCTCAGCGCCTGGTGCGGGTGCTGTGCCCCGCGTGCAAGGAACCCTATGCGGCCGATGCAGCCGAATGCGCGTTGCTCGGTGTGCCGGCCAGCTCGCCGCCGACCCTGTACCACGCTCGTGGCTGTGCTCACTGCCATCAGCAGGGCTACCGTGGGCGTACCGGTATCTACGAACTGGTGGTCTTTGATGAAGTCATACGCACGCTGGTGCACAGCCGCGCTTCCGAGCAGGACTTGACCCGCCACGCCCGCACCCTGGGCCCGAGCATCCGTGACGATGGCCGACGCAAGGTGCTGGAAGGGGTGACCACAGTCGAGGAAGTGCTGCGCGTGACGCGAGAGGAATGATGGCGAGTGGGATGTTTTTAGGTGCGGCTCCCGCCGTGAGTCGGGGCAGATCGCGGCTGAAGCGGAATGCCGCCCAGCCGTTCCTACGGGAACAACCGGAGCGATTTGCCGATGGCTGCCTTTGAATATATCGCCCTCGATGGGCGCGGCCGCCAGCAGAAGGGCGTGCTGGAAGCGGACAGCGCGCGCCAGGTGCGCCAATTGCTGCGCGAGCGACAGCTGGCGCCGCTGGAGGTCAAGGCCACGCGCAGCCGCGAGCAGGACAGTGGGCAGGCGCGCCTGGGTTTTGTACGTGGCCTATCGGCGCGCGACCTGGCGCTGGTCACTCGCCAGTTGGCGACGCTGATTCAGGCGGCGCTGCCCATCGAAGAAGCGCTGCGCGCTGCCGCGGCGCAATCCACCCGTTCGCGTATCCAGGGCATGCTCCTGGCGGTGCGCGCCCGCGTGCTGGAGGGCCATAGCCTGGCCGGCAGCCTGAAGGAATTTCCGGCCGCCTTTCCCGAGTTGTACCGCGCCACAGTGGCGGCCGGGGAACATGCCGGGCACCTCGGTCCGGTGCTGGAGCAATTGGCCGACTACACCGAACAGCGCCAGCAGTCGCGGCAGAAGGTGCAGTTGGCCTTGCTCTACCCGGTGATCCTGATGTGCGCGTCCTTGCTGATCGTCGGCTTTCTGCTCGGCTACGTGGTGCCGGACGTGGTCAAGGTATTCGTCGACTCGGGACAGACCCTGCCCGCCCTGACACGCGGGCTGATCGCCCTGAGCGACTGGGTCAAGGCCTGGGGGCTGGTTGCCCTGGTGGCGCTGATACTGGCGGTCGTCGCCTTGCGCGCAGCCTTGCGTGACGAGGCGTTCAGGCTGCGCTGGCATCGGTTTCTGCTGCGCATACCGCTGGTCGGTCAGCTGGGCCGCGCCACCGATTGCGCGCGTTTTGCCTCGACCCTGGCCATCCTCACCCGCAGCGGTGTGCCGCTGGTGGAGGCGCTGGCGATTGCCGGCGAGGTGATCGGCAACCGGGTGATTCGTGGCGAGGTGCTGGTGGCCGCGCAAAAAGTGCGCGAGGGTGGCAGCCTGACCCGCTCGCTGGAGGCCACCGGACAGTTCCCGCCGATGATGCTGCACATGATCGCCAGCGGTGAGCGCTCCGGTGAGCTGGATCAGATGTTGGCGCGTACGGCGAAGAACCAGGAGAACGACCTCGGCGCTCAGATCGCTCTGCTGGTCGGATTGTTCGAGCCGTTCATGCTGGTCTTCATGGGGGCAGTGGTGCTGGTGATCGTTCTGGCCATCCTGCTGCCGATTCTTTCTTTGAACCAGATGGTGGGGTAGCAAGGTGAATAGCAGACAAGCAGGTTTCACCCTGATTGAAATCATGGTGGTGGTGGTGATCCTGGGCATTCTGGCGGCGCTGGTGGTGCCGCAGGTGATGAGCCGGCCTGATCAGGCCAAGGTCACCGCCGCGCAAAACGACATCCGCGCCATCGGTGCCGCGCTGGACATGTACAAGCTCGACAACCACAACTACCCCAGCACCCAGCAGGGCCTGGAGGCGCTGGTGAACAAGCCGAGCGGTAACCCACAAGCGAAGAACTGGAGCAAGGATGGCTACCTCAAGCGCCTGCCCATCGATCCCTGGGGTAACCCGTATCAGTACCTGGCCCCCGGTACCAAGGGTGCCTTCGATCTCTACTCGCTCGGCGCTGACGGCAAGCAGGGTGGCAGCGATCTGAACGCCGATATCGGCAACTGGGATCTCTGACCCGACCATGTCGCTGTTCGCCTGTGGGAGCGAGCGTCGCGAGCGAAGCGTTCGACATCGCCCATGTTCGCGAGCAGAGCTCGCTCCTACGTTGAAGGCGCAGCGCGGTTTTACCCTGATCGAGCTGCTGGTGGTGCTGGTCATTCTCGGCAGCCTGATCGGCCTGGCGGTACTCAGCACCGGCATCGCCGGGCCGGCGCGCGAGCTGCGCAGCGAGGTCGAGCGCCTCGGTGGGCTGATCGGCGTGCTGGTCGACGAGGCGGTGCTGGACAATCGCGAGTACGGCCTGAGTTTCACCCGTGAAGGCTATCGGGTGCTGCGCTACGACCCGCAGCGCGGCGAATGGCAGGCGCTGGATCGCCAGGCTCATCGCCTGCCGGAGTGGGCCGAGCTGACATTCGAGGTGGAGGGTGAGGCCTTGAGCCTGACAACTGATGCCAGTGCTGAAACGCCACAGTTGTTGATCCTCTCCAGCGGCGAACTGACGCCCTTCCGTCTGCGCCTGGCCGAACGCCGTCGTGACGGCCTGCGCCTGCAACTGTCCAGCGATGGCTTCGGTCTGCCGCGTGTCGAGGAACTGGGCACGGGGCGCGCGCGATGAGGCCAGTACGCGGCTTTACCCTGCTCGAGGTGCTGGTGGCTCTGGCCATCTTCGCCCTGATTGCCGCCAGCGTGCTGACTGCCGGCGCACGCAGCGTGCGCACGGCCAGTCAGCTTGAGAACAAGACCCTGGCCATGTGGGTGGCAGACAACCAGCTGACCGAGCTGCAACTGGCCGACACGCCACCGGCTGATGGCCGCGACCAGGGCCAGGTGGAGTTCGCCGGCCGTCGCTGGTCGTGGCAAAGCGAAATCCAGGCCACCAGTGAGCCGGCCATGCGGCGGGTGACGCTGTGGGTCGCCGCCGAAGAGCGGGGCGCCAGGGGCGATCTGCGTGAGCGGGCGCTGGTCACACTCAGCGGTTTCCTGGGGGCGCCATGATGCGTAGGAGCGAGCTCTGCTCGCGAATCCGTGGCGACGCCATTTCGCTCGCGACGCTCGCTCCAGCCCGTAGGATGGGCTGGGCGGCGCTCCGCTTCAGCCCACCAACAGCGGCCAGTCTTGGTGGGCTAAAGCCCACCCTACCAACTGGTGACCCTCAGCGGTTTCCTGGGGGCGCCATGATGCGTTGGAGCGAGCTCTGCTCGCGAATCCGTGGCGACGCCATTTCGCTCGCGACGCTCGCTCCAGCCCGTAGGATGGGCCGGGCGGCGCTCCGCTTCAGCCCACCAACAGCGGCCAGCCTTGGTGGGCTGAAGCCCACCCTACCAACTGGTGACCCTCAGCGGTTTTCTGGGGGCTCCATGATGTGTGGGAGCGCTCAGCGCGGCTTCACCCTGCTGGAGTTGCTGATCGCAATCGCCATCTTCGCCCTGCTGGGCCTGGCCACCTACCGCATGCTCGACAGCGTGCTCAGCGCCGATGCCGTCACCCGCGAGCACGAACGTCAGTTACGCGAGTTGACCCGCGCCCTGTCAGCCTTCGAGCGCGATCTGCGCCAGGTGACGGTACGGCCGATTCGCGATGCTTTCGGTGATGCCCAGCCAGCGCTGCACGGCGATCTGGCTGATGCCACGGCGCTGGAGCTGAGTCGCGTCGGCTGGCGCAACCCGCTCGGCCAACCGCGTGCCGAGGTACAGCGGGTGCGTTGGCAGCTCAGTGGCGAGCAGTGGCAGCGGCGTTACTGGCGCGTGCTGGATCGCGCGCAGGACAGCACGCCGCAGATCCAGCAGGCGCTCGATGGCGTCGAGTCGTTGAGCCTGCGTTATCTGGACAAGGACGGCCAGTGGCAGCCTGACTGGCCGCCGGCCAATGCCTTTGGAGACGGTTTGCTCACCGAGCTGCCGCGCGCAGTGGAACTGCGCCTGCAGCATCGCCGCTATGGCGAGCTGCGCCGCCTGCTGCGCCTGCCCGATGTGCCGGCACAGAACCCTGCCGGCGCGCCGCCAGAGGATTCTAATGAGGTGCCGCAGTCATGAAGCGGCAGCATGGGGTGGCGTTGATCACCGTGCTGCTGGTGGTCGCCGTGGTCACGGTGGTGTGCGCCGGGCTGATCGCCCGTCAGCAGCTGTCGATCCGCAGCAGCGCCAACCAGTTGCACGTGACCCAGGCCTGGCATTACGCGTTGGGGGGCGAGACGCTGGCCAAGGCGATGCTCGAGCGCGACCTGCGTCGGGGCGATCCACGTCAGCCGGTGGATCATCCGCTGGAGCCCTGGGCCAGGCCGTTTGTGCCGTTCCCGCTGGATGAAGGCGGCGAACTGCGTGTACGTATTGTCGACCCCAGCGGTCGCTTCAACCTCAACAGCCTGGTGCGTCAGGGGCGGCCCAACGAACTGGCGGTGCTGCGCCTGCGCCGCCTTTTGTTGCGTCTGGGCATCGACAAACCCTATGCCGAGCGCTTGCTGGATTGGCTCGATAGCGACAGTGAGCTGCGGGGCGGCAATGGCGCCGAGGACGGCCAGTATCTGTTGGTGACACCGCCTTATCGCACCGCCAATCGCGAGATCACCGACGTGTCCGAACTGCGCCTGCTGCTGGAGATGGAGGAGGCCGACTATCGCCGGCTGCAGCCTTTCGTCAGTGCGCTGCCGAGCGAGGCGTTGCTCAACGTCAACACCGCCAGCGCGATGGTGCTCTCCAGCCTGTCCGATGGCCTGACGCCGGATGCGGCCCTGGCACTGATCGCCGGACGTGGTGATCAGGGGTATCTCAGCCCGGCCGCTTTCGCCGCTCAGCCTGCGCTCGCCGGGTTGGGCGAGCAGGTGGTGCAGGGGTTGGCGGTCGGCAGTCAGTATTTCGAGGTGTTCAGCGAGGTGAGCCTGGGTGAACGCCGAGTGGTATTGCGTAGCCTGCTGCAGCGCAGCAATGATGGCCAGGTCAGTGTCCTGGCGCGTGATCTGGGGCAGGGCGGCGTGCCGCCCCGGCCTATCGAGGAAGAACAAGAATGAACCCGACATGGATTTTTCTGCCGCCCGAGGCGTGCCACGCGCTCTCGGCGGATCTACCCGTGCAGCGCGTCACGACAGACGATAGCCGCACCCTCAGCCTGGCCGAGGCCCTGGCTGATTTGCCGGCTCACTGGGAGCTGGTGCTGCCGGTGGAGGGAGTCACCGCCTGCGCCGTGCAACTGCCGACGCAGAAGGCGCGCTGGATGCGCCAGGCGCTGCCGTTCGCGGTGGAGGAGTTGCTGGCCGAGGATGTCGAGCTGATGCATCTGGCGCTGGGTGAGCAACTGGCCGATGGTCGTCACCGCGTCTATGCACTGCGCGCCGGTTGGCTACGCGAGTGCCTGGCTCTGTGCACGGCGCAACCGCCGCAGGCGATTCGCATCGATGCCGATCTGTTACCGCGCCAGGGCAGTCAGTTGCTCTGGTTGCAGTCGCGCTGGTTGCTCGGTGGCGAGGCGCCCTGGCGCCTGGCTTTGCAGAACGAGGATTGGCCAGCGCTGGCAGGCCGTTGCCCATCGCCATGCATCGCCAGTGCGCCGGCTGGGCAGGCGCTGCCCGACCCGGTCGATGAGGTGCATCTGCTGGAGGACGCGCACCAATGGCTGGTGCGTCAGGGCAACGGTATCGATCTGGCTCAGGGGGCGTTCGCCCTGCGCCAGAGTGGCGACGGTTGGCGGCGTTGGCGCCCGCTGGCCGGGGTACTGGCGCTGTGCTTCGTGCTGCAGTGGGGCTTCACGCTCGCGCAGGGTTGGTACCTGCAGCGCGAGGCCGATGCTTACGCCGCGTCCAGCGAGGCGCTGTACCGCGAGTTGTTTCCCCAGGACAGCAAGCTGATCAACCTGCGTGCGCAGTTCGATCAACATCTGGCGCAGTCCGGCGGCGGCGACAGTCCGGTGCTGGGCCTGCTGGCCGAAGTAGCGGCGGCGCTGCAGGCCGAGGGCGCAGCGCTGGTGCAGGTCAATCAGCTCGATTACAGCGCGACCCGTGGCGATCTGTCGTTGCAGTTGCAGGCGCCGGACTTTGCCGAGCTGGAGCGTTTGCGTGAGCGTCTGGAGGAATCTGGCCTGTCGGTGCAGATGGGCTCGGCCAGCCGTGAAGCCGAGGGCGTCAGTGCACGCGTGGTGATAGGAGGATGATGGGCATGTCGAGGACGGGTTTGAGCGAAAGTCTGCACCTGCACTGGCAGCGCTCGCCGCTGGCGCAACGCTGGCAAACGCTGCCAGCACGTGATCGTCTGGCACTCGTGGCGCTGAGCGTTTTCCTGCTGTTGGTGCTGTTTTATCTGGCGTTGTGGCAGCCGGTGCAGCGTCAGGCTCAGGCCGCGCGTGCCGCGTTCGAAGAGCAGCGAGCACTGTACGCCTATATGCAGAGCCGTGCGCCACAGGTGCAGGGGCGCGACCTGCAGCCACGCGCCAGCCTCGACCCGGCGCGCCTGCAGGGTGTGGTCACGGCAAGTGCGGCCGAGCAGGGCCTGGTGATCGAGCGCCTGGATACCGAGGGCCTGGGCGTGGTGCAGGTCAGCCTGCAGCCGGTGGCATTCGCCCAGTTGCTGCGCTGGATTCAGGCGCTGGAGGGGCAGGGCGTGCGCGTCGAGGAAGCCGGGCTGGATCGCGCCGAGGAAAACCGTGTGACCGCGCGCTTAAACCTGCGCGTCGACGGGTAGGGGGGCGCCATGCGCACCGGCTGCTTATGGGCGTCGCTATCAGGTTCGCTTGTCTCGGTGCGCACGGCGCACCCTACGATTTGCATGGCACCGCGGTAATATCGCGCACTCTACGGTTTGAGTGGCGCCGCGGTAACAGTGCGCACTCAATTGGGCGGTTAGGGAACGTGGGCGTGCCGATACGGTGCAAATTTCAGCGCGGGATTGAACGCGCTAGAGGCGTTGATGCCCATGAAATGGGCATTCGTTGATTCCTGGCCTGAGTATTGCTGTAACTATCCGTTTGCCCTTTTCGCTTGATCACTCCTTTGCCTGGCTGTCAATATCTGTCGCCGGCGCTTCCTGTGCTTCTGTAATTAGTTGTCGCATTGAGGAAATATCGCCTCATTGCCTGCCGCTAGAATGCCGCACACCCAGCCAAGGCCCCTGTGTCGCTCGTCCACCACGACAGCGCAGCACCGCCTTCTACAATCCTTAAAAGGCCCGGGCCCCTCACTGCCTCGATGTCATACCCAATTCGAAGGAGCAAAGAATGAAGAAGATCGCACTGCTCGGCGCCCTGGCGCTGTCCCTGATGTCGCCCCTGGCCATGGCCGAGAAGCCGCTGCGCATCGGCATCGAGGCGGCTTACCCGCCCTTCGCATTCAAGACTCCCGATGGCCAGATTGCCGGCTTCGACTACGACATCGGCAACGCCCTGTGCGAAGAGATGAAAGTCGAGTGCAAGTGGATCGAGCAGGAGTTCGATGGCCTGATCCCGGCACTGAAAGTGCGCAAGTTCGACGCTGTACTGTCTTCCATGTCGATCACCGAAGATCGCAAGAAGTCCGTGGACTTCACCGGCAAGTACTACGCCACGCCTGCCAAGCTGGCGATGAAGGCCGGTACCGAGATCAAGGACCCGCTGGTCGACCTGAAAGGCAAGAAGGTTGGCGTGCAGCGTTCGTCCGTGTACGACCGCTACGCCACCGACATCTTCGCCCCGGCTGGAGCTGAAGTCGTGCGCTACAGCTCGCAGAACGAAGTGTTCCTGGACATGCAGTCCGGCCGTCTGGATGCCACCCTGGCCGACTCGGTGAACATCGATGACGGCTTCCTCAAGACCGACGCTGGCAAGGGCTTCGCATTCGCCGGCCCGGACTTCACTGACGTGAAGTACTTCGGCGAAGGCCAGGGCATCGCCGTGCGCAAGGGTGACAAGGCGCTGGCCGACAAGATCAGTGCTGCCATCCTGGCCATCCGCGCCAACGGCAAGTACAAGGCAGTGCAGGACAAGTACTTCGACTTCGACGTTTACGGCGAGTAAGCGTCCCAGGCAGATGAAGTGGCACTAACCTTCTGAGGTTGTGCCACTTTTTTTCTTGGTTCTGCGGAGTCGGTGAATACCCATGCTGGTATTCATCCTGCGGCCCGTCGCGTGAGCGACATGAATTTTCTTTGTGCTAGGCGGCGCCTGGGGTGCCTGAGAGGTATTAGCGCATGCTTCAAGGCTACGGCTCGACCATTCTCGATGGTGCCTGGCTCACTCTGCTTCTGGCGCTGACGTCGATGGCAGTAGCGATCTTCCTCGGGCTGCTGGGTGCGGCCTTTCGTCTGTCGCCGATCCGCTGGCTGGCGGCGTTGGGCGATACCTACGCCACGGTTATTCGCGGCATTCCTGACCTGGTGCTGATCCTGCTGATCTTCTACGGCGGCCAGGACATGGTGAACCGTATCGCGCCGATGATCGGCTATGACGACTACATCGACATCAACCCCTTCGTCGCTGGCGTCTTCACCATGGGCTTCATCTTCGGCGCCTACCTGTCGGAAACCTTCCGTGGCGCCTTCATGGCCATCCCCAAAGGTCAGGCGGAAGCCGGTGCGGCCTATGGCATGAGCGCGATGCAGGTGTTCTTCCGCATTCTTGTGCCGCAGATGATCCGTTTCGCCATTCCCGGTTTCACCAACAACTGGCTGGTGCTGACCAAGGCCACCGCGCTGATTTCCGTGGTCGGCCTGCAGGACATGATGTTCAAGGCCAAGAGTGCGGCCGACGCGACGCGTGAGCCATTTACCTTCTACCTGGCGGTGGCCGGGCTGTATCTGGTGCTGACCAGTGTCTCGCTGCTGGCGCTGCGCTTTCTCGAGAAGCGCTACTCGGTGGGTGCCAAGGTGGCTGACCTATGATTTTCGATTATCAAATGATCTGGGAGAACCTGCCGCTTTACTGGGGCGGCGTGCTGGTCACCCTGAAAATCCTGCTGATTTCCCTGGCGTTCGGCCTCAGCCTGGCGCTGCCACTGGCGCTGATGCGGGTGTCGAAATCGCCCTGGGTCAACTTCCCGGCCTGGCTCTACACCTACGTGATACGCGGCACGCCGATGCTGGTGCAGCTGTTTTTGATCTATTACGGCCTGGCCCAGTTCGAGTTCATCCGTGACAGTTTCATGTGGCCGTATTTCTCCAGCGCGACCTTCTGCGCCTGCCTGGCGTTTGCCATCAACACCAGCGCCTACACGGCGGAAATCCTTGCCGGTAGCCTCAAGGCCACGCCGCCCGGCGAGATCGAAGCAGCCAAGGCCATGGGTATGTCGCGCAGCAAGCTCTATCGACGCATCCTGCTGCCGTCGGCGTTGCGCCGTGCGCTGCCGCAGTACAGCAACGAAGTGATCATGATGCTGCACACCACGTCGCTGGCCTCGATCGTGACCCTGATCGACATCACCGGCGCCGCGCGCACCGTCAGCGCGCAGTACTACATGCCGTTCGAAGCCTTCATCACCGCCGGCCTGTTCTACCTGGCGCTGACCTTCATCCTGGTGCGCCTGTTCAAGCTGGCTGAACGCCGCTGGCTGGCCTACATGGCGCCGCGCAAGGCCTGATGTCATGACGATTCAAGAGACCCCGAACATGTACAAACTCGAAGTTCAGGACCTGCACAAGCGCTACGGCAGCCATGAAGTGATCAAGGGCGTGTCGATGGCGGCCAAGGCGGGCGATGTGATCAGCATCATCGGCTCCAGTGGCTCGGGCAAGAGCACCTTCCTGCGCTGCCTGAACCTGCTCGAGCAGCCGCATGCCGGCAAGATCCTGCTCAACAATGAAGAGCTGAGGCTGGTATCGGCCAAGGACGGTTCGCTGCGCGCCGCTGATGCCAAGCAGCTGCAGCGCATGCGCTCGCGCCTGGCCATGGTGTTCCAGCACTTCAACCTGTGGTCGCACATGAGCGCCCTGGAGAACGTGATGGAAGCGCCAGTGCACGTGCTAGGCGTGAGCAAGAGCGAGGCCCGCGACAAGGCCGAGCACTACCTGGCCAAGGTTGGCGTGGCGCACCGCAAGGACGCCTACCCGGCGCACATGAGCGGTGGCGAGCAGCAGCGCGTGGCCATCGCCCGTGCCCTGGCGATGGAGCCGGAGGTGATGCTCTTCGATGAACCCACTTCGGCGCTCGACCCCGAGCTGGTCGGTGAAGTGCTCAAGGTGATGCAGGACCTGGCCACCGAAGGCCGCACCATGGTGGTGGTGACCCACGAAATGGGCTTCGCCCGCGAGGTGTCGAATCAACTGGTGTTCCTGCACAAGGGGCTGGTCGAGGAGCGTGGTTGCCCGAGAGAAGTGCTGGCCAATCCGCAATCCGAGCGACTGCAGCAGTTCCTTTCCGGCAGTCTCAAATAATAAGAAGCTAGACTGCGTCTCAAAGCCTGTTCAAAGTCTTGCGAGCTAGAGGCATGCAAGGCGAAAACAGGCGAGGAAGCGGAGTGTACTTTTGTACATGAGCATTCCGAGCCTGTTTTTAACGCGGCAGGCCCGACGCGCAGCAAACTGTGAACAGGCTTTCATGACCCCCCATCGAATTGGCTTTTTATACTGGCCCGGCACCAAGGCCCTGACCCTGTCCCTGGCGGAGGAGGCCCTGCGTGTCGCCCAGCGCGTGCATCCGGAAGTGGTGTACGAGCTGGTGTTCCTCCAGGCCGAGCCGCTGGCGGCCGGTGACTGGCGTCTGCCGGGCGAGCCCTGGGCCGGGCATCTGGAGGGGCTGGACAAGCTGTTCCTGCTCGCTGATGCGCCGCCGGCGCAGGTTTCTGCCGGTCTGGCGGCTGCGCTCAAGCAGCAGGTGCGCAGTGGTTGTGTGATTGGCGGGCTGTCTGCTGGGGTCTATCCGCTGGCTCAGCTCGGTTTGCTCGATGGTTATCGCGCAGCAGTGCATTGGCGCTGGCAGGACGATTTCTCCGAGCGCTTCCCCAAGGTCATCGCCACCAGTCATCTGTTCGACTGGGATCGTGATCGGCTGACCGCCTGTGGCGGCCTGGCGGTGCTCGATCTGCTGCTGGCAGTGCTGGCACGCGATCACGGCGCCGAACTGGCCGGTGCGGTGAGCGAGGAACTGGTGGTCGAGCGCATTCGCGAGGGCGGTGAGCGTCAGCGTATTCCACTGCAGAATCGCCTGGGCTCCAGCCATCCGAAGCTGACCCAGGCCGTGCTGCTGATGGAAGCCAACATCGAGGAGCCGCTGACCACCGACGAGATCGCCCAGCATGTGTGCGTGTCGCGTCGTCAGCTGGAGCGCATCTTCAAGCAGTACCTCAACCGCGTGCCCAGCCAGTATTACCTGGAACTGCGCCTGAACAAGGCGCGGCAGCTCTTGATGCAGACCAGCAAGTCGATCATCCAGATCGGCCTGTCCTGCGGCTTCTCCTCTGGGCCGCACTTCTCCAGTGCCTACCGCAACTTCTTCGGCGCCACGCCGCGTGACGATCGCAACCAGCGTCGCAGCAACAGCCCCTTCGAGCTGACGTCGACGCCGGTCGAGCGCGGCTGAGGCGGCGTCTTCTACGAGCTTGTCTCCCCTCTCCCGCTTGCGGGAGAGGGGGGGGGAGAGGGGCTGTCCGACAACACCGAGTCGCCTGAACCACCCTCTCCCCAGCCCTCTCCACTAGGCGTGCCCCCAATAAATGGGAGAGGGAGCAGGTCTTGCATGGGCTACGCAGGCAGGACTTTCGATACCGATCGGTCAGCCTGCGGATAATTTTTCCAGCTGCGTGCTCCAGGCGGCGATCTGCGATTAAACTGCGCCTTTCCGACGTTTTCTGTCGCTTGGACGAAAACCCGCGGAAAACCTGGGGTGGCGCTGTAAGAAGTTGTCGCATGGCGACAATGCCGGCCCCGATTCAGTCCCTACAATCCTTGCATTCCCTGTCGTTTCGGGCGCTTCGCCGCCTGCCAGCGGCCGGTATTTCTCATCAGGAGAGCTTTGATGTCCGTTCAGCACGATGCGGTGCAACGCGCCGATTTCGATCAGTTCATGGTCCCCAACTACGCCCCTGCTGCCTTCGTCCCCGTGCGCGGCCTGGGTTCGCGAGTCTGGGATCAGAACGGTCGAGAGCTGATCGACTTCGCCGGCGGCATCGCCGTCAACGTGCTTGGCCACTGCCACCCGGCGCTGGTCGCGGCGCTGACCAAGCAGGCCAATACCCTGTGGCACATCTCCAACGTCTTCACCAACGAGCCGACCCTGCGCCTGGGCAAGAAACTGGTCGAAGCGACCTTCGCCGAGCGCGTGTTCTTCTGCAACTCCGGCGCCGAGGCCAACGAGGCGGCGTTCAAGCTGGCGCGTCGCGTCGCCCATGACCGTTTCGGCCCGGACAAGCACGAGATCATCGCCGCCACCAACAGCTTCCACGGCCGCACGCTGTTCACCGTCAGTGTCGGTGGCCAGCCGAAGTACTCCGACGGCTTCGGCCCGAAGATCCAGGGCATCACCCATGTGCCTTACAACGATCTGGACGCGCTGAAAGCCGCCATTTCCGACAAGACCTGCGCCGTGGTGCTGGAGCCCGTGCAGGGCGAGGGCGGCGTGCTGCCGGCCGACAAGGCCTATCTGGAAGGCGCTCGCGAGCTGTGCAACGCGCACAACGCGCTGCTGGTATTCGATGAAGTGCAGAGCGGCATGGGCCGTACCGGCGAACTTTTCGCGTACATGAACTACGGCGTGGTGCCGGACATTCTCTCCAGCGCCAAGAGCCTGGGCGGTGGCTTCCCCATCGCCGCGATGCTCACCACCACCGATCTGGCCAAGCATTTCTCGCCTGGCACCCATGGCACCACCTACGGCGGCAACCCGCTGGCTTGTGCGGTCGGTGAGGCGGTATTGGATATCGTCAACACCCGCCAGACTCTGGACGGTGTGAAGGCCAAGAGCGAGCAGTTCAAGACGCGCCTGCTGGCTTTGGGCAAGCAGTACGGTCTGTTCGAGCAGGTGCGTGGCATGGGCCTGCTGCTCGGCTGTGTACTCAATGAGGCGTGGATGGGCAAGGCCAAGCAGGTGCTCGATGCCGCTACCGCCGAAGGCCTGATGATTCTGCAGGCCGGCCCGGACGTGGTGCGTTTCGCCCCGAGCCTGGTGGTCGAAGATGCCGATATCGACGAAGGCCTGGCGCGTTTCGAGCGTGCGCTGAGCAAACTGACGGCCGCCTGAGTTTTTTCCGACTTGCTGCGGGAGGCGCTTTGGCCACGACAATCGCCGCTCCGACTGCATGGATGCAGGCGGTAGAGCGAAGCAGGATGCCCGAGCCGAAAGCGCCTCCCACGGCTGTTTGCCCGACCCGGGCTACGAATACCCTGTTTAGAAGGAGTGACCCATGCTGGTGATGCGCCCTGCGCAAATGGCGGACCTGGCCGAAGTGCAGCGATTGGCTGCTGACAGCCCGGTGGGTGTCACTTCGTTGCCGGACGATGCAGGTCGGCTGGGCGACAAGATCGCCGCCTCGGATGCATCGTTTGCTGCCGAGGTCAGTTTCAATGGCGAGGAAAGCTATTTCTTCGTCCTCGAAGACACCGAGAGCGGCCGCCTGGTCGGCTGTTCCGGCATCGTCGCCTCGGCGGGCTATTCCGAACCCTTCTACAGCTTTCGCAACGAAACCTTCGTGCATAACTCGCGTGAGCTGAAGATCCACAACAAGATTCACGTGCTGTCGCTGTGTCATGACCTGACCGGCAATAGCCTGCTCACCAGCTTCTACGTCGAGCGCCCGCTGGTCTGCAGTGTGTTCGCTGAGCTGAATTCGCGCGGGCGCCTGCTGTTCATGGCGGGTCACCCGGAGCGCTTCGCCGATGCCGTGGTGGTGGAGATCGTCGGTCACAGCGACGAGAACGGTGATTCACCGTTCTGGGACGCGTTGGGGCGCAACTTCTTCGACATGACCTACGCCGAGGCCGAGCGCCTGTGCGGGCTCAAGAGCCGCACTTTCCTCGCCGAGCTGATGCCGCATTACCCCATTTACGTACCGCTGCTCTCGGACGAGGCGCAGGAGGCCATGGGCCAGGTGCATCCGCGCGCGCAGATCACCTTCGACATCCTCATGCGCGAAGGCTTCGAGACCGATCACTACATCGACATTTTCGACGGTGGCCCGACCCTGCATGCACGCACCTCGGGCATCCGCAGCATCGCGCAGAGTCGCCTGGTGCCGGTGAAGATCGGTGAGGCCGAGACCGGTGGCCGCCAGTATCTGGTGAGCAACGGCCAGCTGCAGGATTTTCGTGCCATCGTCGCCGACCTCGACTGGGTGCCGGGCAAGCCCGTGGTGCTCAGCGCACAGGCGGCCGAGGCCCTGGGTGTCGGTGAAGGCGCCAGCGTCAGGTTGGTAGCGGTTTGAATCGAAGCAGCACGCCACAAGCCCCAAGCTGCGAGCCTATTTGGCTTCTGACTTATGGCTTGCCGCTTGAAGCTAATAGCTGATCCGGAGGATCCAATGATTGTTCGTCCCGTGCGCAGTGCCGACTTGCCGGCCCTGATCGACCTGGCTCGCAGCACCGGCGCTGGCCTGACCACGCTGCCGGCCAACGAGGAGCGCCTTGCGCATCGGGTCGGCTGGGCGGAGAAGGCGTTTCGTGGCGAGGCCGAGCGGGCCGACGCCGACTACCTGTTCGTGCTCGAAGACGATGCCGGCAAGGTCGTGGGCATTTCTGCGGTGGCCGGCGCCGTCGGTCTACGTGAGCCCTGGTACAACTATCGGGTCGGCCTGACCGTCAGCGCTTCGCAGGAGTTGAACATCCATCGCCAGGTGCCGACGCTGTTCATGGCCAACGACCTGACCGGCAACTCCGAACTGTGCTCGCTGTTCCTGCACGCCGATTACCGCACTGGCCTCAACGGACGTTTGCTGTCGAAGGCGCGCTTTCTGTTCATCGCCGAGTTTCGCGAACTGTTCGGCGACAAGGTGATCGCCGAGATGCGCGGCATGTCCGACGAGCGTGGGCGCTCGCCGTTCTGGGAGAGCCTCGGCCGGCATTTCTTCAAGATGGAGTTCTGTCAGGCGGACTACCTCACCGGCGTCGGCAACAAGGCCTTCATTGCCGAGTTGATGCCGAAGTTTCCGCTCTATACCTGCTTTCTTTCCGAGGATGCGCGCGCTGTGATCGGCCGTGTGCACCCGGACACCGAGCCGGCGCTGGCCATGCTCAAGGCCGAGGGCTTCAGCTATCAGGGTTATGTCGACATCTTCGATGCAGGTCCGGCCATCGAGGCGGAAACCGCGAAGATTCGTGCCGTGCAGGGCAGCCAGAACCTGGTACTGGCCATCGGTACGCCGGGTGATGACGCCAAACCGTTCCTGGTGCACAACCGCAAGCGCCAGGACTGCCGCATCACCGCTGCGCCTGCGCGCCTGGCGGCCGGCACTCTGGTGGTCGATCCGCTGACCGCCAAGCGTCTGCGCCTTTCCGCTGGTGATCAGGTACGCGCCGTGGCGCTGGCGGCGCACGGCTGAGTTATGGGTTTGCGCGGCGGCCCAAGCAGGCCGCTGGAAAATGCTGGGAGTGGTAAAACAAAATGAACACTCATTACATCGCAGGTCAGTGGCAGCCCGGTCAGGGCGAGTCGCTGCAATCGCTCGACCCGGTCAGCCAGGCCGTGCTCTGGCAGGGTCGGGGCGCCACCGCTGCGCAGGTCGATGCAGCCGTTGCCTCTGCGCGTGGCGCTTTCTCATTGTGGGCCGCGCATTCGCTGGATGGCCGCATCGCCGTACTGGAGCGCTTCGCCGCCTGCCTGAAATCGCGTGCCGACGAAGTGGGCCGGGCAATTGGCGAGGAGACCGGCAAACCATTGTGGGAAGCTGCCACCGAAGTGAACAGCATGGTGGGCAAGGTCGCCATTTCCATTCAGAGCTATCGCGAGCGCACAGGTGAGAAGAGCGGCCCGCTGGGCGACGCCACTGCGGTGTTGCGCCACAAACCGCATGGGGTGGTCGCGGTGTTCGGTCCCTACAACTTTCCCGGCCACTTGCCTAACGGCCATATCGTGCCGGCGCTGTTGGCTGGTAACTGCGTGCTGTTCAAGCCCAGCGAGCTGACGCCGAAGGTAGCCGAGTTGACCGTGCAATGCTGGATCGAGGCCGGGCTGCCCGAGGGCGTGCTCAGCCTGCTGCAGGGCGGCCGCGAAACCGGTGTCGCCCTGGCCGGCCATCCTGGTATCGACGGGCTGTTCTTCACCGGCTCCAGCCGCACCGGCAACCTGCTGCATGCCCAATTCGCCGGGCGCCCGGACAAGATCCTGGCGCTGGAGATGGGCGGCAACAACCCGCTTATCGTCGATCAGGTCGCGGACGTCGATGCCGCCGTGTACACCATCGTTCAGTCCGCGTTCATTTCTGCCGGCCAGCGCTGCACCTGCGCGCGCCGCCTGCTGGTGCCGCAAGGGGAGTGGGGCGACGCTCTGCTGGTGCGTCTGGTGCAGGTCGTCGGGCAGATCAAGGTCGGTCGCTTCGACGAGCAGCCGGCGCCGTTCATGGGCTCGGTGATTTCCCTGCAGGCTGCCGCGCAACTGATGCAGGCCCAGCAGTTCCTGCTGGCCGGCGGCGCCACCGCATTGCTGGCGATGACCCAGCCGAACGAAGGTGCTGCGTTGCTGACGCCCGGCATTCTCGATGTCACGGCGGTTGGCGAACGCCCCGACGAAGAATTTTTCGGTCCGCTGCTGCAGGTGATCCGCTACGACAGCTTCGAGGCTGCCATCGCCGAGGCCAACGCCACTGCTTACGGCCTGGCCGCCGGCCTGCTGTCCGACTCACGTGCGCGCTTCGAGCAGTTCTGGCTGCATAGCCGCGCCGGCATCGTCAACTGGAACAAACAGCTCACTGGCGCCGCCAGCACTGCGCCTTTCGGTGGCATTGGTGCTTCGGGCAACCATCGCGCCAGTGCCTACTATGCAGCGGATTACTGCGCTTACCCGGTGGCCGGGCTCGAGAGCGAAAGCCTGGCCTTGCCCGCGACTCTGACCCCGGGAGTGATTCTGTAATGAGCGCCTATGAAATGAATGTCGACGGCCTGGTCGGGCCGACTCACAACTACGGTGGGTTGTCCTACGGTAACGTCGCGTCGCAGAGCAACAGTCAGGCCGTGTCGAGCCCCAAGGAGGCTGCCAAGCAGGGCCTGGCGAAGATGAAGGCGCTGATGGACATGGGCTTCAAGCAGGGCGTGCTGGCCCCGCAGGAGCGTCCGGACGTCGCCGCGTTGCGCAGCCTGGGCTTTACCGGCAGCGACGCGCAGGTGATCGCCAAGGCTGCCAAGGGCGCCATGCCTTTATTGGTTGCGAGCTGTTCGGCCTCCAGCATGTGGACTGCCAATGCCTGCACTGTCAGCCCCAGCGCCGACACGGCCGATGGACGCGTGCATTTCACCGCTGCCAACCTCAACTGCAAGTTCCATCGCAGCATCGAGCACCCCACCACCAGCCGGGTGTTGCAGGCGATGTTCGCCAGCGATGCGCACTTCGCTCATCACCCGGCGCTACCGGCGGTCAGCCAATTCGGCGACGAGGGTGCGGCCAACCACACGCGCTTTTGCAAGGGGTACGGCGACGCCGGTGTGGAGTTCTTCGTCTACGGCCGCAGCGCTTTCGACAGCCGCTATCCGGCCCCGCAGCGCTACCCGGCGCGGCAGACCCTGGAAGCCTCTCATGCGGTGGCTCGCTTGCATGGCCTGGGCAAGGCCGGGGTGGTGTTCGCCCAGCAGAATCCGGAAGTGATCGATCAGGGCGTGTTCCACAATGACGTGATCGCCGTGGGCAATGGCGAGGTGTTGCTCTATCACCAGGATGCCTTCCTGGGTACTGACAAGGTACTGGCCGAATTGGGTGAAAAACTGGCTCGGCGCGGCGGCAACTTCCAGGCCATCTGCGTGCCAGCTTCTGCCGTCAGCGTGCAGGATGCGGTGCGTTCCTATCTGTTCAACAGCCAGCTGCTGACCCGCGCCGATGGCGGCATGCTGCTGGTGGTACCGGAGGAGTGCAAGAGCAACGCCAGCGTCTGGCGCTACCTGGAGCAACTGACCGCCAGCGGCGGTCCGATCCGTGAGGTGCGCGTGTTCGACCTCAAGCAGAGCATGCAGAACGGCGGTGGTCCGGCTTGCCTGCGCCTGCGTGTGGCGCTCAATGAGCAGGAGTTGGCTGCGGTCAATCCGGGCGTGCTGATGAGCGATGCGCTACACGACACTCTGGTGGCCTGGGTCGACAAGCATTACCGCGACCGCCTCAGCGAAGCCGATCTGGCCGACCCGCAATTGCTGACCGAATGCCGCACGGCATTGGATGAACTGACGCAGATCCTTAAACTGGGCTCGGTCTATCCTTTCCAGATAGCCTGAACCTGACCTCGATTCCCGGAGATTTTATGAGCGACGCGCTGCAACTGATTCTTGAAGATAACGACGGTACCCAGCTGGAGACCTCCTGCAGTCGCTTCGCCGTAGTCTGGCAAGGCAAGGAGCTGTGGGTACAGGCCGTTGGCGATCAGTTGCTGATCGGCGTCGATGTGGAAGAGGGCGATACCGAGTACGTCAACCTGCTGTTGCGTCCACAGGCCACCAACCTGGTGAGCCTGCAGCTGGAGATGGAGCCGATGATCGCCGATGAGGATGGTCATGTTCATGGTCCGGACTGCAATCATTAAGCCTTGAGGAGTGTCCGATGCTTGCCCTCGGCAAACTGCTTGAACTGACCCTGGCCGGCCACGAGCCGTCGGCGAAGATTCAACTGACGCCCGATGGCACGCGTCTGCGCTGGCTCGATGAAGGTGCGCTGGAGGTGACTCCGCCTGCAGCGCGCGACAATGGCCTCGACCTGCTGCTGTCGGCCGGCGTCCACGGCAACGAAACCGCGCCAATCGAACTGCTCGACCGTCTGCTGCGCGGCATCGCGCGCAATGAGCTGCATCCGGCAGCGCGTATTCTCTTTCTGTTTGGCAACCCCGAGGCGATGCGCCACGGTGAGCGCTATATCGAGCAGGACCTCAATCGCCTGTTCAGTGGTCGTCACGAGCAATCCAGTGGCTTCGAGGCCATTCGGGCCTGCGACCTGGAGCATCTGGCCGCCACCTTTTTCGGCAAGCAAACGGGCCGCACTCGCCTGCATTACGATCTGCACACGGCCATTCGCGGCTCGAAGATCGAGCAGTTCGCCCTCTATCCCTGGCAGGAAGGTCGCGCCCACTCGCGTCGCGAGCTGGAGCGCCTGCGCGCTGCGGGTATCGATGCGGTGCTGTTGCAGAACAAGGCGTCGATCACATTCAGCGCCTACACCTACGCGCAGCTCGGCGCCGAGGCCTTCACCCTGGAGCTGGGCAAGGCACGTGCCTTCGGCCAGAACGAGTTGGTCAATCTCGACCTGCTGGAGCATGCGTTGCACGCGCTGATCGAAGGGCGCGAGGTGATCAGTGGCGAGCCGACGCTCGATGGCTTGCAGCTGTTTTCGGTATCACGCGAGGTCATCAAGCACAGCGACAGCTTCCAGCTGCACCTGCCGGACGACATCGAAAATTTCACCGAACTGGAGCCCGGTTACCTGCTTGCCGAAGACATCGCCGACAGCCGCTGGATAGTGGAAGAGAAGGGGGCGCGGATCATCTTCCCCAATCCCAAGGTCAAGAATGGCCTGCGCGCCGCCATTCTGATTGTCCCGGACGATGGCGCCGGCCTGGCGTAGCGGCGCGTTCCTACAGCCCGCTCCCGTTCCGCTCGATTTCGCCCCAACTGTATCTTGTGGGGAGCTCCACGACCTCTTTAGCATGAGCCTTTCGCCAATTGCCGGGAAAGCCTGTCATGCCCCTGATCGACCTGCGTAGCGACACCGTCACTCAACCTACCGCCGCCATGCGCGAAGCCATGATGGCCGCCGAACTGGGTGATGATGTATATGGCGAAGACCCCACGGTAAACCGTCTGGAGGCTTGGCTGGCCGATGAGCTGGGCTTTGCGGCGGCGCTGTTCGTCCCCACCGGCACCATGAGCAACCTGCTGGGCCTGATGGCCCACTGCGAACGCGGTGACGAATACATCGTGGGCCAGCAAGCGCACACCTACAAGTACGAGGGCGGCGGTGCGGCCGTACTCGGCTCCATCCAGCCGCAGCCTATCGACGGCGAAGCCGATGGCTCTCTGGATCTGGCCAAGGTCGAAGCGGCGATCAAGCAGGACGACTTCCACTTCGCCCGTACCCGTCTGCTGGCGCTGGAAAACACCATGCAGGGCAAGGTGCTGCCGCTCGACTACCTGGCTGCCGCCCGCGAACTCACTCGTCGCCGTGGCTTGAGCCTGCACCTCGATGGTGCCCGCCTGTACAACGCGGCGGTCAAGCTCGGTGTTCCGGCGCGCGAGATCACCCAGCACTTCGATTCGGTCTCGGTGTGCCTGTCCAAGGGGCTCGGTGCACCCGTTGGCTCCGTGCTCTGCGGCAGCGCTGCGCTGATCGCCAGGGCGCGACGCCTGCGCAAGATGGTCGGCGGTGGCATGCGCCAGGCTGGTGTGCTGGCGGCGGCAGGCCTGTATGCGCTGCAGCATCAGGTTGAGCGCCTGGCCGAGGATCATGCCAACGCGGCACGCCTGGGCGAGCGGCTGGCCGAGCTGGGCTACAGCGTCGAGCCGGTGCAGACCAACATGGTCTACGTGCAACTCGGTGAGCGGGCCGGCACGGTCAAGGCCTTCATGGCCGAGCGCGGTATCGCGGTGAGTGCCGCGCCCCGCTTGCGCCTGGTCACCCATCTGGATGTGGGGGCTGGGCAGGTCGAGCAGGTTGTGCAGGCCTTTACCGAGTTTTCTCGCGTCTGATCATCTCGGGAAGTTCTGCAGGCACAGGCTGGTGGATGGGCTCTGTAGCTCGCCGTAATGGGGAGGTTCGATGCCCACCGGGAGCAGCAGGGATATCGCTTTGTAGGATTCCAGCAGCCTGCGCAAGGTGGGTGGAGCGGAGGGTTTCTGCAGGAAGCCCAGCGCCTGTATGCCAGCCTGCCGGGCTCGTAGGGTTGCCTGCTCGAGCTGTGCGCGGTGGCTATTGCCATGCACGATCAGGGCGCAGAAGGCATGTTGCTCGCTCAATTGTTTGAGCCACGCCAGGCGAGCCTCGTTGTCAGGCTGCAGGTCGCAAATCAGTATGTCCAGTTTGCCCCGGCGCGCCATCAGGTCAGCGGCCTGCGCAGAGTCGTCGGCGGTCATGACCTGGTAGATCCCACAAGCGTTCAACTGCTGATGCATGGCCAGCAACTGGTAGGGGTTGTGTTCGAGAAGAAGTATCTTGAGTGCGCGCATGGGGCCTCCCGACTGACGACAGCTGCGGGCACTCTAAAGATGGGAGGGTAGGGGCTGTATAAGACGTATCTGAAAAACCCGTGGTTCCTGCTTCCATTGTATCGATGGTGCTTTGCTCGATTTTCTGCAGGTGATAGGGCAGCACTATCGAGAAAGGCACTAGCCGCGGGCTGTGGGCCCTATATAATGCGGCCCTTTCAGACTGCGCGAAATCTGCTGCGCTCGGTCATGTGGCGTCAAAAACAGGCTGCTCGCCAGCTCGGTCGACATGCTCATTTACAGCTTGTACACCGCGTTTTCTCCTGTTTGACCTTGCCTGGCCCTTGCTCGCCCTGTTCGCGTGGTCTGCTTTGCCGGCTTTTGCCGTGGCCGCCTGACTCCGTGGATATCCCTATGAAAAGCGCAGAAATCCGTGAAGCCTTCCTGAGCTTCTTCGAAGAAAAAGGGCACACCCGTGTCGCTTCCAGCTCGCTGATTCCGGCGAACGACCCAACCCTGCTGTTCACCAACGCGGGTATGAACCAGTTCAAGGACTGCTTCCTGGGGTTGGAAAAGCGCGCCTACACCCGCGCCACCACCAGCCAGAAGTGCGTGCGCGCCGGCGGCAAGCACAACGACCTGGAAAACGTCGGCTACACCGCGCGTCACCACACCTTCTTCGAAATGCTGGGCAACTTCAGCTTCGGTGACTACTTCAAGCGTGATGCCATTCATTACGCCTGGGAGTTTCTGACCTCCGACAAGTGGCTGAACCTGCCCAAGGAAAAGCTCTGGGTCACCGTCTACGCCACCGATGACGAGGCCTATGACATCTGGAACAAGGAAATCGGTGTTCCCGCCGAGCGCATGATCCGCATCGGTGACAACAAGGGCGCGCCGTACGCCTCCGACAATTTCTGGGCGATGGGTGACACCGGCCCGTGCGGCCCGTGCACCGAGATCTTCTTCGACCATGGCGAGCACATCTGGGGCGGCCCACCCGGCAGCCCGGAAGAAGATGGCGACCGCTACATCGAGATCTGGAACAACGTGTTCATGCAGTTCAACCGCACTGCTGACGGTGTTCTGCATCCGCTGCCGGCTCCGAGTGTGGATACCGGCATGGGTCTGGAGCGCATCAGCGCCGTGCTGCAGCACGTCAACTCGAATTACGAGATCGACCTGTTTCAGAACCTGCTGGCCGCTTCGGCCAAGGCCGTCGGCTGCGCCAATGAAGGCCAGGCCTCGCTGAAGGTGGTGGCGGATCACATCCGTTCCTGCAGCTTCCTGATCGCCGACGGTGTGACCCCGTCCAACGAAGGCCGTGGCTACGTGCTGCGCCGCATCGTGCGTCGCGCTTGCCGCCACGGTAACAAACTGGGCGCCAAGGGCAGCTTCTTCTACCAGATCGTCGCCGCGCTGGTCGCCGAGATGGGCGAAGCTTTCCCCGAGCTCAAGCAGCAGCAGGCGCATATCGAGCGCGTGCTGAAAACCGAGGAAGAGCAGTTCGCCAAGACCCTGGAGCAGGGCCTGAAGATCCTCGAGCAGGACCTGGCCAGCCTGCAGGGCTCGGTCATTCCTGGCGATATCGTGTTCAAGCTGTACGACACCTACGGTTTCCCGGTCGACCTGACTGCCGACATCGCCCGCGAGCGCGAGCTGTCGGTGGACGAGGAAGGTTTCGAGCGTGAAATGGAGGCACAGCGCGAGCGCGCCCGCTCCGCCAGTGCCTTCGGCATGGACTACAACGCCGTGGTCAAGGTCGACAGTGACACCCGCTTCCTCGGCTACGAAGGCACCAGCGGCAGCGGCAGGATCATCGCCCTGTTCAAGGCTGGCGCCGCGGTCGACAGCCTCGCCGAAGGCGAGGAGGGCGTGGTGGTGCTGGATCAGACCCCGTTCTACGCCGAATCCGGTGGTCAAGTCGGCGACTGCGGCTACCTGGAAAGCGCTGGCGTGCGTTTCGATGTGCGCGACACCACCAAGGCCGGCGGCGCCTTCCTGCACCACGGTGTGGTGGTCAAGGGCGGCCTGAGTGTCGGCACCAGCGTCAAGGCCGAAGCTGAAGCCGGCGTGCGTCAGGCGACTGCGCTGAACCACTCCGCGACTCACCTGCTGCATGCTGCGCTGCGTCAGGTGCTGGGCGATCACGTTCAGCAGAAGGGCTCGCTGGTCGACAGTCAGCGCCTGCGTTTCGACTTCAGCCACTTCGAAGCGATCAAGCCCGAGCAACTGAAGCAGCTGGAAGACATCGTCAACGCCGAGATTCGCAGGAACTCCGAGGTCGAGACCGAGGAAACCGATATCGAGACCGCCAAGGCCAAGGGCGCCATGGCACTGTTCGGCGAGAAGTATGGCGACCAGGTGCGCGTGCTGAGCATGGGCGGCGACTTCTCCGTCGAGCTGTGCGGTGGCACTCACGTATCCCGTACCGGCGACATTGGCTTGTTCAAGATCACCAGCGAAGGTGGTGTGGCCGCTGGCGTGCGTCGTATCGAGGCGGTCACTGGCGCGCAAGCGCTGGCCTGGCTCAACGGTGCCGAGGAGCAACTCAAGGAAGCCGCGTCCCTGGTCAAGGGCAGCCGCGACAACGTGCTGGACAAGCTCTCGGCGCTGATCGAGCGCAACCGTCAGCTGGAAAAGGAGCTGGAGCAGCTCAAGGCCAAGGCCGCCAGTGCCGCCGGTAACGACCTGGCTGGTTCGGCCGTGGACGTCAAGGGCACCAAGGTGCTGGCTGCGCGTCTCGATGGCCTGGACGGCAAGGCGCTGCTGGCGCTGGTCGACCAGTTGAAGAACAAGCTGGGCAGCGCAGTGATCCTGCTCGGCGGTGTGTTCGATGAGAAGGTGGTGCTGGTCGCCGGTGTGACCCAGGATCTGACTACCAGGGTCAAGGCCGGTGACCTGATGCGTCAGGCCGCTGCAGCCGTGGGTGGCAAGGGCGGTGGTCGCCCGGACATGGCTCAGGGCGGCGGTGTCGATGCCGGCAAACTGGATGAAGCCCTTGCTCTGGCTGCTACCTTGGTCGAGCAGGCTTCGTAACGAGCGAGAGCGGGGCCCGCAGTGCGTCCGGCGGGCCTTGGCAGTATGACCCGATGCGGGTTTAATGGGCGCCCTTCGAGGAATCAGGCGGCTTTTTGAAATGGCTTTGATCGTACAGAAGTTTGGGGGCACCTCCGTCGGCACCATCGAGCGTATCGCGCAGGTGGCCGACAAGGTGAAGAAGTTCCGCGAGAACGGTGACGACATCGTCGTCGTGGTTTCCGCCATGAGCGGCGAAACCAACCGCCTGATCGATCTGGCCAAACAGATCACCGATGGCGACCCGGTTGCGCGTGAGCTGGATGTCATGGTGTCCACCGGCGAGCAGGTGACCATCGCCCTGCTGGCCATGGCGCTGATCAAGCGTGGCGTGCCGGCGGTGTCCTACACCGGCAACCAGGTGCGCATCCTCACCGACAGTGCACACAACAAGGCGCGCATTCTTCAGATCGATGACCAGAAGATTCGCGCTGATCTCAAGGCCGGCCGCGTCGTCGTCGTCGCCGGTTTCCAGGGTGTCGACGAGCACGGCAACATCACCACCCTCGGTCGTGGCGGTTCCGACACCACCGGTGTGGCCCTGGCTGCGGCGCTGAAAGCCGATGAGTGCCAGATCTATACCGACGTCGATGGTGTCTACACCACTGACCCGCGTGTGGTGCCCAAGGCTCAGCGTCTGGAAAAGATCACCTTCGAGGAAATGCTGGAAATGGCCAGCCTCGGCTCCAAGGTGCTGCAGATTCGCTCGGTGGAGTTCGCCGGCAAGTACAACGTCCCGCTGCGCGTCCTGCACAGCTTTCAGGAGGGGCCGGGCACCCTCATTACCCTTGATGAAGAGGAATCCATGGAACAGCCGATCATTTCCGGCATCGCTTTCAATCGCGACGAAGCCAAGCTGACCATCCGTGGGGTGCCGGATATCCCTGGCATCGCCTTCAAGATTCTCGGCCCGATCAGCGCGGCCAACATCGAAGTGGACATGATCGTGCAGAACGTCTCGCACGATAACACCACCGATTTCACCTTCACCGTGCACCGCAACGACTACAACAACGCTCTGGGTGTGCTGCAGAAGACTGCAGACGAGCTGGGCGCCCGAGAAGTGGTCGGTGATACCAACATCGCCAAGGTCTCCATCGTCGGTGTTGGCATGCGCTCCCACGCCGGTGTCGCCAGTCGCATGTTCGAGGCCCTGGCCAAGGAGACCATCAATATCCAGATGATCTCCACCTCCGAGATCAAGGTTTCCGTGGTGATCGAAGAGAAGTATCTGGAGCTGGCGGTACGCGCTCTGCATACCGCTTTCGAGCTGGATGCCCCGGCCCGACAGGGCGAGTGATTGCACTGATTTGAAAGGCGCGGCTGGTTCCGCGCCTTTCGTCTTTTTGACTGGCACGTGGGAACTTTCTTTCTACGCGGGCTGGTCAATACTTGGGTGGAGGCTTTCAGGCTTGATTTAGCAGGAAGCCGGCACCATTTTCTTTTTGCAGACTGTTGTCCTGAAAATGTAATCCGTTGAGGAGAAAGGAATGCTGATTCTGACTCGCCGGGTCGGAGAGACCCTGATGGTCGGTGATGATGTGACTGTCACCGTGTTGGGTGTGAAAGGTAACCAGGTGCGTATTGGTGTCAATGCGCCGAAAGAGGTTGCCGTACACCGTGAAGAAATCTACCAGCGCATCCAGAAAGAGAAGGGTGACGAACCAAGCCACTAATTTTTCTACAAATTTTTGTTTGCAAACGGGGAAAACATGTTTATCATGCGCCCCGTGTTGCGGAGAGGTGGCCGAGTGGCCGAAGGCGCTCCCCTGCTAAGGGAGTACACCTCAAAAGGGTGTCGGGGGTTCGAATCCCCCCTTCTCCGCCATTATTCAGCGAGTCGGGCGCAAGCCGGGCTGGCGAATCAACCAGAGGTGATCTGGTATAAAAGCACCGACCGGACTCATAGCTCAGCTGGATAGAGTACTCGGCTACGAACCGAGCGGTCGGAGGTTCGAATCCTCCTGAGTCCGCCATTTTCAATGGCTTGCATCGCTGCAAGCCATTTTGTTTCAGCCAGTGGTGGTCTGGTCTAAAAACACCATAAGATCGCACGAAAGGCGCTGCCTTGAAGGCGTTCTGCAACGGACTCATAGCTCAGCTGGATAGAGTACTCGGCTACGAACCGAGCGGTCGGAGGTTCGAATCCTCCTGAGTCCGCCATCTTCAATGGCACTGCAGCGATGCAAGGTCATGTTTCAACCAGCGGTGATCTGGTCTAAAAGCGCCAAAGATCGCACGAAAGGCGCTGCCTTGAAGGCGTTCTGTAACGGACTCATAGCTCAGCTGGATAGAGTACTCGGCTACGAACCGAGCGGTCGGAGGTTCGAATCCTCCTGAGTCCGCCATACCGAAAGGGCCTGCAGTGATGCAGGCCCTTTTTCTTGGCGCGTCATTTCTTCACGCAACCGGCCTCGTCGAAGCTGACCTGTCGGCTGCTGCCGCCTTTGCGTTTTTCTTTGTAGTGATAACGCTGCTGTCCGTTGCTGGCTGTGACCCTGTCCGGTTTGCCCAGGCTGTTCTCCACGTCGGCACGGCTCATGCCGCTGCGGACTTCCTTGCGGATGATTGCCTGACGCTTCTCGCTGCTGGTCAGCAGGTTGCCGCAGCCGTCGTCTTGTTGACCAACTATGACCAGCTCCCCGGCGCTCGTTGGGCTGGGCATTGCGCGTTGGTCTGGGTCGGCAAGGGGGATGGTCTTGCTGCTGCTGGGCGTAGGGTTGCGCGCATCTTGCAGATGCTGCTCCTGATCGGTGGCGCAGCCGTGGCGGGTGAAGGTGACATGGCCGTCTGCGCCTACGCAGCGGAACACACTGGCGGCCGAGCTGTCTTCAATAGGGTAGAGAAGCGCAGCGGCCAATAGCGCTGCGAAGTGCTTTCCTCGCATGAATCGTCCTCCGTGACGTTCGCCTGCTTCAGGTTAGACCCTTTTTTCGCGCTCGCCAGGGTGTCCCGGCGCGGATCGCTGGCGTCGTATAACCAGGTTTTCATGCGAGATCGAAGTGTGTGATGCAAGCAATTGTTCTTGCCGCGCTTTTGTCACGTACAAAGCTGTTTTGCGGTGTTATTATTCGCCGCGTCAGCCCCGCCGGGGCTTGTGGAATACCACCATGGACTTACCCAGTAGTTACTCAATACTCCCCTCGCACAATCGTGTAAGACCTGATTGATCCCCTCTGGCGTGCCTGCCAACTGGGGGTGGAGCGCGCTATGACTGAAGTAGAAGCCAAAAAGCCGCAAGAGAGCTTGCAGGATCGCCTGGCCCAGGTGATCGAGCTGCTGCACCGGCACAAACTGGTCGAAGACCTGACCCATCGTCAGGAAGGCCAGCATCACGACCGGGTCGAGAACCTGGTGCATCGTCAGAATCTCGTCGAACTGCAACGCAAGCTCGAAGATCTGCACCCTGCGGATATCGCCCACATCCTCGAAGCCCTGCCGCTGGATGAGCGCCTGACCGTCTGGCAATTGGTCAAGGCCGAGCGCGACGGCGACATCCTGCTGGAAGTGTCCGACGCAGTACGAGAAACCCTGATCGCCGACATGGACGATCACGAGATTCTCGCTGCGGCCAAGGACATGGACGCCGACGAACTCGCCGACCTGGCGCCAGAACTGCCGCGCGACGTTGTGCATGAGCTGATGGAGTCGCTCGACGCTCAGCAGCGTGAGCGCGTGCGTTCGGCCCTGTCCTACGAAGAGGATCAGGTCGGTGCGCTGATGGACTTCGAGATGGTCACCATCCGCGAAGATGTCAGCCTGGAAGTGGTGCTGCGTTACCTGCGGCGCCTGAAAGAGCTGCCGGGCCATACCGACAAGCTGTTCGTGGTCGATTACGACGGCGTGCTCAAGGGCGTGCTGCCAATCAAGCGCCTGTTGGTCAACGACCCGGACAAGCAGGTCGGCGAAGTCATGGCCGACGATCCGGTGAGCTTCCATCCGGATGAAGATGGCTACGACGCCGCCCAGGCTTTCGAGCGTTATGACCTGATTTCCGCGCCCGTGGTGGACAAGAACGGCAAGCTGATCGGGCGTCTGACCATCGACGAGATGGTCGACCTGATCCGTGAGGAAAGCGAAAGCGAAGTGCTGAACATGGCTGGTCTGCGCGAGGAAGAAGACATTTTCGCCTCGGTGTGGAAGTCGGTTCGCAACCGTTGGGCCTGGCTGGCGATCAACCTGGTCACCGCGTTTCTGGCGTCGCGTGTGATCGGCCTGTTCGAAGGCTCGATCGAGAAGCTGGTGGCGTTGGCCGCGTTGATGCCCATCGTCGCCGGTATCGGCGGTAACTCGGGTAACCAGACCATCACCATGATCGTCCGCGCCATGGCGCTGGATCAGGTCAGTACCGGCAATACCAAGCGCCTGGTGCGCAAAGAGCTCGGCGTATCCCTGATCAACGGCCTCCTCTGGGGTGGGGTGATCGGCGCGGTCGCCTATGGGCTTTACGGCAGCTGGTCGCTCGGCGTGGTGATGACGGCGGCAATGACCCTGAACCTGCTGCTGGCAGCGCTGATGGGGGTGCTGATACCCATGACCTTGGCACGCCTGGGGCGCGATCCGGCCATGGGGGCCAGTGTGATGATCACTGCCATGACCGACAGTGGCGGTTTCTTCATCTTCCTGGGACTGGCGTCGATCTTCTTGCTGTAGGTCGCTTCAGTTCATCAGTTCGACCAGCCGCCAGGTATCGAGGAAGGCCGTGACCCTTGTGATCCGGCCGTTCTCCAGCTGCATGTGCCATGAGTAACTGTTCTCGTAGCGGCTGCCGTCCTTGGCGGTCGCCTGACCATCCCAATGCACGACGACGTAAGGCCCTTGCGCCACGATCTGGCTGACGGTGGGCACGATGGGCGTGGCCAGTTTGTCAGTGATGGGTTTGACTGCGTCCTCCATGAAGGCCTCGCGTGTAGGGTAAGTCCCGGAGTACGGGCTGCTGCCGGCCACGACCCAGACGGCGTCATCGGCCAGCAACTGGAAGATGCCTCCCTGGCCTGCGCGCCAGTCATCGAAGGCTTTCTGAATCAGGGCCTGATTGGTCGCCGTATTGTCACTTGCCCAGGTCGGAAGGCAGAGTGATGCACTCAGTAGCAATGCGGCGATGATCTTTTGCATGTTCATAGGCTTCTTCTCTTCGCTGATGGGTATCGTTACTCGTTAGTGGGATGGGCTTTGCGGCGCAGTACCATGCCGCCGTGGTAGAGCACGTCGTCGACGAACTCACCGTCGGCGGTAAAACCGGTGTCGTCGACGTAGTCGATGTGGTTGCCGGTGACGCGGTAGTGACCCTGATAGGCGCTTTCGCGATTGCCGCGTGCCTCGTCATACCGGCCGTTGGCCAATAACTCATGGCGGACATGGCCGTCGTCCGTTACCCACATGCCTACGTAAGGATGCGGGGTCTTGGATTGCGCGATTGCCACGCCGGTTAGCAGGGCACTGCTTATCAGCAGTGCCGTGGCAGTGTTCTTCACTGACATGGTGGACTCCATCAATAGGGGCTGGCGGTCGGCCGCACGATCAGTTCGCTGACGTCGACGTCGTCGGGCTGTTCGATTGCATAGGTCACGGCGCGGGCGATGGCGTCTGGCGTTATGGCGACGCGACGGAAAGCTTTCATCGCCTCGCGCGCACTGGCATCGGAGATGCTGTCGGCCAGTTCGGACTCGACCACGCCGGGGCAGATCGTGGTGACGCGGATGCGCTCGCTTTCCTGGCGCAGGCCTTCGGAAATCGCCCAGACGGCATGCTTGGTGGCGCAGTAGACCGCCGCTGTCGGCGATACGGCGTGGGCGCCGATGGAGGCGATATTGATGACCTGGCCGCGTCCGCGTTCTTCCATGCCTGGCAGCACGGCGGCAATACCGTGCAGCACGCCCCTGATGTTGACGTCGATCATGCGGTTCCACTCATCCACCTTCAGGGCGTTGAGCGGCGACAGCGGCATGACGCCGGCATTGTTGATGATCACGTCGATGGGCCCGTGATGCGTTTCGGCATGCTCGACGAAGGCCTGCATGTCATGCAGTTGGCTGACGTCGACGGCGCGGCAGGAGGCATGTTGACCTTGTGCCTGCAGTTCTTCCACCAGTGCCTGCAGGCGCTCGATACGTCGGGCGCCGAGTGCCACTCGATGACCCAGGCTTGCCAGGTGTCTGGCGGTGGCTTCGCCGATGCCGCTGCTGGCGCCGGTGATGAGGATGACTTTGCTCATGTCGGTCTCCATTACGTTATGGAGCGTCCATGCTAGGCAGGGGCCGGCCGGCTGCTAAGTCTCGTTACTCTTTCGATATTGCCTGTTTCTATTGAATGCTTCCTACAATGCCCGGGTATTGATCACGAGTCGAAAGCGGCGCATGAGCATGAGTCCCGAGAGCATCAAGCGGCGTATGGTCGAACTGATGCTGCGCCTGGCCCCCGAGGAGGGGTACACCGCGGCGCAGCTCGACGGTGTTACCTTCATGCGCTCCAATCGCTCGCTACCGGTTACCCCGGCGCTGTATGAGCCGAGCATCGTGATCGTGATTCAGGGGCGCAAGAGCGGGCTGCACGACGGCAATCTGTATGTTTACGACGCGCAGCACTATCTGGTGCTGGCGCTGCCATTGCCGTTCTCCATCGAAACCGAGGCCAGTGCCGAAGAGCCCATGCTGGGGGTGGCGCTGCGTGTCGACCCACTGTTGGTGGCCGAATTGGTCATGGATCTGGAAGAACCCCAGCCAACTCAACCGGCAACGCTGTATTCCAGCCCTATGGATGCACGCTTGAGTGATGCCACGCTGCGCCTGCTGGAGGCCCTGGCCGACCCTGACGAGGTGCGCCTGCTCGGCCCATCGATTCTGCGTGAGATCGTCTTTCGCGTGCTGCAGGGTGAGCAGGGTAATGGCCTGCGCGCGACCCTGGCGCAGAACAGTCATTTCGGCCGTATTGCTCGAGTCCTGCAGCGGATTCACCGGGATTATCAGGAGTCGCTCGATGTCCCCTCGCTGGCCGAAGTCGCCAGCATGAGCGTGCCGACCTTCCATGTGCATTTCAAGGCGATGACCAGCCGTTCGCCGCTGCAGTACCTCAAGGCCATTCGCCTGCATCAGGCGCGCCTGCTGATGATCCGCAACGACATGAGCGCACTCAGTGCGGCGCAGCGCGTCGGCTATGAAAGTCCGTCGCAGTTCAATCGGGAGTTCAAGCGCCTGTTCGGGCGCACCCCTGGCGATGAGACGCGCCACTTCAAGACCCTGCTGAGGCTTGCTCCCGCCGTTGATACCGTGGCTCGCTCCGCATCCTGAGGCTTCGCTCGCAGGGCCTTTATGCTTCTTTGGTAGTGGATGCTTATAAACCACTACATAAATAGCCCGTCCGGCCCTTTTGGCGTTTGCTTCAAACGCTCGTTTCACGCTAAGGTTCGCCAGCTTTGCCCAGGCGCTGACTCTGGGCGCTCCTAATCAATAATGAACGCAGCCGCCTGGCTGCTGGCCAAAGGAGCCAAGATGACCTCCAGTGAACTGCTGCTCGAGGGTGTCGAACTCATGCTGTTCGGCATGGGCTTCGTATTTGTCTTTCTGGTGTTGCTGGTGGGTGTGGTCAGTCTGATGTCACGTCTGATCGCCACCTTCGCTCCGTCCGTGGCGACCTCGGCCATTTCTTCTCCAGCGCCTGGTGTCAGGTCGGCCAGCCATGAGCCGGATGCAGAAACACTGGTCGCCATCCAATCCGCTATTGCCCAGCACCGCGCGCGCCGCGGTTGATCAGGTTCAGAGGGAGCACCTGTATGACTGCCGTAAAACAAGCACTCGGAATCACCGATGTGGTGCTGCGTGATGCGCATCAGTCGATCCTGGCGACGCGTGTTCGTCTCGAAGACATGCTGCCGATTGCGCCCAAGCTCGATCAGGTCGGCTTCTGGTCGGTGGAGTCCTGGGGCGGCGCGACCTTCGATGCCTGCATCCGTTATCTCGGCGAAGATCCCTGGGAGCGCATCCGCGAACTGAAGAAAGCCATGCCCAATACCCGCCAGCAGATGCTGCTGCGCGGGCAGAACCTGTTGGGCTACCGCCACTATGCCGATGACGTGGTTGAAAAGTTCGTCGAGCGCGCCGCCGTCAATGGCGTCGATGTGTTCCGCGTATTCGATGCGATGAACGACCCGCGCAACCTGGAAACCGCCCTCAAGGCCGTAAAGCAGAAGGGCAAGCATGCCCAGGGCACCATCTCCTATACCACCAGCCCGGTGCACACGCTGGACATGTGGGTCGACCTGGCCAAGCAGATCGAAGACATGGGTGCCGACTCGGTGGCGATCAAGGACATGGCCGGTATTCTTACGCCCTATACCGCCTTCGAGTTGGTGTCGCGCCTGAAGGCCAGCCTGGCGATCCCGATCCATATGCAATGCCATGCCACCGCCGGGCTGTCGTCGGTGGCTATTCTCAAGGCGGTGGAGGCCGGTATCGACAACGTCGACACCGCGATTTCCTCGCTGTCGATGACCTATGGTCATTCGCCGACCGAGTCGGTAGTGGCCATGTTCCAGGGCACCGAGCGCGACACCGGGCTGAACCTGGAGCTGCTGGAAGAAATCGCCGCGTACTTCCGCGAAGTGCGCAAGAAATACGCGAAGTTCGAGGGCAACCTCAAAGGCGTCGACTCGCGCATCCTGGTCGCTCAGGTGCCTGGCGGCATGCTCACCAACATGGAAAGCCAGCTCAAGGAGCAGGGCGCCCAGGATAAATTCGACCAGGTGCTGGCCGAGATTCCATGTGTGCGCGAAGATCTTGGTTTCATCCCGCTGGTGACGCCCACTTCGCAGATCGTTGGCACTCAGGCGGTGATCAATGTGCTCACCGGCGAGCGTTACAAGTCCATCACCAAGGAAACCGCCGGTGTGCTCAAGGGCGAGTATGGCGCCGCCCCCGCACCGTTCAACGCCGAGCTGCAGGCCCGTGTACTCGACGGTGGCGAAGCGATCACCTGCCGTCCGGCTGATCTGCTCGAGGGCGAGATGGACAAGCTGACTGCCGAACTCAAGGGCATCGCTCAGGAGAAAGGCATCAAACTGGCTGTCGACGAAATCGACGACGTCCTGACCTATGCGCTGTTCCCACAGATCGGCTTGAAGTTCCTGGAAAATCGCGGCAACCCGGCGGTCTTCGAGCCTGTGCCGACCGGTAAGCAAGCCCCGGCTCGCGAGGCAGGCAAGCCTGAGGTCTACACCGTCGAGGTCAATGGCAAGTCGTTCGTCGTGCAGGTGAACGAAGGCGGCGATATCGAAGGTATCAAGCCCGTCGGTGGTGCGGCGAGCACCGCACCGGCGGCTCCGGTCGCAGTGGGCGGCGGCGAGCCGCAAGCCGCGCCGCTGGCTGGCAATATCTTCAAGGTGTTGGTGCAGCCTGGTCAGGTCGTGGAGGAGGGTCAACTGGTGATCATCCTCGAAGCAATGAAGATGGAAACCGAGATCCGCGCCTTCAAGGCCGGTACCATCGGTGCCGTCAACGTCAAGGTCGGCGATGCAGTGGCAGTGGGCGCAAGCCTGCTGACCATCGGCTGAGGGGCGCGTCATGGAAAAGCTGCTCAAGCTCTGGCAGAGCACTGGTCTGTACCATCTGGAGCCCGGTCAGGCATTCATGATCGCGGTCTGCCTGTTGCTGATCTACCTGGCCATCAAGAAGGGCTTCGAGCCCCTGTTGCTGGTGCCCATCGGCTTCGGTGGCCTGTTGTCGAACATTCCGGTGGCCAACATGGCCGAGGGCGCGGGTTTCCTGCACCTGATCTATGAAGTGGGCCTGCCGACCAGTATCTTCCCGCTACTGATCTTCCTCGGCGTCGGCGCCATGACCGACTTCGGCCCGATGCTGGCCAACCCGAAGACGCTGCTGCTGGGTGCTGCTGCACAGTTCGGCATCTTCGGCACCCTGCTCGGCGCCCTGGCGATCACTGCGCTGGGCATTCCCGGCATGGAGTTCACTCTCAAGGAGGCGGCGTCCATCGCCATCATCGGCGGGGCGGATGGGCCGACCTCGATCTTCGTTACCTCAAAGCTGGCGCCTGATCTGCTCGGGCCCATTGCCGTCGCGGCTTATGCCTACATGGCGCTGGTGCCGTTGCTGCAGCCGCCGATCATGCGTGCGTTGACCACCAAGGAGGAGCGCGCCATCGTCATGCAGCAGTTGCGCCCGGTAGGGCAGACCGAGAAGATCATCTTCCCTATCGTGCTGTGCGTTCTGATTGGCATGCTGCTGCCTGACGCCGCGCCGCTGATCGGCATGTTCGCCCTCGGCAATCTGCTGCGCGAGGCCGGTGTAGTCGAGCGTCTGGCCGATACTTCGCGCAACGCGCTGATCAATATCGTCACCATCTTCCTCGGTCTGACCGTGGGTTCGAAGCTGTCGGCCGAAGCCTTCCTGCAGCTCAAGACCCTGGGCATTCTCATGCTGGGTATGGTGGCGTTTTGCGCAGGCACCGCGGCCGGTGTGCTGATGGCCAAGCTGATGAACCTGTTCAGCAGCAACAAGGTCAATCCGCTGATCGGTTCGGCCGGCGTGTCGGCAGTGCCGATGGCGGCTCGGGTTTCGAACAAGGTCGGTCTGGAAGCCAATCCGCAGAACTTCCTGCTGATGCATGCCATGGGGCCGAACGTGGCCGGGGTGATTGGCTCGGCGGTGGCGGCGGGGGTGTTGCTCAGTTTCGTTGGCTGATTGCGGCGCGGAGTTCGCTCCGCGCCTTTTCGTTGCCCACAAAAAAACCGGCTCAAGGCCGGTTTTTTTGTGGGCTCGCCTCAGGCTTCTTCGGCGGCCATTTCCACGTCGTGGGCAATCAGAGCGACCAGCGCGTTCTGCTGGCGGCGCGACAACTGACGAAAACGCTGCAGCAATTCACGCTCGTGGAGGCTCAGTTCGGGGCTGTCGAGGCGCAGGCTGAGATCGTCATCCAGAGCACCTTCCTGAAGCATGCTTTGCTCCAGGCGGGCGATGATTTCCGAATTCATGCTGCGGTGATGGTTGCGTGCTACGTCAGCGATACGCTCACGCATGCCATCTGGCAAGCGAACGACAAATTTGTCAGCCGTGCGGCTGGAATAAATAGCCTGTTTCATAGGGCGCATACATTACCGGTTAGTTCAGGGAGCGATACTGGTAGTCAGTGTCGAGATTGTCACCGGTTTGACCGTGTTTCGCACTAGCCGTTCAACCGGTATCGCGTTCTGCGTCATTATGACCCGAGAGTCATCTGAACAATTCCTTGACGCCAAATACGTGTCGGATTGTGAATCAGGTGGCGGCTTTATGCCAGCACCGATTGTCTGAAATGCGCGGTATTCGGCAGAAGTCATGCTGATGCTGTGCTCGATTATAAAAGCTTCGGTCACTCAATCGTCATCACTGATTCACAAGTCTGACACAGCCTGCGCCTACCTTGGTCTACACCAGAAGGCGCCAGCTCGCTGCCTTCGTATCGACAATGATAGTAGAGGGCCAGCCCATGCGCGCAGCGATTCGAGTCGACCGTCTGAACAAAAGCTTCGGCCGTAAACAGGCATTGTTCGATCTGGCTCTTTCGGTACAGCCGGGCGAAATGGTGGCGTTGATCGGCGCGTCGGGTTCGGGCAAGTCGACCCTGCTGCGTCATCTTGCTGGCTTGGCGCGCGGCGATGCCGGCAGTATCGAAGTGCTTGGGCGGCAGGTGCAGGCCGATGGCCGTCTGAACGGCGACGTGCGTCGTCAGCGTGCCGATATCGGCTACATCTTCCAGCAGTTCAATCTGGTGGGGCGCCTCAGTGTGCTGCAGAACGTGCTGCTCGGTGGTCTGGGGCGTATGCCGCGCTGGCGTGGCAGTCTCGGGCTGTTCAATGCCGAGGAAAAACAGCGTGCCATGCAGGCGCTGGAGCGGGTCGGTCTGGCCGAGTTCGCTGCTCAGCGTGCTTCGACCCTCTCAGGCGGGCAGCAGCAACGCGTGGCTATCGCCCGCGCGCTGTGCCAGCAGGCCGAAGTGATTCTCGCCGATGAACCGATCGCCTCGCTCGACCCGGAGTCGGCGCGCAAGGTGATGGAGATTCTCGCCGACATCAACCGTCACGACGGCAAGACAGTGGTGGTGACTCTGCATCAGGTCGACTACGCGGTGCGCTATTGCCAGCGTGCGGTTGCGCTGAAGGGCGGGCGCATCCATTTCGATGGCCCGACCACGGGCTTCAACCCCGATTTCCTCAACGACCTCTACGGCGGCGATCTCGATATCAGCCTGCTGCTGCCGCAAGGACAGCGCCCTCGGGCTGTAGAGCGTCCGCTGACGCTGGCCAAGGCCTGACGTCACCTCCCTCACTCGAAACAACAACGCCAACCTGCAACAGGAGTGTGCTCCATGTTCAAACGCATCGGCCATATGCTGGCTGCCTCCGCGCTCGTCACCGGTTCCCTGATGGGCTCGGCCCAGGCCGCCGAGGAACTCAACTTCGGCATCATTTCCACCGAGTCCTCGCAGAACCTCAAGGCCATGTGGGAGCCCTTCCTGGCCGACATGAGCAAGCAGACCGGCGTGAAGATCAACGCCTTCTTCGCCCCTGACTATGCCGGGATCATCCAGGGCATGCGCTTCGACAAGGTCGATGTGGCCTGGTACGGCAACAAATCGGCGATGGAAGCGGTCGACCGCGCCGGTGGCGAGATCTTCGCCCAGACCGTGGCGGCCAACGGCGCGCAGGGTTACTACAGCCTGCTGGTGGCGCACAAGGACAGCGCGATCAACTCGGCCGAGGACATGCTCAAGAACGCCAAGAGCCTGACCTTCGCCAACGGCGACCCGAACTCCACTTCCGGCTACCTGGTGCCCGGTTACTACGTGTTCGCCCAGAACAATGCCGACGCCGGCAAGATCTTCAAGCGCTCGCTCAACGGCAGCCATGAGGTCAATGCGTTGTCGGTGGCCAACAAGCAGGTCGACGTCGGCACTTTCAACAGCGAGGGCATGGAGCGCCTGGAAGTGACCGCGCCGGACAAGGCTGCGCAGCTCAAGGTGATCTGGACCTCGCCGCTGATCCCGTCCGACCCGATCGTCTGGCGCAAGAACCTGCCGCAGGAAACCCGCGACAAGCTGCGTGACTTCTTCATGAGCTACGGCGCCAAGCCGGAAGAGAAGAAGGTACTCGCAGGCCTGCAGTGGGGTCAGTTCAAGGCTTCCGACAACGATCAGCTGCTGCCGATTCGCCAGCTCGAGCTGTTCAAGAAGCGTACCGAAGTGGCTAACAACGCCACGCTCAAGGACGCCGACAAGCAGGCTCAGCTCAAGGAACTGGACGCCGAGCTGACCAAGCTGGAGCAGCGTATGGCCGAGCGTGAGAAGCAAGGCGGCGCCAGCGCCGGCTGACCCCGAGGGCCGCCCCGCGCTGGTGGGGCGGCTCGCGCAGCGCTCGCCGCTGAAGCGTCTCTAACAGGATCGAGAATTACCCATGACCACACTGACCACCGCCACCCCGGTCGCCGACGGCAAGCGCAGCTGGCCGCAACTTATCGGCTGGGGCCTGTTCTTCGCCGTACTTGCCTGGTCCTGGCAGGGCGCGGAAATGAACCCGCTGGCGCTGGTGCGCGATGCCGGCAATATGGCCACCTTCGCCGCCGACTTCTTCCCTCCGGACTTCAGCAACTGGCAGCACTACCTCAAGGAGATGGTGGTCACCGTGCAGATCGCCCTCTGGGGCACGGTGCTGGCCATCGTCTGCGCCATTCCTCTGGGCATTCTCTGCTCCGAGAACATCGTGCCCTGGTGGATCTATCAGCCGGTACGCCGAGTGATGGATGCCTGCCGTTCGATCAACGAAATGGTCTTCGCCATGCTCTTCGTCGTCGCGGTCGGCCTCGGCCCCTTCGCTGGCGTGCTGGCACTGTTCATCAGCACCACCGGGGTGCTGGCCAAATTGTTCGCCGAGGCGGTCGAGGCCATCGATCCCGGCCCGGTCGAAGGCGTGCGCGCCACTGGTGCCAGCGCGCTACAGGAAGTGATCTTCGGCGTCATCCCGCAGGTGCTGCCACTGTGGATTTCCTACTCGCTGTACCGTTTCGAGTCCAACGTGCGCTCGGCCACGGTGGTCTGCATGGTCGGCGCTGGTGGTATCGGCGTGATCCTCTGGGAGGCTATCCGCGGCTTCCAGTTCGCCCAGACCTGCGCGCTGCTGATCGTGATCATCCTGGTGGTGAGCGCCATCGACATCCTGTCCCAGCGCCTGCGCAAGCTCTTTATCTGAATAGGAGGGAGGGCGCCTGCGTGCGCCCTTTTCAAACGATGAACTTGTCTAGACAAAGCGAGCCGCTGTACCGCGAACTTGCTGCCGTGCTGCGCGAAGACCTGCAGCGCATGAGTCCGGGCGACTACCTGCCGGGCGAGATGCAACTGGCCGCGCGGTTTTCCGTCAACCGTCACACCCTGCGCCGCGCGGTGGACGAACTGGTGCTAGAAGGCCGCCTGCTGCGTCGCCAGGGCAAGGGCACTCAGGTGCTGGCCAAGCCGCTGGTGTATCCGGTGGAGGCGGGCAGTGCCTTCAGCCAGTCGCTGTCGGCGCTCGGCCACCGGGTCGAGGCGCAACTGATCGAGCGCCTGCGCCGCAGTGGCAGCAGCGAGGAGTGCCGCCACCTGCAACTGCCCGATGGCAGCGAGCTGATCGAACTGGCCACGCTGCGCCTGCTCGACGGCCAGCCGCTGAGCCTGATCCGTCACCGTTTCTGCGCCAGCCTGGCGCCGCTGTTGGCTGACTACCAGGGCGGTTCGCTGCGCCAGTACCTGGCTGAGCGCGACCTGCCGTTGGCGCGCACCTTCAGCCTGATCGGTGCGCGTCTGCCCAGCCGCGAAGAAGCCGCGCACCTGCTGATGCCACGCCATGCGCCGCTGCTCAGCGTACTCACCCTGTCCCGCGACCCTGCCGGTCGTGCGGTGGAGCTGGCGCAGTCCAGCAGCCGCGCCGACCGCTTCCAGTACCAGGTAGCGACCTGATGGAGACCCGCATGAACGACCATGATCCGAACATCGCCGCGCGCCAGCGCTGGATGGGCGTGCTGGCCCGCGCTGGCGACGCCCTCGACGCCCATGAAGCGGCGCTCAAGGACAGCGACTACCAACTGATCCGCTCCCCCGAGGTCGGCATGACCCTGGTGCGCGGACGCATGGGGGGCACCGGCAGCGCCTTCAATCTCGGCGAAATGACCGTGACTCGCTGCGTGGTGCGCCTGGCCGATGGACGCACCGGCTACAGCTATCTGGCCGGGCGCGACAAGCGCCGCGCCGAACTGGCGGCGCTGGCCGACGCCCACCTGCAGGGCAGCGACCAGGCGCGCTGGCTCAGTGATCTGATCGAACCCCTGGCCCGTCAGCAGCGCGAACAGCGCCTGGCTCGGGCCGCACAGACTGCCACCACCCAGGTGGAGTTCTTTACCCTGGTCAGAGGAGAGGATTGATGACTACGCCGCACAGCTCGCACTGGCTGCAACCGGCTTTCGACGACCCGGTGCTGGACGCCCAGGTCAGCTTCCGCGCCGCCCTCGCTGCCCTGGCCGAACCCGGCCTGACCCAGTCGATGGCCCGCGCCCATGCCCTGGGCGATCTGGCGCCGGCCACCTATGGCCTGTGCCTGGCCTTCCTCGACAGCGACACACCGCTGTGGCTCGCACCGCGCTTCGACACGCCGCTGATCCGCGCCAATCTGGCTTTCCATTGTGGTTGCCCGATCGTCGCCGAGCGTGAGATCGCCCTGTTTGCCCTGCTCGACGAAAGCGAGCTCGCCGACCTGTCGGACTTCGACAACGGCAGCGAGCGCTACCCGGATCAGTCCTGCACGTTACTGATTCAGCTCGCTGACCTGCACGCCGGTGCCCCGCAGCGCTGGCGTGGGCCGGGCATCAAGGACGTGCGCAGCGTCAACCTACCGCTACCGGCCTCGTTCTGGCAGCAGCGCCAGGCGCGCAGCGCCTTTCCCCGTGGCCTGGATTGCTTCTTCGCCGCAGGCGGCGATGTGATTGGTCTGCCGCGCAGCACCCGCGTGCTGATCGAAACCGAGGAGGCTGCCTGATGTATGTCGCCGTCAAGGGTGGCGAACGCGCCATCGACAATGCCCACCAACTGCTGGCCAACCGCCGCCGCGGTGATACCGCCGTCGCCGAACTGGGCGTGGAGCAGGTGCGTCAGCAACTGCCGCTGGCCGTGGCCCGTGTGATGAGCGAAGGCTCGCTGTACGACGAGGAACTGGCCGCACTGGCCATCAAGCAGGCGGCCGGCGACCTGATGGAAGCCATCTTCCTCTTGCGCGCCTACCGCACCACCTTGCCGCGTTTCGGCGCCAGCGAGCCGCTGGACAGTGCGAAAATGCAGCTGGAGCGCCGCATCTCCGCCACCTTCAAGGACCTGCCCGGTGGCCAACTGCTCGGCCCGACCTTCGACTACACCCACCGCCTGCTGGACTTTGCCCTGCTGGCCGAGGGCGAGTACCCGGCACCGGAAAGCGCCGTGATCGATGAACCGAAAGCCTGCCCACGGGTGCTGGACTTTCTCGCTGAAGAGGGGCTGATGGCCCGCGAGATGGACGATGGCGCACCGGTGCCGGACATCACCCGCGAGCCGCTGGCCTTTCCTGCCAAGCGTGCCGAGCGCCTGCAGGCGTTGGCCCGTGGCGACGAAGGCTTCCTCCTGGCGCTGGGTTATTCCACCCAGCGCGGCTATGGCCGCAATCACCCGTTCGCCGGGGAAATCCGCATCGGTGACGTCGAGGTGTGGATGACGCCCGCCGAACTGGGCTTCGCCGTGCCACTGGGCGACATCGAAATCACCGAGTGCGAGATGGTCAACCAGTTCGTCGGTGAAAGCGCCGAGCAGGCGCAGTTCACCCGTGGCTACGGCCTGGCCTTCGGTTATGCCGAACGCAAGGCCATGGGCATGGCCCTGGTTGACCGCGCCCTGCGCGCCGGCGAGTACGGCGAGGAAGTGCAGGGCCCGGCGCAGGAGGAGGAATTCGTGCTGATGCACTGCGACAACGTCGAGGCCGCCGGCTTCGTCTCGCACCTCAAATTGCCGCACTACGTCGACTTCCAGGCCGAACTGGAACTGATCCGCAAGCTGCGCCGCCAGGCGCCGGCAGAGGAGAACCGCTGATGAACATGTCCACTGCAAGCGGCGCCCGCGAGGCGTCGGCCTACAACTTCGCCTACCTCGACGAACAGACCAAGCGCATGATTCGTCGTGGCCTGCTCAAGGCCGTATCCATCCCCGGCTACCAGGTGCCCTTCGGCGGCCGCGAGATGCCGCTGCCCTACGGCTGGGGCACCGGTGGCATGCAACTGACCGCCGCCATTCTCGGTGCGGATGATGTGCTCAAGGTGATCGACCAGGGCGCTGACGACACCACCAACGCGGTGTCGATCCGTCGCTTCTTCGCCCGCACCGCAGGCGTTGCCACCACTGAGCGCACGGCGGAGGCCAGCGTGATCCAGACCCGCCATCGCATCCCCGAAACGCCACTTTCGGCCGGGCAGATCATGGTCTACCAGGTGCCGATTCCCGAGCCGCTGCGTTTCATCGAACCGAGCGAGCAGGAGACAAGGACCATGCATGCGCTGGAGGACTACGGCGTGATGCACGTGAAGCTGTACGAGGACATCGCCACCTTCGGCCATATCGCTACCGCCTATGCCTACCCGGTGACGGTGGATGAGCGCTACGTGATGGACCCGTCGCCGATCCCGAAATTCGACAACCCCAAGCTGGACATGAGCCCGGCGCTGATGCTGTTCGGCGCGGGGCGTGAGAAGCGCCTCTACGCCGTCCCGCCGTTCACCCAGGTGGTCAGTCTGGACTTCGAGGATCACCCCTTCGCCGTGCAGCAGTGGGAGGAGTGCTGCGCTTTCTGTGGCAGCAGCGAGTCCTTCCTCGACGAGCTGATCGTCGACGACGCCGGCAGCAAGCGTTACGTCTGCTCCGACACCGACTACTGCCGCCAGCGCACCGAGCGTCTTGAGGAGAACCTGCAATGAGCGCCGCCGAACGTCTGCAACCTGCTCTGGCAATGGCCGAGCCGCTGTTCTCGGCGCGCGACCTGACCCGCCTGTACGGCCCGGAAAAGGGCTGCCAGGGGGTGAGCTTCGACCTCTATCCCGGTGAGGTGCTGGGTATCGTCGGCGAGTCCGGGTCGGGCAAGTCGACCTTGCTCAGCCTGCTCTCCGGACGCTGCCCGCCGGATCGCGGCAACGTGAGTTATCGCGCCCGCGATGACCAGTGGCTCGACTTGTACAGCGCCAGCGAAGCCGAGCGGCGCACGCTGTTGCGAACCGAGTGGGGCTTCGTCGAGCAGAACCCGCGTGACGGTCTGCGCATGGCGGTATCGGCCGGCGCCAACATCGGCGAGCGGCTGATGGCCCAGGGGGTGCGCCACTACGGCGAGCTGCGTGCCGCCGGGCTCGACTGGCTGAGCCAGGTGGAGATCGACCCGGCGCGTATCGACGACCTGCCGCGCACCTTCTCTGGCGGCATGCAGCAGCGCCTGCAGATCGCCCGCAATCTGGTCTCCGCGCCGCGCCTGGTGTTCATGGACGAGCCGACCGGGGGCCTCGATGTCTCCGTTCAGGCGCGCCTGCTGGATCTGCTGCGCGGGTTGGTACGCGAGCTGGACCTGGCGGTGGTGATCGTCACCCACGACCTGGCGGTGGCGCGCCTGCTGGCCGACCGCCTGATGGTGATGCGCCGTTCGAAGGTCGTGGAGGCGGGGCTGACCGACCAGATCCTCGACGACCCGCAGCATCCGTATTCGCAACTGCTGGTGTCGTCGGTGTTGCAGCCATGAGCCTACTGCGAACTGGTGCTGCGTGGGGTGGATGACGCTCTTCTCATCCACCAGTGAGTCGCCATCGGTGGATGGATAAAGCGCCATCCCCCCTACAACCGCCAACCCTTGTGGGCGCTTTTCTCCCCTCTCCCGCTTGCGGGAGAGGGGCCGGGGGAGAGGGGCTTCGCTTGCATCGGGTCGCCTGCATCACCCTCTCCCCAGCCCTCTCCCATAAATGGGAGAGGGGGCAGATCGTGCCTACCGTAATCGAGGTGTATATGAACAACCTGATCGAGGTCAGCGGCCTCAGCAAGACCTTCACCCTGCACCAGCAGAACGGCGTCGTCCTGCAGGTGCTGCGTGACCTGAACTTCAGCGTGCGCGGCGGCGAGTGCCTGGTGCTGCACGGCCAGTCCGGCGCCGGCAAGTCGACCCTGCTGCGCACGCTGTACGGCAACTACCTGGCCGCTGGCGGCAGCATCCGCATCCGTCACCAGGGCGCGCCGGTGGAACTGGTCGGCGCCGAGCCTCGCCAGGTGCTGGACGTGCGGCGCCAGAGCCTGGGTTACGTCAGTCAGTTCCTGCGGGTGATCCCGCGCGTCTCGACCCTGGACGTGGTGATGGAGCCGGCGCTGTCGCGTGGCTGGACGCGCAGCGACGCCGAGGCGCGGGCCAAGACGCTGCTGGCGCGGCTGAACATTCCCGAAGCGCTCTGGCAACTGGCGCCGGGTACCTTCTCCGGTGGCGAGCAGCAACGCGTCAATATCGCCCGCGGCTTCATGGTCGAGTGGCCGGTAATGCTGCTGGACGAGCCCACCGCCTCGTTGGACGACGCCAACCGCCAGGTGGTACTGGAGCTGATCAACGAAGCCAAGGCCGCAGGCAGCGCACTGATTGGCATTTTCCACGACCGCACTGCCCGTGAGGCGGTGGCCGACCGTTACCTCGACATGAGCGCCGACGCGGCGCAACCGGAGTACGTCTATGTCGTCTGAACAGATTCTCAGCAACGCCCGCGTCGTCACCGCTGAGCGGGAATTCCTGGGTAGCGTGCTGCTGCGTGACGGACTGATCGCAGCGGTGGACGAGGGCGCCAGCCGCCTGCCGCAGGCCCAGGATCTCGGCGGCGATTACCTGCTGCCGGGGTTGGTGGAGTTGCACACCGACAACCTGGAAAAACACATGAGCCCGCGCCCTGGCGTGGACTGGCCATCGGCTTCGGCGGTACTGACCCACGATGCACAGATCGTCGCCGCCGGCATCACCACGGTGTTCGACGCGCTGTCCATCGGCGACATCAACCCGCGCGGCCGGCGCATGCAGCAGTTGCCGGCGATGATCGAGGCCATCGCTGCCAGCGAGGCGGCCGGGCAGACTCGCGCCGAGCACCGCCTGCACCTGCGTTGCGAGCTGTGCCATCCGGATGCCCTGACGATCTACCGCGACCTGGTGGAGCACCCGCTGGTGGCGCTGGTCTCGGTGATGGATCACTCGCCCGGCCAGCGCCAGTTCGCCAAGGTGGAGAAGTACCGCGAGTACTACATGGGCAAGTATCACCTGAGCCCGGCAGAGATGGAGGATTTCCTCCAGGAGCAGATCGCCAACTCGCGTCAGTACAGCGATCGTCAGCGCCGCGCCATCGTCGAGGACTGCCACAGTCGCGGCATCTCGGTGGCCAGCCATGATGACGCGACCCTGGCCCATGTACAGGAATCGGCGGATTTCGGCATGGCCATCGCCGAATTTCCCACGACACTGGAGGCGGCCAGGGCCAGCCATGAACTGGGCCTGAAAGTGCTGATGGGTGCGCCGAACGTAGTGCGTGGCGGCTCGCACTCGGGCAATATCGCCGCCGCCGAACTGGCGCGCCATGGCGTGCTGGATATCCTCTCCAGCGACTACTATCCGGCCAGCCTGTTGCACGCGGCCTGGCTGCTCGAAGGGCAGGACAACGACTATGATTTGCCGGCGGCCATCGCCACCGTGAGCCGCGCGCCGGCCATGGCGGCGGGGCTGGATGATCGCGGCGAGATTCGCGTCGGCCTGCGCGCCGATCTGGTGCAGGCCAGGGCCCATGGCGAGCAGCCGGTGATCCAGCAAGTGTGGCGCCAAGCACGAAGGGTGTTCTGATGCAGGGCAGGTTGATCTATCTGATGGGGCCTTCGGGCTCGGGCAAGGACAGCCTGTTGCAAGCCGCGCGCGCGCCGCTGGAAGCGCACGGCTGCCGTTTCGCCCGACGGGTGATCACCCGCAGCGCTGAATCGGTAGGGGAAGATGCGCTAGGCGTCACCCCGGCAGAGTTCGAGCGCCTGGAGGGCGAGGGCGCCTTTGCCCTGAGCTGGCGCGCCAATGGCCTGGCCTATGGAATCCCGCGCGAGATCGATGACTGGCTGAGCGCCGGGCAGGACGTGCTGATCAATGGTTCGCGCGGTCATCTGGAGGCTGCGCGCCAGCGCTATCCGGATTTGCTGGCGGTTCTTCTGCAGGTCGATGAGACGGTGCTGCGCCAACGCCTGCTGGCCCGTGGCCGGGAGACGCCGGAGCAGATCGAGCAGCGCCTGGCCCGCAGCCGCAGCTTTGCTGTTGTGGGAGGCGCTTCAGCGGCGACTGCAGGGATGCAGGAGGTAGAGCGAAGCAGGATGCCCGAGCCGAAAGCCCCTCCCACAATGGTCTCTGCGGAGAGTCTCGTCGTCTTGGACAACTCCGGCCCCTTGCCGCAAACCGTCAGCCGCTTGTTGCACCTGCTCGACGAGGCCCGCCAATGCGCCTGACCCTGCTCGGCACCGGCGATGCCCGTCAGGTGCCGGTCTACAACTGCAGTTGTCCGGCCTGCGATGCGGCACGCGTGTATCCGGCGCGGCGTCGTGGCCCCTGCTGTGCGTTGATCGAATGCGGCACGCAGCGCTGGCTGATCGACAGCGGCCTGACCGATCTCACCGAGCGTTTCCCGCCCCACAGCCTCAGCGGCATCCTGCAGACCCATTACCACGCCGACCATGCCCAGGGCCTGCTGCACCTGCGCTGGGGCCAGGGGCTGGTGATTCCGGTGCATGGCCCGGATGACCCGGAAGGGTTGGCCGACCTGTACAAACACCCCGGTATCCTCGACTTCAGCCAGCCATTCGCCGCCTTCGAGCGCCGACAGCTGGGTGAGTTGCGCGTCACTGCCTTGCCGCTGAATCATTCCAAGCCGACCTTCGGGTACCTATTTGAAGGGCTGGGGGCTGAAGGGCGGGAAGTGCAGGGGCAGGGCAGGCGCATCGCCTACCTCACCGATACCCTCGGTGTGCCGGAAGCGAGTTGCGCCGAACTGCAGCGCGCGCCGCTGGATGTGCTGGTGCTCGATTGCTCCACGGCGCCGCAACCTGTCGCACCGCGCAACCACAACGATCTGACCCGCGCGCTGGAGGTCATCGAGCGGTTGCAGCCGACGCAGGCGGTGCTGACCCATATCGGCCATGCCTTCGACGCCTGGTTGCTGGATCATCCCGACGCGTTGCCGAGCGGCGTAAGCCTGGCCAGCGACGGCCTGGTGCTTTGATTGTGCTGAGCCCAATGTTTCCGAGGTGTACGACTTTGCCGCCTCAGTGCACAACCTTCCGGCTGCTTGCCCTGAGAACATCATGAAGGCTCGCCGCATTACCCTGCTGCTGTGTACGGCCGAAACCCTGGGCATGGCCGGTTTTGCCCTGTTCGCCGCATTGCTGCCGCAATTCCAGGTGCTCTGGGGGCTGAGCAATACCGAGGCCGGCTGGATCGGCGGCGGCTTCTTTCTCGGCTATATGCTGGCCGTGCCGGTTCTCACCGGTCTGACCGACCGCCACGATGCCCGACTGATCTACCTGTGGGCCATGCTGCTAACGGCCCTGGCCAGCGCCGGTTTCGTCTTCGCCGATGGCTTCTGGTCGGCGCTGCTCTGGCGCGTGCTCGCCGGCATCGGTCTGGCGGGAACCTACATGCCAGGGCTCAAGGCGTTATCAGAACGCATCGACGGTGCCTCGCAGTCGCGGGCAATCGCTTTCTACACCGCCAGCTTTGGCCTGGGCACGGCGCTTTCCTTCACCCTGTCCGGTGAGCTGGCCAAGCTCGGCGGCTGGCAAGTACCGGCATTGCTCAGTGGCGCTTGCGCGCTGCTGGCCTGGGCGCTGGTGTACCGGGGCCTGGCGCCGAAACCGGTGGCGGCGCATGCGCCGCGCAATCTGCTGGATCTGGCACCCCTGAAGAGTCGCGCGGTGCTGGCCTACTGCCTGGCCTACGCGATGCACAACCTGGAGCTGTTCGCCCTGCGCGCCTGGCTGGTGGCTTTCGTGGTGTTCTCCGGGCATCTGCAGGGCGTCGATCCCTGGCTATCGGGCACCTGGGTGGCGATGCTGGCGACGCTGATCGGTATGCCGTCGAGCATCCTTGGCAATGAGCTGGCGCTGCGTTTCGGTCGTCAGCGCTGGCTTATCGGCGTGATGCTCGCCTCCGCGCTGCTGGCAATCGTGGTCGGCCTGGGTGCGGCAATGCCGTTCTGGGTGATGCTGGTGCTGGTGCTGCTCTACGCGGTGACTGTGACCGCCGACTCCGCCTCGCTGACCGCCGGGCTGGTCAGTGTCGCCCCGGCCAGCCACCGTGGGGCAGCGATGGCGCTGTATTCCTGCACCGGCTTTACCGGCGCGTTCCTCGGGCCGCTATTGTTCGGCATGACCCTCGATGCCCTGGGTGATCAGCAGTTGCTTGGCTGGTGGGCGGCGTTCGCGCTGATGGGCCTGCTGTTGACGCTGGGCCCGCTGGCGCTATGGTGGGCGGGCAGAGCCCGCGAGGGTGCTGCTGGTTTGTAGGCTCGACGTGCCTGCTGCGTCACGCCTTCGTTCCCAGTGCTTCAGCCTGGCGCAGCCAGCTCTGGCGCTGTTCCTCATTGGAGGGGCGCACCGGGGCGAATTCGCTCAGGCGCCGCGTTTTGATGCCGCAGAAACCTAGGATGGTGCGCACCATCTGCCGATGGGCCGGGGCACCATAGATCCAGCGGAAGTACCAGCGTGGCGTGTCCATGGTCACCAGCAGGTCGGCACTGCGCCCGGTGAGCAGCTTGTCCCAGAGTTGCGAGCGGTTGCGGTACTTGAAGGCGAAACCGGGCAGGAACACCCGGTCGAAGAAGCCCTTGAGCAGCGCAGGAATGCCACCCCACCAGACCGGGTAGACGAACACCAGGTGCTCGGCCCAGTGGATCAGACGCTGAGCTTCGAGCAAGTCCGGCTCCAGATTCTGGCTCTGCTCGTAACCTTCACGCAGTATCGGATCGAACTGCATCTCGCCCAGCCGGAGTTGGCGCACCACGTGCCCCTTGCTGCGTGCTCCCTGGCTGTAAGCCTCGGCCAGGGCGTGGCAGAAGCTGTCCTTTTTCGGCGTGCCGAGAATCAGCAGGATTCGTTTGCCATCGCCTTCCAGCGGTGTGGCGCCGCTCTTGCCCTCAGTCATGCCGCCCGGCTCCGAGCATGTCCTGTGGTCGTACCCATTGGTCGAATTCCTCTTCGTTCAGGTAGCCGAGCTGCAGCGCGGCCTGGCGCAGGGTGCTGCCTTCGGCGTAGGCCTTCTTGGCAATTTCAGCGGCCTTGTCGTAGCCGATATGAGGATTGAGCGCGGTCACCAGCATCAGGCCGTTCTCCAGGTGCGCGGCCATTTGCGCGGCATCCGGCTGCAGATCGGCGACGCAGTGCTGCTGGAAGTTGCGGCAGCCATCGGCGAGCAGGCGGATCGATTGCAGCAGGTTGTGGATGATCACCGGCTTGAACACGTTCAACTGCAGGTGGCCCTGGCTGGCGGCGAAGCTGATGGTGGCGTCGTTGCCCAGTACCTGACAGGCGAGCATCGACAGTGCTTCGCATTGGGTGGGGTTGACCTTGCCCGGCATGATCGAGCTGCCCGGCTCGTTGGCCGGCAGACGCACCTCGGCGAAGCCGGCACGCGGGCCCGAACCAAGCAGACGCAGGTCGTTGGCCAGCTTCATCAGCGCCACGGCCAGGGTTTTCAGGGCACCAGACAGGTGTACGAGAGGTTCATGGCCGGACAGCGCAGCGAATTTGTTCGGCGCGCTGGTCAGTGGCAGGCCAGTAAGCGCGGCCAGCTCGGCAGCGATGGCTTCGGCGAAGCCGGCCGGAGCATTGAGACCGGTACCGACGGCGGTACCACCCTGAGCCAGTTCGCAGGCTGCGGGCAGGGCAGCGCGAATCGCCGCTTCGGCGTGGCCGAGCTGGGCGACGAAGGCCGACAGCTCCTGGCCGAACGTGATCGGCGTGGCATCCATCATGTGCGTGCGCCCGGTCTTGACCAGGTTGGCATGACGCTGCGCCTGTTCCTGCAGCCCATCACGCAACTCGGCCAGCGCCGGCAGCAGGCAATGGCGCACGTCCTGTACGGCGGCGATGTGCATGGCCGTGGGGAAGCAGTCGTTGGAGCTCTGCGCGCGGTTGACGTGATCGTTGGGGTGCACCGGGGTCTTGCCGCCACGGCTGCCGCCGGCCAGTTCGTTGGCGCGCCCGGCGATCACCTCGTTCACGTTCATGTTGCTCTGCGTGCCGCTGCCGGTCTGCCAGACCACCAGGGGGAACTGCGCGTCGTGCTGGCCTTCGAGCACTTCGTCTGCGGCCTGTTCGATCAGGCGGGCGATGTCCGCCGGCAGCTCGCCGCTGCGGCTGTTGACCCGTGCCGCGGCTTTCTTGATCAGCGCCAGGGCGTGCAACACGGCCAGCGGCATGCGCTCCTGGCCGATGGCGAAGTTGATCAGCGAGCGCTGGGTCTGCGCGCCCCAGTAAGCGTCGTCAGGGACTTCGATGGGGCCGATGCTGTCGGTTTCGGTGCGGCTCATTGCGTTCTCCGGGGCAAGTGCAAGGTTGCTGGCAGTTTAGGTCGTGCCGCCGAAGACTGGTTCCACAACTTGTCTATCAGGTTGATTGGAACCTTTGAGCGTGCGACTACCAGCGGGCGTGGGTTTCACCCAGCCAGCCCAGCGCTCCGTCCACCGGCACGCGCTCGCCCTTCGGGCCGCGCAGTACGCCGTCGTAATGACCGAAGCGCTGTACGGTATTGGCGTGGAAGGGGCCGAGTTTGGGGCAGGCCTTGTGCAGTTGGCGAGGCGTGAAGCGCAGCGCCACGCGATCATCTTCGCTTTCCAGGCGCCAGGGCGCCAGTGGCGCCTGTGAGCTGCGTTCGATATGCAGGGGGCTGTCGAGCAACTGCACTTCACCGCCGAACCACAGGGAATTTTCCGACAGGCCGCTGTGATCGAGCCAGCCAGCACCGAAGTTGCCGGCGATGCCGCCCGCTGCAGCGAATGCCGCCCGTTGCCAGTAAGTGTTCAACGGCCAGACGCCACGGCCGAAGTCCAGCGCGGCAAAGCTCTGGCCGGGCACGCAGCTGTAATGCTTGCCGCCCAACTGCAGGCTGCCTGCGGTGGGCAGGCCGAGTTGCCGACAGGTGGCATGAAAGCCGCCATGTTGCAACGGCGCGACCAGATTGACCGATTGCAGATGGGCAGGGCGCTGAATGTCCAGGGCCACCTGCAGGGGCTGGCCGCCGATATCCGGGGCGGCAGCGGTGAGGCGCAGGCGTCCGGGGTGCTCGTCGATGCGCAGTTGCAGGCGCGAGTGGCTGAAGGCGTGGCTCTCCAGCGGCAGGTCGGGCAGTTGGCAGCCCAGGGCGAAGGGGCGGAACTGGGCGTGGGCGACGGCTTGGCCGGATTCCAGATCGAGGAAGTAGGCGGCGCCGTAGCCCAGGTAATCGAGGTCGGCCAGGGTTAGCGAGAGCATCCACTGTGGCGTGGTGATGCACCAGTGATTCCAGCGTTTGCGCCGTCCGGCATGACCATGCAGGGTGCAGTCCACTTGCGGTCGATTGGACCAACCAATGGCCTCATCCAGCAGTCGACCTTTGCTGTCGCAAAGTGGCTGGAGCGGAAGGGGCGCGTGTGAGGTGAGGCTGGTCATCGGGCACGTCCATGTGTGTGCGCAGGCTGGCGATCAATTGCCGGCTCTTGAGGTGCGCACGCCTTGTTTAATAATGTGGAGGTCGCAAAGAATGCCGAGCCCACACGAGCATGAGCAAGTACTGGCATTTTGGCAACTGACCAGTGGGTGCGCCGGTCAACATGACGGGTGTGAGCCAGCGCACAACGCGCATCGCTTGAGGGATTTCCGCGCAGGGCACAAAATGCCGCCTTCGTAGTCTACCCAGACTCATTCATAACCTCTGGACGCTCTCCATGCTCCGTTTTTCCAAACTCTGCACCGCCGTTCTGCTCAGCGCGAGCGCATCCCTGGCCATGGCCGATGCCGCCAGTCACGCCGCCGATGCCGAGCGTTTTCTCAAGCTGGCCAACGCCGACAGGCTGACCGTGCCGGTCTACGGTCAGGTGCAGCAGATGTTCGCGCAGCGCTTCGCCGAGGCGCCGGATGGCAAGAAAGCGGTGCTGGAAAGCTATCAGGCCAAGGCCAACACCGCGCTGGACAAGGCCGTTGGCTGGGACAAGCTGAAGCCGGACATGGTCAAGCTTTATACCAGCAACTTCAACGAGCAGGAGCTCAAGGACCTGATCGCCTTCTACGAGTCGCCGCTGGGGCAGAAGGTGCTGCAGAAGATGCCGACGCTCACCGCGCAGTCTGCGCAGATCACCCAGAGCAAGCTGGAGTCCGCCGTGCCCGAGGTGAACAAGCTGCTGGCCGACATGAGCAACGAGCTCGGCCTGCCGAAACAGCCCTGATGGAGCCCAAGATGTCCAAGCAAGACCTGATCGTCACCGCCCTGGCTGCGCTGCAGCCCGAGCATCTCGAGGTGCTGGACGAGAGTCACATGCACAGTCGCGGTCTGGAGACTCACTACAAGGCGGTGATCGTCAGCCCGGCGTTTGCCGGCCTGAATGCGGTCAAGCGACATCAGAAGGTGTATGCGACGGTCGGTGAGCTGATGGGGCAGATCCATGCCTTGGCGCTGCACACCTACACCCCGGAGGAGTGGGCGGCGCAGGGCGTGGCGCCGGCCTCGCCGACCTGTCGCGGCGGTCATTGAGGTAGCCCAACCCGCGGCAGCGATCATTTCCCGGATTACATCCGGGCTACGCGACAGGCTGTCGCGCCCTGTCGCCAACTTACCCTGGTGATTCGACGATTTGTTAGAATCCGCCCGCGCCGGCCAAGCCGGCGCTTTCGTTTAGATTCTCGATCTAGCGAGCTAGAGCTATGCAAGGCAAAAACAGGCGAGGAAGCGCAGTGTACTTTTGTACATGAGCATTACTCATTTCACTCGCCCTTCGGGCCGTCCTCCGGACGTTCAGTGACAAGTCACTGTCCAAGCCTGTTTTTAACGCAGCAGGGCCGACGCGCAGCTGATCGGGGGCCAGTCCGCCCTTTACGTGGGTGACTACTGAGAGAATATTCATGACCGACAAGATCGTCGTCGCGGCGCTGTATAAATTCGTCTCCCTGCCGGATTACCAGGCGCTGCGCGAACCCCTGCTGCAAACCCTGATCGATAACGACATCAAGGGCACCCTGCTGCTCGCCGAAGAAGGCATCAACGGCACCGTTTCCGGCACTCGTGCCGGTATCGATGCACTGCTCGCCTGGTTCACTCAGGACGCCCGCCTGGCCGATATCGACCACAAGGAATCCTACTGCGATGAGCAGCCGTTCTATCGCACCAAGGTCAAGCTGAAGAAAGAGATCGTCACCCTCGGCGTACCGGGCGTCGATCCCAACCAGCGCGTCGGCACCTATGTCGAGCCGCAGGACTGGAACGCCCTGATCAGCGACCCCGAAGTGCTGCTGATCGATACCCGCAACGACTATGAAGTGGCCATCGGCACCTTCGAGGGTGCCATCGACCCCAAGACCAAGTCGTTCCGCGAGTTTCCCGAGTACATCCGCGAGCACTTCGACCCGAGCAGGCACAAGAAGGTGGCGATGTTCTGCACCGGTGGCATTCGCTGTGAGAAGGCCTCCAGCTACATGCTCGGCGAAGGTTTCGAGGAGGTCTATCACCTCAAGGGCGGTATTCTCAAATACCTTGAGGAAGTGCCGCAGGAAGAGACCAAGTGGCAGGGCGACTGCTTCGTCTTCGACAACCGCGTGACCGTGCGCCATGACCTGTCTGAAGGCGACTACGATCAGTGTCACGCTTGCCGCACGCCAATTTCCGTGGAAGACCGTCAGTCCGAGTTCTACAGCCCCGGCGTCAGCTGCCCGCATTGCTGGGATTCGCTGCCGGAGAAAACCCGCGAAAGCGCCCGTGAGCGGCAGAAGCAGATCGAGCTGGCGCGCCAGCGCAACCAGCCGCACCCCATTGGCCGTAACCCCCGCCAACTGAACGAGGCCTGACTATGGCTAGCCGCCTGCTCTACGTGATGGACCCGATGTGCTCCTGGTGCTGGGGTTTTGCACCGGTAATCGAAGCCCTCGCCGAGCAGGCGGCGGCAGCCTCTGTGCCGCTGCAGATCGTGGTGGGTGGCCTGCGCCGTGACCAGGTGGCCGTCGATGCTGCCGCCCGCGTGCGTTACCTGGGCTACTGGCAGGCGGTCAACGCCAGCACCGGGCAGCTGTTCGACTTCGAACGCGGTCTGCCCGAGGGGCTGGTGTATGACACCGAGCCTGCCTGCCGCGCGCTGGTGACTGCACGCAACCTCCATGCGCCGAGTGCCTGGACGCTGCTCAAGCTGATTCAGCAAGCCTTCTATACCGAAGGTGCCGATGTCACCCAGGCCAGCGTGCTGGTGCAACTGGCCGAACAGGCGGGTATCCCGCGCATCGAGTTCGCCGAGGCCTTCGACAGCCAGGTCATGGAGGAGACGACTGCTGCCGACTTCACCTGGGTACAGGATCTGGGCATCGCCGGCTTCCCCACCTTGCTGGCCGAGCGCGATGGCCAGCTTGCTTTGTTGACCAACGGCTATCAACCGCTCGAGGTGCTGGCGCCGCTGCTGGGCCGCTGGCTGGAGCGCGCTGCCCATGCCTGATCGGTTGAGCTGGGCAGAAATCCGTCGCCTGGCCCTGCATCACAAGAAAGCGCTGATCCTGGCGAATCTGGTGGCCGTGTTGGCGACCCTGTGCAGTGTGCCGATCCCGTTGCTGTTGCCGCTGCTAGTGGACGAAGTGCTGCTGCATGACGGCGACGCGGCGCTCAAGGTGATGGACAACTTCCTGCCAGCCGGCTGGGAAACGGCGGCCGGCTATATCGGCCTGATGCTGTTTTTGACCTTGCTGCTGCGCAGCTCGGCGCTGATCTTCAACGTGTTGCAGGCGCGCCTGTTCGCCAGGCTGTCGAAGGACATCGTCTACCGCATCCGCATGCGCCTGATCGAACGGCTCAAGCGCATCTCCCTTGGTGAGTACGAGAGCCTGGGGGGCGGCACCGTGACCACCCACCTGGTCACCGATCTGGACACCCTGGACAAGTTCGTCGGCGAGACCCTGAGCCGTTTTCTGGTGGCGGTGCTGACCCTGGTCGGTACCTCGGCCATCCTGATCTGGATGCACTGGCAGCTGGCCTTGCTGATCCTGCTGTTCAACCCGCTGGTGATCTACGCCACCGTGCTGCTGGGCAAGAAGGTCAAGCACCTGAAGAAGCTGGAGAACGACAGCACGTCGCGCTTCACCCAGGCGCTGACCGAGACCCTGGAAGCGATTCAGGAAGTGCGCGCCGGCAACCGCCAGGGCTACTTCCTTGGCCGCCTCGGTGGGCGCGCACGAGAGGTACGCGACTATGCCGTGGCCTCGCAGTGGAAGAGCGACGCCTCCAATCGCGCCAGTGGCCTGCTGTTTCAGTTCGGCATCGATGTGTTTCGCGCGGCGGCGATGCTCACCGTGCTGTTCTCCGACCTGTCGATTGGCCAGATGCTCGCGGTGTTCAGTTACCTGTGGTTCATGATCGGCCCGGTCGAGCAGTTGCTCAGTCTGCAGTACGCCTTCTACGCCGCCGGTGGCGCGTTGACGCGGATCAACGAGCTGTTGGCGCGCAAGGACGAGCCGCAGTACGAAGGGCGCGTCGATCCCTTCAAGGGCCGCGACACGGTCGGTATCGAGGTGCGCGGGCTGACCTTCGGTTATGGCGAGGAGCCAGTGCTCGATCGCCTCGATCTGTCTATCGGCCCGGGTGAAAAGGTCGCCATCGTCGGCGCGTCCGGCGGCGGCAAGAGTACGCTGGTACAGCTGCTGCTGGGTCTTTACACGCCGCAGGCCGGCAGCATTCGCTTCGGCGGTAGCGCGCTGGAGGAGATCGGCCTGGACTGCGTGCGCGACAACGTCGCCGTGGTGTTACAGCACCCGGCCCTGTTCAACGATACGGTGCGCGCCAACCTGACCATGGGGCGTGAACGCAGCGATGAAGCCTGCTGGCAGGCGCTGCGTATCGCCCAGCTTCACGACACCATTGTGCAACTGCCGCAAGGGCTGGACAGCGTGGTCGGGCGCAGCGGCGTAAGGCTCTCCGGCGGGCAGCGCCAGCGCCTGGCGATTGCCCGCATGGTGCTAGCCGAGCCGAAGGTGGTGATTCTCGATGAGGCCACCTCGGCGCTGGATGCAGCCACCGAGTACGCCCTGCACGAAGCGCTGGCGCAGTTCCTTGAGGGGCGCACCACGCTGATCATTGCCCACCGCCTGAGTGCGGTGAAGCAGGCTGACCGTGTGCTGGTTTTCGATGGCGGCAGCGTCGCCGAGGATGGCGACCACCAGCAGTTGATCGCCGAAGGTGGCCTCTACGCCAAGCTCTACGGGCACCTGCAGCAGGGCTGACTCGTAGGGTGCGCCGCGCGCACCGTGGCTACCAGGGCTCTCGGGAAATTCTTCGTGGCTGAATCCGCTTACGGTCCAGGCGGGCAGGGGGATCGGTCGGCTCTCAGCCGTAGCCCGGATGCAATCCGGGGCGAGCTTCGTCACGACATTTCCCGGATTTCATCCGGGCTACACAACATTCAGGCCTGTCGCGGCTGAAGCCCCTCCCACAAGGTTCCGTCGTTGCAATGACTTGTGCTCCGCTTCCGTGGGAGGCGCTTCAGCCGCGACGCTCTACCTCAGTCATTGCTCATCAAGGCTTCGCTCAATTCCTCGAACAGCGTCTGCACCGAACGTAAAGCTCGGCAGTCCGGGCGGGTCAGCAGCCAGAGTTCGGTGTCGCAGCCGGTCAGTGGTGGGCCGAGTGCCTTGAGTTCGGGATGGGCGCGCAGCACGAAGTCGGGCAGGGCGGCGACGCCCAGCCCGGCGCGTGCCAGTTGCGCCACGGCGTACATGCTGCTGCAGCGATAGCTAGGCGTGACGCTCGGCAATTCACGCAGGCGCCAAAGCACCGTGGCGTGATCCGGCATCGCCTCGTCCGGGGCGATCCAGCTCTGACGCGCCAGGTCGCTGCGATCCTGATCATCATCGCGGGCGCAGACGAGGTAGGAGACGGTGGCCAGGCGCCGGCCGACCAAATGCTCCGGCGGCTGATTGGTCAGGCGCAGGGCCAGGTCGGCGTCACGCCGACTGAGGTTGGCGAAGTCGTTGGAGGTCACCAGCTCCAGCGCCAGCGCCGGATAGCTGGGCATGAAGCGCGCCAGCGCCGGCAGCAACAGGCTGCTCAGTACCGCATCGGTGCAGGTCAGGCGCACCGTGCCGCTGACCACTTGCTTGCCCAGTTCCAGCGCCACGCGTGCGGCATCCAATGCCTGTTCGGCGCGCTCGGCCTGTTCGGCCAGGGCGCGCGCGGTTTCGCTGGGTTCGTAGCCACGTCGGCTCTTCTCGAACAGCGCCACACCCAGCGCTGCTTCCAGTCGGCGCACGGCGCGGAAGACCGTGGACACGTCGACCTGCATCAGTTCTGCCGCACGCGCCAGGGAGCGACCACGCACCAGGGCGAGCACCAGGGACAGGTCGGTATGGTCGATCTGATATTGCATGGCTGCAATCTCTGCTTGTCTATTCGCCAATTATTATTGCGCGAGCGCCATCTTATAGTGGCAGAGAGACCGCCATGCAAGAAGGGGATAGGCGTATGTACAGCAAGTGTCGAGTCAAGGTCGCTCTGGTGGGTGACTACAATGCGGCGATTGCCGCGCACCGGGCCATTCCCGAAGCGCTGCGCCTGGCCAGCGAGGCGCTGGGGGTGGCGGTTGAGCATGAGTGGCTGGCCACCGGCAGTCTCGTCGATGACGCCACCCTGATGGCTTACGACGGCATCTGGTGCGTACCGGGCAGCCCCTATGCCGCCACCGAAGGTGCGCTGCGCGCCATTCGTTTCGCGCGCGAGCAAGGCGTGCCGTTCCTGGGCACCTGTGGCGGCTTCCAGCACGCGCTGCTGGAGTACGCGCGCAACCGCCTGGGCTGGACCGATGCCGAACACGCCGAGCTGTCGCCGCAAGCGCAGACCCCGCTGATCGCGCCCCTGAGCTGTGCCTTGCTGGACGTCAGCGAGCATGTGCACCTGGTCTCGGGCTCGCGCATCGCCGAGCTCTACGGAGTACGCGAGATCAGCGAGCAGTACCTGTGCCGCTATGGTCTGGTCGATGCCTTCGTCGAGCCGTTGATGGCCCAGGCGTTGAAGGCCTCCGGGCATGACCAGGCCGGTGCGGTGCGCGCCATCGAGCTGGAAGATCATCCGTTCTTCATCGCTACCCTGTTTCAGCCCGAGCGTGCCGCGCTGGAAGGTCGCCTGCCGCCGGTCGTGGCCGGTCTGGTCGGCGCCTGTGCGGTGCAATCGGTACACGAAGCGCATCTGCAGGCAGCGGTGTGATCGCCGCCACGCCTGAGCCACCTTATTACGTGGTGATGTTCACCTCCCTGCGTACGGAGGTGGACGCCGGCTATGCCGAGGCGGCGCAGCGCATGCTGGAACTGGCCGCGCAGCAGCCCGGCTTTCTAGGTGTGGAGTCGGCGCGCAGCGACGGTCTGGGCATCACGCTGTCCTACTGGCAGAGCGAGGAGGCCATTCGCGCCTGGCGCGAGCATGCCGAACACAGCGCCGTTCGCGAGCAGGGACGCACCAATTGGTACGCCGCATTCGCTACGCGAGTCGCCAAGGTCGAGCGCGCCTACACATTCTTGCGCCAGGGCTGAGTGATAGCGGCAAGCCGGCTGACCGCTGTGTAAGGATTTTTTTACGGTTGTCAGGGCTTTGCGTGCCTTGCCGGAGAGGCGTAAGGAAAATTTGCCACTGCCGCACGCGGCCACCGCGTCGAAAGGTCGCAAACCATCTTGAGAGTGGCTCTGCGCTCGGTTGTCATGAGGTTGTCCGCAACGCATTCGTGCGGCTGCCATAACAATGACAATCAGGAGGCGAAATGACCGCCGTGGCCAAGATCGAGCAGCACAACCCCATCGGAACCGACGGTTTCGAGTTCGTCGAATTTACCGCACCGAATGCCGAAGGCATCGAGCAACTGCGCCAGTTGTTCACCGCCATGGGTTTCACCGAGACCGCCAAGCACCGCTCGAAAGAGGTCTGGCTGTTCCAGCAGAACGACATCAATATCGTGCTCAACGGCAGCCCCACCGGCCATGTGCGTGCCTTCGGCGAAAAGCATGGGCCCAGCGCCTGCGCCATGGCCTTCCGGGTCAAGAACGCGGCCCAGGCCGCGGCCTACGTCGAGCAGCAGGGTGCCACGCTGGTGGGTAGCCACGCCAACTTCGGCGAGCTGAACATCCCCTGCGTCGAAGGCATCGGCGGCTCCCTGCTGTATCTGGTTGACCGTTACGGCGACAAGAGCATCTACGACGTCGACTTCGAGTACATCGAAGGCCGCAGCCCCAACGACAACGCCGTCGGCCTGCAGTGCATCGACCATCTGACCCACAACGTGCGTCGCGGACAGATGGATGTCTGGTCCGGCTTCTATGAGCGCATCGCCAACTTTCGTGAGATCCGCTATTTCGACATCGAGGGCAAGCTCACCGGCCTGTTCTCCCGCGCCATGACCGCACCGTGCGGCAAGATCCGCATCCCGATCAACGAGTCGGCCGATGACAAGTCGCAGATCGAGGAATTCATTCGCGAGTACCACGGCGAGGGCATCCAGCACATCGCCCTGTCCACCGACGACATCTACGCCACCGTGCGCCAGTTGCGTGCCAACGGCGTCGACTTCATGACCACTCCGGATACCTATTACGAGAAGGTCGACAGCCGCGTCGCCGGCCATGGCGAACCGACCGACGTACTGCGTGAACTGAATATCCTGATCGATGGTGCGCCTGGCGATGACGGCATCCTGCTGCAGATTTTCACCAACACGGTGATCGGTCCGATCTTCTTCGAAATCATCCAGCGCAAGGGCAACCAGGGCTTCGGCGAGGGCAACTTCAAGGCACTGTTCGAATCCATCGAGGAAGACCAGCTGCGTCGTGGCGTGATCTCCGAGGAGCCATGATGCGCCCGATCCGTAGGGTGCGCCGTGCGCACCATCAGCCTCGTATCACTTGGTGCGAACCGCTCACCTTATCGGGAGCCTGCTCATGAGCCGCAAATGGATCAGCTTTCCCCTGCGTGAAGGCGAGTGCTCGCGTCAGGCGCACTGCGATCTGCCGCAGGGCACCTACGAGCGCGAGATGGGCCGTGAGGGCTTTTTCGGCCCCACCGCGCACCTGCACCACAAGCATCCGCCGACCGGCTGGATAGACTGGGAAGGTCCGCTTCGTCCGCACGCGTTCAACTTCAACGACATCCCCAGCGAGCGCGACTGCCCGCTGGCGGCGCCGCTGACGCTGCACAACGCCGACGTCAAGCTGCGCGTCTGGCGCACTCACGGCGCGATGCGTCATCTGGTACGTAACGCCGACGGCGACGAGTTGCTGTTCGTGCATGAAGGCAGTGGGCACTTTTACTGCGATTTCGGCCATCTGGAGTACCGCGACGGCGACTACCTGCTGATTCCGCGTGGCACCGCCTGGCGCATCGAGGCCAGCACGCCGAGCTACTTCCTGCTGATCGAGAACACCGACGGCGCCTACCAACTGCCGGACAAGGGCCTGCTCGGGCCGCAGGCGATCTTCGACCTGGCCGTGTTGGAGCACCCGCATATCGATGAGGCCTTCAAGGCGCAACAGGACGAGAACACCTGGCAGATTCGCATCAAGCGACGCAACCAGATCAGCACCGTGACCTACCCCTACAACCCGCTGGACGTGGTCGGCTGGCATGGTGACAACACTGTGGTACGCCTGAACTGGCGCGACATTCGCCCGCTGATCAGCCATCGCTACCACCTGCCGCCGCCGGTGCACACCACCTTCGTCGCCAGCGGTTTCGTGATCTGCACCTTTACCCCGCGCCCGGTGGAATCCGACCCCGGCGCGCTCAAGGTACCGTTCTTCCACAACAACGACGACTACGACGAAGTGCTGTTCTACCACCGTGGCAATTTCTTCAGCCGCGACAACATCGAGCAGGGCATGGTCACCCTGCACCCGTGCGGCTTCCCCCATGGGCCGCATCCCAAGGCGCTGAAGAAGAGCCAGGTCGATCCGGCGACCTTCATCGACGAGGTGGCGGTGATGATCGACACCCGCCGCGCCCTGGAAGTGGCCGATGCCGCCGGCGCGGTGGACGTGGCCGAGTACGTCAACTCCTGGCGCGCGCCAGGCACACAAGCTTAACGGCGGGCCCAATCGTCCCCTCTACCCTCGGGGAGAGGGTTAGGGAGAGGGGGCTGGCAACACACCCTCTCCCCCGGCCCCTCTCCCACAAGTGGGAGAGGGGAGAACAGCCCGCACCCGAACAGGCGAATAGGTAGAAACCATGAAACTCGCATCACTGAACCAAGGCCGCGATGGCGTGCTGATCGTCGTTTCCCGCGATCTCACCCGCGCTGTACTCGCGCCGCAGATTGCTTTCACCCTGCAGGCCGCGCTGGACGACTGGGCCGTGGCCCGGCCCAAGCTGGAGGCGGTCTATCAGCGGCTCAACGACGGCTTGGAAGAGGGCGCCTTCGCCTTCGATCAGAGCGCCTGCCACAGTCCGTTGCCGCGCGCCTACCACTGGGCCGATGGTAGCGCCTACGTCAATCATGTCGAACTGGTGCGCAAGGCGCGCGGCGCCGAGATGCCGGAATCCTTCTGGCACGACCCGCTGATGTATCAGGGTGGCGCCGATGCCTTCATCCCGCCGCACAGTCCGATCCGCCTGGCAGACGAAGCCTGGGGCATCGACCTGGAGGCCGAGCTGGCGGTGATCACCGATGACGTGCCGATGGGCGCCACGCCGGCCGAAGCGGCAGGCCATATCCGCCTGCTGATGCTGGTCAACGATGTCTCGCTGCGCAACCTGATCCCTGGCGAGCTGGCCAAGGGCTTCGGTTTCTACCAGAGCAAGCCGTCGTCGAGCTTCTCGCCGGTGGCCATCACCCCGGATGAACTGGGCGAAAGCTGGAAGGACGGCAAGGTGCATCGGCCGCTGGTGTCGCATATCAACGACGCGCTGTTCGGCCAGCCGAACGCCGGTGTCGACATGACATTCAACTTCCCGACCCTGGTGGCGCATGCAGCCAAGACCCGTCCGCTCGGCGCCGGCACCATCATCGGCTCGGGCACGGTGTCCAACTACGACCGCAGCGCGGGCTCTTCCTGCCTGGCTGAGAAACGCATGCTCGAGATCGTCGAGCAGGGCGAGGCGAAAACACCGTTCCTCAAGTTCGGCGACCGGGTGCGCATCGAGATGTTCGACGTTGCCGGGCAGAGCATCTTCGGCGCCATCGATCAGGTGGTGGAGCGTTACGACGTTCGTTGATTCGTAGGAGCGGCTTCAGCCGCGCTGTGCTTGGCGCCTTCAAGAGCGATCGCGGCTGAAGCCGCTCCCACCGCGTTTAGAAAGGAATCCGCAATGCTGAAACTCTACGGCTACTGGCGTTCCAGCGCCGCCTACCGTGTGCGTATCGCCCTCAACCTCAAGGGCCTGGCCTGTGAACAGGTGCCGGTGCACCTGGTCAAGGACGGCGGCCAGCAGCACGGCGCCGATTATCGCGGGCTGAACCCGCAGGGCCTGTTGCCGCTCCTGGTGGACGAGGAGAACGGCGGCGTGCGCATCGCCCAGTCGCTGGCGATCATCGAATACCTCGAAGAGATCTTCCCGGTGCCGGCGTTGTTGCCGGCCGACCCGGCCGAGCGCGCCCAGGTGCGGGCGCTGGCGCTGCATATCGCCTGCGATGTGCATCCGCTGAACAACCTGCGCGTGCTGCAGTATCTGTCCAGCGAACTGGGCGTCGCCGATGAGGCGAAGAACGCCTGGTACCGGCACTGGGTCGCGCTGGGTCTGGCCGCCGTGGAGGAGGGCCTGGCCGCGTTCGACGGGCGCCTTTCGCTTGGCGAGCGGCCTGGATATCTGGAAGCCTGCCTGATCCCGCAGCTGTATAATGCGCGGCGTTTTAACTGTGACCTTGCCGCGTATCCACGCATTGTCGCCATGGCGGCGCGCTGTGAACCCCTGGAGGCCTTCCAAATGGCCGCGCCGGAGGCACAAACCGACGCCCAGTGACACTTTCGGCTTCACCCAAGCCTTGCATTCCGCTGCGCCACAAGCGCAGCGGGTCCGATTCCGTCACAGATAAAAACAAACAGGTGACGCATGACCCGTGAAAAACCGAAGAACCTCTGGCTTTCGCGCTGGGGTTTCATCCTCGCTGCAACCGGCTCGGCCGTCGGGCTGGGCAATATCTGGAAATTCCCCTACATCACGGGCGAATACGGCGGCGGCGCCTTCGTGCTGATGTACCTGGCGTGCATCCTGGCCATTGGCATTCCGGTGATGATGACCGAGATCGCCATCGGCCGCCGCGGCCGCGGCAGTCCCATCGACGCCATCGGTCGCGTGGTGCGCGAGAACGGCGGCAATCCGCTGTGGAAGGCGGTCGGTGGCATGGCCATGCTCGCTGGTTTCATGATCCTGTGCTTCTACGTGGTGGTGGCCGGCTGGGCCTTTGCCTATACGTGGAAGATGCTCGACGGCTCGCTGGCCGCGACCAGTGTCGAGGCGCTGGGCGGGGTATTCGAAGCGCATAACGCCAACCCCTGGCAACTCGGCGGCTGGAGTGTGCTGGTGGCATTGCTGACCCTTTGGATCGTGGCCAAGGGCGTACAGAAAGGTATCGAAAGTGCGGTGCGCTGGATGATGCCGGGCCTGGCCCTGATGCTGGTGGCGTTGGTTGGCTATGCCTTCACCAGCGGCAGTTTCAGCGCCGGTTTCGGTTTTCTGTTCCATTTCGATGCCTCGAAGATCACCGGTGAGGCGCTGCTGGCAGCCTTGGGCCATGCCTTCTTCACCCTGAGCCTGGCCTCGGGCGCCATCCTCACCTACGGCTCCTACATTCCGGACGGCCAGTCCATCGCGCGCACCACCTTCGTCGTCGCACTCTGCGATACCTGTGTGGCGTTGCTGGCCGGCCTTGCGATCTTCCCGATCATCTTCGCCAACGGCATGAGCCCGAGCGCCGGACCGGGTCTGATCTTCATGAGCCTGCCGCTGGCCTTCCAGCAGATGCCGTTCGGCACCGCCTTTGGCGTGCTGTTCTTCGCCATGGTGTCGATCGCCGCGTTGACCTCGGCGATCTCGATGATCGAAGCCAGCGTGGCCTACCTGAACGAGAAGCACGGCATCAGTCGTCTGCGTGCAGCGATGGGGGCTGGTGCGGTGCTGCTGGTGATCAGCCTGGTGGCGATGCTGTCGTTCAACCTGCTGGCGGGCTGGACGCCGCTGGGCAAGAACTTCTTCGACTGGCTGGACTACCTCACCTCGCGCTGGATGATGCCGTTGGGTGGCATCTTCATGGTGGTGCTCGCCGGCTATGCACTGCGCGGCGAGATCATGCGTGACGAGCTGGACCTGCCGCCTCCGGGCTACGCGCTGTGGCTGTTCATGGTGCGCTACGTCAGCCCGGTGCTGATCATGGTGGTGTTCCTGCATGCGCTGGGCTGGTTGATATTCGACCCGGTGCTGCAGTGGTACTGGATCGCTGGCGCCATCGGCTTGCTGGCCGTGGCGGGCGAAATCCTGCGGCCCAGGGTGGTACCGGCGCTCGCCGGACGCTGATCGGGGCTCGAATCGAAGGGCGCAGCTGCGTTTGGCGCTGCGCCCTTTTTATTGCTGGCTTGCTCACTGGGTTTGCTAGGTAGGCGAGAAATCGCCACTTATCCGGCGCCAATAAGCGGATAATTGCCGGTGATGGCGGTTTCCCGGGTTGTGCTCGATGCCATGTATTGGCGAATTGCCAGCACTCAAGCTGGGCGCCTTTGCTGCCGATATCTGGGGTTCGATCTGGCACAGCAGTTGCCTCACCTTCCGACCAGGCCGCGTTCACGAGACGTGGCTCTATAAGAAGAACCGGAGTCGCCCCTTATGTTCAAGCCTGCCGCACGCTTTTTCGCCAACCTTGCCGTAGGCAAGAAACTTCTCATCGGGTTTGGCCTGGTGCTGTTGCTCACTGCTGCCATGACGGTCAGCGGGTACCTCGCCGTTCAGGCGGTGCTGCATGGGCATGAGCAGGTCGGGGAGTTGGCGCAGGTGAACCAGGAGATCCTCCAGGCGCGTCGTCTTGAACGCAATTTTGCCATCGAGCAGAGCCCCGAGAGTGCACAGCGCGTCCGCGAAAGCCTGCTCAAGGTGCAGGACATGGTGGAACAGCTGGGCAGCGACGCTGCCGAAGGTGCGCGCGTGCAGACCATGCAACAGGCAGCCGCTGAGTACCTGAAGCAGTTCGACAACTATGTCGAGCAGCAGGACAAGGCCCGCGAGGCCCGGCAGGACATGCGCAGTGCCGCCGCCGAAGCACGCGACCAGTTCGAAGTGATCGAGCTGGACATGTACGATGCGGTGCGTGAGCTGCGCCTGCAGGGCGACCGACTGCGCGGCAGCGACCCGCTGACCCTGGCGGAAACCGCATCCGGTCTGAGCAAGCGCATGCTCGACCTGCGAGGCCAGGAAAGTCTGTACATCATCGACGGCTCGCCCGAAGCGCTGGAAGAGTGGGAGTACGTCAGCGAGGATCTGCAGACCGTCGCCCGCAGCCTGACCGTCTGGCTCGAGGACGATCAGAAAGCGTCCATTGAAACCGCTTTGCAGGCGCTGACCCTTTACCAGCGTTCCTTTCTCTATTACCAACAGCTTCGCGAGCAGAACCTGGCCACCGAGAAGGCCATGATCGAGCGCGCACGTTCGGTCGTCGATCTGGCCGAGTCAGCCCAGGCAAGTGCCGAGACCCGCATGCTCGCCGACTCCCAGCGCGCGCTGGTGCTGCTGGGCATCATGGGCGCGGCCGCCGTGGTGTTGGGCCTGTGCGCCGCGTTGCTGATCACCCGTCTGATCGTGGCACCGCTGCGCCAGAGCGTAGGTTTTGCACAGCGCATCGCCGCCGGCGATCTCAGCCAGGACATCCCGCAGGATCGCCGTGACGAAGTCGGGCAGCTGCTTGCTGCCATGCAGGACATGACTGTCAGCCTGCGCAATCTGGTCAGCCGCATTGGCGGTGGGGTCGGACAAATCGCTGCGGCTGCCGAGCAGTTGTCAGCCATTACCGCGCAGACCAGCGCCGGTGTGCAGACGCAGAAGCTTGAAACCGAGCAGACCGCTACCGCCATGCACCAGATGGCTGCGACCGTGCAGGAAGTGGCGCAGAACGCCGAGCAGGCCTCGCTGGCCGCACGTGATGCCGACCTGGAGGCACAACAGGGCAATCGCGTTGTGCAACAGGCCGTGGATCAGATCGACAGTCTGGCCAGTGAAGTGGAACAGTCGGCCAAGGCCATCGCCGACCTGAATCAGGAAAGTGCGCGTATCGGCAGTGTGCTGGAGGTGATTCGCAACGTCGCCGAGCAGACCAACCTGCTGGCGCTCAACGCGGCCATCGAAGCGGCGCGTGCAGGTGAGCAGGGCCGTGGTTTTGCTGTGGTCGCTGACGAGGTTCGCGCGCTGGCCAAGCGTGCCCAGGACAGCACAGAAGAGATCGAGAGCCTGATCGCCGGCCTGCAACGCATGGCCAAGGGCGCCGTGCAGCAGATGGACAGCAGCCGTGATCTGACTCGCCGCACCGTCGAGCTGGCAGGCGAGGCTGGCGACGCATTGGGGCGCATCACCCAGGCAGTGAGCACCATCGAGCAGATGAACCAGCAGATCGCCGCTGCCGCCGAAGAGCAGAGCGCGGTAGCCGACGCGATCAACGAAAGCGTCACTCGCGTACGAGACATCGGTGAGCAGAGCGCCACTGCCAGCGAGCAGACTGCGGCGTCCAGCGCCGAGCTGGCGCGTTTGGGCGTAGAGCTGCAGGAGCTGGTGCGGCAGTTCCGCACCTGATGCCGGCTGCGGGCGGGCGGACGTAGGGCGGACTCAGGAGCGTCAGCGAACAGTCCGCCGTCTTCGGCGCGGCAAAAGTCTCAACGGCGTACTGCTTCGCGAGTACGCCCTACAGCGCTAAATGCGTTACCTATGTCTCCCGACACCCGTTACCTATGTCCCCCGGCTGAACGCACGGCGCACCCTACGGCGCAATCGCTACGCTTGCGGCGCACTGAAGCGCTGGCCCGAGATTGCAGGGTGATAGAGCGGCTGGACCTTGTTACCGGCCGGGTCCAGCAGGTGAAAGCTGCGTGCACCGTCGCCATGGTCGAAGGGTCGGTCCAGCAAGGTCACGCCGCGTGCCTTTAGGTACTGGTACCAGGCGTCCAGTTCCTCGACGCTGTCGACGATGAAACCGTAATGATCCACCAGCGCCACGCCGTGGCTCTCGGCATACGCGCGGCCGAGCGACAGGTTGTCGTTGCCGCAGGTCAGGTAGACCAGGTCCTCGTTGGCGCGATGCAGCAAATGCATGCCCAGCACGTCCACGTAGAAGCGCTCGCACGCTTCCAGGTTGGGTACCAGCAGGGCCAGGTGGCGCAAGCCATTGAGACGGGATGGGCGTTCGAGCATCTTTTTGCACTCCAGTGTGTATACAATTATTTTTCAAATATAAAACATATTGGAGTTTGCCGTGTACGTGCTATTGCTCAAGACCCAACTCAAACCGGGTAGTTTCGATGCGTTCATGGATGCCATGCGTGTCAACGCCGCCGCCTCGGTGCACGATGAGCCGGGCTGCCTGACCTTCGACGTGATGCGTGACCGCAGCGACCCCGATCGGGTCTGGCTGTACGAGGTGTACGTCGACGAGGCCGCGTTCGAGGCGCATACGCGAACCGCGCATTTCCTCGCCAGCCGGCCGCTGGTGGAGCCGCTGATCGAGCGTCAGGAAGCCATTGAGGCCGATATGCTGGCGCTCAATCCATCGCGCTGAAGAGAAGAGAGGCTGCTGCGAAGGCTTGGCTCGGTCAGGCCGTGCTTTGTGCCATCTGCATATCCAGCACCCGGATACGGCCTGGCTCGGGATAGTGCCAGTGCACGTCCAGATCCCAGAAGCACGCGCCATAGCGCCGCTCGGGCTGCGGTTGTTGATAGGCCGGGCGCGGATCCTGCGCCAGGCACTGCTCGATCAGTTCCACCAAGGGTTCACCCAGGCGCAGCGCATGTTGGCGCGCCAGGTGTAGCGCGCCGTCCTGCCAGTCCACGGCGATCAGTGAAGGTGGCGCGTCGGCCATGTCGTTGCGGGCATCGGCCACGGCATCGGCGTAGGGCACGTAGGGCTTGATATCCAACACCGGGGTGCCGTCGAGCAGGTCGATGCCGGACAGGTGCAGACGGCCCGGCTCGACCTTCTCCAGGCGTACCACCGATTGGCCGATACCGTTGGGGCGGTGGGTGGCGCGGGTGCTGAACACGCCGACTGACTGATTGCCGCCCAGGCGCGGCGGGCGCACTTTCAGGCGCGGCTTGTCTTCCAGCGCCTGGTGAAAGAGAAACAGCAACCAGACGTGGCTGACCTGCTCCAGTCCCTGCACGGCCTCGCCCTGATCGAAGGGGGGCAGCAGCTCCAGCACGCCGCGCGCGGCGGGCGCCAGGTGCGGCTGGCGAGGAATGGCGAATTTTTCCTTGAAACAGGAGCGAACGATACCGACCGGAGAAACCAGATGCTGCATGGTGTTCTACTTAGCGGCTACGCACGGGGGCGTCGTGCGCTACACGGCAGCCGGCATCGCGGAATGGGCCGGTGAAACGAATCCAGCCTTCACCAGGGCTGACCTGAGCGCAGGTCAGGTGGCCATCGACCTTGCTCTGCCAGAGGAAGAACGGCGCAGGTGCGGCGAGGCCGGGCAGGCTCAGTGCGAGCAGTGCGATGAGGAGCAGGGTACGCATGATGGTGGTCTCCAGAGCGTGACGAACACAGCCTAACACGGTCTCAGAATCGTTCTTTCTCGCCCAGATAGCGCCATTGCCCGACCGGCAACTTGGCCATGGGTACGCCGCCGATGCGGATGCGCTTCATGCCCAGCACTTTCAGGCCCAACGCCGCGCAGATCTGCCGCAGCAGGTCAGGAGCCGGATTCTTCAGCGCGAAGCGCAGGCGCTGCTCGCTCTGCCAACTGGCCTTGCAGGGCGGGAACTGCGTGCCCTTGTGCAGCCAACCTTTCTTCAGGCGTTCCAGTGCGCTGGCGGGCACTTCGCCGGCTACCTCGACCAGGTATTCCTGTTCCAGCTTGGCGGCGTCCTCGCGCAGCTTGCGTTGCGTGCGCCAGTCCTGGCTGAGCACTATCAGGCCACTGGCACCGGTCTGCAGCGGCAGGCTCTGCTCCTGGCGCAGGAAGTGGCCATGCAGGACGCGTTGGGTGTGCGGGTCTTGTTCCCAGTGGCGTTCGTGTACCAGCAGGTGCTGCAACTGTGCGGCGTTGCAGCCAGTCGAGCCATGCACCAGCAGGGTGACGGGCTCCACGGGATCAAGGCTGGCATCGGGGTGCAACTCGACGCGCTGATCCTCGACCTTGAATTGCGGCGCTTCGACCACCTGGCCGTCCACCGTCACCCAGCCCCCTGCGATGTAAAGATCGGCTTCACGGCGCGAACAGCCGAACAGCTCGATGACGCGTTTGGACAGACGGGTGGCTTCGCTCATGACTGGGCTCGACAAAAAGAAGGTCATTGTACCGGCAACAAGAAGCTGTGGTGCCGGGAAAGAAAAAGCCCCGCACGCTGCGGGGCTTTTCAGGGGATAGGTCGGTCAGACCAGCTCGCCCCACATGTCGTACTCGTCGGCATCGACGATGCGCACTCGCACCTTGTCGCCCGGCTTGACGTTGGGGGAGTCGATGAACACGCTGCCGTCGATCTCCGGGGCGTCGGCCCAGGAGCGGGCCACGGCGCCTTCACCGTCCACTTCGTCGATCAGTACGTCCATCTCCAGGCCGATCTTGGCCTGTAGACGCGCAGAGCTGATCGCCTGCTGGTGCGCCATGAAGCGCTCCCAGCGGTCCTGCTTGACGTCATCAGGCACTACTTCCAGACCCAGGTCGTTGGCTGGTGCGCCCTCGACTGGCGAATACTGGAAGCAACCGACGCGGTCGAGCTGCGCTTCGGTCAGCCAGTCCAGCAGGTACTGGAAGTCTTCCTCGGTCTCGCCGGGGAAACCGACGATGAAGGTGGAACGGATGGTCAGCTCCGGGCAGATCTCACGCCACTTCTTGATGCGCGCCAGGGTCTTGTCTTCGAAGGCCGGGCGCTTCATCGACTTGAGTACTTTCGGGCTGGCGTGCTGGAAGGGGATGTCCAGGTACGGCAACAGCTTGCCGGCGGCCATCAGCGGGATCACGTCATCGACGTTGGGGTAGGGGTAGACGTAGTGCAGGCGCACCCACACGCCCATCGACGACAGCGCTTCGCACAGTTCGAGCATGCGCGTCTTCACCGGCTGGCCGTTCCAGAAGTCCAGCTTGTACTTCAGGTCGACGCCGTAGGCGCTGGTGTCCTGGCTGATCACCAGCAGCTCTTTCACGCCGGCCTTGACCAGGCGCTCGGCTTCGCTGAGCACATCGCCCACCGGACGGCTGACCAGCTTGCCGCGCATCGACGGGATGATGCAGAAGCTGCAGGTATGGTTGCAGCCTTCGGAAATCTTCAGGTAGGCGTAGTGGCGCGGGGTCAGCTTGATGCCTTGCGGCGGCACCAGGTCGATCAGCGGGTTGTGCTCGGTCTTCGGCGGGATGACTTCGTGTACGGCGTTGACCACCTGCTCGTACTGCTGCGGGCCGGTGACGGCCAGCACGCTCGGGTGCACGTCGCGGATGCTGTCTTCGGCTACGCCCATGCAGCCGGTGACGATCACCTTGCCGTTCTCGGCCAGCGCCTCACCGATGGCGTCCAGCGATTCGGCCTTGGCACTGTCGATGAAACCACAGGTGTTGACCACCACCACATCAGCATCCTGGTAGGTCGGTACGATCTCGTAACCTTCCATGCGCAGCTGGGTCAGGATGCGTTCGGAGTCAACGGTCGCTTTCGGGCAACCAAGGCTGACGAATCCGACTTTCGGTGTGGCGGTGGACATGCGGGCTAACCTCTAAGGGCGCCTGGGTGGCGCCTCTGATCAAAAAGTGCGCAATTCTAGCGGCGGATCATACGCTTGACCAGTACTGGTCAGGGGGCGGAAACGAAAAAGGCCACTCGATTGAGTGGCCTTTATCTGAAGGTGGTTGCGGGAGCAGGATTTGAACCTACGACCTTCGGGTTATGAGCCCGACGAGCTACCAGACTGCTCCATCCCGCGTCGACAATTCTACGCTTACTTAATATCTTGTCAATCGATTTGTTTCGTCTGATCGAAAAAGTTAATTTTCCGTCAAAGCAAAAAGGCCACTCATCGAGTGGCCTTTTCGTGAAGCTGGTTGCGGGAGCAGGATTTGAACCTACGACCTTCGGGTTATGAGCCCGACGAGCTACCAGACTGCTCCATCCCGCGTCTGTGGGTCGGCATTCTACAGCCAGAAGCTTGGCTGTCAACCGCTAATTGCAAGAAAAGTGTTTTCAACTCAGATGCTTAGCGTTAAACCCATACTGGGAGGAGGCGGCATGTCTGCAATACCTACCGAGCGCACGTGCTGCGCTGACTCGGCCCAGTTGGTTTTTTCCGGGCCGTATCGGCAGCTATTGCAACCTGCTATGGGCGTTATCCCTCTCTGATATTGGCGCCAGTCAGGCCCTCTCCCTAGAGTCGAGCGGCGACCGATGCATGCGTCCTCTCCTACAAGAACAGAATGAGACTCCTCATGCCCACTTTCCGCCTCAACGCCATTGCAATGGCGTTCATCGTCTCTGGCGCAGTCCACGCCGACTCGTCCAGCACCAAACCCGCCAGCGAAATCACCCGCACACTCAACCAGTCCTGGTTGCAGCGCCTGCCCTTCGAGGACCAAAGCAGTTTCGAGGATGCCCGGCGCGGCCTGATCGCCCCGTTCACCGGGGTGGTCGAAAATGCCGAGGGGCAGGTGGTCTGGGATCGCCTGGCGTACAACTTCCTTGATGGCAACGACGCGCCCGCCAGCGTCAACCCCAGCCTGTGGCGCATGGGGCAGCTGAACAACATGGCCGGGCTGTTTGAGGTGCGTGAGCGTATCTACCAGATTCGCGGCATGGACCTGTCCAATATGACCATCATCGAGGGCGACAGCGGCCTGATCCTGATCGACCCCTTGATCAGCACCGAGACCGCCCGTGCCGGGCTCGAACTCTATTACCAGCATCGCCCGCGCAAGCCGGTGCGAGCGGTGATCTACAGCCATTCGCATGTCGATCACTTCGGCGGTGTGCGCGGAGTGATCGACGAAGCCGATGTCAAGGCGGGCAAGGTCAGGGTGATCGCACCGGAGGGCTTCTACGAGCATGCGGTCAGCGAGAACGTGCTGGCCGGCCCGGCCATGATGCGCCGCGCCCAGTACATGTACGGCGCACTGCTGCCGCGTGGCGAGCGCGGTCAGGTCGACTCAGGTCTCGGCAAGGGTACCCCGAGCAACGCGACCGTGACCCTGATCGCCCCCACCGTGCTGATCGCCCAACCGTTGGAGACCCACGTGATCGATGGTGTGGAGATCGAATTCCAGCTTACGCCCGGCACCGAGGCGCCGGCGGAAATGAACATGTACCTCCCGCAGTTCAAGACCCTGTGCATGGCCGAGAACGCCACCCATACCCAGCACAACGTGCTGACCCTGCGCGGCGCCCTGGTGCGCGACGCCAAGGTCTGGGCCCACTATCTGGACGAGGCGCTGGTGCGCTATGGCGAGCAGGCCGAGGTACTGTTCGCCCAGCATCACTGGCCGACCTGGGGCGGCGAGCGGATTCGCGAGTACCTGGCCGATCAGCGCGACATGTATGCCTTTCTCGACAGCCAGACGCTGCGCCTGATCAACCAGGGGCTGACTGCCACCGAGATTGCCTCCGAGCTGCGGTCGCTGCCGCCGCGCCTGGCCAGCAAGTGGTACAGCCGCGACTACTACGGCTCGCTCAGCCATAACGTACGCGCGGTGTACCAGCGCTACATGGGGTTCTACGACGGCAACCCGGCCAATCTCGACCCGCTGCCGCCGGAAGATTCCGGGCGCCGCTACGTGGCCGCCATGGGGGGCGCCGACGCAGTGCTGAAGACGGCCAACCTGGCCTTCGTCGATGGCGACTACCGCTGGACGGCGCAGCTGCTCAACCATCTGGTGTTTGCCGAGCCGGACAATGCGGCGGCGCGCGAGCTGCAGGCCGACACGTTGGAGCAGCTCGGCTACCAGAGCGAGAACGCCACCTGGCGCAACGTCTATCTGAGCGGTGCGCACGAGCTGCGCTCAGGCGTGGCCGAAGCCCGGGCGCGCAACGGTGCGCCGGACATGGTGCGGGCGCTGACGCCGAGCATGTTCTTCGATTACCTGGCCGTGCGCATCGACGCGATGAAGGCCGCCGACGAGGACCTGTCGATCAACTGGCGCTTCACCGATCTTGACGAGAACTACGCCCTGACGCTGCGCAACGGTGTGCTGACCCACCGCAAGCAATCACGCCATGCTCAGGCTGACATTGACCTGAGCATGAGCAAGGAGCTGCTCGACCGTATCGCGCTGAAGGAAACCGGTTTTCTCAAGGAGGCCACCATCGGTGGCATCGAGATTGCGAGCGGCCGACTGAAGTTGCTCAAGCTGCTCGGCGGCCTCGACGATGCGAACCCGCAGTTCAACCTCGTGACGCCCTGAGGCCTGCACGTACGCCCCGCTCGGTGCAGGCCGGGCGGGGCGTTCGTTTGTCTGGGCGGTGGTGGCGCGGGCGAATACCTTGGGTGCGCCGTGCCTGCTCGGGCGGGGTGGCTGGTGCGCATGTGCTGGCAGTGCGCACCGTAGCGAACTGCACGCGACCCAGTGGCCAGGTCGCACGCCCGGCATTCAGGGCGCCGCGCACTCCGGTCAGGGCAACGTGCGGATTGCCGGCGGCAGCCAGCGTCTTTCCAGCACTTCGGCCTGCGGCCAGTACAGACGCAGGAACAGGTTGAAGCGGCCCTTGGGCGCTGGCAGCCAGTTGCTGTGTTGTGCCGGGTCGGTCGGCGCCTGATGCTGGACGAAGATGTCCAGCGAACCGTCCGGGTTGTAGTGCAGGTCGTCGCGGTCACCGAGGGCATGGCGGTCGAGCGGGTTGGACGAGAGCAGCTGGCGCTCGTCGTACAGGGTCAGCGACCAGAAGGCCCGTGCCGGCGGCAATTGTCCGGCGGCGAAGTGCAGCACATAGCGTCTGTTACCCGATAGCGGACGGTCCTCGGTATTGGTATGCAGGTTCGGGTAGATGGCATCTTCCGGGGAGTTGGCACCCAGCCCGATCTTGGCCACCAGTGCGCGCTGCGCGTAGCGGGTGCCGTACTCGCCCAGCTCGTAGCCGATGTGCCAGCCCTGATAGGTCTTGCGTTCACCCATCAGGCGCTGGCTGTCGCTCAGCATGGCGACCACCCGGCGATAGCCCAGTGCACTACCAAGACGCTGCAGTGGCGACTGCTGCAGTACACAACCCTCGTCGAGCAGGCCGGCGGCTTGAATGCGTGCGAGCATCGGCGCGTCCTCGGCGCGGGCCGGGTTGTCGGCCAGCAACCGGCAGAAGGCGCCGAAGAAGTCCTCGCGGCTCCAGCCGGCCAGCTGCCGGTCGGGACCCATAGCGCGGTCCAACATGGGTAGTTCGGCCATGGCTGTCGGTAATGGCGTACCTGGGCGGCCCTGCCAGGCGCTCAGCGGCATGACGCGGAAGCGGTCCTGCAGGGCGTGCACCTCGCTGTAATCGGCTGGGCCGCGGCTCTTGATGCGACCGATCATCCAGGCCATCTGCGTCGGTATACGGAGCGGCTGCATGCCGGCTGGCACCTCGCCACGCCAGGTCGGCCCCGCGACCAGGTAGGTTTGCGCGCGGCTGCCGATGGTGCGCGTACCGGGGCTGCTCACCACGTTGGTCCAGGCATCCATGATCGGCATCATGTAGTAGTGCCCGCTGGTGTCCGGAATGCTCATCACCACCGGCTCCTGGCGCAGATCGAAGTGCACGATGCTGTACAGGGTGTCGACGTTCGGTGACACCACGCTGTTGAAGCGCGCATCGGGAAAGCGTCGGCTGTGGCGCAAGCCGTTGATCGCGGTGGTGCCGAGCAGCTGCTGATGCTGCTTGGTCAGCTCCATCAATACCAGCGGGTAGGCGAACAGGTAAGCCTGGGCGGTTTCCCGCGCCTGCTGCATCACGCTCTGGGCGGCCAGGCCGCTCAGCAGCACGATCATGACGGCGAGCCCCAGGCGCCAACGGGTCTTCTTAGCGAATCTCATGGGTGCGCGCTCCGCTTGGGTGAGGAAAATACCGGGCGCGGTGGTGCCGCTCCGAAGGAGTGATCATGGTCGTGGTCTCCGTAGGTCCAGGCCAACGAGCCAGGTAGGCTGGGGTCAGTAGTGAATCGTGCGCACCGCCTTGAGCATGGCCAGCACGGCCATCGTCAGCAGCACCAGGCCGGTGCCGAGCACCCTGTGCGGATGGGCGCGGCCGCACTCGTCGCGCAGCATCGCCAGGCTGTGCTGGTAGCGTCGGCCTTGCTGCAGCCAGAGGATGCCGGCGGTGGCGATGGCGATCAGCACCAGCGATGGATCCTGGCCGCGCAGGGCCAGGCAGGCGACGAGCAGCAGCGAGACCTGCGTGCGACGCCAGGCCAGCTCGGTACGTTCGGCCTGCAGGCCGGTGTCGATCGATCCGTCAGCCATGCCAGCGCGGCCAGAACAGCCCGACCAGCACCAGCGCCGCCAGGCAGCAGCTCAGCGCCAGCAGGGGCGCCGGCAACGGCAGCGGCAGAGCGCGGCGATGGCGCAGTGCACGCTCCACCGCGAGCCAGCGCTGGCAGGCGCTGACGCTGACCAGGATGCTCAGTGCCAGCAGGGTGAGGGTGCCGATCAGCCGCAGCTGTGGCCCGAGGGCTTCGCTAGCGAAGGTCTCGACGGCAATGCCGCCGCCGAGCAGGGCCAGCGCGGTACGGATCCAGGCCAGGAAGGTGCGTTCATTGGCCAGGGTGAAGCGCGGGTCCGGCTCCTCGCCTCCCAGCAGGGACTGGGAGAGCGGCTTGCGTGGTGGATAGGGCTCGGGAGTGCTCATGAAATACCCTTGGTATGGGATCAGCGCAGCCCCTTGCTGCGCAGGGCGCCCGGTGAGTAGTCGGAGATGCTGGCGCGGTAGCTGAAGTCGAACGGTTGACGCTGTTCGTTGAGCAGCCCCGAGGCCAGGTAACGGCCATTGTTGAGGTCGTAGGTCACCTCCATGGCGAGGGCCGACGCCTGGCCTGCCGGGTGGTAGAAGCTGTGGGCCTCGCCGACACGCCAGAGTTCGCCGCGGTTGTCGTAGTGGTCAGCGGCGAGAATCGCCCAGGTATCCTCGTCGATGAAGTAGTGGCGCTTGCTGTAGATATGACGCATGCCCGGCTTGAGGGTGGCGACCACTTCCCAGACCCGGTGCAGCTCGTAGCGGGTGGCCTCGGGATTGACGTGGCCGGGCAGGATCAGCTCCTTGTAGCTGCGTTCGGGCGAAGCCAGGCGATAGCTGTTGTAGGGCACGTAGAGCGTCTTCTTGCCGACCAGTTGCCAGTCGTAGCGATCAGGGGCGCCGTTGAACATGTCGCGGCCATCGGCGGTACGCAGCCCGGCAGTAGTCGGCCCAGCGCTGTCATAGGCCACGCTCGGCGCACGCCGCACGCGGCGCTGGCCGGCGCTGTAGACCCAGGACAGACGCGGTTCGGCCACCTGGTCGAGGGTTTCGTGTACCAGCACCACCTCGCCGACCATGCGCGCAGGGGCCGTGAGCTTGTGGCTGTAGTAGTAGAGGATGTTGCGTGCCTGCTCAGGCGTCTGGCCCTGCACCGCCTCGCCGCGGGTGAAGTACTGCTGGGTAGTCATGATGGTGTAGGAACCATCCTTCTGCGGCGCTGCACTGTCGCTGATCAGGCTGAAGCTGGGGTTGCGATTGCGCGTGATGTGGTTCCACAGGACTTCCAGACCGTTCTGCGGAATGGGGAAGGCCACTACGCTGGCGAAGCCCTGCACGCCGTTGCCGTTGTTGCTGAGCTTGGCGTTGACAGCATTACGTGCGGCGGCCTGGGCGATGGTGTCGGATATCGCAACGCTGCGGTGGGTGGGGTAGACCGGCAGGCGATAGCTGTCGGGAAAACGCTTGAGCAGGGCGATCTGACCGGGGCTGAGCTGGTCTTGGTATTGCGTGTAGTTACTCGCATCGATGGTCAGCAGTGGCTTTTCATCCGCGAATGGATCGCTTGGTATGCCGTTGCTCTGCAAGGCTGGCTGAGACTTGAGGCCGCCGTCCCAGGCGGGAATGCGGCCATCGGCGCTGGCAGCACGCTCGGCGCCGATGGGGGTCAGGGTGGTTTGCAGTTGCGCGGCCTGTTCGGCGCTCACGGCTGCCAGGGCTGGACCGGTAAGCAGCAGTGAGCACAGCAGCGCGCTACTGCGCAGCAGGTTCTGGGTATTGTTCATGAGGGACTCCGCTTAGAAATTGACGCCCAGGCTGATCGAGACGAAGTCGCGATCGCCACGGGTGCCGTAGTCACCATCCATGTAGTTGGTGTACGCCAGGCTGGCGTTGTAGGTGTTGTTCAGCGTGGCATCGAGGCCGACGCTGATGGCCCTGGAGCCTTCGCTGAAAGCCGAGCCTTCGCCGGGGCCGTTGCCGTCGACATCGTGCTGCCAGGACAGGCTGGGGCGCAGGTCGATGCCGGCGATGGCGTTGGCATAGCTCCAGGTGGCACGTATCCGGTAGCCCCAGGAGAATGGCGTGAGGAAACCTTCGTCGTTGCAGTGCTCGGGGGTCTGCGATATGGACGCACAGGCGCCACTGGCGAGGATGCCGTTGCCGAAGGTGCCGTTGCGACCGTAGCGCGGGCCGAACTTGCCTTCCAGACCGCCGACCCAGGTACCGCCGAGTTCACCGACCAGCACCAGCTGATCGGCGCCCATCACCTGGCTGAAGGAGTGGGTGGCCGTGACCTGGGCCTGGGTCACCTCCTTGCGCCGGTAGCCATCGAACAGCGTGTCGGGTGCGTTGGGGCGGATGCCCTCTGCCACCAGAGGCGAGCGCGCCGGGGCATTGAGCAGCGACTGGATGATATCGGTGCCGTTGAGCTGGATCGGCATGTTCGGCCGGTAGCTGATCTCGCCCTGCAGCGCCGTGCCGGTGGACAGGTTGGTGGCGAAGGTAAGGCCGTAGAGACGGATGTCTTCGGGGTACTGCACCACGTACTGCGAGGTGCCGAGGCGCAGGGCACCGTTGAGTGTTGGGCCGAACACCGTGCTGTTGTAGTAGGGGCTGCTGATAGTGCCCATGTAGGGCAGGCGGCTGTGGTAGTTGGCGACGAAGGCGCCGAACTCCGTATCCAGTTCGGCGGCGAACCAGCGCAGGGACAGACCCCATTGCCCGCCGTTGCGTGCGTCCTGATCCTTGGCGCGCGGAATGCGGATGCCCTCGTCGGTGAGATTGACCTCGAAGGGGGCCAGCGCTGCAACTGCCGCAGGATTGCCGGTGAGCACCGCGCCGACATCCAGGCCGTCGCAGCCATCGGCCAGGAAGTCGCTGCTGGAAAAGAAGGTGCCGCAGTTGTCGAGCTGGGTCTGTTCCCAGTCCAGCTGGTAGAAGAAGTCACCGGAAAGGGCGTCGCTGAGGTTCTGCGACAGATAGAACATGTTCACCGGTACCAGGCCCTCCTTGACCTCGGCACCCGGCCGGCGCAATGCCGACAGGTTGTAGGGGTTGACCGTGTTGAGGCCACCCTGGATGAAGGTACTCTCGCCCCAGTTGACCACCTGCTTGCCCAGACGCGCGGAGCCGGGTTGATCGGCGAGTGCATAGTTGTAATAGACGAAGGCGTCGAGCAGTTCGGCGCCGGCCGATTTCGCCGAGCGCTTGCGGTTGTTGTCGATTACGTCCTTGAAGGGCTGTTCGCGATCACGCAGCACATAGTCATACCAGTAGCTGCCGCGCAGGAAGGCGCCGAAGTCGCCATGGCGCAGTTCCAGATCGTGGGTGCCCTTGAAAATGCCGGAGAAGGCGTCGCCGGCGCCGAAGTTGCGTCGACCGTCGTCACCGCTGGCGCTGCGCATCAGCTTGGGGTCAGGATTGGACGTGGCGATGCTGGTGCCGATCGACAGCGAGGAATCCAGCTGGCCTTCGAACTCGCCAAATTGGAAATTCGCCGCCGTAGCCGAACCGATCAGGCAACTCAATGGCAATAGAAGATAGGGGGGCTTAATTAAAGCCCGCGCTTTTAATCTCATCACTCATTATCCTCTTTGTTGTCGAGTGAGAATTTAATGGCGAATGTGCTGATAAGTTGCAGGGCAGTAAGCTCGGCACTTTTTAGTTCGGCGGACATTCAATAGTGCGTATTAACTGATGGAGCGTTACGTTAACTTTGGGTAATTGCACTCCCTAGGTGTCGGTGTTTAAGCGATACTATGGGCGCCTGAAAAAGCCGACAAATAGTGTCTTCGGATAGTTGCCATAACACTTCGGCATAGCCAGAGAGAACCGCATGACCCTCAAACAGCTTCGCTATCTGATTGCCATTGCTGAGGCGGGGAGCTTCTCCGCCGCGGCCAGACGCGCCTACATTGCTCAACCCGCCCTGAGCCGGCAGATCAGCCTGCTGGAGAGCGAACTGGAGATGCAGCTGCTGGAGCGCCAGCATGACGGCGTGGCACTGACTGATGCCGGGCGAAGGCTGTATGAGGTGTCACGTTCGGTGGTGCAGAAGCTCGATTCGGTAAAGGACGAGCTGGCCTCGACGCGCGGCAATCCCATCGGGCATGTGTCCATCTCGATTCCTGCGACGGTTTCGGCATTGCTGCTGCCGGAGATCATCCGCCGTGCCGAGGACAAGTTTCCTTCCATCAACCTGACCATCTGCGACGGGCTGACGCGCGAGGGCGGCCAGTCCATCGAGCTGGGCAAGGTGGATTTCGGCGTGCTGCCCAACGCCGAGGAGCTTGAGCACGTGATTGCCGAGCCGATCTTTACCGAGGATCTGTACTGGGTCGGGCCGGGTTCGAGCGCCGAGAGTGGTACGCCGATCAGCCTGGCTCAGGCGGCGAGCACTCGCCTGGTGATGGCGCCCAAGGCGCTGCACTTGCGCCGCCGCATCGAACAGGCGGCGATGGAGGCGGGAGTGGCGCTCAACGTGGTATTCGAACAGCAGTCCGCGCCGGGTATTGCCAGCCTGGTGCGGCATGGCCTGGCAGCAACCATTTGCAACTGGCCACCGCTGGCGGAGCTGTTCGAATCCACGGCGGCGCGGCTGATCGTCGAGCCGCGCATCACTCGCACTGTCTCCATCGCTCATTCCGCGCACCGGCCGCTGTCGTTCGCGGCGTCCTGCATGCGTGATCTGGTGCGCGGGCTGCTATTGGAAATGGTCAGCGACGGCCGCTGGCGTGGCAGCCTGATCGAGCGCAGCGCAGAGGCAGATCAGGCCCGTGAGCAGGCGTCGGACGCGACTTCCTGAGCCCCCAGACGCTCTCGCGAGCGCTGCGGATTCATGCTCACCAGGCCGATCAGGCCGGCGACCACCAGTACACCGCCGCACACCAGGAAACCCTGGGCATAGCCCAGCGGATGCGCGGCGCCGGCGCCCTGCACCAGCATGCCGGTGATCACCGGCGCTGACAGACCGGCCAGCGAGGCCACCGCATTACCGATGGCGAGGATGCCGCCGCGCTGGCTGCTGGGGGTGAATTCACCGAGCATCGCCGGGCCTACCGAGTACATCACCAGGGCCAGGCCGCCGCTCAGGGTCAGACAGGCGACGCGGGTGGCGACCGACAGTTCGGTAAGTATCAGCGAGGCGGACAGCAGGCCGCTGGCGATCAGACACAGCGAAACGAATGCGCCGCGTGCCACGCGAGACGAGTAGCCGCTGCGCATCAGGCGCTGTGACAGCCAGGCCATGAACAGACTGAGCGGGGTGGTCACCACCACGAACATGACGAAGATATGCCCGGTCTTCAGCGGGTTGATACCCAGGCCTATCTCCAGGTAGCTGGGCACCCAGGTCAGGGTGAGCGCCAGCGACCAGTTGGCGGCGAAGTGGCAGATGTAGTTGCCCAGCACGCTGCCGTCGCTGAGCAGGCGGCGGTAGGGCAGGCGCTCCGTATCCGGTGTCAGCTGGCCGGTGCGCAGGCTGTCGAGGCTGCCTTCACGACCGAAGCGCAGCCACAGCACGCACCACACCGCGCCGATGGCCGCCAGTACCGCGAAGTTGACCCGCCATCCGTAGTTCAGGCTGATCCAGGGAATCATCGCGCCGGCCACCAGCAGGCCCATGGCGCTGCCGGAGTGCAGCAGGGCCACCGGCAGACTGCGGCGGTCGTTGGGGAACCACTTGTACAACGCGTGGGTGGCCACCGGCGAGGCGGGGCCCTCGCCGATGCCGAGCAGCACTCGGCAGGCGACGATCATCCACAGCGAGCTGGCGAACAGCATAGGCAACTGTATCAGCGACCAGAACAGGCCCATGCCCAGCAGCAGGGTGCGGGTTGGCCGACGGTTGGCGAGAAAGCCGCCAATCACCGCAGAAATGGCGAAGAACCAGTGCAGGGCGCCGCCGATCAGGCCGAACTCGGTCGGGCTCAGGCCCAATTCCTGGGTCATCGGCACGGCCACCAGGCCGATCACCACCTTGTCGAGGAAATTGACCAGCATCATGAAGGCCAGCAGGAAGGCGATAGTCCAGGCTTTGCGGGGACTGAAGGCAGGGGCTTGAAGTGTCATGGGGAAATTCTCTGATCTTGTTCTTATGAAAAAAGGCCCGCCCCGCGTGGGGGGCGGGCCTGTCCTGCGCCCTAGCTGCTCGTTGAAAAACGTTGGCGAGGCAGCCAGCGCAAGGCAAAAACAGGCGAAAAAGCGGAGTTTACGAGCTGTAAATGAGCATTTTGAGCCTGTTTTTAACGCCGCGATGGCAACGCAGGTAGTTTTTCAACAGCGGGCTAGCCGGGCATCAGGATGCCTTTGGCAATGGTGTTGCGCTGAATCTCGCTGGTGCCTGTCAGGATGCGCATCATTCGGCTCGCGCGGAATATCCACTCGACCGGATGGCCCTTGATCAGGCCGGCGCCGCCATGGATCTGCACCGCTCTGTCGGCGATGCGGAAGGCGGTTTCCGAGGCGTACAGCTTGCACATCGGCGCCTGCACCTTGATGTCGCCGCCGGCGTCGTTGTTCGCTGCCGTGGCGTACATCATGCTGCGCGCTGCGTACAGCTCGGTGGCCATGTCGGCGAGCATATGGTTGATCGATTGGAACATGGCGATCGGCTGGCCGAACTGCTTGCGTGTGCGCGCATAGTCCAGCGACAGGTTCAGCGCCAGGCCGGCCATGCCGAGCATGGTCGGGCAATGCAGCAGGCGATTGAGGGTGATACGCCCCATGGCCAGTTTGAAGCCGGCGCCCTCTTCGCCGATGCGGTTTGCCACCGGCACGCGCACATCCTTGAGCAGGATGTTGCCATGCGCGCCACCGCCGGACATCACCGAATAGTCGCTGTCGATGGCGACGCCCTCGGCGTGAAGGTCGATGAAGAACGCCGAGATGCCTTGCGGGCCGCGACCCGGGCTGGTGACCGCGAGCAGCACGGCGAGGTCGGCATAGGGCGCGCCGGAGATGTAGCGTTTGGCGCCATTGAGCACGTAGTGCTCGCCCTCCAGGCGCGCCTCGGTGCCGATGGCGGTGGCGTCCGAGCCGGCCTCGGCCTCGGTGAGGGCGAAACACACCGCCTTCTCTGCACGGCAGATCGGCCCCAGGAAGGCTTCCACCTGGTGTTGGTTGGCGACCTTGAACAGGTGGCCGACCCGTGGTGGGCCGGACAGCTCGCCGAGGATGTGCGGTGCCAGTGGTGAGCCGGTAAGTACCGTCGCTTCCTTCAGCGCGCACAGGTCGGCGACGCCCAGGCCGGCGCCGCCAAGGGTTTCAGGCAGCATGGTGTTGTAGAAGCCAAGCTCGCAGGAGCGGCTCCAGATATCGCGTAGCAGCGACTTGGCCACCGGCTCGCCCCAGACGATGCCTTCGCGCTTGGCGAGCGGGTCGAGTTCGTCGCGGACGAAGGCGTTGATGCCCTCGATCAGGCGAGCGGCTTTTTCACTTGTCTTGATCATGTCCGTTTCCTCAGATGCGGCGGTCGCTGTTCTGCCAGTAGGCTTCGCGGATCAGGCGGCGCACCACCTTGCCGTTGGGGTTCTTCGGCAGCTCCTTGGCGAAATCCACCGCGCGCGGTTTCTTGAAGCTGGCCAGGCTGCGCCCGCAGTGCTCGATGATGGCCTCCGCGCTCAGGCTCTCGCCCGGCTTGAGCACCACCACGGCGCGCACGGCCTCGCCCCATTGTTCGTCGGGGACGCCGACCACGGCTGCCTCGAACACCTGGGGCAGGCTGTAGAGCACCTGTTCCACTTCGGTGGGGTAAATGTTGAAGCCGCCGGAAATGATCATTTCCTTCTTGCGGTCGACGATGAACACATAACCACGCTCATCCACCGTGGCCAGGTCGCCCGTGAGGTAGTAGCCGTCGCGCATCACTTCTGCGGTCAGCTCCGGTGCCTGCCAGTAGCCCTGCATGATGTCCGGGCCCTTGACCACGATTTCGCCGATTTCGCCGGGCTTCACGTCTTCGAAGTTGTCGTTGACCACCCGCAGGTCGGTCTCGAAGTAACAGCGGCCGCACGAGGCGAGGCGGCTGAAGTCGCCATCCTCGATCAGGTGATCCTGTTCGGTCAGTACGGTGACCAGCGAACAGGTCTCGCCAGCGCCATAGCCCTGGGCGAGGATGGGGCCGAATACTTCGATGGCGCGCTTGACCAGCGCCGGCGCCATGGGAGCGGCGCCGTACATCACCAGGCGCAGGCTGGAGAGATCGAAGCGTTCTACCTCGGGGAAGTTGACCAGGCGATTGATCATCGCCGGCACCAGAAACAGGCGGGTCACCCGTTCGCGCTCGATGGTCTCCAGCAGCAGACGGTCGTCGTAGCGCTCCAGCAACAGGTTGCAGGCGCCTACCGCCAGCAACGGCATGATCTGCATGCCGCTGGCATGGGTGATGGGGCCGACATGAGCCATCACGTCGCCTGGCGCGGCGCGGCGGGTCGGGCTGGCGATGCTCTTGCGGATCAGCGCCTTGCGGTTGCCGAAGGTCAGCATGGCAGCCTTGAGTACCCCGGAACTGCCGGATGTGTAATGCAGCACGGCCAGGGCGTCGTCGGCCGGATCGCTGTGTACCGGCGCCTCGCTGCCGCTTCCCAGCAGCGTGGGATAGGCAATATCGCCAGTCTCGTCGTCGAGCGAGATGATCCAGCACAGGCGCGGAATTTCCGCACGGCGGGCCTGCAGGGCGGCGGCGAAGCGACCCTCGACGATCACCGCCTGGCTGTATGAGTCGTTGAGTATCTGGATGACTTCATCCAGTGACAGGCGGGCGTTGATCGGCACCTTGACCATGGCCGTCTTGTAGAAGGCAACCTCCGCTTCGGCCAGCTCGACCCGATTCAGAGCCAGAATGGCAATATGGGCGCCAGGCTGCAGACCAAGGTCGAACAGGCCCGAGGCAAGGCGATTGGTGCGGTGTTCGAGTTGGGCGAAGGTGATGCGTTGTTTGCTGTCGACCAGAGCCTCATGCTCAGGCCAGTAACGTGCACTACGGCTGATGATCTTTCCGAGATTCAATGTGTTGTTCTCATCGGCAGGACAATGTTGGCCGATGCTAGTCAGATAACTTTCCGCACAACTAATACAAGAGTTCGATGCAGCCCATAACGTTATGGAATGGGAATAAATGCAGGACAGTCAGCGCCAACACTGAAGTGCGAAACAGGCTTTAAGGATTTCGCTATTGATATGTGCCAGCGTTGCACGAGGGCGATGCTGATTGCGTTCGGCATCAGCCGGCAAACCGGAGCGTCGCCCTGGTTTACCGGGGAGAGGAGGGACTTACAGCACTTCGAACAGACCGGCGGCGCCCATACCGCCGCCTACACACATGGTCACCACCACGTATTTCACGCCACGGCGTTTACCCTCCAGCAGGGCGTGGCCGACCATGCGCGCGCCGCTCATGCCGTAGGGATGACCGATGGCGATGGCGCCGCCGTTGACGTTGAGCCTGGTCGGATCGATGCCCAGTTTTTCGGCGCTATACAGTACCTGGCAGGCGAAGGCTTCGTTGAGTTCCCATAGGCCGATGTCATCGACTGTCAGGCCGTGCTGGCGGAGCAGCTTGGGTACGGCGAAGACCGGGCCTATGCCCATCTCCTCCGGCGCCAGACCGGCCACGGCAATGCCGCGATACAGGCCTAGCGGGGTAATGCCGCGCTGGGCGGCCAGGGCGCCGTTCATCAGCACGCAGGCACTGGCACCATCTGACAACTGACTGGCGTTGCCGGCGGTGATGCAGCCACCCTCGATCACCGGCCTTAGAGCCTGCAGGTCGGCCAGTACGGTCTGTGGGCGATTGCCCTCGTCGAGGCTGAGGGTGACGTCTTCGAAGCTGACCGCGCCGGTTTCCTTGTCCACCCGTTTCTTGCGTGCGCTGACCGCTACTATCTCCTCGGCGAACAGCCCTGCGTCCTGTGCCGCGGCTGTGCGCCGCTGCGATTCCAGGGCATAGACGTCCTGCGCTTCGCGGCTGATGCCATAGCGCTTGGCCACCAGCTCGGCGGTCTGCAGCATGGGCATATAGGCATGCTCGGCCTGGCGAATGACCTGGGAGTCCGCATCCGCGCTGGCCCACTGCATGTGGTGGTTCTGCACCAGGCTGATCTGCTCCTGGCCGGCGCCGACGGTGACGGCCATGCCATCGACCATGATCTGCTTGGCGGCGATGGAGATCGCCATCAGGCCGGAGGCACACTGGCGGTCGATGGTCTGCCCGCTGACCGACAGCGGCAGCCCGGCGGCCAGCAGGGACAGACGCGCCAGATTGGTAGCGGCGGTGCCGCCTTGCATCGCGGTACCCATCACCACATCCTCGATCTCGGCAGGCTCGATACCGGCGCGTTGCACCGCGGCCTGGATGGCAATGGCGCTCATGCTGGGCGCTTTGAGGTCGTTGAAGGCACCACGGAACGCTTTGGCGATCGGTGTGCGGGCGGTGGAAACGATGACGGCATCTTGCATTATCAACTCCGGGCTGGACGGTTGGCGAGGCGGGCCTGTTAGTAGGCTCGTGGCGAAAACGGGAAGCGCCTGTGAGGCACTGCGCTCGCTGATCACCCTAAGTAACGCAGAAATATTTGGGAAATGGCATGTCGTGATGCCAGCTATTCATCGTGTGAATTAATGTGCGCAGACGAGGAGACCTGTGCCGCGCTGAGCCATTGCCGCGGTTTGTGCAGGTAGAATCCCCGCGCTATGAAACAGCGAAAAATCATCCACATCGACTGCGACTGCTTTTACGCGGCCATCGAGATGCGTGACGACCCGAGCCTGGCCGGTCGTCCGCTGGCTGTTGGCGGTTCGGCCGAGCGGCGTGGGGTGATTGCCACCTGCAACTACGAGGCGCGTGCCTATGGTGTGCGTTCGGCGATGTCGTCGCGGCATGCGCTGAAGTTGTGCCCGGACCTTCTGATCGTCAAACCGCGCTTCGAGGTGTACCGCTCGGTCTCTCGTGACATTCACGGCATCTTTCGTCAGTTCACCGACCTGATCGAGCCGCTGTCGTTGGACGAGGCCTATCTGGATGTCAGCGACTCGCCGCATTTCGCTGGTAGCGCCACGCGCATCGCCCAGGAAATTCGTCGCCGCGTGGCGCAGGAGCTGCACATCACCGTGTCGGCAGGCGTCGCGCCGAACAAGTTTCTGGCCAAGATCGCCAGCGACTGGCGCAAACCGAACGGTTTGTTCGTCATTACCCCGGATCAGGTCGATGCTTTCGTGGCTGATTTGCCGGTGAACAAGCTGCATGGTGTCGGCAAGGTCACGGCTGACAAGCTGACGCGCTTAGGGATTCGTACCTGTCTGGATCTGCGGGACTGGAACAAGCTGGCGCTGGTGCGCGAATTCGGCAGTTTTGGCGAGCGCCTGTCGCGCCTGGCCCACGGGATCGACGAACGTGCCGTGCAGGTGGACAGCCGCCGCCAGTCACTGAGCGTGGAGAACACCTACGATCAGGATCTGCCGGATCTGCAGAGCTGTCTGGAGAAACTGCCGGCGCTGCTCGAGGAGATGAACGGCCGCCTGCAGCGTCTGGACGCCAGCTATCGACCGGACAAGCCTTTCGTCAAAGTGAAGTTTCATGATTTTACCCAGACGACCCTGGAGCAGGCGGGTGCCAGTCGGGATCTGGAGAGCTACCGGCTGTTGCTGAGCAACGCTTTCGCCCGTGGCGACAAGCCGGTGCGGCTGCTCGGTGTGGGCGTCAGGCTGCACGATCTGCGCGGCCGGCAGGAGCAGTTGGAGCTGTTCGCGTAGTTGCTGTTGTGGGAGGGGCTTTAGCCGCGATCATCGATAAAGACGTCGCCGCTGAAGCGCCTCCCACAGGGTATTCACGCGGCTCGATCACTGCGGCCAGAGGCGAATCGGTTTGCCGCTGGCCGGCCACAGCTGCAACTGGCCGATGTCGTTGAAGTCCCAGCGCTGCACTTCAGTCAAGGCCGCGAGGAAACGCTGCTCCTGTTCCATCAGCGAGGGCGCGCACATCTTGCGGGTGCTGCCCGGGGTTTCGAAACGGACGGCGTCATCTTTCAGCGTGTAGCCGGCGAACCAGTGGTTGCAGCCAGCATGCCCGTGAGCGCGACCGTCAGCGGCCAGGGTGATGGTCAGGTGGCTGCGGTCGATCAGTGGGCGTTCGCCGATCCATTCCACCTGGTAGCTGCGTTCGGTTTCCAGCTGCGGGGCGTCGCTGGCGCAGCCGACCAGTGTGGCGGCGAGCAAGGCGAGGGGCAGGGTGCGGTACATGGTGTCAGGCCTCCTGGCAGGTGCGGCATAGGTGACGGCCAGCGTCGTTGCGCCAGCCCAGTTCGGCGATGCGGGCCTCGGCGGCCGGAGCATGTGCGGCCTTGCCGAGCGCGGCATCGACGGCGAATTCGAAATCCAGCTGCTTGCCGCAGCTGTCGCAGTTCACTTGCCAGTTGTGAATGGCCAGCTCCTTGAACTGTGGGCCCTTGCACACGGCCAGCCATTGACCGGGCGGATTGATCAGGTGACGAACCTTCTCCACGTCAAGGCGCATGTGCAGGTCGCGGCTGCCCTTGAGGGTGACCAGCAGCACGTCGTTGGCCTTGATCGAGCCACCGTTACCGGTGACCTGGTAGCGACCCGGTGCCAGTGCGCGGCACTCGGTGAGGGTGTGTTGCGGGTTGAGCAGGGAATAACGGAAATCGTGTTCGGCCATGGGTCCTCCAGATCAGCCGGCATGCTATCACGCGCCGGCCTTGACCTCATTGATTGGCCGGCCGGTGAGCCAGGCGGCGATGTTGTCCAGGGTGGTGCGGGCGATGGCGTCGAGCGCTTCGTGGGTAAGAAAGGCCTGGTGCGCTGTGACGATGACGTTGGGAAAACTCAGCAGGCGGGCCAGGGTGTCGTCCTGCAAGGGCAGGTCGGAGTGATCCTCGAAAAACAGTTCCGACTCCTCCTCGTAGACGTCCAGGCCCAGGTAGCCGAGCTGGCCGCTTTTCAGCGCCTCGATCAGTGCCGGTGCGTCGACCAGTGCGCCGCGACCGGTGTTGATCAGCATCGCGCCACGTTTCATCTGAGCCAGACGCGCAGCATTTATCAAGTGGTAGCTGTCGTCGGTCAGCGGGCAGTGCAGGCTGAGGATGTCGCTGCTGGCGATCACTTCTTCGAGAGCTGCCTGGCGTGCACCGAGGTCACCGAGCCCGGTCAGCGGGAATGGATCGTAGATCAGTACCTGGCAACCGAAGCCATGCATGATGCGGGCGAATACCTGGCCGATCTTGCCACCGCCAACCACGCCGACGGTCTTGCCGTGCAAGTCGAAGCCGGTCAGGCCATGCAGGGAAAAATCACCCTCGCGGGTGCGGTTGAACGCGCGGTGGATGCGCCTGTTCAGCGCCAGCACCAGGGCCACGGCGTGTTCGGCCACGGCATGCGGCGAATAGGCCGGTACGCGCACCACTGGCAGACCGAGGCGCTGCGCGGCTATCAGGTCGACATGGTTGTAGCCGGCCGAGCGCAAGGCGATCAGGCGCGTGCCTCCGGCGGCCAACTGTTCCAGTACCGGCGCTGACAGGTCGTCGTTGATGAAGGCGCAGACCACTTCGCTGCGTTTGGCCAGGGCCACGCTGTCGCGGGTCAGGCGCGCTTCATGAAACTGCAGGTGCCAATCAGGCGACCCGTTGGCTGCCAGGAAGGACTCGCGGTCGTAGGTTTTGCTGCTGAACAGGCAGATACGCATGGCAGTTCCTCAGGCGCTTTGTGCCGCCGCTTCGGTCAGGCGCGCGATTGCGGCGTCCAGTTCGTCCAGGGCGCGCTGGGCCTCGGGGTCGTCCTGTTTGAGCAACGTCTCGCTGCGTTGGCAGGCCATGCGCAGTTGCGGCACCCCGCAGTAGCGCGTGGCGCCGTGCAGGCGATGCACCCGCTCGATCAGGGCGGTGCGTTCGCCGGCATCGCGTGCCTGGCGTATGGCCTGGCGGTCGCCGGGCAGACCGGCCAGCAGCATGCTCAGCATGTCCGCCGCCAGATCGGCTTTGCCTGCAGCCAGGCGCAGGCCTTCTTCGGCGTCGAGTACCTTGGGCTGCGACTGCGGCGCAGCAACCGGTGCAATCCTCTGATTGGGCTGGTTGCGCAGATTCAGCCCCGTCCACTTGAGCACCACCTGGGCCAGTTGGCGTTCATTGATCGGCTTGGTCAGGTAGTCGTCCATGCCGCTTTGCAGCAGGGCGCGCTTCTCGTTGGCCAGCGCGTGGGCGGTAAGGGCGATGATTGGCGTGGCGCTGCGGCCCTGTTCGCTTTCCCACTGGCGAATCGCTTCGGTGGCTTCGCGGCCATCCATGCCTGGCATCTGCACGTCCATGAACACCAGGTCGAAGCTGTCGCGCTGTATCGCTTCTATCGCCGCGTAGCCGCTGTCCACGGCGGTGACCTGAGCGCCGAGGTCATCGAGCAGGGTTTGCACCAGCAGCAGGTTGGCCGGGTTGTCGTCGGCGCAGAGGATTTGCGGGCGACGCGTGTTGCTGATGGTCAGCGACTCGCTGGCCGGGCGTTGCGGGCTGACCAGTTCCACCAGCGCCTTGTACAGCTTGCGTGTGCAGGGTGGTTTGGCCTGGAGTTGCGCGTAGGCATCGGGCAGCGAGTCGTGAAACAGCCCCAGTTCGGTGGTCGGGCACAGCACCAGGGCCTTGCAGCCGAGCCGCTCGAGCTCCTGGATGCGTTGGCCGAGGGTGTCTGGCGGTAGCTGGCTGGCGGTGATGCCAAGAACAGCCAGGCTCAGCGGTTGTTCGTGGTTCTGCCGCTGCTTCACTGCATCGAAGAGTTGGTCGGGGTCGGCGAAGCTTTCCACCTCCAGGCCGCAGTCTTCGAGTTGATGGGTCAGCGCCTGGCGTGCCAGCTCGTGGCTTTCCAGCACGGCCACGCGGCGGCCCTGGAAGACGGCACGTGGCAGGTCTTCGGCGTCGTCGCGGGCCTTGGGCAGGGTCAGGGTGACCCAGAATTCGGAGCCTTCGCCCGGCGTGCTGTCGACGCCGATCTCGCCGCCCATCTGCTCGATCAGGCGCTTGGAGATCACCAGGCCGAGGCCGGTGCCACCGGCCTGGCGGCTGAGTGAGTTATCGGCCTGGCTGAAGGCCTGGAACAGCGCGCGCAGGTCCTCATCCGACAGGCCGATGCCGGTATCCATTACGCTGATGCGCAACTGCGCGCTATCGGGACTTTCGTCCTCGACCATGGCGCGCATGACGATGGTGCCTTCGCGGGTGAACTTGATCGCATTGCTGACCAGGTTGGTCAGGACCTGCTTCAGGCGCAACGGATCACCGCGCAGGGCCAGGGGGGTGTCGCGGTAGATCAGGCTGACCAGTTCCAGCTCTTTCTCGTGGGCAGCCGGTGCGAGGATGGTCAGGGTGTCCTGCAGCAGATCGCGCAGGTTGAAGGGGATGGATTCGAGCATCAGCTTGCCGGCTTCGATCTTGGAGAAGTCGAGCACCTCGTTGATGATGCCAAGCAGGCTGTCGGCGGACTTTTCGATGGTCGACAGGTAATCCTGCTGGCGCGGGCTGAGCTCGCTCTTCTGCAGCAGGTTGGTGAAGCCCAGGATGCCGTTGAGCGGCGTGCGGATCTCGTGGCTCATGTTGGCCAGGAACTCGGACTTGATGCGGCTGGCTTCCAGGGCCTCCTTGCGCGCGAAGTCCAGCTCGATGTTCTGGATCTCGATGGTCTCGAGGTTCTGCCGCACGTCCTCGGTCGCTTGCTCGATGCTGTGCTGGAGTTCTTCCTGTGCGTTCTGCAGGGCTTCGGCCATGCGGTTGATACCGGCGGCCAGCTCGTCCATCTCATGACTGCCCAGCGGTGGTAGACGGGTTTCCAGGTGGCCGTCCTTGAGCTGGGCGACACCTGCCTTGATCTGACGCAGTGGCTCGTTGATGCTGCGGCCCATGCGCAGGGCGAGCAGGGCGGTGACGGCAAGGCCACCGGCGATCAGCAGCAGGCTGGCGAACAGGCTGCGGTAGCCGCTGAGCAAGGTGCCCTGATGCGAAAGCTCCAGTTCGACCCAGCCGAGCAGTTCCAGCTGGCGGTCCTCGGCGAAGTCGTCGTTGAGCACCAGGTGCTGGTCGTAGACCGGTAGCAGAAAACGCGTGGCGTCCTGACCGCTGAGCAGGCTGACGCCTGCCTGAGCGCCGGGCGATGGGTTGAGCATGCTGGGCCCGGCGTGTGCCAATGACGTGCGTTCAGGGGTAAGGAAACCCACCGCGCGCACATCCGGATGCTCCAGTGCCTGCTGAGCGATGCGCTCGAGCTTATTCAGGGCGTTTTGTTCCAGCGCGGGGGCCGCCAGGGGCGCCAGGTGTTCGATCAGCATCTCACCGCGCTGCAGCAACTGCGTCTGCAAACCGGACAGCTGCACCCAGGTGAAATAGCCACCCAGCACCAGCGCCAGCAGGCTGGTGGGGAACAGGGTGAGCAGCAGCACACGGCCTTTGATGCCTAGATCCTTGAACACGACGTTCCTCCTGAGTGACGTTCCGGCAGTGTAGCGATTCAGCGCGCCGGAATCTGTAGGTGAGCGATTGTCGTTTAGTAGGTAGAATTGTTCTCATTCTGCCTCGTCGGTTTCTCTCCATGAATGCCAGCTCCGCTTCTCCAACCCGAATCCTCGCTGTCGAGGACGACCCGCTGCTTGCCAGTCACCTGCAAGCTCACCTGATGGCCCGTGGTTTCGACGTGACCCTCAGCCATGACGGCAGCGATGGGTTGCGCTTGGCTGAGAACGAGGATTTCGATCTGATCCTGATGGATATCCTGCTGCCCGGCACCAATGGCCTGGTGGCGCTGCAGCAATTGCGTCAGCGCCACAGTGTGCCGGTTCTGCTGATGTCTGCCTTGGGCGATGAACAGAACCGCATCGCCGGTTTCAGTCAGGGCGCCGACGACTATCTGCCCAAGCCCTTCAGTCTCGGCGAACTGAGCGTTCGCGTGGATGCGATCCTGCGGCGTGTCGCCTATGAGCGCCGCGAGCCGCAGTCGAGTGCAGAGGGCAACGGTTTGCAGTTCGACGAAGGACGCAGCGATGTGGCCTTCCGTGGTGACTGGGTCGGCCTGACGCCCAGCGAATTCCGGGTGCTGGAGCTGCTCTGGCGACATAAGGACGAGGCCTTGAGCAAGCCCTTCCTTTATCAGCAGGCGCTGCGCCGTGCCTACGCCCAGCACGACCGTAGCCTGGACATGCACGTCAGCCATATCCGTCGTAAATTGCAGGCCGTCGGCTACGAGGCGACGCGTGTCGATACCGTCTGGGGCAAGGGCTACATCCTGACGCAGGCCGGGGCATGAACCTGCCGGGGCGACATTCGCTGCTCTGGCGGCTGGCCGGAGCGCTTGCACTGTTTTGCCTGTTGCTGGTCAGTCTGCATGTGGATGTCGGCCGCGTGCTGATCGATGCCACGTCCTACTTGCCCGAGTCCACCCGGCAGACGCTCAAAGGCTATGCCCGGGAGGCGGAAACAGCGTGGCGCGAGGAGGGCGCAGCAGGCGTCGATGCCTTTGTGCAGCGGCTGCAGGAGCGTGAGCAGGTCTGGGCCGTGGTGGTCGACCAGCACAAGGACTCGCTGTCCTCGCAAGCCTTGACGGCCGAACAGGCGCAACGCCTCGATTTCGTGCGCAGGCTGGAGTTCCCGGTAGGGCGGCCAGGCGGCACGCCGACCTTTTACATTCCTTTTAGCGACGGCAATGCCCGGCTGGTCATGGAGTTGCCGCAGCGGTTGAACCCGCGCAAGTACAACGAGCTATGGGAGTTGCTGCTGCAGCGCGTGCTGCCGGCCGTGCTGGCTGTGGTCGTGGCCGTTCTGCTGTATCGCCTGCTGATCGCTCCGCTGGCGATCCTCAGGCGTCAGGCCGCGGCACTCAGTGCAGGCGACCTGTCTGCTCGGCTCGGGCCGCAGGTGACGCAGCGCAAGGATGAGCTGGGAGAGCTGGCACGAACCTTCGACCATATGGCCGAGCGCCTGCAGGGCACCGTGGCGTTCCAGCGCCAGCTGCTGCGCGACCTGTCCCATGAACTGCGTACGCCGCTGGCCCGCTTGCGTGTGGCGGGGGAGAGCGAGCAGGACCTCGAGGCCTTGCGTCAACGCCTGGCGCGTGAAGTCGAGGAGATGGAAAAACTGGTCGGCGATGCCTTGGAGCTGGTCTGGCTGGACACCGAACGGCCCAGCTTGCCGCTGGAAGAGGTGGACATCGTCAGGCTCTGGGATGTGCTGCGCGAGAACGCCGGCTTCGAGACCGGCTGGCCCATTGAGCGCATGCCCTGCGAGTTGCCGGCCGATTGCCGGGTGCTGGGCAACCTCAACGGCCTGGCGCAGGCGCTGGAGAACATCCTGCGCAATGCCATTCGCCACTCGCCTGAGGGCGCAGTGGTGCGCCTGGCCGGACAGCGCGATGGTGGGCAATGGCTGTTGTGGATCGAGGACCAGGGGACCGGTGTCGCCGAGAGCGAGCTTGAGACCATCTTCCGTCCTTTCACCCGCCTTAGTGCGGCCCGTCCGGGGGGTGACGGCTTCGGCCTGGGGCTGGCCATCGCGCGCAGCATGATCGCGACTCAGGGCGGGCACCTGTGGGCGGAAAATGCCAGGCCTGGGCTGCGTCTGAAACTGCGGCTGCAAAGTGTATAGTTCGTAAATTAGATTTACTCTCAAATGTAAATTCTTACTATTTGCGTCTGACCCGACAGGGCCGGCAAGTAGTAGCGCTTCTTTTTCTTCCTAGTGCTCGCTCTCGATGGCGTGTTGTCCATCCGAGGCTTTGCCACGGCCCTTTCTAGTTGTCTCGGCCATCACATGCCGGCTGCTCGCGCTGATCACGGCGGAGCATGCCGCCGATGTTCCGAGATGGGTCAGCCAGCGAAGCCCAAGTCCGGGGGAGTGCAGGGTTCGAGTTCCTGTGCAGGACGGCCGCTGGAAACAAGCCGACAACTCGATTTACCTTGATCACTGGGAGCAATCCACATGTCACTCAACCAGCGACGTCTCGCTGCATCGTCTCGGCCTCGATTCAACAAAACCCTGCTGGCTGTCACGCTGGCCTCGCTGGCCTGTTCGGCGGGTGCCGACGAGAAGACCGAGCAACTGGAGCTTGGGGCGGTAGTGGTCACCGCCACAGGGTTCGAGCAAAGCGTCAAGGATGCTCCCGCCGCCATCACGGTCATCTCCGCAGAAGAACTGAAGAAACGCTCCTATACCGATATCACCGACGCGCTGAAGAACGTGGCCGGGGTGCAGATTGCCGGTGGTGGCGTGGAGCGCTCGATCCAGATCCGTGGCATGACCTCGGGCTATACGCTGTTTCTGATCGATGGGCGGCCGATGCAGGGCAACGATTCCTTCGGCCTCAACGGTACGCAGAACGGTACGCCGATCAATTTTCTGCCACCCATCGAGGCGATCGAGCGCATCGAAGTCATTCGTGGCCCAGCTTCGTCCTTGTATGGCTCCGATGCCATGGGCGGGGTGATCAACATCATCACCAAGAAAATCCGCAACGAGTTCGCCGGTAGCATCACCACCGAGTACAGTCTGGCCGATAGCGCCAACAAGGTGAACGAGGACGGTTATCAGACCAGTGCCTATCTGAATGCGCCGCTGATCGAGGATGTGCTGGCCCTGCAGGTCAATGGTTCCTTCCTGCACCAGGACGAAAGCCATTTCCTCGGCAGTGACGACAGCGCTGCCTCCGATCCCAGGTACAGAAGAAGCAACCTGGGCGGCAAGCTGGGCTGGAACATCGACGAGCAGAACCAGGTCACCTTCAACTATAACGAGGCGCTGCAACGCCGTTGGGCCAATCCGGGCAAGAGCATCGACGTGGCCGACGAGCCGAGCTACAACGAGTCGATCCTCAAGACCTACGCCATTACTCATGAAGGGCGTTACGACAACCTGCTGCTGGACACCTACGTCAACTACGACACCTCGGAGAACCCGACCCGTGTCAACGCCAATACCGGCAATGGCATCGAGTACAACGTGCTGACGGCCAACACCCAGGCGACCTATTTCCTCGGCTCCCATGCGCTGACGGGTGGCCTGACTCACAAGTACGAAGAGCTCAAGGACGGTGCCAGCAGCGGCCTGCGTCCGCCGGTCGTGCCGGTTGCCGATGCCGTAGTGGAGATGGAGCGCTACCAGAACTCGATCTTCCTGGAAGACAACTGGAGCCTGACCGACGACCTGTCGCTGACCTTGAGTGCCCGCTACGACGACAACGAGGCGTTCGGCAGCGAAGTCAGTCCCAAGGTCTATGCCGTCTATCACCTGACCGAGAACTTCACCCTCAAGGGCGGCGTGACCTCCGGTTACAAGGCGCCCAGCCTGCGCCAGGCCGCAACCGATTTTGGCTCCAGTTCAAGGGGCGGCGTAATCATCGGTAACCCCGAACTGACGCCGGAGACCAGCCTCAACCGCGAGATCGGCATCGGCTACGAAAACTTCGATCTGGGCCTCAACACGACCCTGACGGTCTATCAGACCGACTACAAGGACAAGATCAACCGCACTGGCCGCGTCTGCCAGCCGAACGTGCCCTGCGTATACAACGGCACCACCTATCCGGCGCACCAGTACGGCTACACCGCCTACGAGAACGTGGACGAGGCAGAGTTGAAGGGCGTGGAGTTCACCCTCGATTACCAGCTGCTCGATAACCTGATGTACCGCCACAGCTACACCTACACCAGCACGGAGCAGAAGACCGGCCAGTACAAGGGCGAGCCGCTCAACGACATGGCCAAGCACATGCTCAACGTGTCATTGGACTGGCAGGCCACGGAGAAATTGAACCTCTGGACCCAGCTCAACTACCGGGGCGAGACATCCGGTCGTTGGCAGACCGGTACCAGCGGCGCGTCCAGCAACGGCGTGACCTACCCGTCCTATACCTTCGCCGACGTCGGTCTGGTGTACAGGCCGACCAGGGACCTCAGCCTGAAGTTCGGCGTGTACAACGTCACCAACAAGGAAGTCACCACCGAGGATGACTATGCCTACAACCTCGATGGCAGGCGATACGTGTTCGGCCTGACTCAGAACTTCTGACCCGCAGCACATCGCCCAGTGCGCCCAGGAGCCCCTCCGGGTGGCCCTTGCCGCCAGCTCCTGGCGCGCTGCCACGGCATTGCACCGAACATGACGGACACTCAAAAAGCGAGGCAAGCGATATGACGCTGTTCAAGCGTACCCTGACGAACCTGCTGTACCTTGGCGCGCTGATGTGCGCCGTGTCGGCCGCCCAGGCCGCCTACCCGCTGGCCATCGAACATGGCCAGGGCAAGCTGACACTGAACGAGGCGCCCAAGCGCGTCGCCGTTTTCGATCTGGGCGTGCTCGACACGCTCGACGCCCTTGGCATCGCCGCTGCTGGCGTGCCGCAGATGGCCGGGCCGGCTTACCTGAAAGCCCAATACGCAGGGCGCGAGAGCGTCAACATCGGCACCCTGTTCGAGCCGGATCAGGCGGCATTGGAACGCCTCAAGCCTGACCTGATCATCATTGGCGGTCGTTCCAGTAATCAGTTCGAGAAGTTGTCGGCAATGGCGCCGACCATCGATCTGAGCATCGCTCCCGACCACTTCCTGGCGGGCGTTCAGCGCAATCTGCAGGTGTTGGGCGAAATCTTCGACAAGCAGGCGCAGGCTGCGCAACTGCAAGCGCAACTGAACAAGGAGCTGGCTGCAGTTCATGCCAAGTCGGCCGGTCTGAGTTCGCTGACGCTGTTCACCGTCAACGACGCGCTGATGCTGCACGCGCCGGGCGAGCGTTTCGGCATGCTCAACGACGTGCTGGGTACTCGCTCTGTGGTCGAATCGGTGGACCCGGCGAGTGTTGCGCAGGGGCGTCCGGCGCCGGATTCGCCCGAGGCCAGGCAACTGCGCGAGCGGCAGAAGGTGCGCCTGGAGGCAGCGTTGCAAGAGCAGCCACAGTGGCTGGTGGTCCTCGATCGTGGTGCGGCGACCGGTGGCGAGGGCAAGGCCGACGAAACCTTGGGCAAGCATGCCGGTATAGCAGCCAGCAAGGCCTGGATCGATGGCAAGGTGTTCTATCTCGAGCCGGCGACCTGGTACATCGCCACTGGTGGCTACCAGGGGCTGATGAGCACTCTGAAGGCTTTCGCTGCCGCGCAATAATAGAAGTGGCATATGGCCCGGGTGCAGTCCGGGTCACGACCAGACAATCCCGGATTGCATCCGGGGCAAGGCCCGATCACGCCCTGCAACCGATCATGGCGTGATGAAGCGACGGGTTCGGCGTATCATGATGCCCCTTCGCGTCAGTCTGGATTCGAGCGACCCATGACCCTGCAATTCCCCACCATTGCCGACTGCATCGGCAATACCCCCCTGGTACGCCTGCAACGCCTGGGCGGTGAAACCAGCAACACCCTGCTGGTCAAGCTGGAAGGCAACAACCCGGCCGGTTCGGTCAAGGATCGTCCGGCACTGTCGATGATCAATCGCGCCGAGCTGCGTGGTGATATCCAGCCTGGCGACACCCTGATCGAAGCCACCAGTGGCAATACCGGTATTGCCCTGGCCATGGCGGCGGCGATCAAGGGCTACAAGATGATCCTGATCATGCCGGACAACTCCACCGCCGAGCGCAAGTGGGCGATGACCGCCTATGGTGCCGAGCTGATCCTGGTCAGCAAGGAAGAGGGCATGGAAGGCGCTCGTGATCTGGCCGAGCGGCTGCAGGCCGAAGGGCGTGGCAAGGTGCTCGACCAATTCGCCAATGGCGATAACCCCGAGGCGCACTACAGTGGTACCGGCCCGGAAATCTGGCGCCAGACTGGCGGCACCATCACCCACTTCATCAGCTCCATGGGTACCACCGGCACCATTATGGGCACCTCGCGCTACCTCAAGGAGCAGAATCCGGCGATCCAGATCGTTGGTCTGCAGCCGCAGGAAGGCTCGGCCATTCCCGGCATCCGTCGCTGGCCGCAGGAGTACCTGCCGAAGATCTATCAGGCCGAACGTGTCGATCAGGTGATGGACATGGGCCAGGCCGAGGCCGAGCACGTCATGCGGCGCCTGGCGCGGGAAGAGGGCATCTTCTGCGGCGTTTCGTCCGGCGGTTCGGTGGCCGGCATGCTGCGCCTGTCGCAGCAGGTGGAAAACGCGGTACTGGTAGCGATCATCTGCGACCGCGGCGACCGTTACCTGTCCACCGGCGTTTACGAAGAACCGGCGCACTGATGGCCAGACGCAGCTCCAACCTGCGCTTTCAGCCCAGCGGCGGCAGCCGTGCGGCGCAGGTTCCGGTCGGTAAGAAGCAGAAGCTCGCCATCGAGCGTCTGGCGGGTGACGGTCGCGGCATCGCCTTCGAAGGCGGGCGCACCTGGTTCGTCAGTGGCGCTCTGGCCGGCGAGCAGGTCGAGGCGCGAGTACTCAGTGCCCGCAGCCAGACCGTCGAGGCGCGCGCCGAACGCATCATCACCGCCAGCAGTGAGCGCCGTGCGGCGCCCTGCATTCACGCTGACCGCTGCGGCGGTTGCAACCTGCAGCACATGCCCCATGCCGATCAGTTGGCCCTGAAACAGCGCACGCTGGCCGAGCAGCTGTCACGCCTGGGCGGTGTGCAGCCGGATGAGTGGGCGGCGCCGCTGGCCGGTCCTGAATTCGGCTATCGCCGCCGCGCGCGTATCGCTGTGCGCTGGGACGCCAAAGCGCGTGAACTGCAGGTCGGCTTTCGCGCCGAGGCCAGCCAGGACATCGTCGCCATCGATGAGTGTGCGGTGCTGGTACAGCCTTTGCAGCCTGTTTTCCGCGCGTTACCGGCGTTGCTGCGCAGCCTGGAAAAACCGCAGGCAGTCGGGCACGTGGAACTGTTCAGTGGTACTGCCGAAGCGTTGCTGCTGCGTCATACGGCAGCGCTGGCGGCGGCTGATCTGAGTCGCCTGCGCGCATTCTGCAGCGAGCATCGTGCGCAGCTGTGGTTGCAGGGTGAAGGGCAGCCGCAGCCTGACGATCCGTCTGCCGAGCTGGGCTTTGAATTGCAGCGCTGGCACATGCAACTGGCCTATCGGCCGGGCGATTTCGTGCAGGTCAATGGTCTGGTCAACGAGGCGATGGTCGCCCAGGCGCTAGACTGGTTGGCAGTACAGCCTGGCGAGCGAGTGCTGGATCTGTTCTGCGGCCTGGGCAATTTCGCCCTGCCGCTGGCGCGTCAGGCCGCTGAAGTGGTGGCGGTGGAGGGCGTCGAGGCGATGGTGCAGCGGGCCGCTGGCAACGCGCACGACAATGGCTTGGACAATGCGCACTTTTTCCGTGCCGACCTGTCCAAGCCGCTGGCCTCCGAGGCCTGGGCGCGTGGCGGTTTTACCGCGGTGCTGCTCGACCCGCCACGCGATGGCGCGTTGCAGGCGGTGCGTGGGATGAGTGAGTTGGGCGCGCGGCGCCTGGTCTACGTCTCCTGCAACCCGACCACCCTGGCGCGCGATGCGGCCGAGCTGGTGCAGCAGGGCTATCGCCTGCGCCGTGCCGGGATTCTCGACATGTTCGCGCAGACGGCGCATGTCGAGGCGATGGCTCTATTCGAAAAACCCGAGACTTAGGTCTTGGGCCAAAGCGGTACGTTCGGTACCGCAGGGATGTGCAGGATGCGCATTCTTTCAGTTAATCCGACCGGCTCAGAGAAGGCCGGCGACTGCTCGGTGCGACCTATGCGCGCCGTAGGGAAGGTAAGACGATGGTTCAGGTGAGAGCGCATCAGCCAGTCAACGATGACGGCAGCATCAATCTCGAGGCCTGGTTGGAGCATGTCACGCGCGTCGATCCGGCGCTGGATCGTCAGGCGCTGCAAGAGGCCTGCGAGTTTGCCCGTGATCTGGAGCAGCAGGCCAACACCACACCGCATCACTGGAGTGAGGACGCATCGACATTCCGCGCCGGTCTCGACATCGCGGAAATCCTCGCCGATCTCAAGCTCGATCAGGATTCGCTGGTCGCGGCGATCATTTATCGCGGCGTGCGTGAAGGCAAGATCACCCTGGCTGCGGTGCACCAGCGCTTCGGTCCGGTGGTGGCCAAGCTGATCGAAGGCGTGCTGCGCATGGCGGCGATCAGCGCCAGTATCAATCCGCGTGAATCGGTGGTGGTCGGCTCGCAGACGCAGGTCGAGAACCTGCGCAAGATGCTGGTGGCCATGGTCGATGACGTGCGCGTGGCACTGATCAAGCTGGCCGAGCGCACCTGCGCCATTCGCGCGGTCAAGGAAGCCGACGAAGAGAAGCGTCAGCGCGTGGCGCGCGAGGTGTTCGACATCTACGCGCCGCTGGCTCACCGTCTCGGTATCGGCCACATCAAGTGGGAGCTGGAGGACCTGTCCTTCCGCTACCTGGAGCCTGAGCAGTACAAGCAGATCGCCAAGCTGCTGCACGAGCGGCGTCTGGACCGCGAGCAGTACATCAACGACGCCATGGCGCACTTGCGCCAGGAGCTGGAGGCCACCGGCATCAAGGCCGATATCAGCGGTCGGGCGAAACACATCTATTCGATCTGGCGCAAGATGCAGCGCAAGGGCCTGCAGTTCAGCCAGATCTACGACGTGCGCGCGGTGCGCGTGCTGGTGCCGGAGGTGCGCGACTGCTACACCACCCTGGGTATCGTGCACACTCTGTGGCGGCACATTCCCAAGGAATTCGACGACTACATCGCCAACCCCAAGGAAAATGGCTACCGCTCGCTGCACACCGCCGTGCTCGGGCCGGAGGGCAAGGTGCTGGAGGTGCAGATTCGCACCCACGCCATGCACGAAGAGGCCGAGCTGGGCGTTTGCGCGCACTGGCGCTACAAGGGCACCGACGTCAAATCCGGCTCCAACCACTACGAAGAGAAGATCTCCTGGCTGCGTCAGGTGATCGAGTGGCACGAGGAACTGGGCGATATCGGCGGCCTGGCCGAACAGCTGCGCGTCGATATCGAGCCGGATCGGGTCTACGTCTTCACCCCCGACGGTCACGCCATTGACCTGCCCAAGGGCGCCACGCCGCTGGACTTCGCCTACCGCGTGCACACCGAGATCGGCCATAACTGCCGGGGCGCCAAGATCAACGGCCGCATCGTACCGCTGACCTACAGCCTGCAGACCGGTGAGCAGGTGGAAATCATCACCAGCAAGCAGGGCACGCCCAGTCGCGACTGGCTCAACTCCAACCTGGGTTATGTCACCACCAGCCGCGCACGGGCGAAGATCGTCCACTGGTTCAAGCTGCAGGATCGCGACCAGAACGTCGCCGCCGGCAAGCAGTTGCTCGAACGCGAGCTGGCGCGCCTGGCCCTGGTTGGCGCGGACTTCGACAAGCTGGCCGAGAAGGCCAACCTGAAAACCGCCGAAGACCTGTTCGCTGCCTTGGGCGCCGGCGACGTGCGCCTGGCCCATGCGGCCAACCTGGCCCAGCAGTTGCTCGAGCCGGAACGCAGCAACGAGCAACTGGAGCTGATCCCGCGCAAGGCGCAGGGCTTCAAGCCGGGCAAGCGTGGCGATATCCAGATCCAGGGGGTCGGCAACCTGCTGACGCAGATGGCCGGCTGTTGTCAGCCGCTGCCGGGCGACCCGATCGTCGGTTACATCACTCTGGGGCGTGGCGTCACCATTCACCGTCAGGATTGCCCGACGGCGTTGCAGCAGACTGCGCGCGAGCCGGAACGGATGATCCAGGTGAGCTGGGGCCCGGTGCCGGTGCAGACCTACCCGGTGGAAATCGTCATCAAGGCCTACGACCGTTCAGGTCTGCTGCGTGACGTGACCCAGGTGCTGCTCAACGAGAAGCTCAACGTGCTGGCGGTCAACACCCGTTCGAACAAGGAGGACAACACCGCCTCCATGTCGATCACCGTGGAGATTCCGGGGCTCGATGCTCTTGGCCGCCTGCTGGCGCGTATCGGTCAGCTGCCCAATATCATCGAGGCGCGTCGCCACCGCGTGGCATGACAGGACGTATTCATGTACCAACTCGACGACCTGCTGCACCTCATGGCGCGTCTGCGCGACCCGCAACACGGCTGCCCGTGGGACCTCAAGCAGAACTACGCGACCATCGTGCCCTACACCCTGGAGGAGGCCTACGAGGTCGCCGACGCCATCGAGCGTGGCGACTTCGAGCATCTGCCGGGTGAGCTCGGCGACCTGCTGTTCCAGGTGGTCTATTACAGCCAGCTGGCGCAGGAAGAGGGGCGTTTCGACTTTGCCCGGGTGGTCGATGGCATCACCCGCAAGCTGATTCGCCGCCATCCGCATGTGTTTCCCGATGGCGATCTGTATGGCGCGCCGGATGCGGCGAAGCTGGAGGAGGCTGCGGTCAAGCAGCGCTGGGAAGAGCTCAAGGCACAGGAGCGCGCCGAGAAGGCCGCTGCGCCCGAGCAGCTGTCCTTGCTCGATGACGTACCGAGCGCGCTGCCGGCGCTTTCGCGTGCGGCCAAGCTGCAGAAGCGTGCAGCTCAGGTCGGTTTCGACTGGCCCGAGGCACTGCCGGTGGTAGACAAGGTGCGCGAAGAGCTGGATGAAGTGCTCGAAGCCATGAGCGAGAACGACGCCGATGCGATGGCCGAGGAGATCGGTGACCTGCTGTTCGTCGTCACCAACCTGGCGCGCCACTTGAAGGTCGACCCGGAAGCGGCATTGCGCGCGGCCAACGGCAAGTTCGAGCAGCGCTTTCGCTTTATCGAACACAGCGTGCGTGAGGCCGGGCGCAGCATGGACGGTTGTTCGCTGGAGGAACTGGATGCACTGTGGGGCGAGGCCAAGAAGCTGGAGAAGCAGGCGCCTGGTTGCTGAGGCGAGGTAGCCCGGATGCAATCCGGGGAGAGCGCAAAGCAGTCTCATGAGTGTTGCGCGGCGGCAGAGGGCGGTGAACCGATTTATCCATTGCCTTTCGCGACTGAAGCGGTTCGCCGCCCGGTCGCTCCTACAGGCTGGAGCCGCCGCTGCTTAGCCCTTATGCTGGGCGCCTTGGATTGGCAGCGCGAATCTGCGTCGCTGCCGCAACTGAATCATGTTCGGGATCTTTAGTCATGGGTCTTTCTCTGCGCGACCAGCTGCTCAAAGCCGGCCTGGTCAATGAAAAACAGGCCAAGCAGGCTGGCAAGCAACAGCAAAAGCAGAAGCGTCTGGTGCAAAAAGGCCAGGCCGAACTGGATGACAGCACACGCCAGGCCGCACTGCAGGCGCAAGCCGAAAAGGCCGCACGTGATCAGGAGCTCAATCGTCAGCAGCAGGAAAAAGCCGAGCAGAAAGCCCGCGCGGCGCAGGTCAAGCAACTGATCGAGCGCTCGCGTCTGCCCAAGCTCGACGGCGAGGACTACTACAACTTCGTCGACGACAAGAAGGTCAAGCGCCTGCCGGTCAACACCATGGTGCGCAACAAGCTGTCCAACGGCTGGCTGGCCATCGTCCGCCATGGTGGTGGTTACGAAATCATCCCGCGCGAGGCGGCGTTGAAGATTCAGGAGCGCGATGCCTCGCGCATCGTCCTGCTCAACACCCATGTCGAAGAGCCGGATGCCGACGATCCTTACGCGGCCTATCAGATTCCCGATGATCTGATGTGGTAACGCAGTGGCGCTGCACGCTCGCGTAGGGTGCGCCGTGCGCACCGTGGCTTAATGCGATTGCTGCTGGTGCGCATGGCGCATCCTACTCGTAGGTGCGCTGCGTTCAGCAGCGATTG
>Ga0307408_100000028_pt1 | contig 233440 bp, 207 predicted proteins | sample 322Cmetagenome_FD_202116 | JGI IMG/M metagenome (GOLD analysis project Ga0307408, IMG submission 202116) | Maize rhizosphere microbial communities from greenhouse at UC Davis, California, United States - 322HYB-C-3 | ecosystem: Host-associated > Plants > Roots > Rhizosphere > Soil | place...
ATCGGGTCCGGGCTGATAAACCGCCCGATATCCGGATCGTAGAACCTGAAGGTGTTGTAGTGCAGCCCCGTTTCGCGGTCCAGGTACTGGCCCTGGAAGCGCAGGTTCTGCTCTTCGACGAAGAAGCTTTCCTGCGTTTCGGCCAGGGTGTTGCCCCAGACCTGGTAGCGCGCCTGCCAGATGCAGCGGCCGTCGTCTTCGGTAAGTTGCTGCGGCAGGCCGCTGGGGGCTAATCGTGGCCTATAAACGAATGTTCTTGGATCATGTAAATTGAATAAAGAAATACCCCGCTTCAGCCGTTTCGGTTAATTTCTTGGCGCGATTGTCAATAAACAGATAACCCGTTCCGTCCGCAAACAAACCATCATGCTTAGGACTTATCCCTCGAATATCTAGTTCTTGGACTTGAGCTGCAAAGAAGTAGCGAGGGGATTCGTAAATGGGGTCTTGTAACCAATAGGGTCTACCTAGCACCTTACTCATCGCGGCACCGTTGTCTTCGTCCTGAAGTTCCTCGGCAAGATCCGTTTCATCGAACACCTTGAGTTGAATGTATTTACGTTCGATGAGGTCCGCCATTGGATCGGGAATCAATTCCTGGCTTGCCTTCTTATGCACAATGACCCGGCTATAACCTTCGTTCAGAGCTTTTAGCTCCGTTTGTTGATTGACAGTGAACTTCCTCAAGGACGACCTTTTGAACCCGTCGCTCGTACGCTGGACTGAAATAAAAACGCTGAGCACCATGTCCTGCGTAATGAAGGACGTGTCAAGAAAGCGGGGGGTCAACGTCATCAAGGGCAGCATGAGTGCTCCCGTTTCCGGATCTGATGGCCAAAGCGACAGATCGCTCAACCACGCACCGCCCCCCAGCTGTCCAAGCCCATGGTCTATGTCGCTGAAATAAATCTTCTTTATGCCCATGCTTTCCAACCTCAGTAGCAACCTCTGCTTTTGGCAAATGATTTGGCAAACCGACGGGCCGTGCGTAATTGCTGCTGAGTAATCGCACCCGTCCTGACTAACGAATTTTGAATCGCTTGAGACATCAAACGAATTTCGTATTTGCCTCGTCTCATCATCTGGTTAGGGCCCATGCCCATCCCACGGCGAAGACGATTTTCCTCTGCGTGCACCAAATCGTGATTTTTAGGCGATAGCGCAATCGATGGGTTTCCTTTAACACGTCGTCCTGTTGCTATGCCTTTATCTTCCAGGAATTTATTTCGCAGTACCTCATGAGCTTCAAGACCATCACCTTTATGTACCTTAGCGCCGTAGCCAGCTGTTTCCCCCTCTTTTAGCAGGCCCCAAGGGTCGACCCAGTTTGCTGGATTGGGTGCGTATGCATAAAGATTCTCCCCACCCGCCAACCCGATCGGGTCCGGGCTGATAAACCGCCCGATATCCGGATCGTAGAACCTGAAGGTGTTGTAGTGCAGCCCCGTTTCGCGGTCCAGGTACTGGCCCTGGAAGCGCAGGTTCTGCTCTTCGACGAAGAAGCTTTCCTGCGTTTCGGCCAGGGTGTTGCCCCAGACCTGGTAGCGCGCCTGCCAGATGCAGCGGCCGTCGTCTTCGGTGAGTTGCTGCGGTAGGCCGTTGGGGTCGGTGTGGTAGTAACGCAGGCGCGCGTGTTCGCCCTGGCCATCGACACGCGCCAGCGGGTCGTAGCTGCCTTCGTCGTAGAGGTAGAGGCTGTGCCGGCCGGCGCGGGTCTCGCTGAGCAGGCGCAGGCCGTCCCAGGTGAAGTCGGTCTGGCCGAGCAGGGCACCACGGGCATCGTAGTGGTTTTTGCCGATACGCCGGCCCAGCGGGTCGTAGTGCATGACCACGCGGCTGCCGTCGTTGTTGGTGACTTCCCGTACGCGGTGTTCGGCGTCGTAGCTCAGGCGCTGCACCTGGTGACGGCCGCTGCGTTTTTCCACCAGGCGACCGAAGGCGTCGTAGCGGTAGCGCTTGTCCTGGTAGGTGAGCAGTTTGTTGTGGCGCACCCAGCCGCTGCTGGCGGCTTCGCCGCCGACCGGATGCAGCAGGTTGGCGGCGGCGTCGTAGCTGTAGGTTTCCAGATTGCCGCGAATCAGGTCCTGGCTGGCGATGATGCGCCCGCTGGCATCGTAGTGCAGCTGCTGCTTCTGTTCGCGCTGGCTGGCCGGGTCACGGTCGAGGCGGCCGATCAGGTTGTCGCTGGGATCAAAGGCGTAGCGCCGCTCGGCTTCGGCCGGCAGTTGCACCGGTTGTTCCAGGCGCCGACGCAGGCGCGCGGTGAGGCGACCGGTGCGGTCGTACTGGCTGCGCGTGACCAGTTGCCCCTGGGTACGCAGCACCTCGCGATGCAGGCGGTCGCGCTCGAAGCGGCTGACCAACTGATCATCCAGGTTAAGCAGTTGCAGGTGGCCGCTGCCGTAGTACAGGCGGCGGATACGACGCTGGTCAGGCAGTTGCGTTTCCAGCAGGTTGCCGAGTTCGTCGTAGGCATGCTGCAAGGTGCCAGCGGCGCTCTGCTCGCTGAGCAGTTGGCCGAGGGCATCGTAGGCGAAGGCCAGTGACTGCACCTGGCCGTCGACGGCGGTGAGGTCGATGCTGATCAGGCGGTCGAGTGGGTCGTAGGCGTATTCGGTGCGACCGTCATCGGTGTGCTTGGCGATCATCCGGCCAACGGCATCGCGCTCGAAGCGGTGGATGATCGGCGCCGGTGGCGCCTCGGGTACGCTGCCCAGGCCGGTGCCATGCGGCGCCGGGGTGTAGGCCAGGGCGATGAGGTTGCCCTGCGGGTCATAGCGATAATGCCGGGCGCTGTCGTCGAGGTCATGCTGGGCGGTGAGGCGGTCGAGCACGTCCCAGGTGAAGCGGTAGCGCTCGTCGTTCTCGTTGCTCAGGGCCAGCAGACGGCCATAGGCGTCGTACTCGAAGCCGACGCTGCGGCCCAGGGCATCGATGCGCTGGCGCACCTGACCACGGCGGTCGTAACGGTAGCGCACCGGCTTGCCGGCAGGATCGAGGTAGGCGCTGAGCTGGCCGATGGCGTCGCGTTGAAACGCCTCGCTGCGGCCATCGGCCAGTTGCGTCTGCAACAGGCGCCCCTGGCTGTCGTAGTGGTAGCGGGTGATCTCGCCAAGGGCATCGGTGATCTGCACCAGGTTGCCGCGCTCGTCGTAGGCGAAGCGCGTCGGGTAGCCGGAGCAGTCGACCTGCTCGGTGAGCTGGCCGAGGGTGTTCCAGCGCAGGGTCTTGCGCTTGCCGCTGGCGTCGATGATCTCCACCGGCAGGCCACTGCTGTCATAGCGGTAGCGGGTGACATGGCCCAGCGGGTCGGTCTCGGCGATGCAGTTGCCGCGCTTGTCGTAGCGGTACTGCCAGGCATTGCCGGCAGCGTCGGTCTCGGCTTCGGGCAGCGACCAGTGGCCGAGCCACTGGGTGAAGTCACGGCGCCCCAACGGGTCGAGGGTTTCGCAGAGGTTGCCGGATTCGTCATAGGCGAACTGCCAACGCGCGCCGTCCGGGGTGACGGCGGCCAGCAGCTGGCGTTCGTCGTTCCAGTCGAACAGCCAGAGCTGGCCGAGGGCGTCACGGTAGCGGGTGATCTGGTACTGGCTGTTCCAGTGGCGTTCGCTGACGCGGCCAAGGCCATCGGTGACCCGGGTGATCCCGGCGCCGAGGTCGTACTGCAGGTGGTACTCGTCGCCGTCATCGGTCCAGTGCCGTGTCACCCGCCACTCGCGGCCATCGGCACCGTGCAGCTCGCTCCATTCATAAAAGCAGCGCAGGCCGGTGGGGCGCTGGTGTTCGATCAGGCGGCGGCCGCTGTCGTAGACGAAGCGACGCAGCAGCTGGCCCTTGTCGTCGCGAACCTCGCTGAGATCGCCCTGAGCGTCATAGCCGTAGGCGACCAGCACTTCGCGCCGGGCATCGGCGAACAGGCGCTCGACCCGGCCCAGGCGCTGCGGGTGCCGGGCGTCGGCAATCAGTTCGATGCACAGCTGGTTGTGGCCATCGCGCACGGCACGCAGTCGGCCAGTGGCGTCGTATTCGAGCAACAGGCGGTTGTCGTTGCGGTCGCCGAGCTTGCTCAGGCGCAGACGATCAGGTGACTCGGGCAACGGCTCGAACAGGCGGTAAAGGCCATCGACGCTTTCCACCAGCAGCGCGCCGCTTTCATCGCGGCGGAAGTTCAGGCCTTCGCCAGGGCTGTAGCAGGCATCGCCCGGTGGCAGGCTGCCGATCTCGATGGGGCGGCCCTGCTCGTCGATATAGGTCAGCGCTGCGCCGCCCTCGGGGTGGGCGCGCACCTGCACGGCGATCTCGAACGGCAGGCTCCAGCCGGCACCCAGCAGGCCGTCGCGGCGCTCGTCGCGGCTGCTGTAGAAGCGCTGCCACTCGATGGGCATCAGCCCCGGCAGGACGAAGTCGAGGTCGTCATCCTCGCCGAGCACCTTGGCCCCGGTGCTGGCGTGCACCGGGTTGGGCGCACCGCTGCTGGCCGCGCCGAGGGCGTTGGAGATGGCGTTGGTGGCATAGGCGGTCGCACCGCCCATGGCCATGTTGCCGGCGAAACCAGCGGCCAGGCAGGGCAGCTTGCTGCACAGTTTGCGCGGGTTGCCGCGCAGCGCCATGAGCACGGCGATGGCCAGGCCAACCCCAGGGGTCTTGCCGCTGCGAATCGGCTGCACCACCACGGCGTCGCCGCCGATGCGCACGTTCGGTGAGATGTTGCCGCTGTCCACCACCTTGGCGTCGCAGGTGCTGCGATCACCACTGCGCACCGCGGGCTGGCCTTCGATGCTGACCTTGCTGGAGCCTTCGGCCAGCAGTTGCACGGGCATCGGTGGGTGCTTCTTGCACTCGATGGCATCCAGCGGGCAGGGGATGACGCCGGGCGCTGGCTCGGCGACGGTCGGGCGCCACATCTCGCTGAAGAAGCTCTTGGCCATGTCGAGAAAGCCAGGCTCCGGTTCCTCGGCGGGCGGTGCCTGCTCCAGCTCGGTGCCGGACGGCGCGGCGGCGCTGCCCAGTTTGCCAGCGGCGCGCGCGGCAGGCAGGCCGTTGGTTTTGGTCTTGTTGGCGCCGGTGACGATCTTGGCCTGGACATTGGGCGGGGAGATGGCGTTGCCCAGGCCTTCGCAAAGGGTCGTGAGCCCCTTGTCCCAGCCGGTTTTGTTCATGCCGACCCCCACGGCGATACCGACCACTGCAGCGAGGGCAAAGCCACCGAGACCGCCGGTGAGCACGGTCAGGCCGGTGGCGGCGACTATCGCAGCGCAAGCCACAGCAGTGATGGCGGCATAGGCAGCCACTTCCAGCACGCCGCCGACGATATCGGCCAGCAATGTGGTGTGCAGCAGATCGTCGCCGAGCCGGGCGGCCCAGAGCGCATCAGACATCGCAGGTCATCCGTTGAGGCTGAGGCTGTGCTTGATCTGCGCCCAGTGCGCGGCGTCGGCATCATCGAGCGGCGTCGGCTTGACGTAGCTGAGGGCGAGCAGACGGCGACCATCGGCCAGCAGGACGCCGAGCTGGAACTGGTAGACCTGCTCCGGCCCCTTGCTGAACTGGCTGCGCAGCTCGACGCCGACGATGGCCTGCGCCGGGCCGACCTGGACATCCTGCAGCGCGCTGCAGCGCAGATCCTTGACCTGTTTCGCCAGCTTGGCGACCTGGGCCTCGAAATGGCTGCGCAGGGTTTCGCCATCACCAAGGGCGCCACGGGTGATCACCAGCGAAGTGCCGAGGTCATTGAGGCGCAGGATGTTGATGGTGCTGTCTTGCAGGTCCTGGCCGGGCAGTTGCAGGCTCAGTTCCTGGGTGGTGTAGCTCATCATGAGTTTCCTTTCTCTTGCCCGAACAGGGATTTGACGGCGGCATCGATGCTGCCCTTATCACCCTGACCATCGGGCGTGGCGCCAGGGCCGCCACCGATGTTCAGGTTGAGGACGCCGCCTGTGTTGAATTCGGCGTCGCCACTGGCGTAGAGGTTGATCGCCACGCCGCTGAGGTTGATCTGGCCGCTGGCGTTGAGTTCGAGAATGCTCTTGCCGCAGACCAGGCGCAGGTTCTGCCCGACCTCGATGAGGTAGCTCTGGCTGATGCTGTCGGTCTTGGTCGACCCCACCAGCAGCACGTCGTCGAGCTTCACCGCGCGCAGGCGGTTGTTGCCGATGGTGACGGTCTCGTTCATGCCGATGCTCTTGACCCGGTTGTGGCCCACCGAGTGGGTTTCATCCACCTCGACGACGATGTCCTGGTTGCGCTCGGCGTGGATGTACAGCTGCTCGGCGCCCTTCTTGTCCTCCATGCGGATTTCGTTGAAGTTGGCCGGCGTGCCGCCCTTGCTGGAGCGGCTCTTGATGCCGCTCTGGGTGGCGTTGGCGGGCAGGTCGTAGGGCACGGTCTGCTCGGCGTTGTAGACGCGCCCGGTGATGATCGGCTGGTCGGGATCGCCTTCGAGGAAGCTGACGATGACTTCCTGACCGATGCGCGGAATCTGGATATGGCCCCAGTTCTTGCCGGCCCAGGACTGCGAGACGCGAATCCAGCAGGAGCTGTTTTCGTTGGACTGGTCGTGACGATCCCAGTGGAAGTGCACCTTGACCCGGCCGTACTGGTCGGTCCAGATCTCCTCGCCGGCTGGGCCGACCACCACGGCGGTCTGCGGCCCCTGTACCAGGGGCTTGGGCGTGCCACACAGCGGGCGGAAGGTCTGCTGGGCATCGGTGCAGGTGAGCTGGCACTCGAACTGGCCACCGCCGCCACTGCCGCTCTCCAGCGATTCCTGCGCGACGTGGTAGCGCGCGCACACCACCAGGTACTCACGGTTCTGGTCGGCGCGACCGAAGCCGGTGAGGCTGAACAGGTTGCCCGAGGCGATGCCGCGCACGCTGCCGCCAACCTCGACGCGTTCATGCAGGCTCTGCAGGGCCTCGATGCGATTGCGCGCGTACTGCTCGCCATCGCTGCTCTGCACGTAGGTACCGGGATAGTCGTACAGCGGATAGTCGCCGGCACTGTGCGGACGGGGCATGACCGAGCGCACGTCGATGCGCGCGCTGGGTCGCTGGAAGTCGTAGTCGTTGAGCTCCATCGAGCCCGGCTGCACGTGCTGGGCCAGCTGCCAGTCGTTGATGTGGTCACGCTCGCGGTGCTGCCCGTCCGGCGGGTAGTAGGGCACGCTGGCGTAACCGGGTGCCGGCACATGGGCGCCGTAGGCATCGGCGAGCACCAGCACATGGCGATCGGCCTCGTGGCGGAAGTAGTAGTAGATGCCTTCCTTTTCCATCAACCGGCTGACGAAATCGAAGCTGGTTTCGCGGTACTGCACGCAGTACTCCCACTCGCGATAGGGACGACTGAGTGCGTCTTCGAAATCGGAGAACCCCAGGCCGCGGAATACCTGCTTGATGATCTGCGGCACGCTCATGTGCTGGAAGATGCGGCAGTCGGAGGTGCGGCTGAGCAGCCACAGCCAGGGTCGCAGGGTGACCCGATAGGCCGCGAACTGGCCACGGTCGACGGTCTGCCCGCAGGCAGCGACGATGCCATGGAAATGCCGTTCACCGCCGCCATGCTGCTGCACGGAGAGCGACAGCGGTTTGCCGAGCAACTGGTTGAGATCGAGGTTGGCGTCGTGGGACACCAGTTGCAGCTCGTACTCGAACAGGCGGCCCAGCTCGTCGCTGCCGTGCATCGAGCGCAGCAGCAGAACGTCCGTTCCGAGCGGGCTGGTGATGCGGGCAAAGCGGGTAGATTGGGTGAAGAACATAGGTCGGGGTTCCGGCCTGCCATGGCGCGGGCCGGCAGATGCCGACCCGCGCTCGGGCTCAGGCGTTGTCGGCGAAGCTGTAGGTCAGGTCGTTGTCGGCCACGCTGATGCGCACGCCGGCCAGCGGCTTGCCTTCCATCATGCGGGTGAGGAACTCGCGGCTCATGTCCGGCAGCATGCCGTTGGTGAGAATGGCGTCGATCTGCCGACCGCCGCTCTCGCTCTCGGTGCAACGCGAGACCACCAGGTCGACCACCGCCTCGTCGTAGTCGAAGGGCACCTTGTGGGTGCTTTCGATGCGCGTCTTGATGCGGCCCAGTTGCAGGCGGGTGATGGCCTTGAGCATGGCGTCGCTGAGCGGGTAGTAGGGGATGGTCACCAGGCGGCCGAGCAGGGCGGGCGGGAAGATCTCCAGCAATGGCTGACGCAGGTCGCGGGCGATGCTTTCCGGCTCGGGCAGGTTATCCGGGTCCTGGCACAGGCGCGCCACGTGCTCGGTGCCGGCGTTGGTGGTGAGCAGGATCAGGGTGTTCTTGAAGTCGATCAGGCGCCCTTCGCCGTCTTCCATCACGCCCTTGTCGAACACCTGGAAGAAGATCTCGTGCACGTCCGGGTGGGCCTTTTCCACCTCGTCGAGCAGCACCACGCTGTACGGCCGGCGACGCACGGCCTCGGTCAGCACACCGCCTTCGCCATAGCCGACATAGCCGGGCGGCGCACCCTTGAGGGTGGAAACGGTGTGCGCCTCCTGGAATTCGCTCATGTTGATGGTGATCAGGTTCTGCTCACCGCCGTACAGCGCCTCGGCCAGCGCCAGCGCGGTTTCGGTCTTGCCGACGCCAGAGGTGCCGGCGAGCATGAACACGCCAATCGGCTTGCTGGGGTTGTCGAGGCCGGCGCGCGAGGTCTGGATGCGCTTGGCGATCATCTTCAGCGCGTGGTCCTGGCCGATGATGCGCTTGGCCAACAGGCTGTCGAGCTTGAGTACGGTCTCGACCTCGTTGCGCGCCATGCGCCCGACCGGAATGCCGGTCCAGTCCGCCACCACCGAGGCCACGGCCTGATAGTCGACGGTCGGCAGAATCAGCGGGGCTTCGCCCTGCAGCTGGCTCAGGCGTTGCTGCAGTTCGACCAGGTGGGCGCGCAGGCTCTGGTGGTCCGTGACGCTGTCGTTATCGACGACACCCGCGCTTTCGCGCAAGCTGGCGCGGGTGGCCAGCAGTTCGTCGACCAGTTGCTTCTCTTCAGCCCAGCGGCTTTCCAGCTCGACCAGGCGCTCGCGCTCGGCGGCCAGCAGGTTCTCGCTGTTGGCCTGGCGCAGGCTGACGTCGATGCCGATGGCATGCTCGCGGGCGATGATCTGCAGTTCGGTTTCCAGCGCCTCGATGCGCCGGCGGCTGTCATCGACCTCGGCCGGTACGGCGTGCAGGCTGATGGCCACCCGGGCACAGGCGGTGTCGAGCAGGCTGACCGACTTGTCCGGCAACTGGCGCGCCGGGATGTAGCGGTGCGAGAGCTTGACCGCAGCGTCCAGGGCTTCGTCGAGAATCTGCACCTGATGGTGCTTCTCCATGGTCGACGCCACGCCGCGCATCATCAGCAGCGCCTTGTCCTCGGAAGGTTCGGGCACCTGCACCACCTGGAAGCGGCGGGTCAGCGCCGGGTCCTTCTCGATGTGCTTCTTGTACTCGGCCCAGGTGGTGGCCGCCACGGTGCGCAGGCTGCCGCGCGCCAGCGCCGGCTTGAGCAGGTTGGCCGCGTCGCCGGTGCCGGCCGCGCCACCGGCGCCGACCAGCGTGTGAGCTTCGTCGATGAACAGGATGATTGGCTTGGGCGAGGCCTGCACGTCTTCGATGACCTGGCGCAGGCGCTGCTCGAACTCGCCTTTCATGCTGGCGCCGGCCTGCAGCAGACCGACGTCGAGGCTGCGCAGCTCGACATCCTTGAGTGCCGGCGGCACGTCACCGGCGGCGATGCGCAGGGCGAAACCCTCGACCACGGCGGTCTTGCCGACGCCGGCTTCACCGGTAAGGATCGGGTTGTTCTGCCGCCGGCGCATGAGGATATCGACCAATTGGCGGATCTCCTCGTCGCGGCCGACGATGGGGTCGAGCTCACCCTTGCGCGCCTGCTCGGTGAGGTCGAGGGTGAAGCGCTTGAGCGCCTCCTGCTTGCCCATCGCCGCCGGCGCCATGGCGCCACTGGCCTCGCCCGGTGCAGCAGCGGCGAAACCGTCGCTGGCGGCCAGGTGGTTCTCCGGCGAATCGCCGACGTACTCGTCGAAACGTTCGCTCAGGGTCTGCACCTTGATCTTGTCGAACTCGCTCGACAGGCCCAGCAGCACCTGGCGCAGGCTCGGCGTCTTGAGGATGCCGATGACCAGATAGCCGGTGCGCACCTGATGCTCGCCGAACATCAGGCTGCCGTAGACCCAGCCGCGCTCGACCGCTTCCTCGACGTGCGAGGACAGGTCGGTGATCGAGGTCGAGCCGCGTGGCAGGCGGTCGAGTGCATCGGTCAGGTCCCGCGCCAGGCGCGCCGGCTCCAGGCTGAACTGGCGGATAATGCGGTGCAGGTCGGAATCCTGCAGTTGCAGGAGCTGGTGGAACCAGTGCGCCAGTTCGACATAAGGGTTGCCGCGCAGCTTGCAGAACACGGTGGCGGCCTCGATGGCCTTGTAACCGACGCTGTTGAGCTTGCCGAACAGCGCGCTACGACTGATTTCACCCATGTGGAGTTCTCCTTGATTGATCCGCCGGCGGGGTCGCTGCGGCGTGATGGCGGGCCAGCACCAGATCCCTGGCGTCGTGCTGTGGCTGGCCAAGCCAGGTGGTGTAGCCCAGGCGAGCCTGGCCGTTGAGGCATAGCGCGGGGACTTCCTCGCGCTGCAATACGAGATTCAGTTGCCAGTCGAGTTCGTCGCCCTGATATTCGGCGACCCAGGCCACCAGCGCGGCGAAGGACTCGCCATCGGGCAGCATGGCGTTGTACTGCTCGAGCGTCAGCGGCCCGAAGCAGATGCGGAAGCTGTGCTGGCGGTCCCAGACCTGGCTGCCCAGGCAGAGGTCCACGCCCAGCTGGCTGGACTCCACGCCCAGGCGCGTGCGCTCGGGCAGGCGCAGCCAGCTGCCGGCGTACTCTTCGATCTGCACCGGCACGCCGAAGTAGTCGGCGAGGATCGCCTTGAGGCCATCGGGATAACGCGTCTGTGCGGCCAGGTGACCGCTGAAGTGCAGCTTCGCGGCATCGTCCAGCAAGCCCTGCTGACGCAGGCTGGGCATGCCGCGACCACTGAAGGCGGCCAGGCGCGCCGACCAGTAGTCGTCGTCGGGACGGTCATGGCTGACGGTCGGCCGGGCTTCGGCCCAGGCGCGGTAGAACAGGGTCAGCAGGCGATGATGGAACAGGTCGAGAAAGTGCTTGCTGGTGCTGTCGGCGTGGTTGCGCTGGCGCTCGCGCACGTACTCGGTCAGGTGCAGCGGCAGCGGCCCGTTGGGCCCGCCAAGGCCGAAGAAGTACTGCTCCAGACGCGCCGGACGCTCATCGCTGGCGGGCGTCACGGCAGCCAGGGTGGCCGGGGCGAACGTGCCCTCCTGACGCTGCCCGAGGCGCAGCGGATCATCAGCCAGGCGCCGGGAATGCCCCAGGCGTGGCAAATGCGGATGCTCGTTCTCGATGCGGCGCAGGGCCTGGAAGAAATCGTACTCCCAGGGCTGTGCCTGCATCTGCTCAAGCGTGTCTACAGGTTCGGACGACGGCCGGGCCGGGCTTTCCATCGCATGATCTCGCCGCGCTCGGTGCTGCGTAGCACCGTCTCGGTAAAGCTGTTGAGGGATACGTAGCGCGCCAGGAAACGCTCGAACACCGCACCGAGGAGGAACACCCCGGTACCGCGAAAGGCGTTCTCGTCGAACTCCAGGGTGATTTCCAGGCCACGGCCGAAGACGATCGGGCCGGGCATCGGCAGACGCCGTGTACAGGGTTTGGCGCTGACTTCGCGCAGGCCTTCGATCTGCAGTTGCAGCGCCGGATTCTGCATGTCGCCATACAGGCGCAACATTTCGCGCAGGGCAGCGGCGCCCTGGCCCTGCTCGGCCAGCGACAGGTAGTTCAGCGACAGCTGGCTGATCAGCCGCCAGGCCTGGTTGCCGTGGGCCGGGCTGGCACGCGGCCGGCTCGGCCCCGCGACACAGCGCACGCTCTGCACCGGTGCGCTGTCGGCCAGGGTGAAGTCGCTCTTGCCGATGCCGACGGTCATGAACAGCGGCAGGTCGCGGTTGGTGCACAGGGCACTGAGACCGAGCTGGCGCAAGTCATGGCGATAGGGCGCCTGGTGGCTGTCGACCAGGCTGATGAAGGTTTCGCTGCCGACATAGCTGGAGCGAGTGCCGCTTCGGCGCTGCTCTGCCGACAGCACGCGCGGTTCACGGCGCACGATGTAATAGGCCTGATCGCGGCCATAGCGAGCAGGGTCGCGCACGGCATAGAAGGGCAGGAAGGGTTGCTCCGGGCCACTGCCATGGCCACTGACGCCGCGCAGCGAATGGATCTCGAAATCCATCGGCCGCGTGCGGTCGGCGATGGCGTGGTGCTCGTGCACCTTGTCACTCAGGTGGATGCGATCCAGGCGCCGCGGGAACAGGTTGATCGCCGGAGTACAGAACGGCAGGAACTGACTGGCGCCGACCTGGTTCTGCAGGTGGCTGTCCACACGGTCGAACAACACGATCAATTCCAGCTCTTGGCCGCTGCACTGGCGCACGGCACGGCGCAGGCCGCAGAAGTCGACGAACAGGAAGCGCTGCGGCAGGGCGAAGTATTCCTGCAGCAGGCGATAGCCCTGGAAGGCTTGCGGCACCACCGGCAAGGCCGCCTCGGCGTCATCGAAGCCGCAGGGGCGCAAGGCGTCGGCAGGCAGCCGTTCGACCCAGTCGCGCCCGGGCTGGCGGGCGAACACGGCGATGCGGTTGCCCAGCAGTTGCTCATAAAGACGAAACGGCAGCTCGTCGAGGCCATTGAGGTACAGCGGCAGGTTGTCCAGCTCCAGGCTGGCGAAGGGTATTTCGGCGCCGCTGCGCAGGGTGATACGCAGCGCGGCCTTGGCCCGTGGCTCGCTGGCGGCGAGGCGACCCAGCGCGGCGGCGGGGTTGCTGATGTACTCGGCCTCCGCCACCTGCAGCGGCCACAGGGTCACCGAGTGAGCCGTGCGGTACTCGCAGGGAGTCTGGCTATCCTTGCCGAGAGTGGCACGCAGCACGCTGTCGCGCGGCAGGTTGAAGCTGCCGTTGAGCGCGCCGTCGTTGGCATCGGTGTGCAACTGCACCACGGTCATCGACGGCGTCGGCGCCAGGTAATGCGGGTAGGCGACCTCCAACAGGTTATGGGTGAAGGTCGGGTACTCGGCGTCGAGCTTCAATTGCACGCGGGCGGTCAGGTAGGCAAAACCTTCGAGCAGGCGTTCGACATAGGGGTCGGCGCACTCCATTCCCGACAGCGTCAGGCGCCCGGCGATCTTCGGGTATTCGCGGGCAAACTCCTGGGCGCTTTCGCGGATGTGCAGCAGTTCCTGGTTATACAGCTCCAGCAAACGGGGGTTCATGAGCGTCTCCGCTGCTCGGCGGGCAGCACCTGTACATGGCCGGACTCCAGGTCCAGCTCGGTGCGCAGCAGCAAGGGCAGGGCCACTGGCTGGGCCCACAGGTCACCCTGAATCTCGAAACTCAGGGCGTTATGGTTCATCTGTTCGTGACCGACATGCGCCCGCACCCGCACGCTATGGGCCAGGATGCGCGGCTCGAAGGTGATAATGGCGCGCTGGATCAGATTCTCCAGGGCGGCGATATCGACCCCGGAAACACTGCTGCCGGCCAGCGGCGGCAGGCCATAGTTGATCACCGAGGTGCCTGCCGGCGTGTGCCGCGTGGTGTCGGCATCGAGCAGGGCGATGGTATTGAACAACCAGGTCAGATCGCGCAGCACCGAAGCCTTGAGCTGATTCATCGACAGCACGCGGCGATCCGCGCTTTCCTGCGGGTTGCCGGGCTCATCGTCGGTCAGGCGATCGAGCAGCGAGGGCTGCAAGCGCTCGCGTGGGATCATGGGGCTACCAGTCAAAGAAGGCCACGAAATTTTTCTGGTCGATAGGGCCCTGCATCTGCATGCACAGCGGCGATTGCACGACTCGCGAGGCCTCCAGCTTTCCCTGGAGTAGGCGTACAGCCTGGAACAGACTGGTGCAGCGAGCGTCTGGGGCCGGCTCGGCAACGGCGTGGTAGACGATGACGATTTGCGCATCGTCATTGAATTTCTCTACCCGTGGCAAACCTTCGCGGTTCGTACTGAAGGAACAGGGGCTAGGGACCTGCAGTTGCACAAGCTGGCCGTCGGCGCGCTGCAATGCGCAGTGCTGCGCCTGTTGTTGCAGCGTCAGGGTGTCGCCGTTCAGGGCTACTTGCTCTGACACCGGCGCTTCGGCGCAGGCCAGCAGACTAAAGGAAAGGCTGCAGAGCAAGGCAGCGCAACGCAGAGGGCGATTCATGCCAACTCCCAGAACCAGACTTGCTTGGAACGGTGCGCCGGATCGTCGTAGGTGGCCGTCCGACCGCGATTCCATACATCTATATGGTCGCCCGTACGGGTTTCATCCGTTTCACCCAGGCGGGCGAAGCAATCCTTGAAAAAGATGATGCCGGTTTTTTGCCCTAGCTTGATCCGGTCTTCGGCGCTGCCCGTGAGAATCGTGGGTCGACCGAGATGATGCTTCCATAGCCAGTTAGCCAGCGACTCGGCACCGCGCGCATGACCATGCGCACACTTGGGTTCGCTGTAGGTGGATTTGTTCACCTGGATCGTGAGTTCGTCGGACAAGGCGATACTCATGCGAATTGCGCACTGGTTGTCCCAGCCGCCATCACAGGGATTTCCTGCAGGATACTCGTCCAGAATCCTCTGGTAGGCATTGTGCAGATTGATGAACGAAGGCTTGGCCATGACAGAATCCTTGCTGTTTCCATCTTCCTGATAGCAACCACCCCCAGAGCACGGCACCAGAGGTGGTTGAGCGTCAGATCTTGACGTTGGAGCGGATGTTCCAGCCGTACTTGATCGGGCCGCCATCCTTGGTGCCGTCCGCTTTCTGCGGCTGGTAATCGACGGTGACCTTGGCGAAGTTCAGGGTGATGTTCTCGATCAGACGGTCATCGCTGCCCGAGCCGCCGGTGCTCAGCGAGGAGATCAGCACTTCCTCGAGGTTGATGATCAGGTACTCCACCTGAGCGTCGCCGCCCGCCTTGCGCACGGTGAGGGTGACCTTGGGCACGTGCTTGCCACTGGAGCAATGCATCATCAGGTTGGGGCTGGCCTTGTCGACGAACTTGGTCAGCGACAGGTCCTGGATGCTCACCTTGCCAGCGCCACCGCCGGTACCGGTGTGCATGTTGCCGGACTGGGACATGCCCCAGCTCCAGTTGAGTACTTCGATTTCGTCCTTGTGGGTCTTGTCCTGGGACTCGCCCTTGATGTCACCGATTTTGATGAAGATATCGACAGCCATGTTTTCTCCTGGGTGTGGTCATCGCCACGAGGGTGTGGAAATGCGAAAAGCCCGGGGCTTTCCATGTATCAGGCATGCGGACCTCACGCGGCGACGCCGCGCGGGGCCCCATGCCTGCCGGGGCTCAGGCGCCCTTGGCCGACGGCAGTTTGGAAACCAGCCGCAGCGACACAGTCAGCCCTTCGAGCTGATAGTGCGGGCGCAGGAAGAACTTCGAGTTGTAGTAACCGGGGTTGCCTTCGACCTCTTCCACCACGACTTCGGCGGCGGCCAGCGGATGCTGCGCCTTGGTGGTCTCGGTGGAGTGAGCCGGATCACCGTCGACGTACTTGAGGATCCAGTCCTGCAGCCAGAGCTGCATTTCGTCCCGTTCCTTGAACGAACCGATCTTGTCGCGAACGATGCACTTGAGGTAATGCGCGAACCGGCAGGTGGCGAACAGGTACGGCAGGCGCGCGGCCAGGTTGGCGTTGGCGGTGGCGTCCGGGTCGTCGTATTCGGCCGGTTTCTGCAGCGACTGCGCACCGATGAAGGCGGCAAAGTCGGTGTTCTTCTTGTGCAGCAACGGCATGAAGCCGTTCTTCGCCAGCTCGGCCTCGCGACGGTCGGAGATGGCGATCTCGGTGGGGCACTTCATGTCCACGCCACCGTCGTCGGTGGGGAAGGTGTGCGCCGGCAGGTTCGGCACTTCGCCACCGGACTCCACGCCACGAATGCGCGAACACCAGCCGTAGTGCTTGAACGAGCGGTTGATGTTCACCGCCATGGCGTAGGCGGCGTTGGCCCAGGTGTACTTGCTGCTGTCGGCGCCGTCGGTGTTTTCCTCGAAGGCGAAGGCCTCCACCGGATCGGTCTTGGCGCCATAGGGCAGGCGCGCAAGAAAGCGCGGCATGGTCAGGCCGATGTAGCGCGAATCCTCGGACTCGCGCAGCGAGCGCCAGCCGGCATATTCCGGGGTGGTGAAGATCTTGGTCAGGTCACGCGGGTTGGACAGCTCCTGCCAGGAGCCCATGCCCATCACGGTCGGCGAGGCGGCGGAAATGAACGGTGCGTGCATCGCCGCGCAGACCTTGGACAGCTCGCCAAGCAACTCCACATCGGGCGGCGACTGGTCGAAGTAATAGTCGCCGACCAGGCAGCCGTAGGGCTCGCCACCGAATTGGCCGTATTCCTCTTCGTAGAGCTTCTTGAACACCGGGCTCTGGTCCCAGGCGGTGCCCTTGAATTTCTTCAGGGTCTTGTGCAGCTCGGGCTTGGAGATGTTGAGCACGCGGATCTTCAGCTGCTCGTCACTCTCGGTGTTGTTGACCAGATAGTGCAGGCCACGCCAGGCACTTTCCACCTGCTGGAAATCGCTGTGATGGATGATCTGGTTGACCTGTGCGGTGAGCTTGGCATCGATGGCGGCGATGATCGACTCGATCGACTTGATCGCATCGTTGGAGATCAGATCAGTCTGCGCCAGCGCCTGCTCGGCCAGGGTACGCACGGCAGTCTCCACCGCTTCCTTGGCACGTTCGGTCTTGGGTTTGAATTCCTGCATCAGCAGCGAAGCGAATTCGCTGGTCTGCTCGGTATTGGCCAGTGCGGCCTGGTCGTGTTGCAACTGTTCGCTCATGGTGGTCATCCGAATCAGGCCTGGGGCTCGTTGTCCTGGGGTTTCGGCGCGCTGGCCAGGGCCTGCAGCAATGCCGGGTCCTTGATCGCCTTCATGATCACGTCCTCGGCGCCAGTCTTGCCGTCCATGTAGGTCAGCAGGTTGGCCAACTGGGTACGGGCTTCCAGCAGCTGGTTGAGGGCGTCGACCTGGCGCGCCACGGCGGCCGGGCTGAAGTCGTCCATGCTCTGGAAGGTCATGTCGATGCTCAGGTTGCCTTCGCCAGTCAGTTCGTTAGGCACGTTGAAGGCCACACGCGGCTTCATCGCCTTGAGGCGCGAGTCGAAGTTGTCGACGTCGATTTCCAGGAATTTGCGCTCGGCCACTGGCGCCAAAGGCTCGGCCGGCTTGCCGGTAAGGTCGGATATGACGCCCATGACGAACGGCAACTGCACCTTCTTCTCGGCGCCGTACAACTCGACGTCGTACTCGATCTGCACCCGTGGCGCGCGGTTGCGCGCGATGAACTTCTGAGAACTGCTGTTCGCCATGATTTTCTCCTGGTCGCCTGACGCGACGCGGCGTGTCGGCCTTCGGCCATCTACGGTGAAGCGTGATCCCGCATGCCAGGCCGATCAGGCCTGGTCTGCGTCGGGGCCGCGCAGGTTTTCGAACTGGTTCATGCCATCGGGAATCAGGTTGCGCACGATGGTCGCGAAGTCGGCATTGACCAGGCTGCGAGCCCGGTTGAGCAGCACCGGCAATGGGCTGGATGGCTCGTGGCGGGCGTAGTAGGTGAGGATCCGCTCCAGGCTTCTGAGCACATCATCGCGGTTGCTGATTTCGCCGCTGGCGCGTGCTACGGCGGGCGCCGACGCGTGCTGCGCCAGCGGCTCTTGCGCAGCTTCGCCACCTGCCGGGTAATCCTCCGAAGCGGCCCCAACCGGGCTGTCGCCGAGCACCTGCAGGGCAAGCTTGAGCGGCTGCTGCAGCGCAGAGAAATCCACGCCCTGTGCCGAGCCGACCTGTTCGCTGACCAGTTGCTCGATGGCGTTCAAACTGTGCAGCGCACGCTTCAGGGCTTCGTGTGTGAGCTGCAAGGCTTCGCTGTCGGCATCCTGCAGGGCGCCGCCGAGTTCTTCGATGCTGAGGTTTTCGCTATTGGCCAGATGCAGACCGGCGGCATTCAGTGCCGCGCGTACGGTGATGTTGCCGAACACCCGCGAACGCACCAGCACAGCACTGCGCAACAGGCCGATATTGGTCTCGCAGGTCAGCGCGGAGAGGGTATTGATGCGTACGGTGGGGTCGTTGTCATCATCGGCATCGAGCTGCGGATGAATCTCGGGCCAATAGCGCGAGAGCAGTTCGAAGATCAATTCAAGGCTGTCGGCAAGGCCTTCGACACCGCGCAAAGCCAGGCGGCTTTGCAGCAGATAGCGCGTGATGCGCAGGTCCTTGCTGCGTTGCAGCAGGAGGTGACAGCTCTGTTCCAACTGACGCCATTCGGGCGGCTCGGCGGCCTGGATGGCATCACCCATGCTGCGTTCCGGGCGCCCCAGCGCATCGCGCTCAAGCTGGAGAAAATCGCTGTCGTATTCCAGATCTTCACCGCATGGCGACGCATCCGAAACAGCGGTGAGCAACAACGAATTCTCCAAGTACTCGATCTCCTTATCGATTTGAACCGTGTCACAAAAGTGCAGTAGCTTCATCCTGGCTTGCACTAAGCCAATCAACCTTTAATATTAATTGGCCACTACACGATTTCGATGGCGTCGCGCATTTTTCAACTTAAAAATGTTTAAAGTCAAGGTAGACTGGCGCCCACCCAAGACCTTTGTGACTGAGGACAAAGTTTCGGGAAGTTGCGCGCTTCGGCACATACGGGAATCACGAAGCAAAAGGTAAGATCGCGTGTTTTCGCGTTCCAGAGCCCGCTTGATGGACTTTTGAAGAGGGATGTATGCGGCCTGAAAGCCGCATGAATAAAGGCTTTCATGAGTTTTGCGGGATTCACGAAAGCCGGGCAAGGAGGCCACATGGCGCTGCGTTTGATCATCACCAGCTATCACAAGATCACCCCTGGTCAATGCCCCGAGAAAACCCTGGAATATGGTTCGCTGGCAATTGGCCGCGGGCCTGATAATGACTGGGTATTACCGGACCCGTCGCGCCTTGTTTCGACGAAGCATTGCCTTGTGCAAAACAAGGATGGCCGCTACTACATCACCGACAGCAGCACCAATGGTGTGGAGCTGGTCAAGGCTGGTGTACGCATGCAACGCGGCAACAGTGAACTTCTGAATCACGGCGAAGTTATTCGCATCGGTGAATACGAAATTCAGGTAGCACTGGAAAGTTCCATTGCAGAAGGCGCCGCACCGTTTTCCGCCGTCCCTTCCGGGAGCAGTTTCGAAGCTCTGATGGCGAGCCATCAGGACGCTCCGCCCGCACCTTTCAGCTCCCCGGCAACCCCCTTCGACTCCCCGGCCAGCGCCCACCTGCAGAGCGTCGCCCCACACGAGACATTGCCGGATCTTTTCGACTTTCTCGGCCCGAGCACATCGGCGCCAGTACCTGTCTCCGATCATGTTCCGGCGCAGCAGCATGACTTCCGTCCACCGGAGGTCAGAACCCCTCCGGTCGAGCAGAAACCAAGCCTCGAGCCAGGTCTGATCCCCGATGACTGGGACCTGCTCGACAACATCACACCTGCCGCGACAACCCCGGCAGCAGCGCCAGCCGTGGACCCTGCCCTGCAGGCAGAGCTGGTACCTTTGTCACCTCTGCCTGCAGCACCTGCCCCCGCGCCTGCTCCTGCTCCTGCCGCCAGTCAGCCGCAGGTTGCTCAGAACGACGACATGCTGCTGCAGGCCTTCCTCCGCGGTGCCGGGTTGGAGCGCCTGCGCCTGGATACCCAGCAGGCAGCCACGCAGATGGAAAGCATCGGACGCAGTTACCGCCTGATGGTCGATGGTCTGATCGACGTGCTACGGGCGCGCAGCAGCCTCAAAGGCGAGTTCCGCCTGCAGCAGACCATGGTGCAGCCAGTGGAAAACAACCCACTGAAGTTCGCGCCAAACGCGGAAGAGGCCCTGCTCCTGCTGCTGCGCGGCGGCAATTCGGCGTTCATGTCGGCCGACCAGGCCGTGCAGGACGGCTTCGATGATCTGCGCGCCCATCAGTTGGCCGTCATGGCAGGCGTGCAGGCGGCCATTCGTCACCTGCTGGCGCGCTTCGAGCCGCAGGAGCTGGAAGCGCGCATGGGCAAGGGCGGCGGGCTGGCCAGCCTGCTGCCGAACGCTCGCCAGGCGCAGTGCTGGCAGCAGTTCGTCGAACTCTACTCGACCCTTTCGCGCGAAGCCGAAGACGATTTTCAGGACCTGTTCGGCCGCGAGTTCGGCCGGGCCTATGAGCAACATATCGCCCGTCAACGTCGCCCTTGAGGGCGTAGACAAGGATGAGCAACGTGCGCAAACGAACACCCCGGCCCGTTCTGTTGGGCCTTCTGCTGGCAGCACTGAGCAGTGGTTGCAGCAAAGACGCGATGGAGAGTGCCGACACCGCGCAGGAGCCGACCACCGTCGTCCTGCTGCTGCAGGCTGGCGATGAGCTGAACCCCACCACCGACGGCTACAGCGCGCCCGTACGCGTGCGCCTGCTGGAGCTGCGCAGCGCCGCCGCGTTCAGCCGGACGGATTACTTCAGCCTCGCCGAACGTGCGGCGGCAAGCCTGGGCAACGAACGGGTGGCTGAGGATGAATGGCTGGTGCATCCCGGCCAGACCCGTGAATTGACCCGTGTGCTGGATCCGGCAACCCGTCATCTCGGCCTGGTGGTCGGCTACCGCGAAATCGACCGGGCGCAGTGGCGCCTGGTGCTGGAGCCGAAGCAGGGCACGCTCACTCATTACCGCATCGACCTCGGGATCAACGCCGCCAGCGCTGCTGAGCTCGCCGCGCCGTCTCGCCTTGATTCTCGCTAACAGGAGCCCCCTGATGTCCTGGAACAACCGTGTGATCTGGTCCGAAGGCATGTTCATCGGCACCCAGCATTTCCAGCAGCACGACCGCTACCTGGAGGCGCTGATCGATGCACGCAGCCGCCCACTGTCAGCGGCTGGCTGGGGCTTCGCCGACCTGCAACTCGATATGGGGCTACTGGCACAAGGCAAACTGGCCATTGTCAGCGCCCGTGGTCTGCTACCCGACGGCACGCCGTTCAATATCCCGCAGGACGACGTGGCGCCAGCGCCGCTGGAAATCCCCGAGGACCTGCGCGACGGCGTGGTCTATCTGGCCCTGCCGCTGCGCCGGGCAGGTGTGCGTGACACCGTCGAAGCGAGTGAAGCACTGGGTGGCGCTCGCTACCGTGGCCAGGTTCGCGAGGTGCGTGACGACAACGCCGCATTCGAAAGCCGTGTACCGGTGATGGTTGGCGAACGCGCACTGCGTTTGCTGACCGCCGCCGACGGCCTGCAGGAATACGCCGTACTGGGCGTGGCGCGAGTCCGCGAAAAACGCGCAGACCGGGCCCTGGTGCTGGACGAACAGTACATTGCACCACTGCTCGACGTGGCAGCAAGTGCGCCGCTGGCCGCTTTTCGGGGCGAGCTGCTGGGGCTGCTGCATCAGCGCGGCGAAGCACTCGCCGGACGTGTGGTGGCCTCCAGCGCCGGCGGCGCCTCGGAGATCGCCGACTTCATGCTGCTGCAGCTGGTCAACCGCGCCCAACCGCTGTTCGCTCACCTGGCCCAGCTGCAACCGCTGCATCCGGAGCGCCTGTACAGCGAACTGCTGGCGCTGGCCGGTGAATTCGCCACCTTTGCGAGCGCCGGGCGGCGCCCGTCGGAGTTCCCGATCTACCTGCACGACGACTTGCAAAGCTGTTTCACCCCGGTGATGCAGGCGTTGCGTGAAGCGCTGTCGATGCTGATCGACAGCAAGGCCGTGCCCATTCCCATCGTCGAGAAGGCCTATGGCGTGCACGTGGCCATGCTGGCCGACCGCAGCCTGCTGGACAACGCCAGCTTCGTCCTGGTGGTACGCGCCGACATGCCCGCCGAAACCCTGCGCGGACGCTTCGGCCAGCAGAGCAAGATTGGCTCGGTGGAGCACATTCGCGACCTGGTCAACCTGCAGCTGCCGGGCATCAACCTGCTGCCGCTGCCGGTGGCCCCACGGCAGATTCCGTTCCACGCCGGCTCGACCTACTACGAGCTCGACCGTGGCAGCGAACACTGGAAGCAGCTGGCACATTCCGGCGGCTTCGCCTTCCACGTCGCGGGCGAGTACCCCGGCCTGAACCTGGCCTTCTGGGCAATACGGGGTTAATCCATGACGGATCAAGACGACTGGCTGAACAAGCCACCGGTAGCGCAGCCGCAAAACAACGACCGCACCCAGTTCATGCCGCGCCCGGGTGGTCGTGGGCCGCAGCCCGCCGCCGAGGTGCCGGCTGCGCCGCTGCAGATGCCGGCCGCACCGCTACCGGCGGGCCAGGCCCGTGGCATGAACCCTCTGGAGCAGGCCGCAGGCCCACTGCTGAGCATGCTCACCCGACTGCGCAGTACCCTCGCCCATCCCGCACCGGCCAGCCTGCGTGCACAGCTGCTGGGCTACCTGCGCCAGTTCGAGCAACGCGCCGAAGCCGCCGGCGTGCCGCGCAACGATGTGCTGCTGGCGCGCTACGCGCTGTGTACCGCGCTCGATGAAGCGGTGCTGAGTACGCCGTGGGGCAGCACCAGCGAATGGGGCAAGCAGAGCCTGCTGATCACCGTGCACAACGAGGCCTGGGGCGGCGAAAAGGTGTTCCAGCTGCTCGAGCACTGCCTGCAAAGCCCGCGCGAACGCCTCGACCTGCTGGAGTTGCTGTACCTGTGCACCAGCCTCGGCTTCGAGGGCCGTTATCGGGTCATGCATGACGGCCGCAGCCAGCTGGAGGCGCTGCGCGAGCGCACCGCCGCAACCCTGCGCAGCGTGCGTGGTGAGCGCGAGCATGAGCTGTCACCGCACTGGCGCGGAGTCAGCGTTGCACCGGATCGCCTGTCGCGGCTGCTGCCGCCCTGGGTCGGTCTGGCCGTGGCGCTGGCACTGCTGCTGGTGTTGCTGCTGGTGCTGCGGATGAAGCTGACGGCCGATGCCGAACCGGTGTTCCGGCAGATTCACGCCCTGGGCGAGGTGCCGGTGCAGAGCATCGAACCGGCTGTGGTCAAGCCGCGCGTGGTCGAGCGGCCACGCCTGGCCACCTTCCTCGCCGACGACATTCGCGCCAATCGCGTAGCGGTCGAGGATGGCGTCGACCGTTCGGTAGTCACCATCCGTGGCGACGAGCTGTTCAGCTCCGGCAGCGCCAGCATCCGCGATGACTTCCAGCCGTTGCTGCTGCGCATCGCCGAGGCAATCGCCAAGGTCAAGGGCCAGGTGCGCATCACCGGGCACAGCGACAACCAGCCGATCGCCACGTTGCGCTTCCCGTCCAACTGGGCGCTGTCGCGCGCCCGTGCCGAGGAGGTGCTGCAGATGCTCGCGGCGCGTACCGGCCAGGCCCAGCGCTTCAGTGCCGAGGGTCTGAGCGACACCGAACCGCTGGCCTCCAATGCCACGGCCGAGGGACGGGCGAAGAATCGCCGCGTAGAGATCACCGTACTGGCGGAGGGTGTGGAGTGAAGGCGTTGTTCGGATTCATCACCCGCTGGGTCATCCCTGTGCTCGGGCTGATCGCCCTGAGCCTGATCATCTGGTTCATCGGCCCGCTGCTCAACGTGCTGCAGCCGGCCTGGACGCGCTGGACGCTGATCGTCGTACTGTTCGCGCTGTGGCTCGGCTGGCGCCTGTTCTGCCTGCTGCGCGAACGCCAGCAGGAGCGCAAGGTGCTCGACAGCCTGGCCGCGCAAACTCCGCCGGACGCCGCCAGCGTGGCGACCGCCGAGGAGCTGGCGACCCTGCGCCAGCGCATGGACGAAGCCCTGGCGCTGCTGAAAAAGGCGCGCCTGGGCGGCGATGAGCGGCGCAACCTGTATCAGCTGCCGTGGTACGTGATCATCGGCCCGCCTGGCTCCGGCAAGACCACCGCGCTGGTCAACTCGGGGCTGAATTTCCCCCTCGCGGCCCAACTGGGTGCCGGTGCCATTCGTGGCGTGGGCGGCACGCGCAATTGCGACTGGTGGTTCACCGACGAAGCCGTGCTGCTCGACACCGCCGGGCGCTATACCACCCAGGACAGCCATGCCCAGGTGGACAAGGCCGCCTGGCTCGGCTTTCTCGACCTGCTCAAGAACCAGCGCGCACGCCGCCCGATCGATGGTGCCTTTATCGCCATCAGCCTGTCCGACCTGCTGCAGAGCAGCGACAGCGAGCGCGCCGCGCATGTGGCGGCGATCCGCTCGCGGGTGCACGAACTGTACAGCCAGCTCGGCGTGCGCTTCCCGGTCTACGTCATGCTCACCAAGTGCGACCTGGTGCCGGGCTTCATGGAGTTCTTCGATGACCTCAGCCGTGAGGAGCGCGCCCAGGTCTGGGGCTTCACCTTCGCCCTGGATGACGGCAAGAGCATCGGCGGCCCGCTGGAGCATTTCGACAGCGAGTTCGTCGCCCTCGAGCAACGCCTGAATCAACGCCTGGTCGAGCGTCTGCAGCGCGAGCGCGACCCGGCTCGACGCGACCTGATCTACGGTTTCCCGCAGCAGTTCGCCGCGATCAAGAGCCTGCTCGGCGAATTCCTCAATGGCGTGTTCAAGCCCAATGCCTACGAGGAGCGCACCCTGCTGCGCGGTGTTTACTTCACCAGCGGCACCCAGGAAGGCAGCCCGATCGACCGTCTGATCGGCGCCATGGCGCAGAGCATGAACCTCGACCGCCAGCACCTGGCCCGGCAAAGCGGCAGTGGTCGCAGCTACTTCCTCCAGCACCTGTTCAGCCGCGTCGCATTCGCCGAACGCGGCCTGGTCGGCGTCGACCAGAAGGTCGAGCGGCGCCGCAGGTGGCTGGCCATCGGCTCACTGGCAGCCAGTGTGGCGCTGGTGCTGGTGGTGAGCACACTGTGGCTGCTCAGCTTCAACGCCAACCGTGAGCATATCGCCCAGGTCGGCGCCCGCACTGCGCCGCTGGAGCAGCAGGTGCGCAGCCTCAGCCCGGCCCAGCGCGATGTGCTGGCCGTGCTGCCGTTGCTCAGCGCCGTGCGCAACCTGGCCGGCAGCCCGCCGGACTGGGCCAAGGGCCTGGGTCTGTATCAGGGCGACATGCTCGAAGAGCAGGCTGCCAGCGTCTATCGCCGTCTGCTGGTGGCCACCTTCGCCCCACGCCTGGTTAGCCGAATCGAGGAACAGCTGCGCACGGGCGGCGGCTCCGACTACCTCTACGAAGGGCTCAAGGCTTACCTGATGTTCGGTGGCGGCGAGCAGTACGACGCCGAGTTCATCACGGCCTGGATCGCCCTGGACTGGGATCAGAGCCTGCCGCGCGATCTGTCGGGCGAGCAACGCCAGGCCCTCGATGAGCACCTGCAGGCGCTATTCGAGCGGCGCCCGCCGGATGCGCGCCTGGATCAGCGCTTGGTCGACGAGCTGCGCATGCAGCTGCAGCGCCTACCGCTGGCGCAGCGTGTGTATGACCGGGTCAAGCGGCAGAAACTGCCGGCCGGGGTCAGCGACTTCCGCCTCAGCGAGGCCGCCGGACGTGACGCCGCACTGGTCTTCACACGCAAGAGTGGCAAGGCGCTGAGCGACCCGCTGAGCGGTTTCTACACCCGCCGTGGCTACCGCGAAGCTTTCCTCCGTGCCAGCGTCGGCCAGGCCAGCGTGGTGGCCGAGGAACAATGGGTGCTGGGCCGTCAGCTCGACAGCACGCAGGATGCCGTGAACCTGGCCGCCGATGTGCGCCAGCTGTACCTGCGCGATTACGTGCAACAGTGGGATGCGCTGCTGGCCGATCTCGATTTCGTACCGATCACCAGCGTGGCGCAGGCCGCCGACGTGCTGCGGATCCTTTCGGGACCTTCCTCGCCGCTCAAGCAGCTGTTGATCGCGGTGGCACAGGAGACCGACCTGCAGCAGGCACCCGAGTCCGAAGGCGTGGCCAAGGCCACCGACGAGGGTGTCGAGCAACTCAAGCAGAAACTCGGCTCGCTGCTCGGCCAGACCCAGGCCGGCAACGCCGTGGCTGCGGTTACCCAGATCGATCCGGTCAGCGCGCACTTCGCCGAACTCAACAGCCTGGTCAGCCAGGACCCGTCGGCGCCGATGGCCATCGATGGTCTGCTGGCGGACCTCAACGAGCTCTACGTGCAACTCAGCAGCATGGTCGGTGCCAGCGGCGAGGCGCTGCTCGGCGAGGCGAAGAATCAGGCCAGTGCAGCCGCCGCGCGGGTCAATCTGACCGCCGCGCGCCAGCCGAAGCTGGTCCAGGGGCTGGTGGGTTCGGTCGTCGCCGCCAGCACCAACAGCATGATGGGCGGCGTGCGCAACCAGCTCAACTCCGCCTGGCAAAGCGATGTGGTCAATGTCTGGCGGCAGTCGCTGAGCGGCCGTTACCCGATGGTACCGGGCAGCCAGCGCGACGCCACGCTGGATGATTTCGGCCAGTTCTTCGGCGTCGGCGGGGTCATGGACAGCTACTTTCGCAAGTACCTGCAGCCCTACGTCGACACCTCGGCACGCAACTGGCGCTGGCAGCCGGGCGCGGCGCAGAAGCTGGGCATCTCCGCCGGCGTGCTGCAGACCTTCCAGCGCGCGGCGCTGATCCGCGACGAGTTCTTCCGCAGCGGCGGCCTGCAGCCCAGCGTGCGCTTCGACCTCAAGCCGGTGAGCATGGATGCCACCATCAGCCAGTCGCAGCTCGATCTCGACGGCCAGCTGATCGGTTTCGACCACGGCCCGAGCCGTCCGGTGGCGGTGCAATGGCCGAACCCGAGCAGCGTCGGCGTGGTACGCCTCACGGTGTCGCCACCGGTCGAAGGCGGGCGCTCGGCGCTGACCCTGGAAGGGCCGTGGGCCTGGTTCCGCCTGCTCGATCAGTCCGAGCTGATTGGTGGCGCCTCGCCGGATCGCTTCAACCTGCGCGTACGCCTGGACCGCTCCAGCGTTGCCTACGAACTGCGCGCCAGCAGTGCTTTCAATCCTTTCAAGAGTCGCGCAGTGGCCGGCTTCACCCTGCCGGAGCGGCTATGACGATGATGGGTTTCTACGGCAAGGTCGCCAGTCGCGGCGACTTCATCGAGCGCAACCTGACGAAAGACTTCCAGCGAGGCTGGGACGCCTGGCTATCGGCTGGCCTGCAGAGCAGCCAGATCCAGCTCGGCGAAAGCTGGCTGGACGCCTACCTGACCAGCCCGCTGTGGCGCTTCGCACTCGCCCCAGGCGTCTGCGGTGGCGAGGCCATGGCCGGGGTGCTGATGCCGAGCATCGACCGCGTCGGCCGCTACTTTCCGCTGACGGTTGCCTGCCGTATTCCTGGCGGGCAGCCGCTGCAGGCCTTGCAGGCGAACGAAGCGTGGTTCGAGCGCATCGAGGATCTACTGCTGAGCACCCTGGAAGAGGGCGCCCGCTTCGAAGACTTCGAGACAGCAGTGCAGAGCCTGGAGCCCCTGCCGGCTACGACGCTGCCCGCCTACGACCAGGCGCATGGTCTGCAGCATTGGCCGGTGGTCGATGCGCCGGGGCGCCTGGCAGCGCTCGCGGCCGAGGCCTGCAGCGGTGCCAGCCTGTGGTGGGGGCGTGGCTCGCAACGCATCGCGCCCGGATTGCGCCGTTGCCAGGGGATGCCACCGACCGAGTCCTTCGCGGCTTATCTGCTGGGCCCGGAGGTCGTCGCGCAATGACTGCAGTGCATTACCAGTCAGCGGCCTACAGCCATGTCGGCCTGGTTCGTCAGATCAACGAAGACGCCTACCTGGAACGTCCCGAGGCGGGCCTCTGGGTGGTGGCCGACGGCATGGGCGGGCACGCGGCCGGCGATTACGTCAGCAGCCTGATCGTCGACAGCCTGCGCCACATCAAGGCGAGCGAGACCCTGAGTGACTACGAGCATGTCCTGCGGCTCAGCCTGAGCCAGGTCAACGCTGCAGTGCGCGAGCAAACCCACCTGCGTGGCGTGACCATGATGGGTAGCACCGTGGTGCTGATGGTTGCCCGCGGCGACCAGGGCTTGTGCCTGTGGGCCGGCGATAGTCGCCTGTACCGCTTGAGGGCAGGCGAGCTGCAGGCAGTCTCCCGTGACCACAGCTATGTGCAAGACCTGCAGGACAGCGGCCTGCTCAGCGAGGCCGAGGCGCGCCTGCACCCGCACGCCAACGTCGTCACCCGCGCGGTGGGCGTGCAGGACCAGCTGGAGCTCGCCTGCAGCGTCTTCGACATCCAACCGGGCGACACCTGGCTGCTGTGCAGCGACGGACTTACCCGAACGGCCGAAGACCACGAGATCCGCGATGTGCTGGCGCACAACGACCCCTATCAGGTGGTGCGCAGCCTGGTTCATCTGGGCCTGACACGCGGCGCACCCGACAACATCACCGCCATCGTCATCAAGGCGAGCGAGCCCGTCTCATGGACCTGAATATTCCCGGTTTCGACATCGACAGGATGATTGGCGAAGGCGCCATGGCCACCGTCTACCTGGCGCTGCAACGTTCCCTCGAGCGCAAGGTGGCCTTGAAGATCATGGCCCCGGCGCTGGCGGCCGACGCCTCGTTCTGCGAGCGCTTCCTGCGTGAGGGCAAGACCCTGGCGCGTCTGGCGCACCCGCATATCGTCACCGTGCACGACATCGGCAATGCCGGCGACCACTACTACATGGCCATGGAGTACCTGCCCAACGGTACCCTGAGTGAGCGTATCGCCGCCGGCCTGAGCCCCGAGCAGGGCTTGCAGTACATCCGCCAGATCGCCTCGGCGCTGGGCTATGCCCACAGCCAGGGGCTGATCCACCGCGACGTGAAACCGGCCAACATCCTCTTTCGCGCCGACGGCACGGCGGTGCTGTCGGACTTCGGCATCGCCAAGTCACTCGACGACCGTACCCAGTTCACCCAGGTCGGTTTCGCCGTTGGCACGCCCAACTACATGAGCCCCGAGCAGGCGCGCGGGCTGGATATCGACGGCCGCGCCGACCTCTACGCCCTCGGCGTCGTGCTCTACGAAATACTGGTCGGCGAGCTGCCGTACATGGGCACCGACGCACTGTCCACGGCACTGGCGCATCTAACTCAGCCGTTGCCGGATCTGCCGCTGCAGCACAGCCGTTATCAGACCCTGCTGCAACGCCTGCTGGCGAAGAACCCGGATGAGCGTTTCAGCGATGCCGGGGAACTGCTGGCCGCGCTCGATGCCCAGCCAGCACCCGACTCGGATGCCACCCTGATCCGTCCAGCGTTCACCCAGCAAGCGACACTGGGCGCGCCCTCGACGAGTGAACTGGGGGAGCTGCAACCGGTATCCATCGAGATTCCGCGCAGTACGCCGCCCCAGGCGCCAACCGTAGCACCCGCACCGACTGCCACTGCCGGCAGCGCAGCGGCACGACCGTCCACTGCCAGCAAGGGGCCACGTATGGCGCTGCTGGCAGTAGCCGTGGCTGCTGCGCTGGGCCTCGGTGGCGGCGCCTACTGGTGGCTCGGCCAGCCATCCGCCGTGGTGGCTTCGGATGGCTCGCCGCAAGACAACGGGCAGGGCGCAGCTGTCGCGCCACCGGCTGACGATACGGGTGAGGCCGGCGAGCGGCCGCTGCTGATGCCGGGCAAGACCACGCTCTACCAACGCATCCTGGCCAAGCCCGGAGCGCAGCTGTTGAGTACTCCGGGCGCCGCCACCGGCGAAGCATTACCAGCCTTTTCGGTGCTCTATGTATATGCCCGGCGCAACCAGGACGGCCAGTCCTGGATGCAGGTCGGCGCAGCCAGCGATGGCCGCGTGCAAGGCTGGATCGCTGCCGAACAGGCTACCGACTGGAAACAGAGCCTGGTGCTGAAGTTCACAGAGCGTTCCGGGCGAGCGCCGGTGCTGTTCATGCAGCAGGCCTCCGACGTCGAGCATCTGATCGACCGCACCAGCCAGGCTCGCGAGCTACTGATGCAGGCACAGAACGATCCCGAGCAGGTGCCACAGGTGGTGGCACTGGAGCCGACGAGCAGTGCGGTTCCGCAGGACCAGTTCTACCTGATGCCGATCTTCGACTTCCGCGAAGCCTTCGATGCCGAGGGCCAGCCGGTGCAGCTGCTCAACATCGCCTCGATCGACCCCGGCAGTGCAGCTCAGAGCCCTGCAGACAAGCCGGTCGCTGCCGCCACCGACTCGGGTTTCCGTACCGGCATCGTCCTGGTGGTCGATACCTCGGTCTCGATGCAGCCCTACATCGACCGCGTGCGCCAGGTGGTCAGCGAGTTGCAGAGTCAGCTGCAGGCGCGCGGTGAGCTGGATAACGTCAGCTTCGGCCTGGTCGGTTATCGCAACAGCACGTCGCGCACACCGGGCCTGCAATACCTGAGCAAGACCCTGGTCAGCCTGCAGGAGGGCAGTGATCCCCAGCGTTTCCTGCGCGCTGCCGAACAGGTTCAGGCGACCACCGTATCCAGCCACTCCTTCAACGAAGACGCCTTCGCTGGCGTCATGCAAGCCGTAGAAGGCATGGACTGGTCGAGCTATGGCGGCCGCCTGATCCTGCTGGTCAGCGATGCCGGCGCACTGCGCAAGAACGACCCCTTCAGTAGCACCTCGATGAACGAGGCCGAGGTGCGTCAGGCGGCACTGAGCAAGCAGATCAAGATCTTTGCCCTGCACCTGCGCACCCCCGCCGGCACGGCCAACCACGCCTCGGCCGAGCTGCAGTATCGGGTGCTGACGGCCGACAGCAACCCGCAGATCGGCGACCTCTACGTCTCGGTGCCGGGCGGTGATGTCCAGGCGTTCGGCGAGCGCGTGCGCGAGATCGGCTCGACCTTCGCCGAACTGGCGCAGCAGGTTCGCGCGCAGCAGGCGCCAGTGACGCCGCAACTGTCCGCAGGTGCCAACCTGGCGGCCAAATCGCAGGCCATCGGCTACGCCATGCACATGGATTTTCTCGGCCGACGTAGCGCCAGTCAGGCGCCGCAACTGGTGAGTGCCTGGACCGCCGACCGCGACCTGAGCAACCCGAACCTGCCGACGCTGCAGGTGTGCGTGATGCTGACCAAGCTGCAGCTCAACGATTTGCAGCAATCGCTCAAGCTGATCGTCGATGCCGCGCGCAAGACCAAGACCTCGCCGGCCGACTTCTTCAGCGAGATCGCCAGCGCCAGCGCCTACATGAGTCGCGACCCCTCGGCGTTGCGCCAGGGCGCCAACCTCGCGCAGAGCGGCGTGCTCGGCGAGTACCTCGAAGGCCTGCCGTATCGCAGCAAGGCGCTGAGCATGAGCCAGGACCTCTGGTTGTCGCTGTCGGTGGCGGAGCAGGAGGACTTCATCGACGAACTGGAGTCGAAGATTCGCCTATACGAAACCTTCCACAACGACATGGCCAACTGGGTGCGCTTCGGCAACGCCGAACCAGGCGACGCCCTGTACCGTGTCCCGCTGTCGACGCTGCCATGATGATTCGCCTGCAGCAGGTCCTCAAGCAACGTGGCCAGGGCGCACAACGCTACAGCCTGGCCATCGAGCAGTTGCAGCTGGAGGCCGGCGCGCAGGTGGCACTGGTTGGCCCCAGCGGCTGCGGCAAGAGCACCCTGCTCGACCTGCTGGCCCTGGTGCTGGCACCGGATGCCGCCGAAACCTTCAACCTCGAGTTGCCCGGCTCGGTCAGCGATATCGCCGAATTGTGGCGACAGGGCCGGCACAGCCAACTGGCACAGCTGCGCAGCCACTATCTGGGTTACGTGCTGCAGGCTGGCGGGCTGCTCGGCTTTCTCGATGTGCGCCGCAATATCGCTTTGCCCCGGCAATTGCTCGGGATGGCAGACAACGGCCAGGTCCTGCGTCTGGCTCAGGCGCTGGATGTGCAGGAGCAGCTGGATAAATACCCCGCGCAGTTGTCGATCGGCCAGCGCCAACGGGTCAGCTGTGCACGGGCGTTGGCTCACGGGCCGCAATTGCTGCTGGCCGACGAACCCACTGCGGCGCTGGACCCACTCAATGCCGAACGGGTCATGCAGTTGCTGCTCGCTCAGGCCACGAAAACCGGGGCGACCTGCGTGGTGGCAACTCACGACGAGGCGCTGGCGCAGCGCGCCGGCCTGACCGTCCTGCGCATGAACTGCCGGCGCGACGCCGACGGCGGTGTCAGCGCCCATCTGGAGCAGGCCGCCTGATGCGCCCGCTGCTGATCGCCGGGCTGGCCTGGCAGGACTATCGTCGCGAGGCGCGCCTGTCGGCGTGCAGCGTGCTGGCCCTGGTGGCGGTGATCGCACCGCTGCTGGTGCTGTTCGGCCTCAAGCACGGTCTGGTCGGCAGCCTCACTGAACGCCTGCAACGCGATCCTGCGGTACGCGAGATCATCCCGCTGGGCGGCACGCGCCTGCAGGCAGACTTCATCGCAGCACTGGGGCAACGCGCGGACGTCGCCTTCGCCATCCCACGTACCCGGCAGATCGCCGCCACCAGCGAATTGCAGGTCGCACCAGGAGAGGTGAGGGTAACCGTGGAAATGCTACCAACGGCAGCAGGCGATCCGTTATTGCAGGACTTGCCGGTGCCGCAGACGCTGCACCAGGTGGTGCTCAGTCATAGCGCTGCCGAGAAGCTGGGCGTAACGCCAGGCAGCCAGCTGCAGGCACGCTTCGGCCGCCAGCGTGGCGGCGAGCTGCAGTGGCAACAGACCACCCTGCAGGTCCTGGCTGTGTTGCCGCTGACGGCCTTCGAGCGCGACGCGCTGTTCGCGCAGGCGGCGCTGCTGGAAGCCGTCGAGGATTACCGCGACGGTCTGTCTGTGCCTGCGCTGGGCTGGCCGGGCGCAGCGGCAACACAGGCGCCGCGCATCTATCCCGGTTTTCGTCTGTACGCGCGTGCGCTGAATGACGTCGAACCGCTGCGCCAGTACCTGGCCGCACAACAGGTGCAGGTCGTCACCCAGGCAGCGCAGATCGCCCAGGTGCAGGCACTGAGCCGCAACCTCGATTTGCTGTTCTGGCTGATCACCACCCTGGCGCTGGGCGGCGCGGTGGCGGCCACCAGCGCCGGCGCCCTGGCCGCCGTCGAGCGCAAGCAACGTGAGCTGGCGGTGCTACGTCTGCTGGGCTTCGGCAGCGGCGCGTTGCTGCTGTTTCTGATCATACAGGCGCTGTACAGCGGCATGTTCGCCAGCGTCCTGTCGGCCCTGCTGTACCGGCTGGCGGAGGGCGGTCTCAACCATCTTTTCGGGCAGGTACCGGGCGATTACGCCAGTCGTCTGCTGCCCGAGCATTACCTGGTGGCCCTCGGCGCCGTTCTGCTGGCCAGCGCCCTTGCCGCTGCGCTGGGAGGCATGCGTGTGGCCCGGATCGACGCCTCTCAAGGAATTCGTGATGTCTGACAGTCGCTTCGCTGCCTGCGCCCTGATACTCGCCACGCTCGCGCTGACGGCCTGCTCGCCGGGCGATGAGCCACCAGCGGCCAGCACACCCACCACACCTGCGCAGTCCAAGGCCGAGGCTCCCCGCGAGCTCGATGCGGAGCAATTGGCCAAGCTGGACAACCCCAAGCCGTTACCGGGCGACGTCAGCCTGCCGCTGCCCTGTGGCGGTGAAATGTTGTTCCGCCATGTCTATATACTCACCCAGGGCAGCCTGGACGACCGCGAAGTCAGCCTGGGCTATCCATTCAGCGAAGGTGAGGCTGGCTACAAACAATCCTTCATCTCTGGCTATCGCCGTGACTTCATCAACGGCCAGTTCAGCCTTCAGGACCTGGCGCCGCAGTGGCAGAAGCAGATCGCCGAGCACCTGCCCAGGATCGACGCCGGCAGCCCGTTGAAACCGATGATGTATTTCATCGGCAAGTACGAGGTCACAGCCCGTCAGTATGCTCAGGTCATGGCCCAGGCTCAGGCGCTGGCCAGTGGCGAGCCTGCACCCGCTTGCGCGCCGGTCACCGATATGAGCGGGCGACTGCCGCAGGTGAAACTGTCGCGTTTCGAGGCAGAGCGTTTTGCCGCGGTCTACAGCGCCTGGCTGCTGGCCAATCACCGTGATCTGCTACCCGTGAGCGGTAAAGGCAGCAAGGCAGAAGAGGGCGGCGCGGCGTTCGTTCGTCTGCCCACCGAAGTGGAATGGGAGTTCGCCGCCCGGGGCGGCTCGCAGGTCAGCCGCCAGGAGCTGGAAAGCCGGCTTTTCCCGCGTCCGGTCGAGGGCAGTGACGATGATGGCCCGCTGGCTAACTGGGCCGTGTTCAACCAGGTGGCCGGCGGTACCGGACAGGCGCCCCGACTGATGCCGATCGGTACCAAGCAGGCCAACCCGCTGGGGTTGTTCGATGTGATCGGCAACGCCGCCGAGATGGTGCAGGAGTCCTTCCAGCTGGTCAGTGCCGGGCGCCGCCAGGGCACCTATGGCGGTTTCGTGGTCAAGGGTGGCAACTACCTGGAAGGCGAGGGCACGCTGTTCACCGGCATGCGCCGCGAGTACCCGCTGTTCGGCGCAGATGGCAGCGAGCAGCGTAACGAGACCACCGGCTTTCGTGTGGCGATCGGCGCATTGTCCGCCCCGCGCTCGCGCTACGACGAGCTGTTCGCCCAATGGCAGAAACAGGGACGCCTGGCCGGGCTGACCGATGACATCGGCGATGCCGAGGACCCGACCCAACGTCTGGATAGCATCATCGCCAGCGCTACCGACCCACGCCTGCAGGCCGAGCTCGGGCTGGTCAATGAAGAGCTCAAGCGTAACGTCTCGCTGATCGCCCGCCAGCGCGAAGAGGCCGCTGGCAACCTGATCCAGTCTGCCGCCCTGGTGGCGGAGACCATCAACAACTACAACATCCGCCTGACCAACCTGCGCAAGAGCCAGCGCCAGGCGCAGCAGAACAATGATGCCGCCTCGGCGCAGATATTCGCTGGCGCCATTGAGAACGGCACCAAGGCGCTCAACGGCGCCGTGGCGATCTACATCGACAACATGGCCAGCGGCACCCGGTACACCAACACGGTGATCCAGGTGCAATTCCAGCGCATCAAGGAAGAACTCGCGCGCAAGCCTGTGATCGGCAACAGCCTGGTCAACCGCGCCACCCTGTTCGTCGATCACGTCGCGCTGTACCGCACCCAACAGCGTGCCAATCCGGCCGAGATCCTCAAGCAGTTGCTGGAAACGCAAGCGGTACCGCAACCGTGAGTACGCCAGCCATTGCCGCCAAACATCAATCAACCACAAGCAGAGAGAGCCTAGCTATGCGTCCATCCACAACGAACCTCACCTCGCAACCTCGTAGCCGCGTCATGACACTCGCCGCTATCGGTTTTGCCTCGATGACCGTACTGGTCAGCGGCTGCTCCACCTCCGCCGTCAACCGTGTCGGTAAAACCACCGAGGTCACCTATTACCCAAGCTGCTACCAACCCGTTCAGCACCTGCGCGATACCGACTCCAACATGACTCGCTCGATCGCTACCGGCGCCGTACTGGGTGCAGTCGGCGGCGCCTTGACTGGCGCGTTGACTGCCGACAAGGAAGATCGCTCGCGCAACGCTGCCATCGGCGCCGCCGGCGGTGCCCTGATCGGTGGCGCAGCGGCCTATTACACCTCCAAGCAACAGCAGATCAGCGATGACCGCCAGCGCATCGGCTCCTACTCCACCGACATCAATGCCAGTGCCAGCACCTTCGATCGCAGCATCGCCTACGCCGAAGCCTCGCAGAGCTGCTATCAGAAAGAGTTCACCAGCCTGCTGGAGCAGCGTAAATCCGGCGCGATCAACGATGTAGAAGGGCGCAAGCGTCTGGCCGAAATCATTGCCGGCCTGAACGAGTCCAACAACCTGATCACCGCCGTCAACGGCAAGGCGGGTGAGAACCTGAGCAACTACACCCAGGCTTACGAGGCTGACCTGAAGAACGTTGGCGTCGAGCGCGCCGAAGTGACCACAGTCGCCAAGGCCCCTGCCAACAAGCCGGTCAAGCAGACCAAGGTGCCTACCGAAGCAGTCAGTACCGAGCGCGTTCTGCAGCAGGCCGAAGCCAAGCAGAGCAAGAGCCAGCAGGTGGCTGTAGCCGGTAGCAACCAGGTCAACAGCATGTGCAGCAACCCGGATATGGGCGACTGGGCACCGATTCCCTGCCCGAACGTCTGAGTCCTTGCGGATGATTGACTGACCGGACGCGCCGCTGGTCCGCCCTTTCCGGACGGAGCAGCGGCTATCGGAGTTTCTACCAAGGAGGGCAAATGTCCGACTACCTGATCGGGTTGAGAAACACCCCATCACAGGTCATGGCACGACAGCGCATCGAAGCCATGATCGACCTGCGAAAACTCTACACAGCCATCGATGCCGACCCCGCCATCTCCGGAGCAGGGGTGGTGTACATCGATGCCAATTTCAACGTGGTGACCCTGCGCGAGTTCACCCCGATCTGCAGCATCAGGCCCAAGCGCATCATCATTCGTGAAGCCCAGCGCAATGTTTCGCCACAGCAGTTCGTCCAGCAGGTGCAATCCAATCCGCGCGAGTCGCGGCTGGTTGCAGAGAGCGTCAACACCAGCCTGGCCTGTGCAGGGGCGGTGTTGGGATGGATCGCGATCATTGGTGGTACGGCCATCGTGCCGTTCACCGGAGGGGCGAGCCTGGTGATCACGACACTAGGCGTAGCAGCCGCATCGGCGAGCTCCGTGCAATGTGTGGCCGGTGCTGCACGGGTCTATACCGAAGTGAACAACCCAGAAGCACTCGATAGGCTGGACAGCCAGCAGTGGTATCAAGACGTATCCACAGCACTGGATATCATTTCTCTGGGTGGTGTAGCCGGGGCCGGAGCAACGATTTTGCGTGTGATGAACATGCGCAGGGCCATGACAGGACGAAGCTGGTACCAAAGCCTGAATGGCCTGAGCCGTCAGGAGCGTCGTCGTTTGACCAACGAGATCCTGGAGAACCGCAATCCGGCGCTTACTCCCGCCCTCCGTAAAGCGTTGCAGAGCAGCGGTGAGCTTCCGAAACGCTTCAGTACCAGTGAAATCTCATCGACATTGGCGATCAATATCAGAGATGCGCTGGGTGCCGGGATCGGCTTGCTCGGTAGCAGCATGGTACAGACTTACGCCATCGGTCTTTACGAGGAGCTAGCGGAGTGAACCAGGGACTCGATTTCCTCACGATACTGCGTCGACATTTCTCGATATTCATCTGTGCTTTCTTCCTGGCACTGTTCTCTATGGCAGTCAGCCAAATTCTGCTGCTCGAGGTCTATCCGCCCAGCTTGGAAGACTATGGCATCTACATGATGCTGGGCAGCTGCGGGATATCCTTGTACCTGTGCGCGGCCAACCTTCTGGTGATTCGCGGCCGCCCCTGGGCGGTATGGCTGATCGTAGCAGCCATGGCAACCTGCATACTGGTGGTCGTCGGACACTGGGGTAGGCGAGCGCCTGACCTGCTGTATTCCATCGGTCTGCTGCTGCCGTTGGCTACCCTGCTGACGCTCAACAGCAAGCGCTACCGCAACATGCTGACAGCCATGGTGGAAGTACGCGGTCAGCGTGCGGCGTGGCGTGAGCGCTACAGGAAGGCTCGTCAACGCTAACTCAATCTGGATGCAGGCAAAGCGGGGTAGCGAGTAGCTAACCATAGCCTGGCTACCGAGTCCGACCACCCGTTAAAAATGAAAAGCCCCTGTCGATTCGCATCGACAGGGGCTTTTCATTTCACGCCCACTAGCATGACTGACTTGGCAACAGAGTAGCCATCAGAAGTCCAGGTTCGACACCGCCAGGGCATTGGACTCGATGAAGTCGCGGCGCGGCTCCACGGCATCGCCCATCAGGGTGTTGAAGATCTGGTCGGCGGCGATGGCGTCTTCGATGGTCACCTTGAGCATGCGGCGCACTTCCGGGTCCATGGTGGTTTCCCACAGCTGATCCGGGTTCATCTCGCCGAGACCTTTGTATCGCTGGATGCTGTGGCGCTTGGTGCTTTCGGTCATCAACCAGTCCAGCGCTTCCTTGAAGGTGCTGACCGGTTTCTTGCGCTCGCCACGCTGCACGTAGGCGCCTTCTTCCAGCAGACTGTTCAACTGATCACCCAGGGTGGTGACCGTCTTGTAATCGTTGCTGGCGAAGAAGTCGCGGTTGAAGGTGGTGTAGCTGGAAAGCCCGTGAGATTTCACTTCAACTTCCGGCAGCCACAGGTGGCGTTCACGATCTTCGCGAAGACTGGCACTGTAGGTCTGGCCAGACTTCTCGGTGGTCTTCAGACGTGCCGCAAAGCCTTCCAGCCAGTTCTGCATGAAAGCCTGGTCAGCGAGCTGCTCCACCGAAATACGGGGCAGATAGACGAAGTGTTCGGTGATGTCCTTGGGATAAACACGCGACAGGCGGTCCAGGGTCTTCATCACGCCACGGTATTCGCCGACCAGCTTCTCCAACGCGCTGCCAGAAAGACCTGGGGCGTTCTCGTTGACGTGCAGGCTGGCGTCTTCCAGGGCCGACTGGGTCATGTATTCATCCATGGCCTCGTCGTCCTTGATGTACTGCTCCTGCTTGCCTTTCTTCACCTTGTACAGCGGCGGCTGAGCGATATAGATGTAGCCACGCTCGACCAGCTCCGGCAGCTGGCGGAAGAAGAAGGTCAGCAGCAGGGTACGGATGTGCGAACCGTCGACGTCAGCATCGGTCATGATGATGATGTTGTGGTAGCGCAGCTTGTCGATGTTGTATTCATCACGACCGATACCGCAGCCGAGCGCGGTGATCAGTGTGCCGACTTCCTGAGAGGAAATCATGCGGTCGAAGCGCGCGCGTTCGACGTTGAGGATCTTGCCCTTGAGCGGCAGGATAGCCTGGGTCTTGCGGTTACGGCCCTGCTTGGCAGAACCGCCCGCGGAGTCACCCTCCACGATGTAGAGTTCGGACAGTGCCGGGTCTTTTTCCTGGCAGTCGGCCAACTTGCCGGGTAGGCCGGCGATGTCCAGCGCACCTTTGCGGCGAGTCATCTCACGCGCTTTACGGGCCGCTTCACGGGCACGAGCAGCATCGATCATCTTGCCGACCACGGCCTTGGCTTCGTTGGGGTTCTCCAACAGGAAGTCGGAGAAGTACTTGCCCATTTCCTGTTCGACCGCGGTTTTTACCTCGCTCGATACCAGTTTGTCCTTGGTCTGCGAGCTGAACTTCGGGTCCGGCACCTTGACCGAGATGATCGCAGTCAAGCCTTCGCGGGCATCGTCACCGGTGGTGGCGACCTTGAACTTCTTCGCCAGGCCTTCGGACTCGATATAGTTGTTCAGGTGGCGGGTGAGGGCGGAACGGAAACCAGCCAGGTGCGTGCCACCGTCTCGCTGCGGAATGTTGTTGGTGAAGCAGAGCAGGTTCTCGTTGAAGCTGTCGTTCCACTGCAGGGCCACTTCGACACCAACGCCGTCTTCTTCGCGCTGGATGTTGAAATGGAATACCTGGTTGACCACCGTCTTGTTGGTGTTCAGGTATTCGACGAAGGCTTTCAGGCCACCCTCGTACTTGAACAGCTCTTCCTTGCCGGTACGCTCGTCGCGCAGCAGGATGCCCACACCAGAGTTGAGGAAGGACAATTCGCGCAGGCGCTTGGCCAGGATGTCCCAGCTGAAATGGATATTGGCGAAGGTCTCTTCGGACGGTTTGAAGTGGATCTGCGTGCCGGTACCGTCGGTGTCACCGACAGCGGCCAGAGGCGCTTGCGGTACACCGTGGACGTAGGTCTGTTCCCAGATCTTGCCGCTACGGCGGATGGTCAGAACCAGCTCCTTGGAGAGGGCGTTCACCACCGAGACACCCACGCCGTGCAGGCCGCCGGATACCTTGTAGCTGTTGTCGTCGAACTTTCCGCCAGCGTGCAGCACGGTCATGATGACCTCGGCCGCCGAAACGCCTTCTTCCTTGTGCATATCGACCGGAATACCACGGCCATTGTCACGCACGCTGATCGACTCATCCGGGTGAATGGTGATGGTGATTTCGCTGCAATAGCCTGCCAGCGCTTCGTCGATCGAGTTGTCGACCACCTCGAACACCATGTGGTGCAGACCACTACCATCGTCAGTGTCACCGATGTACATCCCGGGACGTTTGCGTACGGCGTCCAGTCCTTTCAGCACCTTGATGCTGGAGGAGTCGTACGTTTGGTTCTCGCTCATGCCTTCACTCCCGATGGTCTTGGGTCTGGGTGATACGGCCATGTTCCACGTGGAACATGGCAACCGGCGTATCCGTCTGCCAGCCTTCCCTCAACAATTCATGATCCACACAGGTGATGAACACCTGGCAGCGCAAATCTTCCAGCAACCGGCACAATGCCTGGCGATGCTGCTCATCCAGCTCCGACGGTAGGTCGTCCACCAGATAGATACACTGGCCACGCTTGGCTTCGTTAACCAAGTGGCCTTGGGCGATGCGCAATGCGCACACCACCAATTTCTGTTGTCCTCGCGACAGAATCTCTGCCGCGTTGTGCCCCGCAAGTCGCAGGCGCAAATCGGCGCGCTGCGGCCCGGACTGGGTATGCCCAAGTTGCTGATCGCGGAGGAGGGATGTAGCGAGCACTTCGCTCAGGTCCCGATCCTTGTCCCACCCACGGTAGTAACTGAGGGTAAGCCCTTCCAACTCCAGCAGCTCGGCCAAGGTCCGTTCGAACACCGGTTTCAACGCCTGTATGTAGGCCCGTCGGTAGGTGTCGATTTCCTCGCTGGCACTGCACAGTTCACGGTCCCATGCGGCCTGCGAAGCACCGTCAAGTGTACCATGGCGCAGCCATGAGTTCCGCTGCCGCAGGGCTTTCTGCAGACGTTGCCAGGCGCCTAGAAAACGATGTTCCACGTGGAACACGCCCCAGTCGAGAAACTGCCGGCGAATCTTCGGTGCACCTTCCAGCAGCCGGAAGCTGTCCGGGTTGATCAGCTGCAGGGGCAACAGATCGGCCAACTGCGCAGCACTCCGCGCGTTCTGCCCGTCGATACGAATCTGCAGCTCACCCTGACGATCACGCGATATGCCCAGATTGCTGGAACCACCTTCGGCCAACTGCACCTGACCGAAAATGGTGCAGGCGGGCTGCTCGTAATGGATGACTGGCTGCAGACGCGTGCTGCGGAAGGAGCGGGCGAGGCCGAGCAGATGGATAGCCTCGAGCACGCTGGTTTTGCCGCTGCCGTTGGCGCCGTGGAGGATGTTGATGCGGGAGGAGGGGGAAAGGGTCACCGGGTGCAGATTGCGCACCGCGGTGACCGTGATACGGCTTAGGGACATTAAAGACGCATCGGCATGACAACGTAGGCAGAATCGTCGTTGTCGGCTTCCTGCAGCAGGGCACTGCTGTTGGAGTCGGAGAGAATCAGGCGCACCTGCTCGGTGCCCATCACGCCCAGCACATCCAGCAGATAGCTGACGTTGAAACCAATCTCCAGACCGCTGCCAGCATAGTCGACAACGATCTCTTCCTCGGCTTCTTCCTGCTCCGGGTTGTTGGCCTGAATCTTCAACAGACCAGACGCCAGGGTCAGGCGAATACCACGGTACTTTTCGTTGGACAGAATCGCGGTGCGGCTGAACGCTTCACGCAGGCCCTGACGATCCGCCAGCACCAGCTTGTCACCACCACGCGGCAGCACGCGCTCGTAATCCGGGAACTTGCCGTCCACCAGTTTCGAGGTGAAGGTGAATTCGCCGGTGTTGGCACGGATGTGGTGCTGACCGAGAACGATGGCAACTTCGGCGTCCTGCTCGGTGAGCAGACGAGCCAGTTCGAGAATACCCTTGCGCGGCACGATGACCTGGTGCTTGCCTTCCTGCTGGATGATCGCTTCCATCGAGCACATGGCCAGACGGTGACCGTCGGTGGCGACCGCACGCAGCAGGCCACTCTGCACTTCCAGGAGCATGCCGTTGAGGTAGTAGCGCACATCCTGCTGAGCCATGGCGAAGCTGGTGCGTTCGATCAGACGACGCAGCTTGGCTTGCGGCAGGTTGAAGGTCAGCGACCCCGGACCTTCCTCGACGGTGGGGAAATCGTTGGCCGGCAGAGTCGACAGAGTGAAACGACTGCGCCCGGCCTTGACCAGCAACTTCTGATCATCGACACGAATGTCGATCAGCGCGTCGCTCGGCAGGCTCTTGCAGATATCCATCAGCTTGCGCGCCGGCACGGTGATTTCACCCGGTTCGGCGGCATCTTCGAGTGTGACACGACCAACCAGTTCGACCTCGAGGTCGGTACCGGTAAGCGACAGCTGCTGGCCTTCGACCACCAGCAGCACGTTGGACAATACCGGCAGCGTCTGGCGTCGTTCCACGACACCGGCGACCAGTTGCAGGGGTTTCAACAGGGCTTCGCGTTGAATGGTGAAATGCATGGTCTAGTCCCTTGCCTCGTGGATATACGTAATTAGAACCTGTAAAAAGTCTCGCGAGCTAGAGCCATGCAAGGCGAAAACAGGGAAGGAAGCGGAGTGTACTTTTGTACATGAGCATTCCGAGCCTGTTTTCAACGCAGCAGAGCCGACGCGCAGCAGACTTTAACTGGTTCAGGTAGTCAGGGTGCGCAGCAGGTTCTTATAGTCCTCGCGGATGTCCGCGTCGGATCCCCTAAGTTCAGCAATCTTACGACATGCGTGCAACACCGTGGTGTGATCGCGACCGCCGAAGGCCACACCGATTTCCGGCAGGCTGTGATTGGTCAGTTCCTTCGACAATGCCATGGCCACCTGACGCGGCCGGGCGATCGAGCGCGACCGACGCTTGGAAAGCAGATCGGTGATCTTGATCTTGTAGTACTCGGCGGTAGTGCGCTGAATATTGTCGATGCTGACCAGCTTGTCCTGCAGGGCCAGCAGATCCTTGAGCGATTCGCGGATCAGTTCGATGGTGATGTCTCGGCCCATGAAGTGCGAGTGAGCGATCACACGTTTCAGCGCGCCTTCCAGCTCACGCACGTTGGAGCGAATACGCTGGGCAATGAAGAACGCGGCATCGTGCGGCAGATCGACCTTGGCCTGGTCGGCCTTCTTCATCAGGATTGCCACGCGAGTTTCCAGTTCGGGCGGTTCGACCGCCACGGTCAGGCCCCAGCCGAAGCGCGACTTCAGGCGCTCTTCCAGGCCTTCGATCTCTTTCGGGTAGCGGTCGCTGGTGAGGATCACCTGCTGACCCCCTTCGAGCAGCGCGTTGAAGGTGTGGAAGAACTCCTCCTGGGAGCGCTCCTTCTTGGCGAAGAACTGGATGTCATCGATCAGCAGCGCATCGACCGAACGGTAGAAGCGCTTGAATTCGTTGATGGCGTTGAGCTGCAACGCCTTGACCATGTCGGCGACGAATCGCTCGGAATGCAGGTAAACCACCTTGGCGTTAGGGTTCTTCGCCAGCAGGTGGTTACCCACGGCATGCATCAGGTGAGTCTTGCCAAGGCCGACGCCGCCATACAGGAACAGCGGGTTGTAACCGTGCTTGGGGTTGTCCGCCACCTGCCAGGCGGCAGCGCGCGCCAACTGGTTCGACTTGCCCTCGACAAAGTTATCGAAGGTGAAAGTACGATTGAGGTAGCTGGTGTGCTTCAGGCCACCTTCGACCTGTACGGTACGTTCGGTGCGTGGCGCAACGGCTGGGGTCGGCGGTTGCGGTGCTGAGCCTGCCATGGAGTCGAAGCTGGCACGCGACGGCTCTTGCTGCGCCGGCGGCGGCACTGGCTTGCTGACGGCTGCTGCTGCCTGCACCTGAGCGGCACGTGCAGCAGCAGGCAACGGGGCCGTTGGCGCAACACGGGCAGTGGCTGCGCGTTTGCTGCCTATTAATAAGGAAAGCGCAGGTACCAGACCGCCGGCACGCTCACCGAGCAACTCAAGCAAACGGCTCAGGTATTTCTCGTTGACCCAGTCGAGTACGAAACGATTCGGCGCATACACGCGCAGCTCGTCGCCTTCGGCTTCGACCTGCAGAGGACGGATCCAGGTGTTGAATTGCTGGGCCGGCAACTCGTCGCGCAAAAGCTCGACGCATTGCTGCCATAGTTCCACTGACACTGACTATCCCCTATCCAGGCGGCGATGCAAAAACAGCAGCCATTGTAACGGCCAACGATCGAGTTATCCACATAGCAGAGGGCAGATGGCCAAGTAAAATCAAAGCCTTAGTTCCATTCATCAGGCTTATCAGACACCCCATGAGCCTTGTGGATAAGCACCCGATAAGCTTCTGCAAAACCCTGGGGATGAACGGCCGGATAACCACGCTGTGGGTAACCCGGCTTTCTATCCTCAGGCTGTATGCAGGACACGCACAGGCGAACCACGCCTTTTGGACAGACTTATCATCACCGGATGAGCAAGCAGAACGCTGCCATCAGAGGGTTGTCCACAGACATTGGCAGCACCATTCAACATAAACATAGAAAAAGAGCTTTAAACCCTCTTCCTTCTTTCTATTTCTATCTGGTGAATAAGGCTGGTTGGAAATTGACCTACCGCGCGCCTTTCTCTAGAATTGCCGGTCTCTTAAAACCGGGGTCATACCGACCCTAGTCGATCACCCAGGTAACGCACCATGAAACGCACTTTCCAACCCAGCACCATCAAGCGCGCTCGCACCCACGGTTTCCGTGCCCGTATGGCCACCAAGAACGGCCGTGCCGTCCTGTCGCGTCGTCGCGCCAAGGGCCGCAAGCGTCTTGCTGTCTAATTAATCCAGACAGGTGGTGAGTCGAGGCTTCGGCCGGGAAAAGCGACTGCTGACTCCCCGGCAATTCAAGGCAGTCTTCGACTCCCCAAGCGGTAAAGCTCCGGGCAAAAGTGTCCTGCTGCTAGCGCGCGATAACCAGCTTGATCATCCCCGCCTAGGTTTGGTGATCGGCAAGAAGAGCGTCAAGCTCGCCGTCGAGCGCAACCGCATCAAGCGTCAAATCCGCGAGTCCTTTCGCCTCAATCAGGACAACCTGACAGGCTGGGATATCGTGGTGGTCGCCCGCAAAGGGCTAGGTGATCTGGAGAATGGCGAGCTCGCTCAGCAGTTCGGCAAACTCTGGAAACGCTTGGCCCGAAGCCGGCCCAGTCGCGACGCAGACTTATCCCCCGGGACAAGCGACAATCCCCATGCGTAAAGCGGCTCTAGCCTGTATACAGGTTTATCGCTACGCCATCAGTCCGCTGATGGCCAGTCATTGTCGCTTCTATCCCAGCTGCTCCTGCTATGCCTACGAAGCCATCGAGCAACATGGCTTCCTGCGTGGTGGCTGGCTGGCAGCACGCCGTCTTGGCCGCTGCCACCCCTGGAATGCCGGCGGTTTCGATCCGGTTCCACCCGTTAAAACATCCCGTTCCCCTTCGATGGCCGAATAATCATGGATATCCAACGTTCGATCCTGATCGTCGCCCTGGCAGTCGTGTCCTACCTCATGGTCCTGCAATGGAACGAGGACTATGGCCAGGCTGCCCTGCCAGCCGAGGTTAGTACCTCGACCGCTGCGACGCCTGCCCTGCCCGACACACCTGCTGCAACCGCCAGCGCCGGCGGCGACGACATCCCAACTGCCGTGGCCGAGCCGACTGCAGCTGCCGTTGCGCCTACCGCTGCTGCCAGCGACGAGCTGATTCGCGTCAAGACCGATGTGCTGGACCTGGCCATCGACCCGCGTGGTGGTGATGTCGTGCAACTGCGTCTACCGCAGTACCCGCGTCGTCAGGATCGCCCGGACGTGCCGTTCCAGCTGTTCGACAACGGCAACGAGCGTACCTACCTGGCGCAGAGCGGCCTGATTGGCCAGAACGCCCCGGACAAATCCAGCGGTCGTTCCCTGTGGAGCAGCGAGAAGCAGAGCTACGAACTGGCCGAAGGCCAGGACAGCCTGGTGGTCGATCTCACGTTCAGCGAGAACGGCGTCAACTACATCAAGCGCTACAGCTTCAAGCGCGGCCTCAATCCGCAATGCTCGGCGCGTGAACAACAACTGAAGAAGCCTGGCTGCATCGATCCGTCCGCCTATCAGGTCGACGTGCGTTATCTGATCGACAACCAGAGCGAGCAAGCCTGGAGCGGCAACCTGTTCGCCCAGCTCAAACGCGACAACAGCGGCGACCCGTCCTCGACCACCGCTACCGGCACCGCCACCTACCTCGGCGCCGCACTGTGGACCACCGAAGAGCCGTACAAGAAGGTGTCGATGAAGGACATCGACAAGCAGTCCTTCAAGGAAACCGTGCAGGGTGGCTGGGTCGCCTGGCTGCAGCACTACTTCGTCACCGCCTGGGTGCCGAACAAGGACAGCACCAATCTGGTACAGACTCGCAAGGACAGCCAGGGGAACTACATCGTCGGCTTCACTGGCCCGTCCATACAGGTCGCTGCCGGCGCTCAGGGCGAAACGGGCGCGATCCTCTACGCCGGTCCCAAGCTGCAGGAGCACCTGGGCACCCTGTCTCCGGGCCTGGAGCTGACCGTTGACTACGGCTTCCTGTGGTTCCTCGCGCAGCCGATCTTCTGGCTGCTGGAAGTGATCCATGGCGTGCTCGGCAACTGGGGCTGGTCGATCATCTTCCTGACCATCATCATCAAGCTGATCTTCTTCCCGCTGTCTGCCGCCAGTTACCGCTCGATGGCGCGCATGCGTGCCGTATCACCGAAACTGCAGGCGCTGAAAGAGCAGCACGGTGACGATCGCCAGAAGATGTCCCAGGCGATGATGGAGCTGTACAAGAAAGAGAAGATCAATCCGCTGGGCGGCTGCCTGCCAATCCTGGTGCAGATGCCGGTCTTCCTCGCCCTGTACTGGGTGCTGCTGGAATCGGTCGAGATGCGTCAGGCGCCCTGGTTGCTGTGGATCACCGACCTGTCGATCAAGGATCCGTTCTTCATCCTGCCGATCATCATGGGCGCGACCATGTTCATCCAGCAGCAGCTCAACCCGACGCCGCCGGACCCCATGCAGGCCCGCGTGCTGAAGCTGATGCCGATCATCTTCACCTTCTTCTTCCTGTGGTTCCCTGCAGGTCTGGTGCTGTACTGGGTGGTCAACAACTGCCTGTCCATCGCCCAACAGTGGTACATTACGCGCAAGATCGAAGCGGCAGCGAAACCGGCCAACGCCTGATTCGCCAAGGCTTCCAAGCATCAAGCAAACGCCCCATGATTGGGGCGTTTTGCTATCCAGGCATTTGTCGTAGGAGCGAGCTCTGCTCGCGAATCTCTGTATCCACAGGCTTTGCGAGCAGAGAACCAGGCTTCCCCTCGCTCCTATATTCAGTCGTACGCACCGAGTAAACCGCCATGAACCACGCCCGAGATACCATCGCCGCCGTCGCCACCGCCCAAGGTCGGGGTGGTGTGGGTATCGTGCGGGTATCTGGTCCTCTTGCGGGTCAATTGGCCCAGGCCATCTGCAGGCGCGAGTTGAAGCCACGCTTCGCTCATCACGGGCCGTTTTATGGCGAGGGCGAGCTGACGCTGGACGAAGGTCTGGCCATCTACTTTCCCGGTCCCAATTCCTTCACGGGTGAAGACGTGCTGGAGCTACAGGGCCATGGTGGCCCGGTGGTGCTCGATCTGCTGCTACGCCGCTGCATGGCATTGGGTGCACGCCTGGCACGCCCGGGAGAGTTCAGCGAGCGCGCCTTCCTCAACGACAAGCTCGACCTGGCTCAAGCCGAGGCCATCGCCGATCTGATCGAGGCAAGCTCCGAACAGGCTGCGCGCAATGCGCTGCGTTCGCTGCAGGGCGAATTCTCCAAACGGGTGCATGAACTGACCGAGTCTCTGATCCAGCTACGCATCTACGTCGAAGCCGCCATCGACTTCCCCGAGGAGGAGATCGACTTTCTCGCCGATGGCCATGTGCTAAGCCAGCTCGACAGCGTGCGTGCAAACTTATCCACAGTGCTGCGCGAAGCCGGCCAGGGCGCCTTGCTGCGAGACGGCATGACCGTGGTCATCGCCGGCCGGCCCAATGCCGGCAAATCCAGCCTACTCAATGCACTGGCCGGGCGTGAAGCGGCCATTGTCACCGATATTGCCGGCACCACCCGCGACGTGCTGCGCGAACATATACACATCGACGGCATGCCCCTGCATGTGGTCGACACCGCCGGCCTGCGTGACACTGACGACCAGGTCGAGCGCATCGGCGTGGAACGCGCGCTGAAGGCCATTAGCGAGGCTGATCGCGTACTACTGGTGGTGGACTCCACAGCGCCGGAAGCGGCTGATCCTTTCGCGCTGTGGCCAGAGTTTCTGGAACAGCGCCCGGATCCGGCGCGCGTCACCCTGATCCGCAACAAGGCCGACCTTTCCGGCGAAATGGTCGCGCTGCAAACCAGCGCCGATGGCCATGTCACCCTCAGCCTGTCAGCAAAATCCGCGGACGGCCTGGAACTGCTGCGCGAACACCTGAAAGCCTGCATGGGTTATCAACAGACCGCAGAGAGCGGCTTCAGCGCGCGACGCCGCCATCTCGAAGCACTGCATCAGGCCGAGCAGCACCTCGAGCACGGCCGCAACCAGCTCACCCTGATGGGCGCAGGTGAACTGCTGGCAGAGGATCTGCGCATGGCCCAACAAGCGCTGGGTGAGATCACTGGCGCCTTCAGCAGCGACGACCTGCTGGGGCGCATCTTCTCCAGCTTCTGCATCGGTAAGTGAAGCCACATACTCAGGCGCTCTGCATTCACCATCCTCTTATCCACAGCTAGCCTGCAGGAGCGGATTTATCCGCGAAAAGAGCATAGGTCGCGTCATCAATCCTGCTCTTGCTGCCTTCCCGGATTTCATCCGGGCTACGAACTGCAGGCCAGACGCAGGCTGCTTCTCAGACTGGTACCGATGGTAATCGTCGGCTCGCCCAGCCCTCCTTACATAAGCTTGAGACCTATCAAGGGCTAACACGGCACTGTGACAATGCCCGGTTTTCAGCCGAATTCCGGGCTATCTGAAGATTTATTCATAGCGAAATAAACCCTGTGGAAAACCGCACCTGAACCCTGCCCATAACCCTATGAAAAAGCTGGGCGTAACAACCCCTGTGGGTAACTGGCACTTTCATCCACAGTGGTTCAGCAGCTTTCTCAGTGGAACCGAGCAGGAATGACACAGGCTTATCATTCGCTGTACACCAGTAACCGCATGGCTTAGAAAGCTTTATCCACAGAAAAGGCTCCCTCTATACATAAACATAAAGAACAAGCTTTATAAAAATTCTCTCTTTTCTATTCTTTATAAGCCTGAGCGCACTTTTCATCAGGATCGGGTCATCAGGTAAAGGCTCAAGCAGAGAAGAACATAGCCAACCAGCTGGCTATTTTTTGTGCAGAAGGCTTCATTCAGCAGGCTGAAGCCCCTATACTTGCCGCCTTTCTGATCGGGCATGGCGCAAGCGCCCCCGAACGATGGAAGCCTTCGCAGCATGCCCGCCCTCATTCGGCGCTACGCGCCACCTTCTCCCCCAGGGAGAAGGGCATCATGGAGGCCGTTGCTACGCGACTTTCACGCTACAAAAGATCCCTTTCTCAACAGGCACGAGGTGCGTGGTGGATTTCCCTTCCCGTTTTGACGTGATCGTGATCGGTGGCGGTCATGCCGGTACCGAAGCAGCTCTGGCTGCAGCACGCATGGGCGTGAAGACCCTGCTGCTCACCCACAATGTCGAGACCCTCGGCCAGATGAGCTGCAACCCTGCCATCGGCGGGATCGGCAAGAGTCACCTGGTCAAGGAAATCGATGCCCTTGGCGGCGCCATGGCTATCGCTACCGACAAGGGCGGTATCCAGTTCCGTATTCTCAACAGCCGCAAAGGCCCAGCCGTACGTGCGACCCGCGCGCAGGCCGATCGCGTGCTGTACAAGGCCGCAGTACGCGAGATTCTGGAAAACCAGGCCAACCTGTGGATTTTTCAACAGGCTGCTGATGACCTGATTGTGGAAAACGCTCAGGTCAAAGGCGTAGTCACCCAAATGGGCCTCAGGTTCCACGCGGATTCCGTGGTTTTGACCACAGGCACTTTCCTCGGCGGACTTATCCACATTGGTCTGCAGAACTACTCTGGCGGCCGTGCCGGCGACCCACCCTCCATCGCCCTGGCGCATCGACTGCGTGAACTGCCACTGCGCGTCGGTCGCCTGAAGACCGGTACGCCGCCACGCATCGATGGCCGTTCGGTGGATTTCTCGGTGATGACCGAGCAGCCGGGCGACACCCCTACGCCGCTGATGTCCTTCCTAGGCAAGCGTGAACATCAACCGAAGCAGATCAGTTGCTGGATCACCCACACCAACGCGCGTACTCACGAGATCATCGCCGCCAACCTCGACCGCTCGCCGATGTACTCCGGTGTGATCGAAGGTGTAGGCCCGCGCTACTGCCCGTCGATCGAGGACAAGATCCATCGCTTCGCCGACAAGGACAGCCACCAGGTGTTCATCGAGCCGGAAGGCCTGACCACCCATGAGCTGTACCCCAACGGCATCTCCACTTCACTGCCGTTCGACGTGCAGCTGGAGATCGTGCGCAGCATCCGTGGCATGGAAAACGCCCACATCGTGCGCCCTGGATATGCCATCGAATACGACTACTTCGATCCGCGTGATCTCAAGTACAGCCTGGAAACCAAGGTCATAGGCGGGCTGTTCTTCGCCGGCCAGATCAACGGTACCACCGGCTATGAAGAAGCCGGCGCCCAGGGCCTGCTTGCCGGTTGCAACGCCGCGCTGCGCGCGCAGGGTAAGGAAGCCTGGTGCCCGCGTCGTGACGAAGCCTACATCGGCGTACTGGTCGATGACCTGATCACCCTGGGCACCCAGGAGCCGTACCGCATGTTCACCTCGCGTGCCGAATACCGGCTGATTCTGCGTGAGGACAACGCAGACCTGCGCCTGACCGAGAAAGGCCGCGAGCTGGGTCTGATCGACGACGAGCGTTGGGCGGCCTTCGAGGCCAAGCGTGAAGGTATCGTGCAGGAAGAGCAGCGCCTGAAGAGCACCTGGGTGCGCCCGGGCACGCCGCAGGGTGATGCCATTGCCGCGCGCTTTGGTACGCCGCTGGCACACGAATACAACCTGCTCAACCTGCTGGCTCGCCCGGAGATCGACTACGCCACGCTGGTCGAACTGACCGACGCGCCGGTTGTGGATAACCAGGTGGCCGAGCAGGTGGAGATCAAGACCAAGTACGCCGGCTACATCGACCGCCAACAGGACGAGATCGCCAAGCTGCGAGCCAGCGAGGACACCAAGCTGCCGGATGACCTGGACTATGCCTCGATCTCCGGGCTGTCCAAGGAAATCCAGTTCAAGCTCGGCAGCACCCGCCCAGCAACGCTTGGCCAGGCTTCACGGATACCGGGGGTCACCCCGGCGGCGATTTCCCTGCTGCTGATTCACCTGAAAAAACGCAGCGCCGGACAGAAGCTGGAGCAGAGCGCCTGATGTCGGTCACTCAGCGTCACGCCGAAGAACTGATCCAGGGTGCCCGCGAGCTCGGTATCGAACTCAGCGCGCAGCAGCAGGAACAACTGCTCGCCTACCTGGGCCTGCTGATCAAGTGGAACAAGGCTTACAACCTCACTGCGGTGCGCGACCCCGACGAGATGGTTTCGCGCCATCTGCTCGACAGCCTGTCGGTGGTGCCGTTCGTGGCCGAGCTTGGGGATAACTGGCTGGACGTCGGCAGCGGCGGCGGCATGCCCGGTGTTCCGCTGGCAATCATGTTCCCCGAGCGGCGCTTCACCCTGCTCGACTCCAACGGCAAGAAGACCCGTTTTCTGGTGCAGGTGAAGCTTGAGCTGAAACTCGCCAACCTCGAGGTTGTCCACAACCGGGTCGAAGCGTATCGACCCGAGCAGCCGTTCGACGGTATCAGCTCACGGGCGTTCAGCAGCCTGGAAGACTTCAGCAACTGGACGCGCCACCTCGGCAGTGTCGACACGCAGTGGCTGGCAATGAAAGGTGTGCACCCGGATGACGAGTTGCAAGCTCTGCCGACTGACTTCCGTCTCAGTGCCACGCATGTGTTGCGGGTTCCCGGTTGCCAAGGCCAGCGCCATCTGTTGATACTGCGTCGCTCGGTCTAAGGGGAAAGAAGATGGCCAAGGTATTCGCGATCGCCAATCAGAAAGGCGGCGTGGGCAAAACCACGACGTGCATCAACCTGGCCGCCTCTCTGGTAGCGACCAAGCGCCGTGTGCTGCTCATCGATCTGGACCCGCAGGGCAACGCGACCATGGGCAGCGGTGTCGACAAGCATGGACTCGAACACTCGATCTACGACGTACTGATCGGCGAATGCGACCTGAGCCAGGCCATGCAGTTCTCCGAACATGGCGGCTACCAACTGCTGCCGGCCAACCGCGATCTGACTGCCGCCGAAGTCGCCCTGTTGGAAATGAAGATGAAGGAGAGTCGCCTGCGTTATGCCCTGGCGCCGATCCGCGAGAACTACGACTACATACTCATCGACTGCCCACCGTCTCTGAGCATGCTGACCATCAATGCCCTGGTCGCTGCCGATGGTGTGATCATCCCCATGCAGTGCGAGTACTACGCGCTCGAGGGCCTGTCCGATCTGGTCAACAGCATCCAGCGCATCGCTCAGCTGCTCAATCCCAAGCTGCAGATCGAAGGTCTGCTGCGCACCATGTATGACCCGCGTATCAGCCTGACCAACGACGTCACGGCTCAGCTCAAGCAGCACTTCGGTGACAAGCTGTATGACGTTGTGATACCGCGCAACGTACGGCTGGCCGAAGCACCGAGCTTCGGTATGCCGGCGCTGGTCTACGACAAACAATCCCGTGGTGCCATCGCCTACCTGGCCTTGGCCGGCGAGCTGGTGCGCCGTCAGCGTGCCGCCGCGAAAACCGCTACCGCTTAAGGAACTCCGCATGGCTGCGAAGAAACGAGGTCTGGGTCGAGGTCTGGACGCACTGCTCGGCGGCAACACCGTCAATGCATTGCAGGAAGAGGCCGCTCAGGTCGACACGCGTGAACTGCAATACGTGCCGCTGGAGCTTATCCAGCGTGGCAAGTACCAGCCGCGCCGTGACATGGACCAGACCGCTCTCGAAGAGCTCGCTGCCTCCATTCGTGCCCAGGGCGTGATGCAGCCCATCGTCCTGCGCCCCATCGGTGGTGGACGTTTCGAGATTGTCGCCGGTGAACGACGCTGGCGTGCCAGCCAGCTGGCCGGTCAGGACAAGATTCCGGCCATGGTCCGTGAACTGCCGGATGAAGCCGCCATCGCCATGGCGCTGATCGAGAACATCCAGCGCGAAGACCTCAACCCGATCGAGGAAGCCGTGGCCCTGCAGCGTCTGCAGCAGGAATTCGAGCTGACCCAGCAACAGGTCGCCGATGCGGTGGGCAAATCCCGCGTCACCATCACCAACCTGCTGCGCCTGATCGCCCTGCCGGAAGAGATCAAGACCCTGCTTTCCCATGGCGACCTGGAGATGGGGCATGCCCGTGCACTGCTCGGTTTACCCCTCGAACAGCAGGTTGAAGCTGCGCGACATGTTGTCGCACGTGGCCTGACCGTTCGTCAGACCGAAGCCCTGGTGCGCCAGTGGCTCAGCGCCAAACCAGCCCCGGTCAAGGCCAAGGCAGACCCGGACATCAGTCGCCTGGAGCAGAAGCTCGCAGAGCGTCTGGGCTCGCCCGTGCAGATCAAGCACGGCAGCAAGGGCAAAGGGCAGTTGGTGATTCGCTACAACTCCCTCGATGAATTGCAGGGTGTACTGGCGCACATTCGTTGAAACAATTCAGTCTGTAGTCCTACTTCTCTCCTACTACAGCACGGTTGATCAGGCGCAGGCTGAACCCTATACTCCCCGCGCAATTTTGTCGGCTACGGGCCGAGATTCGGCGCCTTGCAGGGAGAAGTCGATGGGCATCCCCAGTAAGGTCCCGTTTCATCGTCAGCCAGGTTTTCCGATCCTGATTCTTCAGGCCATCGTGACGGCTGTGATCGCAGTTATTTTTGCCATCAGTGGTGGATGGGTCGCGGCCTATTCGGCACTGCTGGGGGGGCTGATAGCCCTGCTGGCCAACGCGTATTTCGCATTCAAGGCCTTTCGTTATTTTGGCGCGCGTTCGGCCCGAGCCATCGTCCAGTCGATCTGGGCCGGGGCAATGGGTAAATGGATTATCACGGCAGTGCTGTTTGCACTGGCGTTCGTAGGGGTTGAACCACTTGCACCGATGCAGCTGTTCATCGGTTATCTGCTAGGCCTTCTGGCTGCAGCCTGTGCCCCCCTACTCATGAAAGTTTTCTGAAGCATTGGACCGTTTGAGGCGTTTATGGCTGATACCCCAGCAGAATATATCCAGCATCACCTGCAGAACCTGGTCTACGGCTCTCACCCGGATAAGGGCTGGATCATTGCCCAGACCCCGGAAGAGGTGAAAGCGATGGGCTTCTGGGCTGTCCATGTGGACACTCTGGGCTGGTCCCTGTTCATGGGCCTGATCTTCATCACCCTGTTCCGCATTGCCGCCAAGCGAGCCGTCACCGGCGTGCCGACCGGCCTGCAGAACATGGCCGAGATGTGCATCGAGTTCGTCCAGGGCATCGTCAAGGACACCTTCCACGGCAAGAACCCACTGGTTGCGCCGCTGGCCCTGACCATCTTCATCTGGGTGTTCCTGATGAACAGCCTGAAGTGGATCCCGGTCGACTACATTCCCGGCCTGGCGCATGCCATGGGCCTGCCGTACTTCAAGATCGTCCCCACCGCCGACCCTAACGGTACCTTCGGTATCTCCCTGGGCGTGTTCCTGCTGATCATCTTCTACAGCATCAAGGTCAAGGGCATCGGTGGCTTTACCAAGGAACTGTCGTTCACCCCGTTCAATCACTGGGCGCTGATTCCTTTCAACCTGTTCCTGGAAATCATCGGCCTGCTGACCAAGCCGCTGAGCCTGGCCCTGCGTCTGTTCGGCAACATGTATGCCGGTGAAGTGGTGTTTATCCTGATCGCGCTGCTGCCCTTCTACGTTCAGTGGGGGCTCAACGTGCCGTGGGCTATCTTCCACATCCTGGTCATTCCGCTGCAGGCGTTCATTTTCATGGTGCTGACCGTGGTTTATCTGAGTGCTGCGCACGAAGATCACCACTGATCGACATCGAAAAACCCGAAAACCCCTAACTCGTAACCTTAACCTCTAAAAACTCTGGAGCTAACTATGGAACTCGTCTACATCGCCGCTGCCATCATGATCGGTCTGGGTGCCCTGGGTACCGGTATCGGCTTCGCCCTGCTGGGCGGCAAGCTGCTGGAATCCACCGCTCGCCAGCCTGAGCTGGGCCCGCAGCTGCAAACCAAGACCTTCCTGATGGCCGGTCTGCTCGACGCCGTTCCGATGATCGGTGTTGGTATCGCGATGTACCTGATCTTCGTTGTCGCGGGTTAAGAGTTCCTGAGTTCGAGGCAGCATGATGAGTGCTGCCTCTTCAGGCTTTTCTTCCCTGAACACGAGATAGCACGAGGTAAATCGCTGTGAACATTAACCTGACCCTGTTCGGTCAAACGATTGCCTTCGCTATTTTCGTCTGGTTCTGCATGAAGTTCGTATGGCCGCCGCTGACGCTGGCCATGCAGGAACGCCAGAAGAAAATCGCAGAAGGTCTGGATGCTGCCGGGCGCGCTGAGCGCGATCTGCAGTTGGCCCAGGAACGCGCTGCCCAGATGCTTCGTGAAACCAAAGAGCAAGCTGCCGAGATTCTCGATCGGGCGAACAAGACCGCCAACGCAATCGTCGAAGAAGCCAAGGCCCAGGCCCGCTCTGAAGGTGAAAAGCTGATTGTTGGCGCCAAAGCCGAAATCGATCTGGAAGTGAATCGCGCCAAGGAACAACTGCGTGCACAGGTAGCAGCTCTGGCTGTCACCGGCGCCGAGAAGATCCTGCAGTCCTCCGTGGACGGCGCTGCGCACAACGATCTGGTCGCAAAACTGGCCTCTCAACTCTAAGCGAGGCTCGCGATGATCAATACCAACACGCTCGCTCGGCCCTACGCGAAAGCTGCGTTTGAGTTTGCCAGTGCTGCACAGCAGGCCGATGCCTGGTTGAACATGCTGTCGCTGTCCGCAGCTGCGGTTCAAGCGCCGGCCATGGCTCAGCAGTTGGTCAACCCGGCGTTGACCGATGAGCAGAAAGTCAATGTGCTGGCGCAGATCTGTGCCGGTCACATCGACGCTTCGTTCAGCAACTTCCTGCGCTCGCTGGGCAGCAATGACCGACTGTCGCTGCTCCCGGTGGTACGCGAACAATTCGCTGTGCTGAAGGCTGAAGCCGAACGCGCCCTCGATGTCGAGGTCGAGTCGGCTTTCGAGCTCAGTGCTGAGCAATTGCAAACTCTGGCTGCCGCCCTTTCCAAGCGGCTCGATCGCACCGTCCAGCCCACGCCCGTGGTCAATCCCGCCCTGATCGGCGGTGTTGTCATTCGTGCAGGTGACCTGGTCATCGACGGTTCGGTCCGCGGCAAGCTGAACAAGCTGGCCGAAGCGTTGAAATCCTGATTTGAGGGAACTGGCATGCAGCAATTGAATCCTTCCGAAATTAGCGAAATCATCAAGCAGCGCATTGAGTCGCTTGATGTATCCGCTCAAGCCCGTAATGAAGGCACCATCGTCAGCGTTTCCGACGGTATCGTGCGCATCTACGGCCTCGCCGACGTCATGTACGGCGAGATGATCGAATTCCCTGGTGGCGTGTACGGCATGGCCCTGAACCTGGAGCAAGACTCCGTAGGTGCCGTAGTACTGGGTGGTTACCTGACCCTCGCCGAAGGCATGAGCGCCAAGTGCACCGGTCGCATCCTGGAAGTTCCGGTTGGTCCGGAGCTGCTGGGGCGTGTGGTCGACGCACTGGGCAACCCGATCGATGGCAAAGGCCCGATCAACGCCGCCGCTACCGACGCCGTTGAAAAGGTTGCGCCGGGCGTGATCTGGCGTAAGTCGGTCGACCAGCCGGTGCAGACCGGTTACAAGTCGGTCGATGCCATGATCCCGGTAGGCCGTGGCCAGCGTGAGCTGATCATCGGTGACCGTCAGATCGGTAAGACTGCACTGGCCGTCGACGCCATCATCAACCAGAAAGACAGCGGCATCCGTTGCGTCTACGTCGCCATTGGTCAGAAGCAATCGACCATCGCCAACGTGGTACGCAAGCTGGAAGAAGCTGGCGCGCTGGCCAACACCATCGTGGTTGCAGCTTCGGCTTCCGAATCCGCTGCGCTGCAGTTCCTGGCTCCGTACGCCGGTTGCACCATGGGCGAATACTTCCGCGACCGCGGTGAAGATGCCCTGATCGTGTACGACGACCTGTCCAAGCAGGCTGTTGCCTACCGTCAGATCTCCCTGCTGCTGCGCCGTCCGCCAGGCCGTGAAGCCTACCCGGGCGACGTGTTCTATCTCCACAGCCGTCTGCTGGAGCGCGCTTCCCGCGTTTCCGAAGAGTACGTCGAGAAGTTCACCAATGGCGCTGTGAAGGGCAAGACCGGTTCCCTGACTGCTCTGCCGATCATCGAAACCCAGGCCGGTGACGTTTCCGCGTTCGTTCCGACCAACGTGATCTCGATCACCGACGGTCAGATCTTCCTGGAATCGGCCATGTTCAACTCGGGTATCCGTCCGGCCGTCAACGCCGGTATCTCGGTATCCCGTGTAGGTGGCGCGGCTCAGACCAAGATCATCAAGAAGCTCTCCGGTGGTATCCGTACCGCTCTGGCTCAGTACCGTGAACTGGCAGCATTCGCCCAGTTCGCTTCTGACCTGGACGAAGCCACCCGCAAGCAGCTCGAGCATGGTCAGCGCGTAACCGAGCTGATGAAGCAGAAGCAGTATGCGCCGATGTCCATTGCCGAAATGTCGGTGTCCCTGTACGCAGCCGAGCGTGGCTTCCTGCAGGACGTCGAAGTCGCCAAGATCATCAGCTTCGAGCAGGCCCTGATCGCCTTCTTCAAGCGTGATCACGCCGACCTGATGGCGAAGATCAACGAGAAGGGTGACTTCAACGACGAAATCGACGCTGGCCTGAAAGCCGGTATCGAGAAGTTCAAGGCCACCCAAACCTGGTAACCGCAGCGGGGGTTTCGGCCCCCGCCTGCTTGAACCAAAAGGTGTGAAATGGCAGGCGCAAAAGAGATTCGCAGCAAGATTGCGAGCATCAAAAGCACGCAAAAGATCACCAGCGCCATGGAAAAAGTGGCGGTCAGCAAAATGCGCAAGGCTCAACAGCGCATGGCTGCCGGTCGCCCCTACGCTGAGCGTATTCGTCAGGTGATTGGTCACCTGGCCAAGGCGAACCCGGAATACCGCCACTCGTTCATGGTGGAGCGTGATGTAAAGCGCGTCGGTTATATCGTGGTGACCTCGGATCGTGGTCTGTGCGGTGGCTTGAACATCAACCTGTTCAAGGCGCTGCTCAAAAGCCTGAAGGAATGGCGCGACCAGAAGGTCGAGGCTGATTTCTGCGTGGTGGGCAGCAAGGGCGCGAGCTTCTTCCGCAGCAACGGGGGCAACGTGGTTGCCGCCATCAGCAAGCTGGGTGAAGAGCCGTCCATCAACGACCTTATCGGTAGCGTCAAGGTCGTGCTGGATGCCTACGCTGAGGGCCGTATCGACCGTCTGTATCTGGTGTCGAACAAGTTCGTCAACACCATGACGCAGAAGCCGGAAGTGCAGCAGTTGCTGCCGCTGGCCGCGAGCGATGCGCAAGGCGTACAGAAAGGTCTGTGGGACTACGTGTACGAGCCGGACGCCCAGCAACTGCTGGATGCGCTGCTGGTACGTTACGTGGAGTCGCAGGTCTATCAGTCCGTGGTCGAGAACAGCGCGTGCGAACAGGCTGCGCGGATGATCGCGATGAAGAACGCAACCGACAACGCCGGTGATCTCATCAAAGACCTGCAGCTGGTTTACAACAAGGCTCGTCAGGCAGCGATCACCCAGGAAATTTCGGAAATCGTCGGCGGCGCTGCCGCGGTTTAAGAACGGTTCAACTGTTTAGAACAGTTGAAAAAAGTCAGAGGAACCAAAGATGAGTAGCGGACGTATCGTTCAAATCATCGGCGCCGTCATCGACGTGGAATTCCCGCGTGACAAGGTGCCGAGTGTTTATGAAGCGCTGAAAGTAGTTGGCGCCGAAACCACCCTGGAAGTTCAGCAGCAGCTGGGCGACGGTGTGGTACGTACCATTGCGATGGGTTCGACCGAAGGCCTCAAGCGTGGCCTGGACGTCAACAGCACTGGCAAGGCCATCTCCGTACCGGTCGGTAAAGCGACCCTGGGCCGGATCATGGACGTGCTGGGCAACCCAATCGACGAAGCCGGTCCCATCGGTGAAGAAGAGCAGTGGGAAATCCACCGCCCTGCGCCGAGCTATGCCGAACAGGCTGGCTCCAACGAGCTGCTGGAAACCGGCATCAAGGTTATCGACCTGGTCTGCCCGTTCGCCAAGGGCGGTAAGGTCGGTCTGTTCGGTGGTGCCGGTGTCGGCAAAACCGTGAACATGATGGAACTGATCCGTAACATCGCCATCGAGCACAGCGGTTATTCCGTGTTCGCCGGTGTGGGTGAGCGTACTCGTGAGGGTAACGACTTCTACCACGAGATGAAGGACTCCAACGTTCTCGACAAGGTAGCCCTGGTCTACGGTCAGATGAACGAGCCACCAGGCAACCGTCTGCGCGTAGCGCTGACCGGCCTGACCATGGCCGAGAAGTTCCGTGACGAAGGTCGTGACGTTCTGCTGTTCGTCGACAACATCTACCGTTACACCCTCGCCGGTACCGAAGTATCCGCACTGCTCGGCCGTATGCCGTCGGCAGTAGGTTACCAGCCGACTCTGGCCGAGGAGATGGGCGTTCTGCAGGAGCGTATTACCTCCACCAAGAAAGGCTCGATCACCTCGATCCAGGCCGTCTACGTACCTGCGGACGACCTGACCGACCCGAGCCCGGCGACCACCTTCGCCCACTTGGACGCCACCGTCGTTCTGTCCCGTGACATCGCTTCCCTGGGTATCTACCCGGCCGTTGACCCGCTGGACTCCACCAGCCGTCAGCTGGACCCGAACGTGATCGGCCAGGAGCACTACGAGACCGCTCGTGGCGTTCAGTATGTTCTGCAGCGCTACAAGGAGCTGAAGGACATCATCGCGATCCTGGGTATGGACGAACTGTCCGAAGACGACAAGCTGCTGGTTGCGCGCGCTCGTAAGATCCAGCGCTTCCTGTCCCAGCCGTTCTTCGTGGCTGAAGTCTTCACCGGTGCCCCGGGCAAGTACGTTTCCCTGAAGGACACCATTGCCGGCTTCAGCGGCATTCTCAAAGGCGACTACGACCACCTGCCGGAACAAGCGTTCTACATGGTAGGCGGCATCGACGAAGCCATCGAGAAAGCCAAGAAACTGTAAGTAACGGGTGCGCCCTCCAGAGGGCGTCCGGGCCGGAGCGGGCAGTAGCCCAATCCGGCCTCTCAACCGAGGCATTGTTATGGCTATGTCAGTCCACTGCGATATCGTCAGTGCGGAAGAAGAGCTGTTCTCGGGGCTGGTGGAAATGGTCATCGCCCACGGTCACCTGGGTGACCTGGGTATCCTGCCGGGCCACACCCCGCTGCTGACCGATCTCAAGCCGGGTCCGGTGCGAGTGATCAAGCAGGGTGGCACCGAGGAGGTGTTCTACATCTCCGGTGGCTTCCTGGAAGTTCAGCCGAGCATGGTGAAGGTTCTTGCCGACACCGCCGTTCGTGCCGGCGACCTGGATGAAGCCGCTGCCATCGAGGCGCGCAAGGCTGCCGAGAAGGCACTGAGCGAGAAGGGCACCGAGTTCGACTACGGCAGTGCTTCGGCACGCCTGGCCGAGGCTGCTGCTCAGCTGCGCACCATCGACGAGATGCGCAAGAAGTTCGGCGGCCGCAGCCGCTGATCGCGTATCGCGGTATCACGCAAAGGGGCGACTTAGGTCGCCCCTTTGCGTTTCTGGCAAAATAGCGTTTTCTTCGCGCGGCTCTCTGGCCGCGGCCAACTCTTGCCCAGCAAGGAGCTTTCTATGAGTCTGGATATCGTCATTCTTGCCGCTGGCCAGGGCACGCGGATGCGTTCCGCTTTGCCCAAGGTGCTGCACCCGGTCGCCGACAAGCCCATGCTGGGTCATGTCATCGACACTGCACGCAGCCTGCAGCCGCAGAGCATCCAGGTGGTGATCGGTCATGGCGCCGACAAGGTGCGCGAGCGTCTGGCCGCCGATGACCTGAATTTCGTCATCCAGGCCGAGCAGCTCGGCACCGGTCACGCCGTGGCTCAGGCTCTGCCGCAGCTCAACGCCGATACCGTACTGATTCTCTACGGCGATGTACCGCTGATCGAAACTGCCACCCTGCAGCGACTGATGGCCCTGGTCAGCGATGATCAGCTGGGCCTGCTCACCGTCGAGCTCGCTGACCCGACCGGTTATGGCCGTATCGTGCGTGACGCCGATGGCGTGGTGCAGGCCATCGTCGAGCACAAGGACGCCAGCGAGGCGCAGCGGCAGATCCGCGAGGGCAATACCGGCATCCTCGCCGTACCGGGCAAGCGTCTGGCCGACTGGCTGGGGCGTCTGTCCAACAGCAATGCCCAGGGCGAGTACTACCTGACCGACGTGATCGCCATGGCGGTGGCCGACGGCCTGGTGGTGGCCACCGAGCGCGCCGCTGACGAGATGGAAGTGCTGGGTGCCAATGATCGTATCCAGCTGGCTCAGCTCGAATGCCACTACCAGCAGCGCATTGCCCGCCGCCTGATGGCCCAGGGCGTCACCCTACGCGATCCGCATCGCTTCGATGTGCGTGGCGAAGTCAGTGTCGGCCGCGACGTGACCATAGACATCAACGTCATCCTCGAAGGCCGCGTGATCATCGAGGACGATGTGCAGATCGGCCCGAATTGCGTGATCAAGGACTCGGTGCTGCGCAAGGGCGCCATCGTCAAGGCCAACAGCCACCTGGACGGTGCCGAGATGGGCGAGGGCGCCGATTGCGGCCCGTTCGCTCGCCTGCGTCCGGGCACCAGACTGGGCGCCAAGGCCCATGTGGGCAACTTCGTCGAACTGAAGAACGCCGTGCTGGGCGAAGGTGCCAAGGCTGGCCATCTGAGCTACCTGGGCGATGCCGAGATCGGTGCGCGGACGAATATCGGCGCCGGCACCATCACCTGCAACTACGATGGTGCCAACAAATTCCGCACGGTAATGGGCGAGGACGTATTCATCGGCTCCAACAGTGCGCTGGTGGCGCCGGTAACGTTGGGCGACCGCGCGACCACCGGTGCCGGTTCGGTGGTGACCAACGATGTGCCTGCGGATACGCTGGCAGTAGGCCGTGCCAAGCAGCGCAATATCGAAGGCTGGAAGCGTCCCACCAAGAAGTGAACCCGCTCTGGCCTGGGTGACCAGGCCTGTGGATAACCTGCCGGAGGCAGTCCTGTATGTTCGGTGTGACGGATTACCCCGCCTTCGTGGTGGCCTTCATCATCCTGCTAGCCATTCCCGGGCCGGGTAACCTGGCTTTGATCCTGTCCACGGGCAAGGGCGGGATTCGCGGCGGGCTGGCTTCGACCTTCGGGATCATGCTCGGCGACCAGGTGCTGCTGTGGTTGGCGGTGGCTGGGGTCGCCGCGTTGCTCAAGGCCTATCCGGCAGCCTTCCATGTGGTGCAGTGGCTTGGCGCCGGCTATCTGGTCTACCTCGGCCTGCGCATGATCCTGGCCAAGCCTGGTGCGGCACCGACGCTGGACATCAAGCCGCGGCGATACCTGTGGCAAACCCTGGTGATCACCGTCTTCAACCCCAAGGCCATCATCTTCTACATGGCCTTCTTCCCTCTGTTCATCGATCCGCAGCGCCATCAGGGGTTGATTACTTTCGGTTTCATGGCCGTGACCATCATGGCACTGACCTTTCTCTACGGCTTGTTGATCGTGCTGCTGACGCACTTTCTCGCCGAGCGCATGCGCGCAAATCCCCGTATCGCGCGTGGTCTGGAGAAATTTGCAGGGCTTTGCCTGATCGGCTTCGGCGTCAAACTGACGCTGAACTGACCGGCGGACGCTTGCAGGCATTTCGATCATATGTTTTGATTCGCGCCATTATCTTTCGAATCGAAACTTAAACATGTCGAAGCGCAACACGCCGCAACGTCGCCACACCATCCTCGCCATGCTCGCCGAGCAGGGCGAAGTGTCGGTGGACGCCCTGGCGCAGCACTTCGCCACCAGCGAAGTGACGATTCGCAAGGACCTCGCGGCTCTGGAAAAGAACGGTCTGCTGCTGCGTCGCTATGGCGGCGCGGTGCCAGTACCGCAGGAACTGATCGGCGAGCCGACGCAGCCCATCTCTCCCTACAAGCAGGCGATCGCCCGTGCCGGTGTGGCACGGATTCGCGAGCACGCGCGCATCATCATCGACAGCGGCACCACCACGGCAGCGATGATCCCGCAGCTCGGCCACAAGCCCGGGCTGGTGGTGATGACCAACTCGCTCAACGTCGCCAATGCCCTGCGCGAACTTGAGCACGAGCCGGTTTTGCTGATGACCGGTGGCACCTGGGACCCGCACTCGGAATCCTTCCAGGGCCAGGTGGCCGAGCAGGTGCTGCGTTCCTACGACTTCGACCAGCTGTTCATCGGCGCCGATGGCATCGACCTGGAGCGTGGTACCACCACCTTCAACGAGCTGCTCGGTCTGTCGCGGGTGATGGCGGAAGTCGCCCGCGAAGTCATCGTCATGGTCGAGAGCGACAAGATCGGCCGGCGCATCCCCAATCTGGAACTGCCCTGGAGCAGCTTCCACACCCTGATCACCGACGAGCGCCTGGATGTTCAGGCTGCCGAACAGATACGTGCGCGCGGCATCCAATTGATTCTCGCGCCGCTGGAAAACTAGAGGAGAGCACCCATGTGTGGAATCGTAGGCGCCATCGCTGAGCGCAATATCACCGCTGTCCTGGTAGAAGGCCTCAAGCGCCTGGAATACCGTGGCTACGACAGCGCCGGTGTAGCACTGCTGACCGAGCAGGGTGCGCTGGAGCGCCGTCGCCGCGTGGGCAAGGTCAGCGAACTGCAGGCCGCGCTGCAGGCCGAGCCGCTGGCGGGGCGTCTGGGCATCGCCCACACCCGTTGGGCCACCCACGGTGCGCCGAGCGAGCGCAACGCTCACCCACACTTCTCCGGTCATGAGTTGGCCGTGGTGCACAACGGCATCATCGAGAACCACGAAGAGCTGCGCGAGCGCCTCAAAGGCCTGGGCTACGTCTTCATCTCCGATACCGACACCGAAACCATCGTCCACCTGCTCGATCACAAGCTGCAGCAGCTCGGCGATCTCGCTGCCGCACTCAAGGCCGCGATTCCCGAGTTGCATGGCGCCTACGGCCTGGCGGTGATCAGCGCCAAACAACCGGATCGCCTGCTCGCCGCGCGCAGTGGCAGCCCGCTGGTGATTGGCCTGGGCCTGGGCGAGAACTTCCTTGCCTCCGACCAGTTGGCGCTGCGCCAGGTGACCGACCGCTTCATATACCTGGAAGAAGGCGATATCGCCGAGATTCGCCGCGACGGCGTGCAGATCTGGGACGCCGCCGGCAATCCGGTGCAGCGCGAAGCCGTGCAGTACCACGAAGGTGCCGAAGCCGCCGACAAGGGCGAATACCGCCACTTCATGCTCAAGGAAATTCACGAGCAGCCCAAGGTGGTGCAACGCACCCTGGAAGGCCGCCTGGGCAGCGACCACGTACTGGTGCAGGCCTTTGGCCCGCAGGCTGCCGAGCTGTTCGCCAAGGTGAAGAACGTGCAGATCGTCGCTTGCGGCACCAGCTACCACGCCGGCATGGTCGCCCGTTACTGGCTGGAAGAGCTGGCCGGTATTCCCTGTCAGGTCGAAGTGGCCAGCGAATTCCGTTACCGCAAGGTGGTGGTGCAGCCGGACACCCTGTTCGTCAGCGTGTCGCAGTCCGGCGAAACCGCTGACACCCTGGCCGCGCTGCGCAACGCCAAGGAGAAGGCACCGGGGCAGGGCGGCTACCTGGCCAGCCTGGTGATCTGCAACGTCGGCACCAGCTCGCTGGTGCGCGAATCCGACCTGTGCCTGCTGACTCAGGCCGGCCCGGAAATCGGTGTGGCCTCAACCAAGGCCTTCACCACCCAGTTGGTCGGCCTGATGCTGCTGACCCTGGCCCTCGGCCAGGTGCATGGCAGCCTGGACAAGTCGCTGGCCGCCGAACTGGTGGAAGAATTGCGTCGCCTGCCGACCCGTCTGGGCGAAGCGCTGGCCATGGACAAGACCGTGGAGAAGATCGCCGAACTGTTCGCCGAGAAGCACCACAGCCTGTTCCTCGGTCGTGGCGCGCAGTATCCAGTGGCCATGGAAGGCGCGCTCAAGCTCAAGGAAATCTCCTACATCCACGCCGAGGCCTATCCGGCTGGTGAGCTCAAGCATGGCCCGCTGGCGCTGGTGGATGCCGACATGCCGGTGGTTACCGTGGCGCCGAACAACGAGCTGCTGGAAAAGCTCAAGTCCAACCTGCAGGAAGTGCGTGCCCGTGGCGGCGAGCTGATCGTCTTCGCCGACCAGCAGGCCGGCATGAGCAATGGTGAGGGCACCCACGTCGTTGCCATGCCGCATATCCATGACCTGCTCGCACCGATCCTCTACACCGTGCCGCTGCAACTGCTGTCGTACTACGTGGCCGTACTCAAGGGCACCGACGTCGATCAGCCGCGTAATCTCGCAAAAAGCGTCACGGTCGAATAAAGCAGCTGGCGAAGAAAAGCCCGTCCAGATGGACGGGCTTTTGCGTTTCTATCACGCCGAAATCCTGCTCAGGTGAAGCTCTTCGGGGCGCAGCGTAAGCACGCGAACGCCGTCTCGGGTGACCGCCACGGTGTGTTCGAATTGCGCCGAGAGCTGGCCATCGCGGGTCACCACCGTCCAGCCATCGCCCAGGGTGCGTACATCCTCAGTTCCCCGGTTGAGCATGGGTTCGATGGTAAAGGTCATGCCTTCGCGCAGCGTCAGGCCGGTGCCGGCTTTGCCCCAGTGCAGCACTTCGGGTGGTTCGTGCATTTCCCGGCCGATGCCGTGGCCGCAGTACTCCCTGACCACCGAGTAGCGATGGGCACGGGCATGCCGTTCGATGGCGTGACCAATATCGCCGAGACGGGCGCCGGGTTTGACGGCTTCGATGCCTTTGCACATGGCCTCATAGGTGACCTGGACCAGCTGACGCGCCTGGTCCGACACCTCGCCGATCAGGTAGGTCTTGCTCGAATCTGCGATGTAGCCGTTCTTCTCCAGGGTGATGTCGAAATTCACCAGGTCGCCGTCGCGCAGGATATCGTCGGCGCTGGGTACGCCATGGCACACCACCTCGTTGCGCGACGTGTTCATGGCGTAGGCGAAACCATACTGTCCCTTGCTCGCCGGGCGCGCCTTGAGTTCGTCCACGATGTAGTTATCCACAAGGTCGTTGACCTGCAGAGTGGACATGCCAAGCAGTTCCAGGCGATCCAGGTAGCCGAACACGGACGCCAGCAACCTGCCGGATTCCGCCATCAGGGCGATCTGTTGCGGCGTCTTGCTCATGAGGCGTCCGCCATTCTTTGCGGAGCCAGCACGCCGGCTGCACGCATCTCGGCTGCGATCACCTCGTTGAAGCTCAGCGTGGGGTTCATCTCGCAGAGCATGCCGATGCGAATCCAGAAACCCGCCTGGGCATTGATAGAACGGCCTGACACGCTGCTCGCCCTGCGAATCTGCTCATGCAACTCGTCATCGATGTTGACGATGCCCATGGGAACCTCCTCATATATGCTTCGTATATGAATCATATATAAGTACGGGCCTGATATCACTTCTCGATTATTAGTCGGCAGGCCGTGCACCCCTCATCCATTACACTAGGAGCCGTACCCGCTGCTTACTAAGTGGCAGTCGGGTCACCTGAGTCACGCTGGAACAGGAGAGAGGATGAAGCGTAGCGATGTGAAACGCAGAACGACCGAGGGTGTTGTGTTCGACACCCAGGTCATGGTCAACCCGGCCAATACCGCTGAGTGGATCGTATTTTTCAAGAAGGACGCGGGGCGTAGCTTCTTTCTGGTGGATGAGGCCGATCAGGTCGAGACCTTTGCCAGTCTTGATGAGTTGATGCCGGAACTGCGGATGCTGGGTATCAAGCGGCTCGAGGTGCAGCTCTGAATAGTTGCTCACAGTTGCCGTGGATCAACGTGTGGATATCCTTGTGATACCTGGCTAAAGCCCTTATAGGTAGGGGCTTTCAGCGACTTGTACAGAAACTGCTCGCCTGCATGGCCATTATCCACTGAGTGCTTGGATAACAGGCTTTCTATCCTGTTGATAAGTCTCTATAAGCCCTATATGGCAAGGCCTTCAGCGCTTTGTACGGTTTCTCGCCAAGCTCAATCAGTGCCGCGGCGGTAGAGGTGGCGATGCGCCGCGTCGTACAGCGCCGATTCGGCGAAGGCGCCCGGATCGAGCACGCGGCCGACCAGAATCAGCGCCGTACGGCGGAAATCCTTGGCGGCGACCTTCTCCAGGATATCGGCCAGGGTGCCCAGGACCCAGTCCTGATCCGGCCAACTGGCTCTGTGGATAACGGCGATAGGGCAGTCGGCGCCGTAGTGCGGCAGCAGTTCGGCGACTATGGCCGGCAGCTGGCGCACGCCGAGGTGGATGGCCATGGTCGCGCGGTGCCGGGCCAGATCATGCAACTGCTCACCCTCTGGCATGGGTGAAGTCGTGCCGTAGCGGGTGAGGATCACGGTCTGGGCGACGCCCGGCAGGGTCAGCTCGCTTTCCAGCAACGCCGCGCAGGCGGCGGTGGCGGTGACGCCGGGGATGATCTCGAAGGGAATATCGAGGGCACGCAGCTCGCGAATCTGCTCGCCAATGGCGCCGTACAGCGACGGGTCGCCGGAGTGTACGCGGGCCACGTCCTGGCCACGCTCATGGGCCTGACGCAGCAGCTCGATGATCTCGCCAAGGTGAAGTTCGGCAGTGTTGACCACCTGTTCGGCGCTATTGCCTGCAATGACTGCCTCGGGCACCAGCGAGCCGGCATAGAGGATCACCGGGCACGAACGAATCAGGCGCTGGCCTTTGACGGTAATCAGTTCGGGATCGCCGGGGCCGGCGCCGATGAAGTAGACGGTCATGAGGCATGCCTTGTCAGGAGGAGGAGTTTGCTCTGTTCATGCTTGGCGCATCAGGATTTTGGCCGTGATGATTGCGGGCTCGTTTTCATAGCCGCGCTTGGCTAGTGCGATCACTTTGTTGCGAATATCTTCCGGTGACCAGAACAGCCATCCGTTTCGAGAGAACAACTCCTGGATTTCGGCATTCTTGGATTGATAGACCTTACCGGCAGCGAGTCCCAGAACAATTTCGGTAGTCCGGTCGCCCATTCCGCAATCTATTAGATCCTGTCTGAGCCGTTGGAAAACGATCGACCTGTAATTTTCGCAAGTAAACAGTTTGTACTTGCCTTCAGGAATTTCATGGTTCTCGCTAAGGCATGACAGCCTGACGCCGGGGGAGTCGAGAAAAGATTTTGCTTCAAAGGCAAGAAGTCTATTTTCGCTGGGCTTGTAAGCGAGAAGGTCAATTTCCGGGCGTGGAATGGAGTGCTTACCCACCTGCCGTTTTTCCTCCTTGGTCAGGTTGACCTTGAATGATTGCCGAACCCAATACCCTTCACCTTCAAGCAAGGTCTTGATAACGCTTTCGAAATAATCCAAGGCTAGATGCTCAAGTTATTGAAAATTTTGCCAACGCACAGGTGGCGTTGGCCGTGCGGGTTTTCTCGCCCAGTAGTTGGGCTGCCGTGCCCAGTTCCGTGGCCAGGGCCAGGGCGCAGGGTTCCGCTACAGTGGGGCTGCCCGTTACGGATCGGATGAGGGGGCTGCCGGCTTTTTCCGGCTGGTGGAGCGCGAGCGCTTCGGGGGTGAAGAATGTCAGCTCCAGATTCAGGTGCGTGGCCAGTTCATGCAGCCCCGGTTCGTCGCGCTTGTGGGCGATGCTGGCCAATCCAGCGAGGTTATCCACAGTCAGCCCATGCTGGGCCAGGCTGTGGATGAGCAGGGCGAGCAGGTCTTGCCGGGGGCAATCGCGCCTGCAACCCAGCCCGGCTACCACCATGGGCGCGGCATCAGGGCCGGGGTTCGAGGGGCTTGGCATCATCAAGGGAGCTCATGCTGTGCAGCGGCGTAGCTCACCATGGTGCATCCCACCGGTCAACCGCGATTGACCGGCCGCTGCGGCCTGCGTAGCCTTCTCGCTTTCGAGGTTCTTCCCGGTACGGCGCCGGGGAGCTAAGAGGGAACAGGGTCGATGCCCTGGCTGCCCCCGCAACTGTGAACGGTCTTAAACCCTTCGAGATACCACTGCCCTTGGCGGGAAGGTGAAGGGCGCGCAAGGCGCAGACCGTGAGCCAGGAGACCTGCCTCGACTGACCAGCCACTTGCTCGGACGGGGTGATCCGACGCGGCCAGCACGCTCTTGCGTGCCCGCCTGCGCGCACCCGTCCGCCGAACTTACCGACGCCACGGGGCCCTTGATGAAAACCCTCGCCAAACTGCCTGTCACCATCGTCACCGGTTTTCTCGGTGCTGGTAAAACCACCCTGCTGCGCCACCTGCTGACCAATGCCGCCGGCCGCCGTATTGCGGTGATCGTCAACGAGTTCGGTGAGCTGGGCATCGATGGCGAGATCCTCAAGCAGTGCTCCATCGGCTGCAGTGAGGAGGAGGCCAACGGCCGCGTCTTCGAGCTGGCCAACGGCTGCCTGTGCTGCACCGTGCAGGAAGAGTTCTTCCCGGTGATGCGCGAGCTGGTGGCGCGCCGTGGCGACCTCGACCATATCCTTATCGAGACCAGCGGCCTGGCGCTGCCCAAGCCGTTGGTGCAGGCCTTTAACTGGCCGGAAATCCGCAACGCCTGCACGGTCGATGCGGTGATCACCGTGGTCGACAGCCCGGCGGTGATCGCTGGTACCTTCGCCGCCTTCCCTGATCAGGTGGATGAGCAGCGCAAGCTCGATCCCAATCTGGATCACGAATCGCCGCTGCACGAGCTGTTCGCCGACCAACTGGCCAGCGCTGACCTGGTGATCCTCAACAAGGCCGATCTGCTTGACGCCGAGGCGTTGGCTGCGGTGCGCGCCGAGGTGGCCGAGGAGCTGCCGCCGGCAGTCAAGGTGATCGAGGCGCACGGTGGCGAGCTGCCGCTGGACGTGCTGCTGGGCCTGAACAGCGAAACCGAGCTGCATATCGACAGCCGCCGCACCCATCACGACGATGAAGATGACGACCACGATCACGAGGAATTCGACTCGTTCCACGTGGAACTACCCGAAGCCGAAGAAGCGCGTTTGCTGGCTGCATTGAAGGACGCAGTGGCCAGGTACGGCATCCTGCGGGTGAAAGGCTTCGCTGCCATCCCTGGCAAACCGATGCGCCTGTTGGTGCAGGGAGTGGGCCAGCGCTTCGACCGCCACTTCGACCGTGCCTGGCAGGCCGACGAGCCGCGAGTGAGTCGTCTGGTGGTGATCGGCCAGCAGCTCGACCGAGCGGCCATCAAGGCCGAGCTGAAAGCGGCGCTGGCTTGATAATGATCGCCCGTAAGCCGGGCTCCTACATACACCCTGTAGGAGCCCGCTTGCGGGCGATTTACTTGGATTCGTAGATGCACTTACTACGCACCCAGCCCGGCGCTCAATTGCCGGCCGACAGCATCGCCGATCTTGGCCAGACGCCTGCCGAGCTGGTGATCCTGTGCACGGGTGATTCGCATCTCTCCCTGCTGGCCGAAGCCGCCCGGCAACTGCCGGACGACTACCCCAGCCTGCGCCTGGCCAGCCCGGCGCAGCTGAGCAACAACGCCTCGGTGGACTACTACGTCGAGCAGGTGCTGCAGCACGCCAGGGTCATCCTGATCTCGGTGCATGGCGGGGTCAGCTACTGGCGCTATGGCGTCGAGCGCCTGGTGGAGCTGGGTGCGCGCGGCGCCATGGTGATCATGGTGCCGGGCGACGACAAGCCGGACCCGGAGCTGAATGCGCTCGGCAACGTCGGGGAAGAGGACAGCCAGCGTCTCTGGCAGTACCTGCGCCAGGGCGGGCTGGATAACGCCCGCCAGTTGTTCCGCTGCATCGGCAGCCGCTGGCTGGGCCGCGCTGACAGCTGGCAGGAGCCGCAGCCGCTGCCGCGTGTTGGTCTTTATCACCCGCAGCACCGTCCCGCTCAGTTGGCTGACTGGCACGCGCAGTGGCAACCCGACGCACCGGTGGTGGCGCTGCTGTTCTACCGTAACCATGTGCAGTCAGCGAACACCGCTTTCGTCGATGCCTTCTGCGAGCACCTCGTCTCTCGGGGACTCAACCCGCTACCAATCGCCGTGGCCAGCCTCAAGGAATCGGCCTGCCTGGATCAGGTGCAGGCCTGGCTGGACGAGACGAGCGCCGCGCTGATCATCAACACCACCGGCTTCGCTCTATCCAACCCCGAGGCGCCGCAGGCACGGGTGTTCCGCCGCGATATTCCGGTGCTGCAGGCCATCTGCTCGCTGGACAACCAGGCGCAATGGCATGCCAGCGCCCAGGGCCTGGGCTCGCGCGACCTGGCCATGCACGTGGTGCTGCCCGAGCTGGATGGCCGGCTGATCGGCACCGCCATCAGCTTCAAGGGCCTGGCCTGGCGCAGCGAGCGTAGCCAGAGTGACGTGGTGTGCTACCAGGCACATGAGTCGGGTATGGCTTTCATCGCCGAATTGGCGAGTAACTGGTGTCATTTAGCGGTTAAAGGTAACGATCAGAAGCGAATAGGTCTGATCCTGGCCAACTACCCGACTCGCGATGGCCGCATCGGCAACGGCGTGGGTCTGGATACGCCTGCCGCCGCGCTGAACATCCTCCGTGCGCTGCAGGTACAGGGCTATCCGGTGGATAACCTGCCGGATAGCGGCACCGAGCTTGTCCACAGCCTGCTCGGCGGCGTCACCAACGACCTCGATGGCCTGGATTCGCGGCCCTGCGCGCAAAGCCTGGCGCTGGACGACTACCTGAGGTTTTTCCACAGCCTGCCGCCGGCCAACCAGCAGGCCGTGCGCGAGCGTTGGGGCGAGCCGCAGGATGACCCGATGTTCCGCGGCGGGCGGATGATGGTCGCCGGCCTGCGTTTCGGCCTGACCTTCGTGGGCATCCAGCCGGCGCGCGGCTATCAGCTCGACCCGGCGGCGGTCTATCACGACCCTGATCTGGTGCCGCCGCATGGTTACATCGCCTTCTATGCCTGGCTGCGTACGGCGTTCGCCGCCGATGCGCTGATCCACGTCGGCAAGCACGGCAACCTGGAGTGGCTGCCGGGCAAGAGCGTCGGCCTGTCCGAGAACTGCTGGCCGCAGGCGCTGATCGGTCCGTTGCCGAATATCTATCCTTTCATCGTCAACGATCCCGGGGAGGGTGCGCAGGCCAAGCGCCGTACCCAGGCGGTGATCATCGACCACCTGATGCCGCCACTCACCCGTGCCGAGAGCTACGGCCCGCTGCGCGACCTGGAGCGTCTGGCCGACGAATACTTTGAGGCCAGCCAGCTCGACCAGCGCCGTGCCGTGGAGCTGCGTAGCGAGATACTGGCCAAGGTGCGCGAGGCCAGCCTCGACCGCGAGCTGGGCCTGCAACTCAACGATGACGGCGACAGTTGGCTGCCGCAGCTCGATGCTTACCTGTGCGACCTCAAGGAATCGCAGATACGCGACGGCCTGCATGTGTTCGGCGAGTCGCCTGCTGGCCAGTTACGCCGTGACACCCTGCTGGCGCTGCTACGCATCCCCCGTGGCGATGGCCAGGGCGCCAATGCCAGCTTGCTGCGCGCGCTGGCGCGTGGCCTGGAGCTGGGCCTCGATCCGCTGGATTGCGACATGGGCCAGCCCTGGGAGGGGCTGCGTCCACAGGCATTGCAGGCTGTGGATAACAGCCTGTGGCGCAGCGTCGGCGACACCCGCGAGCGCCTGGAGCTGCTGGCGCTGAGGTTGATCGAGCAGCGCCTGGCCGGCGAGTGCATCAGCGATTTCGGCGACGAGGTAGCGCTGATTCTCGATGGGCTGACCGAGCATATCGCGCCTTTGCTGGATGCCTGCGGCGATGCCGAAATGGGTGGCTTGCTCGCCGCGCTGGCAGGGCGTTTCGTGCCCGCCGGGCCGAGCGGCGCACCGAGCCGTGGGCGCCTCGACGTGCTGCCCACCGGGCGCAACTTCTTTACCGTCGACGTGCGCCACCTGCCCACGCCCACCGCCTGGCGCCTCGGCGTGCAGGCGGCTGACCGTCTGCTGGAGCGCCATCTACAGGACGAGGGCGACCACCTGCGCCAGCTCGGCCTGTCGGTGTGGGGTACGGCGACCATGCGTACCGGCGGCGACGATATTGCCCAGGCGCTGGCGCTGATGGGCGTGCGCCCGGTGTGGCAGCCGGGCAGCCAGCGTGTCGAGCGTTTCGAGGTGTTGGCCCTGGAGCAGCTCGGTCGGCCCCGTGTGGACGTTACCCTGCGCGTCTCTGGCTTCTTCCGCGATGCCTTCAGCAACCTGATTCGCCTGTTCGACGACGCCGTGCAAGCGGTGATCGAGCTGGATGAACCGGAAGACATGAATCCACTGTCGGCACGGGTCTGGCGCGAGTCGCTGGCGCTCAAGGACAGCGGCCTGGATGAAGGCGAAGCGCGGCGTCAGGCCGGCTGGCGGGTGTTCGGCGCCAAGCCGGGCGCCTATGGCGCCGGGGTGCAGAACGCCATCGAGGAGCGTCTGTGGCAGAGCCGCGCCGATCTGGCCGGGGTCTACCTCAACTGGGGCGGCTACGCCTACGGCAGCGGCGCCGAGGGTACGCCTGCGCGGCAACGCTTCATCGAGCGGCTGGAGCAGATGCAGGCGGTGCTGCACAACCAGGACAACCGCGAGCACGACATCCTCGACTCCAACGACTACTACCAGTTCCAGGGCGGCATGCTGGCGGCGGTGGAGACCCTGCGCGGGCTCAAGGTGGCCAGCTACTTCGGTGACAACAGCCAGCCGGATACGCCGCGCATTCGCACCTTGAAAGAGGAACTGAACCGCGTGGTGCGTGCCCGCGCCGCCAATCCCAAGTGGATCGAGGGCATGAAGCGCCACGGTTACAAGGGCGCCTTCGAACTGGCCGCGACCATCGATTACCTGTTCGCCTTCGACGCCACCAGCGAGCTGGTCGATGACCACCAGTACGCGCTGCTGACCGATGCTTATTTGCTCGATAGGGATACCCGCGACTTTATCCAGCAGCACAACCCAGGCGCGCTCAACGATATTCTCGAGCGCCTGCTGGAGGCCCAGCAGCGCGGCCTTTGGGAGAATCCCGGTGAGTACCGCGACGCGCTGGAAAACCTGCTGCTCGATAGCGAGGAATCATGAAACGACGCGTTTCCGGAGGGTGGGTTAGCCGCCTGGCGCGGTTGCCAGCCAACTCACTGAAGCGGGTGCGGCGTAACCCACCATTGGCGCAACGCGTTACATCGCCCGGTGGGTTACGCGGCGCGCCGAGGTTTTCTGCAGATATAAGACCGGCGTTCTGCGCCGCTAACCCACCCTACGGGTGCATGCAGCCCGTAGCCCGGATGCAATCCGGGAAATGCGCGACCAAAGGCCCCGGATTGCATCCGGGCTACGTACATATCCACGGATCACGTCCATGACCGAACATCACTTCCCCCTCGCCGCTGTGGTCGGCGCCGATTCGCTGAAGCTGGCGCTGTGCCTGGCGGCCATCGACCCGGCCATTGGCGGCGTGCTGATCGAAGGCCCGCGTGGCATGGCCAAATCGACCCTGGCCCGTGGCCTGGCAGATCTGCAGGGTGGTGGGCGCTTCATCACCCTGCCGCTGGGGGCGAGCGAGGAGCGCATCGTTGGCACCCTGGATCTGGATGCGGCCCTCGGCGAGGGCCGCGCGCAGTTTTCCCCAGGCCTGCTGGCCCGTGCCGATGGCGGCGTGTTGTATGTGGATGAGGTCAACCTGCTGCCCGATCATCTGGTCGATCTGCTGCTCGACGCCGCCGCCAGTGGCATCAACCACGTCGAGCGCGACGGCATCTCCCATCGCCACGCCGCGCGCTTCGTGCTGATCGGCACCATGAACGTCGAAGAGGGCGAGTTGCGCCCGCAACTGCTCGACCGCTTCGGCCTCAACCTGGCGCTCGATGGCCAGCCGCAGCCGGCTGAGCGCGCCGAGATCGTGCGCCGTCGCCTGGCCTTCGATGCTGATCCCCAGGGATTTCTTGAGCGTTGGCAGGCGCAGCAGGACGAACTGCGCGAGCGCTGCCAGAACGCGCGCGTACGCCTGGCCGGTATCCCGCTGGATGACGCAACGCTGGGCGAGATCAGCCAACGCTGCTTCACCGCCGGCGTCGATGGTTTGCGCGCTGATCTGGTCTGGCTGCGCGCCGCCCGTGCCCATGCGGCCTGGCGTGGCGCGGCGGCTATCGAGCCTGTGGATATCGATGCGGTGGAAGATTTCGTCTTACGCCATCGCCGTCGCCAGTCGCAACCGCCTGCTGCCAAGCCGCCCGAGCAGAGCCAGGCACCGCAGCAGGCGCAGGAACAAAGCCAAGGCGAAGGCCAGTGGGGCGAACTGCCGGCGCAGCCGCAGGCCATGGGTGAGCGGCGGGTGCCGCCGCGCTGGCCAAAAAAGCCCTGAGCATCCGCCCGCGCACAGCCACTGGCGCGGATGCCCGTAACCGGCCCGGACGACTCGGCGGCGGCCATCGCGGCGCAGCCCGCAGCGGCTCGCAAGGTCGTATCGACTGGGCGGCCACTCTGCGCCAGGGCCGACCGCAACGCCGCGAACAGTTGGTACTGCGCCCGCGCAGCCAGCAGGCTGAGGAACTCTGGCTGGTGCTGGTCGATGCTTCTGCCTCGACCCGCCGGCATGGCGCCCTGAGCCAGGCCAAGGGCGTGCTCGCCGAGGTCTTCGACAGCGCCTATCGCCAGCGTGCGCGCCTGGCCGTGCTGCAGGCCGGTGGCCGTGAAGCGCAATGGTTGTGGCAGGGGCGCAAGGCCAGCGCCGAGCTGCATCGCTGGTTGCACGAGTTGGGCGCAGGAGGCGGCACGCCGCTGCTCGACGCGCTGAATCAGGCCGGCGACTGGCTGCTGCGCCGCCAGCGCGCGAAACCGCACGAGCGCCTGCGCCTGCTGATCCTGACCGATGGCCGTTTGCGTGATCTTCCAGCGTTGGCGCCGCTGCCGTGTCCGACCCTGCTGCTCGACACCGAACGCGCGCCCATCCGCCTGGGCCGCGCCCGTCTGTTGGCGCAGGCGCTGCAGGCCGACTACTACCATATCGACGACCTGGCGCCCGGCGTGCCGGGGCGCACCTGGAGAACCCCATGAAAACCCTGCTGCTGGTCGGCATCGGCGCCGGCGACCCGGACTACATCACCTTTCAGGCGATCAAGGCGCTGCGCCGTAGCGACGTGATTTTCCTGATGGACAAGGGCGCGGCCAAGCACAAGCTCAACGCCTTGCGCCGGGAAATCTGCGCACGCTTTCTCGACGGTCACACACCGCGTTTCGCCGAAGGCCAGCAGCCGGAGCGCGAACGCGAGGCTGCCGACTACCGCGCCAGCGTCGACGAACTCAACCGTGACAAGCAGGCGGTGTTCGAGCAACTGATCGACGAGCAGATGGCCGATGGCGAGACGGCAGCCTTTATGGTCTGGGGCGACCCGTCGCTGTACGACAGCAGCATCCGCATCATCGAAGCCATCGCCGCGCGCCGTAGTGATTTCACCTACGACGTCATCCCTGGCATCACCAGCCTGCAGGCGCTGACCGCGCGCCACCGCATCCCGCTCAACAGCATCGGCCGCGCAGTCGAAATCACCACCGGCCGGCTGCTCGCCGAAGGCTGGCCGCAGGGCGTGGACAGCGTGGCGGTGATGCTCGACGCTAAAGACACTTACCTCCGCTTCGTCGGCCACGGCCTGCATGTCTACTGGGGCGCCTACGTCGGCACCGCCGATGAAATCCTCATCGCCGGCCCGCTGGACGCAGTGGCTGAACGCATCGCCACCACCCGCGCCGAGGCGCGTGAACGCAATGGCTGGATCATGGACAGTTATCTGCTGCGTAAGGACGGTATGGCGTAGGGCCGAGGGCAGAAGCGGTGGACAAGAAGAGCGTTGTCCACCCTACGCGGAGTCATGCGCAGGGTGGATGTCGCTGTTTACATCCACCAGGCGGGCTCACAACCAACTCCAGGAAACCCCCGTATACACCCCAAACCCTTCCCCGGGCGTGGAGCGCGCTACATCCGCGCCATTGTCGTCATAGCCCGGCGTAACGGTGGCGGCATAGCGCTTGTCGGTCAGGTTGCGCAGGTCGAGCCAGGTTTGCCAGTCGTCCTTCGGCGAGGCGTAGCCGAGGGTGGCGCCGAAGGTGGCGTAGGCATCGGCGTAGTAGGAGTTGGCGTAGTCCACCGCGACCTTCGAGGCGTACTGGCTGTTGAGGCCTGCGTAAAAGCCGCTCGGGTGGTCGTAGCGCAGTTCGGCCTGGTAGTAGTGGCGTGGCAGGCCAGGCAGTCGGTTGTCGCCGAATGCGTCGTCGCCTTCGTAGTGGAAGTCGCTGAAGGTGTAGGCCTGGCGCAGGCTCAGGGCGCCAGCGGCGCCAGCGGCGCCACCTTGCCACAGCGGGCTGGTCAGGCCGGCTTCGATGCCCTGGTGCACGGTGGGGCTGGCGTTGGATTCGGCGAAGACGTTGGGCTCGATCTCGACGGTGAGCAGTTCATGGCGTACCTGCGAGTAGTAGTAGGTCAGCTCCCACTGGCCCAGTGCGGAATCACCACGCCCGCCGACCTCGAAGGTGGTGGCGGTCTGGTTGTCCAGGCTGATGGCAGCGCGCTGGCGCGCGGCATAGGGCTGCGTGGTGGTGCTGGAGAAGCGCAGCGGCGAGCCCCAGAGCATCGACCAGGCATGTGGCGGTTCTACCGAGCGGCTGATATTGCCGAATAGCTGCACATCGGGATTGAGCTGGTAGCGCAGGCCGATACGTGGCGCGTAGTCCCAGGTGCTTTCGTCGAGCTTGTCGTCGTTGGCTGGCCAGGTCACCTGCACGTCGCGGCGGGTATGGATCAGCGCCAGGCCGCTGGTCAACCACAGGTCGGGGGTCAGCTCCAGCTCGTTGCCGATATGCAGCACGTTGTCCGAGCCCAGGTGCTCGTAGTCGCGCATCAGGGTGCCGGCCGGATAGGGTGTGCCGTTGACGTTGATCGGCAACGCTGCGGTCTCTTTCGCTTTGCTGCTCGGCAGGTTGGTGGTGCTGCGCCAGCCGATGGTGGTGCTGCTGTTGAGCCCGAACAGGGTATGCCGGCGCGTGTAATTCAGGCTACCGCTGACGTCGCTGTAGTCCACGCGGATACGGTAGGCGCCGCCTCGGTAGGCGGTCTCGGTGATATCCATGGGGTAGTGGTGATAGGCCAGGCCGGCGACCAGGGTGGCGTCGTCGTCGATGCGCCAGGTGGTCTTGTTGGCCAGCCAGGTGCTGCCGGGCTGGTCGCGATGGGCGTCGATGCTGCGGTTGGCCGCAGCGGCCTGGCGCGGGTCGTCCTTGAGTTGCGCTTTGCTCAGGCGGCCCGGCGTTTCATGCTCGGTTTCGCGGTAACGCAGGTAGAAGCGCGTCTCCAGATTCTCGTTGAGCCGATAGCCGAAGTTGCCGGCGACGCCTTTGCCCTTGCCCGACGCGTGATCCTGATAGCCGTCGGTGTGGCTGTCGGTGAGGGCGAGGTAGTAGTCGAAATCGCCCAGCACCTGACCGGAGGCGATGTTGCGTTTCTGGTAGCCGTAGCTGCCGGTTTCATAGCGCAGTTGCAGCTTGGGCGCGGTGTAGCCGGTGTGGGTGATGTAGTCGATGGCGCCGCCCAAAGCCAGCGAGCCACGGTCGAAGCCATTGGCGCCGCGCAGCACTTCGGCGCGACTTATCCACAGGGGTTCCAGCAGTTCGTAGGGTGTGCCGCCGGAGCCGGTCAGCGGCAGGCCGTCTAGCAGGATATGGGTGCCGGAGGCATGCGAGCCGGGGCCACGGTTGATACCCGAGCCGCGCACGCTGATCTTGACGCCCTCGTTGCCGGGTGACTGTGCGTAGACGCCCGGCTGGTAGGCCAGCACGTCGGCGACGCCGGCCACGCGGCCTTGCTCGACCTTGTCCATGTCCACCAGGTTGGTGGCGCCGGGGACCTGTTTCAGCGCTTCCTGCGCGGCCTCGATTTCGCTCAGCGGTGCGCCACTGATTTGCATGGCGTCCAGTTGCATGGGCTGCTGAGCCAGGGCGATTGGCGCTGCCAGGCAGTTGAAGGTCAGCAGGGCCAGGCGGGCCGGTCGAGCGTATAGCGGCTGGAGCAACATGCGAAGGTTCCATTGAGCGGGCTACGAGTCTGTCTGATGGATGACGCAGGCGATTCGTCACCATCGTCCGCAACCCTACAGAATCCTTCGCTCAGGCGCCTGACGTGCTGCCAGCCGTTTCACTCGGCAGAGAAAAACGCGGCTACCTGTGACTGCGCCACGGCGCGGGCCTCCAGCAGGGCCTGCTCACCTCTGGCGGTACCCTCCACACAGAAGAAGTGCATGTTCCTGAGGCCCACCGTGGCCAGGGCCGCCTGCAGGTAGGGGCGCAGGAAGTCTGGTTGCCGCGCCTGCTCACCGCTGATCAGCCCACCTGAGGCCAATGCCACGTACACCGGGCGGTCACGTAGCAGGCCAACCTTGCCTTGCGGTGTGCCGTTGAATGTCATGCGTATGCGCACGATGTGATCGACCCAGGCTTTGAGTGTCGAGGGCACGCTGTAGTTGTGCATGGGGGTGGCGATCAGCAGCACATCCGCTTCGTCGAGCTGACGGATCAGCTCGGCGGAGCGGCGCAGGGCGCTGCCGGGCTCTGTCTGGTCACTGTCAGAGGGAGACGCCAGAGCCATGGCATAGTCCCGGTCGACATGTTGCAGATCGTTGAGGTCGACGTCCTGTACCTCCAGTGAGTGCCGACCAGCGAGGCCGTCGAGCACCTGGTGAGACAGACGCAGGCTTTCTGATTCAGCGCCACGCGGGCTGCTGATCAGGCGCAGCACACGGATAGATGCAGGCATGGGCGTAACCTCTCCGAGATCGGGCTTCAGGCCAGGCCGGCCTTGTCCAGGCCGAACTGCTTGTCGGCGGAGCCAGGCACGTTACGGAAGGCCACGCTCAGGCGATTCCAGCCATTGATGGCGACCACCAGGAAGCTCAGGTCCGAGAGTTCCTGCTCGGAAAACTGCTCGCGCACGCTGGCGTAGATGGCGTCGGACACGCCATGCGGCGACAGCTGGGTCAGGGCTTCGGTCCACTCCAGTGCGGCGCGCTCCTGCTCGGAGAACAGCGGCGATTCGCGCCAGACGGCGACATGGTGCAGACGCAGCTCGCGCTCGCCATGGATCTTCGCTTCCTTGACGTGCATGTCGACGCAGAAGGCGCAGCCATTGATCTGCGAGGCACGCAGCATGACCAGATGAGCCAGCGGCGCGAGGAACGGGCTGCGGGTCAGCAGCGTGGAGAATTCGGCGTACTTGCCGGAGGCCTTGGGGGAGAGTGCAAAGTAGTCGAGGCGCTGGCTCATGGTTTTCATCCGTAGGCGAGTTGAGAAGAAACCGATGCCGCTCTGCAACTGGCAGAACCACTGTGGCTCGGTGAGGACGAATGTACGTACCAGTGGGCTAGCCACATAGATCCATTTTCGCGGATTTTTATTGATCCACTTTCTCGGCGTTTGACATATCGCGACCTCAGCCCTGGGGAAACTGCGCCGGATCGCAAAAGCAGGCGCGCAGGTGATCGAACACCAGGCGCACTCTTGGCGGCACCGGGCCCTGCTGTGGGCGGTAGATAAACAACTGCCAGGGATCGGGCGCCTGCTCCGTCAGCACGGCCTGCAGGTGGCCGCTTTGCAGGTACGGCTGCGCCAGGTAGGCGGGCAACTGGCCGTAGGCCAGGCCGGCAAGCACGGCTTCCAGCTCGGCTTCGGGGTCGTCGCACACCAGCGCTGGCGCGGGCGGATGCAGGCTGGGGCCGTGGGCGAATGTCCATGGCCAGGGACGGCCATTCTTGCGGTCGATCAGCACCGACAGCGGCCGTTGCTGCAACTCGTCGAGGTCACGCGGCGCGCCGCTGGCAGCGATCAGTTCCGGTGTGGCCACCACCTGTAAGGGTACTGGTGCCAGGGCGCGGGCAACGTAGCGGCTGTCACGCAGGAAGCCGACGCGGATGCCGATGTCGATCTGCGCTTCCACCGCGTCGGTGATCTCGTCCTCCAGGCGCAGGTTCAGTACCAGTTGCGGGTGCTGCTTGAGCAAGGGCTGCAGGAACGCCACTAGAAAGCGCTTGCCGATGGCCTGCGGCGCGGTGATGCCGATGCGCCCGGCGATGGACGATTCGGCATCGGCGCGGTGGCCACGAAACAGCGCGTCGAAATCCTCCAGCATCTGCCGGGCGCGCACCGCATAGGCCTCGCCGAAAGCGGTGATATGCACCTGGCGGGTGTTGCGGTGGAAGAGAATCTCGCCGAGCTCCTCCTCCAGCGCCTTGATCGCGCGAGTCACCGCCTGCGGGGAAACCCCCAGGCGAGTCGCTGCCTCGCGGAAGTTGCTGCAGTCGGCAGCGCTGCAGAAGATGCGGATCATCTCCATGCGATTGAGCATGTCGGGGCGCCTCTGTATTCCAGAATATGGAATAGCCTAATCCAAACTCTTCCATTCATTGAAACTGAAATCACCTCTAACGTGAGCCCATGTCCGGCGTACGGCACGGACACTCCAACGAATCGAGAGAGGGCTTACCCATGAGCAACAACATTTCCGGCAAGGTCGTGGTCATCACCGGCGCCAGCAGCGGCCTGGGCGAAGCCACCGCGCGTCACCTCAGCCAACTGGGCGCCAAGGTGGTGCTGGCGGCGCGGCGCAAGGAGCGTCTCGAGCAGCTTGTCAGCGAACTGTCCGCCGCTGGCGGCGAGGCCGTGGCCTACCAGACCGACGTGACCCGCGCCGATGAGGTGAAAGCGCTGATCCAGGGCGCACTGGACACCTTCGGCCGCGTCGATGTGCTGGTCAACAACGCCGGGCTGATGGCCATCGCGCCGATGAGCGACGTGCGTGTCGAGGAGTGGGAGCGCATGATCGATATCAACATCAAGGGCGTGCTGTACGGCATCGCCGCTGCGCTGCCGGTGTTCCAGCAGCAGAACGCCGGGCACTTCATCAACATCGCCTCGGTGGCCGGGATCAAGGTGTTCAGCCCGGGCGGTACCGTCTACAGCGGCACCAAGTTCGCCGTACGCGCCATCTCCGAAGGCCTGCGTCACGAGGTCGGCGGCAGCATCCGCACCACCACCATCGAGCCGGGCGCGGTGGACTCCGAGCTGAAGTTCGGCAGCTCGCACCAGCAGAGCCGTGACTTCGTCGTCGACTTCTACAAGCAGGCGATTGCGGCTGAGTCGGTGGCGCGCGCCATCGCCTACGCCATCGAACAGCCGGCCGATGTCGACATCAACGAGATCGTCCTGCGCCCGACCGTGCAGGAGTTCTGATCCACCGCTGCTGCGGCAGGCGCTTGCGATGCGGGCCTTCACAGGCCAGCATGCGAGCGCCTTTTTCGTTATCAGGAGTCTGCATGAGCGCGCCTATCCGCCCCGTCGATCTGGCCAAGGCCTACCGTCTGCTCAACCATGGTCCCACCGTGCTGGTATCGGCTCGTCATCAGGCTGTGGATAACGTCATGGCGGCGGCCTGGTGCTGCGCCCTGGATTTCGACCCGCCGAAGCTCACCCTGGTGTTGGACAAGGCCACCCGCACTCGCGCGCTGATCGAGGGCAGCGGCCTGTTCGCCATCCAGGTGCCGACGGTGGCGCAACTGCAACTGACCCAGGCGGTGGGCAACGCCAGCCTGGCCGACGATCCGGCGAAGCTGGCCCATGCCGGCGTCGAGTTGTTCACGATGGAAAGTCACGACCTGCCGCTGGTGGCGGGCTGCGCGGCCTGGCTGGTCTGCCGGTTGCTCGATGAGCCGCACAACCAGCAGGCCTACGACCTGTTCATCGGCGAGGTGATCGCGGCCTGGGCGGACGAGCGCGTGTTCCGCGACGGTCGCTGGCATTTCGAAACGGCCGACCCGAGCCTGCGCAGCCTGCATCACGTTGCGGGCGGTCATTACTACGCGATTGGCGAGGCGCTCAAGGCCTGAAGTGACAAGGCCCATGATGAGGATCATGGGCTTTGGAGAGGGCGTTTCAGCGATAAGTGCTTTCGATGATCCGCCGAGCATCGGCATTCGCCTGCTCAAACGACAGCTCCGTATCCTGCAGGAGCGCCACCAGTTGCGGGTTCTGCAGGATGTCGGCACCCGGTTCGAGCATCTGGGCACGGCGCGATAGCACCATGTACAGGGTGACCTGCTCGCGCGTCTCTACGTAGGGCAGTTCCAGCGCGGTGAACATGGCCTGGCGGATGAAGTCGCGACGCTGCTCCGTCTCCATGCCCTGCAGAACCTCGGGGTCGTTGAGGTGGATGGTCGCCGAGTAGCGGCCGATATCCTCTTCGCGCGCTTGCGCGTACATGGCTTCCTTGCTGATGACCCGCTTCTGGAGGCTCTCATAGAGCTTGTCGCTGGCAGCAAGCTGCTTGGCATCCATCTTCTGACGCAGCTGTTCTTGCTGTTCGGCGTGGTCGTCGCCGACGATGCGTGACCAGGCCAGGCTGGAGGCCAAGTCCTCGTCCGCTTCGTAGCGATAGGCAAGAGCGCTTTGCGATTCACCATAGCCATGCAGAGCCGAGCGCTCCAGCCAGCGCTTGGCAAGCTCAGGGTCCTGCTCCACGCCTTTGCTGCCGATCTGGTAGATGCGCCACATGCCGTACTCTGCGCACCAATCGTTGCGGCTCGCGGCATAGGCGATGTAGTTGAAGGACTCCTGATCCTTCTCGGCCTGGGATTTTTCCTGGTCTCTATCGGCAATCAGCGACAGGTAGCAGAAGGCCCGGTTGTGTTCGGGCGCGGCGAAAATCAGGCAGCTTTTGGCGTTTGCCGTGTCGTCGGCGCTGAACAGCTGCGTGCCCAAGCCGTAGAGAATGTCGCTGTCCATTTGCGCTGTGCAGTACGCATTTGCCTGCGCAGGAGGCAGTACCGTCTTCAGCGTCAACTGCGGCAGGGTGGCGTTGAGATCCGCAGTCGTGTCGTGCTGCTCGGACGTGCTGACACAGCCGAGTATCAGAGCGGAGAAAACTACTGGCAGGCAGTGAAAATGCCGCATATTGATCGTCCTTAATCGCTGGTTGCATGTGCCCGGACGCTGGTCGTCCGGTGCATCGGTAGGCCGGCATTCTATCGGTCAGCGCCATCCTGGCAAGGCTGCGTCCTCAGGCTGTGAGGCAGGTAACACTCGCAACCGTCCTTTCTTGCATCAGCGCGCCAGCGGCAACGCCAAGCCGATCAGCACGAAGAGCACGCCGCAACTGCGATTGAAGGCACGGCCGCCGCGCTGCAACAAGGGGCGTACGCGAACGGCTAGCAGCGCCAGCAACAGCTCGACGAGAAACTCGACCACGGCAAAGGTTGCCGCCATTACCACGAACTGCACGGCCAGGCCGCGCTGCGGGTCGACGAACTGCGGCAGGAAGGCGCCGTAGAACAGGATCACCTTGGGGTTCGACAGTGCCGACAGCAGGCCCTGGCGAAACAGCCGGCTGGCGCTGGGACGGGCGCCGCTATCGGCCAGCGTCAGGTTCATCGGCGGCGAGCGCCACAGCTGCACGCCCAGCCAGATCAGGTAGGCGCCGCCGATCCACTTCAGCGCCAGCAGTGCGCTGGGCGCGGTCTTGAGCAGGGCACCGAGGCCGAACATGGCCAAGGCGATCAGCGCGCTGAAGCCGACCACGCCACCGAGGATGGTGGCCAGCGCCATGCGCGCGCCATACAGCCCGCCGTGGGTCAGCGCCAGCAGGCTGTTGGGGCCGGGCGTCAGCGCCAGGCCGAGGGTGGCGACGAAGTAGACGAGCCAGAGTTCGAGGGCCATGCGGGTCTCCTGTGAGTGCGCGGCCAGTCTAGTCAGCGGCAAGGGCAAGAATGAGGTAGATTCTGGCCATCTAACGGTTGATTCTGGACTGAACATGGCCGAAAAACCCGATCTGCGTTTTCTCCTGCTGCCGTTGCCGGAGTTCGCCCTGCTGCCGTTCGGTGGTTTTCTCGACAAGTTGCGCTTCAGCGCCGACGACGAGGACTACAGCCGCCAGCGCTACTGCGCCTGGACGATCCTCGGCCTGCAGCCGGGACACGTGCTGTCCAGCAGCGGTGCGGCGCTGCGCATCGAGGCTACGCCGGATGAGCTGAAGCTGGCCGACTACGACTACCTGGTATTGTTCGGCGGGCGCAATGCGCAGGCCACCGCCGCGCTGGCACCGGCTTACCAGCCATTGCTGCGTCGTGCAGCGCGCGCCGGAGTGAAGCTGGTAGCGGTCGACAACGCCAGCTTTCTGCTCGCCACCTGCGGCCTGCTCGACGGCCATCGGGTGGCGGTGCACTGGCGCCATGAGGCGGAGTTCCGCACCAGCTTTCCACACCTGCGCCTGGCCCGCGAGCGTCTGTATTGCCTCGATGGCGCGCGGATCTCCTGCGCGGGAGGCACGGCGGCCATCGACCTGGCAGTGGAGCTGCTGGCCCAGGGCAGCGGCCGGGCGCGTGCGCTCAAGGGCCTGGCCGACATGCTGGTGGACGAGACACGCAGCGGTCAGCACGCGCTGCGTTCGCTGCACACGACGTCGAGCGGTGAGCGCCATGTCGACCGCGCCATCGCCCTGATGCGTCACGGCCTGGCCAGTGCTGATGGCATCGAGCAGCTGGCGGCCAGCGTCGGCATCAGTCGTCGTCAGCTCGACCGTCTGTTTCACGCCAGCCAGGGCATGAGTGCGCGCGAGTACTGGAACGAGCTACGCCTTCAGCACGTGCGCTGGCGCCTGCTCAATTCCAGCCACAGCCTGGCGCAACTCGCCGACGAGATTGGCGTCAGCGATGCCAGCCACCTGGGCAAGCTGTTCCGCCAGCGTTTCGGTCTGGCGCCCGGCACCTTCCGACGTCAGGGCGGCGCAAACTCCTCCAACTTGTAGGTGCCGCTCCTACAGGCCTGCCAGCAGCGGCAGCCAAACCGAAGCGAGCAGCAACACAGCCATGCAGCGGTTCAACAGCAGCAGCCTGGCCGGTTGTCGCAGCAGCTTCGCACCGCCAGCGCCGAGCAGACCCCAGGCGATGAGGCAGGGCGTCGACACCAGCAGGAACAGCGCTGAATAGCCCGCCACCGCGCCGAGCGAAGCCCGGCCATCGAGGAAGATCGCCGTGACCGAGACGGTCATCAGCCAGGTCTTGGGATTGATCAGTTGCAGGCCGGCGCCCTGGGTGAAACCCTGGCGCTGGTCGATGCTGCGCTCTTCCAGGCTGGCGGTGTCGGCGCGCATCAGCTTGCAGGCCATCCAACTGATCCAGGCCGATCCGGCCCAGGTCATCACCGTCTGCAACAGCGGGGCGCGAGCCAGCAGTTCGCCGAGGCCCAGGCCGACCACCAGCAGCATCAGACTGGCCGCGAGACTGGCGCCCGCGGCGATGGTCAGCGCGATGGACAGACCGAAGCGGGCGGCGCTGCCGAGGATCAGCAGGTTGGTCGGGCCGGGTGTGATCGAGGCCACTGAGGCGAAAAGGATGAAGGGCAGCCACTGGTTCATGGCAGAGCCCGGCGGGCAGTGAAAGACATCTGACATCGCTCCATATCGGGATATGGCGCGATTGTCCGGGCAGCTATCTCAGTGGTCTTGAAGCTTTGTGCAGAGGTTGCGGTAGGCGCCCGGGGTGAGACCGTTGGCGCGGCGGAACCAGCGGCCCAGGTGGCTCTGGTCGGCAAAACCCAGGTCGCTGGCGACATCCGCTGGCGCCGTGCCCAGGGCCAGCAGACGGCGGGCGCGCACCAGGCGCAGCTGGATCAGGTAGCCGTGTGGGGCGATGCCGAAGGCGGCCTTGAACGCGCGGCTCAGGCGAAAGCGGTCGACGCCGCAGACGTGCGCCAGTTCGTCGAGGCCGATGTTCTCGTGAAAGTGCGCATGCAGGTACTCGCGTGCGCGCAGGGCCACGCTGGCGATCTGCGGGTTGCCCGGCAGGCGCTGGCGCCAGTGCAGGCTGCGCGAGATCCGCTCCAGCAGCGCATCCAGTGCGGCGTCGCGCACCATGCGCGGCTCGTCGTCACTCAGCGCCTGCAGGGCATTGGCGATGCACGGCAGCAGGCCGGGGTCGTCCGGCTGGGTGAGTGGTACGCCGGGCAGGCAATCGCTGGGCGCCTGCTCGAACAGCGCCGGCAGCGCGCGCTCCAGCCAGCCTGGCTCGAGATAGAGGGTGGAGTAGGTGAAGCCGCCCGGTGTCGGTGCATGGCCGTCGTGGATGTCGCCGGGCTCGAGGAAGAAGGTTTGTCCCGGCACGCTGCTGAACAGCGCTCGGCGGCAATGAAACTGCTGCACGCCCTGTTCGGTGAAGCCGATCAGGTAGCTGTCGTGCCAGTGCGGATCGTAGGCGTGGCCCTCGAAATGCGCGCGGATCACCTCAATACCGGTATCGGCATCCTGCTTGAGGTCGACCCATGACTGCGCGTTCATCGCCTGCTGCCCGTTTGTGCTGTGAACGTCAGAGCTTAGCGCGTTCGGCGAGCAGGACTAGAAGGTTTGTGCAGGCGCCTTTCGTAGGAGCTGGCTTGCCAGCGATCAAGGTGTTCGACAGTGCTGGATCGCCCGCAAGGGGGCTCCTACAGATCGGGATACCAGCGCGGCGTGTAGACCCACTCGCCGCCATCGGCGCGCGGGAAACGGCGGGTCTGGCTGGAACCGATGATCACCAGGGTGCGCATGTCGACCATCTCCGGGGTCAGCTCGCCGAGGGTTAGGCTGCGCAGCGCCTCGGCGGGCCGGCCTATATCGCGACCCAGCACCACCAGGGTCTGCGGTTCGCGGTGCTGGCGCAGCAGCTCCAGGGCGCGGCCGAGCTGCCAGGGGCGGGCCCTGGAGATCGGGTTGTAGAAGGCCATGGCCAGGTCGGCGATGGCGGCGTGCTGCAGGCGTTTTTCGATCACTGCCCAGGGTTTGAGGTTGTCGGAAAGCGAGATCAGGCAGAAGTCATGACCCAGCGGCGCGCCGGCCTTGGCGGCAGTGGCCAGTGCGGCGGAGACGCCCGGCAACACTTCCAGTTCAACGCCATGCCAGGCGTTGCTCTGCGGGCTTTCCAGCGCCTCCATCACGGCGGCGGCCATGGCGAATACGCCGGGGTCGCCGGAGGAGATCATCACCACCCGCCGACCGCTGGCGGCCAGTTCGAAGGCGTGGGCGGCGCGCTGCAGCTCCTCGCGGTTGTCACTGGGGTGCAGGCGTTGCTCGGCGCGCAGCGGGCCAGCCATCTTCACGTAGGTGTCGTAGCCGAGCAGGTCTTCGGCCTCGTCGAGGGCGCGGCGCACGGCGGGGGTCATGTGTTCGGCGGCGCCGGGGCCGAGGCCAACCACGCTGAGGCGTCCACGGCGCTGGCCGAGGCGCTCGATATCCAGCGGCTGCTCGTCCAGCAGCAGGCGTAGGCCGTCACCAATATGGTGTTCGGCTGGCAGCGCGGATGTGCTGTGGATAAAGCGCAGCGGCAGTTTCAACTCGGCTGCGGCGGCGTGCAGTTCGGCGTTGGCCATCCAGCCTTTGTCCGCGAGCAGAACGGCCAGCGCTTGCGGCGCCAGATTGGCGGCGGTCAGCGCCTGCTGCAGGCGGACGAGCAGGTCGGAACCGGGGCGTTCGATCAGCGCAGCGGCGCAGCGCGGGTGGATCAGCAACTCGTCCGGTTGCGCGGGGCGCGCCTCTGCGGTGATGTGGATAACCCGACTGGCGGCTTTATCCACAGGCAGTTGCGCAGCCTCCAGCCAGGGCGCCTGGCCTTCGATGCGTACCGTCTCGCCGCCGAGCAGGTCGCTGACGAAGCGCTTGCCCTGCTGCAGGTCGGCCAGTGCATAGCCGGCTGGCGGCTCCAGCAGGCAGGTGCCGAAGCGCAGTTCGCCGCTGGTGGTGATGGCTGCCGTCACGCCCAGGTGCGAGGCGATCTCGCGGGCCAGGCGATTGACCCCGGCCAGGCCACCGAGCAGCGGCACCACTGCACTGCCGTCTTCGGCCAGGGCCAGCACCGGCGGTTCGGTGCCCTTTTCCGCGAGCAGCGGGGCGAGGCTGCGGATCACGATGCCGGCGGCACACAGCGCCACAAGCGGCTCGCCTGTACGGTACAGGGCACGCAGGGTGTCGCCGAAATCGTCGTAGTGGCGCTCGGCGCCGTCGGCGCGCCCGCGCAGGCCATGGATCACGGCCTGTGGATAAAGCGCCTGGAGGCGGTGTGCAGTGACCAGCGCGCTGGCGCCGAGGATGACGATGTTCATGCGGTAAATCCTGTAGCCCGGATGCAATCCGGGGAATGGCTGTCCCGGATTGCATCCGGGCTACGTTCGAGCGAATTGCAGTAGAGCGTAGGGTGGATGACGCTTCACCCATCCACCGCCGCGATGGTGGATGAAAAAAGCATCATCCACCCTACGGTTTCACCCTCTCCATTTCTGGCCGGGCACCAGAATCATGGAAAAGTACGGCGAATCCATCGGCTCTACCTCGTCCAGCGCGACGATCTTCTGGCTGGCCATGGTCGCGCGCTCGACATAGTGAGCGCGGCCATCCAGACCGAGTTTGCGCAGCACCCGGCGGACCTTGTCGAAGTTGCGCCCGAGCTTCATCACCACGGCGGCTTCGGCGTCGCGCAGGCGCTGTTCCAGTTCGTCTTCCGGGAGCACGCCGGACAGCACGCTCAAGCTCTGGTTGCGGTACACCAGCGGCGTGCCGAGCACCGAGGCGCAGCCGAGCATGGAGCACACGCCGGGCACCACCTCCACCTCATAGCGGCCGGCCAGGCGGTCGTGCAGGTACATGTAGGAACCGTAGAAGAACGGGTCGCCCTCGCAGATCACCGCCACGTCCTGGCCGGCGTCCAGCAGGCGAGCGATCTGCTCGGCGCAGGTGTCGTAGAAATCGGCGATCACATCCTCGTAGGACAGCGGCGGGGCCAGCTTCTCGGTGGTCACCGGGTAGACCAGCGGCAGGCGCTGCTGGGCGGCGTCCAGATGCGCTTCGATGATGCCGAAGGCATTCCCGCCATGGCCGGCGTTGTGCTTGGCCTTGGCCACGAAGTAGGCCACCACGGGTGCGCTTTTCAGCAGGCGCAGGGCCTTGAGGGTAAGCAGCTCGGGGTCGCCGGGGCCGACACCGAGGCCAAGCAGACGGCCAGCCATCACTCCACCTCCGAGGCGAGGGCGTTGACCGCCGCTACCGCCATGGCGCTGCCGCCACGACGACCACGGACGATCACATAGGGCACGCCACGGCTGTCTTCGGCCAGCGCATCCTTGGATTCCGCGGCGCCGATGAAGCCCACCGGCATGCCGATGATCAGCGCCGGTTTCGGCGCGCCGGCGTCGAGCATTTCCAGCAGGTAGAACAGCGCAGTGGGCGCGTTGCCGATCACCACCACGCTGCCGCCCAGGTGTTCGCGCCAGTGCTCCAGGGCCACCGCCGAGCGGGTATTGCCGACTTCGCGGGCCAGCTCCGGCACGCCGGCATCGTGCAGGGTGCAGATCACCGGGTTGTTGGCCGGCAGGCGTGGGCGGGTGATGCCTTCTGCGACCATGCGTGCATCGCAGAGAATCGGCGCGCCAGCCAGCAGGGCCGCACGGCCGGCAGCGCCAGCACTGGGGGAGAAGCGCAGATCTTGCACCACATCGACCATGCCGCAGGCGTGGATCACGCGCACGGCCAGTTTTTCCAGGTCGGCGGGAATGCCATCGAGGTTGGCTTCGGCGCGGATGGTGGCGAAGGAGCGGCGGTAGATTTCCTGGCCGTCGCGGATGTAATCAAGCATCGGGTGTTCCTGCGGAGTGTTGGCGGGCGAACCAGGCGCCGGCCTCGTCGATGGTCATGGCGGGCACCAGCAGACGGCCGAAACCGGGCGCCTCGGGCGTGCGTTGATAGAGCTGGTAGTGGTCGGGCGTGCTGGCCAGCAGGGTGTAGGGCTGCACGCGGGCGCTGGCGCAACTGCGCGGGCAGGCGCTGAGGTGCACCTGTGGTCGCGCGCCGCTTTCGCGCAGCAGGTCGGCCAGGTGCAGGGCATGGTGCTTGCTGTCGGCCAGGCCGCGTGCGCAGGCGGCCGAGCCGGTACAGGCGACCAGACCAAGCAGCGGCTCGTCGACGTGGGTCAGCAGGCCCAGTTCGCCCAGTGCTGCCAGCAGTTCACGGTTGGCGGGTTCGGGCACATTGCCCAGCAGCACGCCTTGCCAGGGTGTCAGGCGCAGCTCGCCGTCGCCGTGGCGCTCGCTCAGCTCGGCCAGCGCCAGCAGTTGTTCGGCGTGTAGTCGACCGAGCCGGGCGCCGGCCAACACCATGTGCAGGCCATTCTGCGCCTGTGGATAAATCCCTGCCGGCGTGTGTTTGATCGTTGCGGCAGGCTGCCACGCCAGGGGGGCCTGCAGGGTGAAATCCAGGCGTGCCTGCAGGCGTTGCAGCAATTCGTCGGCAGGGATCTGCGTCAGCAACTGGCGCATGCGTGATTGCTCGGGAGTCGCCAGTTCGAGGAACAGCAACAGGAGTTCGCGCACCAGCGTGACCGCCTGGGTCGCCTCGATTCGCGCCAATGGCGTGTCGATGGGGCAGCCGGCCAGGCCCAGCAACAGGTGCTGTTCATCCTCGGCGGCCAGCCACAGGTCGTGGGGGTGTGCGCGCATGGCCAGGGCTTCGCCGCCGTCCAGCTGCAGGGCGAATTTGGGGGAGAGGGCATGCAGCGCTGGAGTGTCCTGCAGCAGGTCGAGCAACTGGCTGGCCAGCGAGCGCACGTCCACTCGCGCCTGCGGGTCGAGGCCGGCAGCGGGGCTGAGCAGCAGGTTGCGCACATCGTCAGCGGCGGCCACGCGCGGGCCGAGGCCGGCGCTCAGCAGGGCGTCGATCAGTGCGCTTTCCTGGCCGGGGAGCACGCCACGAATCTGCAGGTTGCTGCGGTTGGTCAGCTCCAGCACGCCATTGGCATGCTGCAGCGCTGCCTCGGCAATCGCCCGCGCCTGCGCACAGCGCAGCACACCGCCAGGCAGCTTGATGCGGCAGATACCGCCATCCAGCGCGGGGACGATGCGTAGCAGACCGGGGCAGGCGGAAGGGCGGACGGATGTGGGCAAGCGGTCACCTGTGGATAACGACGCGGCGACCGGACCAGCGAAATCCCATAGGGGACTTCATGGCATCGGTACACCCCGCCCGATGTTGGCACTCGCGACCAGCGTTCGTCGGCAGGTCTCCTGGCTGACAGGTCTTTATCTGCCGCGGCCTTCCCGGAAATCCAGTGGCGCGGTTGCGGCAGACTCGCTGTTTACAGTTGCGGGGGCAGCTCGGTCGCGATCAGAGATCGCTCCGGATTCCCTCTTAGGCCCGTTGCGGAGTCGCATCGACTCAAGGGCACCGACGAAGGCGCTATTATGCCCGCTTTGCCCGGAGCGCGGACAGGCGGTCCGTCGGGCCTGTGCGAGGACATTGGATGAAACCCTGGTTGACCCTGGTCGGTATCGGCGAAGACGGCTATCCCGGCCTGGGCAAGGCCGCGCGCCGCGCGCTGCTGGCAGCCACGCGCATCGTCGGCGCGCCGCGCCAACTGGCGTTGCTGCCGCCGTGCATCAGCGGCGAGCGGGAAACCTGGCCCAGCCCCTTCGACCTTGAGCCGCTGCTGGCGCGGCGTGGCGAGGCGGTGTGCGTGTTGGCCAGTGGTGACCCGATGTTCTACGGCGTCGGCGCCAGCCTGGCGCGCCAGGTGCCTGCCGACGAGTTGCGGGTATTGCCCGCGCCATCCTCGTTGTCGCTGGCGGCGGCGCGTCTGGGCTGGCCATTGCAGGAGGTGGAGGTGCTGTCGCTGGTCGGCCGTCCGCTGGCCACGCTCAATGCCCGGCTGTATCCCGGCATTCGCTTACTGGTATTGAGCGCCGATGGCGATACGCCCGCGCAGGTTGCCGAAGCCCTGCGTGTGCGCGGTTTCGGTGCCAGCCGCCTGACCCTGCTGGAGCACCTTGGCGGGCCTGACGAGCGCCGCCTCGATGGCCTGGCCGCGAACTGGAACCTGCCGCGCGGTGCCGATCTCAACCTGCTGGCCGTGGAGTGTCTGGCCGACGCCGGTGCGCAGCTGTTGCCACCGACCTGCGGCCTGCCGGACGAGGCCTACCGCCACGACGGCCAACTGACCAAGCGCGACGTGCGCGCAGTGACCCTGGCGCGCCTGGCGCCGCTGCCCGGCGAACTGCTGTGGGATGTCGGCGCCGGTTGCGGCTCCATCGGCATCGAATGGATGCGCGCGCATCCGGCCTGTCGCGCCATCGCCATCGAGGCCAACGAGGGGCGGCAGGCGCATATCCGCCACAACCGCGACGCCCTCGGCGTACCCGGCCTGCAACTGGTCGCCGGTCATGCGCCCGAGGCGCTGGCCGGGCTGCCGGCGCCGGATGCCATCTTCATCGGCGGCGGCGTCACCGTACCCGGCCTGCTGGACGCCTGCTGGGCTGCGCTCAAGCCGGGCGGGCGCCTGCTGGCCAATGCCGTGACCATTCAGAGCGAGGCGGCGCTGGTGGCCTTCCGCGAACGGCAGGGCGGCGAGTTGCTGCGGCTCACTGTGGCTCAGGCACAGCCGCTGGGCGGTTTCGACACCTGGCGCGCGGCACTGCCGATCACCCTGCTGGCGGTGCGCAAGCCGTGAGCGCGCGACTCCTGCTGCTCGGCGGCACCACCGAGGCGCTGCGCCTGGCCCGTCGCCTCGGGCCGGAGACCATCTACAGCCTGGCCGGCCTCGGCCGGGTGCCGGACGATCTGGCCTGCCGCGTGCGCGTCGGCGGTTTTGGCGGCGCCGAAGGCCTGGCGGCCTTTTTCGCCAGTGAAGGTATCGAGCTGCTGCTCGATCTGACCCACCCCTACGCCGCGCAGATCAGCCATAACGCCGCCCGAGCCGCCGAGATCGCCGGCGTGCCCTGCTGGGCGCTGCGTCGTCCTGGCTGGCAACCCGGCGCCGGCGATGACTGGCGCGAGGTGGACGACTGGGATGAACTGACCCGCGCGCTGGCGCCTTTCGAGCGGCCATTCTTCACCTCCGGGCGCGAGCCGCTGGCGCACCTGCACGAGATTCCCGAGCACCAGCATTGGACGGTGCGCTGCCTGCAGGCCGAGCCGGCGCCCCCGCGCGCCGAGATCATCGGTGCGCGGGGGCCATTTACGCTGGACGAGGAGCGCGCGCTGTTCGCCCGTATCCGCTGCGACGTGCTGGTGAGCAAGAACAGTGGCAGCGCGTCCACCGAGCCGAAGTTGCAGGTGGCACGTGAGCTGGGTCTGCCGGTGTTGTTGTTGCGCCGGCCGCAACTGCCGGTGGTGACGCGGGAATTCGCCGAGCTGGAAGCGCTGTGGGAGGCGCTTCAGCGGCGACTGGACTGCTGCGGTCGCGGCTAAAGCCCCTCCCACGGACTGATCGTTCCCACGCTCCGCGTGGGAATTCAGCTCTGGACGCTCTGCGTCCATCACGTCGGCGCAGAAACCAACCTCGCCAGGCACGACGCGGAGCGTCACACGCGCAGGTGCCCACGCAGAGCGTGGGTACCATAGGCAAACCCGCCAACGACGGCCTACGCGCTGCGCGCAATTGCGTAGGGTGGACGTCGTTTTTCACGTCCACCGCAACGGTGGATCGATAAAGCGCGATCCACCTACACGCGCTGCTAGACTGCCGGCCCGTTCTGGAGACCGCCATGAGCCAAACCCCCTACGCGCGCATTCTGTTCATCGGCCCCGGCCTGGGCCGTGGGGCCTCGGCCGAGCGTCTGCAGCCGCGCATCGAAGCTCTGCTCGGCGAGGCGCACCTGCATGACACGGAGCAGGACGGCTTCTGGCAGGCGATAGACGAGGCACCACGGCCATTGCTGGTGGTGGATCTGGAGCCGCGCGCCGATGCTGCGCACCGCGACTGGCTGCGCGAGCGCATAACCGAACGGGGCGGCGGGACAGGGGTGTTCGTGGTCTGCACGGCGCTTGAGGACACCTGGCTCGATGGCCTTGGCGCGCTGCTTGCGCATCGCGAGGCGCATCTCCCCTGCAGCGATGTGCCGCCTGTGCCGGCCCATCACGCCTGGTCGCAGATCCCGCCGCATGCGCAGCGCCTGCTGCTGTGCAACGGCCCGCGCTGCACGCGCAAGGGTGCGCTGGGGCTGTGGAAAACCCTGCGCCAGCGGCTCAAGGCTGCCGGCAAGCTGGAGTGCGAGGGCGGCGTGCATATCACCCGCAGCCAGTGCCAGTTCCCCTGCGATCTGGGCCCGACCGCGAGTCTTTATCCACAGGGTGAGTGGTATGGCATCAAGGACGAGGCGGCGGTGATTCGCCTGGTCGACGAGCGTCTGGTGGCGGGTAGGGCGCTGCCGGAGTTGCGTATCGATGAGCAGGGCGGCCATTAGTTACACCTGCGGATAGTCCAGGTGAGGTGTCGTCACGGTGGACAAGCTGCGCGTTGTCCACCTTACGCTTGAGTCTGCCCCAAAGTGCCTCCCACAATTGCCCCTGCGCCTTGACTTGAGCGGGGGCGGGTGGTCATATCCGCCCCGCTTCAGGTGTCTCACGCCGCCGCGCGTGAGGTGAAACGGGAAGTCGGTTGAAGTCCGACGCTGCCCCCGCAACGGTAAGCGAGCGACCGCATCGAAACGCCACTGTGCGCCACGCGCATGGGAAGGCGATGCGTTCATGACCCTCGCAAGCCCGGAGACCGGCCTGGAGTCGTTTGTGTCTGGCAACCCGCGGTGGGCGGGCGTTGACTCCAGTAGGGCGCCCTCGTGCCCCTGTCTGCTGTTGCGCATTTCCATCGGATTGCCGTGCCTTTTCTCTTTGCGATGGAAGCAATATGGCGCGCCATTTCCGCTACAAGAACCTCTTTTCTTCCTGCCTGAAAGAAGGGCCTGAGCCTGTCTCCGGTTACCTGCAAAGCAACATAATGTTATGTTATAACAATAACATTATCGCTTCAGGCCAGGGTCATCAGCGGTCGTCACTGGCCGTTGCAAGGCCCGATTCCAAAGCCTCGAAGCGACTCGACGAGCCTCTTCAACGCCCTGGAACTCTTCACGTGCAGCCCCTCTTGCGTTTCTGTTCTCTGCCATTGCTGCTGTTGGCTGGCGGTACCGCCCTGGCCGACGAATCCGCTGTCGATCTCCCCGCTGTAACCGTCCAGGCGCAAGCCGCGGAGGAGGGCGAGACCACCCTGCACACGCCGACCACGTCCGGCTCACGCCTCGATCTGTCGGCGATGGAAACGCCGGCCAGCACCACCAGCCTGAGCGGTGCAGACGTGCGCGAGCGCAACAACCGCAGCGTGCAGGATGCCGTGACCCGCACGCCGGGCATCAGCAGCATCGGCACGCCGGGTAATGGCGGTACGGCGCTGTCGGCACGCGGTTTCAGCGGCCATGCCTCGACCATGCAACTGTACGACGGCACTCGCCAGTACATCGGCGCCGGCACGGTGACCTTCCCGGCGGACACCTGGTCGGTGCAGCGCATCGACGTGCTGCGTGGCCCGGCGTCGGTGCTCTATGGCGAAGGCGCCACGGGCGCGGTGATCAACGTGGTGCCGAAGAAGCCCTTCGCGGGCGAGATTCGCAACCAGCTACGCCTCGGCTACGGCAGCGACGACCGCCGTCAGGCTGCGCTGGACAGCGGTGGTTCGCTGAGCGATTCGTTGAGCTATCGCTTCAATGTCAATCAACAGGCCAGCAACGGTTGGGTCGACCGGGGGGATTCGGACAGCGTTGCACTCAGCGCCGCCCTGCGCTGGGACGCCAGTGACGACCTGAGCTTCACGCTGTCTCACGATCACGGTGACCAGCGTCCCGAGCGTTACTTCGGCACCCCGCTGGTCGGTGGCCAATACCGCGAGAGCATTCGTGATCGTAATTACAACGTCGCCAATGCCGACATTCGCTACAACGACCAGATCACCCGCCTGAACACCGACTGGCACATCAACGATGTGCTGAGTGCCAGCAACCAGCTCTACTACATCAAGACCCAGCGTTACTGGCGCAACGCCGAAGCCTACCGCTGGCAGCCGGGCGATACGGTCGAGCGCGGCGAGTTCTACGAGATCAAGCACACCCAGGAACAGGTCGGCGACCGCCAGACCTTCACCCTCGACCACGCCCTGTTCGGCCTCGACAGCCGAACCCTGGTCGGTGTGGATTACAACCGCATCCACTTTGCCCGTCAGCACGACTTTGCCAGCAGTTTCAGCGACAGCGTGCCACTGGCCGGCTCCGGTGGCGGTCAGTACCAGAGCAGTGATCCGCGCGGTTACGGGCCGCGTGAGCGCAACCTGGCCCGGCAGTTCTCGCTGTTCGCCGAGAACCGTACCCAGCTCAGCGAGCGCCTGTCGCTGGTCACCGGCGTGCGTCGTGACCAGGTGCATATCCAGCGCGACGATCTGCTGAGCGGCAGCCGCGTCGACCGCAGCCTGAGTGGCGGCAACTGGCGCGCCGGCCTGGTCTTCGCGCTGACGCCCGATCTGTCGCTGTACGGCCAGTACGCCACCAGCACCGAAGGGGTGAACAACCTGCTGACCCTCAGCCCGAGCCAGCAGCAGTTCGACCTGAGCAAAGCCAGGCAGAGCGAAATCGGCCTCAAGCAGATGTTCTGGAATGGCCAGGGCGAGTGGACGCTGGCCGCCTACCACATCGTCAAGAAGAAGCTGCTCAGCCGCGAAACCCCGACCTCGCCCACCGAGCAGATTGGCCAGCAGTCTTCCGATGGTGTGGAAGCCACGCTGGAGCTGGCGCTGGGTCAGGGCTGGCAGGTGTCGGCCAACGCCGCGTTGGTGCGTGCCGAGTACGATGACTTCGTCGAAGGCGGTGGTGACCGCAGCGGCAATCGCCCGACCAACGTGCCCAGACGCACCGCCAACCTTTGGCTGAACAAGGACCTTGGTAGCGGGGTGGACGCTGGCATCGGCGCGCGTTATGTCGATGCGCGCTACGCCGATACCGCCAACACCGCCAAGGTGCCCGGCTACACCGTGGTTGACGCCAATATCGCCTGGCAGGCGTTGCCGGATGTGCGCCTGGGCCTGGAGCTGAACAACCTGTTCGACCGCCAGTACGCCACCAGCGCCAGCAGCGACGGCGAGCAGTGGTACCTGGGGGCGCCGCGCTCGTTCTTCGTCACTGCGGATTACAGCTTCTGATGGGGCGCCTGCGCATCCGCGAGCTGGCCTGGTCGCCTGATGGGCAGCGTCCGCTGCTCGACGGCATCGACCTGGACGTTGGCGACGGCGAGTTGCTGGGGCTGATCGGCCCCAACGGCAGTGGCAAGACCAGCCTGCTGCGTTGCGCCTACCGCTTCCAGCGGCCCAGCTTCGGCTGCGTCGAGCTGGACGGCGAGGCGCTGTGGCGGCGCTCGCCGCGCTGGAGCGCGCAGCGGGTGGCGGTGGTGCTGCAGGAGTTTCCGCAGGACTTCGGCCTGCGCGTGCATGAGGTGGCGGCCATGGGCCGCACGCCGCACAAGGGCCTGTTCGATGGCGACGATGCCGACGACCAGCGCCTGGTCAGCGAGGCACTGGCGCGGGTCGGCCTCACTGCGCTGGCGCGGCAGCCTTTTGCCCAGCTGTCAGGCGGTGAGAAGCAGCGTGCGCTGCTCGCCCGCGCCCTGGTGCAACAGCCGCAATTGTTGATTCTCGATGAGCCGACCAACCACCTCGACCCGCGTTACCAACTCGAACTGCTCGGCCAGATCAAGGCGCTGGGCCTGGCGACGCTGGCCAGCTTCCACGACCTCAACCTGGCTGCGGCCTTCTGCGACCGTCTCTGCGTGCTGGATCAGGGCCGTCTGGTGGCCATCGGTACGCCCGCCGACGTGCTCACCGCCGAGCTATTGCTGCAGGTGTTCGGTGTGCAGGCGCTGGTCGATACCCATCCACTGGCGGGTCATCCGCGTATTACCTGGATAGTCTGATGAATCTATTTAAGTCGCGGCTGAAGCCCCTCCCACAAGGAAAGTGGCATCGGCGTGTGGGAGTGGCCGGACGGCGTTCCGCTGCAGCCGCGCCCCTGATGATCCTCGCCCTGATGACATCGCCCACCGCCTGGGCCGTCACCGTCACCAGCTGCGACCGCCAACTGACCATCGAGCAGCCGCCGCAGCGTGCGGTCAGCCACGACATCACTCTGACCGCCATGCTCCTGGCCCTGGGCCTGAAGGAGCGCATGGTCGGCTACAGCGGTGTCAGTGGCTGGAAGACGCCGACACCGGAGCTGCAGGCCGATCTGGATGACCTGCCCGAACTGGCCGCGCGTTATCCCTCGCTGGAGAACCTGCTGGGCGCGGGCGCCGATTTCGTCTTCGCCGGGTGGAACTACGGCATGCGCATCGGCGGCGAGGTCACCCCGGCCAGCCTGGAGCGCTTCGGCATTCCGGTGTACGAGCTGAGCGAGTCCTGTGCGCATGTCATGCCGGGTCGCGTCGCCAGTCTCGATGATCTGTACAACGACCTGCGCAACCTGGGCCGCATCTTCGCCGTCGAGGATCGTGCCGAAGCACTGGTGCAAGGGATGCAGGCGCGCGTGGCCGCAGTCAGCACTCAGCTCGGTGAGCAGCCGACGCGTCCGCGCGTGTTCGTCTACGACAGTGGCGAAGACGTGCCCTTCAGCGCCGGACGTCTGGGCATGCCGCAGCCGCTGATCGAAGCGGCCGGCGGGCGCAATGTGATGGATGGGGTGGCGGCCAACTGGATGAAGGTCGGCTGGGAGTCGGTGGTCGAGCAGGACCCGGAACTGATCCTGATCGTCGATTATGGTGAGCGCACGGCGGCGCAGAAGCGCGATTTTCTCCTGCAGCATCCGGCGCTGCAGGGCGTGACGGCGATCCGCGAGCAGCGTTTCGTGGTGCTGTCTTACCTGGCCGTCACCCCGAGCCTGGACAATGCGATGGCCATCGAGACGCTGGCGGCGGCGCTGCACCCCGAGGCCTTTGCCCAGTGAGTCGATTTCGCCTGTTGCTGCTCGGTTTGAGCGTGCTGCTGGCGCTGTCCTGCGCCGTCTCGCTGGCTTTCGGTGCAGCGCAGGTGCCGCTCGAGCGCGTGCTGGCGATCCTTGGCCAGCATCTGTTCGGTAGCGTGCCCGATGTGGCGGTGAGCGTCGGGCAGGACAGCATCGTCTGGCAACTGCGCGCGCCACGGGTGCTGCTTGGCGCGCTGGTGGGCGCCGGGCTGGCGCTGGTCGGCACGGCGCTGCAGGCGGTGACGCGCAACCCGCTGGCCGATCCGCATCTGCTCGGGGTCAGTTCCGGCGCAGCCTTCGGTGCGGTGCTCGTGGTGCTCTACCTGGGCGAATTCGCCGGCCTGCTCAGCCTGCCTCTGGCGGCCTTCGCCGGTGCGCTGGCGAGCATGCTGCTGGTGCTGGCCATCGCCAGTCGTGGCGGGCGGCTGGAGAGTGATCGGCTGCTGCTGGCCGGGGTGGCGGTGTCGTTCGTGATGATGGCGGCGAGTAACCTGCTGCTGTACCTGGGCAACCCGCACGCGGCCAGCTCGGTGCTGTTCTGGATGCTTGGCGGCCTGGGGCTGGCGCGCTGGGAGCTGCTCTGGCTGCCGGCCGTGTGCTTGCTGCTGGCGTTGGCCGTGTTGCTGGGCCTGGGCCGCGCGCTGAACGCGCTGATGGCCGGCGAGCAGAGTGCGGTGAGCCTGGGCCTGGAGCCGCGCCGGGTGCGCCTGCTGGTGTTCGTGGTGGCCTCGCTGCTCACCGGGGTGTTGGTGTCGCTGTCCGGCGCCATCGGTTTCGTCGGCCTGATGCTGCCGCACGTGGCGCGCTTTCTGGTCGGCGCCGAGCACCGTCGCGTGTTGCCGGTGGCGGCGCTGCTGGGGGCGCTGTTGCTGATCTGGGTCGATGTCGCTGCGCGCACCTGGCTGGCGCCGCAGGACCTGCCCATCGGCATCGTCACCGCCGCCATCGGTGGGGTGTTCTTCGTTCTGTTGCTGCGTCGGCGCTGAGTCGCGAAAGTTTTTTCAGCGCTGCTGTAACGCCAGTTCGCCTCGTCGCTCTAGTTGAATGCCGGCACGCAAAACACCTTCGCCCGGCTAACCCAGATCATCCGAGGATACGCACATGAACATGAAATCCACCGCTGCTACTGGTGCCGCCATCGCCTTCGCTGCTGCCAGCCTGTTCGCTGGTCTCTCAAGCACCGTAGCAGTGGCTGAAGAAGCCAAGGTGCATTGTTACGGCGTCACGTCCTGCAAAGGCCAGAACGACTGCAAGACCGCCGAAAACAGCTGCAAAGGCCAGGGTGCTTGCAAAGGTCACGGCTTCAAGTCGATGACACTCGCTGAGTGCAATGCTGCAGGCGGTACTGTCGGCGAGTAAGTGAGCTGGGGCGGCCGCGCTGCGGTTGCCCCGCATCACCGAGCGAGGAGCCAGCGATGAATGCTCAACGCGGTAATCTGGGTTTCGGCCTGGGCCTGCGCAGCACCTACTACCAAGCCATTCTCGAGCAGCAGCCGGCCATCGACTGGTTCGAGATCGTCTCGGAAAACTATCTGGTAGCGGGCGGCAAGGCCCTCTACTTTCTCGATGCCATCGGCGAGCGATACCCGCTGGTGATGCATGGCGTGTCGCTGTCGATTGGCGGTCCGCACGAACTGGACCGCGACTACCTGCGTCAGCTCAAGCAACTGGCTGCGCGCGTGCAGCCGGCGTGGATCTCCGATCATCTGTGCTGGAGCCGGGGCAATGCCCACCAGCTGCATGACCTGCTGCCGTTGCCCTACACCGAGGAGAGCCTGCAGCATGTGGCCGCGCGGGTGCGCCAGGTGCAGGACGTGATCGAGCGGCCGCTGGTACTGGAAAACGTCTCCAGCTACCTGCGCTGCGCCGATGATCAATTCAGCGAATGGCAGTTTCTCGCCGCGCTCAGCGAGTTGAGTGGCTGTGAGCTGTTGCTGGACGTCAACAATGTCTACGTCAGCGCGCGCAACCATGGTTTCGACGCCTGGACCTTTATCAGCAGCCTGCCCAGGTCGCGCATCCGTCAGTTGCACCTGGCCGGCCACAGTGATTACGGCAGCTACCTGATCGACACCCATGATCAGCCGGTCAGCGACCCGGTCTGGCAGCTTTATCAGCGCACGCTGCAGCACCTCGGCCCGGTGTCCACGCTGCTGGAGCGCGACGATCATTTTCCGGATCTGGACGTGCTGCTCGACGAGCTGAATACCGCGCGCCGGTTCGCCGCTCAAGCATTGCAAGGCACGCCGCAATGCGCCTGAGTGACTGGCAGGCGCAGGTTCAGGCCTATTTGCTCAGCCCCGATGCCCAGCCCAACCCGGCCTTGCAGGCCAGCCTGTTGGGCAGCGCGGCGCTGAGTGCCGAACAGGGTCTGGCGATTTATCACAACGCTTACCGTGCGCGCCTGCTGGAAGCCTTGCGTGGTGATTTTCCGGCTGTGCATGGCTGGCTTGGTGACGACGAGTTCGACACCCTGGCCCTGTCTTATCTCGATGCGCACCCCTCGCAACACTTCAGCCTGCGCTGGCTCGGCGCACAGCTGTCGGCGTTCATCGATGGGTACCTGATACCCGCGCAAGCCGCGCCGCTCAGCGAACTGGCGCAGCTGGAATGGGCCTTTACCCTGGCCTTCGATGCGCCCGAGGGCCAGCCTCTGAGCCTGACGCAGGTGGCAGAGCTGCCCGCCGAGGCGTGGCCGACCTTGCAAGCCCGCCTGCTGCCGAGCGTTCAGTGGCTCGAGTGCCGGCATAACAGCCTGGCGATCTGGCGTGCGTGCAAGGAGCAGGGCGACTTCCCCGGCAGCCAGCCACTGGCCGAGGCGCAGACCTGTGTGATCTGGCGCGACCAACTGATTACCCGCTATCGCAGTCTGGCCGCCGATGAAGCAGCAGCGTTGCAGGGTATGGCCGTGCAGGGTTGGTGCTTTGCCGAGTTGTGCGGCGAGCTGGCGCATCTGGGCGAACAGGCACCGGTTCAAGCGGTGAGCTGGTTGCGCCAGTGGCTGGCTGACGGCCTGCTGCAGCGGGTCGATAGCGCTCAGTCGCTGCCGGCTTAGGCATTGCTGCGCAATCCGCCCGCGAACTCAGACGTACTCTGCGCCAGTCACTTCGATCTCACGCGCCGCTAGTCGCCAGGATCGAACTGATGGAAGGGTGCAAAGGTCATCTGAGCTAGTCTCTGTAAGGCACACTCCTGGCCAGGAGGGATGACCATGCTCGCGCAATTGACCGCCGCATTTCGTGATCTGCAATTACCGTTGCGGGTGAAATTGTGGGACGGCAAACAGATCGATCTGGGGCCCAAGCCTCGGGTGACGCTGGTCGTGAAGGACCCCACGCTGGTCACGCAACTGGCTCACCCCAGCCTGGATGCACTGGGCGCGGCCTACGTCGAAGGACGGGTGGATCTGGAAGGCTCCATTGAAGAAGCCATCGAAGTTGGCGATGCGCTGAGCACGGCACTGCTCGGTGATGAATCCGCACCCGCGCAGCATTACCTCGCCCACGACAAGCGTAGCGACGCCGAGGCCGTCAGCTATCACTACGACCTGTCCAACGAGTTCTACCGGCTGTGGCTGGACCGCGACATGGTCTACTCCTGCGCCTACTTCGAAACCGGCCAGGAAGACCTGAACCAGGCCCAGCAGGCCAAGCTGCGCCACCTGTGTCGCAAGCTGCGCCTGCAGCCGGGCGACAGGCTGCTCGACGTCGGCTGTGGCTGGGGTGGCCTGGCGCGTTTCGCCGCGCGCGAGTTCGGTGTCGAGGTTTATGGCATCACGCTCAGTCACGCCCAGCTGGAGTTGGCGCGCCAGCGCGTGGTCGAGGAGGGCCTGGAAGGGCGCGTGACCCTGGAACTGCTGGACTACCGCGATCTGCCGCAAGATGGCCGCTTCGACAAAGTGGTCAGCGTCGGCATGTTCGAGCACGTTGGCCACGCCAATCTACCGCTGTACTGCCAGCGCTTGTTCGGCGCGGTCAGGGCCGGTGGTCTGGTGATGAATCATGGCATCACCTCGCGTTTCACCGACGGCCGCCCGGTGGGTCGTGGCGCCGGCGAATTCATCGACCGCTACGTGTTTCCGCAGGGCGAGCTGCCGCATCTGGTGACCATCAGCAAGGCGATCAGCGAGGCCGGGCTGGAGATCGTCGACGTCGAGAGCCTGCGCCTGCACTATGCGCGCACCTTGCAGCTGTGGAGCCAGGGCCTGGAGCGGCAACTGCAGAACGCCGCGCTGTGGGTACCGGAAAAATCCCTGCGCATCTGGCGCCTGTACCTGGCCGGCTGCGCTTATGGTTTCCAGCATGGCTGGATGAACCTGCATCAGATCCTGGCGGTGAAGCCGAGCGATGACGGTGGTCATGATCTGCCGTGGACACGTGCTGACCTCTACGCCTGATGGGGTAACATGCGGCTCGTTCTGATTCCGCGAGCCGCCCATGCCCTTGCCGCAGCGTCCCCGTTATCGCTCCCGCGTTCTGCTCACCGTCCTGGCGATTCTTGCCGGCCTGCTGGTGAGCCTGTGGCTGGGTGGACGCTATGCCGAGCACCGCGCCTGGGACGAGCGCAGCGTCGAGGCGCGCGGGCAGCTGCAGCTCTATGCCCAGTCGATCCGAACCCTGGTCGAGCGCTTCAGCTCGGTACCCGAGGTGCTGGCGCTGGACAGCGACATTCGTAGCCTGCTGCGCGCACCGCATGATCGTCAGCTGCGCCTGGCGCTGAACCAGCGCCTGGAGCGGCTCAACGCGGCCGCCGGCTCCACCGTGCTGTATCTGCTCGATGCCCAGGGTGAAACCCTGGTGGCCAGCAACTGGCGCGACTGGAGCAGCTTCGTCGGCAATAATTACGCCTTTCGCCCTTATTTTCAGAACGCTTTGCGTGATGGCGGCGCGCGCTACTTCGCGGTAGGTGTGACCACGGGGATTCCCGGCTACTTCCTTTCTCATGTGGTGCGCGACGACAAGGGCGAACTGCTCGGCGTGCTGGTGGTCAAGCTGGAGTTGGAAGACCTGCAGCGAGAATGGGTCGGCCAGCCCGGGGTGCTGATGGTCGCCGACAGCTATCAGGTGGTAATCCTCAGCAACAAGCCGATCTGGCGTTTCCGCGCTCTGCAGCCGCTCAACGAGCAGGCGCGTGCTGAACTGGTGGAGGTGCGCCGCTATGCCGAGCAGGCGTTGCAGCCGCTGGCACATCAGGTGCACCGGCATATTGACGCCGATGCGGACTGGGCGCGTGTGGATGGCCCTGACGGCAACCGCGATTATCTCTGGCAGCGCCTGCACATGCCCGAGGAGGGCTGGACCCTGCATCTGCTGAGCGAGCCGGTCGGCCTGGCAGACAGTGTGCGCAGCTATCGGCTGGCCGCTGCCGGCGTATGGATGACCTTAGCCTTCCTGTTTCTGTTCCTCGCCCAGCGGCGCAAGAACCAGCGCTTGCAGGCTGGTATCCGCGAACGTCTGGAGCGCGAGGTGGCGCTGCGCACCGCCGAGTTGCGCGAAGCCCAGGACGGCCTGGTGCATGCTGCCAAGATGGCCGCGCTGGGGCAGATGTCGGCGGCCCTGGCGCACGAGATCAATCAGCCGCTGACCGCCCTGCAGATGCAACTCGGCAGCCTGCGCCTGCTGCTTGACAGTGGTCGGCCGGAAGCGGTGCGCGAGGGTCTGCAGCGTATCGATGGTCTGCTGCAGCGCATGGCCGCGCTGACTGGCCACCTCAAGACCTTCGCCCGCAAGACCCCGGCCGGCCTCAGCGAGCGCCTGTGCCTGGGTGACGTGCTGGAGCAGGCCCTGCAACTGTTGGCGCCACGCATGCGCAGCGAGCAGGTCGAGCTGCGCACGCAGATCGACGACGAGGCCGAGGTGTTGGGTGATGCGATCCGCATCGAGCAGGTGATTCTCAACCTGCTGCACAACGCCCTCGATGCCATGGCCGACAGCGAGCCGCGCATCCTCCTGGTGCGCATCGCCCGCGAAGACGACGGCTGCCTGCTCAGCGTCGAGGACAGTGGCGGTGGCATCGCCGAGGAAACCCTGGGTCGGGTATTCGAACCCTTCTTCACCACCAAGCCGGTGGGGCAGGGGTTGGGGCTCGGGTTGGCGGTGTCCTACGGTATCGTGCGCGATCTCGGCGGCATGCTGGAGGCGCACAATGGTGAGCTGGGTGCGGTGTTTACCCTGAGGCTGCCGGCTGCGCCTTGATGCCGGGTGGCAGGCCGTAGGGTGGATGACGCTGTTTTCATCCACCAAGGTTGTCGCGGTCACGGTGGATGGGTGAAGCGTCATCCACCCTACGGCTAGGGCTTGTGGGGCGGCTGGGCTGCATTCCGCTTCAGCCGCGAAATGCAGGCTCAGCTTCGTAGGGTGCGCCGTGTGCACCGGTCGTTCCCCCGGATTGTATTCGTCGGGCTACACTGCCCGCCGTTTTGAACAGGAGGTGCCATGAGCGCTCAGGTCATAGTGGTCGACGACGAAGCGGCGATTCGCGAGGCGGTGCAGCAGTGGCTGGAGCTTTCCGGTTTCGATGTGCGTACCTGCGCCAGCGCGGCCGAAGCGCTGGCTCTGGTCGACCGCGACTTCCCCGGCATCGTCGTCAGCGATGTGCGCATGCCCGGCAGCGATGGCCTGCAACTGCTCGACAAGCTGCTGCAGGTAGACACCGACCTGCCGGTGATCCTCGTCACCGGTCACGGTGATGTGCCCATGGCAGTGCAGGCGCTGCGTCAGGGCGCTTATGACTTCATCGAGAAACCCTTCACCCCCGAGCGTCTGCTCGACAGCGTGCGTCGCGCACTGGACAAGCGCCGGCTGGTCTGCGAGAACCGTCAGCTGCGTCGGCAGGTGGCCGACAAGGGCCGTATCGAGAGCCAACTGATCGGCATTTCGCGGTCGATGGAAAACCTGCGCCGGCAGATCCTCGAGTTGGCCGGCACCTCGGTCAATGTGCTGATCCGTGGCGAGACCGGCAGCGGCAAGGAGCGCGTGGCGCGCAGCCTGCACGACTTCAGCCCGCGTGCCAGCAAGGCCTTCGCGGCGCTGAACTGTGCGGCGATTCCCGAGACCATCTTCGAAAGCGAGCTGTTCGGCCACGAAAGCGGCGCCTTCACCGGCGCCCAGGCGCGGCGCATCGGCCGTATCGAGCATGCCGATGGCGGTACCCTGTTTCTCGACGAGGTGGAGAGCTTGCCGCTGGCGCAACAGGTCAAGCTGCTGCGCGTGCTGCAGGAAAAGACCCTGGAACGCCTCGGCTCTAACAAGAGCATCCAGGTCGATTTGCGGGTAATCAGTGCGGCCAAGCCGGACCTGCTCGACGAGGTCAAGGCCGGGCGTTTTCGCGAGGACCTGGTGTATCGCCTGAACGTCGCCACCCTGCATATTCCGCCGCTGCGCGAGCGCCGCGAGGACATTCCCCTGCTGTTCGAACATTTCGCCCACGAGGCGGCGCTGCGTCATGGGCGCGAAGCGCCGCCACTGGCCCCGAGCGAGCTGGCTCGGTTGCTCGGTCATGACTGGCCGGGCAACGTGCGTGAGCTGATCAACGCTGCCGAGCGGCATGCCCTGGGGCTATCCAGCCCACCGCCGGCCGAGCGTTTTGCTGGCCAGGCGCTGGCGCAGCAGATCGAGGCTTTCGAGGCGCAATGTCTGCACAACGCACTGCTGCAATGCCAGGGCAACATCGCTGCCGTAATGGAAATGCTGCAACTGCCGCGCCGCACCCTCAACGAGAAGATGCAGCGTCATGGCCTGGCACGCGGTGATTACCTGCCGGGCGGCGAGGAATAGACAGGCGCGGCGCATGTAGAGTGCTCGGTGCGCACCTGTTGCCACGCTCTCGAGTCAGCCGGTGCGCACGGCGCACCCTAGGGTCTGGCGAGCAGCCGTAACCCGGATGCGATCCGGGAGGTAGTGATCACCTCATTCTCGGATTGCGTCCGTTTACCTGGTGAGCGGATTGTTGCCTATGCTCGCTCGGGTGTAAGCGGTTTCCCGCTCAGTGACCCATGGGTCTATCGATAAAACCCCTCTATCTCGGGCTTTACCGCCCCTGGCACGGCATCTGCTATGACAGTTGTAGCCGCGCAGCATCTTGCCGACGTGGCGACCATAACAACGACAAGAGGTCAGCCCATGAACTGCCATGTCCCTCGCGCCATGCCGCATTCGCTGCCGTGCATGGGCCTCCGTGCTGCGCCTGCCGCGGCTCTTGTCCGAAGCTGAACCCTGCGCTGCTGATCGCGCAATGTCGGCGCTGCCTGTGCGGCGTCGTCTAGAGTGAAACTCTGCATACAGCCAATAACAACGACGGAGATACTTCCATGCGACTGACCAAGAAACTCAGCCTGTTTGCCGCCGCCGCGGCCATCACTGCCAGCACCGCTGTGCTTGCCGCCCCGACCTTCATCAACGTGCTCACCGGTGGTACCAGCGGTGTGTACTACCCGATTGGCGTGGCCCTTTCGCAGCTCTACAGCAACGGCATCGAGGGCTCCAAGACCTCGGTCCAGGCGACCAAGGCGTCGGTGGAAAACCTCAACCTGCTGCAAGCCGGTCGTGGCGAGCTGGCTTTCGCTCTGGGCGACTCGGTAGCCGATGCCTGGAACGGCGTCGAAGACGCTGGCTTCAAGGCGCCGCTGAAGAAAATCCGCGCCATTGCCGGTACCTACCCGAACTACATCCAGATCGTTGCCAACGCCGAATCCGGCATCAAGACCCTGGAAGACCTCAAGGGCAAGCGCATCTCCGTCGGCGCGCCGAAGTCCGGTACCGAGCTCAACGCTCGCGCCATCTTCAAAGCGGCTGGCCTGACCTACGAGGACATGGGCAAGGTCGAATTCCTGCCGTACGCCGAGTCGGTCGAGCTGATCAAGAACCGCCAGCTGGACGCCACCCTGCAGTCCTCCGGTCTGGGCATGGCCGCCATTCGTGACCTGGCTTCGACCATGAAGATCAGCTTCGTTGCCATCCCGACCGAAGTGACTACCAAGATCGACAACGCTGCCTACCAGGCTGCCACCATCCCGGCCGGTACCTACGATGGCCAGGACGCCGACGTACCTACCGTCGCCATCACCAACATCCTGGTCAGCCATGAAGGCGTTTCCGACGAAGTGGCCTACCAGATGACCAAACTGATGTTCGACAACCTCGACCGCCTGGGCACCGCTCACTCTGCGGCCAAGGACATCAAGCTGGAAACCGCTACCAAGAACTTGCCGATCCCGCTGCACCCGGGTGCCGAGCGCTTCTACAAGGAAGCCGGCGCGCTGTAATGCCGGTTCAGGCCGCGGCATGGGTCGCGGCCTGCCTGCTCTGCATCCACGCCAACTCTGCTCTTGTAGGAGCGGCTTCAGCCGCGATGTTCGCGAGAAAATCGCGGATAAATCCGCTCCAACAGCGCAAGGGTTGGAACGGACAGAACCCCCAGAATCGCGAATAAAACCGGCGTTCATGGACGGTGGGTTTTGTTGGCGACTCTGTCCCCGTATTGAAGTAGTCATGAGGTTTGCACTCCATGAGTGAACAAAACAACGGCCTGGCTGCCAGCCCGTCCGACTGGCCGAAGGCGCTCTTTGCCGTCGCCCTGCTGTTTTCCATCTTCCAGATCATCACCGCAGCCTTTCACCCGGTGTCGACCCAGGTGCTGCGTGCGGTGCACGTCGGCTTCCTGCTGCTGCTGGTGTTCATCAGCTTCCCGGCGCTCGGCAAGGGTCGTCCGTGGCAGCCCATGGCCTGGCTGCTGGGCCTGGCCGGCATGGCCACGGCGATCTATCAGTGGTACTTCGAGGCGGATCTGATCCAGCGCTCGGGCGACCTGACCACCGGCGACATGGTCATCGGCCTGATCCTGATCGCACTGGTGTTCGAAGCGGCCCGCCGGGTCATGGGCATCGCCTTGCCGATCATCTGCGCGCTGTTCCTCGCCTACGGCATGCTCGGCCAGTATCTGCCGGGCGAGCTGATGCATCGCGGTTACGGCCTCGACCAGATCGTCAACCAGCTGTCGTTCGGCACCGAAGGCCTGTACGGCACGCCGACATATGTGTCGGCGACCTACATCTTCCTGTTCATCCTGTTTGGCGCCTTTCTCGAGCAGGCCGGGATGATCAAGCTATTCACCGATTTCGCCATGGGCCTGTTCGGCCACAAGGTCGGCGGCCCGGCCAAGGTGTCGGTGGTGTCCTCGGCGCTGATGGGCACCATCACCGGCTCCGGCGTCGCCAACGTGGTCACTACCGGCCAGTTCACCATCCCGCTGATGAAGCGTTTCGGCTACCGTTCGGCCTTCGCCGGTGGCGTCGAGGCGACTGCGTCGATGGGCAGCCAGATCATGCCGCCGATCATGGGCGCTGTGGCCTTCATCATGGCCGAGACCATCAACGTGCCCTTCTTCGAAGTGGCCAAGGCCGCGCTGATCCCGGCTTTGCTGTACTTCGGCTCGGTGTTCTGGATGGTTCACCTGGAGGCCAAGCGCGCCAACCTGCGCGGCCTGCCCAAGGAGGAATGCCCGAACCCGTGGAAGGCCGTGCGCGAGCGCTGGTTCCTGCTGATCCCGCTGTTCATCCTCATCTACCTGCTGTTCTCCGGCCGTACCCCGCTGTTCTCCGGTACCGTCGGCCTGGCCCTGACCGCGATGGTCATCCTTGGCTCGGCGATCATCCTGCAGGTTTCGTCCAAGGCCATGCGCTTCGCCTTCTGGATCGCCCTCGGCGTGCTCTGCGCCGGCTTCTTCCGGCTCGGTATCGGCGTGGTGTTCGGCGTTATCGCCCTGCTGGTGGCGATCTGCTGGTTCGTAAAGGGCGGCCGCGAAACCCTGACCCTGTGCCTGCACGCGCTGGTCGAGGGTGCGCGTCATGCCGTGCCGGTGGGCATCGCCTGTGCCCTGGTTGGTGTGATCATCGGTGTGGTATCGCTGACCGGGGTGGCGTCCACCTTCGCCGGTTACATCCTCGCCATCGGCCAGGACAACCTGTTCCTGTCGCTGGTGCTGACCATGCTCACCTGCCTGGTGCTGGGCATGGGTATCCCGACCATCCCCAACTACATCATCACCAGCTCGATTGCTGCGCCGGCGCTGCTGGAACTGGGCGTGCCGCTGATCGTTTCGCACATGTTCGTCTTCTACTTCGGCATCATGGCCGACCTCACGCCGCCGGTAGCGCTGGCCTGCTTCGCCGCAGCGCCCATCGCCAAGGAGCGTGGTCTGAAGATCAGCCTGTGGGCCGTACGCATCGCGGTGGCTGGCTTCGTCGTGCCCTTCATGGCGGTCTACTCGCCGGCGTTGATGCTGCAGGGCGATAGCCTGCTGGCGACCGCCTACGTCGGCCTCAAGGCGATGCTGGCCATCGGTATCTGGGGTGCAGTGTTCACCGGCTACCTGCAGGCCAAGTTGACCTGGTGGGAGCGCATTCTGGGTCTGGCCGCTGGCGCCAGCCTGATTCTCGCCACCCCGGTCAGTGACGAAATCGGCTTCGTACTCAGCGCCATTTTCATCGCTCAGCACGTCTGGCGCGCCCGCCGTGCCGAGGCAGCGACAGCGTGATCGGTCTGTGCCTGGGGTTGGCTGGCGCGGTATGGGCAGAGTTGCCCACACCGGCCTTCACCCTGGCCTGGACCCACACCATCGAGAAGATTCGCTGGGAAGAGGATTACCGCGTCACCGCCGAGGGTCTGGTTCTCGGTGAGGCGCGAGTCAAGGGTTCCGGCGCCGGAATGGAAATTCCCGACGGCGCCGAACTGCGCAATGGCAGCTGGCACTACCAGCGTCAGCTACCGCCTTTGCAACCCCTGCGAGTCGGGCGTACGCCTGAAGCCGGGGATTACCAACTGTGTTTCAACCAGCGTTGTCGCCCTATGAGCGACTGGCTCGGCCCGCCACAAGCGAGCCAGCCGGCGTTGGAACTCTGGAGCTGCGAGCTGAGCTCCCCCGCGTCTGACGCGGGTTAGGTTCGCCAGCGCGAACCCATGCTCCCGGCGCCACAAGTGCTGGTGGAAAGAAAGAAGAGAACCCCCATGCGGCGCAGGTCGGTGGGGGTTTTGTTCGTCCGGTGCGCAGCGACTAGGCTTTACGGACCACCGTCAGGAGCATCGTCATGCGCCCCATACCCCGTTTCGCCCTGCCTCTCGCCCTCTGCCTGTTGCCGGCTTCGGCCAGTGCCCTGGATATGCTGCCTGGCGTCTGGGAAGTCAGCACGGACAGCATGCAGGTTGGTGGTCAGATCGTCCCCGGCACGCGGGAGATGTTGGAACAGTTGCAGAGTTTGCCACCCGATAGCCGTCAGAGGGCGGAGGCCGGGTTCGCCAAACAGGGTTTCAAGCTGGTTGCTGGCGGGATGCAGAGGTGTCTGACTGCGGAGCAGATCGAGGCCCAGGACATCCCCTTGTACGCCCCCAAGTCAGGCTGCAGTTATGAAACGCTCGAGCGCAGCGCGACACTGTGGAAATTCAGCTTCGTCTGCCACGAATCCCAGGGCGAAGGCGAGATCCTTTTCGCCAGCGATAAGGCATTCACCATCCAGACCCGCGGCACCTATAGTCGCCAGCCCTTCAGCATGGAAGGACGCGCGCGCTGGGTGAGCGCGGACTGCAGCAGCTTGGGCGAGCAATGACCTTAAGGTTTAATGTAAATAATTCGCATTGACGAGGCGAGTGTTCTGTTGCGAGAATTCTGTAGATAAGAATTTGCATTTGCATTCACGTGAATGTACTGCCAGGGAGGCGTTCGGCTGCGAAGGGACTGCCAGCGGCTATCGACAGCGCATCAGGAGACCGTCCCTTGTTCAGCAGAAAAACCCACCTGGCCGTGGCAATCGCGGCCGCCTGCAGTTTCAATCAAACCATGGCCGCCGAGCAGGAGCAGCTCGAACTCGATGCCCAGACCGTGGTTGGCAGCAGTGCGGTGGACGAGGTCGATAGCTACAAATCCAGCCCTAGCAGCGCTGCGACCAAGCTCGACCTGACCCCACGACAGACGCCACAGTCGATCTCCACCTTGAGTGGCGCTCAACTACGCGACTTCAAGCTCACCAGCGTCAATGACGCGCTCAAAGCTGTGCCGGGCGTGCAGGTGCAGGAAGTCGAGACGGATCGCACCTACTACACCGCCCGCGGCTTCGACATCACCAACTTCCAGTACGACGGTATCTCCGTGCCGTTCGTCTACGGTAACGTCGAGGGCGATCTGGATACCGCCATGTACGAGCGTGTGGAAGTCATTCGCGGCGCCAATGGCCTGATCTCCGGCACTGGTAACCCGTCGGCGACCGTCAATTTCGTGCGCAAGCGGCCAACCGCCATGCCCCAGGCGCGCGTGGACCTGACAGCCGGCTCCTGGGACAAGCGCCGTATCGATACTGACGTATCCGGCGCGCTCAATGATGCCGGCACGGTGCGTGGACGTGTGGTGTACGCCAACGAAAACAAGAACTCCTACCTCGATCGCTATTCGCGCGAGAAGAACATGTTCCATGGCGTGGTGGAGTTCGATCTGGACGACCGCACCGTCTTCACCCTCGGCCACACCCTGCAGACCAGCGACGCCAATTCGCCGATGTGGGGAGCGTTACCGCTGGTCTATCAGGACGGCGGCAAGACCCACTATTCGCGCTCTACCAGCACCTCCACCGACTGGGCTTACTGGGACAACCAGGAAAACCGCACCTTCGCCGAGCTTGCGCATACCTTCGACAACGGCTGGCAGGCCAAGACCGTGGTCACCCATGTGGAGAAGGAAAGCGATGGCTCGATGTTCTACGTCTACGGCACACCCAATCGCACGACTGGTGCCGGTCTGTACTCCTATCCGTCCGAGTACAGCGAGAAGAACAAACAGCTGATCGTCGATGTGCAGGCTAGCGGCCCGTTCAGCTTTGCCGGGCGCCAGCACGAGGCTGCAGTGGGTGGCAGTTGGTCGCGCTCCGAGTTGGAGGACTTGTCCTGGTATGACTTGAGCACCGGCACCATGCTGCCGCCGCTGGAGCAGTGGAGTGGTGACTACCCGAAGCCGCGTAATGACAATGGCAGCGCCGGCAGTGATTTCACTGATCGTATGAAGAGCGTATACGGTGCTGCCCGTTGGAGCCTGACCGACGACTTGAGCCTGATCACCGGTGCTCGGGTGATCGATGTGAAGAGCGATGGCACCAACTACGGTCTGGCCAAGTCGTCGAAGAACAGTGGCAAGGTCGTGCCCTATGCCGGCGTGGTCTATGACCTCAACGAGCAGTACTCGGTCTACGCCAGCTATACCGAAATCTTCACTCCGCAGACCAAGACCGACTTGACGGGTTCGCGTCTGGCGCCATTGGAGGGAGTGAACTACGAAGCCGGGATCAAGGGCGAATTGTTCGACGACAAGGTCAACCTTTCCCTGGCGGTGTTTCGTACCGAGCAGGACAACTTCGCCGAGCAGGCTGGCATGATCGGTTCGGTTGCCTACTACCGCGCCATTGAAGGCCTGACCAGTGAAGGCTATGAGCTGGAGTTCTCCGGTGAACCGCTGGACGGTCTGCAGCTCAGCGCTGGCTACACCTTCGTCGATATCACCAATGCCGACGGCGGGCATGCCGTGACCTACTCGCCCAAACACATGGTCAAGGCGGCCGCTACCTACCGTATCCCGGGTATGGAGAAGCTCAAGGTCGGTGCTGCTGTGCGTTGGCAGGACGACATCAAGATCGCCGTGCCGCTGACTGCTGACAACGGTTTCACCTCGATTGGTACTGCCGACGCCAAGCAGAAGGCTTACGCCGTGGTCGACCTGATGGCCAGCTATGACATCGACCCGAACTGGAGCGTGTCGGCCAACCTCAACAACCTCACCGACGAGAAGTACCTGAGCAGCCTGTACTGGACTCAGGCCTACTACGGCGCTCCGCGCAACGCCAGCATGAGCGTCAGCTGGAAGTACTGATCCGCCGCCGCGCCACGGGTCGAGTCATAGCCCGTGGCGGCGGCGGATTTCTCCCACCAGTTCGGCCCGTTCCAGCAGAAAACGGTTGAACGCCTCGATCAGCTGCGGATGGTGGATGCTCGACAGGTAGTAGTGATCTTCCACGTGCGGCAGCTCTGGGTCGAACACCAGGCTGTCGGCGGCCATGCGCATCTGCCTGAGTTGGTGAGCCACTACCCTGGGGTTGAGGTAGACCCCGTCGACGCGGTCGCTGCCTGCCATGCGCAGCAACGAGTCGATCTGATTGGCCTGGATCAGGCGGATATGCCCGGCGCGGATGTCCGGCAGATAGGGCCAGGGCGTGAAGCCGTTCTGCGTGCCGAGCAATTCGATCCGCTGCTGGCCCTGGCCGAGGTGCTGCGGCTTGACCAGGATGCCGTCTATGTAGGGCGCTGCCGGGGCGCTGTAGTGGATGCGCTGGCCGGCTTTCTGGTCGGCGTTCCATTGTGGGTGGTCGGGGAACTTGAGGTCGACCCGGCCGGACAGAAAATCACCGAGCAGGCGCCTCACCGGTAACGGCGAGTAGATGAAGCGGTAGCCGTACTCGGCGGCGAAAGCGTCCAGCAAATCGCGTGCATAGCCACGGTATTCGCCGTTCTCCACATCCGAATAAGGCTGATAGGGCTGCAGTTCGACACCGACGTGAATGTCCTCCTGGGCCAGAGCGGGCAGGACGAACAGGCAGAGCAACAGCGCAAGGCACTTGGTCATGGCGGGCAGGTTCTCGCTGACAGCTAACAGCGGTTGGCCTGATAACCATAGCCGTGCCTCGGGGCCTGTTCAAAGTCTTGCAGGCATCAGGTTGGCGCAGCGCTCAGAGAATCGGCGAGATCAGCCGCGCTACGCGCATGCCGAGTTGCTGCAGGCGGTGCAGGTTGCGCCGGTCGGCGTTGACCAGTTCGCGTGAGCGGCTGAAGTCGTCTTCCAGCATGTTCGCCACCTGGGCGTTGAAGCCCTCGTCGAAGGTCAGCAGGCTGACCTCGAAATTGAGGCGGAAGGAACGGTTGTCCAGATTGGCGCTGCCCAGCATGCTGACGTCATGGTCGATCAGCATCGCCTTTTGGTGCAGGAACCCCGGCTGATAACGGAATATACGCACGCCGGCGCGCAGCGCTTCGAAGGCGTACAGGCTGGATGCTGCGTAGACGATACGGTGATCGGGGCGTGAGGGCAGCAGCAGGCGTACGTCCACGCCGCGCATCACCGCCAGGCGCAGGGCGGCGAACAGCGCCTCGTCGGGCACGAAGTAGGGGCTGCTCAGCCACACCCGTTCGCGCGCCGCGTGAATTGCCTCGACGAACAGCAGCGAGCAGGTTTCCTGCGGGTCGGCCGGACCGCTGGCGATCACCTGGCAGAGCAGGCCGGGCTCATCCTGCTTTCTCGGCATCAGCAGCGGCGGCAGCTTCTGGCAGGCCCAGTACCAGTCCTCGGCGAAGGCTTCCTGCAGACTGGCCACCACCGGGCCGCGTACTTCGACGTGAGTGTCGCGCCAGGGTGCCAGCGGTGGCTTCTGCCCGAGGTATTCGATGCCGACGTTGAGCCCGCCGAGAAAGCCGATCTCGCCGTCGACCACGACAATCTTGCGGTGGTTGCGGAAATTCAGCTGGAAGCGGTTGAACAGCCCGGAGCGAGTGGGGAAGGCGTGCACCTGCACACCGCCGCGGCGCAGGCGGTCGATGAAGGCGGCGGACAGCGAATGGCTGCCGACGCCGTCGTACAGCACGTGCACCTGCACGCCAGCGGCTGCGCGCTCCAGCAGTACGCCGTGCAGGCGTCGGCCGAGGCTGTCGTCACGGATGATGAAAAATTGCAGCAGGATCACCTGCTGGGCGCTGGCCAGGGCTGCGAAGATCGCTGCGAAGGTGGCCTCGCCATCGATCAACAGTTCGACGCGGTTGCCGGTCAGGCCGGGTAGATGCGACAGGCGTGGCAGCGCGCGCAGGCGGTCGTAGGCCGGCGACAGGTGCGCTGCCTTGGCTTCCTCGACCCAGGGGCGCCAGTCCTGCTCGGCCATGGCGTGGTGCATTTCCTTGTCGGCCTGGCGCCGCGCCTTGACGTAGGCATCGAAGCGGCTGCGGCCGAACACCAGATACGGCAGCAGCGTCAGGTAGGGCATGAAGAATAGCGATAACCCCCAGGCCAGCGCGCCCTGGGCGGTGCGCACGGTCAGCACGGCGTGGATCGCGGCCAGTACGCCAAGGGCGTGGATGGTAGCGATCAGGTACGCGAACAGATGGGGGATGCCGAAATCCGCAGGCATGCAGGGTCTTCCTTTGCACAGGCTGTGTGCAGCTGACCACGGGGGTTGCGCAGCGTTCGCAAGCATCCTGCCATGGGCATCTGGAGAATGGCAGTGTCGGGCAAATTGCCACCTTTTGAGGAATTATTCAGGGCTTTCATGTGTCTGTGAGTCTGAGTGAGCGGAATTCATGTGTTACCCTTTTCGGTTCGACCCGTTTGCAGGTCGTCTTTAATTGGAGGAGGGCATCCGTCCTGTTCACGCTCGTCTAGCGAGTCAAACGCATCAAGGAGCACGCCACGTATGGGAAACGTCCCTTCGCATGACACGACCCCGCCACCCGTAGCGGAAACCCACGAAGGCATCCCGGCACCGACCGGTGAAGCCAACCTGATCGACACCGATTACGTCATCGGTCAGGACAACATCAAAGGGCAATTCGTCTTCGCCCTCGACATTCATGGCAAGGTCTTCACCATCTCCGCGCTGGTCGCGGTGATCTTCGTGATCCTCGCCCTGGCCCTGCAGAACCAGATCGAACCACTGTTCAGCGGTGTGCGCGACTGGCTCACCCACCACATGGCCTGGTTCTTCATAGGCGCCGCCAACATCTTCGTCCTGCTGTGCCTGGGCTTGATCGTCTCGCCGTTGGGCAAGGTGCGCATCGGCGGCAAGGACGCGACCCCCGACTACACCTACATGGGCTGGTTCTCCATGCTGTTCGCCGCCGGTATGGGCATCGGCCTGATGTTCTACGGCGTATCCGAACCCATGTCGCACTACAGCTCGGCGATGGGCGGGATCACCGTTGGTGAGGACGGCGTGCGTACCGACTGGGCACCGCTTGGCGGCGCCGCCGGCAACGCCGAGGAAGCTGTGCGCCTGGGTATGGCCGCGACCATCTTCCACTGGGGCCTGCACCCCTGGGCAATCTACGCCATCGTCGCGCTGGCACTGGCGCTGTTCTCGTTCAACAAGGGCCTGCCGCTGTCGATCCGTTCGATCTTCTACCCGATCCTCGGTGAGCGCGTCTGGGGCTGGCCAGGACACATCGTCGATATCCTCGCGGTGTTCGCCACCCTGTTCGGTCTGGTCACTTCGTTGGGATTGGGCGCGGAGCAGGCGGCGGCGGGTGTGGAGTACCTGTTCGGCATTCCGGCCACAGACACCACCAAGGTACTGCTGATCGTCGCCATCACCCTGATCGCTCTGGCTTCGGTGGTCGCCGGCCTCGACAAAGGCGTCAAGCGCCTGTCGGAGATCAACATGGGCCTGGCCATGGCCCTGCTGTTGTTCATCATCATCGCCGGGCCGACCCTGGTGATCTTCACTGACTTCTTCAAGAACCTGGGTGCTTACCTGCAGTACCTGCCGGCGCTGTCCAACCCGGTCGGCCGTGAAGACGCCAACTTCAGCCAGGGCTGGACCGCCTTCTACTGGGCCTGGTGGATCAGCTGGTCGCCGTTCGTGGGCATGTTCATCGCCCGCGTCAGCCGTGGCCGCAGTGTGCGTGAATTCCTCGTTGCCGTACTGCTGGTGCCGTCGCTGGTCTCGGTGCTGTGGATGACCGCCTTCGGTGGCACTGCCATCAACCAACTGCTGGTCGATGGTTTCACCGGTGCGCAGGACGCCGGCCTGGAGCTGAAGCTGTTCAGCATGCTCGGCGAGATGCCACTGACCGGCATCACCTCGTTCATCGGCATCGTGCTGGTGGTGGTGTTCTTCATCACCTCGTCGGACTCCGGATCCTTGGTGATCGACACCATTACCGCTGGCGGCAAGGTCAACGCTCCGGTGCCGCAGCGCGTGTTCTGGGCCAGCATCGAAGGCGTCATCGCCATCGCCCTGCTGCTCGGCGGTGGCCTGGTGGCGCTGCAGGCCATGGCCGTGTCGACGGGGTTGCCGTTCACCATCGTGCTGCTGGTGGGTTGTATTTCCATCGTCAAAGGCCTGATGAGCGAGCCGCGTTAGGCGGGCATACCCCGGCATCCGGCGCTTGGCGCCACCTTCTCCAAAGGGAGAAGGGCATCGAGGAAAACGTCGCTGTGTGGTCTGATCCCCTCTCCCATAAATGGGAGCGGGGAAACCAGGCCACAAACGAAAACGCCGCGAACCTGTCAGGGTTCGCGGCGTTCTCGCATCTGGCGAGAGTGCATCAGCACTCGATGATGTTCACCGCCAGGCCGCCACGGGCGGTTTCCTTGTATTTGGTCAGCATGTCCGCGCCGGTCTCGCGCATGGTCTTGATCACCTTGTCCAGGCTTACATAGTGCGAGCCGTCGCCGTACAGCGCCATGCGCGCGGCGTTGATGGCTTTGACCGAAGCGATAGCGTTGCGCTCGATGCAGGGGATCTGCACCAGGCCGCCGACCGGATCGCAGGTCAGGCCCAGGTGGTGCTCCATGCCGATCTCGGCGGCGTTCTCGACCTGCTCGGGCGTGCCGCCGAGTACCGCGCACAGCGCGCCGGCCGCCATCGAACAGGCCACGCCCACTTCACCCTGGCAGCCGACTTCGGCGCCGCTGATCGAGGCGTTTTCCTTGTACAGGATGCCGATGGCACCGGCAGTCAGCAGGAAGTCGATGATGCCGCGCTCGCTGGCGCCGGAAATGGCGTTGGCGTAGTAGTGCAGGACCGCCGGGATGATGCCGGCGGCGCCGTTGGTCGGTGCCGTCACCACGCGGCCACCGGCGGCGTTCTCCTCGTTCACCGCAAGGGCCCAGAGGTTGACCCAGTCGAGCATGCGCAGCGGGTCTTCCAGGTAGCTGCGCTGGAAGCCGCCCAGCTTGCGCGCCAGGATCGCGGCGCGGCGGCGTACCTTGAAGCCGCCCGGCAGGATGCCCTCGGTGCGGCAGCCACGGTCGACGCAGGCCTGCATCACCTTCCAGATTTCCAGCAGGCCGGCATCGGTCTGTTCGTCGCTGCGCCAGTGACGTTCGTTGCGACGCATCACCTCGGCGATGCCGATGCCGTTCTCGCGCGCCAGGCGCAACAGGTCGGCGCCACTGCTGAACGGCAACGGCAGGCTGGTGGCGTCCGGGGCGATAACCTTGTGCTTGGAGCCGTCGGCGAGGATCGCCTCGCTGACCACGAAGCCGCCGCCCACCGAGTAATAGGTGGCCTCGTGCACCTGAATGCCGGCAGCATCGAAGGCGGCGAAACGCAGGCCGTTGGCGTGCAGCGGCAGCGCCTTGCGGAACATCTTCAGGTCGGCCTTCTCGTCGAAGGCGACGGCGTGCTTGCCGGCCAGGACGATGCGCTTGTCGCGGCGGATGGCCTCGATGTAGCCGGGCACCTGATCCACGTCGACGGTGTCCGGCTCGTAGCCGCTGAGGCCGAGCAGCACCGCCTTGTCACTGCCGTGGCCCTTGCCGGTGGCGCCCAGCGAGCCGTACAGCTCGGCGGCGACGCGGGTCACCTGCGGCATGTGGCCGTGGTTCTCCAGGGCGTGGGTGAACAGCGCGGCCGCGCGCATCGGGCCGACGGTGTGGGAGCTGGAGGGGCCGATACCGACTTTGAACAGGTCGAAAACGCTGATAGCCATGGCGAGATTCTTCTTCTGTGGGCACGGCTGAAAACCGGGTTTTCAGTGATGCCTTGTATGTGGGTGAACCACGCGCCCGGTTCAGCGCGTGTGGATATCTCTATCTAAGGCCGGCTATATCATTATGTATACTGATTTATTTTTAACCTATTCGTTAGCGACCCTTAACTATTGAGATCGCGCCATGGACATCACCCGCCTGCGCACCCTGCGTGAACTGGCCCGCTGCCGCACGATGGCTGCTGCCGCCGAGTCTCTGCACCTGACGCCTTCGGCGGTTTCGCAGCAGGTGTCCCAGCTCGAACGCGAAGCGGATATGGCGCTGATCGAACGGCGCGGGCGTGGCGTGGTGCTTACCCCGGCCGGCGAGCGCCTGGTGGCGCATGCCGAACGCATCCTCATGGTGCTCGACGAAGCGCGCTCGGAGCTGGCGCTGCTGCGTGGGGAAATCGCCGGTGAGCTGCGTGTGGCGGCCTTCCCCTCGATCGCCGTGGCGGTGATAGCGGAAACCGTGCGTGCGCTGCGCAGCGCCTACCCTCGGCTGAACGTGGTGGTGCTGGAGCTGGAACCACAGGAAAGCCTCAGTGCCCTCGGCGCCTGGCAGATAGACGTAGCAGTGATCGACGACCTGGCCGTGCAGCCCGACGAGAACCGCGAGAACTACGCGCTGATTCCCCTGACCCAGGATCTGCTGCACGTCTTGCTGCCCATCGACCATGCACTGGCCCGGCGCGACAGCCTGACCATCGCCGAGCTGCGCGACGAAGCCTGGGCGCTGGACTCCACCGGCAGCTCCTTCGGCGAATTCATCACCAACCTGTGCCGCCGCTCGGGCTATGCGCCGCGCATCAACGCCCACTGCGCCGGCTTCGAGATGGTCGCGGCCATGGTCGCCTCGGGTAACTCCATCTCCATCGTCTCCGGCCTGCGCCTGGTGCGCCCGCTACCCGGCGTCACTGCCGTGCCTCTGCTGCCGGACATCCAGCGCGGCGTCTTCCTCGCCTACCGCAAGGGCGAGCGCGATCATCCGGCGGTCAACGTGTTTCTCGACGAGGCGGTGTACACCGCCGACAAAGTCCTCGGCTAACCCCATCCCGCTTCAGCCGCGAGACTGTGGCTCCCCAGGAGCCAGGGGAGAAGACGCTTTTCGGTTGTAGGTCTGCTAGAGGCCCGTCTGACGGTGGATAAGCTTCGCGTTATCCACCCTACGCCCGAAAGTTCGAATGCGTCTTCACGTAGGGTGGATGACGCTTTTTTCATCCACCGGTTGTGCGCTGCATATACGGTCTACTGACTCAATGGACGTGACGGGCTCTTGAGCCGCTTCAGCCTCCAACTTCGCCCTGTCAGCTTTGCTGATGTACCTGGGTTTGTTGCTTTTGGGCGCGAGTTTGGCATTGGCCTTCTTGGCGTGGGCTTCGAGCAGTTGCTTTATCTTTTTGCGGCGATTCATGGGTGTGTCTGCGCTGTCTTGATTCGAGAGTACCGACGCGTTGCGCGGGAGGCTGGAGTTTAGCTCCAGAGCGCGCTGATCGGCGTATGCGCCGGATAGTGCCTCGCCACCTGTGCCTGCAGCAGTTCTCCACAAGCCAGCGCATCGGTCAGTGCATGGTGCGCCGAGTACAGCGGCAGGCCGTAGCGCAGGCGGCTGTCGGCCAGGCGGATGGAGAGGGGCTGGCGGCCGCGCAGGCGGTCCCACCAGCTCACGGTGCGCTTGGGGTGCAGGCGGGCTTCCAGTTCCATGGTGTCGATGATGGGGAAGACCAGGCCTTCGCCCAGGTGCTGGCGCACGGCCTGGTCGAGGAAGCTGCGCTCGATATTGCGGTAGTGCGCTACCACCACTTTGCCGGCCATTGCTTCGAGCAACTCGTCCAGCACGCTGGCCAGACGCGGGGCGTGGCGGATGTCGCTGTGGGTGATGTGGTGGAAGGTGACCGATTCAGCGTTCAGCTCGCCGGTGGGCTTGACCACCCAGTAGCGCGCCTCGCTGCAGCGGATGCGTTGCAGGCTCAGCGGCACCAGACCAAGGCTGACGATGGCATTTTCGCGTGGGTCGAGGCCGGTGGTTTCCACGTCCAGTGCCACCAGCGGGACATCCTCCAGAGGCGTATCAGCCGCGACGCAGCCGGCACCGTAGTAGGTACGCAGGCGCGGATCGCGGCTGCTTTCAGCGAGGCTGGCGAACAGTTGTGGCCAATCCTGAGCCGCGCGCTCGCTCATCGCGGACGACCCGCCGCTTGCGCGGGATAGCGAAAGCGCAGGAATTTCTGCGCGTTGCTGATCACCTGGAAGGCTTCCTTGAGGTGCTGGCGTTCGCTGGCGCTGAACTGTTCCGGCTCGATGTAGTTGCTCGGCGCGTTGCCGGCCTCGACTTCACGGGCCTGGTGGCGCACGCGCACCAGGCTGAGGAACTCGAAGGCGTAGCGCAGGTGCTCCAGCGCCTCCTTGGGCAGCAGCTTGGTGGCGGCGATGGCGTCGAGGCGATCCAGCGAGTTCTGCGCCTTGGAGCCGCAGGCCAGGGCGTGCACGCGGATCAGGTCGGTGAGCGGCGCGGTGCCCCGGCCCTTGAGGTTGATGATGTTGCGGTGGCGGCCGTCGGTCTCCATCACGAAGGTGCGGAAGAAGCCAAGCGGTGGCGTGCGGTTGAGCGCGTTACGCGCCAGCGCGGCGAGGAAGGCGGGGCTGGCGCTGGCCTTCTGTGCCAGCAGGTCCTTGAGGTTTTCCACCAGCTCGGTTTCGCCGTAGAGGCCATCGAGGTCGAAGAAGATGCTGGCGTTGAGCAGGGTTTCCGGGTTGGGCCGCTCGATCCATTCGCTGAAGTATTGCCGCCACACTTTCAGCGGCTGCCGCCACCTGGGGTTGGTGGCCATGATGCCGCCCTTGCAGTAGCTGTAGCCGCAGGCGGCCAGACCGTCGCTGACGAACTGCGCCAGTTCGGCGAAGTAGGCGTCGTGTTCGTCCGCATCGAAGCCGTCGTCGAGCACCAGGGCGTTGTCCTGGTCGGTGAGCAGCAGTTGCTCGTCACGGGCCATGGAGCCAGCGACCATGAAGCAGTAGGGCACCGGCGGCGGGCCGAGTTTCTGTTCGGCCAGCTCCAGCAGGCGCTGGCTGAAGGCACGACCGATGCCGCTCATGGCGCTGCCGACCATGTGTGCGCTGGCGTCGTCGGCGACCATGCGCACGAAGGTGGCGCGCAGGTCCGGCAGCAGGCTCTTGAGACCCTCCACCGAGGTCTTGTTGAAGATGCCGTTGACCAGATACAGGCTGCTGCGCGACTCGTAGCGGATGATGTCGGCCAGCGCCACCACGCCCACCGGGCGGCGGCGATGCAGCACCGGTAGATGGTGGATGTTGTTGCGCAGCATGCACAGCATGGCCTCGAACACCGAGTCGTCGGCCTGCAGGGTGATGGGGTTGGGCGTCATGATCTGGCTGACCGGGGTGTCGCTGGGCAGGCCGGCGGCAACCACGCGGGTACGCAGGTCGCGGTCGGTGAGGATGCCGGCCATCACCTGGGTCTGTTGTTCGGCCACGTCCACCTGGTGCGGGTCGGGCCAGCGCGTACCGGGATCGACGACGATGACCGAGGACACACTGTGCTCGGTCATCACCTGCGCCACCTGCTGGATCGGCGTATCCAGTGGCACGCTGACCGCGCCACGCGAGATCAGCTTGCGCACCTTGATCTTCATCAGCTCGCTGGCCTTGCCGTGGCTGTCTTCAAGGGCGGACTTGAGCCGCGACTGACCTTCGGCCTCGACGAAGTCGGCGAAGCTGTCGAACTGCTCGCAGAGCTGATGGAACAGCGTGTCGGGGATGAAGTAGATCAGGCAATCTTCCAACGCGGTGGCGCCCAGGCGCACCTTGTTGCCGCGCAGCAGGCCGGCCTGGCCGAAGATGTCGCCCTCGGTCAGGCGGTTGTGCAGTTCGCCGCCACGCCTGTGGATTTCCACAGCGCCGCTGCGTACGTAGTGCAACTCGTGGATCGGCGCACCGACGGCGAGGATTTCGCTACCGGCCTTGAAGTAGCCCACTTGCACCTGGCGGGCGATCTCGTCGAGAGTCTGCTCCGGCAGATTATCGAAAGGGGCGAAGCGATTCAGGTGGTCGCGGATCTCGATCAACTCGATCTGCATGCGGGCCTCGCTGACTGGCTGGCACTACAGGATACGGGCTGCCACGATGTCAGCGCAAAGTGAGTGGTCATCGGCCAATCAAGGAGAGGCTATGCAGGTTTCAGGATTAGGGTGGCTGGTGGGCGCGCTGCTGGTGCTCGGCGGCGCGACGGTTTTCTTCTACAACCGCCTGGTGTTCAACCGCCACCGCGTGGCCGAAGCCGCTAGCGGTATCGACGTCCAGCTCAAGCGCCGCGCCAGTCTGATTCCGGCGCTGGTGGAGTGCGTACGGCAGTACATGAGCTACGAGCAGAGCACGCTGCAGGCGCTGGTGCAGGAGCGCATGCGCGCGGTGCAACTGGCCGACTCGCCGCTGGGCCAGCGCGCGCCAGTGGAGGCGCAACTGGGCAGCCAATTGCGCCAGCTGTTCGCCCTGGTCGAGGCTTATCCCGAGCTCAAGGCCGACAGCCGGTTTCGCGAGTTGCAGGGCAATATCAGCGAGGTCGAGAACCATATCCAGATGGCGCGGCGTTACTACAACGGCGCGGTGCGCGAGCTGAACGTGCTGGTCGAGTCGGTGCCGAGCAATCTGGTGGCGCGCCTGTTTTCCTTTACCCCGGCCGAATACTTCACGCTGGATGACCCGCGTGACGGCCAATCGCCGAAGATGGAGTTCTGAACGTGCACGGATGGCTGCGTGGCCTGTTGCTGTTATTGGTCCTTTTGCCTGGCGTGACGCTGGCGCAGGAGGTCATCGAGGATTTTGCCGTGAGTCTGCAGGTCGAGGCGGACGGTAACCTGCTGGTGACCGAACACATCACCGTGCGTGCCGAAGGCCGGGACATTCGTCGTGGCATCTATCGCGATCTGCCGGTCAGCTATGCGTTGCCGATGGGGCTGGAGCAAAGCAGCCCGATCACCCTGCTGGGCGTGACCCGCGATGGCCGGCCCGAGTCGGTGCGCAGCGAGCGCAATGGCGCCTGGGTGCGCTTCTACCTGGGCTCGTCGAATATCCTGCTGGAGCCGGGGCGCTATCGCTACGAGCTGCGTTATCGGGTCGGGCGTGCCCTGTTACATCACGCCGACACGGACGAGCTGTACTGGAACGTCACCGGCAACGGCTGGCTATTTCCCATCCGCCAGGCCACGGTGGAGGTGCGCCTGCCAGCGGGGGCGCGCATCGGTCAGTTGGCTGCGTATACCGGGGCCCAGGGCGATCGGGGCCAGGACTTCCGGATACTCGAACGGCGCGATGACTACCTGCGCCTGGCCACCACCGAGACGTTGCCGGCCTATCACGGCCTGACCGTGGCCGTGGACTGGCAGGCCGGACTGGTGCCACGTCCAGGCTTGGTGCAGAACGCCAGCCGCGCCGTGCTGGACAACCTGGGCGTGGGCATTGGTGGTGTGTTGCTGATCGGTCTGTTGCTGTTCTACCTGCGCGCCTGGAAGCGGGTCGGCCGCGATCCGCAGAAGGGCGTGATCATCCCGCTGTTCGAGGGGCCGCAGGGCATGAGTGCGGTGCAGGCGGGCTATCTCTGGCATCGCGGGTTGCGCGGCGCTTTCGGCGAGGCACGGGCCTTCAGCGTGTGGCTCACCGACATGGCCATCCGCAAGCACCTGCATATCGAGGACAAGCGGCACGGTGGTGGTTTCAGCCTGGCCCGCGACCAGGGCGCAGGCGGCGACATGAGCGAGCTGGATCGCGACCTGCGCAAGCGCCTGTTCCCGGCCAACAAGGCCGGCATCGCGCTGATCATCGGCACCGAGTACGAGCCACGCCTGGCGGATGCGGTAGCCGGGTTGGGCAGCCAGCTGGGCGAACAGGGCAAGGCCTGGTTCGCCAACAACCGTGGCATCTGGGCCTGGGGGTTGGTGTGGGCCGCATTGGCATGTGCGGCCACCGTGCTCTTGAGTGGCCAGGGCGGAGATGAGTGGGGCACAGGTCTGGCTGGGCTGGTGTTCAGCCTGGGCTTTGGCGTGCCGGCACTGGTCGTGTTCAACATGGCCCGCCACCAGCCCAGCTTCGGCAAACAGATGGGGCTGTACCTGGTGGCGCTGATGTTCGGCTGGCCGGTGCCGGTGGGGCTGATGATGATCGCCGCATCGGTGTCGGTACCGGCGCTGTTGCTGGTCGTCGCCTATGTCGTGTTGGTGCTGGTGTTCTATTACCTGTTGCCGGCGCCGACCCTGGAAGGGCGACGCCTGCTCGATGCGCTGGAAGGCTATCGCGATTACCTGCAACTGGCCGAGCGTGATGCCCTGGCTCTTGCAGGCGATGCCCCGGCGATGAGCATCGCGCTGTACGAGCGCCATCTGCCCTTCGCCATGGCCCTGGGCGTGGAAGACAAATGGAGCGCGCGCTTCAGCGAGGCCCTGGCCAGTGGCCTGATCGACCCGGCGCAGCGCGACTATCAACCGAGCTGGTACCACAGCCGCAGCAGCTACAGCTCGCCGCAGGCCCTCAGTGGCGCGCTGGCCGCCGGCCTCGCCAGCGCCACGGCTCTGGCGTCGTCGCCGCCGTCGAGCAGTTCTTCGGGCGGCGGCGGTTCGTCCGGTGGCGGCTCTTCGGGTGGAGGAGGTGGCGGCGGGGGCGGTGGCGGTTGGTAAAGGCATCTGTGGTGAGTGCCGCTGATGTGCGGCGTTCGCTTTTTCTGCCGAGCTGACTGGGGTAGGGTGCCGCCTCGATTCGCCCAGGCAGGCGGTTGTGAGCGCCAAGGAGAGTGTGATGTCAGGAAGACTGCGAATTCTGCTGTTGCTGTGCTGTTTCTGCACCTTCAGTGCGCAGGCCGAAGAGGCCATCCAGAGCTATGACGTGCACCTGCAGGTCGAGCCCAGTGGCGAGGTGCGGGTGACCGAGCGCATCGCCGTGATTGCCGAAGGGCGACAGATATCTCGCGGCATCTATCGTGACATCCCTACACGCTACAGCCTGGGCAATGGCCTGCTGCGCGGCACGCCATTGACGCTGCTCTCGGCCACGCGTGACGGTCAGCCGGAAACCGTCACGCAACAGACCCATGAGCATGGCGTTCGCCTGCGTCTGGGCCGTGCCGATGTCTTGCTTCAGCCCGGCCCCTATGTCTACGAGCTGACCTACCGCATGGATGCGCAACTGCTGCATCACGCCCGCGTCGATGAGCTCTACTGGAACGTCACCGGCAATGACTGGCAGCTGCCGATCCGTCGGGCCAGCGTCGAGGTGTTGCTGCCGGAGGGCGCGCAGATCGAGGCTGCACATGGCTATACCGGCTACCAGGGTTCGCGTGAGGGCGCCTACGAGGTGATCGAGCAGCAGGGTAACCGTCTGCACCTGGCGACCACGCGCGAGCTGGACGCGCGCGAAGGCTTTACCGTCGCCCTGGCCTGGCAGGCGGGGCTGGTCGCCCGTCCCGGCTGGTGGGACGAGTTGCTGATACTGCTGGCCGACAACCTGCGTCTTATCCTGCTGGTGCTCGCTTTCAGCGGGCTGTTGTTGTTCTACGCACGCCTCTGGTGGACAGACGGCCGGGGGCCGGCCAAGGGCCTGGTGATCCCCTTGTTCGAGCTGCCTCGGGGCGTAAGCCCCTTGATGGCCGGGTACGTGTGGCGCCGCGGCCTGGGCAATGACCGCAAGGGCGTGCGTGCGCTGAGCATCATGTTCACCGACTTGGCCATTCGCGGCTGGCTGATCCTGCAGCGCAACGCCGACGGGCTGGTGCTGACGCGTGGTGAGGCGGACGGGGATGCCATACGCGAGGAAGAGCGGCACATGCTCGATACCCTGATAGCACAGAAGAGTGGCTCGCTGACCCTGGGTGGCCGCTATGAACCGCGTCTGACGAAAGCCCTGGAGGTGCTGCTCAAGAGCTTCAAAGGGATCGAGCAGAACAACTTCAGCAACCATACCGGGTCCTGGTTGCTAGGTGCGTTCTTCGCCCTGATGACGGGGATCGCTCTGCTGGTGACGTCCACGGGCGACTCGGAGGCTGCGAACACCGCCGTTTGGGCGATGCTGCTGGGGGTACTGCTGGGGGCCGGGATGTTCTACTGCCTGACCCACGAGATGATCGGTTCGGCACTCTTGCTGATGCTGTTCGTCCTGATCAGCCTGGGTCTGGCCGCAGGCCTTGTGGGCGGCGCGGCGGTGCTGCAGTGTGTGGCACTGTTCGTCATCGTCGCCGTGGCACGCAAGCTCATGCGCTCGCCCTCCATCGCCGGACGGCGCCTGCTCGATGAGCTGGAGGGCTACCGTAATTACCTGAGCCTGGCCGAGAGGGACGTGCTGGACAAGGCAGGCCAGGCCCCCGTGATGAGCATTGCGTTGTACGAACGGCACCTGCCCTACGCCATGGCCCTGGGGGTCGAGCAGCAGTGGACTCAGCGATTCACCGCCGAGCTGCGCAAGGGCACGCTGGCGCCAGTGGAGGTGGACTACCAGCCACAGGGTTTCACTCAGATGATGGCCTCAGGTGAGGCCATGACGCTTGCCTGGAGTCTCGACCGGATGCTGATGACGGCTTCCGTGCCGCCAGAGGCGCCGAGATCCGTCGACAGCTTTTCCGGTTCCAGCAACAGTGGCAGCGGCTCCGGCTCGTCCGCCTCCCATGGCGGAGGCTCCTCCGGCGGAGGGGCTGGTGGCGGCGGAGGCGGCGGCTGGTAACTCAGACGCGTCGGCAGCGCCTGGCAATCCTCCCGTACCTGGCCGGAGCAGGCCCAGCTCGCGCGTGTCGGTGATGTGCAGCATGTGAGCACCTCGCCGCTGTCGTGGCGCAGGGCGATCACCGGATCAATCCGGCTTCATTGCAGGCGATGGCCCCAGGACCTCGCTCAGCGCCACGGCGTGGCCGACCTCGGCGGATTCCAGCTGCAACCAGCAGGCGTCGGCCGTCATGGCTCAGTTCCAGTTCCAGCAGCTGTGCGCCACCGCGTCATGGGCGTGCAGGCTTTCCGCATGCACGACCTTGAGGCGGAACGCGCTGGCTTGCGGCAACTGGCGCAGGGTGCGGTGCAAACGGCGTGCGGCGTCTTCGCAGAACATCAGGTTCTGCCCGTTGGCGAGGGCGAAGGCCTGTTCGTCGGCGCGTTTCACCGCCGTCTGCACCGGCGTGCCGAGGGCCTGTTCGGCGCTGTCGATCAGTGCCAGCACGGGCAGGTCGACGCAGCCAGGCGCCAGACGCAGTTGCAGGGTCGCCGTGCTGCGCTGGCTGTGCGGCGTGGCGACGATGCCCTGGGTCGAGCCGAGCCAGTCGAGCACGCTGGAGTAATCAACCTGCTGATCGGGAAAGTCCCAGGCGAAGCGTTGCTGGATCAGCTGCCGTGCCAGCGCTGCCGAGCAAGGGCAGGTGGAGGAGTAACCGACCTCGACCTGTAATTCGATATTCACGCCGCGACCGTCCTGACGAGCACGTACCTCGAAGGGGTAGCCCTTCCAACCGTTCAATGGGCTGACCAGCGCCGGACGCTTGAGCGGCACCTCGCCGCGCAGGGTCAGGGTGGCGCTGTCGGACAGCGCCTGGTGGCTGCTCAGGCAGTCGTCCAGCACCTGCAGCACCGCCGGTACGTTCAATGACTGATGCACCAGACGCTGCGCCGCCAGGTACAGGCGCGACATGTGGATGCCGCGTGCGCCGGCATCGTCGAGGCTGACGCCGATATCGACGCTGGTCGTCACGGCGGCGTCCGCCAGGCGAATGGGCAGGGCGATGCCGGCCATGCCGACCCAGTCCAGCGGCAGGTCGTGGTGGGTGGCTTGGGCGGCAATATCCGGCAGGGGCTGTTCGTTCATCGCAAATCCGTGGGTAGCTGTCAGAAATTAATGTTATGTTATAACAATTAACACAAGCCAGCCGATTTGCCATGACCCTGACCGCGACTACCGAAGCCGAGCTGCTGGCCCAGCCAGCCGCTGACTACATGAACGACGCCCAGCAGCAGTTCTTCCGCGAGTTGCTGCTGACTCAGCGAGCCGAGTTGCAGGCGCGCATCGATGAGGAATTCACCGAGCTGCGCCAACCCGACACCAGCAGTGACGTCGCCGACATCGGCGCCGCCGAGGAGCAGCGTCAGTGGCAGCTGCGCCTGCTGGAGCGGGAAAAGAAGCTGCTGGACAAGATCGACCAGGCGCTCGAACGCCTGGCGCGTGGCGAATACGGCTGGTGCGCCGAGACCGGCGAACCCATCGGCCTGAAGCGCTTGCTGCTGCGCCCCACCGCGACCCTGTGCATCGAAGCCAAGGAGCGGCAGGAGCAGCGCGAAAAACATCAGCGTGACCGTGACTGAACGAGGAATACCCCATGAATCAGCGTCTACCCGTTACCGTGTTGTCCGGCTTTCTTGGCGCCGGCAAGAGCACCCTGCTCAACCATGTGCTGAAGAATCGCGAAGGTCGCAAGGTCGCGGTGATCGTCAACGACATGAGCGAGATCAACATCGACGGTGCCACCGTCCAGCAGGACGTCAGCCTCAACCGTGCCGAAGAGAAGCTGGTGGAGATGAGCAACGGCTGCATCTGCTGCACCTTGCGCGAAGACCTGCTCGACGAGGTCAGCCGCCTGGCCAGCGAAGGCCGCTTCGACTACCTGCTGATCGAGTCCACCGGCATCAGCGAGCCGCTGCCGGTGGCCGAAACCTTCACCTTCCGCGACGAGCAGGGGCGCAGCCTGTCCGACCTGGCGCGGCTGGATACCATGGTCACGGTGGTCGATGGGGTGAACTTCCTGCGTGATTTCCATGAGGCCGACAGCCTGGCCAGCCGTGGCGAGACACTGGGCGAGGAGGACGAACGCTCGATCACCGACCTGCTGATCGAGCAGGTGGAGTTCGCCGACGTCATCCTCATCAGCAAGATCGACCTGATCAGCCAGGCCGAGCGCGAAGAACTGATGGCCATCCTGCGTGGGCTCAACACCCACGCCGACATCCAGGCCATGAGCATGGGCCAGATCGCCCTGGACAAGATCCTCGACACCGGCCGCTTCGACTTCGACCGCGCCTCGCAGGCCCCGGGTTGGCTCAAGGAACTGCGTGGCGAGCACGTGCCGGAAACCGAGGAATACGGCATCGCCTCCAGCGCTTACCGTGCGCGCCGGCCGTTCCATCCGCAGCGCTTCTTCGATTTCCTCTCGCAGGAATGGCGCAATGGCCGCCTGCTGCGCTCCAAGGGCTTCTTCTGGCTCGCCAGCAAATACCAGGAAGCCGGCAGCTGGTCGCAGGCCGGCGGTCTGATGCGCCATGGCCTGGCCGGACGCTGGTGGCGCTTCGTGGCCAAGCAGCATTGGCCGCAGGACGAGGAAGGCCTGCAGGCGATCATGAAACACTGGAGCGCCGAGGTCGGCGACTGCCGCCAGGAGCTGGTGTTCATCGGCCAGAATATCGACTTCCCACGACTGGTGCGTGAGCTGGACGACTGCCTGCTCACCGACGAGGAAATGGCCGGCGGCCCGGAAGCCTGGCGCCTGCTCGCCGACCCCTTCGGTGCCTGGCAGCAGGAGGCCGCCTGATGTTCGCCCTGCAGTTGCCGAAAGTCTCCCGGCAGGTGCTGGGCGAAGATATTCAGGTGCTCGGCGAGGTGCTGCACGACGGCGTTAACCTGGCCGTCTGGCAGCGTCGCCTGCCGGTGCAGATCGCCGACTTCGCTGAGGCGCTGCTGGCGCAAGGTGAGCCGCTGGCGCAATCCATCACCCTGGAACTGCCGCATGCGGACAGCGAGCCAAACCTTGAGGGCCTGGTGACGCAGTACGCCGATCTGCCGGGCCAGGCGGCCTTTCTCGCCGACGTGGCCTGGCTTGTGCGCGCCTATGCCTGCCTGCTCGCTGCCGAGCGTATTGGCCTGCGCCTGCGCGCGCTGGACAAGGCCATGTGCCCGCGTTTTCACGTTGACCATGTGCCGGTGCGGCTGATCACCAGCTATGCCGGTGTCGGCAGCGACTGGCTGGAGGAGGGCGCCATGCCGCGCAGCAAGCTCGGTCAGCCGGGTGCAGAGCCGCAGGACGAGGCCTTGATCCGGCGTCTCGACACCGGCCATGTGGCGCTGGCCAAGGGCGAGAAATGGCACGGTAACGAGGGACGCGGGTTGATCCACCGCTCGCCGCAGCCGCCCGCCGGGCAGCGGCGCTTGCTGCTGACTCTGGATTGGCTGGCCTGAGCGTGCTCTTTCCGTAGGGTGCGCTGCGCGCACGGCGAATACCTCGGTGTTTGGCGGTGCGCACGGCGCACCCTACGCGCAGGTGCGCCAGCTGTAATCGCCGGGAACAATCTTTGACCTCGCCTACGGCGTGGCTGGCGTGAGCGTGCCCTTTCCGTAGGGTGCGCTGCGCGCACCGCGAATACCTCGGTGTTTGCTCGGTGCGCACGGCGCACCCTACGCGCAGCTGAGCCAGTGGTAACTGCCGGGAACAATCTTTGACCTCGCCTACGGCGTGGCTGGCCTGAGCGTGCTCTTTCCGTAGGGTGCGCTGCGCGCACCGCGAATACCTCGGTGTTTGCTCGGTGCGCACGGCGCACCCTACGCGCAGCTGAGCCAGTGGTAACTGCCGGGAACAATCTTTGACCTCGCCTACGGCGTGGCTGGCGTGAGCGTGCCCTTTCCGTAGGGTGCGCTGCGCGCACCGCGAATACTTCGGTGTTTGGCGGTGCGCACGGCGCACCCTACGCGCGGCTGAGCCAGCGGTAACTGCCGGGAATAATCTTTGACGTCGCCTGCAACACCCTACTGGTGGCGAGCCATAAAAAAATAGGCCGGAGCAACTGCCCCGGCCTTAAGCACCAAGAGATCATGTCGACGCGTGACTCGACATGAGGGTTACGTGAGGTACCCGAGGTCATTAAGCGCTTTATTGGTGACGCTTTGATGTCAGGATCGTTGCGTTTCCTCGTAGGGCGGGTGCAACCCGCCATTCGCAGCCTGGCGGGTTGCACCCGCCCTACGCTATTCAGACCCGCGCCGCTCGGCGTTGTGGAGGTTCAGGGCTTGATCCACGTGCCCTGATACTGGCTGGTGCAGGCCGGCTCCAGGTAGAGCGCGTCGCTGGCCACGCCGTAGTAGTGGATATCCTGCAGGTACAGGCCGCTACCGGCGCGCGCGTTCTGACAGACGCCGTGGGCGCCTTTCGGGCACTGCTCGACGAACTCCACCTGGACTGTCTGGCCTTGCAACTGCGGCTGGCAGAAGCCTTCGCGAAACAGGGTGTCGGGGATGTTGCGATTCTCCTGGCAGATCTGCACGCTCAAGCGCTCGGCCTGGCTATGCACCACGCAGGCTTCGGCCAGGGCGAGGCCCGGCAGCAGGGAAAACAGCAACAGCCATGCACGCATCGTTTCGACTCCCGAAAAACTGCCGGCGAATCTAACATGCTGCTTCTTTGCAGTCTTTGCTGGCACTTGCCTGGCGAACCGCCGAACATAGATTCATGCTCAGTCAAATCCCTACCCACCTCATCGCTGGCCCGCTCGGCGCCGGCAAGACCACGCTGATCCGTCACCTGCTGGCGCAGAAACCGGCGGACGAACGCTGGGCGGTGCTGATCAACGAATTCGGTCAGATCGGCCTGGACGCTGCCTTGCTGGAACGAGGCGACGACGGCATCGCCATGGCCGAAGTGGCCGGTGGTTGCCTGTGTTGCGTCAATGGCGCGCCGTTTCAGGTGGGCCTCGGGCGCCTGCTGCGCAAAGCGAAGCCCGATCGCCTGCTGATCGAACCTTCCGGCCTGGGGCATCCGGCGCAGTTGCTGGCGCAATTGCGTCAGCGGCCGTGGCTCGGCGTGCTGGCCGTGCAGCCGGCGCTGATGGTGCTGGATGCTGCTGCGTTGGCGACAGGTCAACCGCTGCCTGACGTGCAGCGCCAGGCGTTGGATGCTGCTGGTTTGCTGCTGCTGAACAAGAGTGAGTGTCTGGACGAGGCGACGCGAACGCGGATCGCCGCCGCGTTGCCGACCGTGCCGTTGCACTGGACGGAACAGGGCCAGCTCGACCTGGCCCTGCTGCCGGGTCTGGCGGCGCAGGCCTCGCCCACCGAGGTGAGTGTCGAGTTCCCCACAGGCATGACGGGCATGGCGCAGATCTGGCGCAACGCCGCCGAGCCGATCTGTCAGGTGCAGGACCAGCCCGAGGGCTGGAGCATCGGCTGGCGCTGGCACCCGAGCCAGCGTTTCGATCTCGCGCAGGTCAGCCAATGGCTGCAGAGCCTGAGTTGGCGCAGGGCCAAGGCCGTGCTGCACGGCGCCGAGGGCTGGCGCTCGTTGAATGCCTTGCAGGGGCAGGCGCTGCCGGCCTGGCCTGCGAGTGAATGGCGCAAGGACTCACGGCTGGAGTTGATCTTCGAGCAGGCGCAGAACGCCGACGCGCTGACGGCCTCGTTCAACGCCTGCCGAATCCCCACGACAGGCTGATAAACTCGCCGCGCTTTCGTCGCTGTGGATAACCTTGAATGCAACTGCTGCCCTGGTCTCATGACACCTCTGCCGGCTTCACCCTGCGTGGCTGGCATACGCCACCGTCGGGTAAGCCGCTCCTGCATTTCCTGCACGGCAATGGCTATTGCGGGCGCGTCTACACACCGATGCTGGCGCTGCTGGCCGAGGACTTCGACCTCTGGCTGTGCGACGTGCAGGGCCACGGTGACAGCGATCACGGCGGTCGTTTCCATGGCTGGAACCGCAGCGCCGAGCTGGCGGTAGAGGCTTTCGACACCTTGCGTGGGCCGTTCGGCGAAGTGCCGCGTTTCGCCCTTGGCCACAGCTTCGGCGGCGTGCTCACCAGCCTGATCCTGGCGCGCTATCCCGAGTTATTCCGGCGTGCGGTGCTGCTCGATCCGGTGCTGTTCAGCCCGGCGATGATAGGCGTCATGGCGCTGTCCGATGTGGTCGGCCTGGCGCAGCGTACCGGCATGGCGAAGAAGGCACAGAAACGCCGCCGGCAATGGCCGGATCGCGCCAGCGCGCACGCTGCGCTGCATGGCCGAGGCATGTTCCGTGGTTGGGACGAGGCGGCGTTCGACGCCTATATCGAGCATGCGCTGAAGGACGTCGAGGGCGGCGTCGAGCTCAAGTGCCGGCCAAGCCGCGAGGCCGATATCTTCGGCTCCTTTCCACGGCGCCTGTGGCCGTCGCTGGCCAAGGTGACGACGCCGACCGAGGTGATTCAAGGCGTGCATACCTATCCCTTCGTCGCCAAATCGGTGGCGCGTTGGTGCGCGAGCAATGCCCATGTGCGCAGTCAGGTGGTGCCTGGTGGGCATTGCTTCATGCAGGAGCGGCCGGCGGACAGCGCCGAGCGGGTGACCGATTTCCTGCTACAACGCGGCTGATAGGTTTTTACATCACGTAGGAGCCGGCTTGCCGGCTATCGAGGACACATACGGGCAAGGCCGCGGGCTGCTTTACTGCGCCTTGCGCCGCCAGTCTTCCAGGCGGATGACGTTGTCCGGTTGCTGCACCGCAACCGGTTCGGGCTGTGGTTCCAGCACCGGGTGAGGTTCCAGCTCGATGCGGCCCAGGTGCGGACCGAACATGCTGATATGCCCGCGCAGGCGCTGTTCACCGGTGACGGTGAATTCGAAGTCATAGAGTCGCGCCAGGCGGCGATGGCCTTTGGCATCACGCTGGATGGCCAGGCGGCGCAGCGCCACGGCGCCGTCGAGCAGTTCGACATCGAGTTTGGCGCAGTGCTGCTTGGCGAAGCTCAGCGCACGCTCACGAATGCCGTGGCCGCGCCATAGCCAGGCGCAGGCAGCGGCGAACAGCATCAGCAGGAAGACATCGAACAGATTGATCATGGCGACTCCAGATCGGGGACACAAAGCTTAGCTTATCTGCTACCTGTTTCTCAGCATCGTGGCTTGCCCATGTGTCGGCTCTGCATTAGCGTTCGCTCTCTTCAGATGAAAAGGACGTCACCATGCATTGCCCCGCCTGCCGCACCAGTCGCCTGCAACCGGCAAAACTCGAAGATGGCCTGCTTGGCCATGGCTGCGCACAGTGCCAAGGCACGCTGGTCAGTCTGCTGCACTATCGCGACTGGGCCGAGCGCCAGCCAGCACACGAGACGTCAACCGAGCTGGCCGCCGAGGCCGAAGTGGGCGAAACCCGTCATGCCCTGAGTTGCCCCAAGTGCGCCAAGCTGATGAGCAAGTTTCAGATCAGCGGCACCCGCGCCAACCGTCTCGACCTATGCGCCACGTGCGACGAAGCTTGGCTGGACAGCGGCGAATGGCAATTGCTCAAGGCCCTGGAGCTGAGCCAGCGCATGCCGGCGATCTTCACCGAGGCCTGGCAGCGCCAGGTGCGCCAGCAGGCCAGCGAGCAGGCCCGCCGCGAGCGCTTCAGCCGCATTGCCGGTGAAGAAGCCATCGTCCGCGCCGACGAGATTCGTGCCTGGCTCAAGGATCATCCGCAGCGCCGCGAGCTGCTGTTCTATATCGGTCACGATTGAGGGAGCGATACCCCGCCCGTTACACGCCTAGGCCTGGTTCTTTTCGTCGCTCAACGCCTGGTAGCGCTGCTGCAACTCGTCGCGAATCTGCCGGCGCTGCTTGGCCTGGCGCTGACGGCGCAGGCCGTCGGCGGTGTCCGGTTGCAGTGCCGGGATCGGTGCCGGGCGGCCATGAGCATCGACTGCGACCATGGTGAAGAAGCAACTGTTGGTGTGGCGCACCGAGCGCTCGCGAATGTTCTCGGTGATCACCTTGATGCCGATCTCCATCGACGTGCGGCCGGTGTGGTTGACCGAGGCGAGGAAGGTGACCAGCTCACCGACATGTACCGGTTCGCGGAACATCACCTGGTCTACCGACAGGGTCACCACGTAGCAGCCGGCATAGCGGCTGGCACAGGCGTAGGCGACCTCGTCGAGGTACTTGAGCAGGGTGCCGCCGTGGACATTTCCGGAGAAATTGGCCATATCCGGGGTCATCAGTACGGTCATCGTCAGTTGCGCGGTTCCGGCTTCCATCGTTGCTCCGAGTACGTGTGGGGCTTATGAGAGTAAGGCCTGCTGGCTTTGGGGATGCAAGATACACACTCACTACTGCAAGGATGTCATCCATGCCGATCCGCTCGAAATTTCTGCCTCTACCGCTGCTGCTGGGGCTCGCCGGTGCCGTGCAGGCGACCGAAGAATGCGCCACGGTGGTGCAGTGCAACCAGGTCGGCAGCGTCGCTTACCAGGACGGTCGCCATGAGCAGGCCATCGAAGCGTTCGAACGTCAGTTACGACGCGTCGAGAACGGCGACACGGCACAGTTGGAGCTGGCGCTGAACAATCTCATCCTGGCCAACCTGCGCGCCGGTCAGGCGGGTATGGCGCGCGCCTGGCTGGGCGTGGTGCTGGCTAACAACCTAAGCGGTTCCTCGACCCGCCTGCACCTGCGCAAGGTAGCCGAGGCACTGGATTATCCGGTGCTGAGCGCTAGCCCCGTGGGCCGCTACCTGCGCTATGGCGGCCAGGCGGTGTGGAGCGAGCTGCAGATCAGCGAGGACGGCAATGGCGGTTATCACGCCAGTTTCTCGCCCGTGCGTGCCGGTGCCCGGGTCGAGGAGTACGGCCCGGCCGCCATCGGCGAGCTGGATGGCAAGCTGGTCGGCGACGGCGTGCAGATGCGCCTGGAGGATGCTGGCCTGGGCAGCGATTGCGCGGTGCAACTATTGCGCGAAGGCATCGAGTTGCGCGTGCAGGAGGTGTTCGCCGATGGCTGCCAGGACTACGGCGGCATGGGTATCAGTGTGGCTGGCGAGTACATCAAGGTAAGCCGATGATGCGCACAGGGATCGTTGCGCTGCTCGTGGGCCTGCCCGTGCTGCTGGTCGCTGGAGGCTATGCCTGGATGCGGGATGAACCGCTGAGTGCCGACGCTCGAGCCTGGCTGGAACAGGCACAGGTGGATGAGGGGCAGAGTCGCGCCTATGTGTTTCTCAATGGTCTGGATGCTGACCCTGGGCAGTCGCCGGAGGCACTGGGGGCCGAGCGGCTGCAAGCCTATCGCGCCTGGCGCAGCAGCCACGGCCCGATGGATGAGGGCTTTGCAGAGCCAGTGGTGGCCACGTTGGCTTTACCGCAGGGACCTTTGTTCTGTGCGGTAGAGAAAGATGGCTGTCTGACCACGCTGCTGAGCGGGGTGTCTGGCTGGGTTGAGACGGATGAGCAGCGTCTTCTGCGCGAGCGCTACTGGGAGTTTCTCCAGCTCGATGACTACCGCAATCTTCTGGAGGCCAGCCTGATTGCCCCGTTGCCGCCGCACCGTTACCTCCTCAGTGGCCAGCAGCTGCTGACTCTGCAACTGCTCAAGGTGGCTCAGGAGGGCGAAGGTGAGCAGGTTCGGGCGCGTCTCGATGAGGAGCTACACCTGCTGCGAGGGCAGCTGCGCCGCGCTGATACGCTGATCGCGAAGATGATTCTGGCGCGTATGGTCGAGCGCAACATGTTCTGGCAGGCCGTGCTCTATCGTAAGGGGTTGATGCCGGTGCCGAGCAGTGTGCCTGCTTTCGATGACGCTGAGCGCAGCCTGTTGATGCCGCTGCAGCATGAATTTCAGGGGATGGCGTTACTTTTCGAGGCGCTGCCCAAGGCGCAAAGCGGCTTGGGGGAGTGGCTGATGCTGCGGTGGGGCCTGCGTCCACAGATGAGCACCAATGCCAGCTTGACGTTCTATCAGCCGGCGGCCGAGCTGTCGCGGCGCTCACCTGAAGTGTTTGTCGGGGAGCTGCAGCAGTTGCCCGCTGCCCAGTGGCAACGCAGCTGGCGCAACCCAATGGGTAACGTGTTGCTTGAAATTGGGGCGCCTGACTATCGCCGCTATGCGGTACGACTACAGGACCTCGAAGCTTATCGTCGCCTGCTGCAGGGGCTGTCCCAACTGCCTCAAGGTACGCCAAGTGCCGAGCAGTTGCGCGCCTTCGACAACCCCTACTATCCGGGGCAGCCAGCACAGCTCGATGAGCAGGGCCGGCTGTGCTTTGCCGGTCCCATGCTGGAGGATGACGGCGCGCGCTGCCTGCTGCTGTGAGCTGAGCGTAGGGTTTTTCATCCACCTGGCCGACTCAGGCGTGACTCAGATACCAGCGCCAGTCCTGCTCGCCGACCTCGCCCATGAACTGGCGATACTCCGCCCACTTGATCGCCAGGAACACCTTGAGGAACTCCTCGCCCAGCGCTTCGCGCGCCCAGCTCGAACCTTCCAGGTTGCGCAGCGCGGTGAGCCAGTCGGTGGGCAGGGTTTCCCGGGCCTGTTCGTAGCCGTTACCGACGATGGCCGCGCCCGGATCGATCTGCTCACGGATACCCTTGTGGATACCGGCAAGGATCGCCGCCGCCGCCAGATAGGGATTGGCGTCGGCGCCGCAGATGCGGTGCTCGACATGGCGGCTGTTGGCCGGCCCGCCCGGCACGCGGAATGACACAGTGCGGTTGTTCACTCCCCAGCTCTTGGCCAGCGGCGCGTAGCTGTTGGCCTGGAAGCGGCGGAAGGAGTTGGCGTTGGGGCAGAAGATCGCCAGGGCGTCGTCGAGCGTGGCCATCATGCCGCCGATGGCGTGACGCAGCAGCGGTGTGCCCTCTGGGTCTTCCGAGGCCATCAGGTTATTGCCCTGTTCATCCGCCAGGCTGACGTGCATGTGCATGCCGCTGCCGGCCAGATCACCGAACGGCTTGGCCATGAAGCAGGCCTGCAGTCCATGTTTATTGGCCACACCCTTGACCAGGCGCTTGTAGCGCACGCCTTCGTCCACCGCCTGCAGGGCATCGAAGCGGTGCTCCAGAGTCAGTTCGAGCTGGCCCGGCGCGTATTCGGAGATCGCCGTGCGCACCGGCAGGCCCTGCACTTCGCAGGCGGCGTAGAGGTCGTCGATGAAGGGTTGCATCTGCTCCAGCTCATACACGCCGTAAACCTGCGGCGCCTGCGGGCGCACGCCGTTCATCTGCATGGCAGGCTGCGGGCGACCGTTGGCGTCGCGCTGCTTGTCCAGCAGGTAGAACTCCAGTTCCACCGCCATCACCGGGTGATAGCCGTCGGCCTTGAGCGCGTCGATGGTGCGCGCCAGCACATGGCGCGGATCGCCCGGCGTGGCCGGCATGCCTTCAGTCGGATGCATGCTCACCTGCAACTGGCCGGTGGGCACCGCGCGCCAGGGTTGCAGGGTCAAGCTGCCGGGCAGTGGATAGGTCCAGCAGTCGGCGTCGGCCACTTCCCAGACCAGGCCGCTGGCCTCGACGTCCTCGCCCTGGATGGTCAGCGAGAGGATCGAGCTGGGCAGTGGCCGGCCGTTCTCGTAGATGGCCAGCAGCTCGTCGCGGTGCAGCAGCTTGCCGCGCGGGATGCCGTTGGCGTCAATCAGCATCAGCTCGATGCTGCGAACTTCTGGGTGCTTGGCGAGGAAGTCGCGGGCTTCCTGGGGATGGGCGAATTGCATGATGGTTCTCGCAAATGGGCGTGGGGCGCGTCTGTGGGAGGCGCGTAGGGTGGATGACGCTTTATCCATCCACCACGCACGGTGAAACGGTGGATGAAAAGAGCGTCATCCACCCTACGGTTTTATTGCTCGCGGGAACCGGGGATGGCCAGCAGCTCGCTGAGCGCCGCATCGAGCATGGCGATCAATTTGTCCACATCGGCCTCGGTGGTGCTCGGGCAGCACAGGGTCATGTTGTGGAACGGCGTGATCAGGATGCCGCGATTGATCAGGTACAGGTGCAGGGCCATCTGCAGCTCGTCATGAAAAGCCGCTTCGGCCTCGGCACCAGTGCGCGGCGGCGTGGCGCAGAACTGGAATTCGCAGCGTGCGCCCAGCTCGGTCACCGACCACTTCAGGCCGTGCTTGTCGATCAACTGACGGAATCCTTCGGCCAGACGAGCCGCCAGCGGCAGCATGTGGTCGTAGGCAGCCTGGGTCATCACCTGCTCCAGGTTGGCGCGCATGCAGTGCATGGCCAGGGCATTGGCCGATAGGGTGGTGCCCATGCCGCTGTGGCCGTGACCCTGGCTTTCTGCGCTGGCTCGCTGACGGGCCTGGGTCATGGCTTCGGCCATCGCCGCGCTGCAGCCGAAGATGCCGCACGGCACACCACCCGCGATAGGCTTGCCGACCACGAAGAAGTCCGGGTCGAGGCCCCACAGGCGCGTGCAGCCGCCGATGTCGGTGGAGATGGTGTGGGTTTCGTCGATGATCAGCAGGCTGCCGTACTTTCGTGTGAGTTCGCGGCATTTCTGCATGAAGCCCGGATCGGGCAGGACCATGCCGATGTTGGTCATCGCCGGCTCACAGAGCAGGGCGCAGACGTCGCCCTGGGCCAGCGCCGCTTCCAGGGCTTCGACATCGTTGAAGGGAATGGCGCGGCTATGCTCGGTCAGGTCGTAGGCCTGGCCGACCAGGCCGGAGCGGTGCACGGTCTGACCATCGCGATGGCGCACCATCACGTCGTCGACGGTGCCGTGGTAGCAGCCATCGAACACCAGCAGGGTCTTGCGCCCGGTGATGGCGCGCGCCCAGCGCAGCACGTAGCGGTTGGAGTCGGTGGCGGTGGCGGTCACCTGCCAGTAGGGCAGGCCGAAGCGCTGGGCCAGCAGCTCGCCGCAGACCACGGCGTCTTCGCCGGGCAGCATGGTGGTCAGGCCGTTGTTCGCCTGCTCGGCGAGGGCGCGGGCTACTGGATCTGGCGAATGGCCAAACATGGTGCCGGTGTCGCCCAGGCAGAAGTCGATGTACTCATGACCGTCCACGTCGAAGAAGCGCGCACCCTTGGCGCGCTCGACGAACAGCGGCACCGGCGTTGACCAGTCGGCCATCCAGTGCATCGGTACGCCGCCATACAGCGAGTGGCGGGCACGTTCGGCCAGGGCCACGGACTTCGGATTGCGTGACAGGAACAGTTCGCGCTCGGCAGCGACGAAACGGTCAACGGCGATTGGGCTGATACCACTGGCGGTGGTCATGGGGCATACCTCGATTGAATCCTGCTCGCATGATATTTTGTGATCACAAAATAGTAAATATCTTGATTATAATTGGATATTTCATCTATAAACCCGTATTTGTGATCACTAAATATTTAATGGTCAGCCATTTTTCACACAAAATAAGTTCCTGACGTAGACTCGCCACATTTCCCACTGGAGCCTTTCATGCGTGACTGTAGCCTGACCCTTGCTCAACTGCCGGCGCCACCGAGGGAGGTAGCGCATGGCTGACAATCTGCAGGAACAGCTGTATCAGAACATCCGCTCAGGTCTTCTGGCCGGGCGCTTCCAGCCTGGAGAGCGGTTGAAGATCCGCGACTTGGCGAGCGAGTGGGGCACCAGCCCGATGCCGGTGCGCGCTGCCCTGCAGCGACTGGTGGCCGAGGGCGCGCTGGAGGGCGAGCAGCAGCGCTCGGTGCGGGTCCCCTCGATGACCCGCGAGCGCTACGAGAACATCTTTCAGGTGCGCCTGGCGCTGGAAGGCCTGGCGGTGGAGTTGGCCACGCCACGGCTTAGCCGCGATGACCTGGCTCTGTTGCGTGACTGCGTGCAACGCATGGATGTTGCCATCGAGACCCGCGAGGTGCAGGGCTACCTCAGCGCCAACAGCCAGTTTCACCTGCACCTGTACGGCGCCTGCGGCAACCCGGTGCTGATGCGTTCGATCGAGTCGCTATGGCTGCAGATCGGGCCATTCTTCAACCGGTTGTTTACCGGCGCCGACCTGTCGCTACGGCTCAACGACTTTCATGAAGACGCCTTCGCCGCCATCGAGGCCGGCGACGCCAAGGGCGCGCGCCAGGCCATGGAGCAGGATTTGCTGTATTTCGCGCGATTCCTGCTCAACCTGCTGGCGTTGGAGCAGGGCGAGGTGTGAGGACGATGCTCGCGTAACTCAGTTTGTGGAGTTCGCGAAACAGCATGCCTGGCGCCGGTAGCCCCGTAGGGTGCGCTGCGCATGCTGATAGATTGCGCGAGGCTGGTGCGCATGGCGCACCCTACGGTGAGGGCGCGCTCAGCTCTCCAGCCAGATGCGGTACCAGCACTTGTAGGGTGCGCCGCGCGCACCGCGCATGCTTATGGATTGCGCGAGGCTGGTGCGCATGGCGCAGCCTGCGGTGAGGGCGCGCTCAGCTCTCCAGCCAGATGCGGTACCAGCACTGTAGGGTGCGCCGCGCGCCGCGCGCACCGCGCATGCTTATGGATTGCGCGAGGCTGGTGCGCATGGCGCAGCCTGCGGTGAAGGCGCGCTCAGCTCTCCCGCCACAGGTCGCGGCACCAGCACTGTAGGGTGCGCCGCGCGCACCGCGCATGCCGATGGACGCCGCGATGCTGGTGCGCATGGCGCACCCTACGGCGAAGGCGTGCTCAGCTCTCCAGCCAGACGTCGCGGCACCAGTGCCAGACCGAGTCCCAGCTTTCGTCGGTCAGTTCGCCCTCGTCGCCATCCCACAGCCAGACCTGGCCTTCCACGTCCACTGCGTAGTAGTCGCGGCCGTCCTGGCACAGCGGCACTAGTTCGCGCGGCAGGCCCAGACTCCAGGCTTCGGCGGCGACTTCCGGCAGGTAGGTGTGCGATTGCGGGTCACTGGCGGTCACCGGCTCCAGGCGGCCATAGACCACATCACTGACCTTGAGCAGGTATTCGCGCAGCTCGAAGGGCAAGTGGATGAGGATCTGCTCCTGAATCTCCACCAGGGTTTCTTCTTCCGGCAGCTCCAGCGGTACCGGTACCGGCTCGTTGAGTTCGCGCAGCTGTTCGATGACTTCTTCCACGGCGTCGGCTCCTCATCATGGGGGATCGGCTTTATACAGTAGCTGGCCGGCAGAATGAAAACATGTCGTCGTCACTGCATACTGGCGCTTTTGCGGAGCCCTTTGATGTCATCTCTTGCCTGGCACTGCCTGCACCACAGCGAACTCGATACCGCGACCCTCTATGCACTGCTGGCGCTGCGCACCCAGGTGTTCGTGGTCGAGCAGAACTGTTCCTATCTGGAAACCGATGGCCAGGACCTGGTCGGTGACACCTGCCACCTGCTGGCACGCGACGAGTCGGGGTTGGTGGGTTATCTGCGCCTGCTCGATCCGCAGCGTATGGAGGGCGAGGTGGTGATCGGTCGGGTAGTGATCGCCGAGCGGGCGCGTGGCACCGGGCTGGGTCACCGGCTCATGGAGCAGGCGCTGCTCGAGTGTCACCAGCGTTGGCCGGGCGTGCCGGTCTATCTGTCGGCGCAGGCGCATCTGCAGGGCTACTACGGGCGTTATGGTTTCGTGGCGGTGACCGAGGTCTATCTGGAGGACGACATCCCGCATATCGGCATGCGCCGGGCTGCTGCGGATCTGTCTTGATGGGGACGTCGCCGCTAAAGCGCCTCCCACGTATCAGATCGTGGGAGCGGCTTCAGCCGCGATGACCGGCGAATGCTGAAATGAAAAACCCGGGCAAGCCCGGGTTTTAATGCGTCGTAGCGATCAGTTCTGGCGAATGCCAGCGACCAGCCAGGGCTGGTTGTCGCCCTGAGCACGCTCCAGGCGCCAGCTTTCGCTGAACGGCTCGCCCTGGTCGAAGCGCGAGGTCTTCGACACACCGCTGAAAGTCAGGGTGGCGATGGTCTTCTCGGCATTGTCGTCGACGCCGTCGAGTTGCACGTTGAGTTCGTCGATGTAGGTGGACTGGAAGCCGTCACCCAGCTCGGCGCGCTCGCGCTTGAGGAACTCCAGCAGTTGCGGGGTAACGAACTCGGCGATCTTGTCCATCTCGTCGGCGTCCCAGTGCTGCTGCAGGTTCATGAAGTGCTCACGGCCGGCGGCGATGAAGCTCTGCTCGTTGAACCAGGCCGGGGCGTTGATCACCGGAGCGGCCGTAGCCAGGCGACCACCGAAGATATTGCTGCCAGCGGCCGGTGCGTTGTCGGCGTTCGGCATTTCACGCTGGTAGGGCGCACCGGCAGCTGCCATTTGTGGCTGCTGGCGCGCACGACGGGCGGCGAGGAAACGGAACAGCAGGAAGGCGATCAGGCCGAAGATCAGCATGTCCATGATCTGCAGGCCTTCGAAACCATCACCCATGAACATCGAGGCCAGCAGGCCACCGGCGGCCAGACCGGCCAGCGGGCCGAGCCAGCGCGAAGCACCGCTGGCTGCAGCGGCGGGTTGTTGACGACCGGGCGCCTGAGCAGCCGACTGCGCCGGCGGTGTGGCCTGACGGGTCTGGTGGCTGGGTGCGGAGCCGAAGGATTTGCCACCGCCAAAACGCTTGGCGTGGGCTTCGAAGCTGAAGGTCAGTGCCAGGCACAGCACCATGGCGATACTGAGGAAACGCTGCATCACGGTTTTCTCTCTTGTGGAAAAGCTTGGACGGCATCTTGCCCGCCACGGGGGCGCATGACCAGTGACAGAATGTTTCCGGCTTTTGCCTGCTTTAGGCGCGCCATGCGCGCCCAGTCCAGTATCGAAGCGGCCCCGGTGCGCATGGCGCACCCTACGGGCGTTGCAGCAGGCCTGCAACCATGCTCGCGAATTTCATCCGGGCTACGGGCGTTGCAGCAGCAGAGGCAGCGGGCCGCAGCGCAGTTGGCCACGGAGAAAGGCGCGGAAGGTTGCTGCATCTTCTTCGGGATGGCGCAGCCAGTGTACGAAGCTGCGCAGGTAGGCGCCGGTGAGCAGGGTTTCTTCGGCGATGCGGCGCAGGTGCAGGCTTTGCCGGCCAGCGGCTTCACGCCACCACTGCACGGTGCGGCTGATACGCATCAGGCCGAGCACTTGCAGATGGATATGCCCGGGTTCGAGCTTGTACAGCAGCATCTGCCCGGTCACCGCGCGATGTGCTGCCAAGCTGTCGAGCCAGGCCAGCAGGCAACTTTCCAGGCGTTGTTCGGCGTTCAGGCCCTGCAGGTCAGGATTTCTCGCATGGCCGAGCATGGCCTGGTCGGCGCGTTCGAACCAGGCTTCCACCAGATCGTCCTTGTCGCGGTAGTGACGGGCGATATCGTCCAGGCCAATGTCGAGTGTGGCGGCGATGTCGAACAGGTGCAGGCGCTCCCAGCCGCAGACGTCGGCCAGTTGCAGGGCGCTATCGAGGATTCGGGCGGGGTCGTTCGGCTTCTGTTTCATCCGAGAAGTATGGCCGCCAGGGCATGAGGCGCGGCCTGGAACGACAAACGGAGCCATTGAACGCTGGTGCGCGCGGCGCGCCCTGGGTTGCGTCTCCGTTGAGAGGCACGGGTAGGGTGCGCCACGCGCACCGTCTGCGCCGCATTGCCAGTTCAGCGCCAGTCGTACAGCTCCTTTTCCGACAGCGCCTGCATCGAGGTGGACAGCGCCTGGAACGCCTGCATCGAGGCCCAGATTCGGCCGTTGAGCTCGCTCTGCGCGGCCAGTTCGCCCAGCACCTGTTCGCTCTCACGTTGCATGGCCTGCAGCACTTCGTCGGGGAAGCGCTTGAGCAGCGTGCCGCTTTTCTTCAGTTCGTCCAGTGCCAGGGCGTTGTGGTAGACGTAGTCGTCCATCATGTCCTGGGTCGCCGCACGCGCTGCTTCGGTGACGATGGCCTGCAGGTCGACCGGCAGTGCATCGAAGGCCTTCTGATTGATCAGTAGCTCGAGCACCGACTGCGGCTCCTGCCAGCCGGGGTAGTAGTAGTACCTGGCGGCCTTCTGCAGGCCGAAGGCCAGGTCGTTGTAGGGGCTGACCCAGTCGGTGGCATCGATAGCGCCAGTCTGCAGGGCTGTGAAGATTTCGCCACCCGGCATCACCACGGTGGTCGCACCCAGGCGGCTCCAGACTTCGCCGCCGAGCCCCGGCATGCGGATCTTCAGGCCCTTGATGTCGGCCAGGCTGTTGATTTCCTTGTTGAACCAGCCGCCCATCTGCATGGTGCTGTTGCCCGCAGTCAGTGGCTTGAGGCCGAATGGCGCATAGGCTTCGTCCCACAAGGCCTGACCCCCGCCCTTGTTCAGCCAGGCATTCATCTCCAGGGTGGACAGGCCGAAGGGCACCGCGCCGAAGAACTGCGCGGCCGGTACCTTGCCCTTCCAGTAATAGGGCGTGCCGTGGCCGAGTTCGGCAGTGCCGCGAGATACCGCGTCGAACACTTCCAGTGCCGGCACCAGCTCGCCAGCCGCGTAGACCTTGATGGTCAGGCGCCCGGCGCTCATGGCGTTGACGCGCTCGGCCAGGCGTTCGGCTGCGGTGCCGGTGCCGGGTGCGTTCTTCGGCCAGGTGGTGACCATTTTCCAGTGGAAGGTCTGTGCGGGAGCGGCGGCCTGGTTGGCCGGGGCGGAATCGTCCTTGCAGCCGATCAGGCCGAAGGCGAGCAGGGGCAGTAAAAGCAGTGAGTGAAGACGCATGGGCGCAATCCCTAAGAAAAACGGGGCTTTTCAGCCCCGTTCAGTTGGCTCAACGCCAGTTGTACAGTTCTTTCTCGGTCAGCGCCTGCATGGCGCTGGCCTCTTCGAGGAAGGCCTTCTGCGAGGCCCAGATGCGGCCGTTGAGGTCGTTCTCGGCGGCCAGGGTCTCGAGCACCACGTCGGACTGCTCGCGCATGGCTTGCAGTACCTCGTCCGGCAGGCGCTTGAACTGCACGCCTTCGCTCTTGAGGCTGTTCAGCGCCTTGGCGTTGTTGAACACGTAGTCGTCCATCATGTCCAGGGTCGCGGCGCGCGCGGCTTCGATGACGATGGCCTGCAGGTCGGCCGGCAGCGCGTCGAAGGCCTTCTGGTTGACCATGGATTCGACCACCGCCTGCGGCTCCTGCCAGCCCGGGAAGTAGTAGTACTTGGCCGCCTTGTGCAGGCCGAAGGCCAGGTCGTTGTAAGGGCCGACCCAGTCGGTGGCATCGATGGCGCCGGTCTGCAGGGAGGTGAAGATTTCACCGCCGGGCAGGTTGACGGTAATCGCGCCGAGCTTGCTCCAGACTTCGCCGCCGAGGCCCGGCATGCGGATCTTCAGGCCCTTGATGTCGGCCAGGCTGTTGATTTCCTTGTTGAACCAGCCACCCATCTGCATGGTGGTGTTGCCGGCCGACAGCGGCTTCACGCCGAACGGTGCGTAGGTCTCGTCCCACAGTGCCTGGCCGCCGCCCTTGCTCAGCCAGGCGTTCATTTCCAGGGTGGAGAGGCCGAACGGCACGCTGCTGAAGAATTGCGCAGCCGGGACCTTACCTTTCCAGTAGTACGGGGTGCCATGGCCCATCTCGGCGGTGCCGCGGGAAACGGCGTCGAACACTTCCAGCGCCGGAACCAGCTCACCGGCGGCGTAGACCTTGACGGTCAGGCGTCCGGCGCTCATGGCATTGATACGCTCGGCCAGGCGCTCGGCGGCGGTGCCCAAACCGGGGAAGTTCTTCGGCCAGGAGGTGACCATCTTCCAGTGGATGGCTTCGGCCGGCTTGGCAGCGGCTTGTTCGTTGCCAGCTTTGTCTTCTTTACAGCCAACCAGGCCGATGGCAGCGATCAGCGCCACAGCGGCGCCGAACAGATTGCGGCGATTCATGAGAGCTCCTCGTGAATGGGAACGATCAGGGGGTAGGAAGCGTTACCTGATCGAGAACGGATTTGTCGTTACTGACGGACATGCTGGAGAAATACCACTGCCCCTTGAACTTGCGCAGGCGCACACTCATCAGCATCAGATTGCCGGCGTTGTTTTCGAGTAGATAACGTCGACGTTGAAACAGATCTCCAGTCGTTTGATTGGCGATCAGATGTGCCTCGTATAGGCCGCCACCTAGCCAGTTCTGCAACATTTCATTGAACGGTGCTCCCTTGAAATCTTGTGTGCCCGGTTCTAAGTGGGGCTGCAGGATTTTCGTCAGGCAATCGTTTGCCACGCTCTGTTTCACACAATTGATATAGCTGGCCTCGAAAGCCTGCAGATCGCTTATAGGCTCACCCGCCCAACTGGTATGGGCCAGCAGGGCCAGACCCAGTGCAGCCAGCATCTTGCTCATGTTCATTGCCGTCATCCTTGGTTGTGCGGATCAAATGGCTTCAAGCTTGGCGTACGCCAGCATCAGCCATTTACTGCCTTCGTTTTCGAAATTCACTTGGACCCGCGCCTGGGCGCCAGCACCCTCGAAATTGAGGATGGTGCCCTCGCCGAACAGGCTGTGACGTACGCGCTGGCCCAGGTTGAAGGGCGTTTGCGGGACGGCGCTGCCGGCGAACAGATTGCCGCCCCCCATCGAGCTGCTGCTCACCGGGCGGCTGACGCTGTTGCTCAGGCGTACTTCCTGAATCAGCGGTGCGGGGATTTCGCGGACGAAGCGCGACACCTTGTTATAGGTCTCGCTACCGTAGAGACGCCGTGTTTCGGCGTAGCTGATCACCAGCTTCTGCATGGCACGGGTAATGCCGACATAGGCCAGGCGGCGTTCTTCTTCCAATCGGCCCGGTTCTTCCAGGCTCATCTTGTGGGGGAACAGACCCTCCTCCATGCCAACCAGGAACACCAGAGGAAATTCCAGGCCCTTGGCGCTGTGCAGGGTCATCAGTTGAATGCTGTCTTCGTTCTCGGCGGCCTGGGTGTCCCCTGCCTCCAGCGAGGCATGGGTGAGGAAGGCCTGCAGCGGGGTCAGCTCGTCGTCTTCATCGTTCTCGAAGGCGCGTGCGGCGCTGACCAGTTCCTCCAGGTTTTCCACCCGGGCCTGGCCCTTCTCGCCCTTTTCCGCCTCGTGATAGGCGAGCAGGCCGCTCTTTTCGACGACCACCTGGGTCATCTGGTGCAGCGGCATGGCCAGCACCTGCTCGGCCAGGCCGTCGATCAGTTCGATGAACCCGGCCAGTGCGCCCGAGGCGCGGCCAGGCAGCGCCTTGACCGCCAGCATCAGGCGAATCGCCTCCCACATGTGCACGTCGTGAGCGCGAGCATATTCGCGGATGGTCTCGATGGTCTTCTCGCCGATGCCGCGCGCCGGCACGTTGATGATGCGCTCCAGCGCCGCATCGTTGCCGCGCCCGTCGAGCAGGCGCAGGTAGGCCGTGGCGTTCTTGATCTCGGCGCGTTCGAAGAAGCGCTGGCCGCCGTAGATGCGATAGGGGATCTTCTCGCGCAGCAGCGCCTCCTCCAGCACCCGCGACTGGGCGTTGGAGCGATAGAGAATGGCGATCTCGCTGCGCTTGAGGCCGTCCTTGCGCAGGGCGTCCTCGATGGTCTCGACCACGTAGCGCGCTTCGTCGTGCTCGTTGAAGGCGGCGTACAGGGCTAGCAGCTCGCCATCGCCAACGTCGGTACGCAGCTCCTTGCCGAGGCGGCCCTGGTTGTTGGCGATCAGCGCGTTGGCGGCATTGAGGATGTTGGCGGTGGAGCGGTAGTTCTGCTCCAGACGAATGATCTCGGCATCGGCGAAGTCGCTGTCGAACTGCTGGATGTTCTCGATCTTCGCGCCGCGCCAGCCGTAGATCGACTGATCGTCGTCGCCCACCACCATCAGGCTCTCGCCGCCCTTGGCGAGAAAGCGCAGCCAGGCGTACTGCACGGCGTTGGTGTCCTGGAATTCGTCGACCAGGATATGGCGGAAGCGGCGCTGGTAGTGCTCCAGCAGGCCGGCGTTGTCGCGCCAGAGGTCGAGCGCGCGCAGCAGCAGTTCGGCGAAGTCGATGACGCCGGTGCGCGCGCAGGCCGCCTCGTAGGCTTCATAGATGCTGCGCATGGTGGCCAGGAACAGGTCGCCGCTGGCCTGGATGCCCTGCGGGCGGATGCCTTCGTCCTTTTGCCCGTTGATGAACCACTGCGCCTGCTTGGCCGGCCAGCGCTGTTCATCCAGGCCGAGGTCGCGGATCACTCGCTTGATCAGGCGTTGCTGATCGTCGGAGTCGAGAATCTGGAAGTTCTCGGCCAGTCCCGCTTCTTTCCAGTGCGCACGCAGCAGGCGGTGAGCCAGGCCGTGGAAGGTGCCGACCCACATGCCGGCAGGGGCATGGCCCAGCACGTCTTCGATGCGGTGGCGCATCTCGGCGGCCGCCTTGTTGGTGAAGGTCACCGACAGGATGCTGTGCGGCGAGACATCCAGGCGCTGGATCAGGAAGGCGATGCGGTGCACCAGCACGCGGGTCTTGCCCGAGCCGGCACCGGCCAGCACCAGCTGATGACCAGGCGGCGTGGTAACCGCATGGTGCTGGGCGGGATTGAGGGTCGTGAGTCTGTGATCGAGGTCGTTTTGCATCGCGGCATTCTAGGGGGCGCTGCAGGGTAGGGCAAACGCCAGCGACGAGGCAGTTTGCCGGTGCCCCTGTGCGGGGTAGACTGCGCCCTTCAATGGATTTGAGGGAGTCGCGATAGCAATGTCGACTGGTGACAGCCCGCTGCTGGGCATTGATCTGGGCACCACCAACAGCCTGATCGCCGTCTGGCGTGACGGGCGAGCCGAATTGATCCCCAATGCGCTCGGCGATGTACTGACCCCCTCGGCGGTGAGCCTGGACGAGGACGGTAGCATTCTCGTCGGCGCTGCCGCCCGGGCGCGCCTGACCACCCATCCATTGCGCAGCGTGGCCGCCTTCAAGCGCTTCATGGGCAGCGACAAACGCTTCACCCTGGGCGATCGCCAGTTCACACCGGAAGAACTGTCGGCGCTGGTGCTGGGCTCGCTCAAGGCGGACGCCGAGGCGTATCTAGGGGTGCCGGTGAGCGCGGCGGTGATCTCGGTACCGGCCTATTTCAGCGACGAACAGCGCAAACGCACGGTATTCGCCGCCGAGCTGGCCGGGCTGCGCGTCGAGCGCCTGATCAACGAACCCACCGCAGCGGCCATGGCTTATGGGCTGCATGAGCAGCAGTTCGAGCGCACGCTGATCTTCGACCTGGGCGGCGGCACCTTCGACGTCACCGTGCTGGAATACGCCCTGCCGTTGATCGAGGTGCATGCTTCCACCGGTGACAACTTCCTCGGTGGTGAGGATTTCACCGAAGCCCTGCTCAAGGCCTGCCTGGGCGATTGGGGGCTGTCGCGCAGCGAGCTGGACGGCCAGGCCCTGGCCAGCCTCGAAGATGCGCTGGAGCAGCTCAAGCGACGTCTTGCCGAAGGGCCGCAGACGCTCGACTGGAATGGTCGCCAATGGCAGTTGGACGACGCCCGCGCGCAGCAGATCTGGGCGCCGCTGCTGGCGCGCCTGCGCCAGCCCATCGAGCAGGCGCTGCGCGATGCGCGGCTCAACCCACGTGACCTGGACAGCCTGGTGCTGGTCGGCGGTGCCACGCGCATGAGCGTGGTGCAGCAACTGGTCGCCACCTTGTTCGGCCGCTTGCCCTATCGTCACCTCGACCCGGACACCATCGTTGCCCTCGGCGCCGCCGCGCAGGCGGCGTGCAAGGCGCGCGACCGGGCTATCGAGGAGATCATCCTCACCGATGTCTGCCCCTACACGCTGGGTATTTCCTCGCGGCGCAGCGATGAGCAGCCGGGCGCCTTCTCGCCGATCATCGAGCGCAACACGGTGATCCCGGCGTCGCGCGTGCAGCGCTACTACACCACCCACGCGCAGCAGGAATACATCCGCATCGAGGTCTATCAGGGCGAGCGTCCCTGGGTGCGCGACAACATCTTCGTAGACGCCTTCGAGGTGAAGTTGACCCAGACCGGCCAGGTGCAGGCGCTGGACGTGCGTTTCAGCTACGACATCAACGGTTTGCTGGAAGTGGACGTGACCCTGGAGAGTGGCCAGCGCCATGGTCACGTGATCGACCGCAGCCCCACCGGGCTGAGTGCCGAGGCGCGTGCCGCCAGCCAGGCGCGCTTGGCCAGCCTGAAGATTCATCCGCGTGACACGTTGCACAACCGTACCCTGCTGGCCCGCCTGGAGCGTGCCTGGATGCAGACCCTGGGTACTGAGCGCGAGCAGATCGGTCAGTGGCTGGACGAGTTTCAGAGCGTGCTCGGCGCCCAGCAGGAGCAGCCGATCACTGCCGCGCGTCAGCGTCTGGAGCAGGCGCTGGACGCGCTGCGCTTCTGACCCAGCGGCTGCTCCGAAGGCCTCGCAGGGTGCGCCAAGTGTAGCGAAGCGCCCCCGCGAGTCTGACGAGATTCAGTCCCTGACCCCGTTCAGGCGCCGCAGGCGCGCCTGCAGGCCCTGTGTGCTGGCCGCCTTGCCCCCGGGCGGGCCGTAACGGTTGGGCAATGGGTCGCTGGGCCAGAAGAACAGCACCAGCAGCATGTAGGGCAGCATGAAGCTGCCCAGCAGCAACATCAGTAACGTACCCACGCCACGGCTCATGTCATGCAGCCGACGCAGCATGCAGGTGATCAGGACGAGGACGGCGCCGGCGAGCACCGCCAGCGCCAGGTCGCTGCTGAGTTTGTCGACAAGTAAGCTCAGCGGCAGTGCGGCCCCTGCCAGGGCCAGAGCCTGCAGGGTGAAGTTGATCCGGTTCAGGCGTCCGCCCAGTCGCCACATCTGCCACTGTGAACGCCAGGTGGTCGGCGCGTGCTTGGGTAGCAGGCGCTCACAACGCGACAGCAGCAAGGTGATCGCCAGGCGGACGGCCGTCGGCGTGGCGCTGGAGTCCTTGGCCTGCTGCAACTTGCGCAACTGGCTGGTCGAGGGCAGATGCGGTTTGGCGCCGCCGAGCAGATCGCGCATGCCATCGAAGATCGCCTGCATGGTGGCGAACACCAGCCCGTTATCGGTGCAGATCGATTGCGCCAGGTTCTGTGGTCGGCCCTTGACCAGTCCCTCGCGGAAGGGCTCGAACCAGGTACCAGGGCAGGTGAACGCTAGCAGCCGTTGCAAGGCCAGGTTGCGTTCCTCTTGCGGCAGATCCGGGTCGTGATGGAGCAGGGCGTCGAGCAACATCTGGCCGAACGGGTCACCTGCCAGCTCGTGGCTGTGTTGCTCGGCGCAGGCTCCGATACGGGCAACCGACGGCAGACGCGGGCTGCCGAGGAGAATGTCCGGGCTGACCTGCCCGGCGGCGATCAACCCTTGCAGTGGATCACCTTCGTCGAGATCCAGCAGCCAGCGACGAGGCGTGGTGGTATTCGCCAGCAACTGCGCCTTGGCCTCATGGGCCGGATGCTCGGCATCGGTGGGCAGGTCGGCGAGGGTTTGATCCAGTTGCTCCAGCCATTGTTCAGGCTGTTCCAGCAGGCCCAGCAGCAACAGGGTCTGGCGCTGCCAGTGCCAGCGAGCGTCGCCATCGTCGGGAAGCGCTGGCAGGCTGCGACCGCTGCGCTGCAGGGCCAGTTGCAACTGCAGGCAGGGCGGCAGCAACCAGCCTGGCAGTGGTGCGAGCAGTTCGCCCAGGCGTTGCAGCGTCGCCTCGTCGTATCGGCGCAAGCGCCTGAGCCCGCGCAACATCTGGGCACGAGCCACGGTGTTGTCACCGAGCGCCTGCGGCAGTTTCGCGCCTGGGCTGCTCGATGCCTGTTGCAGCGCCTGCAGCGCAGGCGATTCGCGCAGCCACTGGCGCTGTTGCCGGGCGTGGTGCTGTAGCCCCTGCACCAGCACGGCATCGAGCGGATGGTCGCCGGCCTGCAGGTTAAGCAGGTGTTCCAGGTCGCTGTCGTCGCCACGTTGCAGCAGCCAGGCCTGGCGATAGAGCCGCGTGAGCGGCGTGTCCGCAGCGCCGAGCAGCTCGGCGAGGAATGGCCACTCGCTGTCCCCCATCTGCCAGGCGATGAAAGTGCGCGCCAGCGGCGGCAGTTCGCTGATGGCGGCGCGCTGCCAGCGCGCCAGGGTTTGCGGCGTCTGGGCGGGCTCGCCATCGGCTAACTGATAGGCGTCGAGCGGATGCTCATGACCAAGCTCGATCTGGCTGCGGTTGAACGCCAGGATCAGCAGCGGCAGGCGTTCAGGCGAGTGATGAGCGCACCAGGCCAGCATCCAGGCGGCCGCCTCGGGTATCTCGCGTTCATGCCACAGACGCGTCCACAGGTCGAGGGCGTCCAGGTCATGGTGCTGCATCTGCAGCGCCAGCAGGTACTGGATGTCGAGGTCGTCGGGTGTCTCGTCATGCAGCGCCTGGTAGTGCTCCAGGGCACCGCCCAGGGCCACCCCGGCCAGGGTGCACTGGCGATACAGGCGCGGATAGTAGTCCGGGTCGGCCGGCATTGGCAGGCATAGGTGCAGCGAGCACCAGCCACGAAATTCCTGCAGTGGCCGGTTCCTGAACAGATGCTCCAGGGTGCGCACGTACCAGAGGTTTTCCACCTGCGCGACGGTCGGCCAATCGGACAGGCTGGCGAGGTCGAACGGGTCGGGTTCGGCGATGCGCTGGAGCAACTGATCCAGTGCCTCGGCTTCCTCGAAGGGCATTTGCATCAGGCGATTGGCCCAGGCCATGCGCTCGGTGAGCAGGTTCACGCAGCGATGCGACAGCGGCCCGTTGCTCAGCAGCAGACCGCGCAGCGAGCCATCGAGACCTTCAAGTACGTCGAGCGGCAACTGGTCGAGCATCCGGCAGTAGTCCTGCCAGGCTTCGGGTCGAAAGCGCCGGCCGGCGTCCTGCAGCAGTTCGACGAACTGTTGCACGGCCTGTTCGCTGGCGCTGGGCGGTGCGCTCCCTTCACTTGTCGCCGGGACTTCGCCGCGGGCCTGGCGCAGGGCGTCCTCGTAGGCGCCGCGCAGGGCCTGGAAACCCTCGGGATCGCGCTCCGGGTGGACGTCGGGTAGGCGTGCGCGATAGGCGCTGCGGATGCTGTTCTGATCGTCAGTCGGCGCTATGCCGAGGTGTTCCCAGCAACTCATGACCAGTCGAACGCCTCCAGCGATGCCGGTTTTTCCGGCAGATCCAGTTCCATGTCCCAGGGCAATTGGTCGAATCCGGCGGCCGGGCTCAGTGTCAGTTCGCGTACCAGGGCACGGTGCGTCGGGTCACTGCCCTGACGGCTGATGCACAGCGCCTGTTCGTCCGGTTGCTCGTGGCCCAGGCAGTTCCAGTAGCAGCGGCCGATGAGAAAACCGGCCAGATAGCTGTGCCAGCCCTGGTAGTAGTAGCGCGCCCGCAGGCTCAGGCGAGTATGCAGCCAGAGGTTTTCCTCGAGGCTCAGCCAGCCGTTCAACTGACCGATGCGGGCGAGAAAGCTCATGCGCCCCAGGTCCCAGGCGCGGATGCCACCGGAGCCGCAGACCAGTATGGTGTCGGCGACGTAGCGATAGGCCACCCGCTGGCCTTCGTCGAGGCTGTCGACCAGCGCCTGCCATTCGCCCGGTAGCAGGCGCGCGTTATCCCAGTAGGCGCCGCTCAGATCGCGTGCATGGCCGTCGTCGGTCATGCGTTGGATCATCGCCAGCAGTGCGGGGCGATCCGCGATATCCCAGGACTCGCTGAGGTCAACGAACTCGCTGTCCGGATAGAAATCAGGCCGCCCATATTGCGCGCCCGAGTGGGTGTTGATCGCCACCATCGGCGCGGAAAGGGCAAAGAGCCAGCGTTGTTGCAAGTCATCCATGGGCGTTTGGCCGTGCTTCCCTGAGTGCGGAGGGTGCCCATCCTAGGAGCTGTTACGGGGGCGCCGCAAGTCGCTCGTGGGGGTTGTGGGTGAACCGTCGAAAAATGCGCCGAGCAGCCGACGACCGGCGGGTCAGGCTGCAAAGGGTAGCTGCAGGTAGGCAAAATGCCAGCATTGGCGCCACGAATCAGGCGCCAAGCCTTGAAATTGCCCACATCGCTGTTGGGCACGGCGTCTGTCTCGGGTATTCTCCGGCGACGTCAGGGTTGAGGGGGCCGAAAAAACGCCCGATACCCTCAGGCAACCATTACAAGAAAATCGCCTATGACCGCCACGACTAGCGCCGTAGTTCAAGAGGTGACGCTGGACCCGCATCAGGCTGAACGTCAGTTCGCCACGGACATTGCCGTCGAGCGTACCCGTCTGTTGTTTCAGGGGTCGCGCCTGCCCACGTTACTCATGCTGCTGGTTGGCCTGGCCTGCAGCCTATTACTGTGGAGTCAGCAGAGCGCACCGATGCTTGCGGCCTGGCTGGGCTGGGTCGTGCTGCTGGCGCTGCTGCGCCTGACCCAGGTGAATGCCTTCAACGAGGCGCTGCCGAGTCGCCAGGCCGAGCCTTACTGGCGACGTATCTTTCTCTTCGGCGCCGGTGCTTCCGGCCTCACCCTCGCCTTTGCCGTGATCGTGCTGGTGCCTGCCGATGTGTTCTACCAACAGGCGCTGGTCTACGGCCTGATCGCCGCCGCCATTCTCTCGGCCAGCGTGGCCTATGCCGTCAGCCTGTCCGCCTTCCTTACGTTCGCCTTGCCCTGCCTGCTGCCTTCGGCGGCCTTCCTGCTGCTTAGCGATAACGGCTTGCAGCGCGGCTGGGGTCTGCTCGGTGTCATGCTGTTGCTCGCCCTGCTGGTGGTGGCCTGGCAGGTCAACCGCCTGGTGCAGCGCAGCTTGCTGCAGCGTTTTCACAACCTGGCGCTGATCAGCAATCTGGAGCACGCCAAGCAGCGCGCCGAAGGGCTCAATGAAGAACTGGCGCGCGAGGTGGAGCAACGTCGCCGCGCCGAGCGCGAACTGCGTGGCGCCCATGGCGAGCTGGAAATGCGCGTGGCCGAACGCACCCTGGAGCTGGACGAAGCGACCCATGCCCTGGGCAAGAGCCAGGCGCGCCTGGCCCTGGCGCTGGAAGCCAGCGAGCTGGGCCTGTGGGACTGGGACCTGGAGAGTGATCATGTGCACCACTCGCACCTGCGCGAGCTGTTTGGTCTGGAGCCGGGCCAGGTTCAAGTGATGCTGCGCGACCTGACCCCGCGCCTGCACCCGGATGATCTGCCGGGGCTACGCCGGGCGTTGGTCCGGCACCTCAAGGGACGCAGCGAGGATTATCAGATCGAGTACCGCGTGCGCCATGTCGATGGCCACTGGGTCTGGGTCGAGGACCGTGGCCGTGCGGTCGAGCGCGATGCCGCCGGCCGTGTACGGCGCATGCTCGGCACGCGGCGCGATGTCAGCGCGCGGCGTCAGCAGGAGCAACAGCAGCGCCTGGCGGCGACCGTGTTCGAAGCGGCCAGCGAAGGCATCTTCATTCTCGACCCCGACTACCGCGTGCTGGCGGTCAACCGTGCGTTCAGCGCGGTGACCGGTTACAGCCGCGAAGAAGTGGTCGGGCGCACGGTGACCAGCCTGATCGGCAGCCGCGAAATGCGTCGGCAATACCAGATGATCCGCCAGGAGCTGGACAGCAGCGGCACCTGGCAGGGTGAGCTGATCGAGACGCGCAAGAGCGGCGAGCTTTACCCGCAATGGCTGCAGCTCAACCTGGTGCGTGATGTAACAGGTCGGCCCAGTCATATCGTCGGTTTCTTCGCCGATCTCAGTGCGCGGCGCGAGGCCGAAGAGCGCCTGCGCTACCTGTCGCACTATGACGACCTGACCGGCCTGGCCAACCGCAGTCTGTTCAAGGAGCGTCTGCACGATGCCAGCCAGCGCGCCCGCCAGAGCGGCCGCAGCATCGCCCTGGTGCATATCGATCTGGACCGTTTCAAGCTGCTCAACGACAGCCTCGGCCATGAAGTGGCGGACCAGTTGCTGCGGCAGATGAGTCGCCGCCTGACCCAGGCCGTGCCCGAGGCCGACTGCATCGCGCGGCTCTCGGGCGACGAGTTCGCCATCATCCTCGATGCCTACGGCAGCCTTTCCAGCCTGGCGCGGGTGGCCAGTCGGCTGCTGGCCAAGCTGCGCGTGCCGATGACCGTCGGCGGGCACGAACTGGTGATCAGCGCCTCGCTGGGCATCAGCCTGCTGCCGGACTACGCCCGCGAGATCAGCGCGCTGATCAGCCAGGCCAACATGGCCGTGCAACATGCCAAGCACCTGGGCGGCAACACCTTCCAGTTTTTCACCGACAACCTGCAGGCTTGCACCCTGGAGCGCCTGCAACTGGAGAACCAGCTGCGCAAGGCCATCGACGAAGGCCAGCTGGAAGTGTTCTACCAGCCCAAGCTGAACCTCGCCGACGACCAGCTCAACGCCGCCGAGGCGCTGGTGCGCTGGCGCCATCCGCAGCAGGGCATGGTGGCGCCTGGCGAGTTCATTGGCCTGGCCGAAGAGACCGGGCTGATCGCGCCGATTGGCGAGTTCGTGCTGCGTCAGGCCTGCCGCCAGGCGCGCCAGTGGCAGCAGGAGGGGCTGGCGCAGATACGGGTGTCGGTGAATATCTCGGTGTACCAGTTGCGCCAGGGCAACCTCACCAGCCTGGTGCGCCAGGTGCTCGAAGAAACCGGCCTGGCGCCGCAGTACCTGGAGCTGGAGTTGACTGAAAGCCAACTGCTGGACAACGTCGACAGCGTCATCGTCACCTTCCGCCAGCTACGGGAACTGGGGGTCAAACTGGCCATCGACGATTTCGGCACCGGCTATTCCTCGCTCAGCTACCTCAAGCGCTTCCCGGTGCATTACGTGAAGATCGACCAGACCTTCATCCGCGACCTGTCGCCCGGTGGCGAGGATGCGGCGATCACCCGGGCGATCATCGCCATGGCCCACAGTCTGGAGCTGAAAGTGGTGGCCGAGGGTGTGGAAACCCAGGCGCAGATGGATTTCCTCAAGAGCCAGAACTGTGACGAGATCCAGGGCTTTCTGATCAGCCGCCCGGTGGAGGCGAGCGCCTTCGCCGAACTGCTGCGCGCGCAGATCGACAATCCGCTGGATTGAAGGATTTCCTCGCGCTTACTTGGCGAACAGCTGGCCGATGTCCTTGAACGCCTTGAACTCCAGGGCGTTGCCGCAAGGATCGAGGAGGAACATGGTGGCCTGCTCGCCGACCTGGCCCTTGAAGCGTATGTAGGGCTCGATGACGAACGTCGTCTCGCGGCTGCGCAGGCGCTCGGCCAGCGCTTCCCAGTCGGCCCAGCCGAGCACCACGCCGAAATGCGGCACCGGCACGTCATGACCGTCCACCGGGTTGCTGGCGGCCGATTCCTGATAAGCCATCTTCGGGGCTTCATGGATCACCAACTGGTGGCCGAAGAAATTGAAATCCACCCAGTGCTCGCTGCTGCGACCTTCAGCACAGCCGAACACCTCGCCGTAGAAATGCCGCGCGGCCGCCAGGTCGTACACGGGAATCGCCAGGTGAAAGGGCGCAAGGGCCATCACGCAATACCTCCGATTATTGGGAGTAGGGCGGGTGTAACCCGCCAGATGTTCGTTGCACCAGCCTATCAACAGCGAAATTGTCGGAAAGCGAATATTCTTGCTCGCAAGCTCAACTATTTTTGATCAATCGAGAGCTTCGATGCTGCGTGAACTGAAAACCTTCGTCACCGTCGCTCGCCTGGGCACCTTCGCTGCCGCTGGCCAGCAGGTGGGGCTGACCCAGTCGGCGGTCAGCGCGCAGATGCGCGTATTGGAGCAGCACCTCGGCGTGCGCCTGTTCGACCGCAGCGGTCGCGCCGCCGTGCTCAACGCAGCCGGCCGCCACGCCCTGCCGCTGGCTGAGCAGATGCTTGCGCTGTACACGCAGATGGCGCTGCCGCAGGCCGCCGATCAGTGGCAGGGTGAGCTGCGCGTCGGCGCCATCGCCACCTTGCAGACCGGCTTGCTGGCCGACGCGCTGCCGCGCTTTCGGCAACTGGCACCGCGGGTCGAACTGAAGCTGGTGCCGGGCGTGTCCTTGCAGCTGTTCAGCCAGCTGGATGCCGGTGAGCTGGATCTGGCGCTGTTGATCAAACCGCCGTTTGCCTTACCCAAGGAGCTGCTGGAGGTGCCGCTGGCGTGCGAGCCCTTCGTGCTGATCGCACCCTTGCACGTGGACGGGGAAGACCCATTGCGCCTGCTCGCCAAGCAGCCTTTCGTGCGTTACGACCGCGCTTCGTTCGGTGGGCGCCAGGTGACGCGCTTCCTGCGTGAGCAACGGCTGAACGTGCGCGAGGCGCTGGAGCTGGATGAACTGGAAGCCATCGTGCGGCTGGTGGAAAACGGCATGGGCGTGGCCCTGGTACCGCGTGCGGGCCTGTGGCTGCAAAGGCCGACGCGTCTGCGGGTGATCGAGCTGGGTGAGCTGACCTTCCATCGCGAGCTCGTCGCCTTGGTGCGTCGTGCGCAGCGCCAGCCGGCCCTGGATTGCTTGTTGAGCTGCCTGCTGTCGAGAGATGCGCCTGGGTAATGGCCGCGCACTGCTGTCTGCGCCGGAAGTGACAGTTGCAGTCACTTCCGGCTGCTGGCTCAGATATCCCAGACCAGGTTGATCGAGAAGTTGCGGCCCGGTTGGGTCAGGCGGTCGAGATTGGCGGGGGCGGTCACGCCGGCCTCTCCGTTGCCGTCGTAGCCGCGCACGTCGTCCCACTGCCAGTACTTCTTATCCGTCAGGTTGTACAGGCCGGCGTTGACGGTGAGATCGTCGGTCAGCTTGTAGTAGCCGGTCAGATCGACAATGCCATAGCCGGGTGTAGCGAACTGGCTGCCGTCGCCGGTCGGAGAGTTGAAGCCGCTTTGGTCGATGCGGGATTTGCGCTTGACCAGTGTCCAGTTCAGCAGGCCGCCGAAACGCTCCTGCTCGTAGCCCAGGCCGAATACCCCGGTCAGCGGATTGATGCTGTTCAGCGGCTCGCCGGTTTCCTCGTCGCGACCACGGGCATAGGCGATCGAGCCTTGCGCGTACAGACCCGGCAGTGCGCCGAAGTTGTCCAGATTCAGGCGGCCTTTGGCTTCCGCACCACGAATGCTGGCACGGCTGATGTTGCGGCTCTGGAACACTGTCAGGCCGCCAGCTGCACCTACGGCATCCTCGTCGATGAAGTCGCGATAGCGGTTATAGAACACGGCCAGGCTGAAGCTGCCGCCCGCGAAGTTGCCACGCAGACCGGTCTCCAGACTGCGGCTGGTTTCCGGGTCGAGGTCGGGGTTGGGCTCCACGATGTAGGGCGGGTTGTTGTTCTGGAAGCGGCCATACATTTCCTTGGCCGTAGGTGTGCGGAAGCCTTCGGCGTACTGGGCGAAGCCGGTGTAGTGCTCATCGAAGGCATAGGTCACGCCGAGCTTGGGTGAAACGCGCTGCCAGGTCGTGCTCGCGTCTGTGGGGTCGAAGGTACTGCTTGCGGGGGCGCTGGCGAGGTACTCGTCGGTCAGATCGGGTTTGAGTTTGGTCCGGTCGTAGCGAACACCCGGCAGGAACGTCCACTGGTTCCAGCGGATTTCGTCTTGCAGAAATACGCCGTAGACATCGATGGTTGGATCCGGGAAGTCGCTCTGGGTGGTGAGGGTATCGCCGCTATTGCTGCTGATCGCGCCGACGGTGGGGCAGTTGGCGCCCAGCGCCCGCAGGCAGACGCCATAACCGCTGCGCTGGCCGGTGACTTCCTGGCGCTTGAGGTTGAAGCCGTAGGTCAGCAGGTGATCGGTTTCGCCCAGGGCGAAGGCCTTGTCCAGCTGTGCGTTGAGCACCCACTGGCGATCCTTGTAGTCGGTGCTGCGATAGCGCATCACGTCGCGGGTGATGGCCTGGGTAAAGAAGTTCCTGGGGGTGTAGCGCTCCTGGGTGCTCTGGTCGGTCTTGGCGATCTGGTAATTCAGGCTCCATTTCAGGCTGTCAGCCAGCAGGCTGTCCAGCGCCAGGCTGTGCTCCAGGCCGAAGCGCTCGCGGGTGATGGTGTCGTTGCCAGTACGACTCGCGTAGTAATTCTGTCCCGCACCGATGGTCGGAGCGTTGAACGGCCCGCCGACGGCGCTGAGTTGATTGCTGTCGCGATCATCCTTGTATTTCTCATAGGTCAACTGCAGGCGGTCGCTGCCGTTGTAGTTCCAACCCAGTTTGGCCAGAACATTGGTGGTGCGTACGTCTTCCGGATTGGCCGCAGTACGATCAAGGCCGGTACCGCCGTGGTTGCCGTAGGATTCGGTCTCATGGCCGTTGCGCTGTGACAGGTGCAGCAGCGCATCGAAGTCCTGATGGCGACCGGCGACGGTGGCCGAGTTCAGCCAGCTTTCGTCGGCGGAGCTGTAGCCTGTCTTCAGGCGGGCACCGCTGTTGCGGCCATCCTTGATGATGTCGTCAGCATCGAGGGTGAAGTAGCTCACCGCACCACCAATGGCATTGCTGCCATAGAGGGCCGAGGCAGGGCCGCGGAGAATTTCCACCCGCTTGATGATCTCCGGGTCGACATAGTTGCGCTGGGTATTGGCATAGGGACCGTAGTAGAAGCTGGCGGGGATCTCGACGCCGTCGACCTGCGTCAACACCCGGTTACCATCGATACCACGGATGTTGTAACCGGTGAGGCCGGAGCGCTGGCCCGCGCCGCCGACCGAGACGCCAGGCTCATCGCGTACCAGTTGCTTGATGGTGTTGATGTTGTTGCGATCCAGGGCGGTTCGATCGCGCACGCTGACTGTGCTGGGAACGGCGTTTACATCCTGCTCGTGAAGGGTGGCGGTAATCGTCGTCGGCTGCAGTGCGAGCGATTGCGCAGGGTTTTTGACCAGTACCACGCTGCGTTCACCAACGCTGCGGTAGCTCAAGCCGGTGCCTTCGAGCAGGCGTGCCAGGGCCAGCTCCGGCGATTGGCGGCCACTGGTTCCCGGCGAGTCGATGCCGTCGGCCAATTGTGCCGGCAGGCCGATCTGCCACCCCGTGACGTCGCTGAATGCGTTCAGCGCCGAAACCAGTGGCTGGCGCTCGATGGCGAAGCGGTAACCGCCCTGGCTCTGCTGCTGTGCCGCAGGCGACGGCTCGGCAGCGTTGACCAGCGGCAGGCTGGCGCAGGCGATGGAGAGTGCCAGCAGCGACAGGCTGGCGGTGGACAGTCGCGGGAAATGCGGGCGCCTGGTGTGAAGGGGCATCGTTGTGCTCTCTACGGGTGTCGTCGGAAGGTCAGTTAATGCGAATTATTTGCATTGTTATGACGGGACGAACGAGACCCCCGTTGAGCGTAAAAATTCTTTTTCTCAGTTGAGAATCAGCAGCGATGGGTACTCTTGAAGCTGCGCCGAGGTCACCTGCGCCAGCGAGCGCATGATGTCGGCCGGTTCGCTCAGGCGATAGTTGCCGGTGATGCGCAGATCATCCAGACGGGCGTTGCGGTTGATGATCCAGCCTGGGTAGTAGCGGCGTAGTTCATCCAGGACTTCGTGCAAAGGGCGGTCATTGAAGATCAGGCGGCCCTGAACCCACGCGAGCTGATTGGCTGTGGCGCCGTGTATGCGCTTGCCGACACCGTCCGGGCCGACACGGATGCTATCGCCGCTTACCAGGTAGATGCGCGTGTCGTTGCCGCGCGCATGCACTTCGATCTCGCCCCGCTCGACGCTGACTTCGGCGGTATCGTCGAGGTAGCGTACGGAGAATGCGGTGCCGCGCACCGATATCAGAACGGGGCCAGCGGCAACCTGAAATGGACGGCTGCTGTCCTTGGCGACATCGAAATAGGCTTCGCCTCTGAGCAACTGCGTGACGCGCTGACTCGCGTCGATCTGGCTGGAGAACGCGCTGCCGGTGTTGAGCAGAACGTGCGAGCCATCGGCCAGATCCAGGCTCTGGCGCTGGCCAACGGCAGTGACATGATCGGCGCTTAGGCGCAGCAGCAGATCGCTTTGCAGGGTGATGCCGACCACCAGCAGCAGCGAGGCGGCGATCGCCAGCGTTCTGCCGAAGCGCCGCGAGCGCCTGGGCGCCGGTTGTCTGCGCTGCTCCAGGCGCGCGGCTGCGGTGACCAGCGTGGGTGATTGCCAGCACTGTTGCGCACGCTCGAATGCTTCGGCATTGGCAGGGGAGGCGGCCAGCCATTCGGTGAATCGCGCTCGGCAATCATCGTCCGCATGTTCCAGCAGAAGCAGCCAGTCCAGCGCCTGGCTCAGCGATGCGTCGCTGTCGTTGGGGGTTCCCTGCTGCGGGTGCATCGGGCTGTTCTCGAAACCGGGGGGCGATATTCTGGCCGAAGGTGCGGGTGAGCGATAGTTGCTCATGTCGGAGGCGCGAGGCGCTCGAGCAGGGTCATGCACAGGGTCATGATCAACTTGAGCTCTTTCTGCACCGTGCTGGCTGACACGCCGAGCTCTGCAGCGATCTCGGCATAACCCTGACCATGCAGACGGCTGAGGATGAAGATGCGCTGCTGGCGTTCGCTCAACTGCTCCAGTGCGTTGCCCAGCCGTTGCAGCAGGCGTTCGGCGTGCAGACTGTCTTCGCTGGATGAACCCGGAGCGGGAACGGCCTGCATGATGGCGTCCGGCACGTCATCATGCATGGTGCGTGACTGCATGCGCTCGCGGCGCAAGTGGTCGAGCGCCAGATTGCGGCCTGTCTGGAAGAGAAAGGGTTCGAGGTGATCGACCGGTTTGTCGCGCAGGCTACGGGCGACCCGCAGGTAGGTTTCCTGCACCAGCTCCTCGGCGATGCTGGCGTTCTTCACGATTTTTACCAGCGTGCGCAGCAGCGGGGTGCGCTGGCTGATGAATACGCTGTCTAGATGGGAGAGGGTCACTGGCAAGCCTGGTTCGCCGACTACTTTGTGAATAATAATCACTTTTAATAAGGCCGGCTAGCGAACGCGTGCGCGAAGCCTGTCTTCAGCGCCATATCCCTGTGTCTCGCTTTATTTTTACGGAGCTTGGCAGGTTCGTTCGTCTCTATAAGGCAGTGGTGGTCGAACGACCTGCGCGCTTATCGAGCGGTGCAGGGGACGGGCTGCCTTACTTCGTGCCAGTCATCAGTGAGCTTTCCATGAACGCCTCTTCGCAACTATCCCATCCGCTGCGTTCGCAGCGCCTGAACCAGATTACCCACGAGCCGCACAGTCACCTCGACAACCTGGTCAAGAGCCATGATCCGTTCGGGAGCCCGGAGCGGTTTTCCCACTTCGTGGCCGCCCAATATCTGTTCCAGCGTGACCTGGAAAAGCTCTATAACGACCCGCAGCTGATCAGGCTGGTGCCTGATCTGCCGCAGCGCTGCCGTGTCGAGCAGGCGGTGCTGGACCTGGCCGATCTGCAGCGCGCGCTGCCAGAGGGCGATGACGCCATCCGCAACAAGGTCATGGGCACCGGCGAAGCGCTCGCCTGGCTGTTCGTTTCCGAAGGCTCCAAGCTGGGCGCCGCTTTCCTGCTCAAACGCATGCCGGCGCTGGGCCTGAGCGAGACCTTTGGCGCGCGTCATCTGGGCGAGCCGGAAGGTGGTCGCGCGCAGGGTTGGAAGGCGTTTACCGCCGTGCTCGACAGCGTCGAACTGGATGCCGAGCAGGAGCGTCTGGCCGAGGTAGCGGCCATCGCGGCCTTCGAGCGTTTCACCGTACACCTGGAACGCTGCTTTGCCTGAAATCACGCTGGCGCGCTCGGCCTGGCAGCGTTGGCTATGGCTGCTGTTGGCCTACCTGAGCATTGGTATGGCCATGCTCGGAGTGATACTGCCGGGCCTTCCCACGACCGAGTTCGTGCTGTGGGCGGCCTGGGCAGCGTCGCGCAGTTCGCCGCGTCTGGCCGCGTGGCTGGAGAATCATCGGGTGTTTGGCCCGCTGCTGCGCGACTGGAAGAACGGCGGCCTGATCGCCCGGCGTACCAAGTGGGTGGCGAGTGCCAGCATGCTGCTAGCGCTGTGCATCCTGCTGTTGACCGTCGATCACCTGCCTTCCGTGCTGTTCGCCGCTGCCGGCATGAGTTGCGGCGCACTGTTCATCTGGACTCGGCCGGAAAAAACCAGAGCCAGGTAGGGTGCGCCGTGCGCACCGACGATTTCGGATGACCGTGGCCCGGACGTAATCCGGGGCGGTTACCGCGTTGCGCCCTGGTGCGCACGGCGCACCCTACGGATCGCCGAGTGCTTGCCGAAGCATGCCACCCATGAAAATGCGCACAGCTTTGCAGTCGTAGCCCGGATGCAATCCGGGGCGGTTACCGCGTTGCGCCCTGGTGCGCACGGCGCACCCTACGGATCGCCGAGTGCTTGCCGAAGCATGCCACCCATGAAAATGCGCACAGTTTTGCAGTCGTAGCCCGGATGCAATCCGGGGCGGTTACCGCGTTGCCCCCGGTGCGCACGGCGCACCCTACGGATCGCCGAGTGCCTGCCGAAGCATGCCGCACATGAAAATGCCGCGCAGCTTTGCAGCGGCGCGGCATCGGGTACAGCGTCAGCGGCGATCAGAACGCCGGGACGACGGCGCCTTTGTACTTCTCTTCGATGAACTGCTTGACCTCGGCGCTGTGCAGGGCTTTGACCAGCTTTTGCACGGCCTCGCTGTCCTTGTTGTCGGCGCGGGTCACCAGGATGTTGACGTATGGCGAGTCGCTGCCTTCGATGGCCAGGGCGTCCTGGGTCGGGTTCAGCTTGGCTTCCAGGGCGTAGTTGGTGTTGATCAGGGCGAGGTCGACCTGGCTCAGCACACGCGGCAGAGTGGCCGCTTCCAGTTCACGCACCTTGATTGCCTTCGGGTTCTCGACGATGTCCTTGGGCGTGGCGAGGATGCCGGCTTCCGGCTTGAGTTTGATAACCCCAGCCTTTTGCAGCAACAGCAGGGCGCGGCCGCCGTTGGTGGCGTCGTTGGGAATGGCCACGGTGGCGCCTTGCGGCAGCTCGCTGAGGTCCTTGATCTTGCTCGAGTACGCGCCGAAGGGCTCGACGTGCACACCGGCAGCACTGACCAGATCGGTCTTGCGGCTGGCATTGAACTCGTCCAGGTACGGCTGGTGCTGGAAGAAGTTGGCGTCGAGGTTCTCCTGCTGCACCTGCAGGTTGGGCTGCACGTAGTCGGTGAACACGCGTACCTTCAGCTCCACGCCTTCTTTGGCCAGGGCCGGTTTGACGAACTCGAGGATCTCCGCGTGCGGCACCGGGGTGGCAGCGACGTTGAGGGTTTCGGCCTGGGCCGAGAAGGCCGCGCAGGCGGCGATGGCAGTCAGCAGCTTCTTCATTTCAGGGTTCCTTTTGGGAAGGTTGGCGCGGGTCTCGCGGGTGGCGAGTCGCCGCTTTTCATAATCACTTGCGAGAAAAATGTACGACCAGGCGATCACCGACCATCTGCAGCACCTGCACCAGAATCAGCAGCAGGATCACGGTCACGGCCATCACGTCTGGCTGGTAGCGCTGGTAGCCGTAGCGCACGGCCAGGTCGCCGAGGCCACCGCCGCCGATCAGGCCGCTCATGGCGGTGTAGGACACCAGGGTAATTGCGGTGACAGTGGTGGCTGCGAGCAGGCCGGGCAGTGCCTCGGGCAGCAGCGCGCGGGTGATGATCTGCCAGGTGGTGGCGCCCATGGCCTGGGTCGCTTCGATGATGCCACGCTCGACTTCACGCAGCGCGGTTTCCACCAGGCGCGCGAAGAACGGTGTGGCGCCCACCACCAGCGGCGGAATGGCGCCTGCCACGCCCAGCGAGGTGCCGACCAGCAGCTCGGTGAACGGGATCATCAGGATCAGCAGGATGACGAAGGGAACCGAGCGCAGGATGTTCACCACCAGCGACAGCGCGCCGTACAGCACCGATTGCTCGAACAGCTGGCGCGGGCCGGTAAGAAACAGCAGCACGCCGAGCGGCAGGCCAAGCAGCACGGTGAACAGCATCGAGCCGAGCAGCATGTTCAGGGTGTCGAGGCTGGCCTGCCAGATTTCCGGCCAGAACACGTTGGGTAGCAGTTGTTCGAGCATCAGCGCAGTACCTCCAGATGCACGTCGGCGGCTTCGAAGCGCGTCAGCGCGGCGTCGATGTCGCCACCGGTCAGGGCCAGGGTCAGTTGGCCGTAGGGGGTGTCCTTGATGCGGTCGATGCGCCCGGCGAGGATGCTGTAGTCCACCCCGGTCTCACGGGCGACGGTGCCCAGCAGCGGTGCGTAGGTGGCTTCGCCCTGGAAGGTCAGGCGCAGAATGCGGCCCTCGACATGGGCGAAGTCGTCGCGCTGTTCGGCCTCGTCGACGTGCTCGGACTCTTGCACGAAGCGCCGTGTGGTCGGGTGCTGCGGGTGCAGGAACACTTCGGCCACCGGGCCTTCCTCGACGATGACGCCGGCATCCATCACCGCCACGCGGTCGCAGACGCGGCGGATCACGTCCATCTCGTGGGTGATCAGCACGATGGTCAGGCCCAGTTCGCGGTTGATCTCGGCCAGCAGCTGCAGCACGGCGGTGGTGGTCTGCGGATCGAGGGCACTGGTCGCCTCGTCGCACAGCAGGATCTTCGGCCGGGTGCTCAGTGCGCGGGCGATGCCGACGCGCTGTTTCTGCCCGCCGGAGAGCTGCGCCGGGTATTTGTTGGCGTGATCCTGCAGGCCGACGCGCGCCAGCAGTTCGGCGACGCGGGCGTCGATCTCGGCGCGGCTCAGCTCACCGGCCAGGCGCAGCGGCATGGCGATGTTGTCAGCGACGGTCTTCGACGACAGCAGGTTGAAGTGCTGGAAGATCATCCCGACCTGCTGGCGGAAGCGGCGCAGGCCACCCGCATCGAGGGCGGTGACGTCGACGCCGTCGATCTCGATGCGTCCGCCGGAAGGCTCTTCCAGGCGGTTGATCAGGCGCAGCAGGGTGCTCTTGCCGGCGCCGGAGTGCCCGATGATGCCGAACACCTGGCCGCTGCCGACCTGCAGCGTGGTGGGCTGCAGTGCCGGAATCTCCCGACCGGCGACGCGGTAGGCTTTGTGGACGGATTGAAACTGGATCACGCGAACGACCTTTTGGGTGTGTTCAAGGGCGGTCCCCAAGGTGGAAGGGGCCGGCCATCAGGCGCCGGGTAGGGCGCAAAAGGGCGCTAGTCTACCCGGCGGTGTTTAGGCCGAGAAAATCTTTCTTGACCTATGGTTATTACAAAATGGCATTACCGATCAGCGGCCGACTTCAGCTGCGCTCAGGGCTCAACAGCAGGCGTGGTACCTGCTGCGGCGCGATCTTCTGGCTCAGCTGCGGACGGAAGCTCGGGTCGAGCTTCTTGATGCGCGCCGAGAGCAGCGCGGCGACCCAGGGATAATCCTTGGCCTCGCGCACTTCGATGCGCACGGCGCAGCGAAAGGTCACGACATCCGCCGCCACGCTGTCGAGCAGACGGCGCAGGTTTTCGTTGTCCTGGTTGTCCAGCATAGGCATGGCCACGGCGCTGGTGGCAGCACTCGGGTCGATCAGGCGCGCTGTGGGTTTGCTATCGAGCACTGGTGCTGGCGCGCTTGCAGGTGTGACTGCGACGGACGCCTTGGCTTGACGCTCGATGGCCAGGCGCTGCTGACGCAGTTGCTCCTGGCGCTCGGCATCGAGCTTGGCGGCGGCGTCGCGTGCCTGTTGCTCGGCAGCTGCCAGGCGGGCGGCACGGGCGCTGTCGATGGCCTGATTGAGGTCGTGACTCAGGGCTGGCGCCTGTGGCATCAGGCTGCGGGCCTGGCCCAGAGCCTGCGCGGCGCGGTCCAGATCGCCCTGCTGCAGCGCTTCGCGACCCTGCTCCATATAGGCCTCGGCCAGCTGGCGCTGGTACTGCTCCAGGCGCGTGTCGCGGCTGGCGCGTTGCTGCAGCGTGCTGAGCTGGCTGCGCGCATCGTCGAGACGTTCTTCGGCCAGGCTCAGGTCGAGTTGGCGGAAGGCGACGACCAGATCGTCGACCGGCGGGAGGCTGTGTTGCTGGCTGCTCTGGCAACCGGCCATAAGTAGAACCAGAAAAAACGGAAGACCACGAAAAGCGAACGACTTCATCACAACGAGTCTCGAATTGTGCAAAAAACGCGCAATCATACAGGTTCGTACCGCTGATTTCATCTCGATCGGTCGCGCCGTAGCCCGGATGCAATCCGGGGAAAAACGTGCTGGAGCATTCCCGGATTGCATCCGGGCTACGCAGAGCGCGCTATCAGGTGTTGCGCTTGGGCAGCGCAAAGCTGGCGAGGAACAACGCCGCAGCGCTGACCACGATGGAGGGCCCGGCCGGTGTGTCCTGGTACCAGGACAGCGTCAGGCCGCAGCACACCGCCAGCAGCCCGAGCAGGCTGGCGCCCACGGCCATCTGCTCCGGCGTGCGCGCGTGACGCTGGGCGGCGGCGGCGGGGATGATCAACAGCGAGGTGATCAACAATACGCCAACGATCTTCATCGCCACGGCAATCACCACGGCGATCAGCAGCATCAGCGCCAGGCGAATCGCTGCCACCGGCAGGCCTTCGACCCGCGCCAGCTCCTCATGCACGGTGATAGCCAGCAGCGGCCGCCATAGCCAGGCCAACAGTGCCAGCACCAGCGCGCTGCCACCGATGATCCAGGCCAGGTCGGTGGGGCTGACGGCAAGCAGGTCGCCGAACAGGTAGCTCATCAGGTCGATGCGCACGTCATGCATGAAGCTCAGCGCCACCAGGCCCAGCGACAGGGTGCTGTGGGCGAGGATGCCGAGCAGGGTGTCGGAGGCCAGTGGCTGGCGTTGTTGCAGGGTGACCAGCAGCACGGCGAGCAGCACGCAGCCGACCGTCACCGTCAGGGTCGGGCTGACGTCGAGCATCAGCCCCAATGCCACGCCAAACAGGGCGGCATGGGACAGGGTGTCGCCAAAGTAGGCCATGCGCCGCCACACCACGAAGGAGCCGAGCGGGCCGGCCACCAGGGCCAGGGTCAGGCCGGCGAGTAGAGCGTTGAGGAGGAAATCGGGCATCAGTGTTTGCAACCAGGGCCGTGAACGTGAGCCGGGCCGTGGATGGTCAGGCCTGGCTGAACCACGCCGCCATGCAGGTCGTGAGCGTGGTCATGGTGGTGGTGGTAGACGGCCAGGCTCTTGGCGTCCTGGCCGAACAGCTCGATGAAGGCCGGGTCGCCGCTGACCTGCTCCGGGTGCCCCGAGCAGCAAACATGGCGGTTGAGGCAGACCACCTGGTCGGTGGCACTCATCACCAGGTGCAGGTCGTGCGAGACCATCAGCACGCCGCAGCCATGGCGCTCGCGCAGCCGCGAGATCAGCCGGTACAGCTCGGCCTGGCCGGCCACGTCGACGCCCTGCACCGGCTCGTCGAGCACCAGCAGTTGCGGCTCGCGCAGCAGGGCACGAGCCAGCAGCACGCGCTGCATCTCGCCACCGGAAATGCTCTGCAGCGGGCTGTCGATCACCTGCTCGGCGCCCACCTCGGCCAGTGCCGCCAGCGCGCGCTTGCGATCCACCCCCGGCACCAGGCGCAGGAAGCGCAGCACTGACAGCGGCAGGGTGGCGTCGACGTGGAGTTTTTGCGGCATGTAGCCGATGCGCAGGCGTGGCGCGCGGCGCACGTTGCCATGCTCGGGCTGCAGCAGGCCGAGCACGACGCGCACCAGGGTGGTCTTGCCGGCACCGTTGGGGCCGATCAGGGTGACGATTTCGCCGGGCTGCACGCTCAGTTGCACGTCATCCAGCACGGACTGGCCGTTGAAGCTGACAGCGACCCCGTCGAGCTGTATCAGCGCATCGCTCATGCCGCGCCCTTGCAGCCTGCGCACAGGCCGACCACTTCCACGGTCTGGCTTTCGACGACGAAACCCACGCCGGCCGCACCGTCGACGATGGCCTGGCTGATCGCCGGTTGCTCCAGTTCGGTGGCCGCATGGCAAGCGCGGCAGATCAGGAACTGGCCCTGATGCGCATGCTCGGGATGGCTGCAGCCGACGAAGGCGTTGAGTGAGGCGATACGATGTACCAGGCCGTTTTCCAGCAGGAAGTCCAGCGCCCGATAAACCGTAGGTGGCGCAGCGCGGCGACCGTCTTCGTCACTCAGCACGCCGAGGATGTCGTAGGCGCCGAGCGGCTTGTGGCTGGACCACACCAGTTCCAGCACGCGTTTGCGCAGGGCAGTCAGGCGCAGACCCTGGCGGGCGCAGATGGCTTCGGCCTCGGCCAGCGCATGGCTGACGCAGCGGGAGTGGTCGTGAGGGCGTGCAGCCAGAGGTGTGTCGGTCATGGGCAAGGACGGCGCAGGGAAGAGACGTTATTATATTACCCGTTCATTTCCATCCGAGTATGCCCCGTGTTGCGTCTTTTCTGTCTCTTTACCCTGTTTTTCGTCGCCAATGCCCAGGCCGAGGTGCGTGTGCTGACCAGTATCAAACCACTGCAACTGATCGCTGCGGCGGTGCAGGACGGTATTGGCGAACCCGAGGTGCTGCTGCCACCTGGTGCTTCACCGCATCACTATGCATTGCGCCCGTCCGACGTACGGCGAGTGCGTGATGCCGACCTGCTGTACTGGATCGGCCCGGACATGGAGAGTTTTCTGCCGCGCGTGCTGGGCAGCCGTGACAAGCCGCAGGTGGCGGTGCAGGATCTGCCCGGCATGACCCTGCGTCACTTCGGTGAAGATCATGAAGAACATGAAAATGGCCACGATGATCATGATCACGCGCACGAACATGCCGGTGAAGACCTGGGCCATGACCATGATCACCGCCCTGGCAGCCTGGATGCGCACCTGTGGTTGGCCGCCGCCAACGCCAAGGTGATCGCCGCGCGCATGGCAGCAGACCTGGCAACGCTGGATACCGCCAACGCCGCACGTTACGCCGCCAACCTGCAAGCCTTCGAGGCGCGCCTGGATGCGCTCGATGGCCGTATCCGGCCGCAATTGACCGCCTTGCAGGGCAAGCCGTATTTCGTCTTCCACGAGGCCTTCGACTATTTCGAGGCTGCTTACGGCCTCAAGCACGCCGGCGTCTTCAGCGTGCTGACCGAGGTACAGCCCGGTGCGCGCCATGTCGCCGCCATGCGCAAGACGCTGCAAGAGGCTGGCCCGAGCTGTGTGTTCAGCGAACCGCCGCTGCGTCCGCGCCTGGCCGAAACACTCAGCGCCGGTTTGCCGGTCAAGTTGGCGGAACTGGATGCGCTGGGCGGTACCTTGCCAGTCAATGCCTCCGGTTACGAGCAACTGCTGGAAAACCTGGCCGGCGGCCTGAGCGAGTGCCTGAATAGCTTGTAGGGTGCGCCGTGCGCACCGCGGCCTTCCTCGCGTAGCCTGCCGAGCGTACCGCGCGCACCATGCCTGACCTCATCCCCGGTGCACACTGCGCACCCTACGAACTGTAACCATCCTCACGTTGCCGCTCGCTGGCGCAAACCACTAGGCTTGCGCTTTTGCCGCGAGCGCTCGCCATGTTGCCAACCGCACCTCGTCCGCCCAACGCCACACTGGTGCTGCTGGCCTCGCTGTACTGCGCGCAGGGCCTTCCTTCCGGGTTGATCGCCCACTCGCTGCCGGTGCTGCTGCGCCAACATGGCGTCGACCTGGCCTTGATAGGCCTGCTCAAGCTGCTGGCGCTGCCCTGGTTGCTCAAGGTGTGCTGGGCACCCTGGGTCGATCGCCTGGCATCACCCCGGCTGGGACACCACCGTGGCTGGATACTGCCGCTGCAAAGCGGCGTCATCGCCTGTGTCGCCGCACTGGCGCTGCTCGCCCCGCAGACCCTGTTCGGCTCCGGCCTGTGGCTGCTGCTCGGCTTGCTGCTTGTGATCAACCTGTTGGCCTCGACCCAGGACATCGCCACCGACGGCCTTACCGTGCGGCTGTTGCCCGAACGCTGGCGCGGCCTGGGCAACAGCCTGCAGGTCGGCGGCTACAAGGTCGGCATGATCGTCAGCGGCAGCGGCCTGTTGCTGGTGATCGACCCGCTGGGCTGGAACCTCGCGCTCGGTCTGCTGGCCGGCCTGATCCTGCTGATGACCGTGCCGGTCTGGCTGTTCCCCGAGCGTCGTGTGCTGCCCTTCCAGCCCGGCCTGGCGGAAACCGCCCTGGGCCCGCGCCTGCTGCTGAACCACTATCGCGGCCTGCTGGCGCAGCCCGGCATGCTGCTGTGGCTGGCGGTGGTGCTGACCTTCAAGCTCGGCGACTCGCTCGGCTCGCCGATGATCAAACCGATGCTGGTGGATCAGGGCTGGAGCACCGGGGCGCTCGGCCAACTGACGTTGATCAGCAGCCTGGCCGGCATCGCCGGCGCGGTGATCGGCGGCCTGCTCTACGCCCGTATCGGTGTGCTACGCGCGCTGATCCTGTTCGGCGCCCTGCAAGCCATCGGCATCGCCTCTCTGGCCTTGCTGGTGGGGCAGGGCGGCAATACCGGGCTGGTCTACGGCGTAGCCCTGTTCGAGCAGGTGGCCGATGGCATGTCCACCGTCGCCCTGTTCGCCGCGATGATGCGCATGTGCCGTCCCGAACACGAAGGCGCTGACTTCACCCTGCAGGCCTCGGCGCAGTTGCTGCTGTCCGGCTTCGTCGGAGCCAGCAGCGGGGTGCTGGCCAAGGCGTTGGGGTATGAGGGGTTGTTCCTCGGCGCCGGAGTGCTGGGCGCACTGGTATTGGGGGTGGTGTTGCTGCACAAAGGCAGCCTCAAGCGGCAAGCCTGAAGCCAGTAGTAGCCCTGGGCGGATCACTCCGCCCAGTGCCGACCGTGGCGCTCCAGCAGATGCTGCAGTTGCTCCGGCCCATCGCTGCCGGCCGGATAGGGGCGCGGGCTCTGGTAGTGCTGGTGCCAGCCCTGCAGGATGGGGTCGACCCACTGCCAGGCCGCTTCCACTTCATCGCGGCGCATGAACAGCGTCGAGTCACCGTCGATCACGTCAAGCAGCAGGCGCTCGTAGGCGTCCCAGCGGCGCTGCTGGTTGAAGGCATTGGCCAGGTTGAGATCCAGCTCCACCGGTTTGAGGTGCATGCCCTTGCCGGGATTCTTGGCCATCAGTTGCAGGCTGATGCGCTCTTCCGGTTGCAGGCGGATCAGCAACTGGTTGGCTTCGCCCTCGTGGAACAGGCGGTGCGGGACCGGCTTGAACTGGATGAGAATTTCCGAGGCCTTCTTCGCCAGGCGTTTGCCGGTGCGCAGGTAGAAGGGCACGCCAGCCCAGCGCCAGTTGTCGATCTCGACCTGCACGGCGACGAAGGTTTCGGTGTCGCTGTCGTTGTCGACATTCTTCTCGAAGTAGTAGGCGGGCACGTCATGGCCGCCGATCTTGCCGGCGGTGTACTGGCCGCGCACGGTCTTGTCCTGCACGTCGAGGCCGGAGATGGGTTTCAGTGCTTCGAGGATCTTCACCTTTTCGTTGCGCACCGCCTCGGCGTCGAAACGCACCGGCGCCTCCATGGCCACCAGGCAGAGCAGTTGCAGCAGGTGATTCTGGATCATGTCGCGCATGGCGCCGGCTTTGTCGTAGTAGCCGCCGCGGTTCTCCACACCAAGGGTTTCGCACACGCTGATCTGCACGTGATCGATATGCCCGGCGCGCCATACCGGCTCGAACAGGGCGTTGGCGAAGCGCAGCGCCATGAGATTCTGCACGGTTTCCTTGCCCAGGTAGTGATCAATGCGAAACACCCGCGCTTCGTCGAACACGGCGCCGATGGCGGTATTGATCGCACGGGCCGATTCCAGCGAGTGGCCAATGGGCTTTTCCAGCACGATGCGCGCCGCCGGGCCTGCCAGGCCTGCGTTGGCCAGGTGTGCGGCGATGTCCTCGAACAGGCTTGGCGCGGTGGCCAGGTAGTAGACCCGTACGCGCTCGTCATCACGCCCCAGGCGTTTGGCCAGGCGGCCGAAGTCGGCGCTCTGCGCAGCGTCCATGGCGAAGTAGTCGAGGCGTGCGGCGAAGCTGGCCCAGGTCTCGTTGGCAAAATCGGCGCGCGCCACCTGGGCGCGGCAGTGACGCTCGGCCAGCGCCTGGTAGGCTTCGCGGCTGTGGCTGCTGCGGGCCAGGGCGAGGATGCGCACATCGGCGTGCAGGCGTCCTTCGCGGTGCAGGTGATAGAGCGCTGGCAGCAGCTTGTGCAGGGCCAGGTCGCCCGTACCACCGAAGACCAGCATGTCGCAGGGGATGCTCAAGGGAAGACTCCGACTCGTTGTGGCAGGCCGTTGCACGCTACCTGCGTTTGCAGCAAAGAGGCAGTGAAAAGATCGGGTGCGCCCCTCTGCCGGAAAGTTCGTTCAGCGAATTGGCAGCCGCTTGGCTGTGCGCGGGCGCGAGCTATGTAGTATAACTACAAGGTCACTACAACCGTCGGCCACCGATCATAACCGAGCCATGACTCGCCGAGTGCCGCGGTAGACCCTTTTCTGCATAGAGCCTATTTCCGTGAATCTGTTGCAACACATCGCCCAGTCGCGCCACCTGCTGCGCAAGTCCGAGCTCAAGGTGGCCGATCACGTCTTGCTCGATCCTGCATCGGTGATGCACAGCTCCATGGCCGAGCTGGCGCATAGCGTCGGCATCAGCGAGCCGACCATCGTGCGCTTTTGCCGTGCCATCGGTTGCAGCGGCTTCCAGGACCTCAAGCTGAAGCTGGCGCAGAGCCTGGCCGCCGGGGCGAGCTTCGGTCAGTTCGCGATTCACGAGGATGACTCGGTCGCCGACTTTAGTCTGAAGATCTTCGACACCACCCTGCATACGCTGATGGAAGTGCGCGAGAAGCTCGACCCCGAGGCGTTGCAGCGCGCCATCGCCGCCTGCTCGAAGGCTCAGCGCGTGGAGTTCTATGGCTTCGGTGCGTCCGGCGCGGTGGCGGCCGATGCCCAGCACAAATTCTTCCGCCTGCTGCTCAACGCAGCCGCTTATTCCGACCCGCACATGCAGGCGATGAGTGCGGTGACCCTGCAGCCGGGCGACGTGGCGGTTTGCATATCCCAGTCCGGCCGTTCCAAGGACCTGCTGATCACCGCCAACCTGGTGCGTGAGTCCGGCGCCAGCCTGATCACCCTGTGCCCGAGCCAGACACCGCTGGCGGAGCTGTCGACCGTCAACCTGGCCATCGACGTACAGGAAGATACCGAGATCTACACCCCGCTGACTTCGCGCATCGCCCACCTGGTGGTGATCGACGTGCTGGCCATGGGCGTGGCCATGGCGCGCGGGCCGAGCCTGGTCAACCACCTCAAGAGCGTCAAGCGCAGCCTGCGCAGCTTGCGCCTGTCGCCGAAGTCGCTGCGCAACACCGAGGATTGAGAGAACGGGTTCACCGCCTGTTCATCTTCACGCCGTCAAAGCGTCATCTTCGCGGAACAAGCTGAGGCCTCCAGTCCTCGTTCCGGGAGAACCGAGATGCCTCGTATCTTCGATGACGCGCAACTGCACGACCAACCTGACGCCAAGACCCGGCGCAAACTGCAAGACCAGCGCCGCATGGCCTATCGCCGGGCCATCGAGCACTACGCCGAGCAGTGCCAGCTGCAACGCGAGCTTGCCGACTTCCCCGAGCTGGTTTCTGCCAGCTACCTCCCGCATGCCGAAGCTGATTCGCGCCGCGCCGCCTGACTTTCTTGTTGCCCTGCCTGCGGGCAGGGCAGTGAGCTTGCCCGATTCTACGAACTTATTGCCCGGTTCTGCCGATCTCGGTGATCGGCGGCGACAGCAGGTTTTGCGCCCACTACAGTGGTGATCTGGCCCCCTGTGTGCGGGGTTGACCGTGACCACCGGCACGCCATGCCGGAACTATCAGACACCATCAGAACAAGGTGGGCAGACCATGATTACCCTGAATCTCAATGGCCAGGACCACGAACTGGACGTGGCCGCTGACATGCCGCTGCTCTGGGCATTGCGCGACGTAGCCAATCTCACTGGCACCAAGTACGGCTGTGGCATGGCCCTGTGCGGCGCCTGCACGGTGAACGTAGAAGGCCAGCCGACCCGCTCCTGCGTAACCCCGGTATCGGCGGTGGTTGGCAAGCGCATCAGCACCATCGAAGCGGTCGGCGAAGACGCCGTGGGCAAGGTGGTGCAGGAAGCCTGGCGGCAACTGGACGTGGTGCAGTGCGGCTACTGTCAGTCCGGGCAGATCATGGCAGCGACGGCGCTGCTGAGCAGCAACAAGGCGCCGAGCGATGCCGATATCGATGCGGCCATGAGCAGCAACATCTGTCGCTGCGCCACCTATGTGCGGATTCGTGCCGCCATTCACGAAGCTGCCGGCAAACTGGCCTGAGGAGGCGCATAGACATGGGCAAGATCGAAACCCCCGATAGCGCCACTCGCGGCATCCTCAATGTCAGTCGTCGCACACTGCTCAAGGGGGCAGGTGGCCTGGCGCTGGGCATCTTCTTCGCACCGCTGATCCGCGGTATGGACGCGCTGGCGGCCGGCGGCCCGCTGGAGCCGAACGCCTTCGTCCGTATCGACCTCGACGGCACCGTGACCGTGCTGGCCAAACACCTGGAAATGGGCCAGGGCAGCTACACCGGCCTGGCCACCTTGCTCGCCGAAGAGCTGGATGCCGACTGGGACAAGGTGCGCGTCGAAGGCGCGCCGGCCGATGTGAAACGCTACAACAACCTCGCCTTCGGCCCCATGCAGGGCACGGGCGGCAGTACCGCCATGGCCAACTCCTGGGAGCAGATGCGCAACGCTGGCGCGACGGCCAAGGCCATGCTGGTGGCTGCGGCCGCGCAGCGCTGGGGCGTATCGGCCAGTGAAATCAGCGTCAGCCAGGGCGTGGTCAGTCACGCGGGCTCAGGCCGTAGCGCCGGCTTCGGTGAACTGGTCGAGGCGGCGGCGTCACTGCCGGTGCCGGAGCAGGTGCAACTCAAGGACCCCAAGGACTTCAAGCTGATCGGCAAACGCGAGCTGCGCCGCAAGGACAGCCCGGGCAAGACCGATGGCAGCGCCATCTTCACCCAGGACTTCAAGCTGCCCGGCATGCTGGTGGCCATGGTCGCCTATCCGCCTCGTTTCGGTGGCGTGCCGCGTTCGGTCGACAGCAGCAAGGCCAAGGCCGTGCGTGATGTGGTCGAGGTGGTGGAGTTTCGCGATCTGCCCCACGGCCGCTCGGGTGTCGCCGTGCTGGCGAAGAACACCTGGGCGGCGCGGCAGGGTCGTGATGCGCTGGTGATCGAGTGGGACGAGAGCCAGGCCTTCACTCTGGGTAGCGAGGAGATTTTTGCGCAGTACCGCGACAGCGCCAGCAAGCCAGGCCTGCCGGCAGCGAGCAAAGGCGACGCCGATGCGGCGTTGGCCCGGGCGGCGAAAACCGTCGAGGCCGAGTACGAGTTTCCTTATCTGGCCCACGCGGCGATGGAGCCGATGAACTGCCTGGTGAAACTGTCCAATGACCGCTGCGAAATCTGGAACGGCGAGCAGTTCCAGACCGTCGACCAGGCCATCATCAGCAGCTATCTGGGCCTGACGCCCGAGCAGGTTTCGCTGACCCAACTGTATGCAGGCGGCAGCTTCGGTCGTCGCGCCAGCTCGGTGTCGGACTACCTGCTGGAGGCGGTGGCGATTACCAAGGCGGCGCGCGACAAGGGCGTGGATGCCCCGGTGAAAATGGTCTGGACGCGCGAGGACGATACCCGTGGCGGTTCCTTCCGGCCGCTGTACCTGCACCGCGTGCGCATTGGCCTGGATGAAGCCGGCAAGCTGCAGGCCTGGCACAACCGTATCGTTGGCCAGTCGATCATCGCCGGCACCTCGATGGAGCCGTTCCTGGTCAAGGACGGGATCGACCACACCTCGGTGGAGGGGATCTCCAACCTGTCCTACGCGGTGCCCAACCTGCAGGTGGAGCTGAGCACGCCGACCAATATCAAGGTGCCGGTGCTCTGGTGGCGCTCGGTCGGCCATACCCACACCGGCTACGTCGCTGAAACCATGATCGACGAGGCCGCCGTCGCCGCAGGCCAGGACCCTTACGCCTTCCGCCATGCGTTGCTGGACAGTCATCCGCGTCATCGCGGTGCGCTGGAGCTGGCCGCCAAACAAGCCGGCTGGGACAAGCCGCTGGCGGCGGGTGCCGAGGGCGAGAAACGCGGGCGTGGCATTGCCGTGCACGAGTCATTCGGCTCGTTCGTGGCGCAGGTGGCCGAAGTCACGGTGAAGGCTGATGGCAGCTACCGTCTGGATCGCGTGGTGTGCGCGGTGGACTGCGGCATCGCCATCAACCCGGACGTGATCAAGGCGCAGATGGAGGGCGGTATCGGCTTCGCCCTGGCGGCTGCCCGGCACAGCGCTATCACCTTGAAGGAAGGGCGGGTCGAGCAGTCGAACTTCCACGACTTCCAGGTGCTGCGCCTGAACGAAATGCCCAGGGTCGAAGTGCATATCGTACCGTCGGCGGCGAATCCGACCGGTGTCGGTGAGCCGGGCGTACCGCCGCTGGCGCCAGCGTTGGCCAACGCCCTGTTCGCGGCTACTGGCGTGCGCTTGCGCAAGCTGCCGTTCCCGGCGCAGATCAGGGCCTGACGGACGATACTGGAAACACGAACGCCCGGGGTGATCCCGGGCGTTCGCGTTTATGGGGCTGGTTTTCCCGGATTGCATCCGGGCTAGGGTGGTAGCGCGAATCAGGCGGGGCGCTGCCGTTCGCTCCTGCAGGTGGATCAGACTCAGCTCGTGGGGGTGGCGATCCGCGTTCGCCCGCCAGCCGTGGTGGGCTGAAACCCACCCTACCAGTCTGAGTTCGGCGGTGGAGCGGATGTAATTCGAGCGCAAGGGATTGCAGGCTGTAGGGTGGGTTTTAGCCCACCAATTGTGGTCAGCGGGGGCTGAAACGGATCGCCGCCCGGCCCACCCTACAGGTCTGTAGCGTGTAGGGTGGACAACGCGAAGCTTGTCCACCTGTTTGATGGCGGTTCAGGAGGCGCTTCGTCTTCTGGTCGCCGACTCGATCTCGCTGCAACCCTGCGTCGTTGGCGTATGGATCGCCGCCTGGCGGTGCTTGAGCATGCCCCCGGTACGCTCGTTCAGCGCGGCGGTCATCTCGGCGAGAATCGCCGTGGCCACGCTTTCCGGCGTATCGCCGCCGATATCCAGGCCGATGGGATAGTGCAGCCGTTCCAGCGACGGTAGTTGTTCGCTGTGTTGGCGAATCTCGTCCAGCAGGCGTTCGGTACGGTCGCGCGGCCCCAGTTGGCCGATGTAAGCCGGCGCGCCCTGCAGTACGCTGCCCAGCCAATGACGATCCTGGCTGTAACTGTGACTCATGATCGCCACCACCGCGCCGTCGGTGAGCGCGTGCAGGTCGTAGGGTGGCCGGGCATCGACCTGCAGTACGGCGTCGGCGTCAGGAAAACGTTCTGCGCGGGCGAAATGGGCGCGGCCATCGACCACGGTGACGTGCCAGTCCAGCAGCTTGGCCATATGCGTCAGCGGCTGTGCGTCATGCCCGGCGCCGAAGATCACCAGGCGCTGCTGCGGCGCCAGGTATTCGCAGAAGACCTCGATCTCTCCACGCTCATCGCGGTAGTTGCGCAGTGAGGATCGGCCTGTGTCCAGCGTTCGCTGCAGGCTGGCGCGCACCTCGGCGTCGAGTGCCGGATCAAGCAGGCGGCCATTGTCGCTGAGCGATGGATGCAGCAACAGGCGCTCACCCACACGCACACGGGCGTTGCGATAACTGCAGATCACCGTGGCGACCGCCCCCGCCTGGCCGCTCTCACGCACCTGGCGCAGCAGTTCGAGCACGGCCAGCGGTTTTTCCGCGCTGTGGCGCTCGAGCAGCACGTGCACCGTGCCGTTGCAGCCGAGGCCGAAAGTCAGTGCGGCATCCTGATCGTCATCGTCCTCCTGAGTGGCGGTGCTGTAACGGCGGATCACGGCTTCGCCGCCATCGGTCAGCCACCAGGCCTTCTTCGCCACTTCGGACTCCAGGCAGCCGCCGCTGATGGTGCCCACGGTGCCGCCGTAAAGCGGGATCAGCATGCGCGCGCCGGGGCGGCGATAGGCCGAGCCTTCGACCTTGACCACGGTGGCGAGCACGGCCTGGCCGTTGTCGCGCTCGAGCGCGCGAAGGGCGCCGAGCAGGGCGCTGATTCCCGACAGCATAGGTTTCTCCCAGGCAGGTTTTGGTGGAGCGATCCCAGGCTGCCAATGTCCCGTATGCCAGTTAAGAAGGGTTAGGCCGATCCTGCGAGATTCTTGCCCGATCCTGCGTGACTGGGCTGAAAGCGCTCGGCCAGTTTGACGATATGCGCGCGCTCGGTGCGGATGAAGTCGACGAAGGCCTGCGCCACCGGCGACAGGCGTCTGCCACGGATATTCACCACGCACCAGCTGCGCTGCAGCGGCAGTTCGGCCACCGGCAGTTCGCGCAGCAGACCGTACTGCAATTCCAGGCGCACAGCGTGGCGCGGCAGCAGGGCGATGCCGAGCCCGGCCAGTACCGCCTCGCGCTGCGATTCCAGCGAACCGATTTCCAGAGTATTCGGGAAGTGCGCACGTTTCTGATGACAGTACTCCTCACAGGCGCGGCGGGTACCCGAGCCGCTTTCGCGAATCAGCAGCGGGTAGGGCGTGAGGTCCTGCAGCTGCAGACTGTCCGCCTCGCACAGGGGATGATCCAACGGCGCCACGGCGATGATGGGGTTGTTGAGGAATGGCATGAAGTCCAGCGCCATGTCCTGCGGCACCTGGCTCATGATCATCAGGTCGTCGCGGCTCTGGGTCAGGCGGCGCACCGCGAGGGCGTGATTGACCACTGTGAGATTCAGGCTGACTTCCGGGTATTGGCGGCGAAATTCGGCGAAAAGGTGGGGAATGAAATATTTCGCGCTGGACTCCACGCACAGGTTGAGCTGCCCCTGCAACGAGCCCTGCAGGTCGGACAGCTGCATGTCCAGGCTTTCCAGGCGGCCGAAGATATCGCTGCTGGCGCGTTTGAGTGCCTCGGCGGCTTCGGTCAGGTAGAGCTTCTTGCCGACGTACTCGAACAGCGGCTGTCCGACCAGCTCCTCCAACTGACGAATCTGCAGGCTGACGGCGGGCTGGGTCAGCGCCATTTCCTCGGCCGCGCGGCTGTAGGAGCCGTGCTCGCACACGGCACGGAATACCTGGAGCTGGCGCAAGGTCATGCGCAGCAGGGTTTTACGCACGGTTTCGTCCTCGTTCGATCAATGTATAAGTAATTACTTATGCACGATCAAATAATTATTCATTTTTGTTAATTCGTATAGCCGGATAGGGTTTCACCACGTTTGCAACCAACTGTTGCAGCGGCCCTTGCAGCTCTGCGCTGAGGATTGGATCGTGATAAGAAAAATACTGATCGCCAACCGTGGTGAGATTGCCGTCCGCATCGTGCGGGCCTGCGCCGAGATGGGTATCCGCTCGGTAGCGATCTACTCCGACGCGGACCGTCATGCCCTGCACGTCAAGCGTGCCGACGAGGCGCACAGCATTGGCGAAGATCCGCTGGCCGGCTATCTGAACCCGCGCAAGCTGGTCAATCTGGCCGTGGAAACCGGTTGCGACGCGCTGCATCCCGGTTACGGTTTTCTTTCCGAAAATGCCGAACTTGCAGATATCTGTGCCGAACGTGGAATCAAGTTCATAGGACCGAGCGCGGAAGTCATCCGCCGCATGGGCGACAAGACCGAAGCCCGCCGCAGCATGATGGCCGCTGGCGTGCCCTGCACCCCGGGCACCGAGGGCAACGTCGCTGACCTGGCTGAGGCCCTGCGCGAAGCCGAGCGCATCGGTTACCCGGTGATGCTCAAGGCCACCTCCGGTGGTGGCGGTCGCGGCATTCGTCGCTGCAACAGTCGCGAGGAACTGGAGCAGGCCTACCCGCGAGTGATCTCCGAGGCGACCAAGGCCTTCGGCTCGGCCTCCGTCTTCCTGGAAAAATGCATCGTCAATCCGAAGCACATCGAGGCGCAGATCCTCGCCGACAGCTTCGGTAACACCGTGCACCTGTACGAGCGCGATTGCTCGATCCAGCGCCGCAACCAGAAGCTCATCGAGATCGCCCCCAGCCCGCAGCTCACCCCCGAGCAGCGTGCCTACATCGGCGACCTGGCCGTGCGCGCCGCGCAGGCCGTGGGCTACGAGAACGCCGGTACCGTGGAGTTCCTGCTCGCCGAAGGCGAGGTGTACTTCATGGAAATGAACACCCGGGTGCAGGTGGAGCACACCATCACCGAGGAAATCACCGGCATCGACATCGTTCGCGAGCAGATCCGCATCGCCAGCGGCCTGCCACTGTCGGTCAAGCAGGAGGACATCATCCACCGCGGTTATGCCCTGCAGTTCCGCATCAATGCCGAGGACCCGAAGAACAACTTCCTGCCCTCGTTCGGCAAGATCACCCGTTACTACGCGCCCGGCGGCCCCGGCGTACGCACCGATACGGCGATCTACACCGGCTACACCATTCCGCCTTATTACGACTCGATGTGCCTGAAGCTGATCGTCTGGGCGCTGACCTGGGAAGAGGCGATGGACCGTGGCCTGCGCGCGCTGGACGACATGCGTGTTCAGGGCGTGCGGACCACCGCGCCCTATTACCAGGAAATCCTGCGTAACCCGGAATTCCGTAGCGGCCAGTTCAACACCAGCTTCGTCGAAAGCCACCCGGAACTGACCCAGTACTCGATCAAGCGCAACCCGTCGCACCTGGCCATCGCCATCGCCACCGCCATCGCTGCCCACGCGGGCCTGTAGGGGACATCATGAGCAAGAAGATCACCGTTACCGATACCGTCCTGCGCGATGCCCACCAGTCGCTGCTGGCCACGCGCATGCGCACCGAGGACATGCTGCCGATCTGCGACAAGCTCGACCGCGTCGGCTACTGGTCGCTGGAAGTCTGGGGTGGCGCCACCTTCGACTCGTGCGTGCGTTTCCTCAAGGAAGACCCGTGGGAGCGCCTGCGCCAGCTCAAGGCGGCGCTGCCCAACACCCGCCTGCAGATGCTCCTGCGCGGGCAGAACCTGCTCGGCTACCGCCACTACAGCGATGATGTGGTCAAGGCGTTCGTGGCCAAGGCGGCGGTCAATGGCATCGACGTGTTCCGCATCTTCGACGCGATGAACGACGTGCGTAACCTGCGCGTGGCCATCGAGGCAGTGAAGGCTGCCGGCAAGCACGCCCAGGGCACCATCGCCTACACCACCAGCCCGGTGCACACCACCGAGGCCTTCGTCGCCCAGGCCAAGGCCATGCAGGCGATGGGCATCGATTCCATCGCCATCAAGGACATGGCCGGCCTGCTCACGCCTTACGCTACCTTTGCGCTGGTCAAGGCGCTTAAGAGCGAAGTCGACCTGCCGGTATTCATCCACAGTCACGACACGGCCGGTCTCGGCTCGATGTGCCAGCTCAAGGCCATTGAAGCCGGCGCCGACCATATCGACACCGCCATCTCCAGTCTGGCCTGGGGTACCAGCCATCCGGGCACCGAGTCGATGGTCGCCGCGCTCAAGGGCAGCGAGTTCGACACCGGCCTGGACCTGGAGCTGATCCAGGAAATCGGCATGTACTTCCACGCCGTGCGCAAGAAGTACCACCAGTTCGAGAGCGAGTTCACCGGCGTGGATACCCGCGTGCAGGTCAATCAGGTGCCAGGCGGGATGATTTCCAACCTGGCCAACCAGCTCAAGGAGCAGGGCGCGCTAAACCGCATGAATGAGGTGCTGGACGAGATTCCGCGCGTGCGTGCCGACCTCGGCTTTCCGCCGCTGGTGACGCCGACCTCGCAGATCGTCGGTACTCAGGCGTTCTTCAACGTGCTGGCCGGCGAGCGCTACAAGACCATCACCAACGAGGTGAAGCTGTACCTGCAAGGCCGCTACGGCAAGGCACCGGGCAAGGTCGACGAGCAACTGCGCAAGCAGGCCATCGGCAGCGAAGAAGTGATCGACGTACGCCCGGCCGACCTGCTCAAGCCCGAGCTGGCGCGCCTGCGTGAAGAGATCGGCAGCCTGGCCAAGTCCGAAGAGGACGTGCTGACCTTCGCCATGTTCCCCGATATCGGGCGCAAGTTCCTCGAGGAGCGCGCGGCCGGCACCCTCAAGCCGGAAGAGTTGCTGCCCGTGCCGAATGGCCCGGGCAAGGCCGCGCCGGTGGGTGGTGAAGGCGTGCCGACCGAGTTCGTGGTCGACGTGCATGGCGAAAGCTACCGCGTGGACATCACCGGTGTGGGCGTCAAGGGCGACGGCAAGCGCCACTTCTACCTGTCCATCGACGGCATGCCGGAAGAAGTGGTGTTCGAGGCGCTCAATGAATACGTCGCAGGCGCCGCTGGCAAGCGCAAGCAGGCCGGTGCACCGGGCGACGTGTCCACCACCATGCCGGGCAACATCGTCGATGTGCTGGTCAAGGAAGGTGACACGGTCAAGGCTGGTCAGGCGGTGCTGATCACCGAAGCAATGAAGATGGAAACCGAAGTGCAGGCGCCGATTGCCGGTACCGTCAAGGCCGTTCACGTGGCCAAGGGCGACCGCGTCAATCCGGGCGAAGTACTGGTGGAAATCGAAGGTTAACCTCTATGGAGCCCGGCCTGTTGGATGGGCAAGTTTGACGGGGCGTAACCCGGGCTCCTTTTTTATTCAGCGCCACGGCGCAGGTTTGTCCCGGGGGCCGCGAGGCTCCCTTTTTTTGCACGGCACATCCATGTGCTTCACCCCTCGGTGGCCCCGCGCAAAATGCTAACGGCGCTTGTGCGACTCGCCCGCGCAGGGGTAGCCGGGCATGCCGGCTAAGCTTTCCGGCCATGCCCCGGCGCTTCGCCTTCGTGGCGAGGCAAAGCAGGGCGATCAGCACCGCCCTGTGCCGGGGCATGGCCCTTTCCTTTGGTTGGGTAGCCGTCCGGGTGGGGTGCGCTGTGCGCGCCGGGGCGGGTGGTGAACAGTGGCAGGTGCGTACAGCGCACCCTGAGAAGCAGGGGAGTTGAACTGAGGTGGGTCTGGATCCGGTGGTGCTGTTTTTCGTCTTCGGCCTGGTCGCCGGCCTGCTCAAGAGTGAGCTGAAGCTGCCGGCGGCGCTGTACGAGACGCTGTCGATCATTCTCTTGCTGGCCATCGGTCTGCACGGCGGTGTGGAGTTGGCACAGCAGGCCAGCCTGCAGCTGCTCGGTCAGTCGGCGCTGGTGCTGGCGCTCGGCGTGCTGCTGCCGATCCTGGCGTTCGTCCTGCTGCGCAGCCTGCGCTTCGATCGCGTCAATGCGGCGGCGGTGGCGGCGCACTACGGTTCGGTCAGCGCCGGTACCTTCGCCGTGGTGGTGGCCTACATGCTGGCCAAGGGCATCGAGTTCGAGAGTTATATGCCGCTGTTCGTGGCCATCCTGGAGATTCCGGCGATCCTGGTCGGTATCGTCCTGGCCAAGGGCATTTCGCGCGAGACGCACTGGGGCGAACTGGGCCGCGAGATCTTCCTCGGCAAGAGCATCATGCTGCTGCTCGGCGGCCTGGTGATCGGCGCGATCGCCGGCAAGGAGGCGATCAAGCCGCTGGAGCCGCTGTACACCAGCATGTTCAAGCCGGTGCTGGCGTTCTTTCTGCTGGAGATGGGCCTGATCGCCTCCGGCCAGCTCGGTGCGCTTAAGCAGTTCGGTGTGCGCCTGGCGGCCTTCGCCCTGCTGATGCCGCTGCTCGGTGCGTTGATCGGCGCCTTGCTGGCGCGCTTCATGGGCCTGAGCCTGGGCGGCACGGCGATGCTGGCCACGCTCGCGGCCTCGGCGTCCTATATCGCGGTGCCGGCGGCCATGCGCCTGGCCTTGCCCGAGGCTAACCCGTCGCTGTCGCTGACCGCCTCGCTGGGCATCACCTTCCCATTCAATATCCTGGTCGGCATTCCGCTGTACCTGGCGCTTGCCGAACGACTCATCGCCTGGGGGTTCTGAGATGAACGCACATAGCCGCACCCTGCTTACCGTGATCTGCGAGGCGGCGCTGGAGAAGCGTCTGCTGGCCGATCTGGAAGCGCTCGGCGCACCCGGCTGGACCATTTCCGACGCGCGTGGCCGTGGACACCGCGGCGTGCGCAGCGCCGGTTGGGACACCGAGGGCAACATCCGCCTGGAAATCATCTGCAACCGCGAGCTGGCCGAGCGCATCGCCGAGCATCTGCAGGCGCGCTACTACGACCACTTCGCCATGGTCTGCTACCTGGCGCAGGTGGAAGTGCTGCGTGGGGAGAAGTTCTGACTGGTCACTGGTAGGGTGCGCTATGCGCACCAGCCCAGGTTAGCCGTGATCGGGGGGAGTCTGGTGCGCGCGGCGCACCCTACGGCCTAAAGTCCTTCCCACGTTCACGGTGCGTTTTGTGGGAGGGGCTTTAGCCGCGACCGGGTGAGGCTCGGTGCGCGGCCACCCTGCAAGGGCTTTCAGCTCTGTGGAAAACGTGCGCGCGGCGTCGCCATTGGAATCTTGTCGCCGTCGAGCGGCAGGAAGCTGCCCAACTCGGCGTCGTAGGCCTTGATCTGGCTGGTTTCGATGTCATACACCCAGCCATGGATGAACAACTGGCCGCGTGCCAGTTTGGCCGCCACCGACGGGTGGGTACACAGGTGGTTGAGCTGCGCCACCACGTTCTCTTCGGTGAGTACGCTCAGGGCTTCCTTGTCGTCGCTGCAGTTGCAGTTCTCTGCCACTACGCTGCGCGCCACCTCGGCATGACGTAGCCAGGCTTTTACAGTGGGCATGGTTTCCAGTGAGGCCGGGTTGAGCACCGCCTTCATCGCGCCGCAGTCGGAGTGGCCGCAGATGACGATGTGTTGCACGCCCAAGGCCATCACCGCGTACTCGATGGCGGTGGAGACGCCGCCCATCATCTGCCCGTAGGCCGGCACCACGTTACCGACGTTGCGGTTGACGAACAGGTCGCCCGGCGAGCTCTGGGTGATCAGCTCCGGCACCACGCGCGAGTCGGCGCAGGTGATGAACATGGCGCGTGGGTTCTGGGCGGTGGCGAGCTTCTTGAACAGTTCTTCCTGCTGCGGGAAGACCTCGTTGCGAAAGCGCTTGAAGCCATCGACGATGCTGTGCAGCGCCTGCTCGGCGGTTTCGTTGCCCTCGTGGACCTGAAGCGGAATCACCTGATGTTTGTAAGGCATGCCCTGAACCTCTGGGTTATCTGAAAATACGCTGCTAGAACGACAGTTGCTGCGCTGTGCGAGTCACACACCAAGTGTCGCCTCCAGCGAGCTGAGCGACAACCGGCGGTTTCGGGCCATTCGCCTCTGCGCCTGTTGCCGCGACCTGCCGCAGGTCGCGCTCGGGGTACAGCAGCTGCAGATCCTCTTCGCTGACCTTGATCAGATGCGCGCAGCCGGCGAAGGTCCCGACACGCTCGCGCCAGTGGGCGATATACGGCGTCGGGCCAAGGCGTACGTTGGGATCGAGGGCGGGTGTTCGCGCTGCACCAGCTGCGGCAGCGTCCATGCCGACCATCGCCAGGGTGGCCGGTGCGCGCCGCCAAGTCAGAGCAGGCTCAATTGCGCACCTGGCGGACAGAACTGCGAACAGTCCAGCACCACGCTGCCTCGTCGATCCAGGCCGAGCTTGCGCCGCGCCAGGCGAAAGCGCTGCTCCAGCAGGTCGGCGAACTGGCCTTCGCCGCGCATGCGGCTACCGAAGCGGCTGTCGTAGTGCTTACCGCCACGACTCTGGCGAATCAGGCTCATGACGTGTGCGGCGCGATCCGGAAAGTGCACCTGCAGCCATTCCTCGAACAATCCGGCGATCTCCAGCGGCAGGCGCAGCAGCACGTAGCCGGCCGAACGGGCGCCGGCGTCACGGGCGGCTTCCAGTAGTGCTTCCAGCTCCATGTCGTTGATCTGCGGAATCATCGGCGCGCAGATGGCGCTGACCGGCACACCCGCTTCGTGCAGGGTGCGCATGGCACGCAGGCGCGCCGCCGGGGCGGCAGTACGCGGCTCCATGATGCGTTTCAGTTCGTCATCCAGGGTGGTCAGGCTAAAGGCCACGCTGACCAGGTTGTGCCTGGCCAGCTCGCTGAGCAGGTCGAGGTCACGCAGGATCAGCGAGCCCTTGGTGATGATGTGCAGCGGGTGCTTGTAGCGCAGCAGGATTTCCAGGGCCTGGCGGGTCAGGCGCTGCTCGCGTTCGATGGGCTGGTAGGCGTCGGTGTTCATGCCCAGAGCGATGGGTTGTGGCACATAACCGGGCTTCTGCAACTGCTCTTCGAGGCGCTCGGCCAGGTTGGTCTTGGCGATCAGGCGGGTTTCGAAGTCGATACCGGGCGACATGTCCCAGTAGGCATGCGTCGGCCGGGCGAAACAATAGATGCAGCCGTGCTCACAGCCACGGTAGGGGTTCACCGAGCGGTCGAAGCCGACGTCCGGCGAATTATTGCGGGTGATCGCCGTCTTTGCCTTCTCCTGGCGCACTTCGGTGGCGCGGCTCTGTGGGGTCTCGTCCTGATACCAACCGTCGTCCTCCTGCTCCGAGCGGGTCGGCGCATAGCGGTTGTGCGGGTTGCTGGCGGTACCACGGCCACGTGGCGGCAGGCTGACGGACATGCTCGGACTCCAAAGTATACTGTATAAAAATACAGTTATTTGAAGCCCTGGCAAGTCTCTTCTATCGTGGCGTCGATCAGGCTGCCGCTGTTTGCGGCGCTTCCTCGCGCTTGGCGTAACGCTGCGCCAGCACCGCGCAGACCATCAGTTGGATCTGGTGGAACAGCATCAGCGGCAGGATCAGTAAGCCGATGGTGCTGCCGGCGAACAGTACCTGGGCCATGGGTACACCGGTGGCCAGGCTTTTCTTCGAGCCGCAGAAGAGGATGGTGATGCGGTCTTCCAGACTGAAGCCGAGCCACTTGCCCAGCAGGTGGGTCAGCACCAGCGCCAGGGCCAGCAGTACGCAGCAGGCGAAGGTCACTGCCAGCAGGGTGGTTAGCGGCACCTGCCGCCACAGGCCGCCAATCACTGCGGCGCTGAAGGCGGTGTAGACCACCAGGAGGATTGAGCTCTGGTCGACGTATTTCAGCCAGCTCTTGTTGTTGTTGACCCAGCCGCCTATCCAGCGCTGAGCGATCTGGCCGAGAACGAAGGGCAGCAGCAACTGCAGGCTAATCTTGCCGATGGCATCGAGGGTCGAGCCGTTGTCGCCTTGTACGCCCATCAGCATGGCCACCAGCAGCGGGGTGACGAAGATACCGAGCAGGCTGGAGGCCGCCGCGCTGCAGATAGCCGCCGGGATGTTGCCGCGCGCCAGCGAGGTGAAGGCGATGGCCGATTGCACGGTGGCCGGCAGGGCGCACAGGTAGAGCATGCCCAGGTACAGCTCTTTACCCAACAGCGGCTCAAGCGCTGGTCTGAGCGCCAGGCCGAGCAGCGGGAAGAGGATGAAGGTGCAGGCGAACACCAACAGGTGCAGGCGCCAGTGCCCGGCGCCGGCGTGAATCGCCTGGCGCGACAACTTGGCGCCGTGCATGAAGAACAGCAGGGCGATGGCCAGGTTGGTGATCCACTCGAAGATCGTCGCAATCTGGCCGCTGGCAGGCAGCAACGTGGCGGCGAGCACCACGGCAAGCAGGGTCAGGGTGAAATTGTCGGGCAGCAGGCGGCGCAGGAACATGGCGAATCTCGGGCTTGCGATACAGGAGGGCGCCAGACTATCGTCGTCGAAAATTTCCGGCTAACGCTAAAGAGCCAGCAAGTGTCGCCAAACAGACATCCCGCCACGCTGCATCGCAGCCTGCCCGAGCTGCCCAGCCTGCCTCGGCCGCTGTATGGCCGCACCGAATCGCTGACCAACCGCGCCCTGACCTTTCGCCATACACACCCATGGGTGCAGTTGTCCTACGCCATCGCCGGGGTGCTCGAGGTGCAGACCGCTGGCGCCCGCTTCGTCGCCCCGCCGCAGCGGGCGGTGTGGGTGCCGGCGGGTGTCGAGCATCAGGTATTCAGCTCGCCACGTACCGAGATGCGCAGCCTGTACATCGACGGCAGTGCGGTGCCCTGGGGGCCGACCGAGTGCCGGGTGCTGGCGGTCAGCCCGTTGTTGCGCGAGCTGATTCGCGGTTTCAGCGCGTTGCCGGCCGAATACGACGAGCAGGGGGCGCCGGGCAGGTTGGCGGCAGTGCTGCTGGACGAACTGCGGGCTGCACCAGACGTAGAGTTGATGCTGCCGCTGCCGCAGGATGCGCGGTTGCGCGAGGTCTGTCAGGGGCTTGAGGATGTGAACCTGCGCCAGCTTGGCCTGGGCGAATGGGGCGAGCGCCTGGGTGTCTCGGAAAAGACCCTGAGCCGGCTGTTCCTGCGCGAAACGGGCCTGAGTTTCCGCGTCTGGCGTCAGCGCCAGCGCCTGCTCGATGCGCTGACCCCGCTGGAGCAGGGCGAGCGCGTCACCGACGTGGCGCTGGCCTGCGGCTACGATTCGCTATCGGCCTTTATCGCCGCCTTTCGCCGCCAGTTCGGCGCAACACCGGGGGAGTTCTTCCGCGAGTAAGGTCGAGGTGGGTGTAACTCGCCTGCACCATCGGCGCAACACGATCCATCGCTTGGTGGGTTACGTGGGGCGCGACCTCTATTGGTGCTTGCGAGATCGACGTTAGGCGCCGCTAACCGCCCCTACGAATATGGATGCCACCAGGGCAATGTGCGGCATGCCATCCCCGGATTGCATCCGGGCTACGCGTTGTATCGATCACCACGATTCGTAGGGTGGGTTAGCCGCTTGTCACGGGTTTTGAAAAAACGCTGTGCTTGCTGCGGCGTAACCCACCATCGGCGCAACACGATCTATCGCCTGGTGGGTTACGCGGCGCGCTATCTCTATCGGTGCTTGCGAGATCGACGGTCGGCGCCGCTAACCCACCCTACGAATCACTCGCTCGGCTTTTTCAGCTTGGGGTTGGGGAAGAACTGCACGGCCTGCACATTGGGGTCGGCCGCCTTGGGTTTAAGACCACTGACATTGACCCGTGTGGGGATCTCCTTGGGTACCGAGTTGCCGCGTGCGTCGAGGGTGTCGGCGTAGCCGCACTTGACGCATTCGCGGTGCGGTACGCCGTCGACGTTCCACATCTTGATGCTGTCGGTTTCGCTGCACGCCGGGCACACGGCGCCGGCGATGAAGCGTTTCGGGGTGCTGTTCACAGGCGCATCGCTCATGCTGCCTCCTGGCTCAGACCGAGGTGACGCAGCAGGGCGTCGATGCTCGGCTCACGGCCGCGGAAGTCGACGAACAGCACCATCGGCGCCTGCGAGCCGCCACGGGCCAGGATGGCCTCGCGGAAGGCGCGGCCGGTATCGGCATTGAACACGCCTTCTTCTTCGAATTTCGAGAAGGCGTCGGCGCTGAGCACTTCGGCCCACTTGTAGCTGTAGTAACCGGCCGCATAGCCGCCGGCGAAGATATGCGCGAAGCCGTTGGCGAAGCGGTTGTAGGCCGGCGGACGCAGCACCGAGACTTCGCGACGCACGCCTTCGATCACGTCCAGCACGCTGCGGCCGTCACCGTGGGTGGCGTGCAACTCGAAGTCGAACAGCGAGAACTCCAGCTGGCGCACCATCATCAGGCCGGACTGGAAGTTCTTCGCCGCCAGCATCTTGTCCAGCATGGCCTGCGGCAGCGCCTCGCCGGTCTGGTAATGGCCGGAGATCAGCGCCAGGCCTTCCGGCTCCCAGCACCAGTTCTCCATGAACTGGCTGGGCAGCTCCACCGCGTCCCAGGCCACGCCGTTGATGCCCGAGGCGCCGGCGTGCTCGACGCGGGTCAGCAGGTGGTGCAGGCCATGGCCAAACTCGTGGAACAGCGTGGTGACCTCGTCGTGGGTCAGCAGCGCTGGCTTGCCGCCGACCGGCGGGGTGAAGTTGCACACCAGGTTGGCCACCGGGGCGATCAGCTTGCCCTGGGCGTCGCGGCGCTTGTCGCGGGCGCCGTCCATCCAGGCGCCGCCGCGCTTGTTGGCGCGGGCATAGAGGTCGAAGAAGAAGCGGCCGACGTGCTGGCCGTTCTCCTGAATCTCGAACAGACGCACGTCCGGGTGCCAGGTGTCGAAGTCTTGCAGCTCGCGAATCTCGATGCCGTAGAGCTTCTGCACGATGGCGAACAGGCCGGTGAGCACCTTGTCCACCGGGAACCAGGCGCGCACTTCTTCCTGGGCGATGCTGTAGCGCTGCTGACGCAGGCGCTCGCTGTAGTAGCCGACGTCCCAGCTTTGCAGATCATCCAGCCCCTGCTCGGCGGCGAAGGCCTTGAGCTCGGTCAGGTCCTGTTCGGCGAACGGCTTGCTGCGCACCGCCAGGTCGCGCAGGAAGCTCAGCACCTGATCGGTGTTCTCGGCCATCTTGCTGGCCAGGCTCAGCTCGCTGTAGTGAGCGAAACCGAGCAGGCGCGCCAGCTCCTGGCGCAGGTCGAGAATCTCGGCCATCAGCGGGCCGTTGTCGTTCTGCCCAGCATTCGGCCCCTGGTCGGAGGCGCGCGTGCAGTAGGCGGCGTACACCTCTTCGCGCAGGGCGCGGTCGTCGGCGTAGGTCATCACCGCGTAGTAGCTGGGGAATTCCAGGGTGATCAGCCAGCCGTCCAGGCCCTTGGCCTCGGCAGCCTGCTGCATCTGCGCCTTGGCCGAGTCGGTCAGGCCATTCAGCACGGCTTCGTCGGTGACGTTCTTGGTCCAGGCCTGGGTGGCGTCGAGCAGCTGGTTGGAGAACTTGCTGGTCAGCTCGGACAGGCGCATCTGGATCTCGCCGTAGCGCTTCTGCTGCTCGGCAGGCAGGTCGATACCGCTCAGGCGAAAATCACGCAGGGCGTGTTCGAGGATGGTCTTCTGCGCTACGTCGAAATTGGCGGCTGCCGGGCTCTTGGCCAGCGCATCGTAGGCCTCGAACAGCGGCTTGTTCTGGCCCATCTCGGTCCAGTATTCCGACAACTTGGGCAGGCAGGCCTCGTAGGCCGCGCGCAGCTCGGCGCTGTTGCACACCGCGTTGAGGTGGCTCACCGGGCTCCAGGCGCGGCCCAGGCGCGCGCCCAGTTCGTCCAGGGCCAGCACCAGGCCGTCCCAGCTCGGATTGGCCTGCTGCTGTTCGAGCAGTTTGGCGATGGCGGCACGGCTGTCGGCGAGGATCTGGTCGACGGCGGGCTCGACGTGTTCCGGTTTGATCTGCGAATAGGGCGGCAGGTCGAAGTCTTGCAGCAGGGGATTGTTTGCGGTCACGACGAGGCACCTGTGGCGAATGAAGGAAGGCAACAGCCGGGAAAATCCCGGGGCCATTGCAGTCGATATGGGGGGCATCTTAATTACAATCAAGCTTTCCCGCAGCTCAGGAGCTTCTATCGTGGCGATTCGCAAATACCAGCAGCACACCCCACAACTGGGCGCACGCGTATTCGTCGACGCTTCGGCCGTGGTCATCGGCGACGTCCAACTGGGCGAGGACAGCTCGGTCTGGCCGATGACCGTGATCCGCGGCGACATGCACCGCATCCGCATCGGCGCGCGTACCAGCGTGCAGGACGGCAGCGTGCTGCATATCACCCATGCCGGGCCGTTCAACCCGGATGGCTACCCGCTGATCATCGGTGACGAGGTGACCGTCGGGCACAAAGTCACCTTGCATGGCTGCACCCTGGGCAACCGGATTCTGGTCGGCATGGGCAGCATCGTCATGGACGGCGCAGTGGTCGAGGACGAGGTGATCATCGGTGCCGGCTCGCTGGTGCCGCCTGGCAAGCGCCTGGAAAGCGGCTACCTGTACGTCGGCAGCCCGGTGAAACAGGCGCGCCCGCTGACCGACAAGGAGCGCAACTTCTTCAGTTACACGGCGGGCAACTACGTGAAACTCAAGGATCTGCACCTGGCCGAAGGCTACGACCAATGAGCGATGAGCTGATCATTCGCCCCATCGAGGCGGCCGATTTCGACCAGGTCTGGCCGATCATCCGTGACGTGGTGCAGGCGCAGGAAACCTACGCCTTCGATCCCGACATGGATCGCGACACGGCCTGGAAGATCTGGGTCGAACTGCCGCGCGCCACCTTCGTTGCCGAGCAGGGCGGGCAGATTCTCGGCACCTACTACATCAAGGCCAATGCGGCCGGGCCGGGCGATCATGTATGTAACTGCGGCTACATGACCGCCCCCGCCGCCCGTGGCCGAGGCATCGCCAGCCGGCTCTGCCTCCATTCGCTGGAGGTAGCGCGCGAGATGGGTTTCAGCGCCATGCAGTTCAACAGCGTGGTGGCCACCAACGGCATTGCCGTGGCGCTGTGGCAGAAGCACGGCTTCGCCATCGTCGGTACTTTGCCCAAGGCTTACCGCCATGCCCGGCATGGTTTGGTGGATTGCCATGTGATGTACCGCAGTTTGCTGGATTGAGGAAGCATGCGGTAGCAAGGCGGATGGGTGGCCAGGCGTCTGCATCGACTGCAGCACGTAAACAGGTTGCCGCGCTTTCTTCTGTCGTCAGGGACGTTATTCTTCGACTACCTCTCAACGGACTGTATCGACGACAAGGATCGCCCCATGACCGAACCCAATCCTTTCGCTCCGAAGCCGCTCGCGCCGACATCGGCCTCACGGCAATTGCCGGTATTGCCGCTGCATCTGGTGGGCGTGGTGCTGCTGATGAGCCTGATCAGCATCGCGGTCACGCTGATCGGGTGGCTGATCAACGACGTCGACACCGATGCCATGTTCTGGCTGCGTTACGTCGCCAGCTACTGGATAACCCATCTGCTAATGGCCGGGCTGTGCGTCTACTGGCTGGCCAATGCCTACATGGAGCGCCATCGCCTGTCGAGCTACCGGCAGCCGGCAGGATTGCTGATCGGTTATGGCCTGGCCTACCTGCTGTTGTCTTGGGCACTGGGTTTTGCCTCTGGGAAACTCTACGCATGGGTGTATCAGCAACTGGATGTCTACGGCGTCGTGCGTCTGCTGTTCGGTCTCGGCTGGTGGGGCGTCAGTCTGCTGATTTTCTGCCTCGAGGCGCTGCTACCGCTCTGGCTTCTGCTGCATCTGTTCCGACCGCAGGCCGAGGTAGTCGCTGACGACTTGCAGGTATCGGGCACGACACTGGCCTGGTGCTTCGCGCTGGCTGTCGTAGTGGCTTCCTTGCAACTGGCGGGGATGACCACTCAGTTACTGAGCGGGATGGCTTATGGGTACGAACTGCAGGGCTGGGAGGGACTGGTCAAGCTGGTGAATGCTGGGCTGTTTCTGCTGGTCGCATTCTTCACCGCGCGTACGGCACTGCCAGCGCAGGTACGAGGATTCAATGGCGGACGGCTGGCAGCGGCGGTGGCGATCACCCTGTCATTGTGGATAGGCAGTGCTCTGCTTTGCGGCATTGTGCTGCTGGCGCTGCTTTGGTTTGGACTGGGAGACCGTCTCGCATTGATGTTGTTCTTCAGCCTCCTGCAACTGGCGCTGCTGTGGCCATTCACTCGCCTCGGGCTGCGTTGGGGCTATCGCGCGCAGGTGGCTCAGGCGTGAACGAGTGAGCAAAGGCGGGTATCCTTCGCGACCGTTTCGATTGCGAATAGGCGCTCGCCATGCATCACTCCACCATCCTCTTCGACCTCGACGGCACCCTGACCGACCCGCGCGAGGGCATCACCCGTTCGGTGCAGTACGCGCTGGCCAAGCTGGGCATCGATGAGCCGGACCTGACCGCGCTGGAGCATTTCATCGGCCCGCCCTTGCTGCAGTGTTTCATGGCGACTTACGCGCTGGACGAGGCCACCGGCTGGCAGGCGGTCAATCACTACCGCGAGCGCTTCCGGGTTACCGGGCTGTACGAAAATCGTGTGTTCGACGGCGTGGAAGCTCTGCTCGAGGCGCTGGTGGCGCAGGGCCGCACGCTCTATATCGCGACCAGCAAACCGACGGTGTTCGCCGAGGAAATCGCCCGGCACTTCGGCTTCGACCGCTACTTCAAGCGCATCTACGGCAGTGAGCTGGATGGTACCCGCACCAACAAGGTGGAGCTGTTGGCGCATCTGCTGGACTCGGAACGATTGGCGCCCGGCTCGGCACTGATGATCGGCGACCGCAAGCACGATTTGATTGGCGCACGCAGCAACGGTTTGCAGGCGGTGGCGGTCGGTTACGGCTTCGGTAGTCGTGAGGAGTTGCTCGGCGAGAGGCCGGACTTTCATTTCGAGACGCTGGAGGAAATGCGCCGGGCATTCATCTGCTGAGAACTGTAGGAGCGAGCTCTGCCGCGAATGAAAGCGAAAGCTTCGCGAACAAGCTCGCTCCTACAGGGGCGTATCAGCCGTTGCGCTGATAGACGATCTTCCTGGTGCCGCCGTCGCAGCTGCCGACGACCATGCTCTGATCCTGAACTTCGTCGTTGGGCACGATTTCCAGGGTGTAGCTGGGCACGTTGTTGGCCTGAATCTTCACTTCGATTTCCTGCTTCAGTTCTTCGCAGGGCTTGGGCGCGGCCAGCGCGCCACCAGCAAGGAGCATCAGGGCCAGGGCGGGAATCAGTCGTTGCATCGCTTGTACCTCCGGTGTTGGGCGAAACCTGAATAGGTTGGACTGGCAATGTGCCCCGCAGTTCTAGTTGTTTTGCATCAGGCCTTCCAACTCGGCCCGACGATCTGCTTCCGGCAGCCGACCGAGCGCGGCCACGGCAGCGTAGAACGCGCGCCAATCCCGTCCTTCCCGCGTGAACAGTGCGGCGAATGCCGGCACCCATTGATCGTAGAGGCCGAAGGGCAGCAGCTTGGCGTTGTTCAGCGGGCTTTCGATCCAGGCGTCATAGCGACCCTGGCCACCCCATTCGCGTTGGCGCAAGGCGCGGTAGTCGCGACGCAGGCGCTCGAACTCGCTCTGCTTGGCGACGCGCATGGCCGCCGCATCCAGTTCGCTGGCGTACAGCCGCCGCAGGCGCTCGCGGCTGGCCAGCACCAGCTCGATGAATTGCTGGCGCTGCTGGTCGTCGCTGGCCGGCGGCGTTTCACCACGGGCAGCGTGCCACTGACGCAGGCCTTCGCGTTCGACGAAGGTGGCGAACGACTCGTTGAAGGCGGTATCGCCGGGCAGGTAGTACTGCTGGTGCGCCAGCTCATGGAAGATCACCGCGATGAAGCGCTCGTCGCTCCAGCGCAGCATGGTGTTGAGCAGCGGGTCGTCGAACCAGCCCAGGGTGGAGTAGGCCTCGACGCCACCGATATAGGTGTCCAGTCCCTGCTGACGCAGTAGCGCAGCAGTGCCGCGTGCACGGCCCTGCTGATAGTAGCCGCGGTAGGCGACGCAACCGGCGATAGGGAAGCAATGCAGCTCGGGGTCGAGGGAGAACTCCGGTGTGGCGAAGACATTCCACACCACGAAGGGGCGCTTCAGGTCGGCGTACAGGCGATAGCTGTGGTTCTCCGGCAACTGCAGACTGGCGCTGGCAAAGCTCCGCGCCTGCTGGCTCAGCGTCAGGCGCCTGACCAGATCGGGGTCGGTAGCAGGGTCGTGCAGCAGGCGTTCGATTGGCTGGCGTGCCTGCAGCAGCTGCCATTGGCCCTGGCCAAGATGGGCGTAGTAGTCGAGAGTCGAGCAGCCGCCCAGCAGCAGGGCGAGCAGGGGAACCGCGCAGCGGCGCAGCAGGTCTTTAGCAGAGGCGTTGGGCATGCCGTCACGCTAGCTGATCGCGTTGCTGGTCTCCAGCCCCCTGCGTGTGAATACGCCGTTTCGCCTCGGTTTTGCCCGCCTCCCGATGTAGGCTGGTGTCCGGACCCTATTGTGGAGGTCGCCATGCGCGCCCTGTTTCTCGCTCCCGCCCTGATGATGCTCGGGGCCTGTGCTTCACCCTTGCCCAAGCCCGACCCGCAGCAGGCCTGGATCGAGCTGTATTCCACCGCCGATACCCTGCTTATGGCCGACCGCCTGGATGACAAGCGCTGGCCGGATGGTCGCTACTTTCAGGTGACACCCGGCCAGCATGAGCTGGAAACACGCTTCCAGTTCGAGGTGCGTAGCGGCGGGTCGATTGGCATGCAGAGTGAGCCATTGCGCATGACCTGCGAGATTCGCTTGCGCTATGACGACTTCGTTGCAGGTCAGCGCTATCGAATCGAGGCGCGCCAACAGCTGGTGAAAGCGCAGGCCTGGCTGTATGACGAGCAGCGTAATGTGTTGGCGCGTGGCGAGGTGCTGCGTTGCGGGACAGCCATCTAGGCCGCGTCTGATCCGCACGGCGCACTCCGCTGCTAATCGGGTGCGCCGTCGGTACCAGGTCAGGCTTCGAGTATGCCTTCCAGGGTGATCGTGGCGTTCAGTACCTTGGACACCGGGCAGCCGGTCTTGGCTGCTTCCACGGCTTTCTCGAAGGCGGCGCGTTCGGCGCCCGGGATCTTCGCGCGCAGTGTCAGGTGCACCGCACTGATCTCGAAGCCACCCTCCACCTTCTCCAGGGTCACTTGCGCCTTGGTATCGATGCTTTCGGCGATCATGCCGGCGTCGCCCAGTTCCTTGGACAGTGCCATGGAAAAGCAACCGGCATGAGCGGCGCCGATCAGCTCTTCGGGGTTGGTGCCAGGCTTGCCTTCGAAGCGGGTGTTGAAACCATAGGGCGAGTCCTTGAGGACGCCGCTTTCGGTAGAAATGGTGCCCTTGCCGTCCTTGATGCCACCTTGCCAGTGGGCCGAAGCTGTCTTCTTCATGTGCGTCTCCCATCGAATGAACGGGACCACCGGTCTGGTGGCCTGTTCTGATTCAGAGGGCTGTCACGCCTACAAGTTCGCGTTCAGCCGCGTTGCAGTTCGGCAAGAATGTCGAAAGCGTGTAGGCGATCGGCAAAGTCGTACATGTCGCAGGTGAAGATCAGTTCGTCCGCTTCGGTCTGCTCCAGCAGCTGTTCCAGGCGCTGGCGCACGGTCTGCGGCCCGCCGATGGTGGCCAGGCCGAAGAACTCGCCCACGGCCTGGCGCTCGTGCGGCAGCCACAGACCGTCCATGCTGGGCACCGGCTTGCGCTGCACCAGGCTCTGGCCACGGATCAGTGCAAGGATGCGCTGGAAAGCGGAGGTGGCCAGGTATTGCGCCTGCTCGTCGCTGTCGGCCGCCAGCAGCGGTACGCCAAGCATCACGTAGGGCTTGTCCAGCACCGTCGAGGGGCGGAAGTGGTTGCGGTAGATGCGGATCGCCTCGTGCATGTAGCGCGGTGCGAAGTGCGAGGCGAACGCATAAGGCAAACCTTTCATGCCGGCCAGTTGGGCGCTGAACAGGCTGGAGCCGAGCAGCCAGATCGGCACATTGGTGCCCGCGCCGGGCATGGCGATCACCCGCTGCCCTTCCTGGCGCGGCCCGAGGTAGGCCTGCAGTTCTTCGACGTCATTGGGGAAGTCGTCGGCGCTGCCATCGCGACTACGGCGCAGGGCATGAGCGGTGTACTGATCGGCGCCGGGCGCGCGGCCCAGGCCCAGTTCGATACGGCCGGGATAGAGCGTGGCGAGGGTGCCGAACTGTTCGGCGATCACCAGCGGCGCATGGTTGGGCAGCATCACGCCGCCAGCGCCCAGGCGGATTTTCGAGGTGCCGGCGGCCAGATAGCCGATCAGCACTGAGGTGGCGGAGCTGGCGATGCCGTCCATGTTGTGGTGTTCGGCCACCCAGAAGCGTTCGAAACCGAGGCTCTCGACGTGGCGGGCCAGCGCCAGCGAATTGTGCAGGGCCTGAGCGGCATCACCATCGTCGCGAATCGGCGCCAGGTCGAGGGTGGAGAGCTTGATGGAGGCCAGTCGGCTCATGGGGAGTCTCCTCATTACATGGCCGGCCACTCTAACGCCTCGGCTGTATGTCGCGCACGCCAGGCCCGGGCATAGTCATCATCAATATGGGTGATGGGTTGATGTCGGCGCTGGCTGGTTTACGGCGCGGGACGCCTGGCCATGATCGTTGCGCATGGGGCTCAAGACCGCTGCGCAGTGGCTGTTGGCGAACGAGTCTGCGACTCAGCCAGCACCATGCTGGGCGCGGTATTCGCCTGGTGTCAGGCCGGTCCATTGACGGAAGGCGCGGAAGAATACGCTGGGTTCGGAGTAGCCCAGCAGCAGGGCGATTTCCGCCGCAGGCAGGCGTCCGTCGCGCAGGTGTTGTTCGGCCAGTTGGCGGCGCGTGTCGGCCAACAGGTGCTGATAGCTGCAGCCCTCTTCGGCCAGCCTGCGTTGCAGGGTGCGTTCGCTCACGTTTAATGCGCGGGCCAGTTCGGCGCGGTCGGGCTCGCCGTGCGCCAGTTGCTCGCCTAGCAGGCCGATGACCCGCGCACTGAGGCTGGCACTGGGCAGGCGGGCGAGCAGGGTTTCGGCATGTTGGCTCAGCAGTTGCTGCAACGGCGGGTTGGCCTGGATCAGGGGCACCTGACACAAGGCACGGGGCAGGGCGATGGCGTAGTCGTCGCTGGCGAACTGCAGTGGGCAGGCGAACACATCCTGATAGGGCGCAGGGTCGGCTGGTGCAGCGTGACGAAATTGCGCGCCGAGCAGATGGAAGTCGTCGAGCAGCGGCCTGGTCATCTCCACCCAGCAGGCCATCATCGCCAGTACGCGGATGCGGGTCGCCGGATGCTGCGGATGCAATGGGCGGTACAGCAGCAACAGGCTGTCGTCGCGCGTCTCGATATGCAGTTCGCCGCCCTCGCCGCCGAGGCGTTGGTAGCGCAGTGCGGCGTTCAGCGCATCGCCAAGGGTGGCGCTACTCTGCAGCAGATAGCTGAGTACGCTGAAGGGGCCGGGAGTGAGGTTGCGCCCGAGCAGCAGGCCAGGCTCCGGGTGCTGCAAGCGTAAATCCAGCTCTTGCCAGAGGCTTTGCTGGGTACTGAACGGGATACGCGCGTCGGGGTCGGCCAGTTGTTCGTCAGTCAGGTGACAGGCACTGAGCAGGGCCTGACGGTCGAGACCGAGACGGCTGGCTGCATGCAGCACGGCCTGGGTCAGACTGGCGCTGACGGAGGCCTGCGATGATTCGTGAAGGACGTTCGACATTGGCCGATTCTGCCCAATGCCGGGGGTGGGCGATAGCCCGCGCCTCACACAAGGAGTTACGACCGGTTGTTCGACAAGGCGTGCATAATCGCCGCAAGCGGTTAGACTTCCCACCCGGACGTCGCTCACAAGGCACGCTCGCTCAAAACAACAGAAAAAGGAGATATCCCATGAAAGGCAAATCCTTGGCATGGGTCCTGTCCGCCGCGCTCGCGGGTACTGCCCTGAGTGGCATGGCACAGGCCGAAGAGAAATTCGTCACCATCGGCACCGGCGGCCAGACCGGCGTCTACTACGTGGCCGGTCAGTCCATCTGCCGCTTCCTCAACCGTGGCTCGGCTGAGCACGGCATCAAGTGCAACGCGCCGGCCAGCGGCGGCGGCGTGGCCAACGTGAATGGCATTCGCAGCGGCGAATTCAACTTCGGCATCATGCAGTCCGACCACCAGTTCAAGGCCCTCAACGGCGCTGCACCGTTCCAGGCTGAAGGTGCGATGAGCGACATCCGTGCGGTGTTCTCGCTGCAGAGCGAAGTGTTCACCATCCTGGCCCGTCGTGATGCCAGCATCAAAAGCTTCGATGACCTCAAGGGCAAGCGCGTCAACGTTGGCAACCCAGGTTCCGGTCAGCGTGACACCCTGGAAGAGATCATGGCCGTCAAAGGCTGGGATCGTTCTGCCTTCGCTCTGGCTGCCGAGCTGAAGCCGGCCGAACAGGCCAGCGCCCTGGGTGACAACAACATCGATGCCATGACCTACTTCGTCGGTCATCCCAACGGCGCGATTCAGGAAGCCACCACCACCACCGACGCCGTTCTGGTTCCGGTGACCGGCGCCGAGATCGACAAGCTGCTGGCCGAGAAGACCTACTACACCAAGGCCGACATCCCGGGTGGTCTGTACAAGGGCAATGATCAGCCGACCCCGTCCATTGGCGGCAAGGCCGTGCTGTCCACCAGCGCCAAGGCCGACCCGGAAGTGGTCTATCAACTGGTCAAGTCGGTGTTCGAAAATATCGATCGTTTCAAGCGTCTGCACCCGGCGTTTGCCGACCTGAAGGAAGCCGACATGATCAAGGTCGGTCTGACTGCCCCGCTGCATGAGGGCGCCGCGCGTTACTACAAGGAGCGCGGCTGGCTGTAAGCCAGCTTTCGGCTCACAGAAAACCGCGGCCTCGGCCGCGGTTTTCTGTTTTCAGGGGCATGACTCAGCCCTGTTCTTCAAGCAGATCGATAGCCAGGCTCTGCAGACGCTTCAGCAGGGCCTGCTGAGCTGCAGAGGGCGTTTCGTCGACACGCCGCAGCACGTACAGCGTTACCGGGATGTTGGGTTCCAATGGCCGGGCCTGGACGTCGCCCAGGTTGCCAGACAGCGCAGTAAACGGATCGACCAGGGCCAGCCCCTGTCCTGCCGCCACCAGCATGCGGGCCAACTGGTAGGTCTGTACCGAAATATCGATGCGGGCAGGCGGCTCCAGCTCCTCGATGTGTCCACGCAACAGGCCGCCCAGCGCGTCCCGCGTGTCCAGGCCAATCAGGCTCAGGTCGGCCATGCTCTGTAGGCGTATCGGTGTCGTGCACGCAGCGTCGCTCCACCAACCCGGCGGCGCGATGGCCATCATCCTTCCCTGCGTCAGAACTTCCGTATGCAGATCCGGGTGCTCGACGCGCTGCAGCGTCAGGCCGAGATCGGCTTCGCGTAGCAACAGTGCCTGAACGATTTCACTGGTGTGCTGGGTCGAGAGGGCGCAGCGGGTCTGTGGAAACTCGGCGCGCCAGCCGCATATCACATCGGGAATCAGGGTCTGCGCCAGCGTGGGGGTGCAGACGAGGCGCAATGCCCGTTCCTCTCCACGGCGCAAATTGGCCGACAGCCGGCGCAGATCCTGGAGTTCGGCGGACAGCCGCTCGGTCTGTTGCTGCAGGATTCGCGCTTCTGCGGTGGGGAGCAGCTTGCCGCGCACGCGGCTGAACAGTGCAAACCCCAGCTGTTGTTCGGCATGCTGGAGAATCTTGCTGGCGGCCGGCTGCGATATATGCAGCAACTCAGCTGCAGCCGTAAGGCTGCCGGTTTGCAAGACCGCCTGAAACAGCTCGATATGACGTAGGCGCATGATCCGTTCGTGTTCCCGCGAGACCTGCTGGAGCATAACCTGGGGTTATGGGCTGCCACTATCTTTTCATTGGTCGGTCGCTCCACGCATCCATACCCTGAATCCCATTCAGAGGTGGGAGATGGATGATGCGGGTCGCGGTTATCGGTGGGGGCGTGATAGGCCTGACCACGTCCTATGCCCTGGTTCGCCAGGGTTATCGGGTCGATTTGATCGAGCAGCGTGATGAAGTGGCGCTGGAGACCAGCTTCGCCAATGGCGGCCAGCTCAGTTATCGCTACGTTTCGCCGTTGGCCGATGCCGGCGTGCCGCTGCAGGCACTGTCCTGGATGCTGCAGGGCAATGCCCCGCTGCGGTTCCGTCCCAGCCTGAGCCCGCATCAGTGGCAATGGTGCCTGCGCTTCCTGCTGGCCTGCCGCCGCTCGGTGAACCAGCGCAATGGCCAGCACCTCCTGCGCCTGGCGTTGTACAGCCAGTCGGTATTGCAGGACTGGCGTGAGCATCAGTCGCTGGACGATTTTTCCTGGCGCGCCAATGGCAAGCTGGTGATCTACCGCAACGCGGCGAGCTGGAACAAGGCGCGCAGTGCAGTCGGGGAATCGGCACATCAACGCCTGCTCGACGCCGAGCAGTGTCTTGTGCTGGAGCCCGCGCTGGAAGGGTTGGCCGGACGATTCCAGGGTGGAATCTTCGCTGCCGGCGACGAGGTCGGCGATTGTCATCAGTTTTGCCGGCAACTGCTGCGCAAACTGCGCGGCAATCCTTCGTTCCGCCTGCATGCCGGACAGCGGGTCACTGGCATACCCCTGGAGCGTGGCAGGGTGAGGGCTGTGTCTCTGCAACACGAGGAGCTGGAGGTCGACCATGTGGTGGTCGCTGCAGGTGTCGGCAGTGTGGCATTGCTCCGCCCGCTGGGGTTGCGACTGCCGATTTACCCACTCAAGGGCTACAGCCTCACCTTGCCATTGGCCGACCACGCTGCGGGGCCCGAGACCAACGTCACCGATTATGACAACAAGGTGGTCTACGCCCGCCTGGGCGAGCGCTTGCGCGTTGCCGCCATGGTCGATATTGGCAGTTGGGATGCCACGCCTGACCCGGATCGGCTTGCAGAATTGCGGCAGCTTGCTCAGGCCAGCTTTCCTCGGGCGGGCGATTACGCCGCTGCCGAAACCTGGGCAGGAATGCGCCCCGCGACGCCGGAGGGCACGCCGCTGTTGGGGGCCAGTGGTATCGGCAATCTCTGGCTGAACGTGGGCCATGGCAGCCTGGGCTTCACCCTGGCCTGTGGCAGCGCTGAGGTACTGACTCAACTGATAGGCCAGCAACAACCGGCGATCGCTCTCGATGGCATGCAGTTGGCGTCCTGAGCCCAACCAACACTCACAACAGCAGGAGTTTGCCATGTCCGTGCAACGTATTCAGACCAACGACCGCCTGTCCGGCGCGACGATTTTTTCCGACCTGATCTTTCTATCCGGGCAGGTACCGACCGACCGCACCCAGGATGTCGCGGGCCAGACGGCCCAGGTGCTGGAGAAGATCGACGTCCTGCTGGCCGAGGCCGGGTCGGATCGTGCTCATCTGCTCAGTGCGCAGATCTGGCTGAAAGACATCGAAAAGGATTTTTCCGCCATGAACGATGCCTGGAGCCGCTGGCTGCCGGCCGGCTGTGCGCCGGCACGTGCGACGGTCGAGGCGCGTCTGGCCAGTGCCGATGTACGGGTCGAGATCATGGTGACAGCGGTACGCAAGCCCGCGTAACTGCCGCACTGGCTCCATAGATGGTACCGGCGTTGACGGCCCATCTACCGTTCGAAAAACAAAAATACGAGGACGTTGATATGCAGCAACATCGAATCATGGGTCTGTTGGCGTGCGTGCTGGGTAGCAGCCTGTTGGCCAGCCCTCTTGTCGCCGAAGAGCGCTACGTGACCATCGGCACAGGCGGGCAGACCGGGGTCTATTACACCGCAGGTCAGTCGATCTGCCGATTCCTCAACCGCAGTGGTGCCGAGCATGGCATCAAATGCAACGCACCTTCCTCGGCGGGCAGCGTCAGTAACATTGCTTCGATCAAGGGCGGTGACTATGACTTCGGCTTCATTCAGTCCGATCACCAGAACAAGGCGCTGACGGGGCAGGCGCCTTTCGACAGGGACGGTGCTGTCGAGGATCTGCGCGTGGTCTTCTCGCTGCAGAGCGAAATCCTCACCGTGGTCGCTCGTGCCGACAGCGGCATCCAGCGTTTCGCGGACCTCAAGGGCAAGCGGGTGAACATCGGGGTGCCGGGCTCGGGCAGCCGCGATACCTTCGATGAGGTGATGCAGGCCAATGGCTGGAGCAAGTCCGACTTCGCGCTCGCAGCCGAGCTGAAACCGGCAGAGATGGCCGCCGCACTGGGGGACAACAATCTGGATGCCATCACCTATGTGGTCGGCCATCCAAGTGGCGCCATCCAGGAAGCGCTGACCACGGTCGATGCCCGCTTGATCCCGGTCAGCGGTCCGGGTGTCGACAAACTCCTGGCCGAGGCCAGTTATTTCACCCGGGCAGATATTCCTGCAGGCCTCTACCCTGGAGTCGCTGAGCCTATTGCGTCGATTGGCGGCAAGGCCGTGCTCGCCACCTCGGCAAAGGCCGATCCCGAGGTCGTCTATCAATTGGTCAAGTCGGTATTCGATAACCTGGAACGCTTCAAACGTTTGCATCCGGCGTTTGCCGATCTGCGCGCCGAGGACATGATCAGCGTGGGACTGACGGCGCCGATGCATGAAGGAGCACTGCGTTTCTACAAGGAAAAAGGTTGGCTCTAGGTCGGGTTGAGATGACCTGGCTGAGCGCTAAAACGGGCGCAGTTGAGTTTGTATAGGTAAACTGCGTGCCTAGAGACCCGCTAACAGGGTCAGGAAACCGGGCCCCTCCGTCAGTGAGGGGCTCGCCGTTTTATCAGAATGACAACGTAGGTGTACCTCCCTATGGCCGAAAAACAACTCTCCACCGAGGAACTGATCGCCCAGGATGTCGGCGCGCGTATGCCCGTCGGCCTGATGGCTCAGGTGATCACCGGCCTTGCCTTGCTCTGGTCGCTGTTCCAGCTGTGGATCGCCTCGCCTTTGCCGTTCATCTTCGGTTTTGGTGTCCTCAACGATACCCAGACCCGCGCCATTCACCTGGCTTTTGCCTTGCTGCTGGCATTTCTCGCCTATCCGGCGTTCAAGCGCTCGCCGCGTGATCGTGTGCCGTTGATGGATATCGCCCTGGGCCTGGTCGCCGCTGCCAGTGCCGCCTATCTGTTCATCTTCTACCAGCAGCTGGCCCTGCGCCCTGGCAGCTTGACCACGGGCGACCTGGTTACCGCCTGTATCGGTATTCCTCTGCTGCTGGAAGCGACGCGCCGTGCGCTTGGCCCACCCCTGGCGATCATCGCTCTGGTCTTCCTCGTCTACAGCCTGGCCGGTCCCTACATGCCGGGCCTGCTCGCGCACCGTGGGGTCAGCTTCACTGCGTTGGCCAACCACCAGTGGATTACCACCGAAGGCGTGTTCGGTATCGCTCTCGGCGTATCCACCAGCTTCGTGTTTCTCTTCGTGTTGTTCGGCGCGCTGCTCGAACGTGCCGGTGCCGGTCATTACTTCATCCAGCTGGCATTCAGCCTGCTCGGCCACTTCCGTGGCGGCCCAGCCAAGGCGGCTGTGCTGGCGTCCGGCCTGACCGGGATGATCTCCGGCTCGTCGATCGCCAACGTGGTGACCACTGGCACCTTCACCATTCCGATGATGAAGCGCACCGGGTTCTCGTCGGAGAAGGCCGGTGCGGTCGAGGTGGCTTCGTCGGTCAACGGCCAGATCATGCCGCCGGTGATGGGCGCAGCAGCCTTCCTGATGGTCGAGTACATCGGCATGCCCTATGTCGAGATCATCAAGCACGCCTTCCTGCCTGCCGCGATTTCCTATATCGCGCTGCTTTACATCGTTCACCTGGAGGCGCTCAAGCTCGGCCTGCAGCCCATCGGCGGGCATCAGCCCAAGCCCTGGCTGCGTCGCCTGACCGGTTTTGCCTTCGCTGCAGCGCTGATCAGCGGCCTGTCGCTGGCGGTCTACTACGGCCTCGGTTGGCTCAAGCCGGCGCTCGGCGAGTATGCCCTGCCGGTGATCGGTGCTCTGCTCGCGGTGGTCTATCTGGCGTTGTTGAAGGTCGCTGCCAGCGTGCCGGTACTGCCTGCCGAAGACCCCAATGCGCCGCTGGAAGAGCTGCCGCAGACCCGCGCCGTGTTGCTGTCCGGTCTGCACTTCCTGCTGCCGGTGGTGGTGCTGGTCTGGTGCCTGATGATCGAGCGCCTGTCTCCCGGCCTGTCGGCCTTCTGGGGCAGCGTGATGCTGATCATCATCCTGCTAACCCAGCGCCCTCTGCTGAGCTGGATGCGCCGCGATGGCAGCCATGACCATGGCACCTTCATCGATGGCGTGGTCGATCTGCGCGAAGGCCTGATCGCCGGTGCGCGCAACATGATCGGTATCGGTATCGCCACGGCGGCGGCCGGTATCATCGTCGGTGCGGTGTCGCAGACCGGCGTGGGCCTGGTGCTGGCCGACCTGGTCGAGCTGCTGTCGATGGGCAATCTGCTGCTGATGTTGATCCTGGTAGCGGTGTTCAGCCTGATCCTCGGCATGGGCTTGCCGACCACGGCCAACTACATCGTGGTGTCCAGCCTGCTGGCGCCGGTGGTAGTTGCTCTGGGGCAGCAGAATGGTCTGATCGTGCCGCTGATCGCGGTGCACCTGTTCGTCTTCTACTTCGGCATCATGGCCGACGTGACGCCACCGGTGGGGCTGGCTTCGTTCGCCGCGGCAGCGGTGTCCAAGGGCGACCCGATCAAGACCGGTCTGGTGGCGTTCTTCTACAGCTTGCGTACTGCCGCGCTGCCGTTCCTGTTCATCTTCAACACCGACCTGCTGCTGATCGACGTCGACTTCTGGCATGGCGTGATCATCTTCATCGTGGCAACGGTGGCGATGCTGATATTCGCCGCCGGTACTCAGGGGTTCTTCCTGGTGCGCAGTCGCTTGTATGAGAGCGTATTGCTGCTGCTGGTGGCCTTCACCCTGTTCCGCCCCGGTTTCTGGATGGACATGCTGCACGATCCCTATCAGGACGTACCGCCTGCCGAACTGGCTCAGGCACTCGATGGGGTGGAGGACGGCAGCTCGCTGCGCCTGCGTATTCTCGGGGAAGACGCCGTGGGTGATCCACGTGAGTTCACCGTGCTGCTGCCGGTGCCCGATGGCGCCTCGGGTCAGGAGCGTCTGGAGAAGCTCGGCCTGAACCTCTATGAGGAGGACGACAAGGTACTGGTGGACAGCGTCACCTTCGGCAGCATGGCAGCCGATGCCGGCCTCGAATTCGACCAGCAGATCCTCAACGTGCGGGCACCGACCGACCGCTGGATGAAGGAGCTGATGTGGATTCCCGGCTTCCTGCTGTTCGCGCTCGTCGTGCTGCTGCAGCGTCGCCGCAAGGTGGCTCAGGCGGCGTAGAACGCGACCTTACCTACAACAAGGCAGCTTCGGCTGCCTTGTTCGTTCATGCCCTGGCGGCGGGTTGCTAGAATCGCCGGCCTGACCATACAGACAACAAGGACTCAGCCCGTCATGTCGACGCCGCGCGTGCATTACCCCTGGTACAAGAAGGAAGACACCGACGCCTTTTTTGCCCTGTTCCAGAACAACATCGCCAACTTCGTGATCATCGCCATCAGCATGCTGGGCATGGGCTTTCCCGCTGAGATCGTGTTTGGTCAGGTGTTGCCGGGGGCTGCGGTAGCGGTGATGGCCGGCAACTTCTACTACGCCTGGAGCGCCGCGCGCCTGGCGCGCAGGGAGAACCGCGCCGACGTTACCGCGCTCTCCTACGGCATCAGCACGCCGGTGATGTTCGTCTTCCTGTTCGGCGTGCTGCTGCCGGCAAAGAACCTCACCGGTGACGCCGAGCTGGCCTGGAAGGTGGCGGTGGCGGCCTGCTTCATCAGTGGTTTGATCGAGGCTGCCATCAGCCTGATCGGCAACTGGGTACAGCGCCGCTTGCCGCGTGCGGCCATGCTTGGCGCGGTGGCTGGGGTGGCACTGACCTTCATCGCCGGTGAGATGCTGTTCAAGACCCTGGAAATCCCGGTGATCGGTCTGCTGGTACTGGCCATCACCATCGTCGGCCTGGTGGCGCGGGTGAGCATGCCGTTTCGCCTGCCGGCCTCATTGTTCGCCATCGTCATCGGTACGGCGCTGGCCTACCTGATCGGCGCGGCTGACAGCGGCAAGTTCAGCGAGGCCTTCACTCACCTGGGTTTCTATCCGCTATTGCCCAACCTGGCTTGGTACGAAGGCCTGGGCCTGTTGTTCACCACGATGCTGGCGCTGATGACGGTGATCCTGCCGATCACTCTGTACAACGCCATCGAGACCATGAACAACGTCGAGGCCATGAGCGCTGCCGGTGACAGCTACAGCGTGCGCGAGTGCCAGGCGGTGGACGGTCTGGGTACCTCGCTCGGGGCGCTGTTCGGCGGAGTGTTCCCGACCACCGTGTACATCGCCACCGTGGGCTCGAAGTGGATGGGCGCGGGGCGCGGTTACAGCCTGCTCAACGGCGCGGTGTATGGCCTGGCGACCATGTTCGGTCTGATCGCCTTCATCGCTGCACTGATTCCGGTGGCGGTGGTGGCGCCGATTCTGGTGTTCGTCGGCATGTCGATGATCGCCACGGCGTTCAACAGCAACCACGCCCGTCATTACCCGGCGGTCGCGCTGGCGATGCTGCCGTATTTCGCCAACTACCTGATGACCCGTTTCAATCGGGGCGCACCCGAGGTGGTCGAGGGTATTTCCAGTGCCATTGGTGCGTTGGGACAGGGTGCGATGTTCAGTGCCATTCTGCTCGGCGCCATGTGCGTGGCGGTGATCGACCGCCAGTTCCGCCAGGCCACTGTCTTCGCTCTGGTGGCGGCCGGCATGGCCTTCGTCGGCCTGATGCATGCACCGAAGCTGGCCTGGTACGCCGCGCCGGACTTCGTCCACGGCTATCTGCTGATGGCGCTGTTCTTCGCCTGGTATGCCTGGCGCGGCGTGGAGCCGGCTGCGCCCGAGCGAGTGACCAGCGCCGACTGAGTCACTCGCCACCTTCGAGCCTGAGAGCACCCGTTTCCTGGCCCTCCAGCACCACATAGGCGCTGGTGCAGAACAGCGAGTTGAGGCGCTTCATATCAGCGATCAGCTCCAGGTGCAGGGAGCTGGTCTCGATGCTCTGCACCACCTGGCGCTGCAGCCGGCCTATATGAGCATGCGCCAGGCGGCGTTCCTGCGCGCGGAAGCGGCGTTTCTCGCGTAGCAGCTGGCTGGCGCTGGCATGGTCGGCACTGAGAAAGACATTCAGGCCCAGGCGCAGGTTGGCCATCAGCTGGGTGTGCAGGTGAGTCAGCTCCTCCAGGCCCTTTTCGGAAAACGCCCGGCGCTGTGCGGTTTTCTCGCTCTGGATCTTGCCGAGCATGCGCTCGATCAGGTCGCCGGCCTGCTCAAGGTTCACCGCCAGTTCGAGCGTTTCCGCCCAGCGCCGCCTTTCATGCTCACTCATTGCTTCGCGTGGGATCTGCGCGAGGTACAGCTTGACTGCCCGGCACAGGCTGGCGACATCGTCATTGAGGCTGCGCAGCTCCTTGTTCAATGCGGGTTGGTTCTGTTCCAGCACGGGCTGCAGATGGCCGAGCATGGCCTCGATCTTGTCGCCCACGCGCAGGGTTTCACGCACGGCATTGGCCAGCGCCAGGCTGGGCGTGGTCAGGGCCGTCGGATCGAGGTGGCGTGGTCGAGCGATGCCGCTGTCGTCAGCACGGTCCGGCAGCAGCCAGTTGCAGAAGCGCGCCATCAGACCGACGCTGGGCAGCATCAGTACGGCGCGCAGGCTGTTGTAGAGCAGGTGGAAAAAGATCACCAGTTCCGCCGCGCGCCAATTCAGGCTGTCCAGCCAGTCGGCTAATGGCTGCAGCACCGGCAGCACCAGCACCAGCCCGATCAGCTTGTAGATCAGGCTGCCCAGCGCCACGCGACGTCCGGCCGGGTTCTGCAGGCTGCTGGTGAGAAAGGCCAGCAGACCGCTGCCGATGTTGGCACCGATCACCAGGCCGATGGCCACCGGCAGGCTGATCAGCCCGGCACCTGCAAGGGTTGCGGTGAGCAGCACGGCGGCCAGGCTCGAGTAGGTGAGCAGGGCGAACAGCGCACCGACCAGTGCGTCGAGCAGCAGGTCGCCGGTCAGTGACGCGAACAGCACGCGAATCCCGCGTGCTTCGGTGATGGGCGTGGCGGCGGCGACGATCAGCTCCAGCGCCAGCAGCATCAGGCCCAGGCCGATGGCGACGCGGCCGAGTTGGCCCGCGCGGGTCTGTCGACGCGAGAGGAAGAAGAGTACCCCGAGAAAGATCAGTAGCGGGCTGAGCCAACTGAGGTCGAGCGTCAGTACGCGGGCCATGAGCGCCGTGCCGACGTCAGCTCCGAGCATGATCGCCAGGCCCGGCGCCAGCGCCATCAAGCCTTGGGCGACGAACGAGGTGACCAGCAAGGCTGTGGCGTTGCTGCTCTGCACCAGCGCCGTGACGCCGATGCCGGCGACGAACGCCAGCGGCCGGCGGCCGATGTTGTGGCTGAGTACCTTGCGCAACTGCGAGCCGAATACACGCAGGATGCCGGTACGTACGATGTGTGTGCCCCATACCAACAGAGCAATGGCTGACAGCAAATGCAGCAGGGTCAGCATGAATCGGCCCCCCTGAAAGACGGCCGATGAGGAATTATGGTTTCGGCCTGTATAGATGAGCATCGGCCGAAATCGTTTATAAAGCCAGTCAGCCGTCGCGCAGCACCTTGAGTTCGGCGTCGTCTGCCGAGAAACCGCGCTCGAGCTTGAACTTGAGGCTGAGGTCGGTACGCGAGTCGGCGAACTTGAGCGCTTCTGCCAGGCTGATACGGCCGGCTTCGAGCAGGGCGAACAGGTGCTGGTCGAAGGTTTGCAGGCCCTGTTCTGCCGCGCGTGCAATGGCTTCACGCAACTCGTCCAGCTCATCACGCTGGATCAGGTCGCGGATATAGGGCGTGCCGAGCATGAGCTCCACCGCTACCACGCGCTTCTGGGCGATGCCGGGGACCAGGCGCTGGCCGATCACCGCAAGCAGGTTGTGCGCCACGTCGGCCAGCACCTGCTTACGCGCCTCGTCAGGGAAGAAACGGGCGATGCGTTCGATGGCGTGGCTGCTGCTGGTGGCATGCAGCGTGGCCACGCACAGGTGGCCGGTTTCGGCGTAATGCAGCGCATGCTGCATGGTGTCGGCGTCGCGGATCTCGCCGAGCATGATCACGTCCGGCGCCTCGCGCAGCACGTTGCGCAGGGCATCGTCGAAGCTGTGGGTATCGAGGCCGACTTCACGCTGGTCGATGATCGAGCGCTGGTGGCTGTGGAGGAACTCGATGGGGTCTTCGATGCAGACGATATGCCCGCTCTTGTGGCGATTACGGAAATCCAGCATCGCCGCCAGGGTGGTGGACTTGCCTGAGCCGGCCGCGCCGGTGACCAGGATCAGCCCGCGATCCTGCATGGCCAGCTTCTCCAGCATCCTGGGCAGGCCGAGCGCCTCGAAGCTGGGAATCTGGCTCTTGATCAGGCGCACCACCATGGCTACTTCGCCGCGCTGGTAGTAGAGGTTGACCCGATAACGTCCAGCGCCCTGCAGGCTGACGGCCAGGTTCATCTCCAGGTCGCGTTCGAACTCGGCAATCTGTTTCTGCGTCATCAACTGATAGGCCAGTTGCTGCACTTCGCCGGCCTTCATGATGCGCTGACCCACCGGCTGACTGTGGCCCTCGACCTTCATGTGCGGCGGTGCGCCGACGCTGAAGAACAGGTCCGAGCCGCCGTGCTGGTGGATCAGTTGCAGGTAGGGGAAAACGTCAGGCTGATCGTTGGCGTTGGTGTCATTCATCGATGTGCCGCATCTCGTTCGTTTTGCGGCAAGAATAGACGGCGTCTTGCCCTGTCTGTTGCTTCGTATCAAGAGAACAGGACGAATTGTCGCCCTATAGCCTGGTTGCACTGGACAGGCGTGCTTGTGAGAGCAAGAGTCAATTATCAGGGGGCAGGAAGGCGATTGCACGCCAGTGACTGGAGATCGATGGTGGGATTATGGGGGGCGGCTCTGCTGAGTCTGCTGTTGTGCGCATCGGCGCGAGCCGAGGTGTTGCACCTGGCTACGGGCGATGACTATGCGCCGTTCACCGGCAAGGCATTGCCTGGGCAGGGCATGCTCACCCAGGTGGTGCGTGCGGCACTGGCCGAGCAGGGTTCGGCAATCACACTCGACTGGCTGCCCTGGAACCGCGGTTACCTGAAGGCCAGGCGCGTTGAGTACGACGCCACATTTCCCTACGTCCGTTCTGCCGAGCGCGAGGCGGAGTTTCTCTACTCGGCGCCCATCTATGTGGCCGAGCAGTACATCTTCAGCCGGGCCGAAGATCACATCGAACTCGATGATCTGCCCGCCGTGATCGGCCGACGACTCTGCTATCCGCTGGGCTGGCAGCCGCCGGCGGCGATTCAGCAATTGGTCGAGCAGGGCGTACTGCGCCGTCACTCTCCACTGGGGCTGCAGGAATGTGCAAGGCTGCTGCTGCTCGAACGTGACGACCTGTTCATTGCTGACCGTAACCTGGGCGATAGCGCTTTGCAGAGTGCAGGCGCCGATCTGGCGCAGTTTCATCGGTCACGAGCGCCGCTCCAGAACAGTACGCTGCACTTCATCGTCTCGCGACAGCATCCGCGTGCTACCGAATTGATCGAGCGCTTCAACCGCGGGCTCGAGGCGCTCAAGGCGCGCGGCGAATATCAGCGGCTGATCGAGCGTTACGCGCAGTAGCCGGCCAATCAGGCGAGCAACATCATGATCGCCACCAGGCTGCCCGCTGCCAGTAGCGTCTGCAGGGTGATGATGCCGGCCATCAGCTGGCTGTCGCCGCCGAGCTGGCGGGTCAGCACGTAGGCGGTAGGCGCGGTCGGCAGGGCGAAGAACAACACCAACACTGCGCTTTCCATTGCCGGCAGTGCCAGTGCCCAGGCTACGCCCCAGGCCAGCAGCGGCATCGCCAGCAGGCGCAGCGCGCTGTTCCAGCCCAATGCAGGAATCTCTCCGCCCAGCTGTTCGGGCTTGAGTGCCGCGCCAACGCAGAGCAGGCCCAGTGGCAGGCTGGCTGCAGCGAGCAGACTGAGCAGGCGATCGGTGCCGCCTGGCAGGCCGATGCCCGTGAGGTTGAACAGCGCACCGCCAACGCAGGCGAGGATCAGTGGATTCTTGACGATCGGCAGCAGCAGGCTGCGCGCGCTGACGCCGCGCTCGGCAGTCAGCGACCACACCGACAGCACGTTCACCGTCGGCACCATCAAGGCCAGCATCAGCGCGGCGAGGGTCAGGCCTTCCTGGCCAAACAGGCTGCCGACCGCAGCCAGGCCCAGGTAGGTGTTGAACCGCAGGATACCCTGGGTGAAGGCGCCAAAACGCCCGGTGGGCCAGCCACGCAGGCGACGTACCAGCAGCAGCGTCAGCCAGGCAATGCCCAGGCCGAGCAGCACTGCCAGCGCCAGGCGCGGCAAGGCCGGGTTGTTCAGCGGCGCACGGGCCAGGCTGGAGAACAGCAGGGCAGGGAACAGAATGAAGTAATTGAGGCGCTCGGCGCCTGGCCAGAAAGCTTCGCTGGGGAACTCGCGCAGGCGTAGCCAGTAGCCGGCGACTATCATGGCGAACAGCGGCCACAGGGCCAGCAACAGGTCTATCACGGCAAACCCCGATGATGGTGAGCGCCTATCTTGGTCAGCGGCGCGGGGCAATGCAAGGCGGAGGCAGGATGAAGGTCGAACATCTGGGCGGCTGCCAGTGCGGTGCACTGCGTTATCGGATCGATGCGCCGTTGACGGACATCGCGCACTGCCATTGCTCGATCTGCAGGCGCAGCAGCGGCGGCATTCTCACCACCTGGGTCACGGTGCCGCGCCAGGCATTTCACTGGCTGCGCGGCACGCCGAAGGCTTTCGCCTCATCGGCCAGCTGCACGCGCTACTTCTGCGGTGACTGCGGCGCGCATTTGACGTTGTTCACTTCGCTCAGCCCGAACACGCTGGATGTGACAGTGGCCACGCTGGACGAGCCGGAGCAAGCCCCGGCGGATCGGCATATCTGGGTAGGCAGTCGGCTGCCTTGGCTGCGGTTGGACGAGCAATTGCCACGAGAAGACGAAGAGGACATTCCGTGAGCAGGTAGCTTTCGGGCTGAGTGCCACTATTTTGATGTCAAAATGTTGTTTGCTTTGCTTGTGAGCTGTGTCACATTTCTGCGCCAGGCTATATCAAGGATGTTCTTGTGCTTTCAGGGATGCGCCTCAGGCAAATTTTTCTTGCTCCATTGCTCAACAAGCCTGGCGCTGTTCTGGGTTTGCTGTTGATGCTCTTCGTCGCGTTCTTCAATCCGTTCGGTCTGCGCGATGCCTCCGACCGTCATAGCGAAACTTGGCTGTTGCGCATGCTGGCGCCTTTCTACCCTGAGGCTGGGCAGGAAGACGTGGTAGTGGTGCTGATCGATGATCAGGCGTTGACAGACTTGGGTGCTAGCTGGCCGTTGCGTTATGGCGAGCAGGCGCGCCTGTTGCGGCAGTTGCTCAGCTATCAGCCCAAGTCACTATTCGTTGACCTGCTATATACCCAGCGACGTTACGACGGCGGTCCCACCGAGAGCCTGCAACGGGTCTTGAGCAGCTTTCGCGAGCAGGGCGTGCCGCTGATTCTTGCCGATTACCACGATGCCCAGGGCCGCTCTCTGGTATTGCCCGAATTCGCCGCCATGGCGAACACCGCTCCGACCCATTGGAGCGGCTACGGCGAGCGCTATCCGCTACTTTTGCCAAGCCCGCAGGGGACACTGCGCACGCCTGCGTTGCAGTTGTACCAGGCGGCTTGCCTGGAGCGGGACTGCCCGCAGGAAGGCTTCGATGCACCACTATTGGTGCGCTGGGGTTACTGGAGCGATGCGGGTATGCAGGACTTCGTCGACCTGACCGGTTGTGATGTGCGTGGGCAGCGGGGGGATTGGGGGCAGGTGTTCAGTATGCTGGCCGCCGATGCATTCCGTTCGCAGCGCATCGCCAGTGAGGTTGAGCGACCACAGCCTTGTCCCTACACCCGCACCCTGTATGCCAATCAGTTGCGTGACCCGAGTGTCGCCGAAGTCTTGCGTGGCAAGCATGTGCTGTTGGGGGCGCATATCCGCGGCATCCCGGATTTTGTCAGCAGCCCGGTGCAGGGTCTGTTGCCGGGCGTATACGTGCATGCGATGGCTCTGGACAACCTGCTGACGCAGGAACACAGCTACTGGCGAGCGGCGCCAGATGGTTGGCTTGGTATCAGCTTGAGCGACTGGCTGGAGATCGCCTTGCTGCTGCTGGCAGGCTTGGTGGCGCTCTGGATTCCGTCACAACCATCAGCCAAGCGTGGGCGCCTCTATCGCTGTGCGAGCCATTACCTGTTCTGGTTCGTTCTGCTCAGCAGTCTCGCATTGCTGATCAGTTTCTATCTCGCGCGCTGGCTGCATATCGCGCCATTCGACTGGCTGGGACTGCTGCTGATGATCGGCCTGTTCTACGCCTACCTGGGGGAGGCCAGGGTTGCCGAGTGGTGGCACCAGCGCAGGGGGCGCACGTCAACTGAAAGGGAGATCTAGCAATGTTCAAAGCCACAGTATTCGGGCTGTTGCTGTGTAGCGTGTCGGCATGGGCGCAGGAGCCGCTGAAAATTATTGGTTACCCGTTGGAAAAGGTCGCGCTGTATGACGAGCAGGGCGAGTTTCTCGGCGATATGAGCCGTGACCAGCTCCCTGTTCCAGACGTGCAGGTCATCAGCTTCAGCGAAGCCAAGAATCTGCTGCTGATCGCCGTTGGCGAGCGTCAGGTCTGGCTTGATCCGCTGGATGTGAAGCTCAATCACGGTAAGACAGTTGCCTTCGATTGTCGCAAGGTCGCCGAGACCAGCCTTCTGGCAGACAGCAAGACCAATGCGGTGATGGGCTATTCGAAGGCCTGCGGCAAGTGACTCAGGGAGTATTCATGCGTAAGGAAATGACATTGGCAATTGCCTGTTCGCTGTTGATCGGGTGCCAGCAGATGCCGTCGACCGGCAATGTGCCACTTGAAGGCAAGTTCATTGACAGTCCGCGTGCTCGCCCGCTGGCACTGCAGCCGGTGACCAACAGCCCCTGGTTGAATAATGCTCTGGTTGATCGATTGGCCGGTGCCAGCGATCCGGATGAGATTCGCGGGTTCGGCAAGGTAGACCTGACCGAGCAGATGGCCCAGGTCGAAAGCTTTCAGGTCCCGGAGCTGCAGGTTTACTGCGATCAGGTGCTGAGCCGTTTGCTGGCCCACTGGCCGCATGCCAAACCAGACATCAAAGTGCGTTTCAGCGCTTCGGAGAGTTTTGGCGCGCGCGCTACCGCAGAAAATGTCATCTACCTCAACTTAGGCACTCTACAGGCCATCGAGAGCGAGGACGAACTAGCGGCGATGCTCGGCCACGAAGCGGCTCACTTGCTGTTGGGACATCTTGATCGCGAGCATTTCTTCAATCAGCAGAAGAAGCTGCTGGATGCATCGGTGACGGCGGTCAATCTGGGCGTGACGGTGGCCGGGCTGGAAAGCCAGAAGAGCGGTACGTCACGCAAACTGGTTGTGGGTGATCCCGACGCAGTGGGCAAGACAATCGTACAAAGCAGCCTGTCAGGTACTCTGCTCAAGGCAGTATCCGACAATTTCTGGAACAGCAGCTGGACGCGTGCTCAGGAGGATGAGGCTGATTTGCTGTCCGTCGATCTGCTCAGTCGTGCGGGTTATTCTCCGCGTGGTGCGGTACATGGCATCCAGCGGCTACAAAGCTTCGAGGGTAGTAATATCAGCCAGTTGCAGCGCTATCAGGCCATGCAGAAACAGCTGTTTAGCCAGGCGATGCAGAAGAAGGGCATCGGCGGTCTGCTCGAACAGGGTATCCAGAGCGGGGTGACCGCTGCGCAGCTGGCAGCCGTGGATGTATGGACGGACTTTGGCAAGACCCACCAGTTGCCTGCCCAGCGGGAGGAGGCGCTGATGCGTTATATCGCCAGCGAGTATCGCAGCGAGCGACGCAGAAGCCCACAGCTTGCCAGTTATCAGCGGCAGCTCCTTGGTGGTCAGAGTGGCAAGATTCTCGCCGGACAGGTGCTGATCAACCGTGCGACCAAGGCCCTCGACAAGGGCGATCTGAGCGAGGCGCGTCAGTTGGCCAAGGAAGTGGCGAGCGGACCGGCTGCCAGGAGCATGCGTGCGCAAACCTTGCAGTTCGTCCTGGCGGTTCAGCAAAGACGTTACAAGGATGCACTCGCCAATCTGGAGCAGGTTCCAGAAAGCGAATGGCAGTATGCGTCCCTCTCCAGCTATGACCAGATCATCACGTTGTCGCTCAGTCTCGACCGGCAGGCTCAGGCCGAGCGCTATCTGCAGCGCGGTCAGGCACATTGGGGCAATCAACTGATGACGCCACTGGAGATTTCCGTGCACCTGCAAGGCGAGCGGGTCGTCCAGGCGCAACAGGCCTATCAATCATGCCAAAACACTACGAGCAAAGGCTTGTTGGCTCAGTGCGAATCGGCGATTGGTCGCTTCAAGCCTCAGCAACAGGCGCCTGCGAATCCGCTGCAGCAACTGGGTCTGCCTTCGATGGGCAAGCTGCTGGGTAGCTGATTCAGGGTAGCTGCAACCCACCGCTGGCCTTGTGCAGCGCGCGCAGGTGTTGGCCCAATGCGACCAGGTTGGCCTCGTTGGCCTCCAGTTCGGTCAGGCGCTCGGGTTGCAGCAGGTTGCGCACTTCGCCATCGAGCTCATCGCTGAGCTGGCGTAGTTGCTGCTGGCGCTCACGGCTGCTGGTTTCAAGGCGCTGCCATTCCTTCTGTTGTGGCAAGCCGTAACCGCCTTCGAGCAGTTCGGCCGGGCGGCTGAGGAAGCCGCTGTTTGCAAGAATTTGTTCCAGCGCGGCGCCAGCCTTGTTCAGGCTCGGGTCGCCAGCAGCACGGCCGGTCAGGTAGCGGCGTTTCAGTTCGTCTTGCGCCAGCAGCAATTGCCGGCGCAGGGCAGCCTGTTCGAGCAGCAGCAGGGCGGCGCTGGCACGCAGGTCTGCCTCGTCGAACCACTGGCGGCGCGCCTGTGCGGACTGTTCCAGCCAGGACTCGACGCTGTCCTGCTGGATCGGCAGGCGCTGGCGCAGCACGGCGAACATGGCCTGGTAACGTTCGCGGAAGGAGTCGAAGCGATAGCCCAGGCGCAGCGCCTCGCGTGGATCATCGAGCACCTGGGTGTTAGCCAGGCCGCGGGCATCCATCAGTTCCAGCAGGCCATTGGGCAGGATGCTGTCGAGTGCATGCAGACGCGGATTACCGGTGCCGCTGCGCAGCAACTTGAGGGTTTCCACCGCGCAGTTGTTGGATACGAAATAGTAGTCGCCGTCATAGCTCCAGTGCTGTTCGGCGGCGCGTACCACCAGTTGTTCGACCTCGTTGCGCGACAGGCGCAGCGGTACCGAGGCCAGGCTGCGCAGCTCGACCTTGGTGTATTCATCAATCACCTGCTCCAGCGGCAGGACGAACAGGCGTGAGGGGTAGACGCCTGTCAGACCATCCCAGCTCGACAGTTGCAGGTCGCCGACGAAGGCACGGTAGGACAGCACCAGGTGGTGGTCGAGATCCAGGCGGCAATCCGGGCCGCGCGGTCGGCCCGGCGCGCAGACCACCAGGCGCAGCATGCTGTGGCCCCAGCGGCTCATCCAGGCGTCGTTGGCCTCGGCGAGCAGGTAGTCGACCTCATAGACGCGCTCGGGGTCGAGCCGCCCAAGGGGCTGAAGGGCGAAGTCGCGCCCGGCGTTTAGGAAGGGATAGTCGTTGGCGCAGTTCTCGCTGGGCGGCGTCCAGTCGAAATGCTCACGGAAATAGCGCGCCAGCGAGGGGCGGCGGCAGGTATAGCTGGGGTCGAGCAGGAAGTATTCGAGATTGACTGCGACGAACTCCAGCGCATTGGTCAGCTCGTAGCTGTCCGGGCTGCGTGCGACCTGGCCGTTGTTCAGATCGCGCGCGCCACGCTGGCCGACACGCTGCGGCCAGCCGGCCAGATCGAGCAGACGGGGATCGTCGCTGAGGGTAAAACGCCGCTCGGTCTGGCCACGACAATCATCCGGCAGCCCAACTGGGCCCATCGAGTTGGCGCGCTGTCGGCATTGGCTGATGTGGCGGCGCTCGGCGGCAGGCCAGAGGCGAGCGCGGTCGTAGAGGTGGGTCAGTTCATGCAGCAGCGTGGCCAGCAGTTCCTGGCGCTGTGTGCCGTGCGGGCGACCGGTGCGATTTTCTGCCGCCGAGCCATCGACCAGCTTCGGCAGCAGCTCGGCGTTGAGCTCGATACCGCTGAAGCGACCGACCTGGCCGTAGATCTTCGGGGGCAGTCCGGCGCGCCAGCTGACCCTCACTTCTCGGTCCAGTTGCTGGACGAAGCGCGGGGGCAATGCGGCCATCGCCTCGTCCAGCAGCGTCTGGCTCGCCTGGCGCTGCGCTGCGTCGAGAGCGCTGTGGTCCAGCGTCAGATGCAGCTGCGCCTGGGCGAAGCCTGTGGCCATCGCCAGCAGCGCGCCGCAGCACCAGGCGGCGAGGTGGGTCACAGAGAGAGAATGGCTTCGGCCAGTTGCAGATCGCTGGCAGCCTGCGCTTGCGGCAACTGCTGACGGATGGCCTGCAGCGCGGCTTCCAACTGCGCACCGCGAATCTCACCGGCGCTGGCGACGAAGCTGGCAGCGTCGTCGCGGGCTTGCACCACGGCCTTCATGTCGCGCAGCGAGGTGGTGGTGTCGGACGTGAAGTTGATGCTGCGATCCAGGGCGCGCACTACGATGTTGCTGGTGGCGACCACGGTTTGCGCCTGAGCGATACCGCTGAACAGGGCGCAGGCGGCGACGGCGATGACGAATGAGCGACGCATGATAAGGAGCTCCGAGAACTGCAGAACGGACGATTTGACGTGGACAGGCCGGCGCGGTTCCCCGCGACCTGGCAGGTAGGCGAAGTTTACGGGGCCAGGCAGCCCCGGTCAGCAGCGAGCCGAGTGATAGACGTGTGCAAAGTTTTCACAGGCTGAGGATGGCCTGAGCGAGGGCCAGGTCATCTGCCGTCGCCAACTCGGCATCATGACGGCGAATGTGCGCCAGGGCCGCTTCGAGCCGTGCGCTGCGGATCGCGCCAGCGCTGGCGACGAAACTGGCGGCGTCATCGCGGGCCGCGCGCAGCTGTTTCATGTCGCGCAACGAGCTGGTCGCGTCAGAGGTGCCCTCGGCGGTGCCGGCCAGGGCGCCCCCCAGGGTATCGGTCGTCGCGACCAGGCTGCTGGCGCAGGCGGTGCCTGCCAGTCCTAATGAAAAGAGCGCTGCAATCAGGGATGTCTTCAGGTGCATATGGGGTCACTCCGGTAGGGCGGGGCGCTGTTCTGCCCGCATCCGCAGCTTAGCCCAACACGGTTTCCCGCTCCATGGCTGGTTCAGCGCCAGAAGGGCTTGGCCAGTTCCTGTTCACGCTCCGCTGTGCTGATGCCGGCGTCAGCGAGTTGTTGCTGATTGAGCAGGGCAAGCTGCCGACGGGTGCGGCGGTTGCGTTGCCAGTGACGCAGCGTCGAATAGAAGCCGAGCCAGTGCAGAGACTTGCCGTGTGCAGGTTGCGAGAGCGGTTCGTGAGTGCGGTCCATGGCGTTCTCCTGTCGAGAGACAAGGGTGGCGGCTCATGTTCTCGCAAGTGCTCGTAAGCGAGCAGATACAACTGAAGGGAATTGTGCGGGGGCAGTGGTGGCTTTATGGCAACTGTACTGCTCGCTGAGGCGATGACTGTTGCAGATAAAACGAAAGCCCCACCGCAGCAGAGACGGTGGAGCTCTCAGAAGATCCCAGATTGGGATGGAGCAAAGCGGGGTGTTAACGCCAGAACGGCTTCTGCAGTTCGACGTAACGCTGATTTTCGCTGATGCCGGCGTCAGCGAGCAGGCGGGCATCCAGTCGAGCCAGTTGACGACGGCTGACGATGCGGCGCTGCCACAGGCTGAGGGTGGCGATAACGCGGAGCAGCCAGGCCGATTTGTCGCTGGCAACGCTGTGAGTTTGAAGCAGGGCGGAACTGAGGGTACGTTCCATGGTGGTCATCCTTCCGCTTGTGGCGGCGCTGGTGTTTGCTTTCGATGGGCAAATTATCCCGAGCGCAGGAGTGGCTCAGTAGTCACAGCTGGATGAAATTGTTGTGCTATTAGATAGGTTGCTTTGTAACTGTTCGGTCAGGAATCGATGTTACTGTACTGGCCATAAGTGAAAAGACTGGGTGCAACCTGGTTAGGCGAGATATTTCACTAGGTGCAACCCAATTATATTGGTTTTTCAAGCAGTACAGTTTGAAATTGATCTGTTGTGATGATTGACCTGAAAATCAGTTTTTGCGGGCTCCATAAACAGAAAACCCGGCGCATGGCCGGGTTTCCTGTCTGACAGGTCAAGGTTTATTCCACGGCCTTGACCATGTCCTCGATGACCTTCTTGGCGTCGCCGAAGACCATCATGGTTTTGTCCATGTAGAACAGTTCGTTGTCCAGGCCGGCGTAGCCGCTTGCCATCGAGCGCTTGTTGACGATCACGGTCTTGGCTTTGTAGGCCTCGAGGATCGGCATGCCGGCGATTGGCGACTTCGGATCGTTCTTCGCTGCCGGGTTGACCACGTCGTTGGCGCCGAGCACCAGCACCACGTCGGTCTGGCCGAACTCGGAGTTGATGTCCTCCATCTCGAACACCTGCTCGTACGGCACTTCCGCCTCGGCCAGCAGTACGTTCATGTGTCCAGGCATGCGACCGGCGACCGGGTGAATTGCATACTTCACGGTCACACCACGGTGGGTCAGCTTCTCCGCCAGTTCCATGAGTGCGTGCTGGGCACGGGCCACGGCCAGGCCGTAACCGGGCACGATGACCACGGTGTCGGCGTTGGTCAGCAGGAACGCGGCGTCGTCACTTGATCCCGACTTGACGTTGCGCTCCTGCTGCGCGCCCGCCGGGCCGCCAGCGTCGGCATCGGCACCGAAGCCACCGAGGATGACGTTGAAGAACGAGCGGTTCATCGCCTTGCACATGATGTACGAGAGGATGGCGCCCGAAGAGCCGACCAGCGAGCCTGCGACGATCAGCATCGAGTTGTTCAGCGAGAAACCGATACCGGCTGCCGCCCAGCCCGAGTAGCTGTTGAGCATCGACACCACCACCGGCATGTCGGCGCCGCCGATGGGGATGATGATCAGCACACCGATGATGAATGCCAGCGCGACCAGCACGGCGAAGGCCGTGATGTTACCGGTGAAGGTGTAGTACAGGCCCAGGCCGAGAATCCCCAGGCCGATCACCAGGTTGACCAGGTGCTGGCCTTTGAAAACCACCGGCGCGCCCTGGAACAGGCGAAACTTGTACTTGCCCGACAGTTTGCCGAAGGCGATCACCGACCCGGAAAAGGTGATGGCGCCGATGGCGGCACCGAGGAATAGCTCCAGGCGGTTGCCAGCGGGAATGGCGTCACCCAGTGCCGCGACGATGCCCAGCGACTGCGGCTCGACGACGGCTGCGATGGCGATGAACACGGCAGCGAGGCCGATCATGCTGTGCATGAAGGCGACCAGCTCCGGCATCTTGGTCATCTCGACGCGCTTGGCCATGACGGTGCCGATGCTGCCGCCGACCAGCAGGCCGACGACGACGAAGCCCAGGCCTTGGACGGCCAGCTCGCTGCCGAGCTTGTGGATCAGGCCTACGGTGGTCAGCACGGCGATAGCCATGCCGATCATGCCGAACAGGTTGCCGCGTCGCGACGAAGTCGGGTGCGACAGGCCCTTGAGCGCCTGGATGAAGCACACCGAGGCGACGAGGTAGAGAACAGTGATCAGGTTCATGCTCATCAATTACTTCTCCACCTGGGCCTTCGGGGCCTTCTTCTTGAACATTTCCAGCATGCGCCGGGTTACCAGGAAGCCGCCGAACACGTTGACCGCGGCCAGGGCCACGGCCAGGGTGCCCATGGTCTTGCCCAGCGGGGTGACGGTCAGCGCGGCGGCCAGCATGGCGCCGACGATCACGATGGCAGAAATGGCGTTGGTCACGGCCATCAGCGGGGTGTGCAGGGCCGGGGTGACGTTCCACACCACGTGGTAGCCGACATAGATGGCCAGCACGAAGATGATCAGGTTGTAGATGCCGTCGGAAATCAGATCCATGTTCCTACTCCTTAGCCGTTCTTGCGCACGACTTCGCCGGCATTGCACATCAGGCAGGCCGCGACGATGTCGTCTTCGAGGTTGAGCTGGAACTGGCCTTCCTTGTCGATCACGAGCTTGAGGAAGTCCAGCAGGTTGCGTGCGTACAGGGCGGAGGCATCTGCCGGCACCAGTGCAGCCAGGTTGGTGTGGCCGACCAGGGTCACGCCATGCTTGACCACTACCTTATCGGCCTCGGTCAGCGGGCAGTTGCCGCCCTGGGCTGCCGCCAGGTCGATGACCACGGAGCCGGGCTTCATTTCGGCCACCGTGCTCTCATGCAGGAGCGTCGGTGCCTTGCGGCCGGGGATCAGTGCGGTGGTGATGACGATATCGGCCTGCTTGGCGCGCTCATGCACGGCCTTGGCCTGACGCTCCATCCATGACGGCGGCATCGGCCGGGCATAGCCGCCCACACCCTGGGCGCACTCACGCTCTTCATCGGTCTCGAAAGGCACATCGACGAACTTGGCGCCGAGCGACTCGATCTGCTCCTTGACTGCCGGACGCACATCGGAGGCCTCGATCACCGCACCCAGGCGCTTGGCCGTGGCGATGGCCTGCAGACCGGCAACGCCGGCACCGAGAATCAAAATACGCGCGGCCTTAACGGTACCCGCAGCGGTCATCAGCATCGGCATGAAGCGTGGATAGTGGTGGGCTGCCAGCAGCACGGCCTTGTAGCCGGCGATATTGGCCTGCGAGCTCAGCACGTCCAGGCTTTGCGCGCGGGAGGTGCGGGGGGCTGCCTCCAGGGCGAAGGCAGTAACGCCGCGAGCATTCATGCGCGCGATGGTCTCGTTGCAGAACGGATTGAGCATGCCAACCAACACGGCCCCGGCTCTGATGTGAGCGAGCTCGGCTTCGGTCGGTGCGACCACCTTGAGCACGAGGTCTGCGCCAAAGGCGGCGGAGTCGTTGCCAATGGTCGCGCCAGCAGCCTCGTAAGCGCTGTCTGGAATGCTGGCGCTGATGCCGGCGCCGGCCTGGACGGTCACCTGATGACCTTGGCCGACCAGCTTCTTGATGGTCTCTGGGGTCGCGGCAACCCGCGTCTCCCCGGCATGGGTTTCGAGAGGAACACCGATGTGCACGTCTAATCTCCTGCGTGATCTTTTTTGTGAACCGGGGCACTGCGCTGGCGCGCCGGCGATTGGGGATCAGCACATAACCCGCCGGAAGGTGGCGAGCGCGGCGATTGTGCAATCGAACGCAAACCCTTACAAGAAGTTATGGAGTAAAAAAAATGCATTACTACAAGTAATGGGTCTATGAGGGATTTTTATACTGAGTGCAGCCCGCGCAGATTCGGGCCGACAGCAGATTCTGCGCAGCTTGTAGGGCAGTATAGGCAGTCACGCGCAGGATGACCGCTGGTCGAATCGGGAGGAGTGTGGAGAGTAACGAACAATCCGTTCAGAATAGTGCTATAGCCCGAAAGTAGTGGTTAGTGAGCACTTTCCCTGATGAACTAGATGTAGTGTGACCGTACTTGCGCTACGGGTTCTATTTTGGGGTGTATCTGCTCTCTGCGAGCTAAAAGCGATCTTTCTCTAGCGATGATGATGCGCCCCGATAGGCGTCGGCCTGGGCCAGGAGCCAGTCACGAAAGGCCTTCAGCGCTGCAGACTCGGCCTTGCGTTCCGGCACCATCAGGTAATAGGCGCGGTCGTTGTTTGGCACAGCTCGATCAAGGGCGATCACCAGGCTGCCCTCTTCCAGTTCGCGCTGGATCAGAAAGGGTGGGATCAGTGCGATGCCCATCTCATGCTGCGCGGCCTGCGCCAGCATGGAGAACAGTTCCAGTCGCGGGCCGGTCATGTCGCGAGCCACATTCATGCCCTGGGCGGCGAACCACTGGCGCCAGGCGTAGGGACGGGTGGTCTGCTGCAGCAATGGCAGGTTGGCGATGCGTTCGGCGTCGACTGGGGCATCGCCCAGCAGCGCAGGGCTACAAACCGGTAGCAGGTGCTCATGCATCAGGAAATGGGCCTCGGTGCCCGACCATTCGGCGTCGCCGTAATAGATGGCGGCATCGAAGTGAGTGTCGGCGAACAGGAAGGGGCGCGTGCGGTTGGTCAGGTGCACCGTTACCTCAGGGTGCAGCTGCTGAAAGTTACGCAAGCGTGGCAGCAGCCACTGCGTGCCAAAGGTCGGTACCACCGCCAGCTCGATGCTGGTGGTGCCCTGGTTGCCCATCAGCGCCAGGGTGTCGCGCTCCACTGCATCGAGTTGCGCGGCCACCTTGCGACTGTAGGCGACGCCCGCTTCGGTCAGCACCACGCCGCGCCTTGAGCGGCGAAACAGCTCCACATTAAGAAAGCTCTCCAGCCCGCCGATCTGCCTGCAGATCGCGCTCTGCGTCAGGTTCAGCTCGTCGGCGGCCTTGGTGAAGCTCTGGTGGCGGGCGGCGGACTCGAAGGCGACCAGGGCGGCGGTGCTGGGTATCTTGCGGCGCATATATGCGAAAGTCTCACTCATGGTCGGTATTTATGGTTGTTCAAGCTATCTCGAAGTGAGGAAAAAGCACAGGTCTGTGCGGATTCTGCGTTTGTCCTCTGTTCGAAGTCGGCCTAGGATCAAAACCATTCGGGGTCGGCTGGGCCGGCCGCTCACTTCACCGCTTCGAGGGTTTTCGCAATGGCCAAGGCAAGCTTCAACTGGATCGACCCGCTGCTGCTGGATCAGCAACTGACCGAAGAAGAGCGCATGGTGCGCGACAGCGCCCAGCAGTTCGCTGACGACAAGCTGGCGCCTCGTGTGCTGGAGGCGTTCCGCCACGAGCAGACCGATCCGAAGATCTTCCGCGAAATGGGCGAAACCGGTCTGTTGGGTGCGACCATTCCCGAAGCCTACGGTGGCAGTGGCCTGAATTACGTGTGCTACGGCCTGATCGCCCGTGAAGTGGAGCGAATCGACTCCGGCTACCGCTCGATGATGAGCGTGCAGTCCTCGCTGGTGATGGTGCCGATCAACGAGTTCGGTAATGAAGCGACCAAGCAGAAGTATCTGCCCAAGCTCGCAAGTGGCGAGTATATCGGTTGCTTCGGCCTGACCGAGCCGAACCACGGCTCCGATCCGGGCGCCATGGTCACCCGTGCCAAGAAGATCGAGGGTGGCTATCGCCTCACTGGCAGCAAGATGTGGATTACCAACAGTCCGATCGCCGATGTGTTCGTGGTCTGGGCCAAGGACGATGCTGGCGAGATCCGTGGCTTCGTGCTGGAGAAAGGCTGGGAAGGTCTTTCCGCTCCGGCGATTCATGGCAAGGTCGGTCTGCGCGCCTCGATCACCGGCGAGATCGTCATGGACAACGTGTTCTGTCCCGAAGAGAACGCCTTCCCGGATGTGCGCGGCCTGCGCGGCCCGTTCACCTGCCTGAACTCCGCCCGTTACGGCATCAGCTGGGGTGCCCTGGGCGCCGCCGAATTCTGCTGGCACACCGCACGCCAGTACGTGCTCGATCGCAACCAGTTCGGCCGGCCGCTGGCGGCTAATCAACTGATCCAGAAGAAGCTGGCCGACATGCAGACCGAAATCACCCTGGCTCTACAGGGTTGCCTGCGCCTCGGTCGAATGAAGGACGAAGGCACCGCTGCGGTGGAGATCACGTCGATCATGAAGCGCAACAGCTGCGGCAAGGCCCTGGATATCGCGCGACTGGCGCGCGACATGCTGGGTGGCAACGGCATCAGCGACGAGTTCGGCATTGCCCGTCACCTGGTCAACCTCGAGGTGGTCAATACCTACGAGGGCACGCATGACGTGCATGCACTGATCCTTGGGCGTGCGCAGACCGGCATCCAGGCGTTCTTTTAAAGGTTCGCGCCTATCACTGATGCATGGTGCGCGTGGCGCACCCTACGGAGAAGCCTATGTCCGGTGCTCTGTCACATATCCGCGTACTCGATCTGTCGCGCGTGCTGGCTGGTCCCTGGGCCGGACAGATATTCGGTGACCTCGGTGCAGAGGTGATCAAGGTCGAGCGTCCGGGCTCGGGCGACGACACCCGGCATTGGGGACCTCCTTATATAAAGGATGCCGAGGGTAGTGATTCGCGTGAGGCGGCCTATTTCCAGAGCGCCAATCGCAACAAGCAGTCGCTGACCCTGGATTTCACCCGGCCCGAAGGCCAGCGCCTGGTGCGTGAGTTGGTCGCGCAGTGCGATGTGCTGCTGGAGAACTTCAAGGTCGGTGGCCTGGCGGCCTATGGCCTGGATTACGAATCGCTGAAGGCGATCAACCCGCGTCTGATCTATTGCTCCATCACCGGCTTCGGCCAGAACGGCCCCTATGCCAGGCGCGCCGGTTACGACTTCATGATCCAGGGGCTCGGAGGTCTGATGAGCCTGACTGGGCGTCCGGAAGGTGAGGAGGGTGCGGGTCCGATGAAGGTCGGCGTGGCGCTGACCGATATCCTTACCGGCTTGTATGCGACGGTGGGCGTGCTGGCCGCGCTGAATCAGCGTGAGCAATCCGGTGTGGGTCAGCATATAGATGTGGCTTTGCTCGATGTGCAGGTTGCCTGCCTGGCCAATCAGGCCATGAACTACCTGACGACAGGTGTATCGCCAACGCGCCTAGGCAATGCCCATCCCAATATCGTGCCCTACCAGGATTTTCCTAGTGCCGACGGCAACTTCATCCTCGCGGTGGGTAACGACGGGCAGTTCCGCAAGTTCTGTGAAGTGGCGGGTGTTGCGAACCTTGCCGATGACCCGCGCTTTGTCACTAACAAGGCCCGAGTTGCCCATCGCGCCGAGCTGATCCCGCTGTTGCGCCAGGCCACGGTATTCAAGACCACTGCGCAGTGGATCGAATTGCTGGAAAAGGCCGGCGTGCCTTGTGGGCCGATCAACGATCTGCAGCAGGTGTTCGCCGATCCTCAGGTACAGGCGCGAGGCTTGCGTCTCGACCTGCCCAATGCCCTGGGCAGCAGCACGCCGCAGGTCGCCAGTCCGCTGCGACTATCCGTTACGCCGGTAGCCTATCGTTCTGCTCCGCCACTGCTGGGTCAGCATACCGATAGCCTGCTGCAGAGGTTGCTGGGCATGAGCGAAATGCAGATTGCCGAGTTGCGCGAGGCGGGGGTGATTTGAGCCTCCATATATAGGTGGTAGGGCTGCTGATCCGATTTACGCAATTATTTGCATGTCAGGGGTTTACAGCTCGCCGTGCTGATGTAGAATGCGCGCCACTTCAGCGATGAAGCTCTTCAAAAACTTCTTGTTAATCAATGAGTTAAGTTTAAAAGAGGGGTTGCAAAGCGAAGTGAGGCGTGTAGAATGCGCGCCGGTCGACGGGGTGGTGGTTTGATCCTGTTGATGCTTCGGTCGAATGGATCGAAAGCGGTTGAAAGAGGTGGTTGACAGCGGTTTTGAACGCTGTAGAATGCGCCTCCCGCTGGAGAGAAGAAGTTCTGATTGAAGGCGCAAGTGGTTGAGTA